>ERZ791879.28-NODE-28-length-195925-cov-6.487201_pt1 | contig 195925 bp, 156 predicted proteins | sample MGYA00510162_ERZ791879 | MGnify/ENA primary metagenome ERZ791879 (study PRJEB30046, sample SAMN00792113) | human gut metagenome | study: EMG produced TPA metagenomics assembly of the A metagenome-wide association study of gut microbiota in type 2... | reverse complement strand
ACCCTCTGCTTGTAAGGCAGATGCTCTCCCAGCTGAGCTAAGATCCCATATTCATATGTCGGCTACGGCTTCCACTTACGCTTTGTCGCAACCGACTTGATTATTATATACTTAACACCTATCAGATGTCAACAACTTTTTTATTTTATTTTATATTTTATTGTAACTGTTCAGAGCCAACCTCCAAAATGCTACGCATTTCGTCGGTGTACAGTTACCATTTTATTTAAAGTATTTTACACCTGATTCAAAGATCTTCAGATCCTGCTCTCCATAAATGTTAATAGCAACATGATCTCCGCGTCTCTCAGAGTGAGCCATCTTACCAAGGACACGTCCATCCGGGCTTGTGATACCTTCAATTGCACGGTAAGATCCGTTCACGTTCCACTCTTCGTTCATGCTGATATTTCCTTCCGGATCACAGTACTGTGTTGCCACCTGTCCGTTAGCGAACAGCTTATCAAGCCACTCTTCGCTTGCAACAAATCTTCCTTCACCATGAGATGCCGGGTTTGTATAAACTCCGCCAAGCTGTGCTCCCTGAAGCCATGGGGATTTGTTTGTAACAACCTTTGTATAAACCATCTTAGAGATATGACGTCCGATTGTATTGTATGTCAGTGTCGGAGCATCATCTGTCTGTCCAACGATTTTTCCGTATGGTACAAGTCCGAGCTTGATCAGAGCCTGGAATCCGTTACAGATACCAAGTGCAAGTCCGTCTCTCTCATTCAAAAGTTTTTCAACAGCTTCTTTGATCTTCGCATTCTGGAATGCAGTTGCAAAGAATTTAGCTGAACCATCCGGCTCATCACCGGCACTGAATCCACCTGGGAACATGATCATCTGAGCCTGTCCGATTGCTTTCTCAAACTCGTCTACTGATCCACGGATGTCTTCTGCATCAAGGTTACGGAATACTTTTGTAATAACCTTAGCACCTGCTCTCTCAAATGCACGGGCACTGTCATACTCACAGTTCGTTCCAGGGAATACCGGAATAAATACTGTTGGCTGTCCGATCTTATGGCTGCAAATATGGATATCGGATGTATTGAAGAGCTTCTCTTCAACCTTGGTATCAGAATCTGCTGCTGATTTTGTAGCAAATACTTTCTCAAGTGTTCCTGTCCATGCATCCTGTGCGTCTGCAAGTGCGATCTTCACATCACCGTAAGCAAGTACAGGCTCTTCTGTTACTTCACCGATTTCTGTATAAGTAATTGCGAGTTCTCCAACCTTTCCGTCTTCGACCTCTGCGATAATATCTCCAAATGCAGGAGCAAACAGATCTCTCTTATCTACATTGTGCTCGATTTTGGCACCCATGCGGTTACCAAATGCCATCTTGCTGACTGCTGCCGCAACTCCATGACGATCCAGTGCATATGCAGATACAATTTTTCCGCTCTGTACATCTTCCATGAATTTACCGTACTGATCCATTACTGCATCATAAACCGGAAGATCATTCTCGTCTCTTTTGATCTTGAGCCATACAAGTTTGTTTCCTGCCTTCTTAAGCTCTGGTGTAATAATATCCTGCTCAAGAGCCATATCAACAGCGAAGGATACAAGTGTCGGAGGTACATCGATATCCTGGAATGTTCCTGACATACTGTCTTTTCCTCCGATAGACGGAAGTCCAAAACCAATCTGTGCTGCATAAGCACCAAGAAGTGCTGCAAATGGCTGGCTCCATCTCTTTGGATCTTCTGTCATTCTACGGAAATACTCCTGGAATGTGAAGCGAATTTTTCTATAATCTCCACCTGCTGCCACAATCTTGGCAATTGACTCTGTCACTGCATAAACAGCTCCGTGGTATGGGCTCCAGCTTGACAGATATGGATCAAATCCGTAACTCATCATAGATACACTGTCTGTTGTTCCGTTCAGAACAGGTACTTTCGCTACCATTGCCTGTGTCTCTGTCATCTGGTATTTTCCACCATGTGGCATAAATACGGAACCTGCTCCGATAGAACCGTCGAACATCTCAACAAGTCCTTTCTGAGAGCATACATTGAGATCAGAGAGCATAGAAAGCCATGTCTCTTTTACATCTCCTACTTCTTTCTTTACAAAAAGGCTGTCCTTCTTAGAAGGAATCTCAACCTCAACATTTGTCTCCTGATGAGCACCGTTTGTATCAAGGAATGCACGGGAAAGGTTGACAATCTCTTTTCCTCTCCATACAAGAACGAGTCTTGGCTCCTCTGTTACTACTGCTGCAACTGTTGCCTCTAAGTTTTCTTCCTTCGCGTATCCCATGAATTCATCTACATCTTTCGGGTCTACAACAACTGCCATTCTTTCCTGAGACTCAGAGATTGCGATTTCTGTTCCGTCAAGTCCTGCATATTTCTTCGGTACTTTATCAAGTTCAACACGAAGTCCGTCTGCAAGTTCTCCAATTGCTACAGATACACCACCTGCACCAAAGTCATTACATTTCTTGATCAGATGGCTGACTTCTTCTCTGCGGAATAATCTCTGGATCTTACGCTCTGTCGGTGCATTTCCTTTCTGAACTTCTGCACCACAAGTCTCGATAGACTCTTCTGTATGAACTTTAGAAGAACCTGTTGCTCCACCGCAACCATCACGGCCTGTACGTCCACCGAGAAGGATGATGATATCTCCAGGATCAGAGTTCTCACGGATAACCGCACGTCTTGGAGCAGCTCCAAGTACAGCACCGATCTCCATACGTTTTGCAACGTAATCCGGATGATAAATCTCTTTTACAAGTCCTGTAGCCAGACCGATCTGGTTACCATATGAGCTATATCCATGAGCCGCCTCACGAACAAGTTTCTTCTGAGGAAGTTTTCCTTTCAAAGTTGCATCTGCTGACACTGTCGGATCAGCAGCACCTGTCACACGCATTGCCTGGTATACATAAGTACGTCCTGACAGTGGGTCACGGATTGCTCCTCCAAGACATGTTGCAGCTCCACCAAATGGTTCGATCTCTGTCGGATGGTTATGTGTCTCATTCTTGAAGTTGATCAGCCACTCTTCTTCTACTCCGTCAACCTTGATCGGAACTACGATACTACATGCATTGATCTCATCAGACTCTTCCTGATCAGCAAGCTTTCCTTCCTTTTTCAGGCGGCGCATAGCCATCAGTGCAAGGTCCATAAGGCAGACAAATTTATCTTCTCTTCCTTTGAAAATCTCGCTGTGATCTTTCAAATATTCTTTATATGTTGCTTCGATTGTCTCTTTGTAGTCGCCTTCATCAAACTTCACATCTTTTAATTCTGTAGAGAATGTTGTATGACGGCAGTGATCTGACCAGTATGTATCAAGAACACGGATCTCTGTCATCGTCGGATCTCTGTGCTCTTCTCCTGCATAATAGTTCTGGATATGCAGGAAATCTTTAAATGTCATTGCCAATCCAAGAGAATCATATAACTCTTTCAATTCTGCTTCCGGCATATCTTTAAAACCGTCAAAAATCTTTACATCTGCCGGCTCATCAAATACTGTCACCAGTGTCTCCGGTTTCTCTGCTACAGCTTCTCTGGAATCTACCGGGTTGATGCAGTGATTCTTAATTGCCTGCAGTTCTTCGTCTGAAACTCCGCCTTCAATTACATATGTAACTGCTGTACGGATTACAGGAGTTTCATCTTCTTTAATAAAACGGATACACTGCTCTGCAGAATCCGCTCTCTGGTCGAACTGTCCCGGAAGGAACTCTACGGAAAAACATTTATCTGTTTCATTTTTCGGGAATTCTTCTTTATAAAGGAAATCTACCGGCGGCTCTGCGAACACACCATTGCATGCCTTTTCAAATGTTTCTTCTGAAATATTCTCTGCGTCGTAACGAATCAGAACTCGTACATTTGTCACATCCTGAAGTCCAAGATAATGACGAATCTCATGTCTGAGGCCCTTCGCTGCAACAGCAAACTCCGGTTTCTTTTCTACATATACGCGCTTTACATTACTCATATATAATCTCCTCTTTCTGTATTACGTGTTCAAGACACGGTACTACCTTCTTTACATTATCTATTTTTATCCTACCATAGTTTTCTTCATTAGTATAATTAATAAAATTAAACAATCTGATAAGCACCACTAATTGATTGTCGTTTTCTCGTATCTTTCTCGGAGTCAGCAATATTTATTCTCCTTTTTTATCTTTTGTGCAACGGATTTTTTTATTCTGTTGTATTTTTCCTTTATTTATCTTATAATAAGATGAATATTTATTAGGAGGTCTAATAAAATGATGGATATAAACTACGAATTATACAAAGTGTTTTATCACGTCGCCACCACATTGAATTTCTCAGAGGCATCCAAGCAGCTGTTTATTTCACAGTCTGCTGTCAGTCAGTCGATCAAAACACTCGAACGAAAACTGGATCAGACGCTTTTTATCCGAAGCACAAAGAAAGTCCAGCTCACACCAGAAGGAGAGATTCTCCTGCGCCACATTGAACCGGCCATGAATCTGATCCAGAAAGGTGAGGCTCAGCTTTTAGATGCCGCTTCTACCGGTGGACAGATCCGCATCGGTGCAAGTGACACGATCTGCAGATATTTCCTTGTTCCATACCTCGAGAAATTCCATAAGACTTTCCCGAATGTACATATTAAAGTTATCAACCAGACTTCTTTAAGATGTACAGAGCTTTTGAAGAACGGACTGGTGGATTTGATTGTTGTCAATTATCCGAATGCAGCGCTCAACAATATTTCCGCCTCTATGAAGATTAAGAATTTCCATGATGTTTTCATTGCCGGAAACAATTATCCTGAATTAAAGGAGAAGAAACTGACACTTGCCGATCTGCTCCACTATCCGATCCTGATGCTGGATAAGAACAGTACAACGAACGAGTTCCTTCATCGCCTGTTCCAACAACATCAGCTTGACCTGGTTCCCGAAATTGAACTTACAAGTAATGATCTCCTGATCGATCTTGCAAGAATCGGGCTTGGAATTGCATTTATTCCGGATTATTGTCTTTCCGAGAACAAGGATGATATCTTCAAGCTGGATATGGAAGAAGAGATGCCGGAGCGTTCTCTTGTAATTGCTTATAATGAGCAGCTTCCTTTGGCTAAGCCTGCACAGGAATTTTTGAACTATTTTGAAGAACAGTAATCAGGATAGCAACTCCTGAAAAATAATGAGAATCGTTACATGACACAACGCAGTAACTATTTTACTGTTTCCGCATTCAATAACGGTTCTCATTTTTTATCTATCGATTTTTCCAGAATTCTTCCATCTTTTCTTTTATCTCTTTCCGCCCACATACTTCATACTCTTTCCACTCTCTCGGAAAAAGCTGCTGATACTGCCGATTCTGAAATCGATCATCAAGTAAAAGGATAATTCCTCTGTCGTCTTCGGTACGGATCACTCTTCCTGCGGACTGAAGTACTTTATTCATTCCGGGATAAAGGTACGCATAATCAAATCCTCGCATTCCTCTCTGATCAAAATAATTTTTCACGATTTCTCTGTCATTACATACCTGTGGAATTCCTGTTCCGACAACGATCACTCCGATCAATCTGTCATGTGTAAGATCGATTCCTTCTGAAAATACACCACCCATCACACAAAATCCAAGCATCGGATGATCTCTTTCTTCTTCAAACATTTCCAAGAATTCTTCTCTCTGATTTTCTGACATAAATTGCGATTGAATTACCAGTTCTACTCCGGATGACCGTTTTTCAAACTCTTCCAAAACATCCTCCATAAACTGATAGGAAGGGAAAAATGCAATGTAGTTTCCATTCTTTCCATCCACTGTGCTTCTCAGATACTCGGCAATTTTGCGATACATTTCTGTACCTCTTTGTGTATATTTCGTGCTTGCTTCACTTCCGATCAGAATTTTCCTGTTCCCCTGTGGGAACTTAGATTCAGCATAGACTGCATAATCATCCTTCTCAACAGATAGTAATTGTTTATAGTAATCGATCGGAAGCAATGTTGCCGAGAAAAATATTGTGGAATTCCCAAGTTTTAAATAATGATTCAGATTCTCCGCCGGATTTACACAGAACAATTTTATTTTGAATCTTCCGTTTCCTTCCAGTTCTGTATACTGTATATAATTTTCATCCAACAGTTCATGAATTTCCAAAAACTGCCTTACTTGGAAAAAGAGTTCCATAAATGCATCCGGCTGCTCTGCATTTCCTGCATTCCTCTCTTCTTCAAGATATCTTTCCATTTGAGTCAGAAGATTCATCAGTTTTACTGCAAATGGAGAAACACTTTCCACCAACCGATAATTCTCGCACTCGCGTTTCATCTCAAGCATCAGTTTATTGACAGATTCCAGACTCTTCACAAGTTTTTTATCTCGATCCTTCAGCAGGTTTTTCACCTCCAGAATATCTTCTTTATAGATAGAAGCACTGTACATTTCCCGTCCACGTTCCACGAGGTTGTGTGCTTCATCGATCAGAAACAAATAATCTCCGCTGACATTGTCTGCAAAAAATCGTTTCAAATGTGCCGTCGGATCGAACACATAATTATAATCACAGATCACCCCATCCGCCCATTCTGACAGATCAAGAGATAGTTCAAACGGACATACATGAAAATCTTCTGCCTGTCTTTCAATTGATTCCCGTGTCAGCTTCTTTTGTTTTTCTAACATGTCATAAACTGCATCATTCACCCGGTCAAAATGACCTTTCGCATAAGGACAAGCATCCGGATTGCATTCTGTCTCCTCACAAAAACAGATCTTCTCTTTCGCAGTCAATGTAATTGAACGAAAAGCAAGACCTTTTTCTTCAAGAATAGAAAATGCCTGCTCCGCCACGGTTCTTGTGATCGTCTTTGCTGTCAGATAGAATAATTTATCCCCCAATCCTTCTCCGATTGCTTTCACCGCCGGATACAATACTGCCATCGTCTTTCCGGTTCCTGTTGAGGCTTGGATAAATAATTTCTTTTTGTGATAAATCGTACGATATACGGAAGCTGCCAGGTCAAACTGCCCTTCTCTATATGCGAATGGAAATTCGGTCTGATGAATCGAAGCATCTCTTCTCTTTTCCCACTCAATCTGCAGTTTTGCCCAACGTTCATACTGATGAACCAGATCAAGAAACCATTTTTCTAATTCTTCAAATGTATACTCTTCCCGAAATCTTTTCACATCTTCAGTATCAAGATTACAATAGGTCATCTGAACACTGATCTGCTTTAATCCCTGCTGTCTGGCATAAATATATGCGTAACATTTTGCCTGAGCAAGATGAACCGGCACAGGATGCTCCACTCGATCAAGGGAACGCACGACGCCTTTGATCTCATCTATTATTGTTTTTTCTGATTCAAGGAGAATTCCATCCGCACGTCCTTCCAGTTTTAATTGGAATCCGTCACACGGAACCTGCATTTTCAAGGAAACTTCTGCCTGATAATTTGAACCCATCATACGCTGAATTTTCCGATGAAGGCGTCCTCCCATCAGCATCGCATCTTTATCCAGAGTTCCTGAAATCCTGTTATCAATGTCACCTTCTTTTAATATGAATTCAACCAGATTCCGAACCGATAACCTGATGATTTTCTCTGTTTCCATTTCATTTGCACTCCAAAATATTATCGTTGTAAAACACATTGTGCCAATCTTTTGACAGATTGGCACGCTGAAATACATCTTTTATTTTACTTTACTTCTTTTTCTTTTGCAACGCTTGTTTCTGTACGGGCAACTTCTGCGATTGTTTTCGTAAGTCCTGCAATTCCCTGAATCTCTGAAGGAATGATGATCTTCGTCGCTTTTCCGTCTGCCGCCTTGGCAAATGCCTCCAGACTCTTTAATGTAAGAACAGCATCATCTGCTCCGGCATTCTTAATATACTCGATACCTTCTGCTGTCGCTTTCTGTACGGAACGGATTGCTTCTGCCTGTCCCTCTGCTTCTTTGATTCGTTTCTGTTTCTCAGCTTCTGCTTTCAGGATTGCTGCCTGCTTAGATGCCTCTGCCTCCAGGATTACAGATTCCTTTTCTCCTTCTGCAACAAGAATCGTAGACTTCTTCTCTCCTTCTGCACGCAGGATTGCTTCACGACGTTCACGCTCTGCTTTCATCTGCTTCTCCATCGCATCCTGGATTGCCTTCGGTGGCATGATATTCTTCAGTTCAACACGATTCACCTTGATTCCCCACTCATCTGTTGCAATATCAAGGATCGTACGCATCTTGGAGTTGATCGTCTCACGGGAAGTCAATGTCTCATCTAATTCCAGATCTCCGATGATATTACGAAGTGTTGTTGCTGTCAGATTCTCGATTGCCGCAATCGGACTTTCTACTCCGTATGCATACTTCTTCGGGTCAGTGATCTGATAGAATACAACCGTATCGATCTGCATGGTAACATTATCCTTCGTGATCACTGCCTGTGGTTCAAAATCAACAACCTGTTCTTTCAAGGAAACTCTTTTTGCCACACGGTCAAGGATCGGCACTTTAAAATGTAATCCTACGCCCCATGTCTCCTTGTATCCGCCAAGTCGCTCCACAACATACGCATGCGCCTGCGGAACGATACGGATATTTGACACAAGAAGCCACACCACGATCATAATAATGATCATCCAAATAATAAGTCCAAATATCATAGCTCTTCCTCCTCACATTTCTCTAAAATCAGTTTCACTCCGGAAATTGCTGCTACTTTGGCAAGCGAATCTTTCTCAATTCTGTCTTTGTCTGACTTGCACCGTGCAGTCCATTCCTTCCCCTGTGCAATTGCAGTACCGGTCTGTGCAAAATTATCAACTGTCTCTGTCACCTTAACAACACTTCCAATCAATTCATCACAATTCGTCTTCACATGATGCGCATTAACATACTTCGCTGCAAAGGGCCTGGTAAAGATCACAAGCACTGCTGAAATAACTACGAATACAGCAATCTGTATCACCATTCCAGCTCCGGCAAGCGAAACTAACAACGCCGCCAGCGCACCGCCCGAAAACCAGATTGAAGTCAGACCAACCGTGGCAAGCTCAATAATCAAAAACACCACCATAAGCCCCAGCCACAAAAAAATCTCCCTCTCCAAAAAATCCGCCCCCTTTCGTTTTTGAATACGCTAAGTATCTCAGTCGATAAATGTCCGTCTTCTTACATACTTTCAAAGGGATGAGGTAGAGCGGGCCGGTGCTCGTGGTAATAGCAGGACTGGTCTTGCGACCATTCTATAAAGTGCTCATTTCCCCATACGAATCCCCTCAAAAACACAAATTACTCACACTCGCGAATCTTCTTTCTAAGTGGCAGTACCATCGCCGGAGATACAGACAATTCATCAAGTCCCATCTTCAGGAACTCTTCTGTCAGTTCAAGGTCTGCTCCAAGTTCTCCACAGATTCCGATCCATTTTCCTTCTGCGTGTGCATTATCTGCTGCCATCTTGATCATAGCAAGTACTGCCGGATGATGTGGATCATAGAACTCATCCAGCGCAAGGTTCTGACGGTCAATCGCCAGCGTATACTGTGTCAGATCATTTGTTCCAACACTGAAGAAATCAACTTCTTTTGCAAGTTCGCGGCTCATCATAACTGATGCCGGAGTCTCGATCATAATACCAAGTTCTACGTCTTCCTTGAATGGAAGTCCTTCTTCTCTCAACTCTGCCTTCACTTCTTCGATGATCTCTTTGATCTTACGAACTTCTTTTACAGAAATAATCATCGGGAACATAATGGAAAGATTTCCATATACGGATGCACGGTAAAGTGCACGAAGCTGAGTCTTGAAGATCTCCGGTCTTGTCAGACAAATACGAATTGCTCTGTATCCCAGTGCCGGGTTCTCTTCTTTCGCAAGATTGAAGTAATCAACCTGCTTGTCTGCTCCAATGTCAAGTGTACGAATGATGACTTTCTTTCCTGCCATGCTTTCTACAACCTGTTTGTAAGCTGCAAACTGCTGTTCTTCTGTCGGATAAGTACTGTTCTCAAGATAAAGGAACTCACTTCTGAACAGACCTACTCCGCCTGCATCATTCTTAAGTACTGCACCAAGATCAGATACGTTACCAATGTTCGCATAAACGTTGATTTTCTGTCCGCTCTTTGTCACATTCTCTTTTCCTTTGAGCTGGTTCAGAAGTTCTTTCTGCTCAAGGTCTTTCGCACGCTTCTCCTGCATCTTTGCAAGTGTCTCTTCATCCGGATCCACATAGATTGTTCCTGTAAATCCATCAATGATAGCCATCTCTCCATCGTACTTCGGATTGAGCGCTTCCCCCATTCCGATTACAGCCGGAATATTCATTGTTCTTGCAAGGATCGCTGTATGAGAGTTAGAAGAACCATACATTGTAGCAAATCCAAGCACTTTCTCTTTATCGAGCTGTACTGTCTCACTTGGTGCAAGATCGTCTGCTGCAACAATACAAGGTTCTGTCATCTCACGTGTTCCGTTGCTCACTCCGCAGAGAATATCAAGCACACGCTCGGAAACGTCCTTCACGTCGGCTGCACGTCCCTGCATATATGCATCATCCATAGATGCAAACATCTGTGCAAAGTTATCAGCTGTTGTTGAAACAGCATACTCTGCATTCACACTCTGTGTACGGATAATTCCTTCAATAGATTCCAGATAATCCAGATCATCAAGCATCATCTGGTGAATCTCAAAGATCATGGCGTTGGCCTCACCTACATCTTCAATGGCTTTGTCGTAAAGGTCTTTCAGCTGGTCGATTGCTGTGTTCTTAGCCTCTTCGAATCTCTTCCATTCCGCATCCACGTCATCCACATGTGTTCTTCTGATCACCTTTTCGTTTCTCTTATAGAACATCAGCTTTCCAATGGATACTCCACCAAATACGCTTTTTCCTTCAATCGTTATCATATACACAAATCCTCCTTGAAATAAAATATTTCATAGACATTGGTTAAATTATATAATACTTCCATTCTTTTTTCAATCAGCATCCTTTCTTTATTTTTCTTTTTCTACTCTTGTGAGATATTGCGCCTTACGTTTTCATATCATTATATGTATTTTGTGTTACTATTCACTCTCGTGTGAGCAGTAACATTTTGTCGTTTTCTACAAAATAGAAAAGTTTACATTTGACTTTCTTTGTTAAACATGCTACAATAGACAAAGTGTCACTATAAATTTATACTGACACAACATTACAGTTTTCAGCGCATTGTAAACTGTGATGATTTAACAACTTATATTCTTTTAATGGAGGGCAACACAATGACAGGTACAGTAAAATGGTTTAATAACCAGAAGGGTTACGGATTTATCTCTGACGCTGAAGGCAATGACATTTTTGTTCATTATTCAGGACTTGTAATGGATGGATTCAAATCTCTCGAAGAGGGCCAGGCTGTTGAGTTCGAAGTGACAGAAGGCGCTAAAGGACCTCAGGCTGTTAACGTAGTGAAACTTTAATCAAGACTTTATGTACCTTTTAATTAATAAATAGACCGTATTTAATTTTTAAAAGTAATACAGAAATTCGATTAACAAAAAAGAGCTTTTTAAGCTCTTTTTTTGTTGCACAACCCCGGCAATCTACATTACGCTTACACGAGAAATGCAGTTTTGCCGGATATAATTATTTTATTAACAAAGTGGATATTTTGCAGTCAGCTCAGCAACCATTGCTTTGGCTTTCTCTACATTCTCTTCACTTTCGATTACCATTGCAATAATCTCTGCGATCTTATCCATATCATCTTCTTTCATTCCACGTGTTGTAACCGCCGGTGTTCCAAGTCTTACACCACTTGTTACAAACGGTGAACGAGGATCATTCGGAATTGTATTCTTGTTCGCTGTTACATGAGCATCATCCAGACGCTTCTCCAGCTCTTTTCCGCTTGTCTCTGTTCCCGACAGGTCTACAAGCATCAGATGGTTATCTGTATCTCCGGAAACGATCTTCACTCCGCGTGCTTTCAAACCGTTGCAGAGTGCTTTCGCATTTTTAACAACCTGCTCCATATATGTTTTATACTCAGGCTCAAGTGCTTCCTTGAAGCAAACTGCCTTACCGGCGATCACATGCATCAGCGGACCTCCCTGAATTCCCGGGAATACAGCTTTGTTGAAATTGAATTTCTTATTCATCTCTTCGCTGCACATGATCATTCCACCTCTTGGTCCACGAAGTGTCTTATGTGTTGTTGTTGTTGTCACATGCGCATACGGAATCGGACTTGGATGAAGTCCTGTAGCAACAAGTCCTGCGATGTGTGCGATATCTACCATCAGATATGCTCCCACCTCATCCGCAATCTCACGGAAACGTTTGAAATCAATCGTTCTTGCATAAGCACTTGCACCGGCAACGATCAGTTTCGGTTTATGTTCCTTCGCAATACGAAGCACTTCATCATAGTCGATCATACCGTCTGCATTCACTCCGTAATGTGCTACATCAAAATATTTACCGGACATATTAACCGGTGAACCGTGTGTCAGATGTCCGCCATGATCAAGGTTCATTCCCATGATCTTATCTCCCGGCTCAAGCATGGCAAACATAACTGCCATGTTCGCCTGTGCTCCTGAATGTGGCTGCACATTAACATACTCACATCCAAACAGTTTCTTTGCTCTTTCTCTTGCAAGGTCTTCTACTACATCTACACACTGACATCCACCATAATATCTCTTTCCCGGATATCCTTCTGCATACTTATTAGTCAGAGGGCTTCCCATAGCTGCCATGACTGCTTTGCTCACCCAGTTCTCAGAGGCGATCAGCTCGATATGGGAGTTCTGTCTCTCCATCTCTGCTTTTATTGCATCTGCTATCTCTGGGTCTGTGTTCATAATCTCATCGAAATCGTACATTATCTCTTCCTCCATTAAAGCTTTACCACGTCAAAGCGTTGTAGTCATTATAGCACAGCACTTTACATCCGTCTAGCGCATTTCCTACGAAAAATCAAACAAGGAAAGCTGATTACTCTGTGGAAGATTCCCAAATAATCCCAGTTCTGCCATCAAATCGATCACTGTCTTACTTACTTTTGTCCTCTGACGGAAATCATCCAGTGAGAGATATGGACCGTCTTTTGAAGCTTCTTCCACAGCCTCCGCCGCCTTATCTCCCATTCCTTCGATGCTGGCAAGAGACGGCATCAGTTTTCCGTCAATGATCTGAAACATCTTCGCCTTCGCCCGGTAAATATCAATCGGCATAAACTCCAGTCCTCGTGCGTACATTTCCTGGACAATCTTCATATCCTTCATGACATCCTGTTCTTTTTTCGTCAGAGTATCACTTCGTTTTTTATAATCTTTCATGTAATAATTCAGTTTATCCTTGCCCTGACACATGATCGCATAAGAAAATGCATCTGCACGGATTCCAAAGTAAGCTCCATAATAAGCCAGCGGATAATTGATCTTACAGTAAGCAATACGATAAGCCATCATAACATAGGCTGCCGCATGAGCCTTTGGAAACATATAGCTGATCTTCTTACAGGACCAGATATACCAGTCCGGTACATCCTGCGCTTTCATTGCTTCTTCCCACTCCGGCTTCAATCCTTTTCCTTTACGCACACTCTCCATGATTGTAAAGGCCAGTGCACTTTCCACTCCCTTGTTGATCAGATAAATCATGATATCATCACGGGTACAGATTGCCGTAGAAATGGTTGCTTTTCCGGATTTTACAAGTTCCTGTGCATTTCCGAGCCACACGTTCGTTCCATGTGACAGACCTGAAATTCGGATCAGATCTGATAACGTCTGAGGTTTTGTATCCTGCACCATCTGGATAACGAAATCTGTACCAAACTCTGGAATTCCAAGACACCCAAGCTTACAGCCGTCAATATCTTCCGGTTTGATTCCAAGAATTTCTGTACCATGAAATAGTTCGATCACTTTCTTGTCATCCAGCGGAATCTCCGTTGCAACGAAAGGATGCTCCTCATTGTATTCATTTTCCATTGCATCGGAAGTAATATAGTCTTCCAATGTACGAATCATCGTAGGATCATCATGTCCGAGAATATCAAGTTTCAAAAGGTTATGGTCAATGGAATGATAATCAAAATGTGTCGTTGTAATGCCGCATTCCATATCGTTGGCCGGATGCTGCACCGGTGTAAACTCATTGATGCTGTGTCCGTGCGGAAGTACTACGATTCCTCCCGGATGCTGTCCGGTACTTCGCCGGATTCCGGTACATCCTTCTGTAATTCGTTCAATCTCACAGCCACGCTTTCTCTGACCACGTTCTTCATAATAATTTTTCACAAATCCATATGCTGTCTTATCTGCCAGCGTACCGATCGTTCCGGCTTTGAATGTATGACCCTCACCAAAGAGAACCTCTGTATATTTATGAGCCTTCGCCTGGTAATCTCCGGAGAAGTTCAGGTCAATATCCGGCTCTTTATCTCCCTTGAAACCAAGGAATGTTTCAAATGGAATATCAAACCCGGCCTTAACCAGTTTTTCTCCGCACACAGGACAATTTCTATCCGGCATGTCGTAACCACAGCCTCCGGCAAATGCCCGGACCTCTTCAGACTCAAAATCACTGTAATGGCATTTTTCGCAGTAATAGTGAGGGCTTAGCGGATTAACCTCCGTGATTCCGGACATCGTTGCAACAAAAGACGAACCTACTGATCCACGGGAACCAACAAGATACCCATCCGCATTGGACTTCCATACCAGTTTCTGTGCAATGATATACATAACGGCATAGCCGTTGGAAATAATAGAGTTCAGCTCTTTCTCAAGTCTGGAAGACACCTGTACCGGAAGATCTTCTCCATACATTTCATGTGCTTTACGATAACAGATATCTCGAAGCTCCTGATCGGAATCCGCGATTACCGGAGGACACTTATTGGGGTTTACCGGTGAGATTTTCTCTACCATACGTGCGATCTTCTGTGGATTTTCTATAACAACTTCTCTTGCCTTCGCAGAACCAAGATATGCAAACTCTTCCAACATTTCATCTGTTGTGCGAAGGAACAGCGGTGCCTGATTATCTGCGTCTTTGAATCCTTTTCCTGCCATAATGATCCGGCGATAAACTTCATCTTCCGGATCAAGGAAATGAACGTCACAGGTTGCTACAACCGGCTTACCGAATTTCTCTCCAAGTTCAACAATCTCCCGGTTTACATTACGCAGATCTTCCTCTGTATTGATATTCGGCGTTTTCTCATCTTCGAGCATAAACATATCATTTCCAATTGGCTGGATTTCATAATAATCATAGAAATCCGCCAGTCTCGCAATCTGCTGTGAAGACTGTTTTTCAAGAACCGCACGGTATAATTCTCCTGCCTCACAGGCACTTCCGATAATGATTCCTTCTCTGTGTTCATTGATCAGACTTTTCGGAATTCTCGGTCTTCTTGCATAATATGTCATATGAGATGCCGTGATCAGCTGATACAGGTTATATCTTCCAATATCATTCTGTGCGATCAAAATAATGTGATGTGTCGGCATCTTACGGATTGCATTAACATTACGATCCCCAAACTTGTTCATTTCTTTTAAGTTCATGATATGCTGATCTTTGAGCATTTCAACAAATTTTACAAAAATTTCTGCTGTTGCACCTGCATCATCAACCGCACGGTGATGATTTTCCAATGAAATTCCAAGTGCTTTTGCAACCAGATTCAATTTATATTTCGAAAGGGTCGGAAGCAGCACACGTGCAAGAGCCACTGTATCAACAGATGTGAATTCCTGTTCCAGACCAAGCACACGACAATTCTGTTCGATAAACCCGACATCAAATCCTGCATTATGCGCAACCAATGCGCCCTCACCAATAAATTCGAGAAACTGTGGCAGCACAACCTCGATTGTCGGAGCATCCAGCACCATCTCATCTGTAATACTTGTCAGGTTTGTAATTTCAAAAGGAATCGGACGTTCCGGATTCACAAAGGTGCTGAACTTGTCTACAATCTGCCCATTCTCAACCTTCACAGCTCCAATCTCAATAATTCTGTCACGGATAGAACTGAATCCTGTTGTCTCGATATCAAAAACAATATAGGTGTCATCCAATGTCTGATCTTTTGCATTAACTGCAATCTCAGTTAAGTCATCAACCACATAGCCTTCCACGCCATATAGAACTTTAAACGGATCATCTTTATCCAATGTCTCAATATAGTGATTTGCAACCGGGAACGCCTGGGCTACACCATGATCTGTAATTGCAATCGCCGGATGTCCCCAGTCATGTGCTCTGCGGACGATATCTGTCACTTCAGAAACTCCATCCATATCGCTCATCTTTGTATGGCAATGAAGTTCTACACGTTTCGTTGGATTGAGATCTTGCCTTGAGACCGTAAAGTCTCCAATCTTCTTGATTCCGGTAATTGAACCAATTGTCAGTTCACCGTCGAATTTATCAATTGTTGTCACACCTTTGATCTTAACGAAAGCACCTTTCTTCAAATCTCCGAGAATCTCCGGTAACTGATCATTTCTGGCAAACATCTTGATCGTGATTGTATCCGTAAAATCAGTCACAGCAAAGATAATGATCGTCTTCTCATTTCTGATCTCTCGTGTATCAAAATTGATGATCTTACCATGAATTGTGATTTCACCCATCTCAGAAACAACCTGTTCCAATTTGATTGGCTCATCTTCAAAATTCTTTCCGTAGATCAGGTTCGGATCGTCTCCGATCTTCACCGGACGCACATAATCCTTCTTGCGGAATTCCTTCTTTTTGAACTCTTTCTTTCCGCCCGAAGCTGCTGCATTTCCTGAAGAAGTTTTTCCTGAAGTCTCTGCTTTCTTTTCTCCGGAAGACGAGCTTCCTGATTCGGATGACTTCTTCTTTGCCTCCACAGCAGACTTTCGCTCCTCATATTCGCCTCTCTGTTTCGCGCGCCGTTCAAAGATTGCATTAATTTCCTGCTGAATCCTCTGCTCGTCATATTCTCTGCTTCCCTGACCCTCGTTTTCTTTATATGTAACCCGGATATCAACATTCATATGAAAACGATTCCTGAATACATTGTCCAGCAGATTCATGATCTCTTCTTTTCTTCCTTCGGAAACAATCGTATCAAGAAGCTCCAGACGGACGACATTTCCCTCTTCATAGTTCACTTCTGCCTGTGAAAACATGTTTGCAGCAAGGACACTGATTTCTTTCAGTTCAAGAATCAAACTCTCTTTGTACTCTTCCATCACTGTTTCCGGTGTATAAAGCTCAGACAGCTCATACTCTTCCAGAATCTGAAGTTTTACAGAAGATGTTCCAAAGAGCTGCTCTTTGATCCGCTGCTCCATCTGCCATATTTTCTTCTTTGGGATCAGATGATGGCTCTTTAAATGTACATGCAGAAAATCACGACCGGAATTAGTCGTGATTTTCTTAACTTCCACATCAGCAAAGAGAACTTTAAATTCCTCTTCTACTTTCAATGTGGGAAATACATGAAAAAATGTTTTTTCATTCTTTATTTGTTCCAATTCAATAACTCCTGTCTTAAAGTATCAAGAAGTTCTTCTTCCTTTACCTTCTTGACGATCTCACCCTTCTTGATCAAAAGTCCTTCCCCAATACCTCCTGCAATTCCGATATCGGCTTCTTTTGCCTCTCCAGGTCCGTTTACAACACATCCCATAACTGCAACTTTAATATCAAGCGGAATGTCTGCTACCATCTCTTCTACCTGGTTTGCAAGCTTGATCAGATTAATTCTTGTTCTTCCACAAGTCGGACAGGATACAACCTCAATACCTCCCTTGCGAAGTCCAAGTGTCTTAAGGATCAGTTTTGCTGTACGAATCTCTTCTACCGGATCTCCCGTCAGGGAAACACGAATTGTATTACCGATTCCCTCATGGAGAATGATTCCAAGTCCTACAGAAGATTTCACATTTCCTGAGTATACAGTTCCAGACTCTGTAATTCCAACATGAAGCGGATATGGGCATTCTTTAGCGATCAGCTCATGCGCCTTCACACACATCAGAACATCAGAAGATTTAATGCTGACAACAAGGTTGTCATAACCCATAGACTCGATCAGATGAACTTTATCCAGCGCACTCTCCACGATCCCTTCTGCAGTAACACCACCATATTTCTCAAGCAGATGTTTCTCAAGAGAACCACTATTTACACCGACACGGATTGGAACATTGTACTCTTTCGCTTTGTCTACTACTGCCTGTACCCGTTCTTTTGCACCGATATTTCCCGGATTGATACGGATCTTATCAGCTCCATTCTCAATTGCTGCGATTGCCATCTTATAATCAAAATGAATGTCTGCAACAAGCGGAATATGAATCTGTTTTTTAATCTCTTTGATTGCTTTTGCAGCCTCCATTGTCGGAACTGTACAGCGGATGATCTCACATCCTGCTTTTTCCAGACGCAGGATCTGCTCCACTGTGGCTTCTACATCTTCTGTCCTTGTATTTGTCATAGACTGGATTGCAATCGGGTGGTCCCCCCCAATCACAACATCCCCAATTCTTACTTCTTTCGTCTGATTTCTGTACATGATCTGTACCCCCTGTTTCCACTGCTCTGCAAGTACTTTCTGTGTCATCTGCTGAGGCAGAATCACCTTTTACTTTCCACTTTTTTCAAATGTCTTCTGACTTCCATATTCTGAATCCGTCAGTGTCAGTACGTTCTGCTCTACACTGTATTCGTAAGTTCCTTCCATCACATCCGCAACATCTCTAAGATCCTGCTGGGAATATTTTTTCGTCTTTTCAGCCTGTGTGGCAAGTTTCTCTTCATTCACATGAATCGCAAAACGCTTATGTTCCATGTCGATCGTATACTCGACCGGAACACTGACCGTACTTTCATCCAATGTCTGGACAATTGTCATCGCACCATTATTCTTGATTTTGAGCTTCATTCCATCATCTGTATTCTCCCAGTTTCCTGCCAGAGGATTAGAAGTAAAAAGCTTCACTGCAAAAAAGATAGCAATTAAAATAATCAAGACCGATGTTACCGTCATAACTGTTCTCCAGGCTATATTTCTCTTTTCTTCATTATCTTTCAGTAACATAAAAATCACTTCCTTTGCATATTTATCTTATCCAAAAATACCGCCAATAATTCCATAGGAAATGACTGACATAATAAATGCTGCGAGGCAGACACCAACAACAACTGCCGGAAAAGCTTTTCTAAAGCGGATTCCAAGCAGAGCTGCGATCAGTGATCCTGTCCACGCTCCGGTTCCCGGAAGAGGAATTCCAACAAAAAGTACAAGACCCCAGAACTCATATTTCTCTATCTTGTCACTTTTACTCATTGCCTTCTTCTCCAACTTCTCCACCATCGGCTTCAAACGCTTCGTTCCTTTCATCCAGTCAAAGATCTTTGTGATCAGTAAAAGGATGAATGGGATTGGAACAAGATTTCCAATCACACAGATAGGTACTGCTTTTGCAAGTTCCACGTTCAAAAATGCCGGTCCTGCTGCAAGCAGTCCTCCACGCAATTCCAGAATCGGAACCATTGAGATCAGGAAGAGAATAAATTCCTTACCGACCTTTCCGCCCAGTGTCACCATAAACCAGTTGATCAAAGCTTCACTCATTCAGTTATTTCTCCTTTATATATGTTCTCAAAAAATCAAAAAGCGTCTCCATCTCTTTTCTTGTACCAATTGTAATTCTCAGATACTGATCGATTCGTGGTGCATTCCAATGTCTGACAAAGATATTATTCTCTTTCAAAGCCTGGAAAAGTTCATTCGCATCAACCTTTGGATGTCTTGCAAAAATAAAATTCGCCTTTGCATCCGGAAAAACAAAACCAAGTTTCCCAAGCTCTTCTTTTGCCCATTCTCTTGTTTCAACTATTTTACGAACTCCTTCTTCAAAATATACTTTGTCTTTAACCGCTTCCACACCACAGGCAAGAGCTGTCTGATTCATCGTGTAAGAGTTAAAAGAATATTTCACATCATTCAGGCAGCGGATCAGATCCGGATTCGAGATTGCATATCCGATTCGCATACCAGCCATACTTCTTGCCTTTGAGAAAGTCTGTGTCACAATAAGATTATCATACTTATCGATCAGTTCAATCGCAGATCTTCCCGCAAAATCAATATACGCCTCATCTACGATCACGATAGAATTCCTGTTCTGCTTTAAGATATCTTCTACAAATTCAAGATCTTCATAAATTGCTGTCGGCGCATTTGGATTCGGGAAAATAATTCCGCCGTTTTCAGCATAATAATCCTCTTTCACAATCTTAAAGTTTTCATCAAGTTCTGGACAGTGATAAGGAATCCGATATAATTCTGCCCAGACTTTATAAAAAGAATATGTAATATCCGGGAAGAGAATTGGGAGATCCGAATTAAAAAAGGTGAGGAAACACATAGAAATCACATCATCAGATCCAACTCCTACAAAAACCTGATCTTTTCCTACGCCATAATAATCTGCAAGACTTCCGACGAGTTCGTCCGCAGTCGGATCCGGATACAGGCGAAAACGGTCTGTGTCCATCTCTTTCAGAACACGTTCCACTCCCGGTGCCGGTGGATATGGATTCTCATTTGTATTCAGTTTTACAACCTTATGCTGTGGCTGCTCACCCGGTACATATGGTTCTACGCTACGTATATTTCTCAAAAGTTCTTCTCTTACAGCCATGGTACTACCTCTATCTATACTCTCTTGCAAGCTCCGCAAATTTAGGAAGCGCATTTACAATTGTTTCATATGCTACACAATACGCCATTCTGACATATCCGGGACATCCAAAAGAGCTTCCCGGAACGATCAGAATATTGTATTTCTTCGCGGTATTACAAAATTCTTTTTCATCTGCAACTGGTGATTTTACAAAGAGATAAAATGCTCCTTCCGGTTTGATGCACTCAAATCCAAGTTCTTTCAATCCATTATAAAGAGTCTCTCTGTTTCTGTCATAATATGAAATGTCTGTCTTCTCATTCAGACATGCCTTCACCACTTTCTGCTGCAGTGTCGGTGCATTGACAAATCCAAGAATTCTCGTTGCAACGTTAGCTGCGGCGTTCAGTTTCTCACTGTCTGCCACTTCATCCGGAATCACAAGATAACCGATACGTTCTCCCGGAAGAGAAAGTGATTTACTGAAAGAATATCCTACAACTGTATTTGCATAATACTTTGTGAGATATGGAACTTCTACTCCGTCATAAGCAAGTTCTCTGTATGGTTCATCTGAGATCAGATAAATCTCTGTTCCAAATTCTTTCTGTTTCTTCTCAAGAATCGCTGCTAGCTTCTGAATCGTCTCTTCAGAATATACAACACCTGTCGGATTATTCGGAGTATTGACGATGACTGCCTTTGTTTTTGGTGAGAGCTTTTCTTCAAACTCATCAATCTTTGGCTGGAATGTCTCTGTATCCGGAGATATCTCCACGATCACACCGTCATAATTATCTGTATAGCTTCTGTATTCTCCAAAATAAGGAGCAAACACAACAACTTCATCACCTGGATTCAGCAGTGATTTCAAAATCACATTAAGACCTCCCGCTGCTCCGACTGTCATCGTAATATTGCGGGAAGCAAAGTTTGTTCCAAAGCGTTCATTTAAGGAATCAGCAACTGCCTGTCTCACATCCTCATAACCTGCATTGCTGTTCGTATAACCGTGAAGCACGATCGGATCCTCTTCGGAAAGGATCTCGATCATTGCTTTCTTTACCGCTTCCGGTGCCGGAACATTTGGATTTCCCAGGCTGAAGTCAAATACATTCTCTGCTCCGTATTTTGCTGCAAGACGGTTGCCCTCTTCAAACATCGCACGGATTGCAGAGCTGTTCGCTACCATGTTTTCCATTTTTTTTGAAATCATTGCTGTCCTCCTATTCTTGTCACAAACCCTTTCTCTTCCAAAAAAGCCGGACGATAAGATAATTTTGCCTTACGGAGTCCTTCTTCCCCGGCATCATCTTCTCTATTCACATAAGTGTAATCCATGCATTCATGTTCAACAAACTGCTGATTAATCATAGGGTATGCTCCCTGTACATCTGCAAATGCTTTCTCAATATGAACAACAAATGTATCCTTGCACAGTTCTTCCCCTACTGTAAAAGCAACAATTTTTTCGCCATTTCTCAACACTCCGCCTTTAAAGCCGAGTTCTTTGTATAAACGGAGGGAATTCAACGAAACGCACATCTCTGCGTTCTTCTCAGGATCATCATTACATCCATTCGAATTTCTCCACTTCAGAGCCATCTGAAAGCACTCTTCTACATTCTCATCACTGAGTGATTCGTAAGACCAGTCCGGATAAAGCTGCTTAAACTTATTAATATGGTTTCGCTTTCCGTGAAGCTTCTTTCCTGCAAGTGTTGCAAGCTTCTCCGTCTCATAGATGTAATCTGCCTGATCTCTGTCATATTCAATCCGGAATTGTCCCGGATACCACTCTTCCATCTGTGAAAAATTCTCCGGTGTCACACAGTAAAGACCGAATTCACAGTCTTCATCCTCGCAGATCTTCATCAATTCTTCCAATGCAGCTTTGACGGCTTCCGGCTTTCCTACAGGGTAAGCATAAGTATGTCCATCTCCTTCATCACGAAATACAAGTGCATTATGAAGGATTGCATATTTCACTTTATACTGTCTAGACCAGAGATATACATTCGCAAATGTTCTCTCGCAGCTTCTGCTTGGAGCCTGTGCGAAATAATAGTCAATCAGTTCTTTGTCTTCCAGTTCCGGTCGTTTGAATTCCGGTATCATCCTTGTACTACTCCTCCATCTTTGCAAGCTTCGCTGTCTGATCCGCTGCAATCAAGCTGTCGATCACTTCATCCAGATCACCATTTAAAATCGTATCCAATTTATGAAGTGTCAGTTTGATTCTGTGATCTGTTACTCTTCCCTGTGGGAAGTTATATGTTCTGATCTTTTCAGAACGGTCTCCTGTACCGATCTGGCTTCTTCTCTCTGCTGCCTCAGAAGCCTGTTTCTTCTCAAGCTCCAGGTCATACAGTTTGGAACGAAGCAGTCGGAATGCCTTCTCTTTATTCTGCAGCTGTGATTTCTCTGTCTGACTGTAAATCACGATTCCTGTCGGATAATGAGTCAGTCGTACCGCAGAGTCCGTTGTATTGACACACTGTCCACCGTTTCCTGATGCACGCATTACATCGATACGGATATCCTTCTCATCAATTACAACATCAACTTCTTCTGCCTCAGGCATTACGGCTACAGTAATTGTTGAAGTATGAATTCTTCCGCCACTTTCTGTCTCCGGCACACGCTGTACACGATGTACTCCACTTTCGTACTTCATACGGGAATATGCCCCCTGTCCTGTGATCATGAATACACATTCTTTGAATCCGCCGATTCCATTCTCATTCAGAGAGATCATCTCTGTCTTCCATCTGCGGCTGTCTGCATAATGCACATACATACGATAAACTTCTGCCGCAAAAAGTGCAGCCTCATCTCCACCTGCACCGGCACGGATCTCAACGATAACATTCTTATCATCATTCGGATCCTTCGGAAGAAGAAGAATCTTAAGTTCCTGCTCCAATTCTTCAATTCTGGCTTTAGATTCATTCAACTCTTCTTTTGCAAGCTCACGCATCTCTTCATCTGATTCTTCTTCCAGGATCATCAGACTCTCTTCTACATTTTGCTTACAGTTCTTATATTCCTGATAAGCTTCAACGATTGGTGCAAGATCGCTCTGCTCTTTCATCAGCTTACGGAAACGTTCCGGATCATTCGCCACATCCGGCTCCTGAAGTTCACCCATTACTTCCTGGTAACGAATTACCAAATCCTCTAATCTGTCAAACATAGTTCTATATCCTCTTCTATTTTTTATCTTCTTTATCTTTTTAATAGTACACGCCACAGACGATGCGGTCAAGTCCTGCCAGGTCCTTTTTTACGAACACCTTGTCATATCCCGCTTTTTTCATAAGATCAGAAACTTCTTCGCCCTGGTCATATCCAATCTCGAAAGCAAGTATTCCTCCTGTTTTCAGGAATTGTTTTGCATCAGTAACAATCTTCCGGTAGAAATACAATCCGTCTTCTTTCCCATCCAATGCACTGAATGGATCGTGAAGTTTCACTTCATCTTGAAGCTTCTCAATTTCTGCTGTTCTGATGTAAGGTGGGTTTGATAAGATCATATCATAAGTTTCACTGACATTTTCAAAAAGATCACTCAAAATCCAGTTCACTTTTCCCTTCTCATCCTTTTTCGTGCTTCTCAAATGTTTTTCATTTTTCTGCGCTACCATAAGAGCCTGCTCCGAAAAGTCAACACCTGTTCCTTCTATAAAGATACCCTTTTGTTCTGCATAATGCATTACGCTCAGAAGAATACATCCTGACCCGGTACACATATCCAACAGTTGCAAACAATCTTTTGATCTGAATGTCTCTTGTTTCATCATCTCCAGTGCCTCTTCCACAAGCACCTCTGTATCTTGTCTTGGAATCAGCACATGTTCATTCACCAGAAATTCAAGTCCCATAAATTCCTGACTTCCTGTAATATGCTGCAATGGAATATGATTTCTTCTTTTTTCAAGATATTCTTTATACTTTTTCCATGCTTCCGGATCCATGCTCTGATCCGGATCCATATAATAGCGAGCTTTCGTAATCCCTGTCACAAATTCCAACAGATACCACGCATCCAGATCTGCCTCTGTAATTCCTGCTTTCGCAAGAATTTCTTTTCCTTCTTTATATGCTTTTTTCAAACTTATTGAATCGCTGCAATCTGTTTTATACACCGTCCTCTTGTCTGATTCTGCTCTCATTGCTTCAGGTTCTCCTCCTGCCATGTCTTCCAGTCAAACACTGCTTCCACTGCTTTGATCCCAACCTCGATCATACTGTCATCCGGTTCCTTTGTTGTCAGATTCTGAACCCAGAGTCCCGGTTTACTAAGTACATTGATTACCGGATGATCACTGTTTCCGGCCAGACGGATCAATTCATAAGAGATTCCTGCAATCAACGGAAGCAGGGCAATCCGAAGAAGTACTCTCACAATCTGGGACTTTGCCGTAATAAAAAAGCAGACAATAATACTTACAATCATGACAAAGAAAAGAAAGCTTGTTCCACATCTCTTATGTTGTTTGGAACTCTTCCGTACATTTTCTACATTTAATTCCAATCCATGTTCGATGCAATTAATGCACTTATGCTCTGCCCCGTGATACATAAATGTTCTCTTGATATCCTTTGTTCTGGAAATCAGAACAATATAGATCAGGAAAACAGCAACGCGGATCACACCTTCTAAAACAGTCATTACAAGATGTGAAGAGGTATGCTTTTCTATAATACTACTCAGATAATACGGAAGAACCATAAAAATACCAACCGCAATTAAGACAGAAACCACAACTGTCAGGTTCATGATCAGTTTTTCCTTCTTCTCCTGCTTTCTTGCCTCATCTTCTGTAAGAATCTCTTCTTCCTCGTCTTCAAAAAAACTTGCAGAATAAGTCAATGTCTTCATTCCCAGCACAAGAGAATCCACAAAATTAAAAATCCCCCGAATGAAAGGAATCTTTTGCGGTGCCTTCCATGGGAGAACTCCTTTGTATTCCTGAATATCAACTTCAATCTCTCCATCTGGTTTCCGGACGGCAACGGAATATGTTTCCCGATTCTTCATCATAATGCCTTCCAACACTGCCTGGCCGCCTATATTCGATGATTTCATATATTTCTCCTAAACACAAAGAGGACTGAGATTTCCACCTCAGCCCTCATCACTTCGTATTTCTTATTTAATACCGTATTTCTTATTGAACTTATCAACACGGCCACGAGCCTGTGTTGCTTTCTGCTGACCTGTGTAGAATGGATGACACTTGGAGCAGATTTCTACGTGGATGTTCTCCTTTGTAGATCCTGTAACAAATGTGTTTCCACAGTTGCATGTTACAGTTGCCTGATAATAATTAGGATGGATACCTTCGCGCATGATTTTCACCTCTCTATTTTTAAATTACTTATTATTTTCTCTAAACAGCTTTCTAATTGTATCACACATTTTTTAATAATGCAACACCTTTTTAGATAAATTTCTGACGGATGATCTGCTGAACAAGCTCTTCGTTTGTTTTTGTACGGGAAAACATATTCAAAAGATTGTCCACTGCCTCTTCTGATTTCATGCCGTTCATTGCTTTTCTCATAATATAAACTGCATCCTGTTCTTCCTTTGTGAGAAGAAGATCTTCTCTTCTTGTTCCTGATTTTGGAATATCAATTGCCGGGAACACTCTTTTCTCCTGAAGCTTCCTGTCAAGCATCAGTTCCATGTTACCTGTCCCCTTAAATTCTTCATAAACAACATCATCCATCTTGCTTCCTGTATCAACCAGTGCTGTTGCAAGAATCGTAAGGCTTCCACCTTCTCTCATATTTCTTGCTGCTCCGAAGAAACGCTTTGGACTGTAAAGTGCTGCCGGATCAAGACCACCGGAAAGTGTTCTTCCTGATGGTGGAACGATCAGGTTATATGCTCTTGAAAGTCTTGTGATGCTGTCAAGGAGGATCATAACGTCTTTTCCATGCTCTACCAGACGTTTTGCTCTTGAGATAACCATTTCTGATACTCGTTTGTGATGCTCCGGAAGTTCATCAAATGTAGAATGAATCACCTCTACATTCGGGCCTTCAATTGCCTCACGAATATCAGTTACCTCTTCCGGACGTTCATCGATCAACAGAATCAGAAGATGCATATTCGGTTCTGTCTTCTGTACAGATAGTGCAACTTCCTTTAATAATGTAGTTTTTCCTGCTTTCGGTGGAGATACGATCATACCTCTCTGTCCTTTTCCAATAGGGGAAACAAGATCAACAATACGCATTGCTGTTGTACAGCCCGGATTCTCCAGACGGATTCTCTGATTCGGGAAAATCGGAGTCAGGTCTTCAAAGTTCTTTCTCTTCATTGCCTCTGCCGGGCGCAGTCCATTGATCGTAGACACATAAAGAAGTGCACTGAACTTTTCTCCCTGCGTCTTAACTCTTGTATTTCCTGTCAGGATATCGCCTGTTTTAAGCCCGAATCTGCGAATCTGTGAAGGAGCAACATAGACATCTCCATCTCCCGGAAGATAATTGTCAGAACGAATAAAACCATATCCATCCTGAAGTACTTCAAGGATTCCGTTTGCTGTAAAACCACTGTCCAGCTGTTCAATATCTGTCTCTTCTTTTTTCTCTTCTTTCACTTCTTCTCTCGCTTCTTCTGCTGCCTCTTTCTGCTCTTCCTGCTCATCCAGCTCAAGCATTGCATCGATCAGATCGCCTTTCTTTAATGTCGAAACACCTCTCATCTTTCTTGCTTTTGCAAGTTCTTTCAATGTTGCCAGTGGCAATGATTCATATTTTTCTCGTGTCATATTCTTTTCCTTTCTTTTCAGGTATATCTGTTCTGTCAATCCACTTCACATGTGCCCTTTTCACATACTGGATTATTCATTCATACTTCGGGAATACAAGTCTGATTCGACTTTAATGGAAATTTGCTTTAAATATGGTGTTATTATACAGTATATTTTTCTAAAAAGAAAGAACTTTTTGAACTTTTCTCTGTTTTCCTGTACTTGCGTGTTTCCTTTTTCAGTGGTATCATTAATTCAATCAAATCAGAGAGGTATAAAATCATGACAAACAATGAAAAAGCTTTAAAAATGCATGAAGAATGGAATGGTAAGATAGAGACAACCGCAAAGGCGCATGTCAACTCAAGAGAAGATCTTGCCATCGCTTATACTCCGGGTGTTGCTGAACCTTGTAAGGTGATCGCACAGGATCCTGAAGCTGCATATAAATACACTATGAAAGCCAATACAGTTGCTGTTGTATCTGACGGAAGTGCTGTTCTTGGTCTTGGGAACATCGGTGCACTTGCTGCTATGCCGGTTATGGAGGGAAAAGCGGTTCTGTTTAAGGAATTCGGTGGTGTCAACGCAGTTCCGATCTGTCTGGATACACAGGACACAGAAGAGATCATTAAATCTGTAGTCAACATCGCACCGGCTTTCGGTGGAATCAATCTAGAAGATATTTCAGCTCCACGCTGTTTCGAAATTGAAACACGCCTGAAAGAACTTCTGAACATTCCGGTTTTCCATGATGACCAGCACGGAACGGCTATCGTTGTCCTCGCCGGAATCATCAATGCCCTGAAAGTAACAGGAAAGAAGAAAGAAGATTGCCGTGTTGTAGTGAATGGAGCCGGATCTGCCGGAGTTGCTATCACAAAGCTGCTTCTCACTTATGGTTTCCCTCATATTACAATGTGTGACATCAATGGAATCATTTCCAAGAGCTCACCGAACCTGAACTGGATGCAGCAGCAGATGACTGAAGTTACAAATCTAGAAGAACGCACCGGAACACTTGCCGATGCATTAAAAGGTGCTGATATTTTCGTTGGTGTTTCTGCTCCGAATATTGTTTCTAAAGAGATGGTTGCTTCCATGAACAAGGATGCGATTCTGTTCGCCATGGCAAACCCTGTACCGGAGATCATGCCTGACCTTGCAAAAGAAGCAGGTGCCAAAGTTGTCGGAACAGGACGTTCTGACTTCCCGAACCAGGTAAACAATGTTGTTGCGTTCCCTGGTATTTTCAAAGGTGCATTAGAAGGACGTGCCACACAGATTACAGAAGAAATGAAACTTGCTGCTGCCAATGCAATCGCAGGTCTTGTTTCAGAAGAAGAATTGAATGAAAACAACATTCTTCCGGAAGCCTTTGATCCTCGTGTAGCAGACACAGTAAGCAAAGCAATTAAGGATTTAATCTAATATGTGGGGAGAGAAGCGCTACCACTCTCTTGACTATGCATTAAAATCCCAGTTTGGAGAGAAAGTATATCGCATTGCATTGAACGGCGGTATGACTTGTCCGAACCGTGATGGTAAGATCGGATATGGTGGCTGTATCTTCTGCAGTGGTATGGGTTCGGGAGATTTTGCCGGTTCTGCCTGCAAAACAATTACAGAACAGCTCGCAGAAGGGAAAGCCATTCTTGCCAGAAAGCGTCCGGTGCATGCTTATATCGCATATTTCCAGGCTTTTACGAGTACCTATGCCCCCATAGAATACTTGCGGAAAGTTTTTACAGAAGCAATCGAAGACCCTGATGTAAAAGTACTTGCAATCGCAACCCGCCCTGACTGTTTAGATTCTGATGTTCTGGAACTTTTAGATGAATTGAATCAGATCAAGCCTGTCTGGGTTGAACTTGGTCTTCAAACCATTCACCCAGAATCTGCCAGATACATTCGCAGAGGTTATCCTTTAGAGGTATTTGATACTGCTGTACATGAACTGAAGCGCCGGAATCTGACTGTTATCGTACATGTCATTTTATTCCTGCCCGGAGAGACTCATGAAATGATGCTTGAGACAATCGAATATTTGAATCATTCAGATATTGACGGAATCAAGTTGCAGCTTCTCCACATTTTGGAAGGAACTGATCTTGCAGTTGAATATCAGAAATATCTTTCAGATCCTGCCTATACCGGTCCTGCTTTCCATATCCCGGATGCGGACGAATACATCGGTCTGCTCACTGAATGTATCCAACATTTGCGTCCGGAAATTGTCATTCACCGACTGACCGGTGACGGACCGAAGGATCTCTTGATTGCACCTCTGTGGACAGGCGCAAAACGAACTGTTTTAAATCAGATCCACAAATATATGAAAGATCATGACTTGTACCAGGGAAAGGAGTATTATGGCTGAAACATTTACATTATATAAATTGATCGTGTTGTACATGTTGGATAGAGTCGATTTTCCGCTTACAACTTCCCAAATATCAGAATTTATTCTGGATAAAGGGTATACAACTTATTTCCGTCTTCAGTCTGCGCTTGCAGAATTAACGGATTCCGGACTTCTGAAAATTGAGCTGACACATAATCGTACGCTTTATAATCTCACAGAAGAAGGGGCTGCTACGATCAACTATTTCAGAAATAAAATTTCTCCTGAGATTCGTCAGGAAATTGATAATTTTATCAATGAGAAAAAATATGATCTGAAAGAAGAGGTTTCTGTTAAATCGGATTACTATCTGAATACAAACCATGAATATGAAGTAAAATGCCAGATTTTAGAAAATGGCTCCCACCTCATCGATATGACACTCACTGTGCCAACTCAGACTGAGGCAGAAGCCATTGTAAATAACTGGAATCGAAAGAATCAGGAGATTTACGCTTTACTGCTCTCGCAGCTTCTGTAAACGCTCCTTGATCTGTTTCTCATAACCAAGATCGCCGGGTTCATAGAACCTGGCGTCTTTTATTTCATCCGGAAGATACTGCTGATCCACATAATGATTCGGATAATCATGTGCGTACTTATATCCTATTCCGTGTCCTAACTTCTGTGCACCTTTATAATGTGCATCCTGAAGGTGTGTCGGAACAGTTGTTTTATTGTTCCGTACTGCATCGTTCGCTGCAAATATTGCATTAACGGCAGAATTACTCTTTGGCGCAGATGCCACATAAGTCACCGCCTGTGAAAGAATGATCTGAGATTCCGGCATTCCGATCCTCTCAACTGCCTGTGCAGCCGCAACCGCAACAGTAAGTGCCATCGGATCCGCATTTCCAACATCTTCCGATGCACAGATCATAATTCTTCTCGCTATAAACTTCACATCTTCTCCTGCATACAACATCTTTGCAAGATAAAAGACCGCTGCATCCGGATCTGAGCCGCGCATGCTCTTAATAAATGCAGAGATAATATCGTAATGGTTATCTCCTTTTTTGTCATAATTCACCACTCGTTTCTGAATGCATTCTGACGCGACATCTAAAGTAATATGAATTTGTCCATCTTCGCTTCTGTCCGTTGTCAATACACCCAGTTCAATCGCATTCAGTGCATTTCTTGCATCTCCACCTGACACATCCGCCAAAAATTCAAGTGCATCATCTTCTATCACTGCATGAAAGCTTCCAAGACCTTTCTCAGTATCATTCACTGCACGGAGAAGCAGTTCCTTAATATCCGTCTTCTCCAGTGGACGCAATTCAAAGATACTTGATCTCGAAATCAAAGCTCCATTTACCTCAAAATAAGGATTCTCCGTTGTTGCGCCAATCAGGATCAACGTTCCATCTTCCACAAATGGAAGCAGATAATCCTGCTGCCCTTTATTAAAGCGATGAATCTCATCAATAAAAAGAATCGTCTTCCTTCCATACATTCCCTGCAGATCTTTTGCTTCTTTCACTACTTCTTCCATATCTTTCTTTCCGGCAACTGTCGCATTGATCTGTTTGAACTCTGCGCTGGTTGTATGTGCGATCACCTTTGCCAGTGTTGTCTTTCCTGTTCCCGGAGGTCCGTAAAAAATCAAAGAACTCAGCTTATCTGCCTTAATTGCCCGGTAAAGCAATTTATCTTTTCCTATGATATGCTTCTGTCCCACTACTTCATCCAGTGTCACCGGACGCATCCTGGATGCAAGCGGGGATTCCTTCTCTTTATTTGTCTCTCTCATATAATCAAATAAATCCATGTTTCTCTCCTGTTTTCAATCTTATATTCACATTTTTAATCCATGATCAGATGATCCACTGTCACAAACTCATAGCCTTTTCCCTGCAACAGATCTACAATCCGTATAGCCGCCTGCACAGAAGAAGGATAACAGTCATGCAATAAAATAACATCTCCCGGATTTATCTCTTCCACAACTGTTTTTACAACCGCCCCTGCATCTTCGGTCATCCAGTCCAGCGGATCCACCGTCCATCCGATATATATTCTGCTCAGATCTTGTTCGCTGTCCACCGGGAGTTCCCCGTAAGGCGCTCTTGCGAACACCGGTTGTTTTCCCGTTATCTTTTCAATCACTGTATCTGTCTGTTCCAGTTCTTTCTTTGCTTCTCCCGTTTCCAGCTTTGACAGATTGCAATGCGTATAAGTATGATTTCCGATCAAATGACCTTCCTCATACATTCTTTTCACAATTTTTTCATTCTCATCTTTTTCTACATTTTCGCCGATCAGAAAAAAGGTCGCCCTCACTTTACGTTCCTTTAATCCATCCAACAGAATCGGGGTAGAGGATGCATTAGGACCGTCATCAAATGTAAGCGCAGCAACCGGTTTTACCTCATCTGATACATTCTGACTTCGCACTGAATCAGATGAGACACTCATTGTTTTTCTCCCATCCATCTTTATCAGAAATGGGGACATGCCAAAAAACACCAGAAGACAGAAAAACTGTACTACATAACCCCAACTTTTTCCAGACATCATAACAGCTTCCCGCCTTTGACATTCTTACTCTATTCTTATGTCCTGCGCCTCGGCATCATTCCTTCTTTTTTCTATGCTTTTCTCTGTATTCCGTCGGACTTGTCTTCTTCACTTTTCGAAATGCCTTCGAAAAATAAAGATTATTCTCAAAACCAACAGAATATGCAATCGCCGAAACCGACAGCCCCGTCTCTTTCAGCAGACGGCAAGCCTGCTGGATTCTGTATTCTGTCAGATATTCTTTTGGTGAACAATTCATATAGGTCTGAAAAGAGCGAAACAGATGACTTCTGCTGATTCCTACATAGTCTGCGATATCTTCCACTGTCACGGGATAAGAATAATTGGTTTCAATATAATTTTCTGCCTTTTCTACATACAAAAGCTTTGCATCTCTTTCCTGATCTTCCCCTTCATGATAGTGCATAAAGACTGACAGAAGACTGTAAAGTGCTCCGGTCATGGCAACCGCTTCTTCATACCCATTGCCCTTTGCATTATAAATCTGTTCCAATCCATTCCGGATCTGTTCATCCGGCACATTTCCTCTTTTTAAAAAAGGACGTTCTTTCAGAAAACCTGTATTTCGAATGATCGATGCCGCATCCGTCCCCATAAATCCAGCCCAGGCATATTCCCATGGTTCCTGCTGATCGGCATAATACTTTACTTCCACGCCCGGATATAAGATAAACGTATCTCCGGCTTCTAATTTCCACGTCTTTTCTCCAACTGTATAGTATCCTGTTCCCGACAAAATATGATGGATACAATAATGATCCCTGACTCCTGGCCCCCACTGATATCCCGCTTCACACCTTTGATATCCCGTGTTATATACAGACAACGAAGTCATCAGAATTTCTCCTGACTTATACGAATGTTTGTAAGTCTCTGTCATCTCCCGGCTCCTTTCCCGTATCCTGTAATCTATTATAACACCTCGTCTTTTTAATGCAACATTATTACATGCCACAGCACGTATTTTTTATAGACGTTTTCACTCATTAACGATATAATAAATATAAATAAATCTGATCGACTGGATTACTTTTAATGGAGGTAAATGATGATGAAGAAAAAATTGTTTGATATGTTTGCAGAACTTTTTGGTGATTCCGAAGGAGCTCGTTTTTACTTTTCTCCTGGACGCGTGAATCTGATTGGTGAACACACAGATTATAACGGTGGACATGTATTTCCTTGTGCACTGACACTTGGTACTTACGGTGCTGCACGCAAAAGAGAGGATAACAAGATCCATTTTTATTCCATGAATCTGGACTCCTTTGGTGTTGTAGAAGCATCTCTTGATGATCTGACAAATAAAAAAGAATACAACTGGGCAAACTATCCGCTTGGTGTAGTCTGGGCGTTCAAAGAAAAAGGACATACAATCACAAGTGGTTTTGATATGGTAATCTGGGGAAATATCCCGAACGGTTCCGGACTTTCCTCTTCTGCTTCCCTTGAAGTTCTCACTGGTGTGATCCTGACAGACCTGTTCGAGATCAAAGATCTTTCCATGACAGATCTTGCACTGATCGGCCAGTATTCAGAGAATAACTTCAACGGATGCAACTGTGGTATCATGGATCAGTTTGCTGTTGCCATGGGTAAAAAAGACCACGCAATTTTCCTTGACACAAGTGATTTAAGCTACGAATATGCACCTTGCGTTCTTGATGGTGCCAAGATTGTGATCACAAACAGTAAAGTAAAGCATAGTCTTGTTGATTCTGCTTATAACGACAGAAGAAACGAATGTGCTGCTGCACTGAAAGCACTTCAGAGCGAACTTGACATTCAGGCACTTGGCGATCTTACTCCTGAAGAATTCGAGGCACACAAATCCTTGATCAAAGATGAGATCCAGTTACAGCGTGCAAAACATGCTGTATACGAAAACCAGCGTACAATCGATGCTGTTACAGCACTGAAAGCCGGAGACATTGAAAGCTTCGGAAAATTAATGAATCAGTCTCACATTTCACTGCGTGATGATTATGATGTATCCTGTGAAGAGATTGATATCCTTGTAGACCTTGCATGGAAGATTCCTGGTGTTCTCGGTTCCCGTATCACAGGCGGCGGATTTGGCGGTTGCACAGTCAGCATCGTAAAAGATGAATCTGTAGATACATTTATCGAAACAATCGGAAAAACATATCTTGAAAAAGTAGGACATGAAGCTGAGTTCTACACAGTAGATATCGGAGACGGTGCTTCTCGTCTCTGCTAAGATCAGATGTGAAATAATGTATATTTTGTTATAGGAATGTCATTGGCATTCCTTAATTTAAGGAGGTTCTTGACATATGCTTTATGATGCGATCAAAAAATTAGTACAGTACGGAATCAATACCGGAATCACTCCGGAATCCGAAAGAATTTATACAACGAATCTTCTTCTGGATCTGTTCCACGAAGATAACTATGAAGATGTTGACTGTGATCTGAACAATCTTGTTCTGGAAGACATTCTTGCAGAACTTTTAGATATCGCCGCAGAACGCGGAATCATTGAAAACAGCATCGGCTACCGTGATTTATTTGATACAAAACTGATGAATACTCTGATGCCACGCCCAGCTCAGGTCCAGCAGACTTTCTGGGAAAAATACAAAGTTTCTCCGGAGACAGCTACTGATTATTATTACAAATTAAGCCAGGACAGTGATTATATCCGCAGATACCGCATTGCCAAGGATCGCAAATGGACGGTTGACACAAAATACGGTACTCTTGACATTACAATCAATCTTTCCAAACCAGAGAAAGATCCAAAAGCGATTGCAGCAGCGGGAAAAGCGAAATCCTCTTCCTATCCAAAATGTCAACTTTGCGTAGAAAATGAAGGTTATGCAGGACGCCTCGATCACCCGGCCCGTGAGAACCACAGAATCATCCCGATCACAATTCAGGATAACCCTTGGGGATTCCAGTACTCCCCTTATGTATACTATAACGAACACTGCATCGTATTCAACGGACAGCATATTCCAATGAAGATCGATCGTAATGCATTTGAAAAGCTCTTTGATTTCATCAAGCTTTTCCCACACTACTTCCTGGGATCCAATGCAGACCTTCCGATCGTTGGCGGTTCTATCTTAAGCCACGATCATTTCCAGGGTGGAAATTATACTTTCGCAATGGCGAAAGCTCCGATCATTGAACACTTCACTGTGAAAGGTTACGAAGATGTAACTGCCGGTATCGTAAAATGGCCTCTGTCTGTTATCCGTCTTCAGAGCAAAGAAGTAAAACCTCTGATTGATCTGGCTGAACACATTTTAAATGCATGGAGATCTTATACAGATGAAGATGCTTTCATCTTCGCTGAGACAGACGGTACACCGCACAACACGATCACACCGATTGCAAGAAAGCGTGGAGATCTCTACGAACTCGACCTGACATTGAGAAATAATATCACAACAGAAGAACACCCGCTTGGTGTCTACCATCCACATGCTAAACTGCACCATATTAAGAAAGAAAACATCGGTCTTATCGAAGTAATGGGACTTGCTGTTCTCCCTGCAAGATTAAAAGGAGAGATGGAACTTCTGAAAGATTACATCCTGACAGAAAAAGATATCCGCAGCAATGAACAGATTGCAAAACACGCTGACTGGGTAGATGAATTCCTTCCAAATTACACATCCATCACAGAGGAGAATGTTGAAGAGATCCTTCAGCAGGAAGTCGGAAAAGTATTCTGCGAAGTACTCGAAGATGCTGGAGTTTATAAGTGTGATGAAAAAGGACTGGAGGCATTCCATCGTTTTATAGGGGTGTTGTAATTTGTTGAACTTGGATTCATTATCACTCAAATAAGTACTTTTGATAAAAACAGACGTGAGGGAGTCACTGTATTGCATCGGACACCGGCCCGCTTTACCTCATCCCTTTGACAATCTGTAACGAAAAAGCCAGAGCACTCACCGTGTGTGATTCGTGTTTGGCTTTTTCTAACAGATTCTGCAAAGTGTATTCGGAACGCTCCTGCCTTAAATGTGTCCTCAACAATACAGTGGCTCCCTCACTCAGCTTTTCAAATGAGTAAGTGCTATTCCAAATGAAATGAATCCAGAAAACAAAATACAAACTTAGTACGTGCGTAAAAAGGGGACGATTATCTTAGTCGACAAAACATCCGTTTACGTTTACCTACAGATTCTGTAATTTGTTTTCTAGATTTGTCTGATTGGAATTAAATATCCCGTTTGGAATATGTAAGCAAGGACAGTCCTGCTGTTGCCACGAGCACATGTAAGGCAGGAGCGTTCCGAATACACTTTGTTCAGTATGTTAATAAGAGCCAGAACAGGCACCACACACGGTAACTGTTCTGGCTCTTATGTTACATACTTTCAAAGGGATGAGGTAAAGCGGGCCGGTGCTCGTGGTAATAGCAGGGCTGGCCTTGCGACACCATTCTATAGGCTGTTTAATACCAATTAATACAGCTTCGCACTGATCAGTTTTGGTCTGAATCCAGCCTTATCAAGTGTATCCAGAATCTTCTTCTTATGATCTGTTCCGAATGCTTCCATTGTGATACGAAGTTCTACGGCTGCGTTTCTGTTTGTGCTTACAAACTGATTATGTTCCAGTTTAATGATGTTACCCTGTACATCTGCGACTGTCTGTGCCACACGTGCAAGTTCACCCGGCTTATCCGGAAGAAGTACGGATACAGAGAAGATACGGTCTCTCTGGATCAATCCGTGCTGGACGATCGAGGACATTGTGATAACATCCATATTTCCACCACTTAATACACAGACTACTTTCTTTCCTTTGATGTCCATCTGCTTTAATGCAGCTACGGAAAGAAGACCTGAATTCTCTACGATCATTTTGTGGTTTTCTACCATATCAAGGAATGCACCAATCAGCTCATCATCATCTACGAGAAGAATATCATCTACATTCTCTTTCACATAAGGAACAACTTTATCTCCAACTTCTTTTACAGCTGTTCCGTCTGCGATTGTATTTGCAGATGGAAGTTCTACAGGCTCTCCTGCTTTCAGGGCTGCTGTCATACTGGCCGCTTCTGACGGCTCTACACCGATTACTTTGATCTTTGGATTCAGCATCTTGGCAAGTGTAGAAACACCTGTGATCAGTCCGCCTCCACCGATTGGTGCAAGGATATAATCTACAGTCGGGAGTTCCTGAACGATCTCCATTGCGATTGTTCCCTGACCTGTAGCAACATCAAGGTCATTAAACGGATGAACGAATGTATATCCGTTCTCTTCTGCAAGTTTACATGCATATGCGTAAGCATCATCATAAACATCACCATGAAGTACTACGTCTGCTCCAAAGCTTTTTGTACGGTTTACTTTGATCAGCGGTGTAACTGTAGGCATAACAATCGTAGCTTTGCATCCAAACTGTTTTGCTGCAAATGCAACGCCCTGTGCATGATTTCCTGCTGACGCTGTGATCAGTCCACGGCTTCTTTCTTCGTCTGTCAGTGTGCTGATCTTGTAATATGCACCACGGATCTTATAAGCTCCTGTGTGCTGCATATTTTCCGGTTTTAAATAAACCTTTGCTCCTGTCTGTGCACTTAAGTATTCACTGTAAATGAGTTTTGTAGGATTTGTTACCTTTTTTACCAGTTCGCTAGCTTCTTCAAATTTCTCTAATGTCATCATGGTCTTTCTTCCTCTCTGTAAAATAACGCGTTTACGAACTCCTCTGAATCAAATTTCTGCAAGTCATCAATTGTTTCTCCTACACCGATATATTTTACCGGGATACCAAGTTCAGACTGGATTGCTACTGCAATTCCTCCTTTGGCTGTTCCATCCATCTTTGTCAGAACAATTCCTGTTATATCTGTTACTTCATTGAATTCCTTTGCCTGGGCAAGTGCATTCTGTCCTGTCGTTGCATCCAACACAACCAGTGTCTCACGGAACGCATCCGGATACTCTCTGTCGATCACACGATTGATCTTCTTAAGCTCTTCCATCAGGTTCTTCTTATTATGAAGTCTTCCGGCTGTATCGCACAGAAGTACATCTGCCTTTCTCGCTTTCGCAGCAGCAACCGCATCATATACAACTGATGCCGGATCTGCACCTTCCTGACCGCCGATCATCTCAACACCGGCACGGTTGGACCATTCTTTTAACTGCTCTCCTGCTGCCGCACGGAATGTGTCCGCTGCCGCAAGGATCACTTTCTTATTCTGTGCTTTCAGCTTTCCTGCAAGTTTACCGATCGTTGTTGTTTTACCAACACCATTTACTCCGATCACGAAAACCACACTCTGACGATTCTCAAACTCATATGCTGTCTCTCCGACATCCATCTGTTCACGAATACTGTCGATCACAAGCTGTCTGCATTCAATCGGTTCCTTGATATGCTGCTCTTTTACTTTAACCTTTAAATCTTCAATGATGTCCATTGTTGCTCTGACACCAAGATCTCCCATGATCAGAGTTTCTTCCAGTTCTTCATAAAAGTCATCATCAATCTTGGAAAATCCATGAAAAATACTGTCCATACCGGACACAATATTATCTCTTGTCTTTGTCAGACCGGATACAAGTCGTTTAAAAAATCCCTTTTTTTCTTCTCCCATTTTCAAGCCTCCTGTTCTCTTAATACCCTGTTTACAATAAAAACAGGTTTATTTTTCCAGATCATCTTCCAACAGATCCACAGAAACAAGTGTGGATATACCTTTTTCCTGCATGGTGATTCCATACAACCGGTCTGCTGCTGCCATTGTACCACGTCTGTGGGTAATGACAATGAACTGTGTATATTTTGTCAGCTTATGTAAATATTTCGCATAACGATCTACATTGTTATCATCCAGTGCCGCTTCAATCTCATCAAGGAGACAGAACGGAGATGGCTTCAGATTCTGGATTGCAAATAGTAATGCGATTGCAGTCAGCGCCTTCTCTCCACCTGAAAGCTGCATCATATTCTGTAGTTTCTTTCCAGGCGGCTGTGCAATGATGTGTATTCCTGCCTCAAGGATGTCTACGTCCTCCTGAAGTTCAAGCGAACCTTTTCCGCCTCCAAAAAGCTGACGGAATACATCATTGAACTCTGTCGCAATTCTCGCAAACTGTTCTGTAAACTGCTTGCGCATCGCAACATCGAGTTCCTCAATGATCTGCTCAAGAGAAGCTTCTGCTTCCACAAGATCGTCATGCTGACCTTTCAAGAATGTATAACGCTCAGATACATTTTTGTAATCCTCAATTGCGTTGACATTGACCGAACCAAGCTTTCGGATCTCATTCTTAAGTTCCTGGATCTTTTTCTTCATCAATGCCAGGTCTGTCAGTGTCTCATTACGAAGTTCTTTCGCATGATTGTAAGTGAGCTCATATTCCTCCCACATGTAATTCATCTGCTTCTCTGACGCTTCCTCATAGCCTTCTTTCTGGCTATTTAAACGGAAACATTCTTTATCAAGATCTGACACATGCTTCGCAAGTTCTTCTCTTTGTCTCAGGAAATCTTTGTGCTGCTGATTCAGTTCCTCTCGCTTCTTGCTCTGTACTTTAATCTCTTCACCGATTTCTGTAAACAGATCTTTTGAATCTTCAATCGTTTTCTTAAGCCCTTCGATCTCATTTTCTTTTCGCAAAATTTCGTCCGATACATCTCCACGATTTTCTGAGAGTTCTTCCTGCTCTTTTGCGTAGCGAGCGATTTCTTCCTCGATACGGGAAATATTTTCTACAATAAACGTTTTCTGCTGATCCAGACCTGCCAGTGAAAGATGGACTTCCTCAGACTGTTTCATCTGGACAGCCTCATCCTCTCTTTCTTTCTCCAACTGCATCTGCAAAGCTTCAATCTGTTCATTCAGCTCTTTTTCCAGCTTCTCTGATGTCTCAAGTTCCATTTGGATAGAATCTTCGTTCTCATTGATTTCATCCAGCTCCTGAAGCAATGCTTTCTGTTCTTTCAGGAATCCTTCGTAACGCTGTTTCGATTCTAACTGTTCTCTCTGTACCTGTGCAACATTCATTCGCGCAGTATTCTCCAGCACTGATTCTTCTCTTAAATGTTCCTGTACTTCATCAATCACATTGTAGCATGCTGCACGACGGTTCTTCGCCTCTGTAACTTCTTTTTCCAGCACATCCATGTCAGACTTGAGCATATCAACCGTCTTCTCGAATTCTTCGATTTCGCGGCGTCTGCTCAGCAGATTACTTGAATTCTTAAATGCACCACCTGTCATGGACCCGCCCGGATTGATCAGGTCACCTTCCAATGTGACCAGACGCAGAGACTGGCGGTATTTTCTCGCAATTGCGATTCCGTGATCGATGTGGTCTACTACGATCGTACGCCCAAGCAGCTGATCTGCCAGTCCGTCAAATCTTGATTCCACATGGATCAATGTATTCGCAAGTCCGATCACTCCCGGCTCTTTAAGTGCTTCCAGATTCCTGATTCCTCCGCCGCCATGCATACTTGTCAGCGGAAGAAATGTTGCCCTTCCGAATTTATTACGCTTAAGGAAATCAATCATACGCTTGGCTGTATCTTCATTATCTGTAACAATATTCTGAATACTTCCTCCAAGTGCTGTCTCAATAGCAATCTCATATTCCTTATCAACCTTAATGATATCCGCTACAACACCGATCAGACCTTTCTCACGTTCTTTATTCGACATTACCTTTCGGATACTGTTACCATATCCGTCATAGCGCTCTGTAATATTCTTTAATGACTCCAGACGGGAAGATTCTCTGTGATAAGCGGTCTGTCCGATCCGTAACTTTTCCTGCTTCTCTTTCAGCTCATTCTGAAGCTTGCCAAGTTCCTCTTCGTTCAGGGAAATCTTATCCTTATAGGTTTGAATGCGCTCACGGATCTGACCAAGTTCTTCTTCATACTTCTTAAGTCTGTTGTTCTGTCCTTCTGCTACCGTCGAAATCTCAAGAATATTTCTGGCAACGACAGCCTTCCGTGTCTGGATCTGTTCTTTCGTTGTATCAAAATGCTGAATCTTAGCTTTTGTTGAAGCACGATTTCCAAGCAGGTCCATGATCTCCCGCTTCTTCTGCTCGATTTCAGTACTATGTTCTGCAATCTTTGACTGAATCTCAATTAAACTCTGCTGTGCTTCTGTATCCTGTCCACTGGCTGATTCTAACTGTTCTGAAATTCTTTTCTTCTCTTCTTCAAGCTCTCTTTTCTGCTGCTGCCTCGTATCTATCTCACTGACGATCGTACTCAGGCGATGATCATAATGCTCATCATTCATACGGGCTGTATTAATCTGCTCTTTCAGGACATTGATCTGGCCTTCCAGCTGTTGCTTTAAAAGATTCGTCTCATTCATCTGGTTCTTCGCAGTTTCAATTGCAAGATCAATCTGATCTACTTCTTCCTCGATTGCCTCGTATTCTGCTTTCATCTTCTCATAACGGGCATTTGATTCCTGCATCTCCTGAGAAGCAATCTCATATTTCCCACCGACTTCACGAATACGCTCCTGCAGCCGCTCTTCCTCCAGCAAAAACATATTAATGTCATATGTTTTTAATTCTTCTTTCATCTTCAGATAGATTCTGGCTGTCTCTGACTGTCTTTCCAAGGGACCGATCTGTTTCTCAAGCTCTGCAAGAATATCATTCACGCGGGTAAGATTCTGCCGTTCATCCTCCAGCTTTTTCAAAGAAAGGGACTTTCTTCTCTTATATTTTACAATTCCGGCGGCCTCATCAAAAAGTTCTCTTCTCTCTTCCGGCTTACCGCTTAAGATCTTATCAATCTGTCCCTGACCGATAATCGAATAGCCTTCTTTACCGATACCTGTATCATAGAACATCTCATTGATATCTTTCAATCTGCAGGCTGAACCATTGATCAGATACTCACTCTCTCCGGATCGGTACAATTTACGTGTAACAGTGACTTCTTCGTACTCTACCGGAAGTTTATGATCTGAATTATCCAATGTGATTGCAACCGAAGCATAACTAAGCGGCTTCCGGTTCTCAGTTCCCGAGAAAATCACATCCTGCATGGTGCCTCCACGCAGCTGCTTCACTCTCTGCTCTCCAAGAACCCAGCGGACGGCGTCAGCGACATTACTCTTACCACTTCCATTCGGTCCTACAATACCTGTAATTCCGTTATGAAATTCAAATTTAATCTTATTGGCAAAAGATTTGAATCCCTGCACTTCTATACTCTTTAAATACATAAAGTCCTCTTTACTTTTTCTTTCTGAGATTCAGAATTGCCTCATAAGCTGCCTGCTGTTCTGCTGACTTCTTCGAGCTTCCTTTTCCACGTCCCCAGGCTTTTCCCCCGATTCTTGCTTCCACTTCGAAAATCTTATTATGATCCGGTCCCTGTTCATCAATCAGTTCATAACTTACATTCCCCGTCATATTCGCCTGCACGATCTCCTGTAAGATTGTTTTACTATCATAAAAGAGTTTTTTATCCTCTAAATCTGTCAAAATAAAATGATGGATAAACTCTTTTGCATTAGTAAAACCACCGTCGAGATAGATAGCACCGATTAATGCTTCCATCGCATCAGATGTGATAGAATCTCTTTTTCTTCCACCGGTCGCCTCTTCTCCTTTTCCAAGAAGCAAGTAATCTCCAAGTCCGATATCTCTTGCACACATTGCCAGAGACGGTTCACATACCATACTTGCACGTGTCTTTGTCAGTTCTCCCTCAGATACCTTTGGAAATTCATTAAATAAATAAGCACTTGATACCAATTCCAATACTGCATCTCCAAGAAACTCCAGGCGTTCATTACACTCATATTTCTTCAAATGTTTCTCATTTGTATAAGAACTATGCATCAATGCACGTTCGATCAGGCTTTTGTCTTTAAACACATATCCGATCTTTTGTTCCAGTTCTTTTACTCTGTCCATTTAAATGGCCTCCTTTGTGTTAATAAACGAAAAAGCCCAAACGGGCTTTTTCATCTCACTATCTGATTATTCATTAGCCTTCTTTTTCTGGATCTGATCAACAGCATCCTGCACTGTTGTGATCTTCTCTGCCTCTTCGTTATCGATCTCGATGTCAAAATCTTCTTCAATTCCCATAATGATCTGGAAAATATCCAGAGAGTCAGCTCCAAGATCATCTACAAATGTAGTATCCGGTGTGATTGTCTCCGGTGAAACATTAAGTACGTCCGCAATAATTGCCTGCAGTTTTTCAAATTCTGTCATTGTAAAACTCCTCCTGTCTTATTCGACTTCTTTCTCTTCTTTCTTTTCTTCCAGGGTCTCCTGTTGAATTGTCTCTTTTATCTTCTCATTGATCTTCTGCTCCTTAAATGCAACACACTGAATGATTGAGTTGCATACCTCCTTTGACTTTGAACTTCCATGTGTCTTTACTACAAGTCCGTTCAGGCCAAGAAGCGGTGCGCCGCCATACTCACTTGTATCAAAATCTTTCAGTACACCCTTTAAAGCAGGTTTCACAAGCAGTGCCCCTATCTTACTACGCAAAGAAGAAAGCATTCCTTTCTTCACTTTCTTAAGCAGTGCTCCTGCAACACCCTCATAAAGCTTCAGAATAATATTACCTGCAAATGCTTCACAGACAATGACATCTGCTGCTCCGTAAGGAATATCTCGTGCCTCAACACTTCCAATGAAATTAATGTCAGGACATTCTTTTAACAGTGGGAATGTCTCTTTCACCAGCGCATTTCCCTTCTCTTCTTCAGCACCGATATTCACGATACCAACTGTCGGATTCTTCTTTCCCATAACGCTTTCCATATAAATGGATCCCATCTTTGCAAACTGTACCAGGTGAGATGGGCGTGCGTCTACATTAGCTCCACAATCGATCAAAAGTGAAACACCTTTTAATGTAGGGATCAGTGGTGCAAGCGGTGGTCTTTCAACGCCTTTGATCCTGCCTACAAGAACCTGTCCTCCAACAAGAACAGCTCCTGAACTTCCTGCAGATACAAAAGCATCAGCTTCCCCTTTCTTCACCATCTTCATCGCAACAACAATGGATGAATCTTTCTTACCACGGATTGCTTTCACCGGAGGTTCTGCCGTCTCAATAACCTCTGTAGCATTCACAATCTCAATCTGCTCCTTTGGATACGTATAAGCGGAGAGTTCCTTGCGAATCACATCTTCCTTACCTGTCAGCAGTACCTTGATATCCTTTCTCTTCTGCACTGCCTCTACGGCACCTTTTACCATCTCTCTTGGTGCATTGTCTCCACCCATGGCATCAAGAGCAACCCTTGTAATCTCTGACATATCATTTCCTCCTTGCGCTACTGAAATTATTCTACTGGATATCAGTATAAAAATCAATAAAAAAAGGCGTAAAACACAAAGTTTTTACGCCCTCAAGTGTTCTGTTCGCAGTACACTCAATATCTTATTGATCATTAGTCAACTGAAACGATCTCGCGCTTGTTGTAAGATCCACATGCCTTACATACACGGTGTGGCATCATAAGCTCGCCGCACTTGCTGCATTTCACCAGATTCGGTGCGCTCATCTTCCAGTTAGCTCTTCTTTTATCTCTTCTTGCTTTTGAAGATTTATTCTTTGGACAGATTGACATAGGTTACACCTCCTTAAAATTCTTAAATAAGTCACGGACAACTGACATTCTCGGATCAAGCCCTGTATCTTCACAGTTACAAGACCCCGTATTTAAATTCTGACCGCATACATTGCATAATCCCTTGCAGTCTTCCCTGCAAAGTACTTTCGTCGGCCAGCTCGACAAAATCTCATGAAAGAGCAGTTTGTCCACGTCAAGATGATATCCGTCAATAAAGTTTGATTCATCCAGCTCCTCTGTCAGTTCTGCGTCGGAGAGGCCTACGTCCACATGTTTCACACAATTCAGTTCAAACTCCCGTTTCACATCCTCCAGACAACGGTCACATGGAATCATGACACTCAATCTGGTCTCAGCTGTGATGAGCAGTTCTTTTCCCCTTATATGCTCTACTTTAACATGAACCGGCTCCTTGCTGATAATGGGGTAGGTTCCGGATTGTAACCGGATCTCTTCCATCTCCAGCCGCACAGTTTCTTCAACCGTCTTATGCTGGTCTGACAAAACGTCTGATAGGTTAATCAACATAATGTATTTCTCCTATTCATACCTAAACTATTATATCATGGAAAAAATGTTTGTCAACAGATATTTATAATTTCTATTAAAAATATTGTGAAGAGCAAAATGTATTGGATACATTTTTGCTTCTTCTATGCGCAAAAGCAGGACTGAACTGCTCTCCTGGCACCTCAGTCCTGCGCTCATATACGATATAATCTTTACAGATCACCATCGTATACACTTTCTCATATTAAGATTTCTTCAATTATTTTACAAGCGCTAATGTCTCACGAGCGATTGCAAGCTCTTCGTTTGTAGGAATAACAAATACTTTTACCTTAGATCCTTCTTTTGTAAGCTCAGCTTCTTTTCCTCTGAGTCCTGTATTCACTTCGAAATCGAAATCCACTCCGAGGTATCCAAGGTATTTACATACTTCCTGTCTTACATAATCATCGTTCTCACCGATACCAGCTGTAAATACGATGTCATCTACACCATTCATAGCTGCAGCGTAAGATCCGATGTATTTTGCTACTCTGTATGAGAATACATCCATAGCGATCTTAGCTTTCTTATCTCCGGCATTCATAGCGTCTGTCAGGTCACGGAAGTCACTTGAAAGTCCGCCTGAAATTCCAAATACACCAGACTTTTTGTTCAGTACTTCCATAACACCTTCAATGTCAAGGTTCTCTTTCTTAGCAATGAACTCCATGATTGCAGGATCGATATCACCTGAACGTGTTCCCATTACAAGTCCTTCAAGTGGAGTAAGTCCCATAGAAGTATCTACACATTTTCCGTTAAGAACAGCACTTACACTGGATCCATTTCCGAGGTGGCATACAATTGTCTTTACTTCATCGTAAGATTTTCCCATTACTTCTGCTGCTCTCTTAGATACGAAGCTGTGGCTTGTTCCGTGGAAACCGTAACGTCTTACTTTGTATTTCTCATAGTACTCATATGGAAGTCCATACATATAAGCCTTCTCCGGCATTGTCTGATGGAAAGCTGTATCAAATACTGCAACCATAGGTGTTCCTGGCATCAGTTTCTCACATGCTGCAACACCGATCAAGTTTGCCGGGTTATGAAGTGGTGCAAGATCATTACACTCTTCTACTGCTTTCTTTACTTCGTCTGTGATTACTACAGATGAAGCAAACTTCTCTCCACCATGTACGAGACGGTGTCCAACTGCTCCGATCTCATCAAGGCTCTTAACAACTCCTGTCTTCTCATTTGTCAAAGCATCAATTACAAACTGAATTGCTTCTGTATGAGTTGGCATAGCTAGATCAGATTTCTCTTTCTCTCCGCCAGCCGGCTGATATGTCAGACGTCCGTCGATTCCAATTCTCTCACAAAGTCCTTTTGCAAGTACCTTCTCTGTCTCAGCGTTGATCAGCTGGAATTTCAGAGATGAGCTTCCGCAGTTGATTACTAATACGTTCATTTTCTTTTTTCCTCCTGAAAAAACCTTATTATTATTATCCGAGGGCAGCTCACACTACCCTCTTTGTTTCTTTTGATTACCCGTAACTATTTTAAAAAATCTGTAAACAATTACAATTATTCAGCCTGTGCCTGTACAGCTGTGATAGCTACAACGCCTACGATATCTTCAGCGCTACATCCACGGGAAAGGTCGTTAACCGGAGCGGCGATTCCCTGTGTCAGAGGACCGTAAGCTTCTGCTTTAGCAAGTCTCTGAACAAGTTTGTATCCAATATTACCAGCATCAAGGTCTGGGAATACAAGTACGTTAGCATGTCCTGCGACCTTGCTTCCCGGTGCTTTAGATTCCCCGACTGATGGAACGATAGCTGCATCAAGCTGAAGTTCTCCGTCAAGAGCAAGCTCTGGTGCGAGTTCCTGAGCGATCTTTGTTGCATCAACAACTTTATCTACATCTGCATGCTTAGCACTTCCCTTTGTTGAGTGAGAAAGCATAGCAACAACTGGCTCTTTCTCAACAAGCAGTTTGAAAGAATCTGCGGATGAAATAGCGATGTTCGCAAGTTTCTCCGGATCTGGATTCTGCTCAAGTCCTGCATCAGCAAAGATAAATGTTCCGTTTGCTCCCATGTCGCAATTCGGTACTACCATAAGGAAGAATGCGGATACGAGCTTTGTTCCCGGTTTTGTCTTCAGGATCTGAAGGCATGGGCGAAGTGTATCTGCCGTAGAGTGGCATGCTCCGGATACCATTCCGTCTGCATCACCCATCTTAACCATCATTACACCATAGTATAAGTAGTTACTAAGAAGCAGTTCTTTTGCCTGCTCAGGAGTCATTCCCTTTTTCTGTCTTAACTCAACAAGTTTTGCAATATATCCTTCTGTTCTTGCATCTGTTGCAGGATCTACGATTGTTGCACCGGAGATGTCGTATGTACCTTTGTTCTTCTCAATCTCCTCTTTGCTTCCTACAAGCACCAGATCAGCGAGTCCTTCTTTCAGTACTGTCTCTGCTGCTTTGTAAGTTCTTTCGTCCTCTGTCTCAGGAAGAACGATTGTCTTTTTGCAAGCTTTCGCTCTTGCTTTGATTTCATCAATAAATCCCATGATTTAATGCCACCTTTCTTTTTATCTCACTTAGTCCTATTATAACTCAATCGTTTTTTGTATACAAGTCATTTTATGTGCATTTTCAAATACAATCTGAACTTTGTAATAGGATATTTGTAAGATTGTTACAATTTTATCAAACATTGTCTTTTTCTAAGAACATTACGAGCCAGAACAGTCACCTCTCACGACAACTGTTCTGGCTCTTATTAAAATTTACACCTTCAAAACCCCTTGCTTATATTCATTCTGAAACGCCGTCTTAAACTTATCCGTCACCACTGAGGTATACAGATTTGAAGCAAGCATATCATGTCTGAGCATTTTCTGACCAAGTTCCGGAAGATCGTCAATTTCAGACATTTTCGTCAAAACCGGAAGACTGCTTTCCTTCGACATAGCTGTCAAAAGCTTTGCATTGTCTTTTCGAAAACCAAGCAGGCGTGCATACATATGATAGCCATTGTCAATATATTCTTCCACATTTGCCTTTTTCGTTCCAAGCATAATATGAAGCAATGCCCGGTTAACTCGGGTCTGCGTAAGTTCTCGTGTTTTTAACAAATCACAGAACTGTTTATAATTAAAAAAGTTGTTTAACTGATTCGCAATTCTGAATGCAATCTCCGGAGAGACATCCACATATCGAACCAAACTTTCCGGCTGTTTATTTAACAGCTTATATTTCAAAATCAGAGAAAAGTCATTCTGTGAAATCGGATACTGTACTTTATGATAATCCTTCAAAAGTTCCAGACAACATTTTGGAACCTGGTTTTCCAACTCTGACAGTATTCCCGAAAACGAAAGCTCATCGTAATTTCCTTCTACTGGTTCTGTATTGAAAGATGAACTTGAATAAGCAAGCAGTGAACGAATTGCCGTAGCGGAACTATAATCACTGTCCAGTTCTTCATCATGATACTGTGCACCACGTCTTGCAATCGTATAAGGTTCCATCCTGCTTCCAAGTTTTTTGATTGCTTTCAAATATTCAATCCCCAAAATATTGTTCGGATTTCTTAAAATCTCTGCAAACCGAGGATCTTCTGTATAAGAAAGAATTGCTTCCTGTCTGGCGCGTGGAAAAGACATCCCTTGTTTCAGATAATCTTTCAACAGAATCTGGTAGGCTTCAGGTTCTTCAAGAAGTAGTTCTGCAAGCTGTTCCAAGATTGGGAGATCATTACATTCACTGCCAAAACAGATAGAATCAACAATTCCAAGAGACTCCAAAAGAGATACGGATCCAAGTGCAAAAAGCTCCGCAGATCCCGTCGCATAACAGACCGGAAGTTCAAAGACAGCTCCAGCACCACACATCAGTGCCATCTCTGCACGTATCCTTTTCGGCATGATTGCAGGTGTTCCTCGTTGTACATAGTCACCACTCATAACAACAACGGCTGCATCTGCACCGGTTACACGCAGAGATTCTTTAATATGATAAAGATGTCCATTGTGAAATGGATTATATTCTGTAATAAGACCAACGATTTTCATAATATTCTCCTAAAAAAGCAGAGTACTGCTCACACCACGTGTGAACAGTACCACCTCTCACCAATACAGATTATGCAACTGTTCAGAGCCAACTTCCAAAATGCTACGCATTTCGTCACAGTTACCAGTTTACAATCTCTTCATGCAAGTAATCGCCAGTGCCCCCGGACCAATATGGCAGGCCACACTCAATGACAATGATCCTTCCATAATCTCATATCCCGGAAATCTTTCTTCAATCTCTGCTTTCCACTCCTGTGCTTCTTCTTTACTGCATGTGTAAGCCATGCCAAGAACCATCTGATCCTTAACATCGGCAAAGCGTCCATTCAGATCTTTCTCTATTGCATTGAGCATTGTCTTCTTCGCTGTTTTCCAGCCTCTTGCTTTAGAAAATGCATCCAGCTTTTCTCCCTGGATCTGAAGAACAGGCTTTAAGTTCAGCACCGTTCCGATTGCCGCCGCTGCCGGTGTGATTCTTCCACCTTTTTTCAGGTATTTTAAAGTATCCACCGTAATATAAATACTTGCCTGAAGTTTTTCTTTCTCCAGTATTTCTTTAATCTCTGCTGCACTCTTTCCTTCTTCACGCAGATTCATTGCATCCAGAACAGACTGCTCCTGTGTAACTGAAATTCTCTGATTATCAACCACCTGAACACGTCCGTCATATTCAGCTGCAAGAGTAATAGCTGTTGCACATGTGCTGCTCAAACCACTGGACATCGGAATACATACGAGCTCATCATATTCTTCCAGAACTTTATCCCAAAGATCCATGACCTCTCCCGGGGATGGCTGTGATGTTGAAATATCAGAATCTGCTCCGAGCTTTTCATAAAACTCACTCTGGGAAAGTGTGATATCCTCCAGATAAAGTTCTCCATCGATAAAAAATGGCATCGGAAGGACAAAAATCCCAAGTTCTTTTCCACGTTCCTGTGTTATACCGCTATTACTATCCGTTACAATTGCAACTTTACTCATCAAATTTCTCCCTATTAATTCTTAAAACTATGAATTGGAGCCGGGATACGTCCCTGTCTGTTGATAAACGCATCACATCCGAATTCATTCACCGGCATAATCGGTGCATAACCTAACAGTCCACCAAATTCTGCCACATCTCCAACGTCTTTACCGATAACCGGAATCAGGCGCACTGCTGTTGTCTTTTGATTGACCATACCAATTGCCATCTCATCTGCAATGATTCCTGAGATTGTCGCTGCTGATGTCTTTCCAGGAATTGCGATCATATCAAGTCCTACAGAGCATACACATGTCATTGCCTCTAACTTCTCAAGTGTAAGAGAGCCTGCATTTACTGCATCGATCATTCCCTGATCTTCACTGACCGGAATAAATGCACCGCTGAGTCCACCCACATAAGAAGATGCCATAACGCCGCCCTTCTTCACCTGGTCATTGAGCATTGCAAGTGCTGCTGTTGTTCCAGGTGCACCCACGCGCTCCAGTCCGATTTCCTCCAGAATCTCTGCAATACTATCTCCAACTGCCGGAGTCGGTGCAAGAGAAAGATCAATGATTCCAAATGGAATTCCAAGACGTGCAGAAGCCTCTCCTGCAACAAGCTGTCCTACTCGTGTAATCTTAAACGCCGTTTTCTTAATTGTTTCACAGAGCTCTTCAAAACCTTTTCCACGTGCTTTTTCAATCGCTTTCTTTACAACTCCCGGTCCGCTGACACCTACATTAATAATCGTATCTGCCTCAGTCACACCGAGGAATGCACCTGCCATAAACGGGTTATCATCCGGTGCATTGCAAAGAATAACAAGCTTTGCACAACCAAGAGAGTCTCTGTCCTTCGTTGCCTCTGCCGCTTCTTTCACAATCTGTCCACACAGACGGACCGCATCCATATTGATGCCTGTCTTTGTTGATCCCACATTGACGGAACTACAGATTCTCTCTGTCTCGGCCAGTGCCTGCGGGATTGAACGGATCAGATTCTCTTCGCTTGGTGTCATTCCTTTCGACACAAGTGCGGAGTATCCACCAATGAAGTTTACACCCACTTTTTCCGCTGCGCGGTCAAGTGTACGTGCGATTGTCACATAATCTTCCGGAGTCTTACACGCTGCTGCTCCAACAAGCGATACAGGTGTAATTGAAATTCTCTTATTTACGATCGGAATTCCGAATTCTTTCTCAATGTCTTTTCCTGTAGATACAAGATCTTTTGCAACTGTTGTAATCTTCTCATAAATCTTACGGTTCAGTTCATCCAAATCAGAATCCACACACTCCAACAGACTGATTCCAAGAGTGATCGTGCGGACATCAAGGTTCTCGCTTTCGATCATCTTATTGGTTTCTGATACTTCATACATATTAATCATAGTCTTATCCTCGCCTTATCTCCGACTGTTTACAGACGGTGCATTTTCTCAAAAATCTCTTCTCTCTGACAATGAATTGTTACACCGATCTCTTTGCCAAGTGCATCCATCTCATCACAAACTTCTTTGAAATCTTTCTTCAGATTCGCAACATCCACGATCATCATCATGTTGAAGTATCCCTGAACAATTGTCTGTGAAATATCAAGAATGTTGATTTCATTTTCTGCAAGATATGTACATACTTTTGCAATAATTCCTACTGTGTCTTCTCCAAGTACTGTGACAATACATTTCTTCATTCTTTCTGTACCTCCGCTTTGATTCACTCAATTTTATACATTAATAATATCCGAAACTGATTCCCGGCTTGCAACGAACATATTCAGGTCTTCCCCTTTATATTCATTATCTGCAAGCGTAACTTCCAGCTTCACTGTCTCATAAGCAAGTCTTGCGTAATTGTTCTCCTTGCTCAGATGACCAAGCATGATGTGTTTCAGATTATCATGTAGTATATCACAAAGAAGCTGTCCTGACAATTCATTTGATAAATGACCGCGATCGCCAAGAATTCTCTGCTTCAAATAATATGGATATCCTCCGACTTCCAGCATATGGATATCATGGTTTGCTTCCAAAAGGATCGCATCCAGATTTTTCAGATTCTCCACTGTATAATCATCATATTTTCCAAGATCTGTTGCAACTGCTACGGACTTCCCGTCTTGTTCAATACGATACCCTGACGGTTCATTTGCATCATGAGAAATGGCAAATGGGTGTACGTCCAGTTCACCAAGCTGAAATGGGTGATCTGCCTTAATCGGATGTAAAAGTCCTTCCGGCATCTTTCCAAGACTAGAAGACTCTTTGATTCCTGCAATCGTTCCCGGCGTCGCATAAATTGGGATCTCGTACTTTCTGCTGAACACACCAAGTCCCTTAATATGATCCGAATGTTCATGTGTGATCAGAATCCCATCGAGTTCGTCCCCTTTAATCTCCAACTTATTCAGACCTTCTTCAATTCGTTTCTTACTAATCCCCGTATCAATCAGAAGATGGGAATTATCACTTCCTACATAGATACAGTTTCCACTGCTGCCGCTTGCAATACTGCACATTCTCATTTGTTCAATCTATCTCCTATTTGTCTCTTTGTTGCTTCAAAGTCTCCACTATTATCAATTACAACTGTGCATGCCTTTCGAAACACTTCTTCTATCGGTTGTGAAGCAATCATTCTGGTGATCTTTTCATCCGTGTAATGTCTGGAACTTTTCAGTCGTTCTCTCCGGACCGCTTCATCTGTGTAAATATACCATAATTCATCACACAGTTCCTTTCCTACTTCCGGAAGAAGTGCTGCTTCTACTATATAATAAGAGCAACCTTCTTCTTTTTTCTTCAAGATATCTTTCCGAACCCATTCCAGCACTTCCGGATGCACAATATCATTCAATATTTGTAATTTCTTCTCATCTGCAAATACGCAGCTTCCAAGTTTCATGCGATCCAGTTCACCATTGTTTCCGACAATCTGTTCACCAAATTCTTGTACAATTCTCGAAAACGCCTGTGTCCCTTTCCTCTGGATCTGCTTTGCAACTTCATCCATCTGGCAGACTACCGCACCGTATTCCTGTTCAAGAAATTTTAAAACTTCACTTTTTCCGGAGCCAACTCCACCCGTGATTCCAATTACTTTCATCTTATTTTGCCTCATACCAGTTCTTCCCTGTATGCATATCCACACTAAGCGGAACTAACAATTCTGCAGCATGTTCCATCTTATCCTGAAGGATCTGCTGTACTTCTTCTAATTCTGTTTCATCTGCTTCGATCAAAAGTTCATCATGCACCTGAAGGATCATCCGTGATTTCAGATTTCTCTTCTTCAGTTCTTCATTTACATGAATCATTGCGATTTTAATAATATCTGCAGCAGTTCCCTGGATCGGTGCATTCATTGCCACACGCTCTCCAAAACTTCTCTGCATAAAATTGCTGGACTTTAATTCCGGCATCGGTCTTCTTCTTCCATATAAAGTCTCTGCATATCCTTTTTCTTTCGCATCGCTCACACATTTATCAAGAAATGTCTTAATTCCCGGGTAGGATTCAAAATAATGCTCGATATACTGTGCCGCCTCTTTTCTCGAAATACTCAGATCCTGGCTCAGTCCAAAAGAACTGATTCCATACACAATACCGAAATTAACCGCTTTTGCATTTCTTCTCTGCAGATCTGTCACTTCATCAAACGGTACATGGAATACCTGGGAAGCTGTCATTCGGTGAATATCGCGCGCCTCACGGTATGCCTGGATCAGCTGTTCGTCACCGGAACAATGCGCCAGAATACGAAGCTCGATCTGAGAATAATCCGCATCTACAAAGACGCAGCCTTCTTTTGGTACAAATACTTTACGGATCAGACGTCCAAGTTCCATACGAACCGGTATATTCTGCAGATTCGGTTCTGTACTGCTGATACGTCCGGTTGCTGTGATCGTCTGATTGAATTTACTGTGGATTCTTCCATCCATCCCTATATAATTTGCAAGTCCGTCTGCATATGTTGACTTCAGTTTTGCAAGCTGACGATACTCCAAAATCTTTGCTACGATAGGATATTCCGGTGCAAGTTTATCTAACACATCCGCTGCTGTAGAATACCCGGTCTTTGTCTTCTTTGCATGAGGCATTTCCAGTTTTTCAAAAAGAATCACGCCAAGCTGTTTTGGAGAATTGATGTTAAACTCTTCCCCTACCATTTCATAAATCTCTTTTTCCAGCTCAACGATTCTTGCTCCAAGCTCTTCGCCGTAACGCTTCAGCTCTTCGCCTTCAATCTTAACGCCAGCCTGTTCCATATCATACAATGTAAATACTAACGGCATTTCAATTTCATTAAATAAACGGAACATCCCATTCTTTTCCAGTTTCTTTTCAAGAACCGGGACACAGGCATAAGCTGTATATGCCTCATAACATGATTTTGTACCCTCATCAAGTTTTTCATCAATTAAAAGATTCAAATGTTCTCTTGCCACATCTTCTGCATTGTAATCATTTTTCAGAGGATTCAGAAGATATGCTGCCACGATCGCATCAAACCCGTTCTCACTTGTAAGTTCCGGCAGCCATTCCAGATATTCTTTCAATCCACACATTGAAAAACATTTCACACTTTTTGCAAGGTGAGACAACTTTCCTGTCAGATATTCAAAATCAGCATCCATATCACAAGGAATCGTAACAATCTTTTCTGCTCCATAGCAAAGAGAAATCCTTCCATATCCTGAAGCATGTGCAAACAATGGGAGAACATTTCCAGCATCTTTGGAAAATGCCGCACCAACGGTTTCTGCTTTCTCTGCCTCTTTTAAAACTTTCTCAATCTCCTTTTTCCCTGTTATCTCACGGAAATATTTTTCCACATCATTCGCTGATGCTTCTACATCAAATCTTCCAAGCAGATTTTTGAACTCCAGTCTTTGGAATAATTCATGGGCTTCTTTTGTATAAGGATTCTCATGTCGGGCATTTTCAATTTCAAACGTAATATCTGCGTCCTGTTTAATTGTCGCAAGAGTCTTACTAAGCTGTGCCTGTTCCCAGAATTCTTTCAGATTCTTGCTTGCTCTTGGTGGTTTCAGCTCATCAACATGCTCGTACGCATTTTCAATCGTCTGGTACTGCTGAATAATCTTTGTCGCTGTCTTTTCGCCAACTCCCGGAACACCAGGAATATTATCAGCAGTATCACCCATCAAAGCCTTTACATCAATAAATTCCTTCGGTGTTACTCCATAGCGTTCCTGCACATCTGCCGCATAATAATCTTCTACTTCCGTCTTCCCCTGCTTCGTCTTTGGGATGCGGATCTTAATATGCTCTGTCGCAAGCTGAAGCGTATCACGGTCTCCGGAAATGATGGAAACATCCATTCCTTTCTCCTCACAACGATGAGACAAGGTTCCCAAAAGATCATCCGCCTCAAGTCCGGCCTTTTCAATCACTTCTATATGCATCGCATGCAGAACATCCTTGATCACGGGCACCTGCTGACGCAGTTCCTCTGCCATCGGCTTTCTCGTGCCCTTATAATCTGCAAACATCTCATGGCGAAATGTCGGCGCATGCACATCAAATGTAACCGTCAGATATTCCGGCTTCTCTTCATCTAATATCTTAAACATAATATTCAGGAATCCATAAACTGCGTTCGTATGCAGTCCTTCCGAATTCGTCAGATCCGGAACTCCATAAAACGCCCGGTTCAATATACTGTGTCCATCGATCAGTACGATTTTATCTCTCATCAGATTCTCTCCTATTATCTCTTGCTTTTTGTTGCATTTCATTTTAACCATTATTAAAGTATACACTAATTAACTTCTTTTTTAAAGGTTCATTTTATGGTATCATAATTTAGGGAGTGAACAGTAACCTTTTGACTCCAATATTTTGTAAACAATATTTTCAAAAATACTATCAGGAGAATTATTATGGATGGAATTATATTTGATGTAGATGGAACACTTTGGGATTCTGTTGAAGTTGTAGCCGAATCCTGGAATCTTGCAATAAAAGAGAACTCTGATCTTGAGCCAAACTTAAACCGCGAAATTCTTCAGGGACTGTTTGGAAAGACAATGGATGAAATTGCTGCCGGAGTTTTTCCCGATCTCGATACGGACTCTCGAAGAAAACTGATGGATATCTGTTTTGATTATGAAAACCGCTATCTTGAAACACATCCTGGTGTTTACTACGAAGGCGTTATGGACACACTCAAAGAGCTGGCTCTGGAATATCCTCTTTTTATTGTAAGCAATTGCCAGTGCGGATATATTGAAGTTATGATGAAAGGCGCAGGCATGGAACCATATATCAAAGATTTCCTTTGTTTTGGCCAGACGCAGACTTCCAAAGACCAGACGATTCTGAAATTAATGGAGAAAAATAATCTGACATCCCCTGTCTATGTCGGAGATACTCAGGGAGATGCTGATTCCTGCAAAAAAGCCGGTATCCCTTTTATCTTTGCTGCATATGGTCTTGGAGATGTTAAGGAAGATTATCCGACGATACATTCTTTTTCAGAATTAAAAAACATTTTAAGAGAGCTTGATTAACATCTCCACTCCTGTTTACTTTTTTCATAATCGCGGATTTTACGCATCAATCCGCGATAAATCTTATCCTGAAGCAGTTCCCGATGTTCATACGATACCGGATATTCGTTCATGAAATCGGGATGTTCTTTTATATAGCAATCTCTTTCTTCTTTCGTTGCATTCAACAGATACTTTTCATAATAATCCATATCATCTATTTTTTCTTTATTCATCACTTTCTCCCATCCCCCTCAGTTCTTATGCTGTCTCATTTCTCGCACATTTTTCATGTTTTTATCAATTATAGTCGTAGTACGACTATATTTCAATAGTCGTGTCAGGACTTTTATATAATAATCCAAAAATACAAAAGAGATCAGATTATTGTTCACTGGATACTGTGAACAATAGCTTGTTTCCGGTTAAGTTCGCACACCGGATTTAAGGTACGAGGATGGGATTATGAAATTCGAAAACATACGAAATTTGCGAGAAGATAATGATAAAACGCAGAAAGAAGTTGCTGCATATCTCAACATCAAACAGACTACATATTCTAAATATGAACTTGGAAAAATCAACGTTCCTATTGATGTCTTCATCAAACTTGCTGATTATTATACAGTCTCAATTGATTATCTCGTTGGACGTGGAAAAAAGTGAACTTACAAAATGAAAAATCTCTGGACATCTTGCAAACATTGAATCTGTAAGATGTTCAGAGATTAAGTTCGATGCCGCTGGCCGGACTCGAACCGGCACGGCTACTAACCGCTTGATTTTGAGTCAAGTGCGTCTGCCAATTCCGCCACAGCGGCTTATTCTGTCGGACAAGAAAACCTTCTTGTCCGAATCAGCTTTTTTATGTTACCATATCCAGTCACATTTTTCAACTATTTTTTATGATTTTATTTGCTTTTTATTTGCAAAGTTTCTTTCCAACCTCAAAACAATCAAATGTTGCAAAATAGTCTTTCGGTGTCTCTGCACGGCGAATCATCTGTACACTTCCATCTTCTTTTAAAAGAAGTTCTGCTGATTTCAATTTACCATTATAGTTATATCCCATAGAGAAACCATGTGCACCCGTATCATGGATTACAAGGTAATCTCCCATATCAACTTCCGGAAGCATTCTGTCAATTGCAAACTTATCATTATTTTCACACAGAGAACCTGTTACATCATATTTGTGATCGCACGGTGCATCTTCTTTTCCAAGAACAGTAATATGATGATATGCTCCATACATTGCCGGGCGCATCAGGTTAACAGCACACGCATCTACTCCGATGTAGTTCTTATAAGTATTCTTCTCATGGATTGCTTTTGTCACAAGGCAGCCATAAGGTCCCATCATAAAGCGGCCAAGCTCTGTGTAGATTGCAACATCTCCCATTCCTGCCGGAACAAGTACTTCTTCATAAACCTTGCGGACACCTTCTCCGATCACACGGATATCATTCGGCTCCTGATCCGGTGTGTAAGGAATTCCAATACCACCTGAAAGATTAATAAACTTAATATGTACTCCTGTTTCTTTCTGAAGACGTACTGCCTGCTCAAAAAGAACTTTTGCAAGCATTGGATAATAATCATTTGTCACTGTATTGCTGGCAAGGAATGCATGAATACCGAATTCTTTTGCACCTTTTGCTTTCAGTGTCTTAAATGCTTCTGTGATCTGCTCTGTTGTCATTCCATATTTTGAATCTCCCGGATTATCCATAATATCATTACTGATCTTGAATATTCCGCCCGGATTGTAACGGCAGCTGATCGTCTCCGGAATATGTCCGATTGTCTTCTCAAGGAAGTCAATATGTGTAATATCATCCAGATTGATGATTGCTCCAAGTTCATCCGCAAGTTTAAAATCTTCCTCCGGTGTATCATTTGAGGAAAACATAATATCGTGTCCGTTAATTCCAACTGCATCAGACATAAGAAGCTCTGTATAAGATGAGCAATCACAGCCACAGCCATATTCCTTCAAAATCTGGAGAAGAAACGGATTCGGTGTCGCCTTTACAGCAAAATATTCTTTATATCCCGGATTCCATGCAAATGCTTCCTTCAGCGCTTTCGCATTCTCACGGATTCCTTTCTCATCATAGAGATGAAACGGTGTCGGATATGTCTTTACGATCTCTTCAACCTGTTCTTTTGTCACAAATGGTTTCTTACTCATTTTTACTTTCTCCTTCGCGTATTTTGATTAATTCTATCTCATTCGCAAGTGCTGTCTTAAACAGCGTAACGAAATTTCTCTGTCCGGAATAGACACAAGTGTTTCTGCTCTCCTGTCCATATTCACCCGAAAGTACATATTTAGAATCTGTGATCAGACCAATCTGATTTCCTTTTTCTTTCGTCACATAAATGATTGCCCCTGAAAGTTCAAATGGATGATCTGTCACAAGAACTACCTTTTTTCCTTTTTCTGTCAGTTCCTTTAACTGTCCTTTCAACTGTTCCAGACAGACACCGGAACAGGAACAATACACTCTTTCTTCCACATTAGCCAGAAGATTGTGGATCTTATCTGAAACATGTTCCCGACCATCGATCGTAACATAACCTTCTTCCTCTTTCTTCTCACCCGGAAGATTCACATCCAGCCACTTCTGTTCTTCCTCCATCCTGCGGATCCTGTTTCCACAGAACTCCTGAACATCAACCGGAATATACCGCTTGGCATCTTCTTCGATCAGATATGCAGCCCCCTTCTCAACAAGAGCCGCCAATGATGCATACACATTAGACCTCGAGATTCCTGTATCTCTTGCAATCTCATACCCCGTCTGCTTTCCTGCTTCGATCAGCCGAAGATAAACCGTCGCTTCCTGCCGGGACATCCCAAAATGCATCAGATATTCAATTGCTTTATTTATGTCCATCACATCATCCCTTTATTCTTAGTAGTTCTTTACAGGAACACTATACAGCATTGTTTGTTGGATGTCAATATATTGATTGTATTTAATAAGAGCCAGAACAGGCACCACGCACGGTAACTGTTCTGGCTCTTATTAAAAGTTTTTTCTAATTTAATCTACTGTCGCAATTCTCATCATATTACTTGTAAAGCTTCTCTCTTTGCTTACATTTGTTGAAGGAATTCCAGCTGTGATAACTACAACATCTCCCGGCTCAACATACTGTTTTACCTGTGCCAGTTCGATCGCATTTTCACAGATATCTTCTGTTGTATCAACTTCAAGAGACTTCAGCGGTCTTACGCCCCAGTAAATAGACATTCTTCTCAGTGTTCTCTCGTTCGGAGTTACACCAAGGATTTCCTGTCTTGGTCTTAAGTTGGATACAACTCTTGAAGTTGCTCCTGATACAGATGGTGTAATGATACATTTTGCATTCAGGTTTGCTGCTGCCAGTACGGATGAATATCCGATTGCACTGGATATTCCGCCTCTTAAATGACCGTGCTCTTTCTCAAGCATGATATCATAATCAAGGTGTTTCTCTGTCTGCTCAATGATATGAACCATCATCTGAAGTGCCTCGAGTGGGTATTTACCCTGTGCTGTCTCTCCTGAGAGCATTACAGCATCTGTTCCGTCATATACAGCGTTCGCAACGTCTGTTACCTCAGCTCTTGTCGGACGTGGATTACGCATCATAGAATCAAGCATCTGTGTTGCTGTGATAACTGTCTTGAACTGATCGTTACATTTCTGGATCATCATCTTCTGAAGATATGGAAGTTCCTCTGCCGGTATCTCAACTCCGAGGTCTCCACGGGCAACCATGATACCATCTGCTGCACGGATGATCTCATCGATATTGCTGATTCCTTCTTCATTCTCAATCTTTGCGATAATCGGAATGTAAGGAGCTCCGAGAGACTTCAGATATGCCTTGATCTCAAGAATACACTCTGCATTTCTTACGAAAGATGCAGCAATAAAATCAATTCCCTGCTCTGCTCCGAATTTAATATCTTCTTTATCTTTCTCAGTGATTGCCGGAAGTCTTACCGGTACTCCCGGTACATTAACGCCCTTTTTCTCTCCGAGTTCACCACCGTTGATGATCTCACAATGAATTTCTTTGTCTGTTTTTCCGATTACTTTCAGTCCGATCAGACCATCATCGATCAAAATAATCTTTCCTTCACTTACATCTTCTGCAAGTCCCTTATATGTGATAGATACTTTATTCTCATCTCCAACAATATCTTCTGTAGTAAGTGTAAAGGTCTTCCCTGTTTCAAGCTTAATCTTCTTTCCGTCTTTCAGAACACCTGTACGGATCTCTGGTCCCTTTGTATCCAGAAGAATAGCTGTCGTTGCATGCTCTTCCTCGCGAAGCTCTTTGAGCATATCCATACGACCCTTCTGTTCTTCATGATCACCATGAGAGAAGTTGAAACGAGCTACATCCATGCCATTCTGGATGAGTTTTCTCATCAGTTCTCTATCATTTGTGTTTGGTCCCATCGTACATACTACTTTTGTTTTTTTCATACTAAGTCAATCTCTCCTTTAAAAAATATAACCTTAAAGTTCCTATACACCTGGAGCGAAGCTGCACTGTATCACTTTCGGCTGCAACTCTGATCTGATACACTGCACTGCCATACCTCATCTCCGGTAAACTATGAGAAATATGCGTTACACAATTCTCATTTTCTACTTCACATGTTCATGTGTAAATAAATGTTCCTGGCAATACTCATAGTTTCCATTACATTTTGAACAAAAACGGAACTCCAATGTCGGATCATCTAGTTCTGTACGTCCGCAAACCGCACAACGATGTCTTGCCCCATTCGCATATGTCATATGTGGTCTCGTCTGCTGTTTAAACTTTGCTTTTCTCGCCTGCTCTTTCGGACTGAAACGCTTCATATTCCTGCTGGACAAGAAAAAGATAACAAAGTTCAATAAGGATGCTGCAATCGCAACTTTCGTTGCGAGACTTCCTGTAAAGAAATAGTACAGTGCCATTGCCGCATATACGAAAGCCATCCATTTCATCTTAATCGGTAAAATAAAATAGAGTAAAACTTCCATATCCGGATAGATGGAAGCAAATGCCAAAAAGATAGACATTGTAATATAGTTCGTGCTGATCAATCCGATACTTGAAAGCGGAAGTTCAATTCCATAGATAAGATAAAACACACCATACAGTATGAATACTGCGATCACTGTAAAAAGTATTCCTGAAAAAATGTATACATTATAACGGAATGTTCCCCATGTTCTCTCAAGGGCTGAGCCAAGAGAATAATACAATAACACAAGAAACAGCAAGGAAATCAAACTTCCCGTCGGTGGAATCAATACCCAGGAAATAATCCTCCAGACCTGTCCTCTTAAAATATATGCCGGTTCCAGTGTAAGCCATCCTAAAAGTCCCGGTGCTAAATAATAAATAGCGAAACCTATCACATACCCAGCCAGCAGATACACCGTAAGATTCGGTATTGCAAAACGACCTAATTTTTTTTCTAATTTATCAAGCCAGTTCAACTCGTATTCTCCTTCTATTTTCATTTTAATATCGCTGTCCACTACGTGTGGCCAGCACTTGCATCTTCGTATAGCAGTAATTGTACAAGGGAAGACTTGTTTTGTCAAACGATTGTTTTTATATTAATACACTTTTAACAAGAATATGATGTTTTCTTTCTTTTTCTACTTAGACATTATTGCCATATTCCCCCCTATTTCTTTACACTTACTACACTACAATGACCATTGTCTTTTTGAGAATCTTGTCGTATAATGATATTTATTGCGAACTAACAAACGCATTTAATAGGTAGTAACTCATATAAATTTGACAAATTAACTGAATTACAAAAGATTGGGGATATTAATTATGAACGCAAAAAATCTACATACTTTAGGAATCGACATTGGTTCCACGACAGTAAAAATTGCAATTCTTAATGATGAAAATGAAGTCCTCTTCTCTGATTATGAGCGCCATTTCGCTAATATCCAGGAGACGCTTTCCGATTTACTTGGCCGTGCCCTTTATAAACTTGGACCAATCCAGGTTTCTCCTGTCATCACAGGAAGCGGTGGTCTGACACTTGCCAAACACCTCGGTGTTCCATTTGTCCAGGAGGTAATTGCTGTCTCCACTGCACTGCAGGATTACGCTCCTCAGACAGATGTAGCAATTGAGCTTGGCGGAGAAGATGCGAAGATCATTTATTTTGAGGGTGGAAATGTAGAACAGCGTATGAATGGTGTCTGTGCCGGTGGTACAGGTTCTTTCATTGACCAGATGGCATCTCTTCTTCAGACAGATGCTTCCGGTCTGAATGAATACGCTAAAAATTACAAAGCATTATACTCTATCGCTGCGCGCTGCGGTGTATTTGCCAAGACAGATATCCAGCCACTGATCAACGATGGTGCCGCTAAGGAAGATCTTGCCGCATCCATTTTCCAGGCTGTTGTGAATCAGACCATCAGTGGTCTTGCCTGTGGAAAACCGATTCGCGGTCACGTTGCCTTTTTAGGAGGTCCGCTTCATTTCCTCTCAGAGTTAAGGGAAGCCTTCATCCGTACACTGAAACTGGATGATGAACATATTATTGCACCGAACCACTCACATTTGTTTGCTGCGATTGGTTCTGCACTGAATTCCAAAAGAGATACTCCGATGGAACTGCGTGATATGCAGAATCGTCTCGAGAATAAAATCCAAATGGATTTCGAAGTGGAACGTCTGGATCCACTGTTTGCAACAACTGCTGATTACGAGGAATTCATTTCCCGCCATGCAAAGCATCAGGTGCCGGTAAAAGATCTTGCCTCATACAAAGGAAAAGCATTTCTTGGAATCGATGCCGGTTCAACAACTACAAAAGCGGCTCTCGTTGGTGAAGACGGAACACTTCTTTATTCTTTCTATCACAACAACGACGGAGATCCGCTTGGTACAACGATCACAGCAATCAAAGATATTTACGATCAACTCCCGGAGGGTGTAGAGATTGTTCATTCCTGTTCCACAGGATACGGCGAGGCACTGATCAAAGCTGCTCTGATGCTTGACGAGGGAGAAGTTGAGACTGTTTCTCATTATTATGCAGCATCCTTCTTTGAGCCGGATGTAGACTGTATTCTGGACATCGGCGGTCAGGATATGAAATGTATCAAGATCAAAAATCAGACTGTCGACAGTGTTCAGCTGAACGAAGCCTGCTCTTCCGGATGTGGTTCTTTCATTGAGACATTTGCAAAATCTCTGAATTATTCTGTAGAGGATTTTGCTCACGAAGCTCTTTATGCACAGAATCCGATCGATCTCGGAACACGCTGTACAGTATTTATGAACTCCAAAGTTAAACAGGCGCAGAAAGAAGGTGCCTCTGTTGCTGACATTTCAGCCGGACTTGCTTATTCTGTTATCAAGAATGCACTGTTCAAGGTGATCAAAGTATCTGACGCATCCGAACTCGGAAATCATATTGTTGTTCAGGGAGGTACCTTCTATAATAATGCAGTTCTTCGAAGCTTTGAGAAAATTGCGAACTGCGAAGCAATCCGCCCGGACATTGCCGGAATCATGGGTGCATTCGGTGCAGCTCTGATTGCCCGTGAACGTTATGTTGACTGCGAAGGCACAACAATGCTTTCCATTGATGACATCCGTTCCCTTGAATACTCCACAACAATGACAAAATGTCGTGGATGTACAAACAACTGCCGTCTGACGATCAACCATTTCAGTGGTGGACGTAAATTCATCACAGGAAATCGCTGTGAGCGCGGACTTGGAAAAGAGAAATCAAAAAATCAGATGCCGAATTTATTTGAATATAAATTGCATCGCTATTTTGATTATGAACCGCTTTCCGAAGAAGAGGCAAAACACGGATTAATCGGTATTCCTCGTGTGCTGAATATGTACGAGAACTATCCGTTCTGGTTCACATTTTTTACAAAACTTGGATTCCGTGTAGTTCTGTCACCGGCTTCCACAAGAAAGATTTATGAACTTGGTATTGAATCTATTCCAAGTGAATCCGAGTGTTATCCGGCGAAACTGGCGCACGGACATGTACAGTGGCTGATCAATCAGGGAGTAAAACACATTTTCTATCCGTCAATCCCGTATGAACGGAAAGAATTTGCTGATTCTGACAACCACTACAATTGTCCGATCGTTACTTCTTATCCGGAAAACATCAAGAATAATATGGATCCGATCGTCAACGGAGAAGTTGATTTCATCCATCCATTCTTGAATTTTGAAAGTGAAGAGACGATTTCTTATCGTCTTGTAGAAGAATTAAGTAAGAAGTTCTCTCTTTCCGAAAGCGAAATCAAGTCAGCAGTCCATGACGCATGGAATGAACTGGCTGCCTGTCGTCAGGATATGAGAAATAAAGGGGAAGAAACAATCCGTTTCTTAAATGAAACAGGAAACCGCGGTATCGTACTTGCCGGTCGTCCATACCATATCGATCCGGAGGTAAATCATGGTCTTCCTGAATTGATTACATCCTACAATATTGCAGTACTTACAGAAGACTCTGTCTCTCATTTGAATCCGGCAGAGCACCCTCTGAATGTCATGGATCAGTGGATGTACCACTCCAGACTGTATGCAGCTGCAAATTATGTGAAGACAACGGAGAATCTTGATCTGATCCAGCTTAACTCCTTCGGATGTGGACTGGATGCTGTTACAACAGATCAGGTTGCTGAGATCCTTACAAATTCAGATAAGATCTACACAACTTTGAAGATTGATGAAGTAAACAATCTTGGAGCTGCAAGAATCCGTGTGCGTTCCCTTCTCGCCGCAATCCGTGTGCGTGAAAAGAAACAGGAAAAACGCATCATTCATCCGGCTTCTATCAAAAAGGTTACATTTACAAAAGAGATGCGTAAGGATTATACAATTCTCTGCCCGCAGATGTCTCCGGTTCATTTCGAACTGCTTGAGCCTGCTTTCCGCGCTGCCGGATACAACATTGATGTTCTTCCTAACGATAACAAACAGGCTGTCGATATGGGACTGAAATATGTAAATAATGATGCCTGCTACCCTTCTCTGATCGTTGTCGGTCAGATTATGGATGCACTCTTATCCGGAAAATATGACTTGAATCATACAGCTGTTATTATCACACAGACCGGTGGTGGCTGCCGTGCTTCTAACTATATTGGATTCATCCGCCGTGCACTTAAGAAAGCCGGCATGGAACACGTTCCGGTAATCTCACTTAATTTAAGTGGATTAGAAGATAACCCTGGATTTAAACTTTCTCCTGCACTGGTTCTTCGTGGAATCTACGCAGCAGTATTCGGAGATATCTTTATGAAATGTGTTTACCGTATGCGTCCTTATGAGGCTGTACCGGGAACTACAGATAAGATTCACCGCAAATGGGCTGAAGTTGTTAAGAAGTTTGTGTCCGAAGGATATCCATCCCGTAAGAGATTTAAGAAGCTTTGTAAAGATATCATCAATGATTTTGATAATATCGAGACACTCGACATTAAGAAACCTCGTGTTGGAATCGTTGGAGAAATCCTGGTTAAATTCCTTCCGGCTGCCAACAATCATCTGGCAGAGCTTCTTGAAAGCGAAGGGGCTGAGGCAGTTGTTCCGGATCTTCTTGATTTCCTGCTCTACTGCTTCTACAATCAGAACTTCAAAGTTTCCCACTTGGGAATGAAGAAGTCCAAAGCTACAGCTGGAAACCTTGGAATCAAAGCTTTGGAATGGTTCCGTGCTCCGGCTTCCAAAGCATTTGCAGAAAGTAAACACTTTGATCCGCCGGCTCACATTGAAGATCTTGCAAAAATGGCTTCAGAGATCGTATCTCTCGGAAACCAGACCGGTGAAGGATGGTTCCTGACCGGTGAGATGCTTGAGCTTATCCACAGCGGTGCAGGAAACATCGTCTGCACACAGCCATTCGCCTGCCTGCCAAACCATGTTGTAGGTAAGGGAGTTATCAAAGAACTCCGCCGCAGACACCCTGAATCCAACATCGTAGCAATCGACTTCGATCCGGGCGCAAGTGAAGTAAATCAGTTGAATCGTATTAAACTGATGCTGTCGACGGCGTTTAAGAATTTGGAGAAATAGAAATTTGACGTAGAGATTGTTTTTCGGATATGCGGACGAAAACAGCGACTATGATGTTAAGCATAATTACTTGTTAGAAGATGGAGGCAGGAACGCTGATTCAGGGTTACGCATACTGTTCATACTAGGAAAAACAACAGACTGCTAAAAGCAAAGAAAGGATTGACAAACTCGCTGCCACTCAGACAGCTGTCAATCCTTTCTTTAACGCAATCCATTGTTTTTCAAGTATGAGCAAGCATGCTCCACATTCGTCTTCGTCCCTGTACCATCCTTCTAACATGAAACTTCTCGGACTTCATATTTTCTGTTTTCTGTTTATTGAAAAAGATGAATTCCTACGACAAATTTTATTAAATACAAACATGTTTGAGATATGGATATCATTCTATAGAATATCCGGTGCGTCTGCTTCTCAAGTAGAGTTCTTCTTTCGAGAAAGTAGAAATCAGATAGCGACGAAAAATCTACTGATAGACAGATGTTGAGGGATTGCTTCAGGTGACTGTTCTGTGTGCTTGGAAAGACTTAAAAAACGAAAGGTTACGTTAAAGCAATGTGAGGCAGCTGTCTGAAGCGGCAGCGAGTTTGCCGAGCATTGCTTTGTTTTTAGTAATCTTTCGTTTTTCTTAGTCTTTCCTGTATACAGAACCCGGAGCCTGCATCAAACCCTCGATGTCTGTCTATTCGAATAAACTTTATATACGATATCTGATTTCGTCCGGACTCGAAAAAGAATCCCTACGTCAAATCTTTATTTCCGATACAAATAAAGGATTCCCCCGAAAAGGCCCAGGAAAATTCCTGCGTATCCTCCTGCACAGAGGATATCTGCCAGACTCTGTATCAGATCTATCCTGATTGCAGAACATACTCCTAATCCAAACAGTGTTCCTATGATTGTCCATCCTACAATTAAAATTGGCAGATATACTGCAAGTGCATGATCTGCATCTATATAATGATTTACAAAACTCCAAAGTTTTCCATACATAAAAATTACCCTCTTTCTACTAAAAATGTCTAAGTGTTTTTCCTTTTGACAATTCTTAGTATAGAGGGTTTTTGTAAAGTCTCATTTTCTTCCAATGCTAAATCTATGTAAAATAAATCAAACTATTGTTAAATCGATTTACTTTATTCTGTTTCCAGAACCAGTTCGGCTACTTCCTGTGATGTTGTTGCCAGAGCATCTGCACCTGCCTCTGAGAGTTCTTTTAAGTCTCCGTATCCATACAGAACACCGATCACTTTCAGCCCTTCCGCATGGCCTCCTAGTATGTCATAAGAACGATCTCCGACCATTACGATTTTATCCAGTTCTTTCTCTTCGCACTGTTCCAGAACATAATGGATAACATCTTGTTTTTCTGTACGTGTCTCATCCATACATGCCCCGCCGATCACATCAAAATATTGAGCCAGTCCAAAGTGATCTGCGATGATTTTAGCAAATTTTTCCGGTTTGGATGTCGCCATCGCAATCTTGATTCCCGCTCGTTTCAATGTCTTGAGCATCTCTTCTACGCCATCATACACACTGTTTTCAAAAATACCTGTCACTGTGAAATATTCTCGATAAAGAGTAACCATCTCTGCTGCTTTTTCTTCATCAATTCCACAGTGTTCCATAAACTGACCCTTCAGCGGTGGTCCAATAAATTTACGTAATTCATCTACGTCAGGTGTCGGTTCTCCCACCTTCTCCAGCGCATATTTTACAGAATTCATAATTCCCGGACCTGAATCTGTGAGTGTTCCATCCAGGTCAAACAGTACAGTTGTTATTTTCATTTCCAATTCCTCACTCTGTTAAAATTTTCTAATTTGATCATCCTCTTCACTTTCTGTTTTAATCACTTTACGAATCACCACATAATAGCCAAAATCATCGTTCACTTTAATATAGACTCTCTCGCCTTCTTTATGTCCGAGCAGGGCTTTTCCGATTGGTGATTCTATACTGACCAGTCCATTCAAAGAGCTTCCTCTTACAGATGTCACTATACGATATGTTTCGACTTCATCATCATCTTCGCAATAAAGTTCTACGGTATTATTCAGGCCAATTTCATCCTCTTTCGAATGATCTTCCACAATCTCAGCTGTCTTGAGCATTCTCTCCAGATAACGAATACGACTTTCGTTCTGATTCTTCGCTTTTTTCGCTGCGTGATATTCGAAGTTCTCACTCAAGTCTCCATGAGATCTTGCTTCTTTCACTGCTTCGATCAGTTCTTTACGTTCTACCAATTTTCGATGCTCAATCTCTGCCTGAATCTTTTCCACATCGTTTTTTGTCAATCTTTCACGCATGACTTTTCCTTTCCTCTCTGAACTATAGTTACTGTTCACACGATGTGCGACCAGCAACGCATCTCGACATTTTAAATCGCCTTTGGCGATGGGACTACTTTGAACAGTAATCTATAGGGAAAAGGAAAGCTATCAATTACGATAAACTAAAACAAACACTGTTGTTATCGCAGTCAATAGCTTTCCCTTTTTACTTCTATCTTAATTCACGCAATTTTCTTTCAGATTCATTTCTTTTGAAGTAATCATTCAAGTTACCTGAATCAAAATTCAATGACCATGAATTATTTTGTCAACAGAGATTTTCCTGTCATCTCAGCCGGCTGCTGCATTCCCATCAGCTCGATCAGTGTCGGAGCGATGTCTGCCAGGCATCCGCCTTCTCTTAACTTGTAAGCCGGATCAGCATTTACAAGGATAAACGGTACCGGATTTGTTGTATGAGCTGTGAATGGCTCACCTGTCTCCTCGTCGATCAGCTGCTCTGCATTTCCGTGGTCAGCGCAGATGAACATCTGTCCGTTTACTTCTTTCAGAGCCTCTACAGCCTTTCCTACACACTCGTCAACTGCTTCTACAGCCTTGATCGCAGCTTCCTGAACACCTGTATGTCCTACCATGTCAGGGTTTGCAAAGTTGATCACGATCACATCATAGTTCTCAGACTTGATCGCTCCAACAAGCTTGTCACATACTTCGTAAGCGCTCATCTCCGGTTTCAGGTCATAAGTAGCAACCTTAGGGGATTTCACAAGGATTCTGTCCTCTCCCTCATTCGGCTCTTCTACTCCACCATTGAAGAAGAATGTTACGTGAGCATATTTCTCTGTCTCTGCAATACGAGCCTGTTTCAGTCCGTTATCTGCAAGGAACTGTCCAAATGTATTCGTAATAGATTCTTTTACGAATGCAACTGTCTTATTCTCGATTGTCGCATCATACTCTGTGAAGCATACGAATGTAGTCTTCACTCTGTCCCCTCTTTCAAATCCGTCAAAGCTGTCATCACAGAATGTTCTTGTGAGTTCTCTTGCTCTGTCAGGACGGAAGTTGAAGAATACAACAGAATCATTTTCTTTAATTGTAGCTGTTGCAGCACCGTCTTTTGTCACAACAAATGGTACTACGAACTCATCTGTTACATCTTCATCGTAGGAAGCCTGGATTCCTGCTGTTGCGGATTCCGCTGTATTGCCTTCTCCTGCAACTAATGCTTTGTAAGCTTTCTCCACACGATCCCAACGGTTATCACGATCCATTGCATAGTAACGTCCGGATACAGATGCAACTTCACCTACACCAATCTCTTTCATCTTTGCTTCAAGCTGCTCTACATATTCTTTACCTGATGCCGGTGGTGTATCACGGCCGTCAAGGAAACAATGAACATATACTTTCTCGATTCCCTGTCTCTTGGCGAGCTCAAGAATTCCATAAATATGAGTAATGTGACTATGAACTCCTCCGTCAGATACAAGTCCCATCAGGTGAAGTGCAGAATCATTCTTCTTTACATTCTCACAAGCTGCAAGAAGAGCTTTGTTCTCAAAGAAATCACCATCTTCGATAGACTTTGTGATTTTTGTAAGCTCCTGGTAGATGATGCGTCCGGCCCCCATGTTCATATGTCCTACTTCTGAGTTACCCATCTGTCCATCCGGAAGACCAACAGAAAGTCCGCTGGCATTTCCCTTTACAAACGGATACTCTGCCATCAGTTTATCCATAACAGGGGTATTCGCAAGAGCTACTGCGTTACCCTCTGTCTTATCTCTTAATCCATATCCATCTAAAATCATTAATACGGTTGGTTTTTTGCTCATCTCAATATCTCCTTTGCATTAAGATTGTCTATTTTTTAACTCTACGCTTTATTGTACTAGTTTTAGCACAATTTTGCAAGTCAGAGCTCTGGTCAAATATATCTGAAAATAAGCAGATTTTCGCCTGAATTCATGTGAAAATCACTACAATAAAATCTTATAGTGTCGGAAGCAATTCTTTCATCAGCTTCACACCATGAACGATCGCCTGTTTCTCAAATGTAGGATAGTCCACCTGTGCACTTCCATCTGCCTTATCTGAGATTGCACGAATGATCACACATGGAACGTGATTCAGATATGCACCGTGAGCAATTGCTGCTCCTTCCATCTCAGCACATTTCGCACCAAAATTATTAACAATACGTTCTTTTACTTCTTTTTCAGAAATAAACTGGTCTCCGCTTGCAACTCTTCCTGTAAATGTACGAATATCTGAATTCGCCTTTTTATTTGCTTCCACTGCTTTTCTCACAAGTTCTTTATCTGCCGGAAATGCAAATACATCCATACGCGGCACCTGTCCGACAGGATCTCCCAATGCGCTGACATCCATATCATGTTCTACTGCATCTGTAGATACAACAATATCTCCGATATTGATCTCTGCATCCAGAGAACCGGCTACACCTGTATTGATCAGCTGATCTACCTGATAAAAGTCTGCAAGAATCTGTGTACAAATTGCAGCATTCACCTTTCCAATTCCGCTCTGTACAACAACTGCTTCTTTTCCATAAAGCATACCTTTATAAAAATTCATGGATGCTCTCTCCTGCATCTCGCATTCTGTCATATCCTCGATCAGCTCACGGACTTCTTCTTCCATTGCTCCGATAATTCCTACCATAGCTTCTCAATCTCCTATCTTTTCTGTTCCCTTTTCTTAGTTGCTTTATTTTCTTCATTAAGCTGTTACTTTATTTTATCAATCTCCTCTATGATACACTCAAATGATTTTCAAAGTCAAGAAAAAAGGCCATCCGGTCAGAATTACTATCTCTATTGCTACTGTCCGCACTACCTGTGCCCGGCAATATAGATATCTTTCTGACTAGATGACCTTTCTTAATTATCTGTTATTATAAAACAGCTTTAAGATCTTATTATTTGTAGTTTACGATCTTTCCGAAATCAGCCTTAAGGGAAGCTCCACCTACAAGACCACCATCGATGTTAGCCTGTGCAAAAAGTTCAGGAGCTGTAGCTGCGTTTACAGATCCGCCGTACTGGATACGGATTGCTTCTGCTGTAGCTTCATCATATACTTCAGCGATGCAAGCACGGATTCCTGCACAAACTTCTTCAGCCTGCTCTGTTGTAGCTGTCTTTCCTGTTCCGATTGCCCAGATTGGCTCGTAAGCGATAACTGCTGTCTTAGCCTGATCTGCTGTAACACCCTGGAATCCAACCTTAACCTGCTGACGGATGAAGTCCATTGTTACGCCCTGCTCTCTCTGCTCAAGAGTCTCTCCACAGCACATGATTGGTGTAATACCATGCTCAAATGCTTTGAGGACTTTCTTGTTAACATCTTCATTTGTCTCACCGAAGTAATCTCTTCTCTCTGAATGTCCGAGAACAACATATTTAACACCTGCATCTACAAGCATGTTCGGAGAAATCTCACCTGTGTAAGCTCCACTCTCCTCGAAATACATGTTCTCAGCTCCAACCTGGATGTTTGTTCCTTTTGCAGCCTCTACAACTGGTACGATATCGATAGCCGGTACGCAGAATACTACGTCTACTTCTTCGTTAGCTACAAGTGGTTTTAACTCCTCTACAAGTGCTACTGCCTCGCTTGGAGTTTTGTTCATTTTCCAGTTTCCTGCAATAATTTTCTTTCTTGCCATTGTTCTTTTCTCCTTTAGAAATCTCTAAATTTATACACAGAGAAGCTGTCACAACCAGCTTCTCATGCATACATTTCATATTATTTATCGTTAGCTGCTGCTACTCCCGGAAGTTCTTTTCCTTCAAGGAATTCAAGAGAAGCTCCACCACCTGTAGAGATGTGTGTCATCTTGTCACCATATCCGAGCTGGTTAACAGCTGCTGCGGAATCTCCACCACCGATGATTGTTACAGCATCTGTGTTAGCAAGTGCTTCTGCAACTGCCTTTGTTCCATCAGCGAATTTCGGCATCTCGAAGCATCCCATTGGTCCGTTCCATACAACTGTCTTCGCAGATTTAACAGCGTCTGCAAACATCTCAGCTGTCTTTGGTCCGATATCAAGTCCCATCCATCCTTCTGGAATCTCATTCTGAGCTACTACCTGTGTATTTGCATCGTTAGAGAAAGCGTCTGCTGCTACAGCATCAACTGGAAGAAGAAGTTTTACACCTTTCTCTTCTGCTTTCTTAACCATGTCAAGTGCGTACTGTAAGTAATCTTCCTCAAGAAGGGAATTTCCTACGCTTCCGCCCTGAGCTTTTGTGAATGTGTAGCACATTCCACCACCAATGATCAGAGTATCAACTTTGTCAAGAAGGTTGTTGATTACAGAAATCTTACTGGATACTTTAGATCCTCCAAGGATTGCAACAAATGGTCTTTCCGGATTCTCTACTGCATTTCCAAGGAAATCGATTTCTTTCTGCATAAGGTATCCAACAACTGCTGTGTCAACAAACTGTGTAACACCTACGTTAGAGCAGTGTGCTCTATGAGCTGTTCCAAATGCATCGTTTACGAATACATCGCAAAGAGAAGCAAGGTCTTTGCTGAATGCTTCACCGTTCTTTGTCTCTTCTGCTCTGTAACGTGTGTTTTCAAGAAGAACAACATCTCCGTCTTTCATAGCTTCAACAGCTGCTTTTGCGTTTGGTCCAACTACTTCCGGATCAGCTGCAAATTTAACTTCCTGTCCAAGGAGCTCAGAAAGTCTTACTGCTACTGGTGCAAGTGAAAGCTCCGGCTTTGGCTCTCCCTTCGGTTTTCCAAGGTGGGAACAAAGAATTACTTTTCCTCCGTCAGCGATCAGCTTCTTGATTGTAGGAAGAGCTGCCACGATACGGTTCTCATCTGTGATCTTTCCATCCTGAAGCGGTACGTTGAAGTCACATCTTACAAGAACTCTTTTTCCTTTTACATTGATATCATCTACGGATTTTTTATTAAGTGCTGCCATTTTTCATAGCCTCCTGTATCTTGTCTTTTTCCTGATCGTCTCATAAATTCCGTGTGAATTATCACCAGCAGATATTTAACGATCACATTAAAAAGGATCCGGTCCTACAATAAGACCGGACCCCATTGTGAGTCAATAATTCAGATTAATTCTGAGTATTTAATATAAAATTAAGCCTCAAGAAGTGTTCCGAAGTGTTTGATTGTTCTTACCATCTGGCTTGTGTAAGAGTTCTCGTTGTCATACCATGAAACAACCTGAACCTCTGTTGTACCATCACCAACTGGAAGAGCCATTGTCTGAGTTGCATCAAACAGTGATCCAAATCTCATTCCTACGATGTCGCTGGATACGATCTCATCTGTGTTGTATCCGAAGGACTCGTTAGAAGCTGCTTTCATAGCTGCGTTGATCTGATCTACAGTAACTTCTCCCTCAACTACTGCTGTAAGGATTGTTGTAGAACCTGTTGGTGTAGGAACACGCTGAGCAGATCCGATAAGTTTTCCGTTCAGTTCTGGGATAACAAGACCGATTGCTTTAGCAGCACCTGTGCTGTTTGGTACGATGTTAACTGCAGCTGCACGAGATCTTCTAAGATCACCTTTTCTCTGCGGTCCATCAAGTGTCATCTGATCTCCTGTGTAAGCGTGGATTGTACACATGATACCGGACTTGATTGCTGCAAGGTCGTTAAGAGCTTTTGCCATCGGAGCCAGGCAGTTTGTTGTACAAGAAGCTGCGGAGATGATGTTGTCCTCTTTTGTAAGTTCTTCGTGGTTTACATTGTAAACGATTGTCGGAAGGTCATTTCCAGCTGGAGCAGAAATAACTACTTTCTTAGCACCTGCATCGATGTGAGCCTGAGCTTTTGCTTTGGATGTGTAGAATCCTGTACACTCCAGAACAACGTCAACACCGATCTCTCCCCAAGGAAGCTCAGCTGCGTTAGCTTTTGCGTAGATCTTGATCTCTTTTCCGTCAACTGTGATAGAATCCTCTCCTGCTTCTACTGTATCTGCAAGAGCGTATGTTCCCTGAGTTGAGTCATATTTTAATAAGTGAGCAAGCATCTTAGGAGATGTAAGGTCGTTGATTGCTACTACCTCATATCCTTCTGCTCCGAACATCTGTCTGAAAGCAAGACGTCCGATACGTCCAAAACCATTAATCGCTACTTTTACTGCCATGATTAATTCCTCCTAAAAAGTTTAAAAAATTTATGGCTGTATCTCCAGCCATGGCGATGAATTTAACAAAGCGATAATTGTTAAATATTCATCAACTAGATTCATTGTACTAAAACAAGAACAAAAATTCAAGCCTTAAATCCATATAATTCTAATTTTATGGAACAATTCTCCTAAACACCGGTTTCCGCCCCTTAAATTCTGCATAATAACTAAAACCACAGCCTGCAAGTATCTCTCCTGCCTGTTCATAGTCAAAAGCTACATGTTCCGGCCTATGTGCATCTGCTCCGATTGTGACAATTTCACCACCAAGCTCCTTATATCTTCTGATAACATCCGGATGCGGGTTTGGAAATCCAAGTCCATATTTCATTCCTGCCATGTTCATCTCAAGTCCTTTTCCATGACTGATCAGATGTTTTAGTATCTCATCGATCTCTTCTGCATATTTTCTGTAAGAATATTCTTCTGCCTGATGTGCGCCATAACGGACAACATAGTCCAAATGCCCCAGACTATCGAAGGAATTTATTTTTTTCAGGTTTTCAATTGCCACCTGAAATGCTTCATGATAAGCCTCCTCATCACTTCGTCCTTCAAAAAATCCACGATAATACGGATCCTGTCCATGGATAAGGTGTATTGAACCGATCACAAAATCAAACGGATATTTTTCTGTCAGTTCTTTATAATATTCTCCCAGGTGTGGCTGAAGTCCGATCTCTACACCAATCCGGACTTCCAGTTTCTTCTGATATTCTGTTTTTAATTGCGTCAGTCTGCTGAAATATTCATCCAGGTCGAACATAAATGCACCCGCCGGAAAATCCGGTGTTTCCGGAAAGTCTTTATCAAGATGATCCGTGATGCAGACTGCCTGCATTCCTTTATTCACCGCTGCATCAAGCATGGAATGTACAGATGCATCACTATCTTCTGAAAATCTTGTATGCATATGCGCATCACATGCTATCATAATATTGTGCCGCCTCCTAATACATACTCACCATCATAGAGAACAACCGCCTGTCCCGGTGTCACTGCACGGATTGGTTCATCAAATGTGCAGGTGATTTCATCTTCCCCTGTCTTTTCCACTGTGCACCAGGCTCCTTTATGATTGTAACGGATCTTTGCAAACACCCGGATGGGTTCTGTGATATCTTCTACACTCATGAAATTCAATTCATTCGCACGCAGCGTATGCGTTAAAGATTCTTCGTATGTTCCAATCACAACTTCATCTGTTTCCGGACGAATCTCAAGTACAAATGCCGGATATCCCAGCGCAAGTCCAAGCCCTTTACGCTGCCCTACCGTATAATGAATGATTCCTTTGTGTTTTCCAAGAATCTTTCCGTCCGGTGTTACAAAATTCCCCTGACGGATCGGAGTATCTGCATTTTCTTCAATAAAGGTTGCATAATCTCCATCCGGAACAAAACAGATATCCTGACTATCTGGCTTGTTAGCAACCTGCAGTCCAATTTCTTCTGCCATCTCACGGATCTTATCCTTTGAATAATTTCCAACCGGCATCAGCGTATGCGCCAGTTGCTCCTGAGTCAGGTTATAAAGTGCATAAGTCTGGTCTTTCGCAAGCGTCGCAGATCTTCGGATTGCGTATCTTCCATTCGGAAGTTTATCAATCCTCGCATAATGTCCTGTTGCGATATAGTCTGCTCCGATGGAAAGACTTCTCTGCAAAAGTGCTTCCCATTTCACATAACGGTTGCAGGCAATACACGGGTTAGGTGTTCTTCCGTTCAGGTATTCTTCCGTAAAGTAATCAATTACATTTTTCTGGAATTCCTGTTTAAAATTCATCACATAATACGGAATACCAATAGACGATGCAACACGTCTTGCATCGTCTACCGCACTGAGCCCGCAACAGCCGCCGTTTTCTTCTTGAACCTCATTGTCCTCATCCTGCCAGATCTGCATCGTCACACCGATCACATCATAGCCTTGTTCTTTCAAAAGCCAGGCTGCCACGGAGGAATCTACTCCCCCGGACATTCCAACAACAACTTTGCCTTTGCTCATTAATATTCCTCTTCCTCTGCTTCTTCACCTTCGTGAATATCTGACTTCGGTTTCTGAAGTCCCTCAATCTTGATACCGTGTTTCTCTGCATAATCCCAGAGTGCTGCATGGATTGCTTCCTCTGCAAGAAGTGAACAGTGAACCTTTACCGGCGGAAGTCCGTCAAGAGCTTCCATAACGGCTTTGTTTGTTACCTCCATTGCTTCCTGAATGCTTTTTCCTTTAACCATCTCTGTTGCCATACTGGAAGTTGCAACAGCTGCTCCACACCCGAATGTTTTAAACTTTACATCACGAATGATCTGATTTTCATCAATATCAAGATAAATTCTCATGATATCTCCACATTTCGCATTTCCCACTGTTCCTACGCCACTTGCATTTTCAATTTCCCCTACATTTCTTGGATGCTGGAAATGATCCATTACCTTTTCTGTATACATTATATAATTCCTCCATTTTGTTTATCTTTTTATTCAAAAATTAGTTTGTATTTTTCTTTTAAGTCATTCTGGCTTATGCATTCTTCTGCTGCTTTTTCATAAAATCTTCGTAAAGCGGAGACATACTGCGCAGATGTGCAACAATCTCTTTCAACTGGTCGATTGTATAATCAATATCTTCTTTTGTTGTATCAGCACCAATTGACATACGAAGTGAACCATGTGCAATCTCGTGCGGTAATCCAATTGCCAGAAGAACATGAGACGGATCCAGAGAGCCTGATGTACAAGCTGAACCACTGGAAGCACAGATTCCTTTCATATCCAGCATGATCAGCAAAGATTCTCCTTCAACAAATTGGAAGCTGAAGTTAATGTTATTCGGAACACGTTTCACACGATCTCCATTTAATCTACAATATGGAATCTCATTCTCAATTCTTGCAATTGCATAATCACGAAGTTCTGTCTCATGTTTCATTCTCTGCTCCATGGAAGCCATAGCAAGCTCTACAGCTTTTCCGTATCCTACAATACCCGGAACATTCTCTGTACCTGCACGGCGTTTTCTCTCCTGGGCTCCACCGTGAATAAATGAACGGATCTTCACTCCTTTTCTGATATAAAGGAAACCGATTCCCTTTGGTCCGTTCAGTTTATGTCCGCTGGAACTGAGCATATCGATATTCATCTCATCTACATTGATCGGTACCTGACCAAACGCCTGGACAGCATCTGTATGGAAAAGTACTCCATGTTTATGTGCAATCTCTCCGATTTCTTTGATTGGCTGGATACTTCCGATCTCATTGTTTGCAAACATTACGCTGACCAGAATTGTATCCGGACGGATCGCTGCTTCAACAGCTTCCGGACTGACAATACCATTCTCATCTACATCCAGATAAGTCACTTCATATCCTTTCTTCTGGAGATATTCTCCTGTATGAAGGATTGCATGATGCTCAATCTTTGTTGTAATGATATGTTTTCCCTTTGATTCATAAGCCTCAGCTGTAGCTTTCAGCGCCCAGTTATCAGATTCAGAGCCACCAGCTGTGAAATAAATCTCCTCTGTCTTCGCACCAAGTGCTTTTGCTATGATTTCTCTCTGTTTTGTGATCACTTCTTTATTCGCAGCCGCAAAACCATAAACACTGGATGGGTTACCAAAATGCTCTGTAAAATATGGGAGCATCGCATCCACAACTTCCGGTGCTGTCTTTGTTGTTGCTGCATTATCAAGATAAATTAATTTTCCCATTACCTGTTACCTCACTTTTATTTTATCTACTTTGTTTTCTTACTGTTCACAAATAATTGTAGACAATGATTCTTTTCAGTTTTTACACTTTGTATAATCCAGATGATTGTCTGTATGTCCAAGACATTTACTTTCTGTCACCAGTTGATTCAGCCAGATTTCATCTACTGTCTGGTTAATACTATCATTGATTCGTTTCCACACATACTTTGTCACACAGCTGTCCGCGCCTTTGCATTCTCCTTCCGGATCAAGTCCGGCGCATTCTACTGGTTCAAGATTCCCTTCCAGTGCACGAAGCACATCTCCTACAGAAATATCTTTTGCTTCCTTTGCTAAGACATATCCACCATTTGCACCTCGGATGCTCTTGACAAGTCCTGCTTTTTTCAGCTTCGACATCAATTGTTCCAGATATCGTTCTGAAATATCCTGACGTCTTGCAATACTTGTGATGGAAACCGGAGAATCTTCACTGTATTGGGCCAGATCGATCAAGGCACGCAATCCGTATTTCCCCTTTGTTGACAGTTTCACATCTTCACCTTCTTTTTCTTTTCCTTTTCCTAGTATTATGCTAGGGTTTCCTTTTGTAGGATATCACCAGTCTTACGTTCTGTCAAGGATGTTTCTTGAATATGTTGTTTAAAAATAAGTTCATTTCTGGTTACTGTCCGCGTTGCACGTGGCAGCAATCATTTTGACATGAGGGTATTATGTTTAGAAAAAAACATTCTTTGATTAAAGGAACACTGATTCTCACATCTGCCGGTCTTGTAAGCCGCGTTCTCGGATTCTTTTTCCGTATTTTCTTAAGCCATACCTTTGGAGAAGAACAGGTCGGACTTTATCAGTTAATTTTCCCTTTCTACGCACTCTGCCTGTCTTTGAGTACTTCAGGTCTTGAAACTGCCATTTCCAGAAGTGTCTCTCGCTTTCACTCCCTTGGCCGAACGCAGGACGGAAAGTTGATTTTCAAGACAGGTCTGATTCTTTCTGTTCTGATTTCTCTGATTTGTACTTTTCTGGTACAGGAGAATTCCGTTTTTCTTTCAAATCGTTTTCTTGGAGATCCAAGATGTGCAGCACTATTATATCTGATCGTTCTTGCACTTCCGGCGGCTTCTGTCCACAGTTGTATCTGTGGTTATCACTATGGTCTGCAGAGAACCTCTGTCCCGGCTATTTCACAGTTACTCGAACAATTTGTTCGAATTTCTTCTGTTTTTGTTTTGTATTTTATTTTTTTACACAGTGGAGTTCACCCTGAGATTTCACTGGCTGTATCAGGTATTATTTTCGGAGAATTTGCAGCGGCAGGCTACTCGCTTTTTTCACTGAAGAAGAGTTGTTTTGATGCCGATTCTCCATATAATCTTTCTATCTCAAAATCTTGTTCCGAATTGCTACGCCTCTCTGTTCCGTTAACAGTTAATCGCACAGCAATTGCATTCTTACAGGGAATTGAAGCAGCTTCAATCCCTGTCTGTCTTGAGCTTGCATCTCATAATGCTTCTGAAGCTCTCAGCATTTATGGAGTACTGACCGGAATGGCATTACCATGTATCCTTTTTCCCTGTGCACTTACAAACTCAATCAGCCTGCTTTTAATTCCGGCGGTTGCACAAAAGCAAGCTAAAAACTCTTCAAAAGAGACATTACTCCTTATAAAAAAGGCTGCTGGAGGGTGTTTCTCCCTTGGTCTTCTGTGTTCCGTCTTCTTTCTTCTTACTGGTTCTTTCCTCGGAAATTTCTTATTTCACAGTACTTTAGCCGGCAATTTCATCGTAACGCTTGCCTGGATCTGTCCTTTCCTGTACACAAGTTCCGCGCTTCTCAGTGCAATCAATGGACTGGGGATTACAACCCTGACATTGATGATCAATCTTCTCGGATTATCTATCCGTATTTTTAGTGTTTATTTTGGAATCCCGCACTATGGAATCACAGGATACCTATGGGGGCTTTTCATCAGTCAATTAGCTGTCTGCCTCGTTGCATCTCTCACACTTTCCCACGAAATCAAAAAAGAATATTTACAATCTGTTGAATCAGCCACGGATTAAGACAGGACTCTGAAAAAATCCCAATTAAAAACAAACCGCATACAAAGAACGTTTTTTGTCTGTTCCACTGATTCTGTGGGTAGTTCCAACAAAAGCGCAAAAGCGCAAGAACTGCCGGAACATAAAAAAGGAACTGTGGAAATAGTCCTGCCACACAAAGAATACTTCCCTTCATTCCTAATTCTGCCACTGCCTCTGACAGTAAAATTCCTCCTGACATCCCAGTCCACAGAAGAAAAAACGCTGCCACAATTTTTCTGATCCGGATTCCCATCGCCAAAAACAGCATCAGGAAAAAAATTCCCCGTACCTGAATCAAATACCAAATGTACTGTTGAAAAGATATCTTCTCATTCTTTAATCTCATAAGATAAACTTCTGTAAAAGTTCCGATCAGGCTCAGCTGTTCTCCCCATATATAATTGACAATCAAGATTCCTGTCAAAAAGCCTGTAAAAAACAGAGCTAGAAAGTAATGTCCTGTACGAAATGCCTTCACAAGTATTCCTCCCACCCTATAAAAATGTTCTGCGGATATATTTTTATCCTCAATCTTCCACACCATTATATGAGTGTCTGGTTTTTCTCATGCGGCAGCAATGCTACTTATTGCCGGCATTCAATCATTTTCCATACTTTACAGCATAAGCCATCAAAGAAGAAACTGTCTTCGCATCTTCAATCTCACCTGAAAAAATCTTTTCCTTCAATTCTTCTATTGTATAAGCGCCAAGTTCAATAAATTCATCTTCATCTAAATGCTGTTTTGACGGTATCAGATCATGTGCCACATAAACTTCAATTCGTTCGTTACAAAATGCTACTGTTGTCCTCAAGGTGATCAGCCACTCCAGATTCTCGCTGCGATACCCTGTCTCTTCCTCTAATTCGCGAGACGCACACTCTATACCAGGTTCTCCCACTTCATCAAGTGCTCCTGCCGGAATCTCCAATGTATATCGATCCAGCGCATTTCTATACTGTCTCACCATCAAAATCTTACCATCTGCTGTAACCGGAACTACCGCTGCTGCTCCTTTATGACCTATAAAATCCCATACTACGGTGTGATCCCCGTCCACTTCTATCGTGTCCTGATAAAAGTCAAGAATCTTTCCTTTAAATTTCAATTCTCTGTTAATTCTTTTAATCTTCTCGCTCATTCTGTTCTCCCTTCTTTTACCTTACATCACCGTATGCATTCTATATCAAAAATTTTTACGCTTACCTGTAATAGCTTTCTCAGTAAACTAAAAGCCCCTGTCTTTCGACAAGGGCCAACTTTCATCTTCTGTTATGATTCTCTTATTTTGCGTAATCTGTTGCTCGTGACTCACGAATAACATTTACTTTAATCTGTCCAGGATATTCTAATTCAAACTCAATCTGTTTTGCAATATCCCTTGCTAAAAGCACCATATCATCGTCAGATACCTGCTCCGGAACTACCATAACACGAATCTCTCTACCTGCCTGAATGGCAAAAGACTTATCTACACCTTTAAACTGGTTGGTAATATCTTCTAACTGTTTCAATCTGTTTGTATATGTCTCGATGGTTTCTCTTCTTGCTCCCGGTCTTGCAGCTGAAATAGTATCCGCTGCCTGAACAACACAAGCAATCAGACTCTGCGGTTCCACATCGCCATGATGTGCCTCCACAGCATTAATAATTGTTGCTGATTCTTTGTATTTTCTACAAAGATCTGAACCAATCTGAATATGTGATCCTTCTACATCATGATCAATTGATTTACCAATATCATGAAGAAGTCCTGCACGTTTTGCAAGTCTGACATCCAGTCCGATTTCTCCTGCAATGAGGCCTGATAACTGAGCCACTTCGATTGAATGCTTCAATGCATTCTGTCCATAGCTTGTTCTGAACTTCATACGTCCAAGAAGACGGATCAACTCCGGATGAATTCCTGTAACTCCAACGTCAAGAGCTGCAGCTTCTCCTTCCTCGCGGATCATTGTATCCACTTCTTTCTGAGCTTTTTCAACCATCTCCTCAATTCTTGCTGGATGAATACGTCCATCCACGATCAGACGCTCAAGTGCAATTCTTGCAACTTCTCGGCGGATTGGGTCAAACCCTGATAATACAACCGCTTCCGGAGTATCATCAATGATCAGTTCCACACCGGTTAATGTTTCCAGTGTTCTGATATTTCTTCCTTCTCTACCGATAATTCTTCCTTTCATCTCATCACTTGGAAGCTGAACTACAGAAATTGTAGTCTCTGCAACATGATCTGCTGCACATCTCTGAATTGCATTCACAACATACTCTTTTGCTTTCTTGTCAGCCTCTTCCTTTGCCTGAGTTTCCAGTTCTCTGACCATCTTGGCTGTGTCATGCTTGACGTCATCTTCAACAGTTTTTAACAGATATTCTTTTGCCTGTTCGGAGGTAAGTCCTGAGATTCGTTCCAGTTCCTGCACACGTTTCTGGCTAAGTTCTTCTACTTTGGCTTCACGCTGGCGAAGATGTTCTTCCTTCGCTGTCAGTTTGTTCTCACGATGTTCCAGTACATCTGACCGTTTGTCGACCGATTCTTCTTTCGCGAGTACACGCTTCTCATAACGCTGTAACTCCGCTCTTCTTTCTTTCGTCTCTTTCTCAAGTTCATTCTTTGTCCTGATGGACTCTTCCTTTACTTCCAAAAGAGATTCCTTCTTCGTCGTCTCTGCAGTCTTTACAGCATCGTCAATGATTTCTCTTGCTTTTGCTTCTGCATTCCCAATCTTGCTTTCCGCATTCTTTCTCAGATTGGAAACTGTAACAAAGTGAGTAATGATTCCGACTATCAACGCGAGGGCCACGGCAACGCCTATAAATAAACCTAGACTTATCTGCACAGGAGCACCTCCTTATTCGATTTTCATTGTACATATTACTCAAATACAACACTTAAATTTTATACTGTTTCAACAACAATGTCAAGCATTGTAATTATTATTTTGTATCACATGACACACCCCGGGTTACTGTTCACTCCCGTGTCAGTTACTCTGTTTATCATAATCTGATATAACATGACGGATCACTTCATAACGAAATCCTTTTCGTGCAAGATATCCTAATATCTTTTGATATTCCTGCTCTTCCATTCTTTCCGGATCAACCTTCTTTTTTCGCAGTATCCTTCGGATTGCCTCTTCCTCTGAATCTTCACTATAGCACTGTTCAAAAGCCAGACAAATCAAATCATCAGAAACTCCCTTCTGCGACAGCAGTGCCTTGATTTCCCGTTTGCTTTTACTATCTTTGCGGCTCATAACAAAATTTTCCGCATATCTTGCATCATCTAGATATCCAAAAGATCTCACATATTCAATTGCTCCGCTGATTGCATTCTCCGGATATTGTCCCGCCTTCAGTTTTTTCCTTAATGCAGACTCTGTACGATCCATATCCTCCAGCAAATGCATTGCTCTCTTCTTTGCGCGTTTCAACAGTACCTCATTCTGAATCTTTTCATAATTTTCCTGCGTGAGATCTTCTCCCTGCTTTATACCAAAACGCTTCAACTCACCTTTATAAAGCACAAATGCAAATGTTCCATCCAGATATACTTTAAACTTCGTCTTTGTCTGCTCCTCTATCCCGGTAACAATCATTCTTTCTTTTCTGCCTCATCAGCCGCTTTAGAAGCCGGTGTCAGCTTCAGATCACTCGATGCTCCTGTCTTCTTCTCAGCATCCGGAAGCTCCTTCTCTGCTTCTTCTGACCCGGATAATGCATAATGTGCTCTCACCTTCTGATCCAGTGTCTCCATCACTTCCGGATGTGATTCCAGATATGCCTTTGCATTCTCTCTTCCCTGACCGATCTTCTCTCCCTCATATGCATACCACGCACCACTCTTCTTCACAAGATCAATATTGGTTGCGAGATCAAGAATATCTCCCGCACGGGAAATACCTTTTCCAAACATAATATCAAATTCCGCTTCTTTGAACGGCGGGGCAATCTTATTCTTCACAATACGGATTCTTGTACGGTTTCCTACCATCTCTCCACTCTGCTTTAAAGTCTCGATTCTTCTGACATCCATACGCACAGATGCATAGAATTTCAGCGCACGTCCTCCTGTCGTTGTCTCTGGATTTCCAAACATTACTCCAACTTTCTCACGTAGCTGGTTAATAAAGATCACAATACAGTTTGACTTGCTGATAACCGGTGTCAGCTTTCTCAATGCCTGTGACATCAATCTTGCCTGCAGACCAACATGACTGTCTCCCATATCCCCTTCGATCTCCTGTTTTGGAACAAGTGCAGCTACAGAGTCAATGACAATAATATCAATGGCCCCTGAACGTACCATTGTCTCTGCAATCTCAAGGGCCTGATCTCCACTGTCAGGCTGTGAAATATAGAGTTCATCAATATCTACTCCGATATTCTTTGCGTATACAGGATCCAGTGCATGCTCTGCATCGATAAATCCGGCAATTCCGCCTCTCTTCTGAACCTCAGAAATCATATGAAGTGCGACAGTTGTCTTACCACTTGATTCAGGACCATAAACCTCGATCACACGTCCCTTTGGCACACCGCCAAGTCCAAGTGCCAGATCAAGGCTCAGACATCCGGTAGGAACTGTCTCTACAGCTACATGCGCCCCTGATTCTCCCAGCCGCATCACAGCACCCTTACCAAAATCTTTCTCCAGCTTTGCGATCGCCGCATCCAGTGCTTTCTTCTTCTCTTCGTTATTCGCCAGCTTTGTAACGCTCTCTTTGCCTGCCATAATTTTCTCCTTCTCTATCTCTCTTAGTGTATAAAACCTATTCTCTCTTTTTCGAACAGTTGTTCGTCTATGAATAGATTTTATTATACTTCTTTCAAAATGTCAACAATAATTCTTCCCCTTGATTTTGTTGCAATAATACGATATACCATGGAATCCTCTTCCTGAAACAGAAGAATTGAAGTTCATGTGAATCAGTGCCGGCTTAAAGATCTGCCGGCCAGACAACTAAAGAATAGCATAAGGAAAGGCAGAATGCAAGTACCACAGCACTTACATTCCGCCTTTTATACTACACTGCTTTCCAATGTTTCACTTCTTCTTTGTAAAAGATAATTCCTTCCCGGATAATTTTGAATCCACTGCCTTCAAGTTCCGCAATCGTAACAGAACAGTTTGGCGGTACTTCATTTTTCCAGAAATGTTCTACGGAAAGACTACCTCTCATCCTGTTCAGCATTGCTGTCATCGCAGCACCATGTGTAGAAATCAGAAGATTCTTATCCTTCAGCTTCTTACTCTCTTCAAGACTCTTTAAAAACTCTCCGGTTCTCTCATAAAGTTGTTCTACACTTTCAGCATCTTCCGGCGGAATATAATTTCCTGTATCCTGAAAGAATTTCTGGAATGCAAGATTCTCTTCTTTCGTCTTATCTACACAGGACATTCCCTCATACGAGCCAAAAGAAATTTCCTGGATTCTCTGATCTTCATAAAGCGAAATGTTGCGTCCCTCAAGAAGAATCTCCGCTGTTTCTTTTGCACGCCGCAAGGGACTGGTATAAGCCAGATCAATCTGGTATTGTCTCATCCCATAAGAAGTTTCCCGGGCAAGATGACGCCCATATTCATTTAAGGGAATATCCTTTCGTCCCTGTACCAGTTTTTTCTTGTTCCAATCCGTCTCTCCATGACGCACAATATATAGCCTCACTGCTGCCTACACTCCCTCTTCTTATCTTTTTAATATTTCTCTCCTGATATATCTGTAAGTAGTTTCCTCGCCTTCTTCCGCAAGCATATGAAGCAGTTTTTCTAATAATTCTCTTGTATCTTTATGCATCAGTTCATCTGCACGTCCGTTCTCATAATAAGCAAGCGGTGCATCAGAGGTATATGCATCCCCAAGATACACTTTACTTGCTGCAATGCGGTCAAGAAACATCTCTACTACATATCTCACCGGCATCTTCATTCCCGCCAGAAGGTTCGGTCCCTCCAGACTATAATCAATCCAGTATTCATAATGGTGTTTGTTCCTGCCTTTGTGGTGGAGCCATGCGGAAGAATACCCTTTTTCTTCCCGTTCGGCATTATTAGGGCTTCTTGTCCCCTGATAGTATCTGCATCCCACACGGAATTCTGTCCAACTGTATTTTGACATATCATGGAGCAGTCCCTGTTTGTACAACCCAACACGAAAACACTCTTTCAATACCAGTTTTTTGTGTTTTGTTATGGTACAAAAATGTGCAAATGCCTTCATACTTTTCCCTCTCTGGCCGGCTGTTCTTCTTTACAAAGTTCTTCTGCTCCCTGCCGTTTTTCTATTTTATTTACATTCTGCGTCTTAACTGTATAAATCGGTTTCTTTTCTGAACGACTCTTCTTTTCCTCTATCCTACGTCCAACCAGAATTGCTACGCTACGTTCTTCCAGTAATACCTCTTTCTGATTTTCCAGCTTTTTCGCTTCACAAAGCACGCCATCTTTTGTAGTCATAACAAGATACCATTCTACGTTCTTTCCAATCGTTGGTATTGCGAAGTGATGCGGCAGCCAATGCATATTATACGCTGTAAAACAAGGGAGCTCCCCTTCTTTCGTTCCTGAATACAAAACACCTAACTGACGGCTGGAAACTTCTGCTTTTACCTGCCATGCATTTTCTCCATGATAGGATACGTCCGGTATGCCACATCGCGTGGTATCCATTCCGGATAGTGCTGTACTTTGGTGAAGACAACGATGTTCTTTTCTCAGCCCGATCAGTTTCTTTATATACTGAAACAGCCAGTCATCTTTCTTTAACTGTGTCCAGTTTACCCATCCTGTCTCGTTATCCTGACAATATGCATTGTTATTTCCTCTCTGCGAATTACAGAATTCATCGCCTGCAAGAAGGCATGGAGTTCCCTGAGCTGTCAACAGGAGTTCTAATGCATTCTTCACCTGATTCTTTCTAAGATTGACAACTGCGCGTTTTCTGCTCGGTCCTTCAGCTCCGCAGTTCCAACTATAATTATAGTCTGGTCCATCCAGGTTCTTCTCACCGTTTTCTTCGTTATGTTTACAATCATAAGATACTAAATCCCATAATGTGAATCCTGTCTGTGTTGTAATATAATTGCATTTTCCGTTCTCCGATGAACGATTTTTTAACGCCCAGATCACATCATTTACCATATTCTCGTCACCTTTTAAGAAGCGACGCATCACATTCTGGAAACCATCATCTTTCTGCATCAGCTTGATATCTTTCAAAAACGGATCTTCTATCAGCTGCTCCCACGGCACGTTATAAGGATTCAGAACAAATCCATCCACATGATACTCCAGCATATAGAAGCGCAGACATTCCGTTACATAATTTGCTGATATTCCCGGAACAAATGGCATCTCCAGTACAACTTCTATGCCCTGACTATGACATGCATGCACCATATCTTTCAGCTCAAGAACTGCACTTTTTCCAGATGCATAGGCTTTTTTAGGGGCAAAATAAAAACCTTTACCATATCCCCAATAGTTCACTTTCGTTTTTCCGCACTCTTCAAATTCATAGACCGGCATACACTGAATCTGGTTGACTCCAAGTTCTTTTAAATAATCCAGTTTTTCAACAACCCCCTGGAATGTTCCCTTATGCACCACTTTCGAAGAAGAATGTTTTGTAAATCCACGCACATGCAAACCATAAGCCACTACATCTTCCCATGGAAGATGTAGACGCTGATCTTCCTGCCAGTCATAGTCCTCCATTGAAACAATTTTCCCACGAATCTGATGTTCCTGAAGTTTCCGTTCTACACCAAATTTCTCTTTTCCTGCAAGTTCTTTTACATATGGATCCACACATACTTTCCCATCAATCAGAAAATTGTATTCATATCGATCTGCTTTCAGACCTTCAACAGATAAGAAACGTACTTCTCCAACGCCTTCTTCCTCCGGCATATCAAACTGATATTCCGGAACTTCTTTCCCTCTCTTATACAGTAAAAGTTCACAGGTCTTCCCTTTTGCTACCTGAACGGCAAAATTTATATTTTTACCTTTGATATCCACTCCAAATGGCTGCGGACTCCCCTTTGTCTTCCTCATCGTTAACCCCTTTCTTGAGCAATCAATAAATTACTGCCATCCATCTGTTCCATACATTTCAACATTATCACGATTTATAAAGAAAGTTTCCTCATAATTTTCTTTCTCATAATCTTTGTCTGCCAGTAATGCTGTCGCCACCTTTACTGCTGTCTTTCCCATATTGATCGGGGACTGCGCTCCTATCCCGGTCATTCCTCCTGTACCATTCACCAGTGCTGTCTTTGTCACCGGAGAACCATCCACACTATACACGCAGATATTCGTTCTCTGCACTTCTGTGATCGCTGCCATCACCTGTTCTGCCATCGGATCACTTCCGCACATAACAGCAGCGATCTCACTGTTTTCGTTCAGGACTTGTGTCATCTCATCTTTTACATTGCTGCTGTCTCCCAACGACTCAATTCTTTTTATCACTTCGAAGCCACTGTTTGCTACAGCTTCTTCGAATCCGGTAATTCTTTCATTCACTGAGTTTACCCCAGGACTTTCTACAATCACAATTTTACCGCCATCTGGTTTCTGAACCAGAAGATCCTGCCCGCACACATATCCCGCATTCTCATTATCTGACCCTACAAATGCAGATACAAGGCTTGTCTCTTTTACTTCTGTATCAAGATTGATCACCGGAATATCTGCCTCTTTTAAGGCTTCAAGTGCGGGAGTGATTTTCTCCCAGTCTACCGGACAAAGAAATACTGCCTGTACCCCTTCGTTGATCAGCTCCCGAATCTGTTCATTCTGCAAATCAGCATCTGATGCCGGATCACGAACCATCAGGCGGTCACCTTGAGCCTCCAATGCTGTCTGGACAGAATTTTTTAATGTGTCATAAAAAGGATTCGACATATCGATCCCACTAAATCCAAACAGTCTGCCACCTTCCTCTGTATTATCATTTTTCTTATCATCCTCTTCTACTACTGCATTGTCTTCCGGTGTTCCAACATTTTTCTTTCCACATCCAAGCAATGCTGCCGCTATACACAAAACTGCCACCATGCACAGTATCCATTTTTTCTTCATATTGTCTATTATCCTTTCACTTCTATCAGTAACACTTTTATTCTACCTTGTTTAACCCGAAAGTCAATCTTATCTTGCTTTTTTCTCCCCTTTTTGTTACCATCAAGATAGCTGATCATTCTCGTTTTGAACACCTGGCTGGTCAATACGGAATGAAATACAACACAGATTCAAAGGAGAAGATTATGAACGAAAACGAATCCCTCACAGTCACTTTGACACTGGAGAATAATGAGGAACTTGAATGCGCTGTTCTCAATATTTTTGAAGCAGAGGAAAAGGAGTATATTGCACTTCTTCCACTGGATGAAAACGGTGATAACACAGACGGTCAGATCTATCTGTATCGTTTCATTGATAACGGAGAAGAGGAAGAACCTGGACTTGAGAACATCGAAGAAGATGAAGAATTCGACCGTGTTTCCGCTATATTCAACGAATGGCTGGATACACAGGATTTCGGCGATATCGATCTTGATGCATTAGATGACCTGGAGGACTAAGTCTTGAGGATGTCAGCAAAGTGACTGACATCCGGTCAGCTTTTCAATAGTTCGTCTACAAAACGGGAGGGAGTAACTTCTTTCCCGTTTTTTATTTTCACATAACAGATCTTCAAAAAATCTTTTGCCCTTGTCATTGCCACATAGAATAATCTTCTCTCTTCTTCGATCTCCTTGTCTGTCTTTGCCTTCTGATACGGAATCCTTCCTTCATTCGCCGCAATCAGGAATACCTGCTTGAATTCCAGCCCTTTGGAAGCATGTATCGTCATCAGCCGGACACCCGGACGTGGTCTGTTTCTTTCCTTTTCCTTCGCTTTCAAAGTCTCCGTATATTCTTCTACATGTGCAAACCATTCTTCAACACTTGAAAATGCTTTCGCCGCCTCTTCGATCTCTGCCAGTACTTCATTCAGATCAGATCTGTTTATCTGATGTGTAAATGCATACTCTTTCAGAAAATCGTCATAACCAATCCTTTTTCTGATATACTGGATTGCTGCATACGGAGCCATCTTCATAAGCATCTTAACATCCCACTCAAACTGATCAATCCGGTCGATCATCCAGTCTTTATCACAATAGAACTTCCGCATGTCTTCAAAAGAAACCTGACTTCCTGACACGCTGTCTCTTCCAAGATATCGCTTTGGCCGGTTCATCACCTGTAAGAAATCCTGTCTGCGCCGCTTTCCTGTTGCCAGCCTGAAATACGCCATAATATCTTTTGCTATAAAATGTTCATAGATATTCGGAAGATGTTCTTTCATCTGAAACGGGATCTTCCGTTCCACCATTGCTTCTACCACTGCTCTCGCATCTGTATGAACCCGGAACAGAATCGCAATCTCCTCTTCTTTTATGCCATTCTCCTTACATTTCTGTATCTCTTCAAGAACATATTCTGCCTCTTCCACCGGATCTTTCACTTCCTGAATATGAAGGCAGGAACCTCCTTCACGGTTTGCTTCCAGTTTTTTACTATATCTCTCCACATTATTTTCAATGAGTTTCAAAGAATTCTGTACGATATTTGCTGTCGAACGGTAATTCATTCCAAGCAGAATTTGTTTTGCATCAGGGAAATCCTTTCCAAATCCAAGCATCAATTCTGAATCAGCTCCACGAAAGCCGTAGATTGCCTGGTCATCATCCCCCACTACGAACAAATTATTTTCCGGCTGGGCCAGCATACGGATCACATCATACTGAATTCGATTAATATCCTGAAATTCATCAATCAAAACGTATCTGAATTTCTTCTGCCACTGTGCAAGTACATCTGGTCTTGACCGGAACAATTCATAACAAAGTACCAGCATATCATCAAAATCAATCTTTTTCAGTTCTTTTCTATGCTGTTCATAATTACGGTAAATATTGCGAAAAGCATCCGCACTACACTTTTCTGATACAAATTCTTCCAGCGGAATCCGATTATTCTTCACTTTTCCAATTTCTGCCGCAATATCCTGAATAAAATCTTCTTCATCAAAGATCTCCATTCTTTCTTTGTTAATCACGCCACGTAAAATCTGATATTTTTCTGTCTCTGAAAGAATATTTTCCTGATTCATCCGATAAGCCCATTTCAGGATTCCATAATAGATTCCATGAAATGTCCCCACTGTAACCGGAAGATCTCTTTTGCCCATAACCAAACAGAGGCGGGATTTCATCTCCGCCGCTGCAAATCTTGTAAAAGTAACGACCAGAATTTCTTCTGGTCTTACTTTCTGTTTCTCTATAAGGTATTTTACTCTGTTTACAATCGTAAGCGTCTTCCCCGATCCCGGGCCTGCCAGTACAAGACATGGGCCGTCTGTGTGCTGGATTGCCTGCGCCTGTGCTTCATTAAATCCCATTGTACCTCTTTTCGCTGTCCTTACTGAAGTTTCTCGATTCCAAGACGGATTCTTCTAAGAGACTCATCTTTTCCGAGTACTTCCATCAGTTCTGTTGCTCCGCCCGGAGTATTCTGCTTTCCGGAAACTGCTGTACGAAGCGGCCACATTACATAACCTACTTTGTATCCTTTTTCTGTTGCAAATGTTTTCAATGTCTCAAACAATGCATCATTGCTAAAGTCCTCCTGCGCCTCAAGAACCGGGAGAACCTCGTTCAGAAGTGCGAGTGACTTCTCAGGATCTGTTTTCATCTTCTTGTGTGTATACAGTGCAATATCATAATCTGGAAGTTCTTCAAAGAAATCCACCTGCTCTTTGATCTCCGGAAGAATCTCAATTCTTGTCTTCACAAGTGTTGCAATCTTCTTCAGATCATAGTCCTTTGTTACTGCCTCTTTCAGATAAGGCTCCGCAAGTGCATAGAACTTATCAAAATCCATTGCCTTGAGATATTCTCCGTTCATCCATTTCAATTTCACTGTATCAAATACAGCCGGAGATTTACTCATATGATGATAATCAAATGCCTCAACAAGCTCTTCCAGTGAGAAGATCTCTCTGTTGTCTGTCGGGCACCATCCAAGCAGTGCAACATAATTCACAACTGCCTCTGAAACATATCCCTGCTCGATCAGATCTTCATAAGAAGAATGTCCACATCTCTTGCTCAATTTCTTATGATTCTCATCTGTGATCAGTGGACAGTGTACATAAACCGGTACTTCCCAACCAAACGCCTCATAAAGGCGGTTATACTTCGGTGCTGAAGATAAGTACTCATTTCCACGAACAACATGTGAAATCTCCATCAGATGATCGTCAATTACATTTGCAAAATTATATGTCGGGAATCCATCAGATTTGATCAGGATCATATCGTCAAGCTCTGCATTCGGAACTGTGATATCTCCGTAGATCTCATCATGGAATGTTGTCTCTCCTTCATTCGGTACATTCAGACGGATAACCCATGGCTTACCTGCTGCCAGATTCGCCTCTACTTCTTCCTTGCTCAGACTCAAGCAGTGCTTATCATAAACAGAAATCTCTACTCCACCTTCAGAAACCTGTGTCTTTAAAGACTCCAGACGCTCTTTGTCACAGAAACAGTAATAAGCGTCTCCCTGCTCTACAAGCTGCTTTGCATATTTAAGATAAAGTCCTGATGCATTACGCTCACTCTGTACATACGGTCCATATCCGGCATCTTTATCCGGTCCTTCATCATGGATGAGACCTGTTTTCTCCATTGTTCTGTAAATAATATCAAGTGCACCTTCCACAAAACGTTCCTGGTCTGTATCCTCTACACGAAGAAGGAAATCTCCCCCTTCATGCTTTGCGATCAGATACGCGTAAAGTGCTGTTCTTAAGTTACCCACATGCATTCTTCCTGTCGGGCTTGGTGCAAATCTTGTTCTTACTTTCTTACTCATTCTATCTTCTCCAATTCCTGTTTGTTATTGTTCATATCTCGTCATATTATAGCGCAAGTCCCCAGATTCTTCAACAAACAAAATCAATGTTTTTCTTTTACTGCAAAAGTTTCACCGTTTCAGGAATACTTCCCGTCTGTTCAAGTGTGCAGGATCTTGCATCAATACATTCCAGATTTGTTCCATCAAATGCACTTTCTGCAAAACTTTTCACACCTTCCGGCACCTGAAAGGTTCCTGTCCACGCTGCCGGAAATGCAAGAAGGACCGTGCCATCTGCCGTGTAGAGTACACCATCTACCGTAACATAGGCTGGATTTGCTGCATCTGCTTCTATCCATCCCAGGTTACTCAGCCCCGCAAATGCTCCTGACTGAATATTTGTTATATTAACAGGAATTTCAATCTCTTCTACAGCAGAACCAAGATCCGACAGTGCTCCTCCCGCAATTTGGGAACATCCTTCTTCAGGAAAGAGCAGTACTCCATCCTGTATCACTTCTTTGCTTCCTGAAAGTCCATAGATCACACCTTCCGCATTAATAAGATATCCTGTATTTATATTCCCCACCTCTATTGGCTCTTCTTCCTCCTCAGTTTCATTTTTTACATTTTCCATTGAATCAGGATTTGTAATTATCGGTTCACTTGCACCATTTATAGTTGTATCTCTTTTTACACCTGGTTTTTCTGCCACAATCTCTTCTACCACGGGTTCTTCCACCGCAATTTCTTCTACTATAGGTTCTTCCACTAAAATTTCCGCCGGAACAGCCGCTGCCTGGTTAACATCTGCCTGGTTAACATCTGTCTGGATAGCTTCTATTGTTACTTTTTCCGGCAGATCATTTCCTGACACATTTATATCCTCTGTTGTCGCACAGACCGCTATGTCAGAAATCAGATTCTTTTCCAAGTATAATGAAACAATTTCCTGTGCAGACATCAGAATCAGCGCACCACTTAATAAAGTCACTCCCACTCTGACATATGGTTTTCTCACCGTTTCCTGATGCCATTCATTCCAATTCAATGCTATATCCATGTTCTCTTATTCCTTTCTCTTTCCCCCACATTTTAATACACGAAATAATTTTAGTTTATCAAAGGAAAAAGGATGCTGCAACCAAATGCAACATCCCTTTGATTTTTCCGCTTTGTCCTGATAGACTCCAAGGATTCTATACGTTAATTTCAGCCTTCACGCCAAGGATTTCTTTATTCTTTTCAAGCAGTGGACGGATCACATTCTTAAGATAAGCATCTACCTGCTCACTTGCACGTCCAACATATTTCTCCGGTTTCATTGTCTTCTGAAGATCCTCTAAAGTCAGGTTGAATGCAGGATCAGCTGCGATCAATTCAAGAAGGTTATTGTCAAGTCCCTTCTCTTTTACATTTCTTCCTGCTTCCATAGAAAGCTCACGGATTCTTTCGTGCAGCTCCTGACGGTCTCCTCCGGCTTTAACAGCATCCATCATAATATTCTCTGTTGCCATGAATGGGAGTTCGGACATCAGACGCTTCTCGATTACTTTCGGGTATACAACCAGTCCGTCTACAACGTTCAGACAAAGATCAAGAATTCCGTCGATTGCAAGGAATCCTTCCGGAACGCTCAGACGCTTGTTAGCAGAATCATCAAGTGTTCTCTCAAACCACTGTGTTGCAGATGTAATTGCCGGATTAAGTGCATCGATCATCACATATCTTGAAAGGGAAGCAATTCTCTCACTTCTCATCGGGTTTCTCTTATAAGCCATTGCTGAAGATCCGATCTGTGTCTTCTCAAATGGTTCTTCGATTTCTTTCAAATGCTGGAGCAGACGGATATCATTAGAGAATTTGTGAGCACTTGCAGCAATTCCTGCCAGTACATTCAGTACTCTTGTGTCTACTTTTCTTGAATAAGTCTGTCCGGATACCGGATAACATGCCTTGAATCCCATCTTCTCAGCAATCATTGGATCGATCTTGTCAATTGTCTCCTGATCTCCGTCGAACAGTTCAAGGAAACTTGCCTGTGTTCCTGTTGTACCTTTAGATCCAAGCAGTTTCAGGCTTCCAAGTACATATTCCAGATCCTCAAGATCCATTTCAAACTCCTGCATCCAGAGAGTTGCTCTCTTTCCAACAGTTGTCGGCTGTGCCGGCTGGAAATGTGTGAAAGCAAGTGTAGGCTGGTTTTTCTGCTCCTCTGCAAACTTCGCAAGCTCTGCAATTACATTCACAAGCTTTGTGCGAACCAGTTTCAGTGCTTCTGCCATAATAATAATATCTGTATTATCTCCTACATAACAGGATGTAGCTCCAAGATGGATGATTCCTTTTGCTTTTGGGCACTGAACACCATATGCATAAACATGAGACATAACATCATGACGTACAACCTTCTCACGTTCCTTTGCCACCTCAAAGTTAATATCATCCGCATGGCTCTTCATCTCTTCGATCTGCTCGTCTGTGATGTTGAGTCCAAGCTCCTTCTCAGTCTCTGCCAGTGCAATCCAAAGTCTTCTCCATGTTCTGAACTTTTTGTCCGGTGAGAAGATATACTGCATCTCGCGGCTTGCATAACGCTCTGAAAGCGGGCTTACATAACGATCATTACTCATAATTCTTTTCTCCTTGTTTCATATCTTTATCGTAACTGTTCATCTATTATAACACATAAACTGAGTCTTCAAAATCAATTTTGTTCAAATGCCTGACTGATATCCTCTTCCGGAACTTCCATCGGATACTTTCCTGTAAAGCAGGCATCGCAATACTTAAGGTCTCCAACCATGTCTTTCAGTTTCTCGATCTCCATGTATCCAAGAGAGTCTGCTCCGATCAGCTGACGGATCTCCTCCTGTGTGTGAGTATGTGCGATCAGCTGCTCATTCGACGGAACATCTGTTCCAAAAAAGCATGGATGTAAGAACGGTGGAGAACTGATACGTACGTGTACCTCTTTTGCTCCGGCTTTTTTCAGCATCTTAATAATATTTGCACAAGTTGTTCCACGCACGATGGAATCATCTACCATTACGATTCGTTTTCCCTTTACAACTTCCGGAATTACATTCAGTTTGATCTTTACACTTGAAACACGTTCGCTCTGTTTCGGTTTGATAAATGTTCTTCCCACATAACTGTTCTTGTGGAATGCCATTCCATAAGGAATTCCTGACTGCTCAGAATATCCTTTCGCTGCTACCAGACCGGAATCCGGAACTCCCACAACAAGATCAGCGTCTACCGGATAAGATTCCGCAAGTGCTTTTCCTGCCAGAATTCTGGAATGGTATACACCTACACCATCGATTGTACTGTCTGTTCTTGCAAAATAAATATACTCAAAAATACATCTTGCCTGTTTTTCCGAATCGATCACCATACTCGTATCTGACTGGATTCCATGTTTTCTTGTAATTGTTACGATTTCTCCCGGAAGAACATCTCTTACAAATTCACCGTCTACAGCTGCAATCGCACAGCTCTCAGAAGCAAGGAAATATGTATTGTCACGTTTTCCGATGCACAGTGGCTTGAGTCCAAATGGATCTCTTGCACCAATCATTTTTCTCGGGCTACTCACAACAAGTGCATATGCACCCTTGATCTTCTGCATCGCACACTTCACTGCTTCTTCTGCTGTCGGTGTATGAAGACGCTCTCTTGCAATAAGATATGCGATTACTTCAGAGTCTATTGTTGTCTGGAAAATAGCACCTGTCTGGCTGAGTTCTTCTCTCAGCTCGATTGCATTTACTAAATTTCCATTGTGTGCAATCGCAAGTGTTCCTTTTACATAGTTTATAACAAGTGGCATTGCATTCTCTACACGTGTTGCACCTGCTGTTGAATATCTCACATGCCCCACGCCAAGATTTCCTTTCAGCTCTGAAAGTCCCTCTTCATCAAACACGTCATCCACATGGCCAAGTCCTTTTTTTGAAAGGACGTTTCTCTTCCCATAAGTGTCTGTCACTGCAATACCGCAGCTCTCCTGACCTCTATGCTGCAAAGCAAATAAGCCATAATAGACTGATGCAGCCACATCATGTCCATCCACATCATAAGCACCAAAAACACCGCATTCTTCCCCAAGTCCCGTCACTGCTTTTTCAAATTCACTCATGTCAGTTTATGCTCCTTACCTAGTTCCTGCTAGTTTTTATCATGATTTCTGTATCATACAAAACCGATTATAATATAAGGCGGAGTGAAAATCAACATTCCCTCCGCCTTGTATTTCTTCCTGCTCATTATTTTATTTGCGTTCAATATATTAGTATTTCTAATATATTCGTCGTTTTTATTCTTCGTATCTTATTACCACCTTCATTTTTGTCCAGTATTTACAAAATCACTATCCGTTTGTATAACGTGACAAAAATTGACGGGTACGCTCTTCTTTTGGATTTTCAAACACTTCCTCAGGTGTTCCCTGCTCAAATATTTTACCGTCATCCATAAACAGAACTTTGTCCGATACGTCTCTTGCAAATGCCATCTCATGCGTTACGATGATCATCGTAGTATTCTGATCTGCAAGTCCTTTGATAACTTTCAGTACTTCACCTGTAAGCTCCGGATCAAGTGCTGAAGTCGGCTCGTCAAAGCATAGAATATCCGGACTAAGTGCAAGTGCACGGGCAATTGCCACACGCTGACACTGTCCTCCGGAAAGTTGATGCGGATAGTTATTCATACGCTCTGAAAGTCCCATCTGATCTAAGAGGTTCTTTGCTTCTGCTTCAATCTCTGCATGTATCTCTTTCTTGCGTGCCTTATAATCAGGCTGACTTTTTGCAAGTAGTTCCTTCGCCAGCATTACATTCCCAAGTGCTGTATACTGCGGGAACAGATTAAAAGACTGGAATACAAGTCCAAAATGTAATCTTTTCTTACGGATCTCACTTTCCTGTTTTGTTACAGGATTTGCAGCATCAAACAATAATTCATCATTTACACGGATCACACCTTTATCCGGTGTCTCCAGAAAATTCAGGCAGCGCAGAAGTGTCGTCTTTCCACTTCCCGAGGAACCGATCAAGGAAAGTACCTGTCCTCTTTCCAATGAAAAGCTGATATCCTTCAGTACTTCTGTCCGTCCAAATGTTTTATTTATGTGTTCTACTTCAAGTATTGCCATTTATCTCTTCCTCCCAATTTAATTAAAATATTCCAGCTTCTTCTCAAGCTTTCCAAGAAGGACTGTCAGAATACCATTGAAGATCAGATAATAAAAAGCTGTAAAGAACATCGGCCAGATCGCACCTGAGATTCCCTGAGAACCTTTCAGGAACGCCTGTCCTGCCCAAATAATCTCCTGCAGTGCAATGATTCGTGCAAGAGAAGTATCTTTTACAAGTGTGATGATCTCATTTGACATCGGTGGAACAATTCTCTTCACCATCTGAAGCAGCTTAACCTTAAAGAAGATCTGATGCTTTGTCATTCCAAGAACAAGTCCGGCCTCCGTCTGTCCCTGTGGGATACCCTGGATTCCTCCGCGGTAAATTACCGAGAAATAGCATGCATAGTTAAAGATAAATGCAACCGAAGCTGCAAGAAATCTTCCGCTTTCACCGCCACCCCAGATTGGGTTTCCTAAGACCAGTCCCGGGAAATAATAAATGATAAGCATCTGGATCATAAGCGGTGTACCACGTATGATCCATACAACAATATTCGTAATATAACTCAACGGTTTAAAATGTGACATCGATCCAAATGCAATAACCAGTCCCAATGGAATTGCACCGAGAAGTGTTGCAAAAAACAGCTTCAGCGTCTGTAAGAATCCCACATTCAGTGAGTGAATAACGATTGGAAATTGTTCCATAATAAGTTCCATTTTATTAAAGCTCCATCCTAAATTTATTTTTCAATCAATGCAGCCTGTACTTTATAAGTCTCAGCACATTTCTTCATTGATCCATCTTCCATACTCTTTTTAAAGTAATCATTCAGAGCTACTGCAAGATCAGATCTTTTACGGAATCCAACACCATACTCCTCATTGTTCAGACTTATTGTGTAAGTAAGATCTGCATAACCTGTTCCTTCTCCGATCATAGCTGCTGCCATCAAAGCATCAATTGCAGCTGCATCTGAATTTCCGGAAGCAACCTCCATCAGTGCATCTGCCTGTGATGTAACCGATGTATACTGTGCACCAATTCTTTCAACCTGATCTTCCCCTGCACTTCCTGCTTCTACTGCAAAAGTTAAATCTTTCACACTTTCCTCATCCTGATACTTATCTGCTTTGTCAGCCGGTACAACTACAACCTGCGCGTTATTCATATAAGCATCTGTGCATTCCATAGAACTCTTCACTTCATCAATCAGTGTCATACCATTCCATACGCAGTCGATTGACTTTCCATCAAGCTCAAGCTCTTTATTATCCCAGTCAATCTCTACAAATTCTGCCTCAACTCCGATACTCTCTGCAAATGCTTTCGCCATGTCTGCATCAAATCCGATCCACTCACCATTGTCATCTTTATAATCCATTGGCTCAAAGTCAGTAACACCGACCACAAGCGTTCCTTTGTCTTTTACATATTCAAGGTCGCTTCCTGTTGATTCCGCTTTCTTATTCGCATTAGAAGAGTCTGAACCGCATCCTGCTAATATAGAAACTGCAAGTCCTGCACATAATAACACACTTAATACTTTCCTTTTCATAATAACACCCTCCATCATTGAGTTTGGCTTTTATTCTCTACCAATGAGTCACTGTACCACAGTAAAGTTACTGTTGTATTCTACCATAGCATACAATATATGTCAAACCCCAAAAGGTATAGAACAATGCAGCTGCTCATAGATTCTGTGAACAGCTGCATAAAAAGTCTGTATTATGTATGATTTCTTCTATGTTTCCTCTTCCACTTCTCCAAAAGTACTTCATTTGGCTCAATCTGAAGATTCTGCTTCACTTCGTCCATCTCGCTTCTCATCTGTGCATTCACTTCCTGATATTCACTGTGCTTTGTAAGCAAAATGTGAAATTCTTCCAGCGACATATACTTATAAGACGCATACAGATATGGTTTTAGTAATTCCTTATCTTCGCAGATCTGATAGGCTCTGTCATACATTTTGGCCGCTTCCTGATAAAGGAACAATCGTCCATATGCTGCTCCAAGACATGCATAGATCTTTCCATAGAATTTTTCATCTACACTCTCATCTTTTTCCTGATTCAGGATTTCCTGATAAACGATGATCGCTTCTTCAATCTCACCGCTTTCGAGAAGATTATCGCCTTTATACTTCTTACGCTCTACATCCTTCTGATTTTTCAGATGTTCCAAAACATTCTGGATACGGATCATTTCCGATTCTTTATAGATCTTTGAAGCTTTCAGGATTGTAAGAACAAAATTCTCGACAGATCCACGCATACGCATCAAATCTCGAAGCTGCTCTGCCAGTTCTTTCATCCCAATCTCTTCTTCCAGCCAGGTGCAAAGCGGTTCATTCATGATCGTATAATCGATCAAATATAAATTATTACACAGATAGTAACACAATTCTTCTATCGTAAAGATCCTGCAATGGATCCTGGAAATCTCATAAGGATGTGCCGCGTGTCTGTCATGACAAAGAATTAAATTTCCCATCATTACCTCCTAAATGTATCACCTTTTCCTCACGGAAATCCGTCGGTAGGAAGAAATCTCCAAATCCGACATCACGTACTGTAATCTTGCAGGTTTTTTCATCCAGAAACATCGTTTCTATCTGAAGTCTTATCGAATACTCTGCTCTCTTCGGAAGTCTCTCCAGAGAGATTTTTTCGGTCTTAACCGTTCCCTGAACCAGTGACTCGATATGGAATTCTATATCATCACCCTCTTCAAGGATCACTTCCCACTGATTATTCGACTCATACCAGTGTGCACCCCAGGAAACAAGCGGATACCACATTTCCTGACCATCCACACGCATATTGACTGTGATCTGATCTGTCAGCTTAGTCTCCGATAGATAAACCGGATTCTCTATATGCATATACAGTTTTCTGTATGCAGTATAGCAAGCTCCTTTGCTGTACAGATTATTTCCGATAAATGCTCTTCTTCCATTGCAAAGCACTCGCAATGACTTCGGATACCAGTTATTTTCGAACCCTTCTCCTGTCAGGAATACAGAAGAAACAATTCTCTTATCAAACACGCTCTGTATAAATTTGCAGAACATCGCATCGGCTTCTTTTGCTCTGTCCTCGTTCAAAACCGGATAAACAAGCGCCAGTTCTTTCATATGTGCATTTGCAACTTCATCAACCGTAACAAATGTAGTCTTTCCACCACCAAGTCCCGGCTTCAGTCTGCGCAGCATATATGCTTTGATCTCATTACGGTCACAGCAGAACAATGCTGCATCATACTGCCACAGTTCTTTCGGCTGATAGAAGAGATAATTACAAAAACTCTCTTTATAATCCTGAATAAAGATATGTCTTTTATCAATATTCATGCGAACTGCGATCCTTCGAAGCATCTGTGCCAATTCTTCTGTAAGAACCGGTACGCTAAACACAATTCCATCAATTTTGGGAAATGCCTGTAAAGACATCTGAATAAACTGAGAAAGCAGCCATACTGCATCATATGTCTCATCTCCAAATTCAATTTTTTCATTTGCAAGACTTCTCGAAAGCAGACGGGCAACTGTAAATCCTTCTTTCAGTGTTGCAAGACGTTTTGCCTCTTTTCCATATGCCCATGTGTCTCTTAGTTTTCCAATAATCAAAGGAATCTGAAAATTATCTGCATCAACTTCCAGTGTCTGAGGCTCCATCTCTTTATCATTATAAAAACTGATCTGGCATGTCTTTTCATTTATCTCATATCCAATTATACTTCCCTGTCCCATGAAAAGATTTCCTCCTTAATACTGTATGAACATATGTGATGCAACCGCATCTTCCAGTGCATACTGCTTCATCTTCTTCTCTCGTTCTTCCGGATCTTCTTCCAGAATAATGTCATTGAGCCTTCCATATCTGCCCGGTTCACCTTTTTCAACCGTATGCTGACAGAGCTCTTTCTCACTTCTGTAAGAATTTCCGTCAATTGTTTCTTTAAAATAATAGATCAGTCGTTCATGTGAGAACAGCACAAACTTCTTCACATACAAATTCTCATACATTGGTGTCAGAAGTTCTGTTGCATAATCAGAATCTCCGTTTCCACCTTTCTGCAACTGATAATACAACATGACACGGCTATCCTTCTGACCCTTGTATTCTACCAGTGTCTTATCCCACAACTGGAATTCAATCAGCCACTCCTTATCATACTTAAGGAAAAATGGGAAATAAATCTGTTTGCCGCAAAGTTCCTGCATAAACTTTTTCAGCGTCTTCTTAAGGTTTGTTTCATACGCTTGATTCGAATAATATTTTAAAACAGCAATCATACAAATATCGATTGTTGCCTCACCCTTCTCTGCTTCCCTGCAGATAATATCAATTATAGATTTCTCAATCTTACGTGCTTCTACAACATATTCTCTGGAGACATATGCCAGATAAGCCTGCTGGAGCCGGAAATATGCCCCTTCATCATAATAAGCTTCAAATACTTTTGTCTCCTGGAATAATTCCTCAGAAAAGAGCATCTGTGTAATGATCCGTTCTGCCAGTTTGTGCGTATGGACTTCATACTCTCTAGCAACTTTCCACAATTCCTTCATCTCCTGTGTTGCTCCACAGTAGAAGTTTGCCAAATAAGTAAGAATCACTTTATCATACTGTTTTTTCTTAAATAAGTCATAACAAACATAGGTCAGGAAATCATCATTCTCATAATTTGTCTCACGAATCATCTTGCTGCACAGTACCTGGATCTCATCCTCCGGGAAATTTTCCAGACCTTTTTCTTTTACGATTTCCAGAGTCAGCTCTTCCTCTTCCTCAAGTGCTTTACTTCTGTTCAGACTATTGGCATATTTTCTGCAGATATCCATATATCTTAGTTCATAAAACAGTCGTTTACTCTCATATGGAATCGAATCCGTATAATGTCTTCCGTCTTTTGCTTCCCAGACAATACGGTCTGTCTTTGCATACAGAAATACTCTGGCGCCATTCTCGGTATAAGCTGCCTTCTGTGTAATGGTTCCATCTGCTGCAATCACATGAACAAATTTCATGTTCGGCACCTTTGTTGTGATCCAATAAGCATGACACACATCATAAAGAGCACGGATTCTGTCCTGACTCATATCCGTCTCTACAAGGAACCGTTTATAAATGATCCGCAGATCTTCATCTATATTTCTCTTTTCCAGCTGATTCCATGTGAATTCTTCCATCTCATCCCTGTAGTGCGCATAAATCTCACTTGTCTCATCTTCATAAGTGATCAGATTTGCATACAAAAATGCGCATTTCTTATAATCCAGAGAATTTCCATGCATAAAATACAAATATACCGAACGTGGAAGCTGCTTATGAAATTCTTCAGGTCTCGCAGCCGCCATATAGTATTCGTAAAGCTGCGCGATCTTCAGCTCTGCGTCTACCGCTTTCTCATACCAATGGAAATAGATGTGTTCTGTTCTGCTGCCTTTTATAAGCAATGTACAGATGGAAGCCAGTATCATTGCTTCATCATACATCTCATAACACTTCACAAGTACATTATACAGATGTTTATCAAAATTCTTCATCTGACTTGCCAGGTTTGCTGTATATAATGCAAGCTCCTTCGTCATCAGTTTATATTTCACGCCAAAAAGCAGAACCTGTACTTCAAACTGTCCGAGTTTTTTAAGAGATGAACTCTTCTCTTTAAAACAACGGAATGCCTGAAGATAGAACCATAAACTGTGAGACTTATACTCCATAAACTGCTTCTCAAGCACATTCAGTCTTTCACTGTAGATTTTATATTCCGAATCAACCTCGATCAGCATACAAAGAATCCGCCAGCTGTCCGGATGCTTCATAAAGGAACGTGAAAGTTCTTCTGCTACTCTTCTCTGCCCAATCGAATCATTACTCAGCTTTGTCGTCAGATAAAGGTAATAGGAACTCAATTCAACATCCTTACCGATTGCAAAACGATTGTAGTTATAAGATTCTAAAAGCCATTTTGCCTCATCCATCCGATTACCCAAAATGCAGATATGTGCCTGGGCAAGAAGGTAGAACTCATTACGTTCATCTACCTCGCGAAGATGTGAAATCTTCTTAATAGAAGTCTCTGTCCAATCCTCCAGTGACATCTTGTCACCTTCATATTTCAGATAATCTTTCAGAATTCCATTAAATTCTTTTTCATTTGCACGATGTTCCTCATCTCTGCAAATATCCTTTTCCACTACGACCTCATAACTCAGTGTTTCATATGGAGTTTCCAGAATAATCCTTCCAAAGTTACTTCCTCTGTGAAGCTTGTCCATAGAAATACCATATTCCAAACGATAGGCATTACCTATAAATTCATCTGTCGTCAGATGTCTGTGCTCAACAGAAAGGAAATCACCTTCTGTTCTTACATCAATCTCCAGATATCCCCAGGTATTTTTCTTCACAGTAAAAGTCTCTTTTCTGTCTTCTACAAGAGAAATAAAAGCACGGCTTTCTTCTTCTAATGTAAGAAAAATCTTCTCTTTCTGCTTGCACCCTACCAAGAATTCTTCAAGGGCGTGCTGATCCAGTTCCCATTTACGCATATTATTATAAAGCGCCTTGATCCTCGTATCTTCATATTTGAGAATCTCAAAGAAATCTCTGGATCGGAATAACTTCACTGCCTCAGCTGCATCACGATATGTAAGCTTCTTAAAATCTTCCAGACTCTGAACCTTTCCGTATCGAGTCATAACAAATGGTTTCTCAATAATTGCAGTAAATGCAATATCATACTCTCCACCATTACATACAATCGTAAATTTTCCATGTTCAACATGTCCCGGCACAAGTCCTCTTCCATCATATGTATAATAAATATTTACTGGATTTCCATCAAAGCCCTGCTCTGCGCACTGTACACGATAGGAAGAAGGATATACAAGCCCACGTATTGTCCCTTCCCCTTCATTCTGCAGAGAAAAGCTTCCCTCATATTTTTCTCCTTCTCCGACACGCATCGTAATGTGAGTCTCAGGAAAAATAATTTCCGGCTGCGGGATGTGAAAATCCCCCTTTGCAAAACGTTTGATCTTATTCTTCAAATCCGTCACCTACTCAAATTTTTAATCATCCATAAGTTTGCTTCTGGCAACTGCCAAAAACGCTACTATAAATTATATCATTAGTATACATGATCTTGCAATGGGGGATTGTATAAAGTTTTACATCCATTTTTTCATCAAAACATCCCCTTTGTTTCTCTTAAAAAAATGGATACATTTTTATCAGCAATTTTTCATCATTGGATACAAGTAAGTAAAACCGAGACAAATCAAACAGAACGTGCTATAATAAAAATCATCTGAATGTTATTTCTACAAAGGAGGACTTCATTATGAAATTAGTAATTACTATGAGTCGTCGTTTCGGTACCGGAGCCAGCATTATTGCTGAAGAGCTTTCGAAACGACTTGATATTCCGGTCTATGACAAGGCCTATATAGAAGAAAAGCTCTCTGATCACAAATATGAAAGTGAAGCTGAAGCAATCCGGAAACTGGCTGAAAGCCCTTGTATCATCCTCGGACGATGCGCCTCAGATATTCTGAAAGACCGGATGAATGTATTAAACATCTATGTGAGTGCTGCCAAAGAGGACCGCATTCAGAGAATCATGAAAAAAGAAAATCTTGATCATGATGCCGCAAAAGAAAAGGTGGAGCATACAGATGAAGAGCGTGCTGCTTATTATTACGAACACACCGGCAAGACCTGGGGAGATGTGAATGATTATCACATGATTCTTGACACTTCCGAACTCGGTGTTGAAAACTGTGCCGATATTCTGATGCATTATTTCGAAAAACTGGAATACATTTAATTTTTCGTGCGCGGTGCGCATCCTAAGCGGAGTGTTTTTTATATATTTGGAAAGGACTTTCCTAATATATAAATATAACAGGGACAAAAACTTATTAGTCTTCACAAAGTTTTTGTCCCTGTTTTTTAATTCTGGCTGTCTGAAGTATCTGATGTATCTGACGTTTTAATTGTTACACCCTGTTCTTCAAAACTGATCTTCTTCCATACTTTTTTCTCTTCTTTGATTTTTGTATCCTTTTTCCACTGCTTCAGAAGCGAATCATACTGTTCCTGTTTTCTCTCACTTACAATACTTTCCTTTTTACTGTCTGTTGCCTCTCTGTCCAGAAGACTTGTAAGCTTTGCAATATAAATTCCATTCTCTGTCTCTATAATGTCTGTAACATCACCTGCATTTGTTAACGCATCTGCTGCTGCAATCAGATCCTTATCCGGGCTTGTACTTTCAGAATCAAATGTAGCTGTCTGGGCTGTAAGTCCTGCTGCTGATGCAACAGTCTCCATATCTTCTCCACCCTTTAAACGATCATCAAATGCCTGTGCAGTCGTCTTCAAAGCTTCTTTCTCATCATCTGATAATGTCTTGGATTCTCCTGAATCATCTTTTGCTGTATAAGAAAACAAGAGATATTGCATACTCTTCTGTGCTGCATCTTCATCTGATACATTCTCATCCACACCAGCTTCCATTGCCGCTTCCATCTTATTCGAAATTGTCATCAGTTCGAGAACTTTAGCCACTTCCTCCTCATCTCCTGATACCACTTTCTTCACATCATCCGAATTATCTTCACTGAATTTTGCTGCCGCATCTTTAATCGCCTGCTGCTCTTCCTCTGTCAGTGCAACATCATAGTCAGATACATGCTGTGAAACAAGATACATATTCTCCAGATTCTCAAGAATACTCTTCTTTGTCTGCTCCTCATATGTCTGATCGCCTGATGCTTCCTTTGCCCACATCTCTTCTGCTGTTGTTCCCATCATACTCGCATAGTAGGTTTCATACTGAGCCTGCTGCAATCTTGCGTAAAAATTCGCGACTCCAAGTGTAATCTTCTCATCACCGACTGTTGCAACTGTCTCATCTGTATTTATTGTTCCGCATCCTGTCAAAGATGTTGCTGTCAATGTGCCTGCCACTGCAAGCATTGCCAGCCTTTTTGCCAAACGTGCCATCTAGTAAATCCTCCTCTTTTTACGTATTCACTTACGCAGCCATACTATTGCTCATTATATCGTGTTTTTTGTTCTATCACAACCCCAAACACAGAATCTCCTCAACTATCCTAATCTAATCGAAGTTCACGAATACTCTCTACAATTTCTCTTAGCATTTGCAGAACATTTTCCCCTTTCTCTTTTCCGCTTCTCCCTTTCTTTTGATAAAGGAAATACGGAACTGCTTCTGCTTTGAAAATCATATTATTTCCATATTTCTTTAAAAGTACCGGAATTTTTGCCGGATCTAGATTTGCTTTTTCATATAAGACAAATTTGTAGTCTTTTCCCTTTTGTTCTATTGCTGTAATATATGCAGAATGCGCAAGACTCTTAAGTGCTGCAATATGAAGAAGCTGCTGTACTTTTTTCGGAAGATCTCCAAAACGATCAATCAGCTCTTCTGTCATATCATCCATCTCTTCTTCCGTCTCGATTGTAGCAATTCTTTTATAAATATCTAATTTTTGATACTCATTTTTAATATAAGATTCCGGAATAAATGCATCTATATCAAGGTCAATTGTTGTAGCGTAGTCTGCTTCTTCTTTTTCACCTTTCAACTGACTGACAGCCTCATTAAGCATCTTGCAATACAGGTCATATCCAACTGCTGCCATATGGCCACTTTGCGACTCTCCCAGAAGATTTCCCGCACCTCGGATCTCAAGATCACGCATTGCAATCTTGAATCCCGATCCAAGATCTGTAAATTCGCGAATTGCAGCCAGCCTCTTCTCTGCAACTTCTTTAAGCATCTTATCCCTCTGATACAGCAGAAATGCATATGCCATTCGATTGGATCTCCCAACTCTTCCTCGCAGCTGATATAACTGTGACAGTCCAAATCGATCTGCATCCTGTATGATCATCGTATTAGCATTCGCAATGTCCAGTCCTGTTTCAATAATTGTTGTTGATACAAGCACATCAATATCACCATTGATAAAATCATACATAATATCTTCCAACTGATGCTCATTCATCTGTCCATGTGCGTAAGATACTCTTGCATCCGGCACCAATTTCTGTACACGGAGTGCCACATCTGCAATATTTTCCACTCTGTTATAAACATAATAGATCTGTCCACCTCTAGCGAGTTCACGCTCAATTGCTTCACGGACCATCTCATCATTGTATTCCATTACATACGTCTGTATTGGCATACGATCCATCGGTGCTTCCTCAAGCACACTCATATCGCGAATTCCGATCAGACTCATATGAAGTGTTCTCGGGATTGGCGTTGCTGTCAGCGTCAGCACATCTATGTTTTCTCTTAATTTTTTAATTTTTTCCTTATGCGTCACACCAAAACGTTGTTCTTCATCTATGATCAGAAGTCCTAAATCTTTATATCCAACATCCTTTGAAAGCACTCTGTGTGTTCCGATCACGATATCAACCAGACCTTTTTTCAAATCCTCTACTGTTTTTTTCTGTTGCGCCTGCGTCCGAAAACGGCTCATCAGGTCAACACGCACCGGAAAATCTTTAAATCTTTGAATAAATGTATTATAGTGTTGCTGCGCAAGAATCGTTGTAGGTACAAGATAAACAACTTGTTTCCCTTCCTGCACTGCCTTAAAAGCTGCTCTTATCGCAATTTCAGTCTTACCATATCCTACATCTCCGCAGATCAGACGATCCATGATCTTCGTACTTTCCATATCTTTCTTTGTATCTTCAATTGCACGAAGCTGATCCTCTGTCTCTTCAAATGGAAACATCTCCTCAAACTCTCTCTGCCAGACCGTATCCGGTCCATAAACATAACCTTCTGTCTGCTGGCGCGTTGCGTAGAGTTTTACAAGATCTTTTGCGATTAACTGAACCGCTTTTTTTACCTGTCCTTTTGTTTTTTTCCACTGAGGTGTACCAAGCTTATTCAATTTCGGTGGCTTTGCATCTGCTCCTGCGTATTTCTGGATCAGATCCATCTGTGTTACCGGTATATATAGAATTCCTCCGTCCGCATAGGAAATTTTCATATAATCCCGAGTAACAGCATCTACTTCGACTTTCTCAATCCCCTGATAAATTCCAAGTCCGTGATTCTCATGTACCACATAGTCTCCCGGTTTAAGTTCGGCAAATTCCTGGATTTTTTTCCCTTCATAAGTTTTTCTTTTCTTTTTTTTCTTTTTCTTACCAAAAATATCAGATTCCGAGATGACCGTAAACTTTAACATTGGATACTCGTATCCCTCTGCAATATAACCACAGGTTACCATAATCTCTCCCGGATTCACCTGCCGTTCCATCTCTTCACTGTAAAAACTGCTCAGGTCATAATCTCTCAGATCTTCTGCAAGACGTTTTGCTCTTGTTCTTGAGCCCGAAACAAGAATCACGCGATACCCTGTTCTTTTCAGTTTCTTCAGATCTCGTGTCAGGAGCTCAAAACTGCTATTATACGGATTGACAGTTTTAACCTGCAGACTGTAGACAGACCTTACTTTAAACATTCCACATTTTGATTCCAACATGGTAAATGCAATTCCATAATACTTGTTCATCTTTCCAATCATATGATCTGTCTGTTCTACCTGAATCGGAATCTCATCTGCCTCGATACCTGCTTCTTCTCTGCTCTCCAAGCTGTGAAAGTACTCTTTTTCTACAATTTCTGCAGATTCTTGAAGACGTACCGGTTCATCCAAAAACAAGATTGTCTCCTTTACCGGAAAATATGCCAAAAAGCTTTCCGTTTCCATCTGCTTCCAGTTCTCAGTTGCCGGATAGATTTCTATTTCCTGTAAATTCTCTGTCGACCTCTGACTTTCCACATCAAAACTTCTAATAGAATCAACTTCATCTCCCCATAATTCAATTCGAACCGGATTCTCTTCTGTCAGTGGAAATACATCTAGAATCCCACCTCTGACTGCAAATTGTCCCGGACTTTCAACCTGGTTTTCCCTTTCATATCCTAATATCGAAAGGTTTTCCTGTAATTTCTGAAAATCCAACGCCTCTTCTGCATGAATCTTAATCCTGTTCCCGTACAGTTCTTCTTTCGATGGAAGCCCATCCAGAAATGCGTCCATTGTTGTAACTACAGTAATTGCTTCCCGTCCTTTCTTCTCTACAATCGCACGCAATACTTCCATACGTTTCCCTGTCAAAAATGCACCCTTAATATCTGCATGATAAAACAAAAGATCTCTTGCCGGATAAAACCATACATTTTCCTCCAGTACACGCCATTCTTCATAAGCCTGCTTTGCTTTTTCTTCACTGGAAAAAACGATGACTCTGTACTCAAAGCCATCGCTCAGTGCTTTCGCAAGATGTATCTTCTGTGAATTCACACATCCTGCGATCTGCTGGAAACCCGTTTTCTTTCTTCTCGAACTGACAATCTCCTGATAATCAGCCAGTTCTTTTAATGGTTCTAAAAAAGCTTGCATCTCTACTCGTCCTTCTTTTTACGATTATATTCGTTCATCGCTTCGCTCATCTGGTCACTCACGATCAGTTCCACCGCTTTTACCGCATTATCATAACCTTCGCTCATCAGTTCCTGTTCCGCCTTAGAAAAATGTCCTAAAACATAATCTGCAAGATCATACTTCGGTGGTTTTTCTCCAACTCCTACTTTTATTCTCGGAAAAACCTGTCCGCCAAGATGTGCAATAATATTTTTTATTCCATTATGCCCACCTGCACTGCCTTTTGCACGAATTCTTAATTGTCCTATCCCCAGACTGATATCATCATAAATCACGATCAGTTCCGTCTCAGGATCCACTTTATAATAGTCAATCACACTTCGGATGCTCTCGCCACTAAGGTTCATATAAGTCTGCGGTTTTACCAAAATCACCTTCTGTCCTGCAATCATACCCTTTCCAATCAAAGCGCGATGCTTCTCCATAGTTACATCTATATTATATCTCTCAGAAAGTCGATCTATAACATCAAATCCGACATTATGTCTTGTTCCTTCGTATTCTTTCGTCGGATTGCCTAATCCTGCTATAATATACATCTTCTTCTTCCTTTCCTAAATGTGTTTTCCATCCTCTTCTTCCCACTGTAAGCAACACGGGCTTGTTGTCATATAACTTCCTCTTGCAAACAGCAATCTTTATTTTACCGCATGTATGAATATTTGTCATGCATATTTGCTCTGTAAATTCATAAATTATATAAAAAGGGGGGTCCTCATGAAATCAAAAACTAAAATCATTGTCCTTCATATGAAAGAGATCATCTATACTATTATTTTTGCTGCTCTTGGCATTCTTTTGATTCTTCTTCTGATTCTTATGTTCCATCCAAAAGAACCGTCTCCTGAATCCGATCCTCAATGCTGCATTGCTGAAACTAACATCTCTTCATAAGCAATTTGTAACTGTTCAGAGCCAAGCAAAATTTCATAAAACAGGTGTAAAATCCTTGCATTTTTTAGACTGTTTTTGAAATTTTATTTGGCGGATACGCCACACCGACGAAATGCGTAGCATTTTGGAGGTTGGCTCTGAACAGTTACAGCAATTTTTATATATTAGGAAAGAACTTTCCTAATATATAAAAAAGCCACAGTCCATCCTATCTGTGGCTTTTCAATTGCTTTTTCACAATCACTACTATTTTAATTCTGCTTATCCTTCTACGATCAGATAAGTACCATCCGGCAGTGCAAACACTTCAGAAGCCTCTTCCAATTCTTCCTCTGACATCCCGTCTACATCCATGCCATTCTCTTCAAAGTATTCTCTTACTTCAGCCAGAGATTCTACAACAACTGCCATACAGTCCTCCAGAAAAGCTTCTGCTGCCTCAAGGGTCTCTGCTACCGGTTCATCAAAAAGCTGCTCCTGCTTCTCCAAAAAAGTCTTCAGACACTCTTCATTGTACTCTCCCATTACTTCTCCTCCTGTTTCTTAACAATCTTTCGTATCTCTTCCGCTGAATCAACAATACATTCAGCTCCGTCCTCTAAAAGAGCTTCTCTTCCACGGAATCCCCAGGACACAAGAATTGTCTGCATCCTTGCCGCGTGCCCTGTTGCAAGATCCACTTCTGAATCTCCGATGTATGCTGCTTCTTCCGGCAAAACCCCAAATGAACTGGCAATCGTCAACGCGGCCGTCGGATCCGGTTTCTTAGGAACTCCATCCTTCTGTCCCTGTACATGGTCAAAAAGTTCTTTCCCAAATACTTCTTCAACCACATGGACAGCCTGCCTGTCTGGCTTGTTTGATAAAACTGCAAGTTTGATACCACTCTCTTTCAACTGCTGCAACATCTGTGGAATTCCTTCGTATGGAGCAACCTTATACATACAATTTGCATCAAATATCCTGGCATACGCTTCCACCGCCTCTTCAAGATGACACAGTTGTGTATCCCCGCCTGCCTTTAATGTCCGTTCAAGCAGAACCTTCGCCCCATCTCCAACGAACTGCCGGCACTGTTCCTTTGTGATCTGTGGCATTCCAATCTCTTTCATCGTCTCATTGACTGAATATTCCAGTGAATCCAATGTGTTTGTCAACGTTCCATCCAGATCAAAAATACAAGCCTTTATCATAGCTGCCTCCATACTTTATCATTGGTTACATTACACCATAACCATATCTGCTCTTTTCTGTTACTTTCCGTAACATTTTCTTCCCACTTATCATAGTATGAAGTCATAAAAATTTCAATACTTTCTCTCTATTTTCCAAGAAGATATTGTCTCATTGTTTTTAAAGCATTTTTCTCTAAACGGCTCACCTGTGCCTGCGAAATTCCAATCTGTTCCGAAACTTCCATCTGCGTCTTTCCTTCAAAAAATCGTAAGCGGATCAGCCGTCTCTCTCTTTCATTCAGCCGTTCCATCGCAGCCTCTAAAGACAACTCTTCCACCCAGTTTTCTTCTCTGTTCTTCTTATCACTGACCTGATCCATCACATACAGTGCATCGCCACCATCATTATACACCGGTTCCTGAAGACTCATTGGTGTCTGTACTGCATCCAGTGCATAAACTACTTCTTCTTTTGAAAGTCCAATCTCTTCTGCGATTTCCTGAATGCTAGGTTCTTTCATATTTTTTCGAATATAACCTTCTCTTGTATAAATTACTTTATAAGCTATATCACGCAATGAGCGGCTCACGCGAAGGGAACTGTTATCTCGCAGATACCGGCGGATTTCTCCTATGATCATAGGAACTGCGTAGGTAGAAAACTTCACCTGGCGATCTGGATCAAAGTTATCTACGGCCTTTACAAGCCCCACACATCCAATCTGAAACAAATCATCTGCATTTTCATTACTGCTGTCAAACCGTTTCATCACACTAAGCACCAGCCGAAGATTTCCTTTGATGTATTCTTCCCGCGCCAACTTGTCCCCCTGACGAATCCTGCGAAAAAGCTCCTCCTTCTCCTTTTCCTTGAGAAGTGGGAGCTTTGATGTATTCACTCCACACAGTTCTACCTTATTCACAACCATTGTAAGAAACCTCCTAAGTTTTTTTCTACTTAGAATCATTCTCACTCTTTGAATAAGATATTCCATGAAGTGCTGAATTTTATAAAGTTTTAGTCCTTGACAATCAAATATCCCATTTATCCGACAAATTATTAATCTGCGACTCGAATTTTGCTTTGTCTTTATTCGCGAGACCTTCGTTCTTGTAAATAATATCAAGTAAACGCCTTCCTGCTGCAACAAGACGTTCAAACGCCGCATCCGCTTTACGCTGTGCCGGTTTTTTCGCCTTCACCGGAATCTTTACACCTTCACTTAAGATCTCATTTGTCAGGAGGTCTGCTTCACTGCACGGAAACGGTGCATAAGCCTGATATCCAAATTTTTCTTCCACCGTCTTTGCAAACTCTTCTGTTACGGTATCTTCACCATGCACAACAAAGACGCGTTGTGGCGCCTCTTTAAACGCTCCCAGCCATTTTAAGAGCCCATTCATATCCGCATGACCACTAATTCCATGAAGGCTCTCAATTCTTGCCTTAACTTCAATCGGCTCACCGAACAGCTTCACATTCTTTTCGCCCTCGATCAGTCTGCGTCCTAAAGTGCCCATTGCCTGATACCCAACAAAAAGAATCGTACACTCTTCTCTCCACAAATTATGCTTCAGATGGTGACGGATACGACCAGCATCGCACATTCCAGAAGCTGAGATGATCACCTTTGGTTTCTCGATAAAATTGATCATCTTAGAATCATCACTTGTTGTTGCAGTCTTAAGTCCATCAAATATAAGTGGATTAATCCCTGCATTAACAAGTGCAAGTGCATCCTCATCAAAACACTCTCTCATATTTTTTGTAAATATCTTCGTTGCCTCAATTGCAAGCGGACTGTCCAGATATACTTCGAAATTCTGATATTCTTTTAATAATTCCTTTTCTTTGATCTCACGTATAAAATAGAGGAGTTCCTGAGTTCTGCCCACAGCAAAGGAAGGAATAACAACATTTCCCCCTTTATCAAATGTCTCTTTCAGGATTCTTGTAAAATCTCCCAGATAATCCGGTTTTTCCTGCGTATGCAGCCGGTTGCCATACGTAGACTCCATCACAATATAGTCCGCACTCTCTGTATAAGCCGGGTCTTTAATAATCGGCTGATCCAGATTTCCAATATCTCCGGAAAATACAATCTTCTTTGTCACTCCGTCTTCTGTTGCCCAGACTTCAATACTTGCTGATCCAAGCAGATGTCCTACATCTGTAAACCGGATCTGGATTCCCTCACAGATTGTAATGCGCTCCCCATACTGACAAGGCACAAGCAATTCAATCGCATTAAGTGCATCCTGCATCTCATAAACCGGTTCATACTCCGGCTTTCCTGCTCTCCTGCCTTTTCGATTCCTCCACTCTGCCTCAAATTCCTGAATATGCGCACTGTCACGAAGCATGATATCACACAAATCCGCTGTCGCATAGGTAGTGAAAATCTGCCCTTTAAACCCATCCTTTGCAAGCTTTGGCAACATTCCGGAATGATCAATATGTGCATGTGTGAGGAATACATAATCCACTTCTGTTGCACTGATCGGAAGTCCCGGATTCTCATACAGATCCGGTCCCTGTTCCATACCGCAGTCAACCAAAACATTCTTTCCTGCTACTTGCAGAAAATGACAGCTTCCCGTAACCTCATGGGCTGCACCTACAAATGTTAATTTCATACATCCTCAACCCTTTCTGTCCTGTATCTTTTCTTTTTAAGCTTCAGATACTTTTTCTTTTATTTTAACACCATACGGGAAATTGTACATCTTTCTTTTTATTAAATTTTTGTAACTGTTATTCATACCGGACCATTTCCATCCGAAGTCTGTGCATAATTTTCTTTTCCAGTCTTGATATATAAGACTGAGAGATTCCAAGTTGATCCGCAACCTCCTTCTGCGTCATTTCTTTTCCCTCCGGATGATCCAGTCCAAACCTCATACGAACGATTAATTTCTCTCTTCCTGACAGTTTATTCAAGGCACGAAACAGAATCTTTCTTTCTGCCTCATCCTCCAGATCCCGATAAATTGTATCCTCTTCTGTCCCAAGAATATCAGATAGAAGCAGTTCATTTCCATCCCAATCTACATTTAAAGGTTCGTCAATGGAAACTTCCATCTTCGTCTTACTGTTTCGTCTCAAATACATCAAAATCTCATTCTCAATACAACGTGAAGCATATGTTGCCAGTTTAATTTTCTTTGATGGATTAAATGTATTGATTGCTTTGATCAGGCCGATGGTACCAATAGAAATCAAATCTTCTACACCTACTCCTGTATTATCAAACTTCTTCGCTATATAAACAACCAGACGCAAATTATGTTCAATCAGTATCTTTCTCGCCTTCTCATCTTGATCTGTTCCAAGCCACCTTACCACCTCACGTTCTTTTTCATTTTCCAATGGTGGTGGAAGAACCTCACTGCCTCCTATGTAATGAATCTCCTGTTGCCCACCAAATAAAACCGTCCTGACATTTGGTACAATCCTTAATTTAAATTTCTCCGGCACAGCCACTTTAACCATCATATAAATTCCTCCTGGTTTCTTTCTTGCATCTTCTATTGCGGCACAGTCTTCATTCACAGTATCTGCACCTTACAGTTCAATATCAATTGATAATCTTCCTCCCCACTGATCGGTGATTCGCTCACACCGATCAACGGAGATTCTATCCATTTTTTTTCATTTATTTCCACACACATTTTCCTGATCCGGAAAATTTTCATAATGCCGCTACCATGAACACTCCGATATGGAATATACCTGAATTCCATTTCTTCTTTCATTACCTGATGATAAAAATCACAATCCAGTACATGCACCCCTTCACCACTGAGTGGATCCGTCAGGCAGTTCCCCGTATCCCTCAATGCATGAACCCTATAACTATCTGCTTCTGTAAATAAAATCACTTCACAGCACCGTTCCTGCTCCATCTTAAGAACTTTCAAGAACTTCCAGGCCATCAGAATCCCCTGTGAGCTAAGCACCGCAATCCCATAAAACAGACTGATATAATGCAGATAAGGACGAAACATCATCAACGTGCCCCCAAGGAACATCCCAAAAAGGTAAAGCAATCCCATTCCTTTGAGTATCTGGAGCATACATTGTTTCCTATTTTTTAACCAAAGCATACAAAATGGAATCACCAGATAAAAGGCTATGTTTTTCATCCAGGCGGGAACAGATACAACCACCATCAGACATGTCAACACACTTCCAAGAAATGCTCCGGATAAAACTCCTTTAAAACTATATTTTCCACCCGTAATCCGTTCTGTCACGAAAAGTAACAGGCTATCCATCATGAAGTTTTCCAGAAAGAAAAGATCTATGTACAACTCATAGTGCATCTTCCACCTTCCTTTTCATTTCGAGTCATCCTCGATGTCATATAGAATTATAAAATTTGCTCTTTGGAAATTTTGTCAGATGCTGACAGTAAAACAGAAAGAAAATAGAAGAATTTCTGACATCCTTCGACATAAAAAGAAAAACGGTCTGATACTTCAGACCGTTTCATCATTTTTCAATTCAATTATTTCTTAAAGAAATCCGGAATCTTAATAGACTGCTCTCTTACTCCACCAGTTGTTGATCTTGGCTGCAGTGTTGGCATTGTTCCACCCTGCGGTCTTACTGTTGATGTCTGAGCTGTTCTTTGTGCTGTATAGTCATAAGATGGTCTTGTATGACTTTCTACACCATTCGGAAGGATAGAACTTGTCTTCTGCTGTCCTTCCAGTCTTGCTTTCAGCTTGGATGCACTTCCGCCTACATTATGTAAGCCCGTAGCAATAACTGTGATTGTACATTCATCAGATTTTGTATCATCATACATAGCACCGAAGATGATACTTGCACTTTCGCCTGCAAGCTCCTGTACATAATCAGCTGCATCAGAAGCATCCATAAGTGTAATGTCTCCAGATACATTAACGATAACATTAGATGCACCTGTGATTGTTGTCTCAAGCAGTGGACTGGCAACAGCCTGCTTAACTGCTTCGAGTGCCTTGTCATCTCCGCGTCCTGCACCAATACCGATATGTGCAATACCTTTATCCTTCATAACTGTCTGGATATCAGCAAAGTCAAGGTTGATCAGAGATGGTACATTGATCAGGTCTGTGATACCCTGAATACCCTGCTGAAGAACCTCGTCAGCCTTTTTCAAAGCTTCCGGCATAGTAGTACGTCTGTCTACAACTTCAAGCAGTTTGTCATTCGGGATAACGATGATTGTATCAACGTTCTCCTTTAATTTATCAATACCATTGATCGCATTCTGCATTCTTGTCTTGGATTCGAAACGGAAAGGCTTTGTGACAACTCCTACTGTCAGAGCGCCCTGCTCTTTCGCAATTCTTGCGATAACCGGAGCAGCACCTGTTCCAGTTCCGCCTCCCATACCGCAGGTAACAAATACCATGTCTGCACCTTTTAATGCAGCCTGGATCTCCTCAGCGCTTTCTTCTGCTGCCTTCTCTCCCATCTCAGGCTGTGCACCAGCACCAAGTCCTTTTGTCAGTTTTTCACCGATCTGCATAAGTGTCGGTGCTTTACACAGCTGTAATGCCTGTTTATCTGTATTCACAGCTATGAATTCTACGCCTGCAATCTGCTCGTCGATCATTCGGTTCACGGCATTGTTACCGCCTCCGCCGACTCCGACAACAATAATTCTTGCAGCCGCTTCAGATTCGTTGGTTTTAATTTCTAACAAGAGTAGTTCCTCCTTTGTCGTCTTATTAATTCTTATATACATCCCTTATTTTAATTGAACGATACAATTCAATAAGTATATAATAAAGTCTTTTCCGTAAATAATCAATAGATTTTTTCTTATTTTTGGTTTTTTTCCAACAATTCAGCTTCAAGACTGCGGTGTAAAGTTAATTGATGCTGAATCTGCTTCATAATTCTCAAGATGAAGTACCCCCGCCTGATCCGGATACTGTTCCTTCAGCTTCTCAAGAATCGGTTTGATCTGTGCAATTCTGATCTCATATTCTTTATTCCCAAGTAAAACTTCTACTGATCCAAAATATAATACCACACTCTGTTCATTGGCATATACGAGTTTATCCGGTGTAAGTGAATATTTCACCAGATACTTTGAAGCCTCTGCGATCAAAGTGAATGCACTGTCATCTTCCACCGGAATCTTTTTCCCGATCTCTACTTTCGATGCATCGAAAGAAAGTCCTTCCACATAAGGTACCCCTGTAAAAGTTTTCTTGCTTTCAAAAAGTGCTGTCCCCTTCCGGTCAAAATATAAATTTGTATCATTGAAAGAAACATAACCGGATTTTCCCTTTTCTTTCACATGTGCAACAAGCGTCCATGGATTTTCAAATGTCAATTTCATTTCTTCCACAACGGACGGAACTTCTGCATCTGTATAATTATATTTCCAGAACAAATACACTGTATTCACGGAGAGTTTATCTTTCTCGAGCCAGCTGATGATTGAATTCTCTCCGTAATATTCATTTCCCTTCACCTTTATACTGCGTGTCTGAAAGAGTAAAACAAATACTACAAGCAACAGTAATATTACAATAAAGCGGAACATCCCTCTCTTCTTTTTCTTCTTTTTTTTCATTGATCAGATTCCTTCCTCTGTTCATGTTTTCCATACCCGGACTCCATCTGTATGAAATACAGGCAACTCTATTGTACCAAACGTGATATGCTAAGGACAAGCCCCATTTCCAAAAGCAGAAAAACAACTGACGTTCCACCATAACTGATAAACGGAAGTGTAATTCCTGTATTCGGTATAGAATTTGTGACGACAGCAATATTCAATATTACCTGAATCATCATATGTGCCATGGCTCCCACTGCAATCAACGCGCCAAAAAGATCCGGTGCGTGTGTTGCAATCACAAAAAATCTCCAGATTAAAATCAGAAACAGTACAATGATAGTCCCCGCACCAACAAGCCCTAATTCTTCACAGACAATAGAAAAAATCATATCATTCTGTGCTTCCGGCAGGAATCCCAGTTTTTGTACACTGTTTCCCAGCCCCCGGCCAAACATTCCTCCACTTCCAATTGCATAAAGTCCTTGCAATGTCTGATATCCTTTTTCATACTTCTCCGGATTGCGCCAGATTGCAAGTCGCTCCAGCCGATAGCTTTCCAAGGCGAGGAAAATTCCCAAAAATCCAACTCCTGATACGGCCATCCATATAAACTGTGCATATCTTGGACTTGCAACAAAAATCAATGTAACTGCGATTCCGAGGATAATGATTGCTGTACTCAGATTACTTGCCCCTACCAGACCGACAACCGGCAGGATTGAAAGCATCATTCCGGACATTATCCGAAGTTTGGATATTTTTTTCACATTTCGGTTGATCAGCCAGGCCAGAAACAAGATCACTGCTACTTTAGAAAATTCTGAAGGCTGAAAAGAAAACGGACCCAAAGACAACCATCTTTTGGATCCGTTATATTCTTTTCCGAATGCCATGACAGCAATGGATAAACCGATTGCAGACAGATATCCTGGCACAGCAAATGGAATCCATCTGTGATAATCAATTCCCGCGATCCATAGCATTCCTGCCATTCCAAGAACTGTAGCCAGTCCCTGCTTTTTCAGATAATAATAAGAATCATGAAACTTCACCCTGCCGTTATATGCACTTGTACTGGTCAGAAGGATCAGACCAACCAGTACGAGAATCAGCACCGTCACAAGCAGTGTATCATCATATGTGTGCTTCTTTGCAGGACGCTTCAATACAGTTCACCCTTTACAAATTATTTACAAGCTCTTTAAACTTATCTCCACGTTCTTCATAATTCTTAAACATTCCCCAACTTGCACATGCAGGAGAAAGGAGTACTGCATCTCCTGGTTTTGCATTCTCTACACATTTTGCAAATGCTTCCTCAAATGTATCCGCCATCACAATATCTTCAAATCCATGTGCTCTAGCTGTCTCTGCGATCTTGTCGCGTGTCGCACCAAGAAGTACTAATTTCTTTACTTTTCCATCAAAGGAATCGATCCATTCATCATAAGCAGAATCCTTATCATAACCTCCACCAATCAGAACTGTGGGACGATTCATCGCCTGAATCCCCTTAATAGCTGCATCTGGGTTTGTTCCCTTGGAATCATTGTAATATACAACTCCATTCTTTTCTGCCACATATTCAATACGATGTTCGACCCCCTGGAACTCTTTCAGCGTTCTGCGGATCACATCTACCGGAACCCCATATGCTGCTGCCATTCCGGCTGCTGCCATCGCATTCTCATGATTGTGTGTTCCAAGAATATTCAATTCATCTACATGACACACCGGTGTCTTCTCTCCGTTCATCGCAAGAACGATCTGACTGTTTTCCAGATAGATTCCTTCTTCTAATATACGCTGACTGCTGAAATATAGAACCTTTGACTTTACATTTTCTCCAAATGCCCTTGTTACATCATCTTCGTAATTCAGAACACAAGTATCTTTCTCTGTCTGATTCTTCGCAATGTTTTCCTTTGCCTCTATGTATGCTTCCATCGTATGATGGCGGTTCAGATGATCCGGAGTAATATTCAGGATCGCGCTGACTCTCGGACAGAATGTCTGAATTGTTTCTAACTGAAAGCTGCTCATCTCAGCAACAATTACAGAATCCTCTCTTGTCTGGAGTGCAATACTCGTATATGGATTACCGATATTTCCTACCACAAAACTGCTCTGCGCATAGTTTTTCATAATTTCTCCAAGCAGGGAAGTGGTCGTTGTCTTTCCGTTCGTTCCAGTAATTGCAAGAACATCACCTTTTCCGAAGACATACGCAAGCTCGATCTCGCCCCAGATTGGAAGTCCTTTCTCACGCATCTCATTTACGATTGGAAGATCTGTCGGAACCCCCGGACTCATTACAACAAGAGAAAGTTTATCAAGAAGTTCTCCTTTCCTGTCTCCCTCAAGTGTTCCAAGGATGATTTCCAGTGACTCACTGTCCCCGCCTTCAATCTTTGCACGGATCTCTTCCGGATTCAGCTTATCGTTACCATCATACAATACGACCTTTGCTTCTTCTTTCAAAAGGAGCTCACATGCTGCCTCTCCACTGATTCCAGAACCAAATACTAATACGTTTTTATCTTTTACAATCATTCTTCTATACCCCCATAAGAGCGATCAGGCAAAGAATTGCCGTCACGATAGAAAATACTGCTACTACCCGTGTCTCTGACCATCCACAAAGCTCGAAATGGTGATGGATCGGTGCCATCTTAAAGAGACGCTTTCCTCCCGTCTTTTTGAAATATGTTACCTGCAGAATAACTGAAATAACTTCTACAAGATAAATAAATCCAACAATAATGATATAAAGTGGCATCTGCATCATATATGCTGTTCCTGCAACAAACCCACCTAATGCAAGAGAACCTGTATCTCCCATGAACACACTGGCCGGATACACATTAAAAAGAAGGAATCCCATCAATGCACCGACAACTGCGCAAGTGATCGGCTCAATCCCACTCTTCGTTCCTATTGCTACAACTGTGAAAAAAGTTGCCACCAAAACGGTTACGCTTGATGCAAGACCATCCAGTCCGTCCGTAAAGTTTGTTCCATTAACTGTACCAATCACTGCAAAGAAAAGAACCGGAATTGCAAGCCATCCAAGATTCAATTCATAACCGCCGGAGAATGGAACGATCATTGTAAGCGGAATCTTCGCTACTTTTACGATATAAAATGCAAAAATTGCTGTCACTACAATCTGGAGTGCCATCTTCTGCATTGGAAAAAGTCCGTCTGAACGTTTCATGACAACTTTAAGATAATCATCCAGAAATCCAATCAGTCCGAATCCTACTGTAAGGAAAAGTACCGGGATGATCTTTGGATAATCTTTCACATAAAACAGGGACGTAATCACGACAGCTGCCAGAATGATAATACCTCCCATTGTAGGTGTTCCTGCCTTCTTCAAATGAGACTGCACACCCTCCACACGCTCCGTCTGGCCCATCTTTAACCTTCTCAGGAAAGGAATGACCACCGGTCCAAGCACAAGGCTTATAACAAATGCAATCAATACCGGAATCACTACATGACTGTTCATATATACACCTCTTCATTTCTTTTGTTTTACACAGAGAATCTTTCTTATGTACTTTTCTGTCATCAGATGATGTGAGTGTCAAAAATAAATTTTGCCACTCACTGATGTAACCGGATTGCTCCATTGCTATGCAATTCACGCAATCCTCGAACACCTCAAACTTCCATAAAATGGCGTATTCACACCATTTTATTCCGTTTTCGGTGTTCGGCGTGTCAATAAGTATAAATTGCTTATTTGTGCGAGCACAAACGCAATTTATACTTTTGACACTTACATCATCAGATTCTCAAAATGCACTTTACAGTATACTCCATTGGTCAGTTTTTTTCAATCCCGAGATACGGAAGTACATTGTCATAGATGCTGCGCAAAACCGGAGCTGCAATCGTTCCTCCGTAATAAATCCCCTGTGGGTTACGGATCACTACAATTCCAAGAACCTGCGGATCTTCCGCCGGTGCAAACCCTATAAACGATGAAATATACTTGTTTGCGCTTCTTGGAAGAGTCTGTGATGTTGCAGTCTTGCCTCCGATCGAATATCCTTCAATGTATCCATTTTTACCAGATCCTTCTTCTACCACACTCTTCAGAAGTATTCTCATCGTCTCCGATGTTTTTTCAGATACAATCCCATTCTTCTTTTTGTATTTCAGCTTTCGTATCTCTGTTCCGTCTTTTTCAAGAACTGCCACTCCAAAATGCGGTGTCACCCGGTATCCCCCATTAACCAGCGAACTTACTGTTGTTGCCATTTGAACCGGTGTTACCTGGAACGACTGTCCAAATGAAATCGTTGCCAATTCCACAAGACCAATATCTTCTACGTTATGCATAATTGTTCCCGCTTCACCTGGAAGATCAATATTCGTCAGACTAAGTAATCCAAACTGTTTAAAATAAGCATAAAATTTCTCTGCTCCGAGCCGAAGACCAATATCAATAAATACCGGATTACAGGAATTCTGTATCCCCTGGATAAACGTTTCCTGTCCATGTCCACCAACCTTATGACACCGGATTTTTCTGTCTTCTACAATCCGGTATCCCGGACAGGAAAATGTATCCGACAAAGAAACGACACCTTCTTCAAGACATGCTGATGCTGTAATGATTTTAAACGTTGATCCCGGCTCATATGTGTCATTAATACAGGGATTTCGCCACATCTGATTTAACATCTCCTGAGCCTGTTCATCCGTCTGTTCTGTATTTTCATCCACATCAATCAATTCAAAAGGGGTATTCAGATTAAATTCCGGTGTATTTACCATTGCAAATATCTCTCCGTCCTGCGGATTCATAAGCAATACAGATACACTATCCGCCTGTTTTTCCTCCTGAACCTTTTTTGCTGCCTGTTCACAGTACTTCTGAATATTATGATCCAGACTAATCTGAAGCGTGTTCCCGGCCACAGGTTCAATCCTGTCTTCTGCTACTTTCTCAAGTTCGACTCCTCTCGCATCCGTCACTGTAAGAATGGTTCCATCTGTTCCTTTTAATACCTCTTCATATTTTACTTCAAGTCCGATGATTCCCTGGTTGTCCCCACCTGTAAATCCAAGAACTCTGGATGCAAATGTATCATAAGGATAATATCTTTTAAAATCCTCATCTACTTTTACTCCTGCAAGATCCAGATTACGGATTCTATCCCCCGTTTCTTTTTCCACATTTGTTTTAATTTTTTCCATCGAAGACACTTTTTCTACTTTTTTACGGATGTTTTCTTCCTCTTCTCCAAGTTCCTGACAGAGAGCTGCGATCACCTGCTCCGGATCTTTCATCTGATTATGAATCACGGAAATTGTGCATACCGTCCTGTTCGTTGCCAGGACAACTCCATTTCTGTCAACAATCTCTCCTCTTGCCGCTTTGATTTTTCTTTCTCGCTCATGAAGATCTTTTGCCAGCTTCTGATAGTGTGCAGCGTCAAAAATCATCAGATAAACAAGTCTTCCGAAAAGAGCTGTAATCAAAAGAACTGCACACAAAAAAACAACCATTATTTTTTTTCGGTTATATGTTTTATTTTTCACAAAAAATAACTCCGAGAAAGACATTTCTACAATGTATTATGTCTTTTTCGGAGTTATTCCTGTTTACCTATCTGATATAACACTTAATCTGTATTGGATGATGTTGCCCAGCTGTCCAAATCCGGCTTATAATTTTCATCAACATATGAGCCGTCTTCATTACTATAATCATCTGTATAGTCCTGATCATAATCAGAATACTCTGTATCTTCAAAGCTCTGACCACTTTGCTGTGTCTGACTTTCACCTGTCTCCTCTATAGTTGTGATACCAAGATACGGAAATGCTTCTGACATGATATTCTTCGCAAGTTCAAGAACCAATGAACTATTATCCTGTGCATCTACATTTGCTTCATCAATTACCACATAGATAACAACTTCCGGATTCTCCTGTGGAGCATATCCAATATAAGAAAGAAGATATTTTCCATCTTTACGTGGAAGTTTCTGCGCCGTACCAGTCTTCGCTCCAATATCATATCCTTCCACCTGAGCTCTCTTGCCTGTACCATACTGCATTACCGCCTGTAAATATGTTTTTACTAATTCAGATGTTTCTGTCGAAACCGTCTTACGGAGCAATACGGGATTCTTCGTTTCAATCACATTTCCATTCTCATCCTGGATCTGCTTTACAACATGCGGTTCATAATAATAACCACCGTTGATCAGAGAACTGAACCCTGCTGCCAGCTGAGTCATTGTCACATTAAAGTTCTGTCCGAAAGAATTTGTTGCAAGATCAACCGGTGTCATCGTGTCAGCTGTATACAGAAGACTTGCTGTTGATGCCTCTGCCGGAAGATCAATTCCCGTATATTCTCCAAAGCCAAAAATATGCTGATATCTGATAAAATTATCAATTCCGATTTTCTCAGCCATTTCCATCAATGCAACGTTACAAGAATTGGCAATCGCATCCATTGTGCTTTCTGTTCCATGTCCAGAACGAAGATGACATCCGATATCATTATCTCCCACATGAAGATAACCACCACAATAATAAGATTCATCTCCGGTAAGAGTTCCTGTCTCCAATCCGGCTGCAACAGTGAACGGCTTCATTGTAGACCCCGGTTCAAATGCATCACTGACACAGAAATTTCTCCAAATACTACTCAATATATTCAATTGATCCTTCTCATCTATAGCATTCCATTTTTCTTCGGAATAAATACTGGACAGATCTCTTGGTTTGTTCAAATCAAAATTAGGGTAAGAGGCCTCAGCCAGAATCTCTCCGGTATTCGGATTCATGATCATAACCGCTGTATTCTTGCTACCGGTCACTCCACTTCCTTCTTCTCCGGCATGTTCTTCATTGAACTGTTGAATGTATTTTTCCACAATACTCTGCAAGGTAATATCAATCGTTGTAACAACATTATTCCCATTCTTTGCTGCTTTTACATTCTGTTCGACTGTATCATCTTCATCCAGATAACCATACTCTCTGCCATCTGTCCCCGTCATAACATCATTATAAGCACTCTCAATTCCAATTGCTCCTATATTTCCGGAATAAGTAAAGCCTATCACATCGCTTGCCAGCGTATTATATGGGTATGTTCTGTTATAATCATCCTCCAGCCAGATTCCCTTTACATTTGGATAATTCTCAGTATCATTCTTTATCTCATTATATTTCTGAGCCGTCTCGTAATCGATTCCTTTTTTCAATACAATATATCTGCTATTGGGTTTTTCTTCTACAATCTCTCGTACCGTCTTTTCACTGATTCCGAAACATTTATTCAATACTTTAATCGTAGGATCTATATATTCTTCTTTATCTGTCATTACAACAACATCAAGAATCACATTATAAACCCTTTCACTTGTCGCTATCTTCGTACCGTTTCTATCCAGAATATCTCCACGTTTATATGGAATTGTCTTACTGTCATAAATTTTCTGATTCAGTACAAGCTTTGTATACTTGCTTCCCTTCGTAACATTAATGTATGTAATTCTTCCTACAAGAACAAGAAAAGCCAGTATAACTGCTATAAACAGCAGTACCAGCTTTCTCTGCATTCTTACCGGGAATTTTTTAGTCAGAAATTGAAATCTGTTCTTCCTTCTTTTTCTTCCTGCCATCTTCCATTATTCCTTATTTTTCACATCCTTGGATTGCGCTAAAACGCCATCTTCCGGGATGTTATCATACTGTTTTACATAGTCACTTGTCGGGCTTTGATAATGAATCACTTTGCCCTGAGACTCATAAACCATTCCCATCTCGTTCATTGCCTTCTCACGAACAGTCTCAAGATTAACAGAATCTTCTGCTTCCTGATGTGCAGTATCATTTGATTCCTTCAGATCCGTCAGTTCCTGCTGCAGCGCTGTGATCTGATCTGCACGATTCAAAACATCTGCCTGTAAGCGTAAATACATAACACATATAAAAACCGCACAGACTGCCGCCACAATTAGAAAAGTCGCATATGCCGGACTGATCCGCTGCGCACGATGCCGGTTTTTAATCACCTGACGGCTTGTTCTTTTTTTCTTCGGCTTACGAACTGTCCCATTTCCAGACGGTAAAGCTTCTGGCTGACGCACGGCACTACCGTACACATAGAAGTGGTTCCAGTCTGCTGCTGGTCTATTCTGCTGTCTGCGACCTATGTTTCTCGCCATCGCTTTCCTGTCCTTTCTCTGAATTCTTGTTCCGCCGGGCTCTCCCCTTCCCGGAGGAACGTTTCGTTTATACTCTAAATACTCCCTGTGATATCAAATTATGCACGTTCAAAGATTCTAAGCTTTGCACTCTTTGATCTGCTGTTTACCGTCAGCTCCTCTTCTGACGGAAGGATTGGCTTCCTGGTGATCACTTTCCCTTTGGATACATTTCCACATACACAAACCGGAAAATGACTTGGACAAATGCACGGATTCTCATTCTTACGGAAAGAACTCTTCACAATTCTGTCTTCAAGCGAATGAAATGTAATAATGCAAAGTCTTCCTCCTGGATTCAACAGATCGATCATATCATCTAATGTATCCCGTAAAACATCAAGCTCATGATTCAATTCAATTCGAAGAGCCTGAAATGTACGTTTTGACGGATGTCCTGACGTCTTCTGAATCTTCATTGGTATTGCATGACTGATAATCTCATTCAATTGTCCTGTTGTCTCAATCGGACCTTTTGTGCGTTCTGCAACAATATGCTTCGCGATATTTTTAGCAAATCTGTCCTCGCCATAATCACGAATCACACGATAAAGTTCCGATTCACTATAGTCGTTGACAATGTCTCTGGCTGTCATCTTCTGACGCTGATCCATACGCATATCAAGAGGTGCGTCAACCCGATATGAAAATCCCCTCTCAGCTGTATCCAACTGATAAGAAGAAACTCCAAGATCTACTGTAATTCCATCTACTTTGTCAATTCCTATCTCATGAAGCCGCGGTTTCATATCACAATAATTGCTCCGGATTATTGTGACCTTCTCCCCGAAACCTTCCAGGCGTTTTCCTGCTGCTTTAATCGCATCAGCGTCCTGGTCTATACCTATTAATCTCCCCTGCTCGCCAAGCTTTGTACAGACTTCATATGCATGTCCGCCTCCACCCAACGTGGCATCCACATAGATGCCATCCGGTTTTACGTTCAAACCGTCTACTGTCTCATGCAACAGCACTGAAACGTGCTCGAATGCCATAGACTCCTCCTTCTGACTGCCCCACTTGGCGGTCTTTGTTGTCATCAGATGCGAATTCCGATCGCTTCCATACGTTCTGCAATCGCATCCAGATCTTCCTCGCTGATCTGGTTTTTCTCTTCCCAGAGTGCCTTGTCCCAGATCTCAACACGATCCTGGACTCCGACCAGAACTACTTCCTTCTCCAGATGTGCATTCTTTCTAAGTGACGGTGGGACAAGAACTCTCCCCTGCTTGTCGAAACTGCCCTCAGATGCACTTCCAAAAAAGTAGCGTTTAAAGATTCTGGCATCCTTGTTCATTCGTGGTAAGCTTTCGAGTTCGGCTACGAATTTATTCCATTCTTCCTGGGAATAGACAAATAGACAGCCCTCTAATCCGTTACAGATCACGAAGCTGTCACCAAGATCTTCCCTTAACTTTGCCGGGATGATCAGTCTGCCTTTTTCGTCTATGTTATGGTTAAACTCTCCTAATAACATACGAAACCCTTTCTCTGGAATCTATGGAAATGTTCGCGTTCGCTAAAGGTATCACTACCGCAATCCCTTTGCTTCCACTCCTTCTCCATATTGCACCACATTCTACCACTTCTCACCACTTAGCTCCATTGTAAACCACACTTCCACCTTTTTCAAGTCCTTTTTATGAACTTTTTCGTTTCTTTTCAGAGTTCACGTTACTGTTCACTTCCTGTTTTGGTTGCAAGAAACACAAAAAGAGGTTGCCGCTTTAACAATGATATGCCACCTTCATATAGGATAACGAAATATAAAAATCCTATAACCGGAGGACGTATCACTTAATACGACAACCTCTTTTTATTGCACTATATGTAATTATAACAACCTTATTCTGCTGAAAGTGTACTCAGATAATCCTTAACAGAGTCATAGTTCACTTCTGCAACTGCACGTTCCTGGTTGGAAGAATGCAGATCATATGCTGAATATCCGAACCAGCCAACAATTGCAAGTGCAATTACTCCCGCTACACATCTTTTTACATTGCGCATGATCTTCTCTTTACGCATTGTCTTCTTTCGGTCCGCCTTTTCCTTCTTATAACGATCCACCTTCGCCTGACTCATCTCTTGCCTGCTCCCTTCCTATTAGGTCTTTAGCAATTATTTTACCACAGCACATCTTAAAGTACAACAATAATTCCACCATCATTCGCATACATACTACTAATTCCTGCTGTATCTACAATAAAGGAATCTTTCACCTTCACTTTCTCCAAAATCAATTTTCTGACGACCTCTGCACGTTCCGGACAGTTGCAATGTGCAATTGCAAGAATCTTCTCCTCCGGTTTTACAGCGTCCTTCGCGACATGCTCTGCCATCTTCGCCAAAGCTTTCTTCATTCCTCTGCTCTTATCCAACTGACAGATTGTTCCCTCTGGGGTAGACCCCATAACAGGCTTGATATTCAATGCGCTGACTACCAGAGATTTCAGTCCTGTCAGTCGTCCATTCTTACGAAGTGTATCAAGATTCTCAAGAACAAAATACGTATGCTGTTCTTCAATATAAGCTTCTACCGTTTCAACTACCTGTTCAAAATCCATTCCGGCTTCTTCACATTCCTGAATCTTTCGTCCGATCAACGTCTCTCCGACAGATGCTGAACGAGAGTTAAATACATGGATCTTTTCTTCTCCGCCTTCTTCCTTATAAAGTTTCTCTCCAAGAAGTGCACTGTTATAAGATCCGCTCAATTCCCCTGACAAAGTAACTGCATAGACTCTGTCAACATCACATTTGTATAATTCCATATAACGCTCCGGGGATGGACAGGATGACTTCGGACATTCCTCGCTTGCAGCCACTCTTCTTAAAAAATCAGCCTGATCAAATGTCTCGTCATCCGGAATGTGAAAGCCATCCACTTCCATGCTAAGAGAAGCCGTCTTAAAAATTCCACTCTCCTTCATCTGTGGAGTCAGCTCTCCACAACTATCTACGATCACTCTGTAACTCATAACTTATATCCTCCCATGCTCTATCGCATATTTTTTCATCCTACTTTACGTGGTTTTTAATACTACATATTAATATAACACACTTCAGTCAAGTTGAAAAGAGGGAGAATTTATTTCAACCGTATCTTAGAAGATATTCCAAGCGCAATTCCCATCTCGGCCAGCAAGATCACAATTGCCGTACCTCCATAGCTTATAAATGGAAGCGTAACTCCGGTAGTAGGCATCAATCCGGTTACAACCGCAATATTTAAAGTAACCTGCAGTGCAATATGTGCAAAAATACCTGTTGCAATCAACGCACCATACAAGTCCGGTGCATTTCTCGCTATGAACAATAATCTATAAAGCATAAAGGCAAACAGACACAAAACGAGAATTGCACCAAACACTCCAAGTTCTTCACAGATAACCGCAAGAATCATATCATTCTGTGCCTCCGGAATCGCATGCAGCTTCTGTGTACTGTTTCCAAGTCCTTTTCCAAAGAAGCCTCCCGAACCGATCGCATACAATCCCTGTAAAAACTGATAGCTGTCTTTATCAGCATTCGCCTCTGGATTCAGCCATGCAATGATTCGGCGCATACGAAAGCTATCACTTTCTGCAAGTGTATATTTCAAAAAAATAATTCCAATGATTCCCACGATTCCTGCTGCAATTACTCCAGCAACAAATGGTTTTGTCTTCGGATGTACAACAAAAATTAAAATACATGTAATTGCAAACACAATAATTGCTGTACTCAGATTATCCGTCAATAGAAAAACTCCCAGTGTTGCAACAAGACCATAACCAAGCAGAATCTTAATTCCATCCCATTTTTTCGCCTTTTGCCCCAAGAGGCAGATTTCATATGCTATAAATAGAATCACCGCAATCTTCGTAAACTCTGCCGGCTGCAATGACAAGCCACCAGGAAGCCTGATCCACCTTCTTGCTCCATTTACAGTCTTACCAAGTGGTGTCTGCACCAATGCCATCAAAAACATTGAAAACCAAAAAAATTCTTTTGCATACGCACCATACAGATGATAGTCAATCTTAGAAACGATAAACATTGCAAGAAATCCGATAATACCGATAATCGCCTGCCTTGTAAAGAAAAACATATCATTATTATAATCATTCTGTGCACTGTAGGCACTACTGCTATAAAGCATTACAAGTCCAAAGCACATCAGAAAAATAATTACAAGAAGCAGATCATAATCATAATAAGGTTTCCCCTTTTCTCTTGTCCTTTTACGTTTTGTACTCGCAGACCTTTCCGCTATTTGCCGTTTCCCTTGTACCGCAGTCTGCTGAGAATATGGAGAACCTGATGTTCTCACAACCTTCTGTCTCTGCTCCATTGAGCTTCGATACTTCCTATAAGCATCACTCTCATAGTTTCTCATACATACTCCCATCTAAAATCTGTATCTATTCTATTTTTTAACATTCCCAATTAATAAACAGCAGATACATTTTTTATTATTGAACACTCATCGCCGGATGAATCGGTTTTCCATGCTCAAAGAATCTGTCATACCATACGAGGAAGATATAAACTGTCCAGATCTTACGGCTATTATCCGTCTTCTCATTCGTATTCTTTCCGTTCTTATGATCATCAAGCATCTTAAGCAGGAGCTTCGTATCAAAGAACTTCTTCGCTGCATCAGACTCAAACATCTCTTTTACAATATTATAATACTTCTCTTCCTTCAACCATACACGAATCGGAATTGGGAATCCCAGTTTCTTCTTCTCCGCTGTCTTACTTCTGATATGTCGCTCTGCCGCAGCACGCAATGCAACCTTCGTCTTTGGCGCACGTACTTTGTATTTTAACGGAAGTGTCTCGGCAAGTTCAAGTACTTCTCTGTCAAGGAACGGAACTCTGACTTCAAGAGAATTCGCCATTCCCATCTTGTCACCCTTCATCAGAATATCATGCACCAGCCATAAATGAAGATCCACATACTGCATCTTTGTCACAGGATCTTTTCCTTTTACACGTGCATACAATGGTTTTGTCACTTTCTGGATTCCCGGCTTACATCCTTTTTTCAAAATACGATTTGCCTCACGCTCTGTAAAAATATTCGTCGCATTTGCGAAATATCTCTCTTCCAATGTCTTTCCGTGACGCATAAGGAAACCTCTTCCCTTCATACCACGTGGCAGACAGCGTTCTGCAAACGCACCCAGGAAACGGCGTACCGGCATCGGTATTTTATTAAAAGAAGTATGTTCCAAAGGTTCACAATATATGTTATATCCTCCAAACAATTCATCAGAACCTTCTCCTGAAAGAACTACCTTAACCTTCTTGGACGCTTCTGCACTGAGGAAATAAAGTGCGATTGCAGCTGGATCTGCGACCGGCTCATCCATATAATACTGAATATCCGAAAGCTTATCCCAATATTCTTCCGGTGAAATCACCTTAGCGTCATTCTTCATGTTAATGCTTGCTGCAAATTCCTTTGCATCCTGAATCTCACTGTACTTTCCTTCATCAAATCCGACTGTAAAAGTACGATCCACCTGTCCCAGATAAGTCAGATAACTGGAGTCCACACCACTGGAAAGGTAAGAAGCAACCTCTACATCACTGATTTTATGCTTCTCAACGGAATCCTTCATCACACGTTCTACATCATCCACCACTTCTTTGAAAGGCTTCTTACAGTCTCCTGTGAAATGAGGTTCAAAATAACGTGTAATGTTCATTTTTCCATTTTCATATATAAAGTAATGTCCTGGCTGTACACAGAACACTCCTTTAAAAAATGTCTCATTCGTAGGAACAAACTGGAAAGAAAGATAGTTTCCAAGTGCCTCTTCATTGAACACCTTATCAAACTTCGGATGCTCCATAAATGCTTTGATTTCAGAAGCAAACATCAATGTACCATTCATATTCGCATAATATAGCGGTTTGATTCCGAAAATATCTCTCGCTGCAAACAATCTTTTCTTCTTTGTATCCCAGATTGCAAAAGCATACATTCCTCGAAGACGGTCTACCAGCTTCTCGCCCCACTCTTCGTATCCATGAATCAGTGTCTCTGAATCTGTATTCGATACAAACTCATGACCTGCCGCTTTCAGTTCTTCTCTCAGGTCCTGGTAATTATAAATCTCTCCATTAAATACAAGAACCATGCTGCGATCCTCATTGTACAACGGCTGATCACCAACGGAAGAAAGATCTATGATACTCAAACGGCGAAATCCGAGTGCTGCATCTTCATCCACATACTTTCCCGCACTATCCGGTCCCCTGTGTACGATTGTATTCATCATATTAACAAGTACCTGTTCTCTGTCATCAACTTCTCCGACAAATCCTGCAAATCCACACATATGCCTTCTCCTTTTTTAATTACTGTCAACTGTATATTTGTTACTGTTCACACGTTGTGCGACCAGAAACGCATCTCGCCATTTTAAATCGCCTTTGGCGATGGGGCGAGATGCATTCAAGCCAAAACATGCATCCTCCGTGTCAATCAGCGGAGTGATTGACACAGGAGTGAACAGTAACGTATATTTACACCCGACAATAAATCTCTTTTATTATAGCCTCTTTTACTCAGGGAAAAAAGTCCCTTTCATCAGAAAAACAGAAAAATACTGTGAGTATAACATCACAGTATCCCCATTGATCGTATATTTAATTGTTATGGTTTCCCCATCAACGCGTATATTATATCTGATTTATAGGGAAAAGTAAAGGGGGATTTTTGAGCAGTATTTACATAAAATGTAAATCAGGGATTGCCGTCTGACAATCCCTTTCACAAAATAAACACTTCATCTTCATTCAAATTCTGGGTTGATCGCATAGAAATTCTTACTGTCAAGATGTTCCTGTACAATTCTTAGACTTTCACCAAATCTCTGATAATGCACAATCTCTCTTTCTCTCAGAAAACGGATCGGATCACAGATTTCAGGATCTTTAATCAGCCGCAGGATATTATCATACGTAGTCCGTGCTTTTTGCTCTGCTGCAAGATCTTCATGAAGATCTGTAATCGGATCTCCCTTCGATTGAAAATACGTTGCAGTCCACGGAGCTCCGCTGGCTGCCTGTGGCCATAATGCCAGTGTATGATCAACATAATACGGTGCAAAACCGGAACGTTCAATTTCTTCCGGTGACAAATTCTTTGTCAGCTGATAGATAATTGCACAGATCATCTCCATATGGGCAAGTTCTTCTGTACCAATATCAGTCAGTATTCCTGTTACCTCTTTATATGGCATCGTATATCGCTGTGAAAGATAACGCATAGATGCAGCTAATTCGCCATCCGGTCCACCGAACTGACTTATAATGATCTTCGCCAGTTTCGGATTCGTCTGGGTTATCTTCACAGGATATTGAAGTCTTTTTTCATAATTCCACATAAATCAGCATCCCCCTTCCTGCCACGGCCATGGTTCATTGATCCAATTCCAGCAGTCACTGTTTTCGCTGACTGTATCTACAGTTAAAGGTCCATATACCTCTGCATATTCTTTGAGTGCTTCAATACGTTTCTCTTTATATTTTTGAAAATAGTCAAGTGCTTTCTGATTTTCAGGATGTGTATCTAAAAATAATTTAACATCATCCACCGCGAAACTAATCTGATTTATATATTCAAAAAGTTCTCTTCGATTCATTTCATGACAATTGCAACTCATTTACAGCATCCCCCTTTTCCTCGAAATGGTTTTTCAAGCTCTTGAAAAATAGTTCCACACTGAAATCCATAACCGAGATCGTGAAGTTTTCTCCACTGCTGCCATGGGACATAAGCCATCGCAACCGGAAACTCTTGCAAAACATCCGTTTTGCTGTAATCGCCAACACACTCATCGCAACAGTAATTTTTCGACTTCTGCTCCGGAAGTGGAGGAACAGGAATATTGCAATGAAGCTGTCTTTCATTTTCTTGCCTTGTTTGTGACCTGTAATTTCCATTCTGACAATAACAGTTCGTATTCCTATTAGAACAATATGGTGCCATAAAATAAATCCTTATATCTTTTTTGTTATTGTATGGAAGATAAGAAAAATTGTGAACAACAGCAAAAGGGATTGCCACGTGACAATCCCTAAGCATAATACATTCACTTAAAAGTAGTATTTATTTCGCACCTAAAGTAACTTCCACTGTCTTCTCTTCATATTCTCCATTACTCTGTGGAATCTGAATTGTCAGTGACACCTTATCTCCTTTGGCATAATATTGAAGCTGTTCCTGAAGATCATCCATGCTTGATACGGTTGTTCCGTCAATTGCTGTGATAACACTTCCTTTTGCCATTCCGGCAGCCTCTGCTCCACCGCCTTTTGTAATTTCTGATACATAAACACCTTCCGGCATATTCAGCTGTTTGGAATATTCAGCCGGCACGCTCATTCCTTTGATGCCAATTGCGCCCTGATCTTTTTCTGCAACCTTTGTCTTTGTTGCCTGATTCATCAGATTCTGGATCAGATCGGATACATCACTGATTGGAATTGCATATCCGACACCTTCTACAGAATCACCAACCAGCTTGGATGAGTTGATTCCAATCACTTCGCCACTTGCATTTACAAGTGCTCCACCACTGTTTCCAGGATTAATGGCTGCATCTGTCTGAATCAGTTTGGCATCACTCTCTGTTGTCTCACCAGTCTGCTCGTTTGTTTCAGAAACAGAACGATTCAAAGCACTGATTACACCAGTTGTTACTGACTGTCCATAGCCAAGTGCATTACCGATTGCAATCGCAGGTTCTCCAACCTTTAACTGTGTGGAATCTCCGAGTGTTGCTACCGAAATTGCTTTCATTGTATCATCTGAAATAGAGTCAAGTGGAACAGCCACAACAGCGATATCATACTCTGAGTTTGTTCCTTTAATATTCGCCTCAACGCTTGTTCCATCATCAAACGTAACTGTTAATGTATCGCTTCCTGCTACTACATGATTATTTGTAACAACCAGAAGTTCTGAATCATTCTGGGAAATAATGATTCCTGTTCCAGCACTTTCGCTCTGTTGCTGCGACACACCACCAAAGAAATCCTGAACCTGCTGCACACTCATATTTGTAATTGATACGATTGATGGCATTACATTTTCCACAATACTTGAAACATCTGAAGTTACAACACTGGAAGATTTGGATAATGAAGCATTGCTGCTCACAGATTTGGTTGCCGTAGTATTGGTCTTCGTCACACCGGTCAATCCCAACACTTTACTTCCAACAACATTTGATGCCAGAAATGTACCACTGGAAACAACTCCAAACAATAGTGCAAATCCTGTCACTGCCACTGCTTTGGGAATTTTCTTTTGTGGTTTCTTACCATGCGGTACTTGATGTTTCTGACCACCCTTGTCATCATGAAATGGTGTTTCACCCTGTCCGTTTCCATTCATTCCATCCGAATTATAATAATTATATTGATTCTCCATAAAGATTACCTCTTCTCTTGTTTATTCTTTTTCTTTGATGTTTACATAGTAACTCCGCATTGTGATAAATCTGTGTATAATCAATTAATAAAGATTGAAAAGAACGATAGAAAAACAGGATCAGAACTTTCTTCTTGAACAGTTCTAATCCTGTCTATATGTTTTCAACTACCTAATCAGTATCTTTCATCCTTCTCTTAAACTTACAGATCAATGAAATCTACATCATAATCATCTGATTTTTTTCCTTTTTTTGATTTCTTAGCTGATTTCCCTAAATTTCTTGTATTTCCTGTCGGTGCATCATATTCATCGTCATAATCATCGTCGTAATCATCATCAAAATCATAATCAGCATACTCATCATCAAAGGCATCGTAATCATCATTAAAATCATCATCATAACCATCGTCATAATCATCATCTTTTACTTTTTTACGTCCAAACGCCTTTCTATCTGACTTCTTAGCAGCAACCGGCTCGTCATCTTCTTCATCTTCAAAAGGAATATCATACTCGTCATACAAATCATCAAGTTCCTGATTTCTATGCACAAGTTTTACTGCAAACATAATCATAAGAACAAGTAATACAACTACGATGAGTGCTCCTCCAGCCAGAAGAACAATTGGATGCTCTTTTACAAGCGACTCCAGTTTTCCAACAATCCCTTTTGCTTCCTTCTTTGTACTGTCTGTTGTCTGAACATCTACACTCTGATAAGTTCCATCCTGTGAATCATACTGATAGAACCCTTTTTCACCTGTTCTTGTATTCACTGCATACAGAAGATCATAACGATCATTCTCCGGGTTTGCCCAATATGGATACGTCTGATCTGCTACTGTAAGTTCCCCTTCCTGGTAAGAATCCGGAAGTTTTGCTCCTCCATTATCTGCTAAAAGAATAATAGATGTTGTATCAGAAATCTTCAATTCTGTATATGGAACAAATGTAGAATCGTCCTCATTGTAGAGGAAAAACTTTCCTTCTCCGGAAGCATCTACCAAATATCCAAGTGTAACACCAGCCTCATTAGCAACAAACTTGTGCTCTTCTCCATTGAATGTCTTTGTAGTCTCACTGTATCCTACCGGAATCGCAGATGTTGCAAATTCTTCTGAAAAATTGTAATCTGTTCCGTTCACACTTACTGTGATATCTGTAGCCGTACCTGCTGCTGTACTGCCAGTTGCCTCAACTTCTGTTGAACCATCATCTGCCTGTTCAATCTTAATTGCGGAAGATCCCTGGTCTAATGTCAGTGTCTCATCCGAATACAGATAAGCCTTTGAGCTGTCAACTGTGATCGTTGTATCTCCCATCTTCAATGCTTTAAACTTCATTGTAGTACGAAGCTCTGTTGCTGTACCGTCTCCGCTTCCTGAGTATGTAAGCTTACCATCACTGTCTGCTGTTACACCCTCTCCGCTTTCAAACTGAAGTGCAGAAGTATCATAACTCATTGTAATATCTGCATCACCAACAGCTGAATCACCGGATCTCACAACAAGATCTACACTTACTTCCTCTCCAACCTTTGTCTGTGGATCAGAGAACATCAGAGAACCATCAGCTGCACTTACGATTGTGCTGAACATTGGCACTGTAAGACACAACGATAATACTGCTGCCGCTAATTTCTTTGCTTTCATATAATTACCCCTTCTTTTGTTGTCTTAAACTTATATACCATCCTATTGTACACTGTTTGAGTGAAGTTGTCTACATGGAAGAATGCATTTTAAAAACTTTCAAAACTATAAAAAGAAAGATAACAATGCATTACGCACTGATATCTCTCTTTTTATCCTCTTACTTTTTCCTCTGTTTTTCATTTTCTTCCATGAATTTCTTTGCATCCTTCATAAAACTCAACACAATCAGTACAATAACTGCACCTATTGGGAATGCCGCAATGATACTTACTGACTGCAGATTACTCATCGAGCTTTCTGAGAACACAAGTGCGATTGGAAGGAGAATCAGCAGGATACACCACATCAGCTGAATCAGTCGGTTCGGAGTCTCATCTTCTCCCAGTCTATGATAACTGTAACAAGATGCTGTCAACGCAATTGAATCAAATGAAGTTGCATAAAATGCAATCATCGTAATCAACACAAGAGCAAGGACAAACGGAGCACAAGGCAGAGAACGTATTACTCCAATGATCATTGTATACAGATCCCCCGTCTTCTCATAAGCAGCAATAAAATCCATCTGTCCACTGATCTGTTTTCCAAGAGAATAATTTCCAAGAACAATGAAGCTTACAATTGTTGATCCAACACCAAATACATATCCTCCAAGGATTGTCTGACGAACCGTTCTTCCTCTTGAAATATTTCCAATAAAGAACGGAGCTGCCACACACCATACCATCCAGTATGCCCAATAGTAGATTGTATAGTTCTGTGGGAATGATGTTGTTCTTTCCGGGTCTGTAAATGTCGAAAGCTCAAAGAAATTTTGGACCACTTTTCCAAGAGATGCAAAACCATTTTCAATAATGAATTTTGTTTCTCCTCCAAAAAGTAATACAAACAATAAAAGTCCAAAGAACAGGTATACACAAGCTTTCGCAAGAAAACTAATTCCTTTGAATCCATGTAACAAAGAATAAGTATAAATAACACATGTGATTAAAATAATTATAATTGTTACAACTGTACGGCTCAGTTCGATATGAAACAGTTCATTAATAATACTTGCCATCAAAGGTGTCGCAATACTAAATGTTGTCGCTGTTCCCGCAATCAGAGCAAATACTGCAAGCAGGTCAATGATTCTTCCCAGCATTCCATCTGTATGTTTTCCAAGAATCGGTCTGCAGGCTTCAGAATATTTCTGTCTTTCACGATTTCGTACATGAAGCATAAATCCAAAAGCAACTGCAAGCACAAGATAGAATCCCCACGGAATCAGACTCCAGTGGAAAATTGGAAAAACGCCTGCCCATTCACGGATACTTCCAAGTTCTGCAATGTGTGGGTCTGTCGCATACATAACCCACTCTGAGAAAGAATAGAACAGAATGTCTGCCGCAAGTCCTGCTGTAAACATCATGGAGCCCCATGCAAAGAAAGAATATTTTGGTTTTTCAGTCTGAGCTCCTAAAACAATATTTCCATACTTTGATGTTGCTACATAAATAGATAACAGGAATACACCTAATCCAATCACAAGATAATAAGTTCCAAATGTATCACCAAATACATATCTGATCTGACTAAGCACCTGATTGGATTGTTCTGGCTTAAAGAAGAATAAAATACATAAAACCACAATAAGCCCTAATGGCAATAATGTAATAAGCCAGTCAACCTTCTTTTTCTCTGTCTGTTTTGTCTGTTTCGTTTCCATTTGCTTTCCTTTCCGACTTACCTTGTCTTTAATCCTGATATATAAGAATACTCATACTTCTTACCATCACAAAAAAACTCAAATCCTATCACTTCTCCATTGGATTTTACCGGTTTCATCTGCGTCATTTTTCCTTCCGGACAGTTCAGTTTCTCTGAAATTTCCCGAAGTACTTTGCTGCCCGTACATTCTTTGTACTTTACATCAAATTCCCTTAATTCATCAATACTGTCAAACTCTTCAATAATACCGGCATCATACTTTCTGATATACATTTCCATTTCATCCATATGCGCCATATAAAGATTTTCCCAGTATTCATCCCACAGTTCTTTTTTCTGAAAAGCTTCTTCAAGATACGGCAGCAACTGTGTACTGAATTTTTCATTAAAGAATACATGACCTTTCATCACCCATGCATTCTCGCCACCAATCTGAACCCCTATGATTTTCCCTGTATTATCAGTCTTGATACACCACTCTTCTGTAGCACCATCTGCATATTCAGAAGCATAAAATGCATTTTCACTTTCTTCCATAAATACATTTTCTGTGAAATAATTGTCTGCTGAGCAAATCCAGGTATTTTTCAAATATTCTCTCGCAACATACAAAGTAGAAAAATTATTCATTTGTTTGTAATATGGATTTTCAACAAGAATCACATGATATTTTTCTTTCAGATATTCAAACTTTTCTTTCAAATATCCGACTACGATAACAATTTCATCAATTCCTGCTTCTCTCAGCTGTCCGATCTGACGTTCAATCATAATTTCGTCTTTCACATTCAAAAGCGCCTTCGGCGTCTCCAGTGACAATGGTGCAAATCTTGAGGACATTCCGGCAGCCATGATAATAGCATTTCTAGTCATTTTCCATTCTCTCCTTTGCAAGCCTGTAAAATTCTTTTGCATAACGATACTGTTTCAGAGAATACTCACCAAACTCCACTCCGAGGATTCTCTTATATTCGCACCAGTTACTCCATAAGAAACCACAGATTGCAATATAACAATAAATCTTTGTCCTGATTATTTCTGGACATCCTTCCGTAAAATAGGCATCGATGAGTTGATCAATCTGTTCTTTCTCATACAAAGCATAGATTGCAAACATCGCAATATCCACATGCGGATCCTGCATTCCTGAATACTCCCAATCAATAAGATATATCCTGTCATCCACAAAGAGAAAGTTATCCGGAACTGCATCAATATGAGTTAATGTATACTCTTTTTCCTGCTGATCAACAAAGAATTTCAGTTCATACATTTTCTCCTTCGTCTTCTCATAATCGCGATAAATGGATTTCTCTCCATTTCTGTACTGTTCATATTTTTCAATCTGCTCAAACAAGTCAAAGGAATGATCTACTTTTAGCTTCTGCTCATGTACATTTCTCAGGTATTTCATGCACGCTTTCACGTCATTTTCATTTTCTGCATCACAATTCCTTGCACCCTCTAAAAATTCTGTAATTTTATACCCTTTTTCTTTCGACATATATCGAACTGGATCACAGATTCCTCTCGGACCAATCACCTGATAAACATCATACTCCTGGCTTCTATTAATCATCTTATCCGTTCCTTCTCCCGGAACTCTCATGATATAACGCTTTTCACCACAACGGAAGCGGAACGAACGGTTAGTCATTCCTTTTTTCAGGGGTTCAATCTCTGTGATTTCTTTCTGTTCACAAGAAAGCGTCTCTGCAATAATATCAAGAAGTTCTGAATTCAGCTGATCTGAATTCTCATCAAGATCTCTCAACTGCTCCAATGTATTAATCTCCAGAACATCTCCTTTTTTTACTTCTTTCGGGAAAAGAATCATTTTCCCTTTCTCCATTGCTGCATCTTCCCAAAATGAATTGTAATATCTGCGATGTTCTTTCATTTCACTGATTTTCTGTTCTAAAGTTCTTGCACTTTCTTTATTGATGTAAGCAATTCCTACCATATGATTACCAGCTTCCGAATCACCAACTGCTTTTAATTCCATCTTTCGATTCATACGAATCATACTATCCTCATCCGGCATCTCATCAATCATGTACCAGGAATACAGTTCAGTCTCTGAGAAAGGATTTGTTCTGCACCAAAGATCACACGGTACAATATACGCATTTTCCAATCTATCTTTTACCTTTGCCAACGAAAACAGATTGTTCTTTACTGCATATTCCTTATTATAAACCAGCTCTACTCCATACTCATCGATCAGGTATTCATACTGTTCTTTCATAAATCCAACAACAATAGTGATCTTATGGATTCCTTTTTCTTTCAACTGTTTAATCAGTCGTTCTACTAAGGTTTCACCTTTTACTTCAAGCATTCCCTTGGACACTTCTGTATTAATCGGTATCATTCGCATTCCCGCTCCAGCTGCAAGAATCACTGCCTGATTTGGTCTATTCTCTGTAAATAACTCTTTTGCCTGTTCAGTCAATCTATAATCTGCATTCAGATAACCGGCTTTCACAAGTTCTGCTAATGAAGTATTCACTTTACCAAGTGAATAACCAGAAGCTTCTGATAACTGTCTTTGATTTACATATGCTTCTTTTTTTATGATGTTCAGTAAATCAAGTTCTTGTTTGTTCATGTACTTTTATTTCTCCTTTTTCGTGAACTACAGGTAGTATAGCACTTTTATAATTAAAAAGCAAGACATAAAAAAAATTGCCTTGCTTGGTTATAGTTATAAAACTATACATCTGCTATTTTTGATTTGCTACCATTCTTCCCGGATACTCATCCTTTTTATCAAGATAATAATAATATTTTCCAAGTTTGAGCCATCCTGTTCTCAGAGTTCCATCTTCATTATAGTAATCCTCTTTTTTATCCTAATAATTTTTCATTTAAAAAGTTTCTGAATTAAGCCTTAATAGTTCTTTTAGTCCATAAAATATTATATACAAAAAAGATAAAACAAAAGACAAAATCCAAACGAAACAGAATAATAAATAGAAAGATTGTTATATTATTTTTCTTTTCTATTTACTATTCCCTTCACCCTAAGTACAAGTTCTTTGAACTCATCCGGTTCAACCACATAATTTACACTAACAATAGTAAATACACTTACAGCCCCCATTCCGATTGCATAGAGAAACCATGTTATAAAAGATGCCATATTCTTAGGAATAACATATGTTCCAACAATACAAAGAAGTGCAACGATAAGTACATTTCTCAAAATTCGGAACATAGATTTTTTGGCACATCCTTTTACCAGATGTCGACTCGTATAGAACACAATTTCAAATGAACGATATCCATAAGAACATACCGTACCGAAAAGAACTCCTGCCATGCCGAACTTCCATACCAGCCCAAGAGAAACCGTGATATTTATCACTGCTTCTAAAATCGCCTGATATCTCGTTTCTTTATAATGCCCTGCTGCGCAGATAATCGTCAATCCTGGAATCCTTACATTTTGCATAAAAACAATTAATGTAAATAAAATTCCAAGAACCGGACGTACATACTGTACGTCTGTAAGGTTAATGGTATATACCCCGACAAAAGGCAGAATAAGGACTCCCATACAGGCTATCACAATAAACATGATTACAAAATACATATACTCATAACTTGAATAGCTCTTTTTCAGTGTCTCCTCCTCATTCTTGGCAATCACTTCTCCAAATCCTGCGGTCAGACCATTCGAAAAAGATGTCATCAGCTGATTCACGGCATTAACCACCATCATATAAATTCCATATACACTGACTTCAAGAAGAGACTTTGCCCCCAGACAGATTGTCAGCACTGTTGTATCTGTATTATTTACAATAATACCAACAACCTGATGAAGCAATGCCGCATTTTTTTGCTTTAAAGCACCTTCATTCGGTTCTGCATGAAAATCTAATGCAGGATATTTTCGTTTTGCATAGATTTTAACCAATACAAGACGAAGCATGTATACGCCGGTTGCAACTGCCTTTACAAAAAGAACACCTGCTCCAATATAAATCAGAAAAATAGAAACAACCATATTAACAATCGTTCCTGCTGCCTGAATCAGTGCAACCACATACCCTTCCTGATTTGCAGTCAATAAAACTCTATATTTACCCAGAAAAAAATAATCCACTAAAGTACTTCCTGCCAGAACAAGTATCATCCAACGCACAAGACTATTCTCAAGCTGTCCTGAAATAAAAAACGGATAGACCCCTACAAGTACCAGTGTTAATGCCAGAAATAGCATTCCGGATTTGTTATAAAATTTTCTTGATGCCGAAAGAATTGAATTCACTTCTTCCGTCTGGTTCAACGCAAGAGGTGTATAGAGAGCAACAACTGTTGCCGTTCCTACTCCTGCTTCTGCCAGACCCAGATATGTTAAAAACTGGTTTACCGAAGTGATCATTCCATTCACACTCGATCCATATGCCTCAAGAATAAAACGTGGCAATATCAATCCGGACAAAAGAACAATTACCTGTAAAAGCAGACTTGCCGCCATATTTTTTAATGCCTGTTTTCCTCTCATGAGATTTCCTTTCCTCTACTTTTTCTTTTCCTCACTCATGAATACCATCTTCCTGTACAAGCCCGTATTTACGCACAATACAACAGATGAAATCTTTCTCTTTGGCTGAAAATATGGATTTCGCAGGATTGTCAGGATATGCCCGCGAATAAAGCGTTTTAAATCCTGATATCCTTCTAACTTCTTATAATCCTCCTGTAACAGCATCTTATCCAGAACAATAAAGCGAGACCAGATCCAGAGGCACTCTGCCTCCTGTGTTAATGATGGAAATTTTTCTTTCACTACTTCATAATTCTTTGTATAGCCATCTATTATGTCAAATACTTTCGGGCGGTATGCTTTTCCGGTAATACTGTCTTCCCGATGAAGATAATAATACTTCGGCTTTGTTCCTACTGCCACTTTCTTAATTCGCTGCATAAGGTCTACTGTATAATAAATATCTTCATACAGTCTTCCCTTCGGAAAGCGAAGATCTTCGATACAGCTTTTCCGGATCAGCTTATTCCATATTTCTCCACGGATCGTATGCCCCCTGAGGATACAGCGAAAAGCCTCTTCTCCTGTACAAACAAAATCCACCTCTTCTTTTTGTGCCTCGATTCTGTCCTTATACACTTCATATAAGCCACATGTTGCCATATCTGCTCCGCTATCTTTGATGCGTGTATACATATATTCAAACATATCATTTTCAATATAGTCATCACTGTCTAAAAAAATGATATATTCTCCTTTTGCATATGGAATCCCCGCATTTCTGGCATCACTAAGTCCACCATTTTCCTTATGTATCACTTCCACTCGATTGTCCTGTTTTGCATATTCATCACAAATTTTTCCACACTGATCGGGACTCCCATCGTCTACCAGAATCACCTGAATATCTGAAAATGTCTGTCCCAAAATGGAATCCACACACTTTCTTATATATGGTTCAACTTTATAAACCGGTACGATCACACTGATTGTCGGCATGATATCTCCTCCATTTTATTCATAGTATGAAAGCAAAGTCTGCGCAGCGCTTTCAATATCATATCCTGCTTTTGCGAATGCCTGCCTGATTCCTGAATTTTCTTCTTCGCTCCTGTCTTCTCCTTTGTAAGAAAGAATCACACGGCTCCATTCCTTTGGTGAATCCTGAAGTGACAGAAATTTCACTTTATTTACTATCTTCACTTCTGTTGTAATCGTATCTGCCATTACACTCCTGATTCCGGATGCCTGCGCTTCTAATGCAACAATAGGAAGTCCCTCAAAAAGAGATGGGAATACAAAAATGTCCATTCCTTTCCATAATTTTGCAACATCTTTTCTGATCCCTAGAAATCTGATCCTATCTTCTATTCCGTATTCCTCAGCTTTCTTTTGGATCATTTCCTGAAGTTCTCCTTCTCCAACTAACAAAAGTATAGCTTCTTCACAGGCAGATGCAACCTCACGAAAGATTTCTAAGAGAAATTCATGATTCTTCTGTTCTTCAAAACGTCCCACATGTCCGAGCACAAATTTTCCTTCTACTCCGAGTTCATGGCGGATCTCTTCACGTTCTGACAAACTAAAAGCAAATTTTTTCAGCTCAAGAGCATTGTGGATAAGATGATAATTGTTACTCTTTCTGATCTTTTTTGAAAAGAGCCATTCTCCAGCCAATTCACTGCATGCAAAATACTTTGTAGCAAACATTGGAATCAACGGTCGGTTGATTCTGTGCAACAAATTTCTCACCACTCCTGGAGTCGAAGAATTATGTGAGTGTGCGATCACTGTTGGAACCTTTCCATAGCTTGCCACAATCAACGGTACTATATTCGCTGCTGACAGCATATTTACATGAACTGCATCATATCTTCCGATTCGAAGTATCTTTCTCATTTGTCTGCTGAACTTCAATGGATGTTTTCTTGCATCACACGTATGAAACACTTTTCCTCCAAGTGACTTGATTTCTTCTTCATACGCAAGGTGTGGAAACATACTTATGAAATCAAATCTAACCCCCTTCTTACTCAATTCTCTGTAATAAGTCATTACAAAACTTTCAATTCCCCCGGGATTAAAGGATAATCCAACTTGTAATACTTTCATTTACTTTCCAATTACTTCCTTTCCATTGTCAGTTCATCTATCAGATTCGTCCACTGTCGATAAATCTCTTCTTTTTCAAATTTAATGATATTCGTTACGGATTTTTCCGAAAATGTTACTCTCATATTTTCATCTTCAATAAGAGCTGTTATTTTCTCTACCATCACTTCAAGATCATACGGCGGAATCAGATAGCCATCTTTTCCGTCGTCAATAATTTCTCTGGGACCAGTTGTTACATCAAAACTAACCATTGGCAGTCCACTTGCTTTTGCTTCAAGTAACACTAAAGGAAGCCCCTCTCGATAAGATGGTAATACTAAAAATGCATATTCATTATACAACATATATACATCTTTTACATTTCCTTTTTGAATTAATTGAGATGTTAATCCATATTCTACCACCTTTTGATGTATTTCGTCAAAAGTATCTCCCGTTCCATACAAATGCCACTCCCAATCCGGATGTGAAGGCAACACTTTTCTAGCCACTTCTACAAGAAGATCATATCCTTTTTCCTCACTAAATCTTCCGACTGTAATTATTTTTTTTGATTTCTCTTTGTACGGTTTCTTTATTTTTAAAATTTCTGGTTTTATCCAATTGTATATACTTCTTATTTTTTTCGGATTCACATGGAACTTTTTTATATAATCCTGACGATTCTGTTCCGTCAATGTCACTGTACAATGTGAAATTAAAGAATCCCAAAAGCGAAAGAATCGGATATCCTTCTTTTCCCATTCATTCATTAACGCTCCATGATCACAAAATACATATTTCGCCTTTGTAAAAAAGCGCACCGGTGATACTGTCATTGCCGGATAATTTTCCATCAAAAAAACGACATCAATTTTATTATTGTTTATAAACTCTTTAAAAGGGTGAAACGTTCTCTTTATCCTCTCCCGAACTCTGCATTCTTCTTCTAATTCTGCTCTATACGTAATTCTCGGATCCAAATCATATGGAATCTTTCCATCTTTTCCAAAAATAGCATAAATGTATACCTTATATTCTTTACAGAATTCGTTCGCCAGAGTTGTTGTTACCTGCTCAACACCTCCGGTTACTGTCATATCATAATTCACAAAACATATTTTTTTCATTATAGATTTGTCCCTATCCATTATTTTCTCTTGTTTCTCCATTTAATTCTTTCTAAATACTATTCTTTACATCTTTTTCATTATAACTCTTTGGAAGGATAGAGTAAACTTATTGTCAGTTGGGAATAGTTAGAGATATCCTAAGATTTTTAGAATCGACTTTGTTTTTCTTGTATTTTACAATTCCTTCCAGCTCTTGTCAATTTTTTTATAAGCCTAAACTAAGCCCTGATTGTAGCTGTTTTCTTTGCTGTTATTCCTGGAACATGTGCTGGAAACCTTTCAACAATAAGTGCGGAAAAAGGTACTCATTTTTTACCGTTTACTCAAGATCTAGCTGGATGGTCACTATGTCATGTTTTGAGGCACTTACAAAAAAACCGTCGCATCAATTTTGCAACGGTTTTGTGTCCTCGCTTATTTCATAATGCTATTTATAATAAGAACTTGGCAATTGTTCTGTTTTCACAACTGAACCATTCTTAATATAATATCGACATGCTGCTGCTGACTTAGCACCTGTACTCCATGAGGAAACATTAATATAATCATACCATGTTGGCTGTAATCCCCAGATTTCAGCATACAATGTTTTGCCACTTACATAAGTAACAATTTTTACCGGGAAATTAAAATCATTTCTAAATTTCAAATCTGATGAACCATAATCAACCATTGCATCCTGACCAATCGGTACATATGTAGATGGAACGGAATGATTTCTTCTCTGTACAATTGTCATTCCTGCTCTGATAGCTGCACCATATAAAGTTGTGCTTGCCTGACAAATACCACCGCCATATCCTGTTCCGCCTACTACACCAGCTTCTTTATATCCCTGTGCTTTTCCACACGGACCGGCAACAGCAAAAAATGATAATGTCTGACCTGGCTGCAATACAACCTGATTAAAACTCAACAGTGCTTTTGTCATATTATAGGTTCCATTTGCATTGTTCGTTGAAACTGTTGAAAATACTGCCATGCGTGTAGAATATACCTTCGCATGTCCTGAAGAATCAATTGCGATTCCATTAATCGTGGTATCATGAGCCATAACGCCCCATCCGCCTGCCTCATTCTCTTTATAGAAGTAATAGCGATATCCATCAATATCCTGCCAGCCAGTTCTCATCACACCATCATTGGCCAGATAATAGTAATTTCCATTGATATATTTCCAACCTTTGGCCATCTCGCCACTGCTGACAAAATAGTACCAGTAACCATTAATTTGTTTCCAGCTGTTCGAAACCATGATTTTGTTATTTGATGGATCCAGATAATACCAATTTCCGTTTACACTTTTCCAACCCGAAATCTTTTGTCCTGAATTTTCATCGTAATAATAATATCCTTCTCCGGAAACATATCTCCAGCCAGTGTACATCGCACCGCCAGATTTGAAAACATATTCTGTATTTCCTATGATCAGTGTCTGATCATGTGCCATCAATCCCGAGTATTCTTCATTATTCTGATCCAGATAATACCAGTATCCTCCCGTTTTAACCCAGCCAAATCTCTGGTTTCCTCCCGGATATGCATAATACCATCCCTCCGGACGTCTTACCCAGCCGGTCTGCATTACGCCGCCACCTTCAAAGAAGTAATTATATCCATTGATTGTCTTCTTCTCATCAGCTACCATTCTTCCTGAATATTCATCATTTTTATCCAGATAGTAATAATTATTTCCTATTTGTAACCAGCCAAACTGCTGATTTCCTCCTGGATATGCATAATACCATCCCTCCGGACGTCTTACCCAACCAGTCTGCATTGCTCCACTTGTATTAAAGAAATAATTATATCCATTGATTGTTTTCTTCTCATCGCATGCCATTCTTCCCGGATGCTCCGGATCATTGCCATCCAGATAATAATACGTTTCTCCAAGCTGCAGCCAACCTGTTTTTAAGTTTCCATCATTGTTATAGTAATACCATCCGTCATCTTCCTTCTTCCAGCCGACCTGTTTTTCCTCCGCTGCAGGTGCTTGCATTTCTGTATCGTACTCTACAGTTAATACATCTTCTGTCACATTTTCCTCTGTACTATCTACTTCTGCATCAGCTGTCTCTGGATTCTTTTCTTCTATCACTGCCGCTTCATTGTCTTCCTGAGTAATATCGTTCTCTTGAGTGACCTGAACCTCTCCATCTGTGTTCACAGCATATACAGCCACATCGGTTTGCATCGATAGCACAACAGCGATTGCAACTCCGGTTTTCCAAAACTTTCTTTTTCTCATATCTTTACCTCCTGTCTCCTTCCTTTGAATGAAACATTCCTTTTCGTTTAAATGGCATTTGAATAAGTCCTACCAGTGTCCCGACTCCATAAGCGATATGAAGCAAAAAGAAAATGATAGGAAGCAATACCTGTCCTATTTGTTTTTTCTCATTTTTTACACTTCCAAATGTCATCAAAATATTTGTTCCCCAATACATCACATTCAACAATACAAAAGGAACTGGTTTCTTCATTCCGCACAATAGCATCGAACCTAAAAGTGCAATCAAAAAACTAAATGGAACGAAATAATAAATAGAAAGACATTCCGGACACACCCCTGTTGTCAATCCAATCCAATACCCATTCCCATATTTTTGTTTCATCATTTGTTTCAATGTTCCACGCACAAACTGATAAGAAATAATTTCCGGATCATAGCATATCTTATATCCGGCTTTTCTAATTCGGTAATGTAACTCATTATCTTCTGTTCTTCCAAGATTTTCATTAAAGCCACCGACTTTTTCGAATACTTCTCTTCTATATGCCCCATGAAATACTGATTTTACATATTTTCTTTCTGAACTTTTTCTTCTAAATGAAGCAATTCCGCTTCCGAACATGGAAGATTCTGCCAAAAGTAGGATCTTTTTCCATTCCGTAGGATGATCCACTGTATTCGGTCTTGGACCTCCTACAACAAATTCTCCCGCTTCTATATTCTTAATATTTTTCTGTACAAAATCCTCTGGAATCCTTGCATGAGCGTCAATTCGGATAATCACGTCTCCGTTGGAAGATGTGATCGCGACATTCCATCCGGAAGCCTGCTTTTTTTTCGGATTTTCACGAATCAGAACATTTTCAAACTCATTGTTTTCTTCTTTAAACAGATTCATCACTTCACGTGTTTGATCTGTTGACATACTATCGATCAATACGATTTCCATTTTTGTATGATCGTATGTTTGTTTTTTTATATCTGCTAAAAGTAATGGTAATGTTCTTTCTTCATTATAAGCTACTATACATACCGAAACCCGCATACCAAACTCCTCTCCTTTTCATGATATAGTTTGATTATACAATAGTTATTTTCACAGTTCAACTTAATTCCGCAATAGAAAAAGTGCCTCCACCACTAAGAGGCACTTTCACACAATTACATTTTTTTCATATTCTTGATCATATTTACAATTTTTACACCATATCCATCGTCAGCTGCCCAGCCTTTTCCATACGGATTATTCGGAATACCAAGCCATTCTACATAGATGGAACTTCCTCTTGTCACATATTGGAATCGGGTATCAACACATTTTTGATTTAATTGCTGTGTCGATCCATAGGCTTTCAAGTGCTGAATCTGTGCGCGGACTCCTTCTCTTACATTATGAAATGTCTCTCCGGTAACACCTGCCGTTGTTGAACCTAATCCTGCAAAATTGTATTGTTCGATCTTCACTGAACCACCAAACTGCAGCCAGCCGGTCTCTTTCATCGACTGGACAAAAGCAACTTCAGCCTTAATATTTTCTTTTTCAGCTTCTTCATAATAAATCTGACAAAACTGTTCTATCGTAGATGCTCCACCTTTTCCTAATGCATCTTTGGGATATGTTTTTTTGCTCTGTTTAAAATAATTTACCATCTGGTTTACGGTTACTTCCGTTTTACCTTCTATTAAATAGGTACCCTCTGGAACATTTGTATTTTTAGGCGTATGCCCCATACTTGCATCATATGCTCCACCACTTCTAAAATAATACCAAACACCTGCTATTTCCTGCCAGCCTGTTCGCATACCACCCTCGTTCTCGTTCCCGAAGTAATACCAGTCAGATCCAATATATTGCCATCCGATTTTCATTACTCCATCATTGGAATTTCCAAAATAATACCATGTTGATGCAATCTGACACCAACCTGTCTTCATACTTCCATCATCTGCATCACCAAAATAATACCAGTTTGATCCAAACTGTTGCCAGCCTGTCCTCATGACTCCGTCATTGGCAGGACCGAAATAATATTTTTTATCCTTAATCATCTGCCAACCCGTTAGCATTGATCCACTGCCTGCTTCACCCAGATAATACCAGTATTTTCCGGCCTTTGTCAGACCGCTTCTCATCGCTCCGCCATTAGAATCTCCAAAATAATACCAGTTTGATCCAAGCTGCTGCCAGCCTGTTCTCATACCACCCTGATTGCTGCTTCCAAAATAATACCAGTCAGATCCAATATACTGCCAGCCCGTTTTCATGATTCCATCATTTACACTGCCAAAATAATACCAGGTCGTTGCGATTTTACACCAGCCTGTCTTCATAACTCCATCATTGGCATCACCAAAATAGTACCAGCTTGATCCCATATGCTGCCAGCCCGTTCGCATGACTCCATCATTAGCAGAACCAAAATAATACCATGCATTATCTATTTTCTGCCAGCCGGTCTTCATCGCTCCATCCGATGAAGTGCCGAGATAATATGTATAACCATTGATCTTTTGGAAACCAGTTTTCATGTAACCGTCTTCTCCAAATCGATACCAGGATCCATCAATCTGGTGCCATGTATTTTTCAAATAACTGGATCCTGATTTATATCTCCAGCCTTTGGAATCCTGTTCCCAGTTTCCACCTTTTGTAAGTCCATAATATTTTGCGATTCCAGTTGCATCCGCTACTCCCAGCTTCTTAAGTCCAGCCTCATTATTCAAATAATTATTTACATCTGACTTATTTGTAACGAAAGCATGCTCGACAATGATTCCCGGTATTCCATGTTCTTTTGCTGAAATCTGTACTGTATAATAATCTGAAACAGATCCATCCTGATATCTGTCCCCTACAGTTGTATTTTTACTATAAATGGATCTTTCATTTAATCCGATTCCTACAAGTTCTTTTTCAATTGATTCAGCCATTTTCTTGCCATCCGCTCCAACCTGCGGTTTCCAACTGGAATTCGGATAAATCACTTCTGCTCCATTTGCAGACGTCGAAGTAGCAGAATTCAGGTGAATACTGACATAAATATCGGCACCTGCATTGGCTGCAGCTTCAACCCTTTTACTGATATCATACGACGAAGATCCACCTGGATATGGACAAGCTGCAGTTGTTCTTGTCATATATACAGACACTCCCGAATACTTTTCAAGTTCTGCTTTGCAATACTGTGCAATCTTTAGTGTCAGTACTTCTTCACGGACATTATTTGCAGAAGCCCCGACATGTTTCGAGTCATGTCCTGGATCAAGTGCAACAACAATTTTAGATGAAGCTCTTGCATTCTCCTCGTTGCTCAACACAGCAGGTGTATCCTGTGCTGCCTGCTCAATCGCATCTCCTATACTTTCTTGCTCAACTACATCTCCTGACTCGTCGATACTGTAAGTTGCAATTTCTGCTACATTTGTATCTTCCTCTTTCCCCACAGGTTTCAGTTCTTCGATTCCTTCGTATTCTTCGTCAACGCCAAACTGAGCTTCTATTCCTAATTCCGAGAGCTTATAGGTATGTACTTCACCATGAATTGTCAGATTAAGACTTTCCATCTGGTAAATTCCTTTTGCCTGCTCATTATATGCTTTTTCAAACAAATAAATTTCTTCTGACTTTTTTGTAGCAGTCCAGATTTCTTCTCCAAACGGTCCATTCACATTTGCCGTCATCGTATCAATCTCTTCTGTCCCATCTCCCCATGACACTGCCACATTCTGGGTTTCAGGAGTCTGAAGATATGGTTTTTCTATGTATATATAGTTAAGCCGCTGTTCTTCCTCTCCATTTGAAGATGAACTTTCATTTTCACTTTGCTGCTCCACACTTTCAGATTCTTCTATTGTATTTTGTTCTTCGATATTATTTTCAGATTCTTCCTCTGAATTTTCAATCAAAGTATCTTCCTGATTTGTCTGCTTCTCTATCTCTTCACTTACTTCGCTATTCAATGGGTTCTCTGATTCCTCTGCCTTCACTTGTATTGGCAGAGATGTAAATAACAGCGTTACAAGTAAAAATAAGGAAGTATATTTTTTCCACAGGCTCTTCACTTTTTCTATCCTCCGTTCCATTTTGTTATTGTCTCGTCATGTATCCGTCAAGTACAGCATCACTGGTTTCAAAAACCTGACCATTCTCCGTGATTTTTATTTTATCATAATTATAACTATCCAAAAATGTATTTACAACGCATTTCAGCACTTCGCTTTCTTCTGTCGTACCCATTCTTCTTATATCATCGCCAAATTGCTGGTCAACATCTAAGGAAATACTTTTGTCTTCTTCACTCAATTCACAAGAATTGAACCCCGCATCCTCCTGGATTACATTTTTTTCCTTCAAAGCCTCCCAAATAATCTCTGTTGTCAGATCATCCACTTTCTTTACTTCTGTTTCAGTTTCTCCAGAATCTGGATTAATATAAGAAACACGGATTTCTTTTTGTACTTTTACATTTGAATCTTCAGAACTGACCTCTTTCTGCTCATCTTTTGTTTCTACCTTTTTCTCTTCCTCTTGTTTTACGTTATTATCCTCTTTCTGTCCACATCCGACAACAAAAACAGAAAACAGACAAACAAGTGCAATAATTACTTTTTTCTTTCGCATAGTTCTCTCTCCTTTCACCTCTTAATCTTATCTTTCACCTTATCCAACAATTCATAAAGAATTTGATTGTGCAATGCAATATTTATAACCAAATAACTGACTGCTCCTAACAGAACTTCAAAAAACATCGCAATTATAAGTGGAAATTCAAAATGCATAGCAAAAGATACCACCAATGCCATCACCGTCGTTGAAACAACCGATATAGCAACTGATTTTAACCGAAAAGAATATTTCACTTTTTTCTTTAAATAGATCAGCTGAATTATATTGGTTGTAAATTCACTCAAAACAGAAGCAATCACTGCACCATTCTGTGCGAACATTGGGATTAAAATTGCATTTGCGATAATATTTACCACAGATGCTAACGCCGATGCAGGCAAAAGGATTCGTTCATTCTTTGAACTATATGCCAACTGATAGCATAATAAATCTCCAAATCCTTTAATAATAATAAGCGGACACATCAGTTTTATTGTCAGACCTGACGGCAGGAATTCTGATCCATATAACAGCAAGACAGCCTGATCTGCTACTAAAAGGAGTCCAATTGTCAACGGACCTACCGCCAGACATAAGATCTGAAACCCTTTATCAAGCAACTTGTAAAAACCATCTTTATCATTTTCATAACAATAGCTTAATCTTGGCAAAAGCGTTGCAGTAACAGCAGAGCAGATTGTCAGAACAATATTCACCGTCTTCTGACTGTAAGAATAAAATCCGATTGCTTCATCTGTTGCTAACACATTCAGCATGGTAACATCTACTTTGTTATAAATGGTTGACATAAAAATAATTCCCGCAATATAAAGAACCGGCTTAATATGCCTTTTTATGTTTAGGTTTTCAAAAGAAAATCGGACCATTTTTCTGGCGTGAATCACATTAAAAATATAATTTCCTCCCAATGCCAGACTTGTTAATAATGCGTATGTTACATAATCTTTCCTACTTCTCACAAAAACAAATAATAACACAAGTGAAAGTAACTTAATCACAATGCTTCTGACTGTTATATAGCCGTATTCTTCTAATCCCTGATAGATCCAATCAATGTTCAGATAATTGAAACAAATCGTTAAACCACAGCAAATATATAATGCCCATTCTCCTTTAAATCCATTATTATAGATTAAAAAAGCAGCATATGCAACGACTGCAACTGTCGTAGAAATCAAATTAAGCGTAATCAACTCTGTAAAAAGTGAATTTTTCCTCTTCTCATCCTCTCTGACTTTTGCAAATTCACGCACCCCGTACGATGGTAGTCCAAGAGCTGCTAATGTCACAAAATACGATGCCAGATTTTGTGCCGCTGCTACTTTTCCTACACCTGCCGGTAATAGAATTCTCGAAACATATACTGACGTAACAAATGGAAAAAGTATATTAGCTACTGTATAGATTATATTAAATATCGAATTTTTTACTAAAGATTTCTGCATTCTATATCTCCATCACAAAGCATGCGCCCTGGTCTATTTCTATTACTTCGTCTTATTTTTTCTGTTCCTTTTCCAAATATACTTTTGTCAGACATGTCATACTATATTCTGCATCAAATCCTGCGTTCCGTACTTTCTCAATATTGTCACTTCGCGTCGAAGTTTTTGAGAGATTTTTGGCTTTTTTGATTGCAGCTACCCATTCTTCTATTCCCGCATTTAAATTGCACCGGATGATTTCATCAGAGATATCAAGTTCTTTTGGCAATGTTTTTGTAAAGATACAAGGGAGACCCGCTACTTGTGCTTCTATTGCCACAATACCAAGTCCTTCAAAAAGTGATGGAAAAAAGAATAAATCCATTCCCTGATATAAATCATTTATATCACTTCGAACGCCCAAAAAATTTACACGATCTTCTATCTTCAATGATCTTGCCGTTGCTTTCATTTTATCCTGCAAACTTCCTGTACCAACCAAAAGCAATACTGCTTCTTCATCTTCTTTTGCATATTGTGAGAACACTTTCATGATTAACTCATGATTTTTTTGCGTTTCAAATCTTCCAACATGACCAATCACAAATTTTTCCTTTAGTCCAAGCTCTGTTCTTACCTGATCCCTTATCTTTGAATTGTACTTAAATTTTTCTACATCGATTCCGTTCGATATTACTTGAAAATCATTTGTTGTATACATCCATTTACCCGCATCCTGTGTACATGCAAGTCTTGTAACTGGAAGGTGCGATATAATCGGACGAAATACTTTGTGCAATTCCATGTGATAATCTGCTGATGAATTATGGGAATGAACAACAACTTTTTTGGCTCCGGCTCTTAATGCAGCAATTGCAGAAAGTGTCATATCAAATGCATGATAGTTATGAATATGAATAATATCATATTCATCTGTATATTTCCTGAACGCGTGCTTTACTGCTTTATAATTCCTTATTTGTCCGGCTGCTCCCCCAGCAGCAGACAATGAGAAGTGATAAATCTCTCCTCCTAATTCCTTTATTTCTGCGTCATAATCGCCTTCTTCGTCAACTGTACAGAGAAATCCAAACTGAATTTTTTTACGATCGATTTTTCTATACATATTCATGAGGAAGGTCTCTTGCCCAGCTCTATTCATAATTGAAACATAATGTAATACCTTTATCATTTTTTCTCCATTCTATAACTAACTACTTTCTCATTTACTACTCGTGGTTTTTAAAATAATACATTCGTATACGGAATGATCATATCCAAATCACAATATTCTCCCAGATAAATTACAAACCGGAAAACATAATATATCACGCATGCACAACTCAACATAGAATATATTATTCTTCCCTTTTTTCCTCCAGACATAAAATAATCTTTCATCTTTCTCATACACATAGGAATCAGGAAAAAATATAACACGGAAAACAAGGAATTCACACGCCCGAAAACCTGAATTCCATAAGAAAGCAATGCATAAAAAAATGCCGCACTGGTAAATGCTACCAACATATTTTTTTCAGTCTTATTTTCCATTAAATAATACGCAAAAAATGCCAAAATACAAATCGGTATATTATATACGAACTGCATTACACCGATATTTGAAAAAGAAACATTCTGAAGATAACTCTGAAATCTTGAAAAAATCGGAATACTCGACAAAATTGATCCACCTGCTGCAATTGCAAAAAAAACCATAACTAAAACTACTATGATCAAGATATTCAGAACATATTTTCTGTAGCGTCTGTTTTCAAGAATATACATCAGACCAAGAGGAAGAAACATCAACAACGAAGAATAATGTATCATACTGGTTAGCAAAATAACCAGACTATATTTCCCATATTCACCTTGTCTAAGGAATTTCACACCAGCGAACAACATCACCGAGGCCATATAGATTCTCATCAAACTAAGGCTCTGAACATAAAACATTGTTGTAAAAGCAAGCACTCCATATCCAATCAGCACTTCATTGCGTAATTTATACCAGGTTCTATACAATAAAAATAAAGTAACCGTACTAATTGCAATATAAATAACCCTTGGATCATCCCCAAAGATTCTGAAAAACATGTTAAATAAGATAAATCCCGGTTCCTGCCATCCCGACAAAAGATCCGAGATACTTACATTAGAAAAAATTAATCCATAAGTCTCTCGGTCTGCACCACAATCTGCAAAAGCAGAAATAAACCACAGAACAAAAAAAGACAGCGCAAGCCATATCCATTGAATATATGACTCAATTATTCTTTTTCCTTTCATCACATCATTGGACACTGTATTTTTTAAATCTGATTTATTGAGCAGGCTATATTGTGATAGAAAAGCTGCCACAATTGCAATTGCAATCACTGAACAATAGAGTATCACACTTCCTGCACTAGTTCTGTCTTTCAACAAATGAATAAACTGAGACACCTTATTTCCTCCATCTTCTTTTATTCTCTTTGTATTATTTCTTCAAAATAACTTTCTAACTGTCTTCTCACATATTCAGGTCTAAAACTTTCTATTCTGTTTCTTCCACAGTTTGAATATTTCTCGTATAATTCCTGATTTGTAAGTAACAAGCGTATTTTGTCTGCCATTCCCTTTGCATCTCCAACATCGCAGACGAGTCCATCTTTCGTTCCTTCTAAAATTTCAGGTACACCTGGAAGACTGTTGGTTGCCACAATCGGAATTCCAAAATTCATTGCTTCCAGTAATACCGTTGGCAGTCCCTCCGCTGGACTTGAATGAACTAAAATTTTCGATGCCGCATAATAATTCTGCACATCCATTTGATTTCCTGCAAATATTACAAGATCGTCCATTCCCTCTTCTTTTGCCAGCATCTCTATCTTCTCTCTTTCCGGCCCATCTCCAAGAAACATGATGTTTCTCTGGATTCCATACTGTTCTCGTAAGATCTTTCCTGCGCGAATCACAGTAGCCTGATCCTTTTCTTTTGTAAATCGTCCTACCATTAACAAAAATTCTCCATACGATTCTCTTAAATGTTCGATCTTACATTCATCTAATTCACGATCTGCTATAAATGTTGGATTGTATATTTTTCTTATATTGATATCAGATAACCATTTATTGCTTGTCATAACACCATTATCATAAAATGATGACAGCGAAACAAGATTTCCAATTTTTTTATACAACATCAAAAATCCACTGGATAAAAGAGCATAATCAAGTATGCTTCCGTGTAACCAGCAAATTTTATGTTTTGCCTTTATAAAATCACTTGCCACAAATTTCAAATCATTATAATGGCCTGAGAAAGCAATCGCAAAATCATAGGTCTCTTTTCTGTTTTTCTTTATCAGTTTTGAGAAGGCCAAACCAATATTTGTAGCAATATCAATTGGAATATATACATACTTTCCCCAGCTATAACGCTTCACCAAAGATACATACATCTCCGGGCATACCTTTCTCGGGAAAGAATTGTGACGAATTGTAATACTGTCTTCTATTTCAGACTCCATGGCATTCGCTGATGGAACCAGATTATAAACTGTAACATCATGTCCATCTTCTGATAAAAGTTTCATGTAGTCAATTCCTACACGTTCTATCCCACCAACACCTAAACCATCAAATACCATAGCAATTTTCATGCCACACCCTCCATCAATTTTCCTTATATGGATAAAGATATTCTGCCAAATGCTCTTCTATATACTTCATATCTTCTGATACACCTGGAATTTTTTCCCATAATCTTGTGTTTTTTATTGATATGTCTGGATTAAATCTTTCTCTGACATATTTATGGCTTTCTTTCTCTAAGCCCAGCCATTCCCTGATTTTCTCTGTGGTCTGTTCATACTTATAAATCAAATTTTCAAACTGTACAAACATCACTTTTGTCTCATCATATTTTTCCGTTTTTCTATGTCTTCTTGTATATTCGTACCATTTACAAAACAGTTCCACACTTTCTGTAGGTGCAATTCTTCCTTTATAAATATATTTTTCCGCAAGATAGACATCCCTCGGATCTCGATCTACCACAAAAACATTGATATTGGAAAAATACCGGAGATATCTTTTCAAATTAGAAGGTGGAACAACCTGATCAATCATCAAATTATCCATCTGCTCTCTATTTGCAGCTTCAAAGAGTTTGTCTGTATATTCCCTTGTATATTCAAGGAATTTTTCTTCTGGCGGGTAACTACAATATGTAATTTCCTTGGGAAGTTCATTCAATGACCGTTCTTTTTGATTTCTCCATATGGTCTTCTGGAGTAACTTATTCAAACAGCGCTTCCAAATATAAAATAGAAGGCCGCGATCTGTCACATCCTGATGCCAGTATCCTGTATATTTAAATTCTGTCAGTTTATCAATATACTCCTGTGTCAGAGACTTCCATTTTCCGTCAAAATAGTACTCATATTTTTTAAAGTATGGGTTGCCTAATTGTTTTGCAAATTTCTCATAGCGCTTTAACGCGTAGCCTGAGTTATGTCTATGATGATTTTCTACAATATGGAACTCCAGATCACTTACTCCATCCGGATCATATAGAAACCTAAATTCATAGTCTGACAATGACTTACAATTTTCAAATTCCTCCAAATAGTTTGTAATTGCACTAGAACCTGTTCCATAATAGCTTGCACAACTGATTATCCGCATCTCTCATTACTCCTTATATATTTTTCCCAAGATAAAACTTCAAACAAAAGCATGCTTTTGCTAATAGTAAGATCCCATTTTGCCCTAAAAAAGAAAACAACGTATAGACAACTTTGTAATTCGAAGAAAAATATCGTAAGTATTCTTTGTGATACCTGTCTTTTTCTACACTCCGCTTTTCCCTGATATACGCAATCTTTTGTCTGTGCGTAAACGAACATTCTTTCCTGAATAAATCCATAAAACAGGACATGCACAATCTTACGAAATTACATCTTATCTGTGCTTCTTTCTCGATGCTGTTACAATCTGTATGATCCAAGATGAATTTCTTTCTTCGTTCATGCATCTTGTACATCTGTTCAAATTTCACCGGATTATACTTTCTGATAATTGACTCTGAATTTTCCAGCATATATTTATAAAAATGATTTTTTGCTGTCGCATATTCTCTACAATGCGCAAGCACATCTAAGTTAAAGCAATAATCTTCACCCACAAACATATCTTCTGGCATTCTGATATTATATTTGTTAAGCATCTCTCTTTTATAGGCTTTACTCCATACGGAACCAAAAATTGTTTCGTTGATCAGCCTCATGGAACAACGATCAATTTCTTTCTCATCTTTTAACCATAAATCAGGAAAATTTACTTGATTCTTTTTCGTTAATTTCCCATTTTCTTCAGTGTATTCCGTAAATCCAAAGCAGAAACAGTCTGGATTATCATATTTAACAAGGAAGTCCTCAATTTGTTGTAACGTATTTTCTTCATGCATGTCATCCGCATCCATAAATAAAACGTACTCCCCGTTTGCCAGCTCAATTCCTTTGTTTCTGGCATGCGAAACTCCTTCATTTACAATCGATTCTACCCTGATTCTTGAATTTCTTTCTGCCAGCCTTTGAATAATCTCCAAACTTCTATCGGTCGAGCCATCATTAATCAAAATCATTTCATAATCCTTATAATCCTGTTTAACAATACTGTCTATTGCTCTTTCAATATATTTTTCTGCATTATATACTGGAATAATTACGCTGAATTTCATTTTCATATCCTTTACATATAGCTTCGATAAATCTGCTCCATTTCCTTCATGACAGAAGGGAGCGAATATCTCTCGACATCCTGCACATTAGCAGAAGCAAATTTCTCCCTCATATCCTCTTCTGTCATCAGTTTTATCACTGCATTTTTAAATTCATCTTCATTGTCAATTTCATAAATATATCCATTTCGATTATTATGAATTAACTCTCTCTGACCTCGCACATCTGTACAGATAACAGGAAGTCCTGATGCCATCGCCTCCATAATATTCACTGGAAGTCCTTCTCTATAAGATGCCGTCACTAGTACATCCGAGAGTGCAAGCAATTTGTCTACATCCTTCCGATACCCAAGGAACTCTATCCAGTCTTCCAGATGCTGCTCTTTTACCTGGCTCTTTAATTGCTCCTCAAGTTCACCTTGTCCTACAAGTAACAACTTAATATCAGGATATTTTTCTTTCAGGTGTGCAACAGATTGCATTAAAAACTGCTGATTTTTATTCTTGTTGATTTCAGCAACTACAATCATCAGAAATGCGTCCTTCGCATATCCGTATTCTGAACGAAGCACTTCTTTTTCCTGTCTGGTATGCTTATGAAAGCGTTCCAATGATACTCCTACTCCATGCACATGAAAAATTTGTTTTGCAGGGAAATGATACTTTCTCACATTATCATAATCTTCTTCGTTGATTGTAAGTAAAGCATCTGTATATTTTGCGCAAATTTTTTCAACCGGATAATATAACATCCAGTTAAGTTTCGGTGCTCCCTTGTAAAAATGTAACCCATGTCCCGTATACATAACAACAGTTCCATTTTTTCTGGCTTTTTTTGCTGCCAAGCGCGTTACTACACCTCCAACTGGTGTATGACAATGAATAATGTCAAATTTTTCTTTTTGAATCAGCTGCTTAAGCATCTTATATGCTTTTATATTATCACTGCTAAACGGAGAGCGAGCAAATGGAAAAGTATATGCATGATCACAATCCAGAATTTTTTCCTTTCCATCCGATGCATAAGATACTTCCCAGCCTTGCTCTCTGAACCATTTCATAAAGTTCCTGTTAAATTTCGAAAAATTAGCTGTATGAGAAACAAATAATATTTTTTTCATATTTTTAAACCAATACAAATCCTACAAGATTTTTGTCCATTCCCTTAATAATCTCTATCTCTTCATTGATCAATACGACCTCTGATACTCCCACACGTTCCGCAAGAATAACATTCTTCACATTTTCTCCCTGTGTCAATGCAGACGCGTCGGAAATTACTGAATTTGCCAGAATCAGATTTATATTTTTCTTTTTCAAGTAGTCCTTTAAAAGAAGAAGTTTCTTCTCTTCAACTATATTCACTCCACATCCAGTTAACAAAACAGATCTACTGTCCATATTTTCCTGGCTGATTCTTGTAGCAACATATTCTGCCCATTTTTCTGGTTCTAGTGGCGTCTTTGTACAACGTATGCTTTCAATCCAACGATCAATTCTATTTTTCTTCTTTGGCAGAATATTAGAGCCTGCCAGACACTTCACTCCATATTCGTTCTTTAACTCACGCTCATCAGAAAGTGTTTTATTCAGCAGATCAAGAACCAATCCTAAAATAATCGCCACTACAATTCCGCCAACGCAGCCTACAACTGCATATTTTACAGTATTACTAATTACAGAAGATGTTGTTGTTTCAACAACCGGAGTCTGCTCTTCCATCTCTGCAAGAACCCTCTGTCTGCTGCTAAGCTCTGATATATATCTCTCGCCGTTTGCGATAATGGTATCCTGTTTTGCAATCAAAATCTCATCTTTTCCTGTAAACTCTGTAGAAGACATTTTCTCGTACTGATATTTTTCAGGATAACGTTGTTCCATATCTGTCACAACAATACTATATAATTGATCTATCGCGCCCTGAAGATCTAAGTCGTCATATTTGTATCCACGAATTTCAACAGACGACTGGCCTACATTAACTAAAACCAGATCTTTCAGATCTTCTACACTAACTCCTGTTTTTTCAGAAACGCTCTCAAAATAAGATCCATTCTCAATATTCTGTTTACAATTAGATGCCGCTGTTGACGCATCTGAATAATAAGGATTTCCGGTCATACTGATATTAAATACAAGTGAATAGTACGTTGCATTATAGGAATCAATATGCATTAACTTACTCTTGGAATAATACTCATCCCAGCGAGTCACTCCTTTATTTAACATTTTTATTGATTTTTTAATATTTTGTATTTCTGACTGTGTCGAATTGTTATCGTTTTCTTCTGATGTTTCAGTTCCAATATTCGAAATTCCTGTAACATATTTTATTCCGCCTAATGCAATTGTAAATATGACAGCAACGACAACGATCAATCGCCAGCGTTTCAAAATCCGAACAATAAAATCTTTAAAATCAAAAAAACCTTCCATCTTATTCAATATCTCCATTTAGCTTTAAAATTAACTCTGTTTAAAAATCATCAATTATTTTCTTCTTCAAATCCTTCTGTACTTTCTTTACTAAATACAATTTTGATTGTCATTAAAAGAAGTTTTAAATCCAATGCAATTGAATAATTTTCAATGTACATCAAATCAAGCTTTAATTTATCGTAGGCTGTTGTATTATATTTTCCCAATACCTGAGCATAACCTGTTAAACCACCTTTTACTTTCAATCGATAAGAAAATTCTGGTATATCCCTGGAATATTTTTCAACATGCTCTACACGCTCTGGTCTTGGCCCTACAATACTCATTTCCCCCTTCAGAACATTGATCAGCTGCGGAAGTTCATCAATTCTTGTAGCTCTGATAAACCTTCCAACCGGTGTGATACGTGGATCCCTGTCTTTTGCCGGAATTACCATTCCAGGTTTTTCTGCATCCACAATCATACTTCTAAACTTCAGAATCTCAAATACTTTTCCGTTAATTGTACATCTCTTCTGCTTAAAGAATGCCGGCCCATGATCATATGCTTTGATTGCAATCGCTGTAACAAGCATAATTGGTGATGTAATCGTAAGAATCACTAGAGAAATAACGATATCCATCAGTCTTTTTATCACTCTCTGCTCAAAATTCAATCCGCAATTTCTACAAAGAAGGAGTGGCGTGTCAAACAAATGGATATCATCTGCACTTCTTACAATAATATCCGAAATTTTAGGTGTGATATATGTTCTTATTGATTTTTCAAAACAGTATTTTAATATCTTATTTCTCATTTCTGTTTTTACATCACAAATAAGAACTGCATCATAGTGCCGCATCATTTCTTTCAGTGTATCTAGTCCGACACTAACATCCACCATTTCTTTGATTCGGTATTTATCACTTCTCTTTTTCATTTTTTGTTCAAGAGAACTTGCCATTTTTATCGAGCTTTTCATTTCGCTTCCATAAATCATAAGCGTCTTATGTGGTGGATACATCTTATGATATATCGTTGATGCAAAAGTAGACCAGACAACAGAAAATATAATCTCTATCATTGTCAGTCCTAACATTGGAGCAACCGGGAACAGGCTTCGTCCAATCAAACTTATCTGAAAATAAGTAATTACATTGGTGATCACAATCGACAATACCTGTGAAAAGATCACATCCCCCAGTTTCAAATATCCAAATTTATATCCGCTGTATACTTGTAAAAAGAATGCTATGAGTATAGCATAAATTAAAATTACTAATAAATTACCTTTTCCAAGGAAAGGATATACTACAAGATACAAATAATGTTCATACCACACATAACCATATGCTGCTGTCAATACAGCAACCATGAAAAGTCCTAATAGAAACATTATCATTTTTTTGTACTGTTCGTATTTTTTCATTTCATTTCACTCCGTTGCTTTTGTATGATCACTAGTTTCCTTACAATTACAGCTCCCAAAAAACTACATATAACTGGAATCCAGAATTGTAAATAAATAATAAACTGAAGCCATCCTAATGCCTCAGCACGTGGAATAAAGAAAATTTTCATTAATGATACCAATACCATCGTAAAGATCAATAAATTCTTCTTCAGTAGGTGAAGTGCATAAATAAGTAAGGCTCCTAGCAAAAATGAAAACACAATAACTCCTATATATCCAAAATCCGTGTAGGTTTCAAGGATATAGGAACTTCCGAATCCTTCTCCACTTAAATATGCTTCTTTTCCCTTCGCAATATAAGAAAAATTATGTGCAAAGCTGTTACTTTCTAAAGCGTTTATCATATTATTACCATCTGGAAGTGGCGATGCACCAAAGAATTTCTGTGCTATGGATCCATGAAAAATGTAATCCAAAAAACCGCCGAATGTGTAATTTCGCATTTTTCTCTCTGGCAGATACGGCATTGCACCACGTGCTGATGAAAGAACGTCAAACGAAGTTCCCTGATTTACAAAAAAATCTAAAAACAGCGCTACAATTCCCTTCGTTGCTATTTCAGCTCCTTTTCTAATATACGTGTATGCTGCAAGCAGGCAAATTCCTATTGGGGTTGCAACTGCAATCATTATTTTTTCAATTTTACCAATCCACTTTTCTTCATCTCCCAGTGCATCCCTAATAAAATAATATACAAAAGAAAATACACATGCTAAAACAAGTGGATTTCTAATACCAACTATAAGTGATGGAATGGTTGAGACTATATTTAAGCTCAAAACTCCAAAAGCCCATTTCTTTTTCGGTTTGGTTGCCAGAAATATGCACATAAAATACTGCATCATTGCAGCTGCGATCTGAATGACATACGGAATCTGACTCACAAAATCCACATAAAAATCCGTATAATCTTTTCCTCTCATAAAGAGGACTTTTTCTCCCCCGGATACCATTTGGCAAATCCATGTCAAACTAAATCCGGCAATAGCTACAAATTGTATATATGGCATATATGTTTTTTCGTAGTCAGCTATTTTTTTACTACGAACTGCTTCTGACTTTCTTTTATCAAGATAATATTCTACGCTCACTGCGCCAAAATACAGACCAATAAGGCTCAAATAGAGTACCAGCATGGAAAAATGCTCTGCAAAATCCCAAAATCTTGTCCACCATTCTTCTCCACGAAATGCGCTAATCACCGGATTTCCAATGAGAAATACAAATTGTGTAATGTTTAGCATCAAGAATAAAATTCTTCTTTTAATATTTTCCATACTAAACCATATGTTACATATCCATATTAACATAATACTGAGCAAAGCAACATTATAATGATACTTTATATATCCGATACTAAATACCGGAATTGAAAGTAATCCTATCAGCCATCTCACTTTTGATATCATCTTTGTAAAATTCATCTCTGTTTTCTCTCCTGTTTATCGTACAACTGCAAACACAGTAGCAATCATCGTTTTCAGATCAGAAAAAATATCGAATTCTTCTAGTGCCTTCAAATTGTATTTCATTTTTTCCGGCAAAACAATCTTAACATATTCTTCATCTGTATTTTCTGCATTTCGAAGTAACTGATCTTCGTCCTTATATTTTATACTTGCCAGCGAAGTAATTCCCGCCGGCATAAGTAAAGTAGCTTTCATTGCATCATTATATTGATGAACGTATTTCTCTACCTCAGGTCTTGTGCCCACAAAAGACATGTCTCCTATAAGGACATTGAATAACTGAGGGATTTCATCCAGGCGATACTTTCTTAGGAATTCTCCTATTTTTGTTATTCTTGAATCTCCCCGAACAGTCACCTTACTTCCAATCTTATCTGCCCCTGCTACCATTGTACGGAACTTATAGATATAAAATTTGCGACCGTATGTTGTTATTCTGACTTGTTTAAATATTACCGGTCCTGGAGAATCCATTTTTATTGCAACACTAATTGCTAGCATAAATGGTGCCAGAACAATAATCAAACCAACAGCCATCACAAGATCGAAAATTCTTTTTATTCTTATTTGTTGTTCTTTCTTTTTTAAAATATTGTAATAATATTTCACCTGTTCATTTTTCATAAATACAGGTATTTCATCCCATTTTTTCATTTTTTCCTCATTTAATTCAGACCGGCACATTCTTTAAATACATCGATTACAACTGCCACATCCTCATCTGTCAATTTTGTATGAAGTGGTAAAGTCATCGTATTTTCATACATTGCGGCTGCATTCGGATAATCCTTAATATCGAATCCCATATTCTTGTATGCGCTAAGACATGGCAACGGTTTATAGTGTACATTTGTTGCAACACCTTGTTCTGCCATCTTCTTTATAATTTCATTCATCTCTTCTCTAGATTTTCCATTTATGCGAATAATATACAAATGACCACTTGATTTATTATCACCTACATAATGTGGAAGAACCTGTACCGGCAGTCCGTCTAAATATCTGTTATAGAATTCAACAATCTCTCTTCTTCGCTTCAATAAGGATGGATATCTTCTAAACTGAGCCAGTCCAATGGATGCCATGACATCCGTCATATTACATTTATAATAAGGCGCAACAATATCGTATTCCCAGGCTCCAAGCTGTGTTTTTGATAATGCATCTTTTGATTGTCCATGTAATGACATTAACATCAATTTCTTGTAAATTTCCTGTCCATCCACGTTCTCTTGTTTCTTCCAAGTTAAAGCCCCACCTTCCGCAGTCGTTAGATTTTTAACTGCATGAAAAGAAAAGCTTGTGAAATCAGCAATCTCTCCACATTTCTGTTTGCCTTTTTCTGCTCCAAATGCATGCGCACCATCCGCACATACAATAATCCTGCCATATTTTTTTTGGATTTCATTTTCCGGATGAAACAAGTGTTTCTTCTTCTCAACAATTGCATAAATTCTACGATAATCACAAATTATACCAGCCAAATCCACAGGAATGATCACTTTCGTTTTCTCAGTTATCGCATTTTCCAATTGAGCATAATCCATCTCATAAGAATCTTTTGCCGTATCCACCAAGACAAGTTTTGCTCCGACATGACATACCACACTTGCCGACGCTGTATACGTATATGCAGTTGTAATCACTTCATCTCCTGGTCCTACTCCCAAAATTCTCAGTGCCATCTCCAATGCAGCTGTTGCAGAATTTAGGCAGACTGCATACTCTGTATGACAATAATTTGCAATTTCTTTTTCAAATGTTTTGGTTTTTGGTCCTGTTGTAATCCAGCCACTTTTCAGTGTATCGACCACCTCTGATATTTCTTCTTCAGAAATATCAGGTGGTGAAAATGGAATGTTATATTTTTTCATTTATCACTCTCTTCTTTCTCAATCATAGGATGAATCCGTTTTTTCTTCTTTCCCTAAGCTACAGAATTCATGAAAAGTTTCACTGCTATCTTTTCGCTTTCTGTCACGTTCTTCGTCTTCCGGACGAATATGATAGGTCGGTACAATGTCAGCTACTAATTCTTTAATTTCATGAGACTCTGAATTTGCTTTTTCTTCCAGCTCTTTTAATCTGCTCAGGAAATGTACTTCATCAAATTCCAACGGTTTACCAACAAAAATAAGTTCGTTCGCAGTCTTTTTCAAACCTTCCTCTTTTGTCAGTAATTCCTCATATAATTTTTCCCCAGGTCTCAATCCTGTATACTTAATCTCAATATCCTCTCCCAACTTATATCCTGAAAGCCGGATCAGATTCTTAGCCAGATCAGCAATTTTCACTGGTTCTCCCATATCAAGTACAAAGATTTCTCCACCTTTTGCATTCGCCCCTGCTTCCAGAACAAGCGAAACTGCTTCTGGTATCGTCATAAAGTATCTGATAATATCCGGATGAGTTACCGTCACCGGTCCTCCTTCTGCTATCTGTTTCTTAAAAAGTGGTATAACGCTTCCATTACTTCCAAGCACGTTTCCAAAACGTACTGCTACATACTCTGTTGCTGAATATCTGCTGAACGTCTGTATAATCATTTCGCAGATTCGTTTTGAAGCACCCATAATATTGGTTGGATTAACCGCTTTATCCGTTGAGATCAATACAAATCTCTTCACCCCATACTTATCCGCTGCACGGGCTGTTTTATAAGTTCCAAAAACATTGTTTTTTATTGCCTCGTTCGGACTATCCTCCATAAGAGGGACATGCTTATGCGCAGCTGCATGATAAATAATATCTGGTCTATAACGTTCAATTACACTTTCAATTCGATTTGTATTTCGAACTGATCCAATTAATGTTTCTAATTTTAATGACGGATATTTTTTTATAAGTTCCTGCTGAATGTCATATGTTGTATTCTCATATATATCAAAAATAATTAATAGCTTAGGATTATGCGCAGCAATCTGACGACACAATTCAGAACCGATAGAACCACCTCCACCGGTAATCATTACCACCTGATTATTAATATGATTATATACACTTTCCACATCAATATTGATCGTATCTCTTCCTAATAGATCTTCAATCGATACTTCTCTTAATTTTGATACGCTCACTTCTTCTGTGATCAGTTGATACATTCCAGGTAACACTTTAAGTTTGCATTCGGTTTCGTTACAAATTTTCAGAATATCACGCGTATCTTTTGCGCTAGCAGACGGAATCGCTAATATAATTTCCTGCACATCATACTTTTCTGCCAAACGCTTTATATCATTGCGATTTCCAAGTATTTTTATCCCGTGCAGATACTTTCCTTTTTTGGATGGATTATCATCTATAATACCAACCACATTTCGATTCAAATATTTACTGGATTTTATTTCCTGAACAATTACACTTCCCGCTTCGCCAGCCCCAATCACTAACGTGTTAACAATTTCCCCCCGATTTCGTTTTAAACCATGCTTCACTGTAGCCAGCATTCTATATGAAAAGCGTGTGATTGTTGTAGTCGTTACCATTAAAAACAGATAAAAAACATAGTAGCTTCTTGGAACCTCCAGCATAAATACTTCCATGCCCAAGCCTTGAAAAGCTGTTGATAACGTACATGCTGCGACAATCATCAATTCTTCATGTACGCCTATAAAGCTCCATACATTATTATATAGATTTAATATAATAAAAATAATTAATGTAGTCACTATATTAATTATCATGTAGGATTGAATACTGTTAATATATTTATCATCAATCCAGCTGTAATGACCTTCATGTCTCAGTATCAGCGCAAGATAAGAATTCATTATCATCGTAGCAATATCAACCAACGCTAATATCATCATTCTTGTTTTTGAACTTCTAAAATTTATTATTCTTCTCATTTTTTACAACCTTTTGTCATTAAATGTTACATGTTTTTTACACTTATATTTCATAATAACAAATTTCACATCGTAATACAATACTTGACATCTAAAATTCACTTTTTCATCGATTTCGACTTTTCTTATAATATAAATATTTGAAACTTGTTTTCACCTTTTATTCTACCATTTTTCACATAAAATAAAGGTATAAAAATAAGATTTTTCTTACTGCTATACCTTTGCTTTCTATCATTTATATCACGCTATCTTAAATCCATCCATGCATTTTTACTCTACAACTATCATAAATTCACTTCCTAATTTATAACTTTCTCCCGAAGTATAGTTCAAACAGGCTTGTATATAATAATTTCCTGTTTTATTATCAAAGATAGCTGGATCAACATCTATATAATATCCGCCATCCTCATCCGGATCATCACATTCAATCCATTGTGTATCACTTTTATCTATCACTGTCCAAACATTAACTCCAATCGACTCCACTTCCTCATTCACACCTTTTAATCTGTTAATATTAACACGAAACGTATGATTATCAGGATCGTAAGCATCTCCTCCAACAGCTGCAGAAGGGATTTTTTCTTCACGTCTCAAAAGTTCCTCAGAAGTTTCATCAATCTGTGCAAACTCATCGACAAATTTTGATTTTTTCTTTAACTCACTCGCTTCTTTCGCATATCCAATACTCTCTGTTAATGTTGGAAGATTCGAAAATAGATTTGTTCCAAGTCCTAACCGATCTCCGTCAATTTGAACGCCCATAGCTGCAAGTGTCGTTGGAAAAAGATCCAAAGTAGAATACTCTCTCTTCTCTGTAGATTGTACTTCAACTGCAGGATTAATCACAGCGGTATATGTTCGACGCGTATAGTCATCAGAAACCGATTCACAAAAATCACTATCCATTGTAAGATGATCTCCAGATATCACAATTGTCGTATTCGAATAAAAATCCTGTTGTTGGATCCAACTGATGAATTCAGCAACCTGCCTGCTGGAACAAGCCATAACATCTGCATACTGTTCTCCAAACTCATCCTGACAAAGATCACATACGTAACCATCTTCAAAATGTGTATCAACAGTAAGCAACGTCAGATTAAATGGTTGATCCTGTGTAGAAAGCTCCTGTAATTTATTTTCTGCAAATTGAAACAGTTTTTGATCCTCATACCCCCACCAAACAGAATAATCTGATGGAATCCAGCCCTGCTCTATCGCATAATTATAATCTTCAATATCGTAATTACCGTGATCTGCAAAATATAATTCACGTCCTCCAAATCTCGCATTTGATCCGATCATTAATGTTTGAGAATATCCATTTTCCTCCAGGATGTCTCCTAATGTAGTTAATCCTGGCATAAATCTTTCCTGTGTATCCATATCATTTGCGCCAATTGATGAAACATTTAACGGAAGACCTGATGTTTGTGAAAACATCGCTCCCATCGTCCATGTTGAGCCTGGAAAAACTTCCCCTCCATTTAATTGTGTATCCGTTCCCGAAAAATCTTCATTCTCCTGTGCAATTTGCGTAAGTTCTGGAATGATATCCTGTTCAAACGCACCGCCATTCGCCTGATCCGAATACGTTGTTTCCATTGATTCCAGGAAAATATAAATTAAATTTCTTTTTGTTTCCGGAAACGTCAATGATGTTTCTTCCGGATTTACATAATACTGTTCAATAAAATTCGAATCGTTATTTTGATTTTTTATATAATTTCCTATATCCAATTCTTTCCATGTATAGGATATTCCAACTACCATAATCGCAAGTGAACAAATCATTGCTCCTCTAACGATAATCGAGTATTCTTTCTTTTTACGATACGCAGCAATCATCACCATTGCTGCCAAAAAAATGATTACTGTCGGAACAGCACAAGACCGTATATATTCAATAATCATGTCTTCATTTGTTCCTTCAAGTGGAACTTCAAGATGAAAAACAAGTTCCTCCATTGACAGATTTGTCCATGTTTTAAACATCCACGCTATACTAAAACTCAACAAACCAGCCAGCGTGATAAGTAGTACCGAAATAAATGTTTCTACTATTCTTAATATATTTTTTTGCATTTTTCCTCTTTTGTTATACCATCTAACTTTGTTTCTATTTCTATCCAACAAAACACCGGGGATTTAATCAAAGTTAGGATTCCCCGGTGTTAATACTCGCTTTATTTAGATATTCTCAACCCTTAATTCAATTGTTCACCTTCCGGCAACGTTCCACCCTCTTCAACTATATTGACCAAATCAATGATTTCCTGTACCGAAGACTCGATTGGCTCCATAATGAAGAGTTCTGTATCGCCACTGGAATAGCACGTGCCTTTTGAATTAGTTCCTTCTGCTGCCACAGACTGAATCGTCCAAGCTGGATTATTACTCAATTGATATTTAATCAATGCATTAATCTCTTCTTGAGACATATTGGTCTCTATATCTTTACTTACCTGTTCCATGATGGCGTTAGCTTTCAAGAGCATAGTCGGTGACAAACACTTCTTCAGCATAGCCGTAATAACTGCCTGCTGATCTTTTCCTCTCTGGTTATCTCCACCAGGAACATTTTGTCTTTCTCTAGAGAATGCAAGAGCTTCTTCACCATTAAAGTGATTATATCCTTTCTTTACATCCATTACGTGTTCTGAATCTTCACTTGTTGTAAACTCATATTCCGAGTATACATCTACTCCTCCAAGTGTATCTACAATATCAATTAATGAAGTAAAGTTCAATCTCGCAAAATAATTAATGTCTGTCTCATACAGTTCTGCCAATGTACGCATTGATGCATCTACTCCGTAAATTCCCGCATGTGTCAACTTATCTCTCTGTCCTCCTGAAACTCCCGGAATAGGAACATAATAATCACGCGGTGTTGTTACAAGTAATATCTGATGTGTCTGTGGATTTACAACTGCGATAATATTTACATCACTTCGACTTGTTTCTGATACATCACCATAAACATCAATACCACTGATATAAACTGTAAATGGTTCTTTTGTAATGCTGTCATCCGTTGCCATGCTATCTTTGTTTCCTAAATTCAATTCTACACGAATATTAAATGTATATAATACCTTTGCTTTTTCGCTATAGCCATCTACCGCTTCTTCCATCAGACTTGTATATGCACTGTTATAAATGATTGCATCACAATCTCCATCAATCAAAGCCTGTGCCTGTGCCTGAACCGAATCATACTCTTTCACTTCGATTGTATCAACACCAATCTGCTTTTCAATATCAGTTACAGCCGTCTGTATATTGTCAGCACCTTTCTCAAACTGTACACCATACGTATAGCCTGCCGCATCTTCTATTGTCTCCGCTGAATCATCTGCGCGCACTGCAACGACCATCTTATCCACTTTGTAGTTGCCGCCTGTGATCTTTCCAATCATATTATTAGCCTGAGCGACATAATAACTTCCAGTAAACATCACAACCGCCATAAGTAAACTGAACACTTTTCCCAAAGTCCCCCGTTTTCTCCTTGCTACCTGTGAATTCAACGTGACGCACCATAAGAAGAATAAAATAGCTGCTGTCAATATCAGATATTTTTCAGGAATCATTCCAAGCAAATACAATACTGCCATCAATGCTACACTTGCAATCGTCTGAAGAACAATACATACTGTCCCTAACTTATTACTTCCCGATCTGCGGGAATACTTATTTGTACTTTTTTTTCTGCGTGCAGAATTGCCAGCAGATCCTTTTCGTTTTGCCATCTTACATCCCTTTTCTTAAATTAGAACAATTTTGACGGGTAAACTCCTTCTTCAATCAATCCACGAAGCGCTGCTGTTACAGATTCTTTATCTTCCTTATATGTCACACCAAACCACTGGTCATGTGACTGCAGTACTTTTACTTCCAGTTTTCCATCACTTAACAGATCTCCAATCATTGTCGGAAGCAGATATTCTGCTTTTAGATCTGTACTTTCTGTTTTCTCAAGGAACTCATCAAATCCTGTCTTAAGAATCTCGAAAAATTTGGGTGTAATTCCCCACATATTCATAGATACCGGTGAATCAATGTTAAGGAATACATCTCCATCCTCTTTATGGATTACGGCTTTTCCATCTTCTTTTTCGATGTTATGTGTCTCTTCAATGTCTGCAAGCATACCATGTCCGTCTACTTTGCACACGCCTCTGGTCACACCGCCATTGTCACTCAATGTATTTTTTAATACAAAGCTGACCATACAAATCTGCATTATATCAGTAGACGGGAGGTTTGTCAAATAACTGTATGCCTCTTTAAATGCTTCTTTTCCATAATAATCATCTGCATTGATTACAAGGAATGGAGCATCCACCACATCTTTACAGCAAAGAATTGCCTGACCTGTTCCCCAAGGTTTTGTTCTTCCTGTGAATTTTCCGCTGAATTTTTCCGGAATATCATCAAGCTCTTGAAATGCATATGCTACTTCTACTTCTTTTTCAATACGGTTGCCAATGATCTCTTTGAAATCTTTCTCGAGATCTTTGCGGATAACGAATACAACTTTGTCAAACCCTGCTTCTAATGCATCATAGATGGAGTAGTCCATGATAATCTCTCCATTTGGTCCGATTGGAGCCAGCTGCTTGATTCCGCCTCCAAAACGACTTCCAATACCTGCCGCCATGATTACTAATGTTGCTTTGCTCATTTCTTTTTCCTCCTAATGTCTCTTCACTGTTACAATATACCAGTTTATAAACACCACTTATTCTCCCAATCCATCTTTCACAAGTTGAATCATATCTGAAAGTGCTGTTTCTTCATCTTCACCTTCGCAAATAATTGTAATCTCATCTCCGCTTTTTATACATGCTCCCAGTACGCTTAATACACTTTTGGCATTTGCATTTACCTCTTCGTTTTTCATCTTTTTGTATACTGTGATCTTGCTCTTGTACTGCATTGCAGTTTTACAAAACAATCCTGCCGGTCTTAGATGAAGTCCTGTCGGATTTTTGATCACTACTTTATCGCTTACCATGTTATTCTCCTATTCTATCTCTCTGATAGTTGGAAGTTTTAACTCCAATATCATATAATATGCATTGAAAACTGTCAATGCCGGTCATCTTAATTCTTTTTTAATTTAGACCTGTAATTTATAAAACAATATAATGTATCACTAATTTGTCTCAGAGTTATTTTCCGGTTGTTCATCTTCTGTGGATTTTTTTTCAGTCAATGTAAGCTGCACTGTCACTGGTTTTGTCAATGTCACTCCATCCGGAAGATCTACTTCTACCGGTATGTCAAAAGTGCCTTCCTTCGTGTAATTCTGGAGGTTTACCGATACTGCATTGCTGATATCCAGACTGTCCAGCGTATCTTTCTCTCCCTGAAATACAAGTGTCACCTCAGCATCTGGCTCATAACTTACCTGAAGATTTTTTGCCAGATAATTCTGTTTGATAGATGCAACCATAAACTCAATTGTACGATTTCCCAACTGTTCGATCATTGCAGTTGCGGTAACCTTTCCCGAAGCGCCTTCAATCAGTTCTACACCTTCCGGCAGATAATCTGTAATGTCAAATGCTTTCTCTATCTTCTCTGTTGCCCCAGCGATAGACAATTCAGATGCTGGAATATTGATACTTTCAATCTTGGATAAGGCCTCTTCTTTTCCGCAGATCTGCACGCTCGCCGGTTCGCTCGAACAACCGAGATATTCATATCCATCTGCCGGTGTTCCAGATGCTTCAAATTTTAACGGAACCGTCTTGATCCTCATTACTGTCACATCTACAGTGATTCCATCTTCTCCAAGATTATTACTTAGCTGTCCCTGATTGATTACATTTCCCGATGCATCATATAAAACAAGTTCTGCTGTAAGTTCTTCATCTTTTGAAATTCCATCTACATTAATCTTCGCTACGGCTTTATCAATTGATTTTACTGTTGATTCTGCTCCTGTAATCGTTATTTTTTCAGGATTAACTTTCATCTCTCCAATCTGATAACCGTCACGCTGCGTTCCTGTTGTGCTAACAGTCAGTGTAAATACAGTCTTACCTGTTGGTTCTGTCTTAATCTGTATATTTCTCGGAGCAGCCTCTGCCGACTGATAAGATCCACTATACTTTGGAATTGATACTGAAATTGGTATCAACCCTGTCCTGGAATCCATTTCTTTAATATCCGCAGTAGCCACAATATCATCCGACTTAATCTGTTGAATCACTGAACGTTTTGCATAAACAACTACGTTTACATTCTGATCATCTAAAACCGTATAAACTTCCCCACCCTGTGTAATCACATCATCGTTCGCTATCGTAACTTTGATGTTTGTATAAGTTGATTTCGTAACCGGATTAGCAACATTCGCAACAATCAGCCAAAGAAATGCTGCAAAAACAAATGCAATAATCTTAAGCGGAAGATTCGTTGTCAATTTGTATTTTTTCATGATCTGTGCCATCCTTTCCGTATAGAAAACTTGTTCTTTGTCTCTGTCTTTCTATACTGAATCTGGCTTAACTGTCTCCGAAGTTCTTCTGCGTTAATAGCTCGAAGCAATCGTCCTCCGGAAGCCACAGAAACAAGTCCAGTTTCTTCTGAAACAACAATCACAAGAGCATCGCAAACCTCGCTCATTCCCAATGCCGCACGATGCCTTGTTCCCAGATCTTTACTGATTGTCATGTTATCTGAAAGTGGCAGATAACATGTTGCTGATGTAATTCTGTCCCCTCTGATAATAACCGCGCCATCATGAAGTGGGGTGTTGTGTTCAAAAATATTGATCAGCACCTGAGAAGACACTTTACAATCAAGCTCTATACCTGTCATTTCATACTCTGTCAACTGAATCACCTGTTCTACTACGATCAGTGCTCCTGTACATACACTTCCCATAGCATAACAAGCTCTTACAATACTATCCAGTGTTTCATCCGAAAACCTTTGATTTTCTTTATTTTTATCGAACGGATTAATGTTACTAAATAAATTTTTCTCTCCCAGCTTCTCCAATGCCCGTCTAAGTTCTGGCTGAAAAACAACAATTGCTGCAATCGCTAATACATTAATCGACTCTCTTGCCAGATACAGGATCGTATTCATTTGAAAAAGCCATGCCAGAAGAATAAATCCCCCCAGCATAAGCATTCCTCGCAGAAGCATCCAGGCTTTTGTGTTCTTGATCCAGAGCATGATTTCATAGACAATAATCGTCACAATCAGAATCTCTATGATATCTTTTATCTGTATATGTGGAAAATACATTCCATTTGAATAATTTCTTATAAAATTCTGAATCCACTCTATCATCTCAAGTCTCACCACCTTATGTAATCATTCGTTGTTATCCACTTTTATGTCTTTTTTCTACTGATTACTCATTTTTCTCATTATTCTGATCCAAGCCTAATTCCTTACTCAGACTTCTTGTTAAAAGAATGTCTTCCGTCATCTTTGAATCATTAAAAATTACTGTCTGTGTAAAATCAGGCTCCTTTTTCAATTGTTCTGCTTGATTTGCGATCTCTTTCTTTTCAATCTTTTCCAAATCAGATACTTCTGATGCTGCAACATTGTTTTCTCTTTCTGAGCTATTCGGCATCTCCGATTCCTGTTCCTGATGTTCTGTAATATGTTTCACCTGCTTCTCAGGAATCTGAACCACTACCTTCGGAACTGCTTTTACATAATAATAGTATTCGTCATCTTCAAACTGAACATTCTCTGTTCTTGAATAATCCACAGAGAAAAAAAACACTTCAAGGAACAATCCTATTACAACACCAAGTATCCCACTGAAAATCATCATCGTATAAGACATATGAAGTCCAAGAGAAATATTTCCCGATGCGCCTACGATCACACAAACTGCCGCTCCTGTTGCTGATGCAATCTTCCAGGAATGATCGACTGCCCGATTTTTAATTCCGTTCACTACCAGCATTCCAATCACTACTGCAAACAGCATAACCCACATTTCTTGATAGCCTACAAACTGTTTTGTGAAATTGGTTAAAGTGCTGATCATTGTTGTTCCATCTGTACCTTTCAATGCTGTTGCCGAAGCTTTGATCAGGTAAAGCAAATAATAAACAAGGATTCCGCAGGATGCAGGAACAATCCATACTGTAGTACCTAGCAGCCCAAATATGACCGGAATCACCAGTGGTATTTTCAAGCCAAAAGCTACTACCGTAAACAGAATCAGCCAGCTCTTCTCCGGGGTAAATCGAAAATAGAAACTATACATTAATAAAAACAGGATCACCGTAACTCCGGCTATTGGCAGAGATAATGTATATAAATGAGCCACTATTAACACGGTTGCTGCTGCCGTCATAACTGCCAGAGGGAGAAATGTACAGACTACTGCTAAACCAACAGTGCAAAGAACAGATGATGCCATCTTCATAAATCCAATATTAGAATTGATCAGGTTAAACACCAAAAGTGCAAGCAAAAACTGTGCTCCCTTTCGAACTAAGAGAGAGTGCGAAACATAAATCTGCTTAAATCTTTCTCTAAGAACCAGTAAATTGTTCATTGTTCATTCTTCTCCTTTTTACACATCTTCTCTAAACGGGACAAATTACGATAATAACGTTTTACATTCTGTTTGGCAACTGCATGTTTTCTCTTATAAAAACTATTTGAGCCAACCCCATATATAACCAAAAAAACTATATAGCCTGCAATTGCTGCAATCAAGAGAACGAATAGTTTTAAAATTGTCAGATCAGCAGATAAACTATCACTTGAATAAATGCAGAAACTAACGAACAAAATTGCATAACCTATTGTTACCCAGATCAATGTAATCCATGTCTTAAGACTTGCATAATCTTTTCTGTAATAATCGACAATTTTAAAATCATCTTTGTGATTCTTCTCATATATCGACATTTTTGTCATTAAACGAATCCTGTCTTTATCTAACATATCCGACATTCACCTTTCCAAATTTCTCTCCTAAGTATACCATATGTTCAGATACCTTGTCCAATGCTTAGAGTCAAAAAGTAGACATTTTCAACACCTGCTTTTTTCAGGATTCCTGCAGCACGTTCTATTGTACTTCCGGTTGTGTAAATATCATCAATCAGAAGAATGTTCTGGCGTGGATTCCACGATTTTGAAACCGCAAATGCCCCCTTCAGATTTCTGTGTCTCTGCTCCCCGTTCATTTCCTTTAAAGGCCGGGTTTTCTTAATCCGATATAAAACATCTTTTTCCATAGGAATTCCCATGCATTCTGATAACTGCTTTGCTAAAAGTTCTGCCTGATTATATCCTCGTTTTCTCATTTTCAATCTATGTAATGGAATTGGAATAATTGCCTGGATCCCCCATCTTCGAATCTGAAATTCAAACTCATCTGCCAGCTCTTTCCCAAAGATTTCCGCATAATATCGCTTGTTGTGATATTTCAACCGATATACTGAATTTGAAACCGGCGGAATGTGAACCCATAGGCTGCGTCCTTGTTCATAATTACTTTTTCTTCTTTCACAATCCCTGCAATACTCTTTCGTTTCATCCTCCAATGGCTTTCCACAATGGATACATTTTATTTCTCCCACCTTAACAACCTGTTTTCTACAGTCATCGCAAATACCTTTTGAGCTGATTTCCTGACAAAACGGGCATCTTTTTGGATACATTTTTTCTAAAATTCTTTGATTCGCTCGTCTAAGCTTGTAAATCTTCCCTGTTCGCTTTTGTTTTCGATCATTTCCTGAAATGTTAGTTCACTCCCTACTATTGTTAAACATTTTTTTGCCCGCGTCACTGCTGTATAAAGCAGATTCCTGTTATATAGTAACTTTGGTCCTGGAAGAAGTGGGATAATGACCGCCGGATACTCGCTTCCCTGAGATTTATGAACCGTAATCGCATAGGCAAGTTCTAACTCATCTGTCATATCGTATCCATATTTTACCTTTCTCCCTTCATCATATTCCACGATAACAGTTTCTGTATATTCATTGATTTCATCAATGACTCCCATGTCACCGTTAAAAACTCCAATTCCTTTGTCGACTGTTAATCCAAATCTGGTAGAAACTTCCCATTCTAATTGATAATTATTTTTAATCTGCATTACTTTATCACCTTCACGGAACAATCTACCATTAATTTCTTTCTCCGTTTTTTGAGGATCTGAAGGATTCAGATATTGCTGTAGGATCACATTCAATCGCTCTACACCCAGCAATCCCTTACGTGTTGGTGTCATTACCTGGATTTCATTTGGATCGGCCTGCACATATCTGGGTAATTTCTTCTGTATTAAAGTAATAACGACGCTAATGATCGTATTCGCATCCTGGCGTTTTAAGAAGAAGAAATCCCGGCTTTTATTATCAATTGTAACCGGTTCTCCTGCATTGATCTTATGAGCATTTACTACAATATCACTCTCTCCTGCCTGACGAAAAATCTTTGTAAGCGTCACTACGTGAAATTTTTCTGAACGTATGATATCTTTTAACACGCTTCCCGGTCCCACGGACGGAAGCTGATCCACATCTCCCACAAGAATAAGTCTTGTTCCTGGAATAACTGCTGATAAAAGCGCATGCATCAGATTCAGATCAACCATGGACATCTCATCTATAATGATAACATCTGTCTCAAGTGGATTCTCTCTGTTTCTCAAAAATCCACCTACACTGTTCTCTTCCTCAGGATTTCCACTTACTTCAAGTAATCTGTGAATCGTCTGGGCTTCATATCCTGTAGCCTCTGTCATTCGCTTTGCCGCGCGTCCTGTTGGCGCTGCAAGAAGGATACTCATTCCTTCGCTTTCAAAAAATTGAATCATCGTATTGATCGTTGTCGTCTTACCTGTACCCGGTCCTCCTGTTAATATGAGCAAACCATGTTTAATAGCTTCTATAACAGCTCTGTGTTGCATTGGATCCAATTCTATCTTTTCTTTCTGTTCTACTCTTTTCAGACGTTTCTCCATCATGTCTTCCGGCATCTGACAGTCAATATCAAGATCATTAAGCATTTTCGCAGTATTCAATTCCAAGTAATAATAATGTGCCGGATAAATGCGAATTTCCTCATCCACTTCTTTCATAACTGTTTTCCGCTCTATACACAGATCCATGATGTACTTCTCAATATCTTCAAGATCAACTCCTAAAAGTGCATTCGCCCTTCGAAGCAATATATTCTGTGGTAAATACACATGCCCCTCACCTACTGCCTGTTGCAATGTATAAAATAAACCACTTCGTATACGATAATCTGAATCTGTATGTATGCCAATCTTGGATGCAATTTCATCCGCAGTCTTAAATCCGATTCCTTCAATATTATCTGCAAGCTGATACGGATTTTCTTCCAACACTTTATACACTTTCATTCCGTAATACTGATAAATCTTGGCTGCCAGCTTTGTGGAAATACCGTATTTCTGCAGATAAATCATGGCTTTTCGCATATCTTTCTTTTCTTCAAGCTGAGATGCAATCTCCTGTGCTTTTCTTTCACTGATTCCTTTGATCTCCGCAAGTCTTTCCGGCTCTTCTTCAATAATGCGGAAAGTATCCTCTTTAAACTTTTTCACGATTCGGCCAGCCAGTGCCGCACCCACACCTTTCACTGCTCCGGAGCCAAGATATCGTTCAATAGAAACAATATCCTCCGGCTCTTTTACTTTATAATGAGAAATCTTCAACTGCTTACCGTAAACATTATGATTCACATATTCTCCTTGAATTTCAAGAAGTTCTCCTTCATTAATATAGTTCAGACTTCCCACGCATGTCACTTCACCATCGTCATGTTCAATATGAAATACTGTATACCCATTATCAGAATTTCTATATACAATATGACTCACATACCCTGTAACTGTTTCCACACTTTTTCCTCTCTCTTCTTGTATCTTTTCCTATTTATATGCAGAAAAAGGGTGTGTTCCTATTATACACACCCCTTGTAATTGAATCTTCTTCTCTAAGAACCTGACACTTCAAATTCTTTTTCAGAATTCTTTCTCTTAAAACTCTTTTCTTCCACTCATAAATTCCACAAACTGTCCGGTACCAATTGCAACGACTTTCATCGGATCCTCCGCTGTCATCGTGTTAATTCCTGTTCTCTCTTCGATCAATTCTTCCAACCCGCGAAGAAGTGCTCCTCCTCCGGTAAGAACAATTCCCCGATCAAGGATATCTGCCGACAACTCCGGCGGAGTCTGCTCAAGTACTCCGATTACAGCTTCTACAATCTGTCCGGTAGACTCTCTCAAAGCTTCTTCTGTCTCAGATGAAGTCACTGTAACCGTCTTCGGAAGCCCTGTTACCAGATTACGCCCTCTGACTTCCATCTTCTCTTCTTCTACAAGTGGATAAGTCGTTCCAATCTTAATCTTGATATCTTCTGCTGTTCTTTCTCCGATCAGAAGATTGTGTTTCTTTCTCATATAGCGTACGATTGCTTCATCGAAATCATCACCCGCTATCTTAATTGATGTATTCACAACTGTTCCACCCAGCGAAATAACTGCAATATCTGCTGTACCGCCACCGATATCAACAATCATATTTCCACAAGGCTTTGAAATATCTATTCCTGCTCCTATTGCAGCTGCCACAGGTTCTTCAATCAGATGAACTTCTCTTGCTCCGGCTGCAAATGTAGCCTCTTCCACTGCCTTTTTTTCTACTTCTGTAACACCACTTGGTACACAGATACTGATTCTTGGCTTCTTAAATGTACGTTTTCCCAGAGCTTTCTGAACAAAATACTTAATCATCTTCTCCGTCACGGTATAATCAGAGATTACTCCTTGTCTGAGTGGTCTTACCGCAATGATATTCCCCGGTGTTCTTCCAAGCATCAGACGTGCTTCTTCACCAATTGCCTTGATCACATTCGTATCACGATCAAATGCGACAACTGATGGTTCTTTCAGAACAACCCCTTTTCCTTTCACATATACCAGTACACTGGCTGTCCCCAAATCTATTCCAAGATCTACTGACATCATAATTTCTATATCTCCCTTCTAAAACGCTCTTTTGCTGTTCTCAGCAAGCTCCTGCAAATAAACGACTCCGTCTGTTACTGATTCCAGCATTTTCTTTCCTCAATCAAGTGTCTTTTGTCCCTTGAAGGGGTTTATCGTTACTGTTTTTTTCACTATTTACTGTTGTCAATATTATGTAACCAAAACAGTAATGTTTTATCATCCGCATACTTTAGTATAATAGACTTCGCTTAAAATAGAAAGGCATTTTTTGCATATATTTTACGACTTTTTTCGACTTTTTTTCGTCTTTATTTCTCCAATATAGACGCAATATATTTTCCTGTATAAGAATCTGGATTCTTTGCGACCTCTTCCGGAGTGCCACTTGCCACAACAGTTCCTCCGCGGTCTCCTCCTTCTGGTCCAATGTCAATAATATAGTCTGCCGTCTTAATCACATCCAGATTATGTTCGATTACAATTACTGTATTTCCATCACCGGAAAGTCTGCGGAGAATCTCTGTTAATTTATGCACGTCTGCAAAATGAAGTCCTGTCGTAGGTTCATCCAGAATATATACCGTTTTTCCGGTACTGCGTTTGCTAAGTTCTGTCGCAAGTTTAATTCTCTGTGCCTCGCCACCTGAAAGCTCTGTAGAAGGCTGTCCCAAACGAATATACGACAATCCGACATCTCTCAACGTCTCCATCTTTCTTCGAATACTTGGCACGTTTTCGAAGAAATCTACCGCTTCTTCCACTGTCATATTCAATACATCATAAATATTTTTCCCTTTATAGCGTACTTCCAGCGTCTCACGATTGTAACGCTTTCCGCCACAGACCTCACATGGAACATAAACATCCGGAAGAAAATGCATCTCGATTTTCAGGATTCCGTCTCCTGCACATGCTTCGCAACGTCCCCCCTTAACATTAAAGCTAAACCGTCCTTTCTTATATCCACGCGCTTTTGCATCCGGTGTTCCTGCAAACAAATCTCGGATCAAATCAAACACGCCTGTATAAGTGGCAGGATTTGACCGTGGCGTCCTTCCGATTGGTGACTGGTCGATATTAATCACTTTGTCAACCTGATCTAGCCCTTCTATTCTCTTATGTTTTCCGGGGATTGTTCTTGCCCGGTTCAAGTCTCTTGCAAGTCTTTTATATAAAATCTGATTCACAAGAGAACTTTTCCCCGATCCAGACACTCCCGTTACACAAGTCATAACTCCCAAAGGGAATTTTACATCAATGTTCTTGAGATTATTCTCTTGTGCACCGACTACTTTCAGATAACCTGTCGGCTTCTTTCTTTCTGTCGGAACCGGAATCCTGATTTTTCCACTCAAATACGCTCCTGTGACAGAATTTGGGTTTTTCATAATTTCCTGTGCATTTCCCACAGCAACAACCTGACCGCCATGTTCTCCTGCCCCCGGACCGATATCTACTATATAATCCGCTGCCAGCATCGTATCTTCATCATGTTCTACTACAATCAATGAATTTCCAAGATCACGCAGATGTTTCAGCGTCGCAAGAAGTTTATCATTATCTCTTTGATGAAGTCCGATACTCGGCTCATCCAGAATATATGCAACTCCGACCAGACCTGATCCAATCTGTGTTGCAAGTCGAATTCTCTGTGCTTCTCCACCGGAAAGTGTTCCTGTCGCACGCGCAAGCGTCAGATAATCCAGACCGACATCCATCAAAAAACTGATTCTTGCTTTGATCTCTTTCAGAATCTGATTACCAATCAACTGCTGTGTCTCTGTCAATTGAAGTTCATCTAAAAATTTCTGAAGACGTTCTATAGAAAGTGTTGTCACTTCTGAAATATTCTTATCTCCAACTGTTACAGCTAAAGCCCCCGGCTTCAAGCGCTGTCCTTTACAGGCTGAACATGGTGTAATATTCATAAATGTCTCATATTCTGCTTTCATCGTCTGAGAACCTGTCTCACGGTAACGACGTTCCACATTCTTGATCAATCCTTCAAATGCAACCGGATAAATCCCTTCGCCTCTCTGACCTTTATAATAAACCTTTACTTCTTTTCCGTCTGTTCCATAAATCAAAACATCATGGATTTCTTTCGGATAATCCTCAAAAGGGGTATCCAGATCAAAATGATATTCTTTACACAGTGCATCCAGAATTGCACGTGTGAAGCTGCTCTTGTCTGTACAGGACTGCCATCCTAAAACTGCAATCGCACCTTGATTAATAGACAACGACGGATCCGGAATCATCAGTTCTTCTGAAAATTCCATTTTGTATCCAAGTCCAAAACATTCCGGGCAAGCCCCAAATGGATTGTTAAAAGAAAAACTGCGAGGCTCAATCTCATCGATACTGATTTCGCAGACAGGACATGAAAAGCTCTGGCTGAAATTCAGAGGTTCTCCATCGATCACATCAACAACAAGCAGACCTTCTGCGAGCTCAAGTACATTTTCGACAGAGTCTGTCAGTCGTTTTTCAATTCCAGGTTTTACTACAAGACGATCTACAATAATCTCAATATTATGCTTGATATTCTTATCTAATGTAATTTCTTCTGAAAGTTCATACATATTGCCATCCACACGAACACGAACATATCCACTCTTTTTTGCACGTTCGAAAAGCTTTGCATGTGTTCCTTTTCTTCCACGTACAACAGGTGCCAAAAGCTGTATCTTCGTTCTCTCCGGAAGCGCCATGATCTGATCCACCATCTGATCTACCGACTGTTTTGCAATCTCACGACCACATTTCGGGCAATGCGGAATTCCAACTCTCGCATATAATAATCGAAAATAATCATAAATCTCCGTAACAGTTCCAACTGTGGAACGTGGATTGTGATTCGTTGATTTCTGATCGATAGAAATTGCAGGTGAAAGCCCTTCGATACTTTCTACATCCGGTTTCTCCATCTGACCAAGAAACTGTCTTGCATAGGAAGACAGTGATTCCATATAACGTCTCTGTCCTTCTGCATAAATTGTATCAAATGCAAGGGAAGATTTTCCAGAACCGCTAAGTCCCGTCAAAACAACCAGTTCATTTCTTGGGATATCTACATCTATATTCTTCAGGTTATTCTCATTCGCGCCTCGTATCTTAATGTACTGTCTGGCGTCCATTTTCTTACCCATTTTGTAATCTCCTATTCCATATCATTGAGCATCTTTTTTAATTCAACAAGCTTATCACGAAGCTCTGCCGCTGCCTCAAAGTTCAATTCCGCTGCTGCCTTCTTCATCTGTTTCGTCAGATCCGCGATCAGTTTCTCCAGTTCTTTCTGGCTCATGGACTCCGGATCTTTTTCAAGCCGCATCTCTTCTGCCGCAACCTTTTTAGAGATACTGATCAGATCACGCACTGACTTCTGAATCGTCTTCGGCGTAATTCCATGCTCTTCATTGTATCTCATCTGAATCTCACGACGACGCTGTGTCTCATCGATCGCCAGCTGCATTGATTCTGTAATCTTATCTGCATACATGATTACATGTCCTTCTGCATTACGCGCTGCACGACCGATTGTCTGAATCAGCGAAGTCTCTGAACGAAGGAATCCTTCTTTATCTGCATCAAGGATTGCAACAAGAGTGATTTCCGGAATATCAAGTCCTTCTCTCAAGAGGTTGATCCCAACCAACACATCAAACACATCTAGACGCATATCTCGGATGATCTCCGTACGTTCAAGTGTATCAATATCCGAATGAAGATATTTTACACGGATTCCTACTTCACGCATATAATCTGTCAAATCTTCTGCCATACGCTTTGTCAGCGTTGTGACAAGGACTTTATTCTTCTTACTGATCTCTTTGTTCACTTCACCGATCAGATCATCAATCTGTCCTTCTACCGGTCGCACTTCAACTTCCGGATCCAGAAGTCCTGTCGGACGGATTACCTGTTCTGCTCGAAGAAGTTCATGATCCTTCTCATATTCTCCCGGTGTCGCAGATACAAACATCACCTGATTGATCTTACTTTCAAACTCATCAAAGTTAAGTGGACGGTTATCCTTCGCAGATGGGAGACGGAACCCATAATCTACCAATGTCTGCTTTCTCGACTGGTCTCCGTGATACATTCCACCAATCTGCGGGATCGTCTTATGTGACTCATCAATCATCATAATAAAATCATCCGGGAAATAATCAATCAATGTATACGGAGCCTGTCCCGGTCGAAGCCCTGCCAAATGTCTGGAATAATTCTCAATTCCGGAACAAAATCCAGTCTCCTTAAGCATCTCAATATCAAAATTCGTTCGCTCTGCAATACGCTGTGCCTCTAAAAGCTTATCATTTCTCTTAAACTCTTTGACACGTTCTTCTAATTCTTCTTCAATATCTGCCACCGCACGTTTGATATTCTCACGGTCAACCACGTAATGAGATGCCGGAAAGATTGCTACATGTTTCAGTTCGTCCTTCACTTCTCCTGTCAAAATATCAATCTCTGAGATCCTGTCTATCTCGTCTCCAAAGAATTCCACACGAATCGCTGTGTCACTCTCATATGCCGGAATGATTTCCAAAACATCTCCACGCACACGAAATGTACCACGGTGGAAATCCATATCATTACGATCATACTGGATCTCAATCAGCTTTGCCATTACTTCATCACGATCTTTGATCATACCCGGACGCAAAGAAACTACCATGTTCTGGTAATCTACCGGGTTACCCAGTCCATAGATACAAGATACACTTGCAACAATGATCACATCTCTTCGCTCCATCAGTGACATAGTTGCGGAGAGTCGAAGCTTATCAATCTCGTCATTGATGGACGAATCCTTGGCAATATATGTGTCTGAAGATGGAACATATGCTTCCGGCTGATAATAGTCGTAGTAGGATACAAAATACTCCACTGCGTTCTCAGGGAACATCTCCTTGAACTCTCCGTATAACTGAGCTGCTAACGTCTTATTATGAGCGATGACAAGTGTCGGCTTCTGTAATTGCTGAATCACATTTGCCATCGTAAAAGTCTTTCCAGAACCCGTAACCCCTAGTAAAGTCTGGCATTGATTGCCTTCCTTGAACCCTTTCACAAGCTCTGCGATCGCCTGTGGCTGGTCTCCGGTTGGCTCATATGGGGCTTTTAATTTGAACTCATTCATGGTAAATTCCTCCATTTGTGACTTTTACTATGACCAATATCAGCCAAAAATTCGTATCCGGATTCGTAACGAAAAACTCATTTTTGTGGTGAATAGATGTGTTTCTCACCTCGTTACGAATAAAAGTCACAAAACTAATATTTGCGGATAAAACAGCACTCGGAAATACCTGAAAATACTAACCTCCGGTCCTGTCATATTTTTACTGTTTGTTCTTGTAACAGTCCCTATTATATCAAATAAATTTTTGAAAGTATATAGATTAACGCAAGAAAAAAGTACAAATGTTCGATTCTTATTTGTACTTTTTTCTTTCACTACTATTCTATTTTTCATCATGCTGCGTTGAAATATTCCTCCAGGATCAAGTCTATTTCAATCATTTCTGAATAATCATAATACTGATCTTTCCTCTCTTTTGGAATAACTTCTTCAATAAATGGTTCCAGTACGTCCAGACAGTCTTCTATGATTTCCTGTGTATCTCCATAGACATCTACGGATATAATTTCCTTGGCATGTCCTAACAAATGCGAAACACCTTTTGAATTAAAACTATTCTTCAGCAAAATGGTTGCATAGGTATTTCTCAACTGGTGAAAATGAATATCAGGCAAATCCAAGGATTTCAACAAGTCTTTATAGTATTTCTGATGAAAACCTTTACTCCTTGGATTCCCATATGTAGAACAACAAATATAATTCCAGTCCCGGAACTCTTTTGGTCTGCGTCTGCGGTTCTTCTCATAAGTTTTCCGTTCTTCCAGAATTGCTTCAAATACATAATCCGGTATTGGAATTTCACGCACACCAGCAGGTGTTTTTGTTTTAATTTCCTGCTTTGTCAGCATCTTAGGTGCACAGTCTTCTGCTTTACTGTTTGGCTTTTTTCCCAACTGACGCTCTACTCTCAACGTCCTGTGAATGTAATCGACATCACTGTATTTCAGAGCATTTATTTCACTTCTTCTGAGTCCCATCAATACCGCAAACAGAATTTGCATATGAATCGATGTCTCCTTGCTCGCCTCAATCAACCGAAGCACCTGCGGAAGTGTCAATGTTTTCTTCTCGTCAATTTTCAGGACGCGATACTCTGTCTTTTTTATTTTCTTCGGTAAATTGATTCCCTTCGCTGGATTTGTTGCCAGTACATTTTTGTTAAATGCATACTCCAATGATGTTTTCATGATCGTCCTGACATTTTTCGCAACTGATTCATACTTCTCTGCAACTGCATTATATAATTTTCTGATATACCCCTGATTTAGTGTAGACATATACATCTTTCCAATCTGTGGAACAATGTAATTCTTAATGGCACTTTTGTAAGTTGTATAAGTGTCGTCTGTTATTCGGGGACGCATAATATTTTCCAACCAGAAGATCATAAACTCCTCTACCCGGATTTTTCCATACACAATATAGGTTCCGGTATGTAACTGTCCGATTACTTCATCACGAAATGCATTGGCTTCTCTTTTGGTTGTGAATCCCGCATGTTGCTGTGTCTTTTTACTTTCGTCTGCAAACGTCAGCAACACACGAAATCCATATCCATTTTTGATTGTTGTCACCGAATAGACCTTATATTCTACATATTTCTTAAAATCAAAGGTCTTATGCATGGCTATCCCTCCGTTCCGGTTTGTTGTGGTACAAATGTATTATTTACAAACGCAATAATCTTATCCTGCTCGTCCATAATCTCACAATAATATTCGTAAGTCGTATGAACGGAACTATGACCTAATAGACCAGATATTTTAAACAATGGGACTCCAAGCTCGATTAAAATAGTCGCAAACATATGTCTGAGTCCATGTACGGTGATATTTGGCAATCCATTTCTGTCACAGATTTTTGTAAGTGCCTGATTCATTGCCGTCAATGATCGGGGTTCGCCATTTTCCTGACAACATACATAATCAAAATCCTTATATTCTATGCCCGGATCATTTTTACGCAGTTCAATCAACTGCTGTCTGCGTTTTACTTCCCGCATCACTACTTTCGGAACTCTTAATATCCGATAACTGTTCTCGGTCTTTGGATTCCGTTCAATAACTGCATATTCCGTAACCGTAAATTCTTTTTCTTTCAGTTTCAGGTTTCCAACAAGCTGTCTGCTGATTCTGACGGTCTGTTTTTCAAAATCAAAATCCTGAAATTTCAATCCAAGAATTTCTCCTTTTCGTAATCCACAAAACAGTCCCAGTAAAATTTCCAGATACCAAGGATTCTTGCTGGCAGCTTCAAGAAAAACCTTCAATTTTTCTTTGCTTAATACCCTTACCTTTGGTTTTGCTCTCGGATATGGCTTTGTCTCAGGCACTGGATTATAGCTTATGAACTTATCTCCTGCTGCATCTTTCATGGCGATACTCAGAAGTTCCCGCCCCTTATTTCCTGCTGAAGGACAGATTTTTGCAACACGTTCCAGTAGAGCATCTAAATACTCTACTGAAATGTATTTTAATTTGATATCTGCTTCCATACTCGGAAGAATCAGATTATATAACGTATATGCTCCAACCATCCTCGTGGTTGTCTCAATTCTCGGACTGAAAATATTTTCAAACCAATATTCCAGATAATCTCCAAGCATTACATCTGTCTTTTGCATTTTTGCAATCTGGAGATCTCTCTGCTTCTTCTGGTATCTTTTTTCATATTCCCAGTAACTTTTCTCTGCTTCTTCCGGCGTTTCAAAGCCACCTTTTTTCCCATATTTTGTCGTCAGATCGTCCTGCAGCTCTTTGGTTCTGTGATACCATGATTTTCCTTCAAAAAAGACAACTCTCTTTTCCTTTGACATTGTCTCCTGCTGCGTTTCTTTCTGTTTCATTCTGCTCTCACTCTTTCTCTCTCCTCGTCTCCATTCAGCCACTTATCAAAAGAATTGCATGGGATACGATACGATCTGCCAATCTTCAACACCCGGAATGGTTTTCTGTCATAATAAACATTTTCTATAAATTCATATGCCTTGGAGCGTCCCAGCCCAAGCAAATTTTGAACATCTTCTACTTTATATACTTTCTTTTCCATTTCATTCTCTATCATTGCCATGACGTTATCCTCCTCGTCCTAATCTTTGCGCTTTACTACCGGTAGTTTTTAGCTGTGTAACATCTAAAAACGGTACACCACTAAGATATCCATTTTCGTCTACATCGTCCAATGTGCGAATTTTCAAATCGCACACTTGACTTTTACGTGTTACTTGTTCTTTCTTCCTATATAATAGTCGTACCCATTCCGGACATTGCAGAACATACATAATTCCTTATATCGCTGCTCCGGATTCACCCGCCGGATATAATGTCCCGGCACCTCATAAAAATTGCCTGCACATACTCTACACAAGCTCACGACTAACGGTTTTTCAATTATCTTCGGTATCCCGGTACTTCTTCGGATTGCTTTATTGATTTTCTCCATTTCAGTACGATCTAAGGTACACACATAATTTTCCAACCGTCTTTTATCTAAAGTTCTAAGCTGCTCCAACAGCACTACAGAATCCTTTTCCAAACCTTCCATTTCCGGGACTGCAATGTGTGTCGGCAGTTTCATTTTTTCTTTACTAGTAATTGCTGCCACGATCACTGTCGGACTGTATTTATTTCCTATATTATTCTGAATCACCAGCACCGGACGATAACCGCCCTGTTCACTTCCAAATACAGGATCGAGGTCGGCGTGATAAATATCCCCACGCCTGACGTTTCTATCTTCCATCTTTGCTTTATCTCCTCTCGACTTTCTAACTGTTGTTATCCCTAAATATGTAAAATACAAGCCTATTTGTCCGCGACGTCCCGACTTGTAATTGGGAAATCATCAGACGGCTGACTGCTAATCAGCTCCACAGGATTTTATTTAAAATAAATATATGGGATTGGGATTTTTCCTCTCCAGGGATCTCCTGAAGCTGCCCTCACTTGTTGCGGCATCAAAGAAATATTTTGTATACACGACTTTATGACCGGACAGGAGTATCATTATGCCTGTTGTCTGTCATCGCCCTGTCAGAAGCAATCTGACAATTATAACCAAATATTTTTCGCTCAACAGTCTGGACAATACAACCTGAAACCAAAAGGAAGTATACGGGTGGGATTTCGCTGTCTTTACCCAGCCTGTGTCATAGCGTATCTGTTAATGTGACTTACGCTCATCACGATAACAACAGGAATGTGCCTGATGAATGTATATGAATTTGTCAAGGTTCGTCCTGCTCCCCAGTTTTTGTGATAAAAGAAGAAACAGGCGGATCAGAATATTTCTCTTTCCACCTGTTTCCTCACTTAAATGCTATTTTTCAACCCACTATCTCAAAATCTTTTTCAAATTTCTGATTGCTGCTTTTACAGACTTTGCTACCATCTGAAAAGAGCATCCTTCTTCCTGTGCAATCTGCTCATAATTCTTATCTTCAAAATAATACTTCATCAATCGTCTTCTCTGAATTTCCGACAACTGCTGGATTGCACTATGTAACCGTTCCGTGTCCATTTTATTCAGAACCGTATCCTCTACACTTTCTTCTTTCTGAAATATCCGTTCATATAAACTGGAATCCCAGATTTCTGACTGTTCCAAATGCCTGTCCACAATATTCATATGCGACACGTCCTGCAATTCAAACGTATTAAAAGCCTCATATACATTCTTTCCTATTTCCAAATCCTTGTACTCTTTTTCACCATTGCGAAATGAAACATAATATTTTCCGTCCTTCTCATAGATTTCATATGGGTTGTATTTATCTTTTCTTCTTTTGGGCTGTCTGCCTTCCATGTCCTTTCCTCCAATCTGAATTTTTTTGAATTCAGATCAGTAGGCGGGGCACGACATCGACATATTGTCCGAGTATTTTCTAAAAATTGGAAACAAAAAACGCCAGATTTCCGCGATGGAAAACTGGCGCGCCAAGAACAGCCACTATTATACTGAATTACATGGAACGATAGTGCCGATGCAATGGTATACTTGCCCGGAGGAGGAGTAATGCTTTTTTTAACTGATGTAGATCATGTGAGCTTTGAAAAAGCAAACGAGAC
>ERZ791879.21-NODE-21-length-210531-cov-32.141389_pt1 | contig 210531 bp, 213 predicted proteins | sample MGYA00510162_ERZ791879 | MGnify/ENA primary metagenome ERZ791879 (study PRJEB30046, sample SAMN00792113) | human gut metagenome | study: EMG produced TPA metagenomics assembly of the A metagenome-wide association study of gut microbiota in type 2... | reverse complement strand
TCTGTTACCTCCACATTCTTTTTTATTTTGAATGTCCGCAAAATCCGTCCTACACCAGTGCAACTACCGCAAGAACTGCATTTATCAGACACCAGCCTGCCCATATAGCCAGATCTGAAAAACTTCCATAACCCGCAAATCCGATAATTGCTGCCAATCCAAAGAGTACTATGAGTGCGATATTCCCACCCTTGCCTAACGATTTTCTCGTAGCGATTGAAACAATTCCACCTGCAAGCATAAGAATTGCCACAATTATTCCTGCACTTCCTGATGCCTCACCATTGGCCTCCAATGCATTAGATACTCCTGCAGCGCATGACTGAAATGATACAAAAACAAATAAAATTATTGATAAAATACCTGAAACTAATTTCCAAACCTTCATGATGAATTTCTCCTATCTATTTAAATATTGTGTAGCTCTACTGTTTAATAATCATACTTTCATATGATGTTTAAATTATTTACTGCGCCGTAAATGTTATCGCATCTGAATCCGCTATTGTATCGTAGCTCTCAGCATTGTATATATGGAATTTAAGCTCCACCTGATCGACCGACGTGATTCCGTTTGCCTCAAGGTCACTTGACATAATGGTTATATCATCTATAGACTTCTTTCCGTCATAGACTGTGGTTGAAAACAGCGGTGTCATCATATATCCATTGATAGACATGTTGTCCACGTTTATTCCGACATTCTGACCTGAGGTGTTTTCGATGTAAAGTAAAATTGCTGTTCCCCAGAAGGAATTTTCATCAACTGTTTTTCCAACAATCCTTACACCATTTGCATTGTAAAGCTCCTGTCCCTCATCGTTTGGTGTCGTATCCATGTTTGCAAATTCAGAGGTCTCAAGCTTTGAATATACATTCTTGAAAAGATTATCCCAGTTTGAATCGTATGCGTGGAAATACATCTCAATTTGTCCTACTGTATCTATTCCGGCTGCTTTAAGCTCTGTTGACGATAAATACATAACCTCATTCGACTTCTTTCCTGCCGCAACATCCGCGCTGAACAGATCTGTGATCATATAATCGTTCACTATAAGTGCATCACAGCCTATTGTATAGTCCTTGGCCGAATTATTTTCAACCAGAAGCTTAATTCCATCTCCCCATATGCTGTCCGTCACATATTCAGTCGCTGTTATTTTGATGCCATCCTGGTCTACAAGCACCTGCTCATTGATGCTCTCATCTGCTGATGCCTGATCTGCGCCGCCTCCGGTCTCTGTTGCGCTTCCCGGTGCAGCTATACTCTTTTTTTGCCCTGTGTCCGAACTGCATCCAAATAATGTAAACGTGATTGCTGTGATGCTCAGTACAAGAGCCAGTAAATTAGTTCTTTTTTTCATGGTTAAGTCCTCCTCTATAAATTGTAGGACTATTATACCATCACAGTATGAATACCGTTCTCCCCGCAGCGGTGGTAAAATTATATTCTAAACCTACTCCTGCACACCACTTGTCCTGAGCATTTCCATGCCATTTTTGCTGAGTAATTCATTCACCTCTATGATTCCACCCGGACGTTCCTTAAAAATAAGCATAAGAAGAGCATCTCTCGGAATCTTTGCATAGAGCTGCGGCATCTCGTATTTTCTCAAGGCTCTCTGGGTCTGCTCTAATGTAAGCTCTGCAGCATAACATATCCTCAGGATAATATCCCTCTGCCTGGTATGTTTTTCGCCTGACAGAAGCTTGTAGCCGTATTTTTCCGGAATATCAGCCTTCAAAAACACCATCTGCTGTGTTATTCTCTTTTCCTTAAGCAAATCCTTTATGTACTCTGAAAATGCATTTTGCTCCGGATCCATGCTGCCTTTCTGCTCAACACAAAATTTGTCAAAATCAGATATATGAGTTTTTCCAAGGATATCATCCAATTCTTTTGTATTTTTTTGCTTCATAAATTTCTCCTATCTGTTATACTTGTACTTGTAACTATTCCTACCTCATTAGCGATACCTGAAAGGATACATGCACCATGAGCGATTACAAAATAATCTCAGCCTTAAATGAAGAGCACAAGGTTTATCTGGTTCAATCTGCACTTTCCGGCAATATTTATGTCCAGAAAATCCTTGATGTATACAATATCCGCGTGTACGAATACCTTTATCGCAATCCTGTGGCCGGTATCCCACGCATTATCAATTACTATGAAGATGGCAATCAGCTTATCGTAATCGAAGAATATATAAGCGGAACCTCCCTGCAGGAAAAAATAGACAACTCCAACCTTAGTGTTTCCGATATAAGAAGCTACATGATTATGCTCTGCAATATACTTAATGCTCTGCACTCGATGACTCCGCCTATAATCCACCGCGATATAAAGCCCTCAAATATCATAATCACCAGTTATAACTATGCCATGCTTTTAGATTTCAATGCCGCAAAACAATTTTCCGGACAAAACGAGTCTGATACCGTGCTGATCGGCACTCCCGGATATGCAGCTCCCGAGCAGTATGGCTTTGGCTCTTCATCTCCAAAAACAGACATATATTCTCTCGGCATAGTACTGCGCGAAATGCTTGGCAGCATCACTCCGGCTCCCGACATTGCTCCAATTTTGCACCGGCTTAACCTGATTGCAGAAAAATGTACTCAGATGACACCAGCTGCAAGATACCAGTCTGTGACAGAATTAAAAAATGCCGTATCGCAGTCATATTATCCTGCGCAGCACAGCACTTCTGCTGCCGGTAATTCAAGTCAATATGCACACCATAACCATGATAATACAAACAATACAGCCAATGCCGATACTGCTAAACGAGCTATCCACGACAGTGCTTCCCGTTTTCTCCCACCCGGATTTCGCACGAGAACTCCATGGAAAATGCTGCTATCCTCAGTCGCATATCTGTTCATAATATGGCTTTGCCTGTCATTGGAATTAGAAAATACTTACGGAGCAAAGCTGTGGCTTGAAAGAATCTTCTGTCTTGGTATGTTCATATTTGCGATTTTCTGTGGCTTTAACTATCTCAATGTACAGAATATACTGCCACTTTGCAAGAGCAAAAACCGCTTCCTTCACTATGTCGGCATAATACTGCTTGATGTGGCAGTGATTTTTGCTCTATTTGTGATTATGTTCATTATAGAGTCTGTTGCATTCCCTATAAAGTGATTTTTTTATAACTATTCAGTACAGAAATATGCGGTACCGCATATTTCGTAAGAAAACGTATATTATGCAGGAGCAAGCGCCCATCAGCGCAGCTGATTCTAATGCGCTTGCGGCTCGCAACTGTGAAGGTACTGAACAGTTACGATTTTTTATATCATAGCACATAAAAATAAGCCATGTTCTCACCGCTGTGGTGGTAACATGGCTTATTAAAGATAAATATATTTTGTTCTCATACATCAAAGAGAATTTCAGTCAAATTATTAATCAAGGTATTTGCAGGAACGATTGATTAGAATGCTGCTCTGTAAATCTCCACAATATCCTCTTTGCCAAGCGGTACAAACGATCCCTTTGAACCCTCGCAGGCCTTCTTTGCCATCACCTCAAAGTTCCTGTCGTCTGTGATTCCCACAGCTCTTAGATTTGCCGGAATGCCCATTGTCTCAAAGAAGAATTTCTTCAGTGCATCAATGCCTGCGTGTGCAAGTGCATAGTCATCATCACCACAAAGTCCCCAGACATTTTTTGCAAACTCCACAAACATCGGAAGCGTGTCGTCATTTAGTATGTGCTCCATCCACGCCGGTGTGAGTATTGCAAGTCCCTCTCCGTGAGTAATATCATAGAAAGCGCTCAGCTCATGCTCCATAGGATGTACGCACCATGCCGGTGAACAGCCGTCACCCACAACGCCGTTGATTGCATGGGTTCCTGCCCACATCAGGTTGGCTCTGGCCTCGTAGTTGTCAGGCTGTGCGAGGGCAACCGGTCCATTTTTAATCATTGTACGCAGCAATCCCTCTGCCATAAATTTCTGGCAGTCAGCATTCTCCATAGAAAAATAATTCTCCATTGTATGGCTCATCATATCTGCAGTTCCCGCTGCAGTCTGTTTTTTTGATACCGAAAAAGTATATTCAGGATTTAATATTGACATAGTTGGCACCATATACGGCGATCCTGTTCCCCACTTTTCATTTTTAGACATATCAGAGATAACAGCAAAAGGATCCATCTCTGTTCCGGTTGCAGAAAGAGTAAGCACATCAAATATCGGAAGTGCTGCCTTAACCTTTGAGCCGTCAAGCACCAGATCCCATGCATCACCATCATACCTTGCACCTGCTGCAACAACCTTTGAGCAATCGATTGTGCTGCCGCCCCCGATTGCAAGTACCATGTCGATGCCCTCATTTTTACAGATTTCAACTCCCCTTCTGACAGTCTCAATCTTTGGGTTTGGCTCCACTCCGCTAAGCTCAAAGACGGTCAGTCCTGAGTCCTTAAGGATTTTCATTGCGGTATCGTAGAGACCGTTTTTCTTTATAGAGCCGCCTCCGTACACTAAAAGCACCTTGCTGCCATATGCCTTGAGCTCTGATAAGCTCGAAATGGTATCCTTTCCGAAATGAATTTTTGTTGGAATGTTGAATGTGAAATTGTACATATATAACACCTCCTGCTAAATAATAATATTTTTTAATCTCTCCAAATCATCTGCATCGGGATGCGACAAAGCCTTGTCAAAATTTTCAATCAGCGCATCAATATTATCCGGATGTTCTGGGTTTTCTTTCATTTTCACATAACGCTCCCTCACAGACTGTGGCATTTTGCCCTGACACATATATTCTCCTACAATAGTGTTACTTGAATCAATGGCGCTTTTAACATTGCCAAGAATCCTTTGAAAATATGCATCACTTCCTCCAAAACCGGCTGTTCCGAACAGAAATATCTTTTTATTTTTCAATTTAGATAAGAAATCTAATGTATCGCTATCTGCGTTTCCCTTGTCCGTCCAAAATCCAATGTATAGCAATTCTGATTCTATCCCCCGTGCATCAGCCGTGCCAAAATAATCACAGCTCTCCTTTGGCAGGACTTCATGAATTTTATCAGCCAGCTTACGTGTGTTGCCTGTCATACTACTGAATACTATAGAATAATTTTCGTTGTACATACAATATCCTCCTTTAAATTAAACTAATACTTGGTCATTTACACTTTAAATCCATCAACTCATTATAGGCAAAGCAGGTATTGGCAATCATATTTTCAATTTCTCGTATCATAATTTCTCTCAACATCCGATCAACACTTTTTTTCCGCAAAATGCAAATCCATAATGCTTGATATTATTCTCAGATATTCCCCTGTCCAGCAATTGAGTATCATAGTTTTTCTCATCAATTTGTCTGAGCGCTGACGCAACCGTATCTTCGAGTCCACTTTCTTCACTGTCATCAAACACCTTAAACTCCATAACAAATGCGTCACGTCCCTTCTCCCTCGGAACCAGAACTACATCATATCTTCCAAAGCCACTTTCACGATTTGAAAGGACTTCATAATTATCACGTATATCCACCAAAAGTCCAAGCACAAAGCCATGATAAAAACGCTCCGGCTGACTACGGTCTGATGGATGATTGCCTGTATCAAAACTACTAAAAGTAGACATCGCCACATCATTCATATACACGTTCATTGCTTTTACATCCCCACTAAATAAAGCCTTCACAAATTCATTATAGTTGGATGATACATCCGCAAACCATCCTTTGAAAAGATTAGAAAACATACTTATAGTCTCAAGATTCGTTATACTAAGTCTGTACCAGGGCTCAAGAGTAATTCCCTTATGGACAATGCTATCAACCTTCAGATACCCACTCGCCAGAAGAAGGCTCCATATAGCGCTCTCATCTTTTTCGAGCCGGTTGAATACTATCTGTTCATCAAAATTCACCTCAATACTCTTTCCATTAACCAGACTTTCCATGAGGCTCTTTATCTCTGCAGATGATCCCTGTATAAGTCTGCTTATAAGAGCATTGGAGCTGGTAGCAGCCCAATAAGGCTTTAACTTTTTTTCTTTCAGAAAATTAGTAATAGACCATGGATTATATATATCTTTGAGCGAACCAAAGGTAAATCCATCATACCACTGCTTAACAACAGCTTTTTTATCACTCATTCCATACTTTTCAATCGACTCAAAAACCTCTTTCTCAGTAAAACCAAAGCAATCGGCATATTGCTCAGACGTAGTCGTAACAACTACCAGGTTATTCAAATCTGAAAAAACAGACTCTTTTGAGACTCTCGTAATTCCTGTCATTATTGCACTTTCCATATATGGATTGGTCTTAAAAGTAGAGTTCAGCAATCCTCTCATAAAATTCACGAATTCGTCCCAATATCCATGAATGTAAGCTTCCTGCATAGGGGTATCATATTCATCAAGTAGAATAATAACCTTCTTCTTGTAGTACTCGCTTAAAAAATATGACAGATCTTTAATGGAATCCTGGGCTGTTACATCATCAATCCTATCTGTCATGTCTGACAGCTTACGCCTGTCAGCTTCTGTGAAATCAGGATAATCCATCAGATAACGATACTGCCTGTATACATCCGCAATTATCTTCTTAACCTTCTGTACCGCATCCTTATAATTTCCCTGCTTTACATCAGCAAAGCTTATAAATATAACAGGATATGCTCCCTGTAGCCTGCGGTATTTTTCGCTGTTCCATATAGAAAGCTTCTCAAAAATCTCACTTTTTTCCGAATAATGATTTGAGAAAAAATAATTAAGCATACTCATATTCAGAGTTTTTCCAAAGCGGCGTGGTCTGGTGATAAGCGTGATGTCATCCGCGCTCTCCCACCATTGCCTGATAAAATCAGTCTTATCTATATAAAAATAATTATTTTCACGAAGGTATAGAAAATCCTGTTTTCCGATACTTATAGTCTGTGCCATACTTTCTTCTCCTAAAATCATATATGCCTATTATATAATTCTTTTGAAACGATTACAAGCAAAGAAAGATACCGCTTCCCCCATAACAACAGCTTACGCGAGAAATAAAATACAAATGGTAATGGTGGCATAGAAATAAAAAATATTATAATATAGGTTAAATATACATTACAGGTTCTTTATTACTTCAACTCTGGTTACCACGCCTTCGCGCATACTATCCACTCTAAGTGCACAATCCTTATAATACACGCAGGCACCTATTGCAACCGTCTTTCCCTCTTCACTCAGCTTGTCGCTTATGACATTGCGAAGAATTCTTGTCTTTTCCTCCGGAATTTTGGCTCCGGTTATGAGATTCGCGTGTGCCACTGTCTGGCTGCCCCGGCATATCATGTGATCTGCCTCATCAAAACTGCAGAACAGGAATTTTCTGATTGCAAACAGTGCTGCTATCGCGCCAATTCCAACAAGAGTCTCATATACATTGAGGTGCTCGACTATCATCTGTCTGGCTGTTGCAAAAAGCAGAACCTCTATGATGGTGCCCGGCTGATGCGTACAGAGCATCTTTACAAACTCCACGCCTATAGCAAGCGACATGGCATATTCCATGTAATACTCCAACTCAAGCTTGTCATACCATATATCAAAAAAACATTGTCCTACAAGCTTTATAATAAGTATCGCTATCACAAATACGAGAAATGCAGACAATACCAGTTCCACGTAGGTCGCTATGTTTTTCATGGTTTTCCTTAAAAATTGTTTCATCATTCACTCTTCCTCTCAGTTATTGTATTATTGAATGAATTGCTCCCGGGATGCTCATATCCACAAACAGAGCTATCATAAATGATAGCTCTGTTTGTATTGTTAGTATCTGATTTATTATTCGGTGTACCGGCAAATATTTGCTGCTTCAGGACACTCAATTCTTAGAACAGGAATGCCACACTGCATATGGAAACAACTGCAATAAGTATAATAAGCAACGGTCCACCGATTTTTACGAAATCTGAAAACTTGTATCCTGCCGGAAGTATCTGCATGTTTACAGCTGTTCCGAAGGATGTTGCTATTGCAAGGTTTGAGCAGGCACCGATTACGATTACCCATGGAATAGGACTGATTCCAAGCGATAATGCAATTGCTATACAGATTGGTGTAAGCATTGCTGCTGTGGCATTGTTTGACATGATGTTTGTCAGCACACTTGTAAGCACTGCGATAACTACTGTAAGAAGCACAACCGATGCGTTCTTTCCTCCGAAGAGGTTGAGTACAGCGTTTGCGATTAATGCTCCGCCACCTGATACGTCAAGTCCTGTTCCGATTCCTGATATTGTTCCGATACATACGAAAACATCCCAAGGAAGATCCGAATATGCTTTTTTAATCGAGATACAGCCTGTTCCAAGTACCATTGCAGCACCTATAAGACCGATTGTACCAATGTTAAAATAGCTCTTGAATGGCTGGAAACCACTTAATACAAATAATACTATGCATAAAATCATGGTTCCGAGTGCCACATAGCCCTTCCATGCCGGAGCATCTGACTCCTGTTCCTTCTCAAGCTTATGTATCTCTGCAACTGAATACATATTTCCCTTGTCGAAGTCAGGACTATCCGGTTTTAATACCTTGTCGAGGAGCTTGTAGCCGATGGTTCCCCAAAAAATAATCTGTACAACTGCTGCCGGAAACATGATCTTTGTCATGTCAAACATTCCCATGCCTTCCTCATAACCGGCATATCCCTGTAATACTGAGTTTGCTGCAAGCTGTGAGGTTGAGCCGATCAGCGAACACGCACCTCCGATAACGGCTGCTGTTCCGGCTGGGAAAATAACCATTTTTGAACGGATTTTTCCACATGAGTTTGCTGCTACGATTGCGATGATAGGCATCCAGATAGCAACTGTTCCGTTGTTACTCATAAATGCTGACATCAATGAACACACAGCACTTACCGTTACTATAAACCGTCTCTCCGTCTTGGCAAGAAAAGAATTTCCGATTTTTTCTCCTATCTTTCTTGCTATTCCGGTTTCAAAAAGTGCGGCACTTACAACACACATTCCGACTACCATCGGCCAGCCTGTTGCGCTGAATCCGCTGTATACTGCGGATAGCTCCATTTCCGGAATAAACATTGCCATTGCTACCGAACCCAGGATAGCAACCACGCTTATCGGCAGTCTGTTCCAGACAAACAAGCCCATTGTAATTAATACAATTATAATTGAAATAATACTAGAATCCATATTATATCCCCCGATATATTTTTATTTTAAACCTCTGCCCAGTCAGCACCCTTCCATTTCTCGTGCTCATATACTGACTTGTCGGCTACATATGGCCACTTTTTACCTTCTGCTACTGCCAGACAGCCCTTGACACACATCTGTGCCATCTTGATTACTGCCTCTCTTGTCTGGGCTGCTGAATGCGGACTTACGATAAGATTTTTGCAGTTTAATAACGGATCATCTGTTTTTGGTGGCTCACTGCAGAATACATCTGTTCCCGCGCCGGCGATAACTCCGTTATTTAATGCTTCTACGAGATCTGCTTCGTTGATGATTCCTCCACGGCTGCAGTTTATTATAAGCGCCGTCGGTTTCATAACAGAAAGCTCCTTCTTTGAGATCATGTTCCTGGTCTGATCTGTGAGCGGTACATGGATTGATACCACATCGCTGTCCTTTAACAGCTCCACATAATCCTCATAATATTTAGCACCATAGCCTTCTACCTGCTCTTTTGTCATAAAAGGATCATACGCTGCAATTCTCATTCCACAGCCTTTGCAGATTTTGGCTGTTTCTCTTCCAATTGCTCCAAGGCCAAGGATTCCGACTGTCTTTCCCTCAAGCTCGAAAGCCTTCTTTGCTCCACGGATTTCCCAGTTTCCTTTGCACATCTCATTCTGTGCCTCGATAAGATTCTTTGACAATGCAAAAATCATTGCTACCGCATGCTCAGCAACACTTCTGTTGTTGGCTCCCGGTGTGATAACCACCGGGATACCAAGCTCTGTTGCTTTTTTTACATCAACCGAATCGTATCCTACGCCTGTACGTCCGATTACCTTGAGCTTCGGGCTGTTTTCTATAGCATTTGCATCACATTTTGCAATTCTTACAATAAGAGCAGCTGCATCCTTCATCTCGTCAAGATAATTGTTCGGATCCTGATTGTCAGCTACATATACATCAGCTATTCCATCTAAAAGCTGCATTCCTTCAGGGCATACAGCCTGTGTCATTACAAACTTCATATTAGTTCATCCTCCCCAGAGTTAGTTCATACCTTTGTCAGCATTCTCTTTTAATACCTTTGCAAGCGCTTCCACACCCTCATCACACAGATAGTTGAATGGACGTCTGCAATCGCCAACAGGATATCCGAGCATTGCAACCGCTTTTTTAACAACTGTGTTAGGATTGCCGTATTTGAATACAGCTCTGAAGCTTGCGATAGAATCCTGTGCTGCCTCTGCCTCCTCAAGCTTGCCCTCTTTGAAAAGGTTGTAGATTGATGAAAGCACATGTGGATAAACATTTGAGCATCCTGCGATTCCTCCGACTCCTCCTTCTTTTAATGCAGGAAGAATGAGTGAATCATTTCCTGATAATACATAGAACTTCTTGTCAAGTTCACGTGTCTCTGTGATATATGCCTTTAAGTTATCCCAATCTCCGCTTGAATCCTTTGCACCGATGATAAGGTCAACATCCTTTGCAAGCTTCTTTACTGTCTCAGGAAGCAGCTTGTTTCCTGTACGGGCAGGAATATTGTAAAGAACGATTGGAGTATCTACATGCTTGGCAACCTCTACATAGTGATCGTATAACTCCTTCTGTGATGCAACCGCAAAGCTTGGAGTGATTATTGAAAGGACGTCAGCTCCGAGCTTTTCTGCCTCCTTGCTCATTCTGATAGTATCCTGTGTTGAAATGCAGCCTGAGCCGGCATATACAGGTACTCTTCCTTTTACCTGATCAATTGCAGCTTCAAGGACTTCGCATTTTTCTTTTTCATTTAAGATATATCCCTCACCGTTTGTTCCAAATGGGAAAATTCCGTGCACACCGCCATCGATAAGTCTGTCAATCTGTGTTCTGAGCTCGTCAGTGTTGATGCTCTCATCTGCGTTCATTGGTGTTAAAATTGGTGTAATAATTCCTTTTAATTCTGTCTGTTTCATGTTTTTCTTCTCCTTTTAAACTTGTTTATTTTTGATTTAATATTTTGTCTGCAATCTTTACCAGTACATCTTTGGTTCCGAACCCACCTGATTTGGATATTATCTGCTGCACAAATCCGTGATTTTTCAGATTGGAAACAACCACACCCTGTTCTATCTCACATACCGGTGTAATCTGGGTACAGCCTATCAGCTTCATATACCCCATCAAAGTGTCGCCGCCTGTCATAAGTATTGTCGTATCCTGCTTATTTGCTGCCAGATAGTCGGCTATGTGTCCATGTGCCGTTGGAATCAGGGCTCTTACATCATTCATAGTCAGCTTATTTGCTTCCATAAAGCCCTTTTTGTCTTCTTCCCGGTCTATGGAATCAATGATGAGACATCTGTCTTTTTCACATTCTTCCTGCATCTTGTGCAAAAACTCCAAGCCCTCCTGTGTGCTGTAATAATCCTTCTGCAATTTTTGTTCTACGGTCATATGGATTCTTGAAAATCCGTGTTCTTCGGCATAGTCAAGCTGATTTTGCGTAATCATATTCAAGCTGCCACATTCCACAAGAAAATTTTCACTCTTCCTATAGCTTTGCGGCTTCGCTGCATCAAATCTGAGCTTGTCGGCAAGCGCTTCCGCAAGTGCGGCACATCCGGCAATAATACAAAGCTCATCTTTTTCCTGCAATTCATCAAGCCTTTCTTCTATGTCTTTGTGTTTTTCCACATCGCAGATTACGATACGTTCATCGCTTTTTATATCATTCAAAGCTTTATTCCGCTTAACACAGGCACATTTCAAAGCTGTCTGCTGTGCGATAATATCAGGTATGTACGACAGCTTTACCGGTTCAAACGGATCCTGCCCGAATACACTTTTTTCAAGAAGCTGCCCCTGTATGTAGTGAGTTCCGTTTACCGTACAGCGGTCTATCTTCGGATACCCCGGCAGGAAATAAACTTTGTCGTGTCCGCTTCCGTCCAAAACTGCCTGAAGCTCACTTCCTATATTTCCGCGGAGCGCTGAGTCCGTTTTTTTGAAAATAACAGGAATCTTAATTGCTTTTGCCCATCCTGTAATATTTTTTACAGTATCATATGCCTTAGCTGCCGGCATTGGTCTGGTCTCAGAATCTATAACCAGAACCTCTGTCGACTCATCTATATCCCAGATAGCTTCCGGCATTTTTGTAAATACCTGGGTGGCAATTCCCTTATTCACAAACTGGATTCCGGTATCCAATGCACCGGTAAAGTCATCTGCTATGATCAACAGCTTTACCATCGCATTTCCTCCCGCTATTTTTTGTTTACTGCAAGCTTTGTCGCATAGTCAATTGAATTTACAAGGCTTAACTCATTCGATTCGCCTTTTCCTGCAAGGTCAAAGCCCGTACCATGGTCTACCGATACCCTTATTACAGGGATTCCGAGTGTTACATTTACACCTGCTACCGCATCCCATTTCTTTAATTCTTTGTTGTATACAAAGCCTTTAACCTTCAGAGGAATATGTCCCTGATCATGGTACATTGCTACAACTATATCATACCAGCCTCCGATTGCCTTAGAGAATATGCTGTCAGGCGGTGTCGGTTTTTTCTCAGGAATATTGATTCCTTCTGCCATTGCCTCATCTATTGCCGGCTGAATTTCTTCAATTTCCTCTGTTCCGAATAGTCCGTTTTCTCCACAGTGTGGGTTAAGACCTGCCACACCAATCTTTGGATTCTCAATGCCTATCGCCTTGCAGGCATCATTTGCAATTCTTATAACTTCAAGGACTCTGTCCTTCTTTACCTTGTCACATGCCTGCCTGAGAGAAACATGCGTCGATACGTGTACAACCCTCAAATCCTCGTGTGCAAGCATCATTGTGTACTTGTCTGTATGGGTGTACTCTGCATAAATCTCTGTATGTCCCGAATAATGATGTCCTGCCATATTTATTGCCTCTTTATTTAAGGCATTTGTGACAGTTGCGTCAATCTCGCCGCTCTGCGCAAGCTCTATTACCTTTACGACATACTGAAAAGCAGCCTCTCCACACATCTTTGATACTTTTCCGAATATGTGTCTGTCCATGTTCACAAGGTTCATGTCGTACACATCAATCGTTCCGTACTCAAACTTTGCTTCTTTAATATCGTGAATCGCATGAATCTTTATCTGTCCTTCTTTTCCTGCGATTTTTACTGCCTCTTCCATACATGCGGCATCACCGATAATCACCGGACGACACTGCTTATATATTTCAGGTCTTGATAACGCTTTTACTGAAATCTCAGAACCGTTTCCCGCAGGATCTCCCATTGTAATTCCGATAATTGGCTTTTTCATAGGCTCCTCCTTTATTTTAATACCTTAAGATATATGTTTCTGATATCGTCAAGGCTTAATTCTTTCATATTGTTTACAAGAAGTCTCTGCTGTTTGCTGCCGGCATCAACAAGGAAATCCAGATCCTCCGGCTTAACACCGAATTCCTTTAAATCCGTTGGAATGTTTGTAACCTTTACAATGTCAGCAATCTGATTGATCATGTACTGTGCTTTCTCATCCTCAGATTTTCCTGCATGCTCAGGGTAAACAGCATCGCAAAGTATTGCAAGTCTCTTGCTGCATGCGTCCTTGTTAAATTCCATAACATGTGCAAAAAGTATGGCATTTGATACACCGTGAGCAATGTGATATTTGCCTCCCAGTGGATATGAAAGTGCATGAACTGCTGTTGTTCCGCTTCCTGTGATTGCGACTCCGCCATAGAAGGCTCCGGTCATCATATTGCTTTTTGCTTCCATATTGTCCGGATTGTTATAAGCTTCCCTGATATTGTGGAAAATAAGCTTGGCTCCGGCTGCTGCGTAGGTATCGGAAAACGGTGTTGCTTTCTTTGAGGTGAAGCACTCAACCACATGGGCCAATGCATCTACACCTGTTGCTGCCACAATTGATTTTGGAAGCTTTCTGATCATATTTGAATCCAATACCACATAGTCCGGAATCATACTGTCATTTACAATTCCTTTCTTTGACTGTTCCTCCGGAACCGCAACGATTGCATTGCAGGTTGCCTCAGATCCTGTTCCGCAGGTTGTCGGAATCATAACCGTCTTAATCTGTTTCTTTGCAAGCGTCGGATCATTGAGCAGATCTTTTATAGTGTAGTCTGCATCTTTTAATACGCAGCAAAGCTTTGCTGCATCCATAACACTTCCCCCACCGATTGCTATGATAAGATCTCCTGATGCGCTCTCCACTTCCTTCATAACCTTTTCAACATCCTGATATGATGGTTCGGAGGCAAGATCATCAAATACCTGATACTCTGTCTTGTTTTCCTCAAGAATCTCTGTCAGCAGATCTAAAAGTCCTGTTGCACGAATGCCTTTATCAGTAAAAACTATTACTTTTTTTGCATTCTCTTTTTCTATTACCGCTTTCACATTCTCAATGCTTCCTGCTCCGCCAAAGATACATGACGGAATTTTAATCTGATAACTCATATATTACCTCTCCTTTGTTATATTGTTATTCTTGTGTTTTATTTTTGAACATCTCTTTGAACTAATCATATAATATCTGTTTTTTGTGACTCGTTCAACGCGTTGTTTTGTTATTTTTGTTCTATTTTGAAACATAAGTCGCATTTATTTGTTGCATTTTAAAACATACTGTAATACAATATGGTTAAATAGTAACAAAGCATCACTAGTGCTATCTTTACGTTTCATTTTTAAACATTAAAATAACCACTTAACATTTACAAATCCTAAAAGGAGAAATATATGCAGAAAACCAAGATTCTTGCCGTCGCCCCTTACGAGGGCATGGCTGACATACTTACCGATATAGCACAGTCGCGCGATGACATTGCTCTCACTGTCCAGACCGGTGATCTGTTCACCGGCCGTGATATCGCAATGCAGCTTGCACATAAAAATTACGATGTTATCATTTCGCGAGGCGGCACCGCAGAGCTTATACAATCTGCTGTTGAGCTTCCCGTCATAGATATATCCATCTCTGTTTACGATATACTTCTGAGCATCAAGCTTGCCGAGAGCTACAACGGAAAATTTGTAATTGCCGGTTTTCCCGGAATCACTGCAAATGCACATCTGCTGTGCGACCTGCTTCAATATGATATTGACATAATCACTTTCAAGGACTCGGCAGATGCAGTCAATCGCCTTAAAGAAGCAAAAGAAAACGGCTGCACGCTTGTCCTATGTGACGTGACCGGTGCCAGAGCCGCAAAGGATATCGGATTAAATTATAATCTTGTAACCTCCGGCAGGGAAAGCATAGAAAACGCCGTTGCCGAGGCTGTAAAGCTTGTGCATTCTTCCAATTATGTCCACAAGCAGAAGGATCTGTTCCAGTCGCTTCTGACCGAGGATGACCGCGAATTCTTAATTTACTCGCCTGCAGGTACTCTGTGGTTTTCAAGCATCGCAATAGATGAAATGAATACATCGTTGATGAATTTTGTACAGACATACATTAAGTCATTTTTGAAAGTTCCGAACCAGACCGTTTCGCATCAGATACGCGATAACGTCTATACTCTGTACAACCGCCACCTGATTTACGAGGACCAGAAGTACACTGCAATTACTATATGTAAGAGTCCTGCATTAACCGCCGAGGACGACCCTGGATTTCAGATTTACAATATTGACAACACCTCCTCCAACGACTTTGCTGACGCTTACAACGGAACCGGTAAAGCAGGCAAAATAGCGCAGATAATAGAAGAATACGCTAAAAGCCATCTGCCTGTGCTTATTCTCGGAGAAAACGGAACCGGCAAAGGCAAGGCTGCATCACTTATTTACAAGCAAAGCAACTATAAGCACGCTCCATTTTACAGTATCGACTGTTCTCTGATAAAAGAGCGTAAGTGGCACAGCCTGCTAAATAATGAGAATTCTCCTCTCAACGAAGTGGACAGCACAGTATTTTTTGAAAAAGCCGATGCTCTTAGTCTGGAACAGATTGGTGATTTGTTTCAATATATAGACCAGACGAAGCTTTGCACGAGAATGAGACTCATAGTCTCGCTTTCCACCAACAACTCCAATCAGCCTGCATTTGCCACAATACGCACCTTTATGGAGAATCATCTTTCCTGCCTTACCATGAATCTCCCACCGCTTCGAGAGCGCATTGACGATTTTTCCGGTATAACCGCGCTCTATCTGCACCGGTTCAATGTCTCCCTCGGGAAACAGATAATAGGCTTTGATGTTGAAGCAATGGAAAAAATGCTCTCGTACAACTGGCCTAACAATCTAGACCAGCTACAGCATGTCCTTAAAGAGCTTGTCACAATAACAAAGACACCGTATATCTCCTGTGACACTGTAGAAACCATCCTGAAACAGGAGCCCGACTACGGACGCGTCTTTGATGATTCAGTAAAATTTGATGGAACTCTAGATGAGATAAATTATCAGATCATTCTTCAGGTGTTACACGAAGAACATGACAATAAAGAAAAAACCGCCAGGCGGCTCGGCATAAGCCGAAGCACACTCTGGCGGATCTTAAAGAACAATAATTAATACTTAATCAATTTCTCCCTGTGGGATAAAAACCTGAACATCAGCATTCTCGTCAAGCTCTATAAATACTCTTGTATCTTTGCCGACCAGTCCCTTAAAATGTCCGGTGAATTTTTCTCCGGACTGGGTTGTTCCGGTAACATCCATTTTGTATACGCTTCCGGCATCTGATGAGAAATCAATTGAATCATGGCTGCCAAGTGTGTTGACAGTCTGCTCTTTGCCATCGTTCCAGGTTACCTTGATATTCTTAGCATTAAAATAAGTCTGGTTTATAAGCCGGATAGTTGTTGTCTCTTTTCCGTCCTGCGCTGCATAAATACAATTAGTACCTATTAACACTCCTGCCATGATAGTAACTAATGCAAACGTAGCAAGAACTTGTTTGTTTATTATTTTATTCATTTCTGAATACCTCCTTATAATGGCACTCCATTATCTTCGCGGATATTTTATCACAAGATATATTAATTAAACAATTGTCAATTAGCTCAAAACTTTTTTATTATTTTATGTTTTTATTGACACTTTTTCAAAGCATTTGACATTATTTTTGGGTTTGTTTTGTACCTAAATTTTATATGAGCTTATTTAGATAAAAATGGACGAAACATGGTATAAATGATATAATTAAAATGAATGATGGAATAATAAGAAATGGTAGAAACTGTTATGGGATTGTTATATGCAATATTTTCAATTTTTATCACGCTATTTTTCCCAAAGCAAATTACGGATGTGATTTGTTATGGAAGACATCGTGATAGAGAAAATATAAAGAGTAAAAAAATATATTGTCTTATATATGTTTTTTGGACATTATTTTTTGGTTTGTTTTGTCTTATGATGGGTTCGGCATCAGGTGTAAATAATACATTTGATAGAGTTTTGGATTATTATGGATTGAATTTTGGCGAATATGATTATTTTGAGGCGGCGTCCATATATGACGAGCATGATTATAAACATGAAGGTGATTTCACTCTTGTATACTATATCAGAAAACATGAAGATAATTTAGATGATTTAATTAAACAAATTGTTCAAGAAAATAATTCTATATACAAAAGATATCAGCTCAGTGAAATTGACGTGGTATATGAAACGAATGGTATTTATTACATATGTGAAAAGGGGGAGGTGATTGCAAAGGTAGTAGTAGAAAACGATGGATTGTTAAAAAAAGTAAGTTATCAATGGAGTAGAGAAAAATTAGAACAAAATCTAGGAGGGTAACAGTATTGTTATGAAAATCCGCGGTATATTACTCCTGCAAAAACACCACATTAAATAATAGGCTCACTAATTATATCCTGGCAAGCCTATTATTTTCTTTCACCCCTATCTGTCAATAGTTAGCTGATTCTCAAATGTTCGCTAACTGATTCATAAAACTTAAACAATGGAATGTCTTTATAGTCTATCCCTTCATCCAAGTCTTCTGAATATAACAAAAGGGTGCTTTTAGAAGTGTTTTTCATGTCTATATGTAAACACAATACATTTATAAAAAAATAATCGAAATAATGAATTTCACATTTTATTACATCTTGATATTCATATTTATTCCCATTAATATAGAAGAAATCTTCATATATCTCATACTCCAATTCCTTTATGAATAATTTCCTTGTTGCTTTTTGATAAATATATGCTATTCCTACAATCATAAATGCATTCATAAAAATAAATGGAAATACATTTATATTCAAGCACAACCTATCAATTGAATATTCCTCAGCAAATACTACCACAATTAACACCAAGAAAAATATAGAAAATCTACCAAATAAGTGCTGTATTTTTATTGTTTCCATATAATACCTCATACCTTTCAATAAAATCCAGTTATAGTCCATTATTTTCTCAAACTTATTTTTTAAGCCATCCTAAAAAACAAGAGTTTTCATGTATACAGCTTCGTTCATTTCATATGTCACATGGTAATTATATTTTTCTTAACAAATCACGAATATTTAATAGATATAAACAACATAAATATGCGGATAGTATTAAAACTTGAAATCGAGCAGTATCCCTTTGAGTAAAAACAAATATATTTATTCCTATAACAAATGACACATCACAAACTATTTCATAAACAAAATTAGATTTAATTACTTTTAATCTCGCAAAATTAAAAAATAAAAATATAAGATTCAATATAACATAAACCATTACAAAATTTATCCCAAATTTGTATTCATCAGTAAATATATTTATTATATCTATAATAAATTTCCCACCAAAAAGAAGTATTGTCCAAGACGCAGATAATGTAATCCACAAATATTTCTTTATATTATCATCACACTTAATCGATTTGTCTCTATTAAAAAACATAGTGATTCGATTATATATATAATTACGTATATCCGTTTCAGACTCAATAACACTTTTTCTATTGTTAATATCTATTTGATTATTTTCTATATTTACTTTATGTAAAAAATAAATCCAGACTATCAAATTTATAATAATAATAATAGACGCTATATTTTTCAAAAAATCAATCTCAAAAAAGTCATTCAATATATTTATTCTGCATAATAAAATAATAAATAAAATGCTATACCACATACAAAACTCTATTGTTCTAATATGCTGTTTTACATTTATTAAAATCATTAAGCTAAACAATAAACATAATAATGATATAAAGTCATCTACATATTTAAATTTAAAACACTTATAAAATGCATTATAAAATGTTAATATATTCACACCACTTATTATTGCACTTGCTATTGCTATATTTCTGTTAATACATTTTTCTCTGTTCATTGCTGCTCTCTTATATTTGCATAGTAACCAATGTTCCAAATCCATTTTCCTTTTCTACTATATACTTCTTATCAATTTTTCGTTCAAAGCAGGCAAATTCCTTTTTACTGAAAAATAACATAGTCAATGTAATTTCTTCATCTTTTGGTTTCGATATTGTGATCCATGTCTTATGATAACAATCAAGACCTAGAATTTTCTGAAGGTTTTCTTTTAGTCTGGCACTGTGTTTTATTTGATTTACTTCCTTGTTAAGTACTAATACAAATCCTATATTTCCAAATAAACTGTAGATATCCATATTTTTTCTATCTGAAAACCATATTATCGGTGTAAAAATAGCCAACAACATACATGCTGCTAAATTTAAGGATATAAAATCAGCACTTACATTTATATCCAGTGCTAATATTACTAATAAACACGCCCATGAAAGTATATTCACAGCTGCCAATACCTTCCACAAAATATTAATTCTTTTCGTCTTTACTAAATAGTATCCCGCAATAAAAATCAGAGCTATGTACATTCCTTCAACAATCTCTTTATTCAAATTCATTACTCCCTTCATGTACTTTAAAATTAATAAAGTAGGTCACACACGAACATATGCTCACACAATTATATGTGACCGAACTTTCAGATGAAAAATCAACGAATTGGTGGACACATTTATGAATATACTTCCGGTCATTTTGAAAACAAAGCTGCATAAAGTTTAAACATTGACGGATACAACATTCTAATCACTATTTCAATAATAATTAATATCGCTCCCAACAAAATTCTTCCCTTTTTTAACAATATGTCTATTTTACTCAAATTTGTTTCTTCACTGATTTTTCTATAACACCATTCACTTTGAATGATTCCAATTAACATTCCATAGCACTTACCTCTTGTATAGTATGGATATCTACTTAATTACATCCTCTTTTTGTTTTTCCTATAATTGTGAACATTTATTAAAATAGTTACTATTATAATCAAATTTATAGACACCAGAAAAAGCATATGTTCCGATACATTTATCTGCTTAACTATCAAAACAACCATTTCCATAACCATCACCATAAACCATAAAACCACTTGTGTTATTAATAATATAAATCTAGCTTTTTTATCTTCTACGCGCTTATCTTGCTCCATTATTATCCCTTCGTATGCTATATATTAAAAGCTTATTTTCTAATTTTTTCTGTCTAACAAAGCCTCATTTTTAGAAGCAAATCTTATAAAAAAACTGTTTGGCAACTCTGTATTTTTAAAAATCACAATATAAAATATTATAAGAATCAATTTTGTTACGTTTGATACATTTTCTACATTAACCAACAAAATATCATCCCACTTATAACCAAGAACACTGCCTATAGAACTCGCCAATACATTAAATGCAATAAAAATAAGTAAAAATTGTCTACTCCATATATTTTTTGACCAAAAAGATTTTATATATTTACGTAATAGTATCAGCACAATAGCAGAAAATACTATAAGAACAATGCAAACTAATGGTTTCTTATAAAGTTCAAATATATACTGCAAGCTAAACATGTTTATTAAAATTCCCATGCCACGTCCGCCAAATATTCCCGATTCATTCAATTCACATTCAATTTTCTTGATTTCTGATATCATAGAAATATAATACACAGCATAAAACATCAAACATCCAATTAATAATAAGCTAATATTCTGAAACTCATCTCCGGTCGTTGTCTTGTCTAATATATAGTAACTAATTACACCTAGTCCCCATATAATAAAATGTACGATATATTTTTTCACTCTTCACCCCTGCATTTTTATCACTAATATTTACCATATCCCCAAACTATTTTTTCTTTTTTGAATCAAATCCAATATACTTATAAGTGTATATCTGCTAAGGAATCCTTCCCTGTCACCCTTAACCGCCTGGCAGTTAAATCCAAGCTGCTCTGCACATTTTGACAGACCTATGAGATTTACTTACATATATAATATCATCATCAGATTCTATCTTATTTATGCAGTATTTTGCTCCTGATACCTCTACCTTCTTGAATTTGAATAGAATATTAATACAACTCTTATTATAGCCAATATTAATGCACTAATTATAATTACAATTATATTCATAACCATATTATCCGACCACGTAAATCCACTTATACATCCTATAATCGCACATACACACCAAAATTCTATCCACTTTTTTAATTTAGAATTCTTATTTTTTTTCAGCATAATTTCACCCTTATAATAATTTTCACATTATACTTTTCAAATACGTTTAATCAATACTACATAATCTAAAAGCAAATTACTATATATGTCCGTGACATACCAAATAGCTTCTTTTCTGATTTTTTTATAGTGAGGTATAGACCACAGCATAAAAGAGGAATAACTACAACATACAACTAAAGACCTTCCAGCCCTTATAAATCAAGCATTACCGCCACTTTCTGTCATCTACTTCTCATCAACGACCTGGAAAATGAAAAACTTAAGATAATATGACTCCGGTACATTAGCTGAGTTGGCCCACAGTATCGGATGATCCGGTCCCTGTGTGCGGAACTCCACCTGGCGCAGCCTCTTGTGAGTTGCCTTTGCTGCTTCCTTGACCGTTTTGGCAAGAAGCTCCTGTGTCATGAAATGAGAGCATGAGCAGGTAGCCAGAAATCCACCATCCTTAACAAGCTTAAGTCCTTTCATGTTAATCTCGCGGTAGCCCTTTATCGCATTTTTGGTAGCCTCACGCGACTTTGTAAATGCCGGAGGATCCAGAATGACCACATCATATTTTTCACCATCTGCAGCGAGCCGTGGCAGCTCATCCAGCACATTTGCAACGCGAAACTTCACTGTGTCTGAGAGATTATTTCTCTTCGCATTTTCTGTAGCCTGCTTAACCGCATACTCTGATATATCAAGTCCTGTGACCTCACTTGCCCCTGCAATTCCCGCATTGAGAGCAAATGTACCCATGTGCGTGAAGCAGTCGAGCACTCTTTTCCCCTTGCAGATGCGCTGCATAGCAAGCCTGTTATACTTCTGGTCTAAGAAAAAGCCTGTTTTCTGTCCATTTTCCACATCGACCATATAGTGAACTGCGTTTTCTACTATCTCCACATTTGTGTCAAACTCGGCTCCTATAAAGCCTTTTACCTTAGGAAGACCTTCTTTTTTGCGCTCATTTGCATCACTGCGCTCGTATACTCCACGAATATTTATTCCGTCCGCCGCCAGCACTTCCTTTAACAGTTCAACGATTTTCACCTTAAACTGCTCCATTCCAAGTGCAAGACACTCCACCACAAGCACATCTGCATATTTGTCCACTGTGATACCCGGCAGGAAATCAGCCTCGCCAAATATCACACGACAGCAGTTTAAATCAGACACATTATCATTGCCTCCTGCCATCACCTGCTTGCGATAATCCCAGGCATTTTGCACTCTCATCCTGAGGAAATTGTCATCAATCAGCTGGTCTGCTTTTCTTGTCATCATTCTGATACGGATTTTTGAATTCTGGTTTATGAAGCCGCGCCCCATCGGATATCCGTCAAAATCGTGTACCACAACAATGTCTCCGTTCGTAAAGGTGCCTGTGATTGTGTCTATTTCATTGTCAAAAATCCATGCGCCGCCTGCCTTTATAGTGCGTCCTTCGCCTTTTTTCAGTGTTACAATTGTATGATTTTCCATGTTTGTTCCTCTTCTAATTTACTTCATTATTCCTTGCTAAAATCTGATTATATAGTTTATCTGAAATTCTATAGCCTTTAGAAATAAGTTTATCTGTCGACATTACATTTCAATTATATGAAATCCCGGCAATATTTACAATACACAAATATTTCTGCAAAACATGCCGATATATATTATAATACAATTATAACATCCGACCGGTAAATGGAGATAAATATGATTACAATTAGCTTATGCATGATAGTAAAAAATGAAGAAGAGGTGCTCGAACGATGTCTGAACAGTCTCAAAGGGCTGATGGATGAAATCATCATAGTGGACACCGGCTCGACGGACAGCACAAAGGAGATAGCTGCACGGTATACTGACAAAATCTATGATTTCTCATGGTGTGACGATTTTGCCGCGGCCAGAAATTTTTCGTTTTCCAAGGCTACGCAGGAATACATATATGCACCTGATGCCGACGAGGTGCTCGACGATACCAACCGCAGGCGTTTCATGATGCTTAAGGCCGCGCTGCTGCCGGAAATTGAGATTGTCCAGATGAAATACATCACTCCAAGCAAATTCAACACAGTGCAAAATTCATCCTCAGAGTATCGCCCGAAGCTGTTCAAGAGGCTTCGCACGTTTACATGGATTAATCCGGTACACGAGACTGTGCGCTTAGAGCCTGTAGTCTATGACAGCGATATCTGTATACAGCACCTGCCGCAGGGCACTCACGGCAAACGTGATTTCACCATATTCAAGCGCTCCTTTGAAAAAAACGGCACCCTGCCAAAAAGTATAGCGACTATGTATGCCAAGGAGCTTTTAAAATGCGGAAACCCCGAGGATTTTACCAATGCCCTGCCATATTTTCAGGGTGAATACCGCAACAGCCCTGACATCGAATCCACCTGCGTGCTATCCCGCTACTATCGAATGAACGGCGACTATGACAAATTTTTTTCTGTTGCCCTAAAAAATGTAGCAGTTGATGGCTGCAGTGAGGTGTGCTGTGAGCTCGGTGCATACTATTTCGACAAGGCAGACTATGAGGAGGCAAGCCTGTGGTATTACAACGCTGCCTTCGAGACAAAGCCGGTACTCGATGTGGAGTGCGGCGGTGGCAAGGCGCTTCATGCCCTGTCTGAGTGCTACTCAAGATGGGCTGATGAGAAGCAGAAAAAGCTTGATTCGCTTCCTCCTAAATCAAGGAATGTATTTAAAGGCGATAAGGAGCTGATTGATTCACTGCGCAGCCAGGCGGCCGATTATCAAAAGCAGGCTGAGGAATGGATGCTTCCGGAGGGTGACTAGCACAGGCTTTTCCATTAAAAGTATCTACCGGTATTTACCAACTTGTAAAATCCTCTCTAAAGTGATAATATAGAGATTATAGGGTTTGTTATTTTTTTAACGTAGCATTTTGCTACTATCATTTTAGGTATCTAAGGAGGATTTTATGAGCTTTTTAGAAGAGTACAAGCAGAAACTTGTCTCAGCAGATGAGGCAGTAAAGATTGTCAAATCAGGCGACTGGGTTGACTACGGCTGGTGCACAGGCACACCTGATGCCCTCGACAAGGCACTTGCCAGAAGAACTGATGAACTTAAGGATGTCAATGTACGTGGTGGTATTTTGCTTAAGCCACTTGCCATTTTCGAGCGTGAGGATGCCGGCGAGCATTTCACATGGAACTCATGGCATATGGGCGGTTATGAGAGAAAGCTTATCAAGAGAGGCTGTTCTTTCTACTCACCAATCCGTTACTCAGAGCTTCCTCGTTATTATAGAGATTCAACAACACCTGACGATGTCGCTATGTTCCAGGTTGCACCGATGGATTCGCACGGTTACTTCAACTTTGGTCCTAACGCATCTCACCTCGGTGCTGTATGCGAGACTTCAAAGAAAATCATCGTTGAGGTCAATGAAAACATGCCTCGCTGTCACGGCGGTTCAGAGGCCAATGTACATATTTCACAGGTTTCTTACATTGTTGAGGGTGACAACCCTGCAATCGGAGAGCTTGGTGCCGGTGGTCCTGCAACAGATGTAGACAAGAAGGTTGCAGAGCTTATCGTTGACCAGATTCCAAACGGTGCCTGTCTCCAGCTCGGTATCGGCGGAATGCCAAACGCAGTAGGCTCACTCATCGCTGAGTCAGACCTCAAGGATCTCGGTGTCCACACAGAGATGTACGTTGACGCATTCGTTGACATCGCAAAGGCCGGAAAAATCACAGGAGCAAAGAAAAACATCGACCGTTATCGTCAGGCTTACGGCTTCGGTGCCGGAACCAAGAAGATGTACGATTATCTCGATGAGAATCCTGAGCTCATGAGTGCCCCGGTAAGCTACACAAATGATATCAAGAATATTGCCGCACTTGACAATTTCATCTCAATCAATAACTGTGTAGACCTTGACCTCTTTGGACAGATCAGCTCAGAGAGCTCAGGCACAAAGCACATCAGTGGTGCCGGCGGACAGCTTGATTTCGTTCTCGGTGCTTATATGTCAAACGGTGGAAAGAGCTTTATCTGCTGCTCTTCAACCTTCACCGACAAGCAGGGCGTAGTTCACTCACGTATCCGTCCTACTCTTGTAGAGGGTTCTGTCGTTACTGACACAAGAGCCAATACTCACTATATCGTTACAGAGTATGGTATGGTAAATGTAAAGGGTCTTTCTACATGGCAGAAGGCAGAGGCAATCATCTCAGTTGCTCATCCTGATTTCCGTGATGAGCTCATCAAAGAGGCTGAGAAGATGCACATTTGGAGAAGATCTAATAGATAATTAATTTTGGATATAATTTTTACAATAAAAGCGGTTTCAGGATGCAATGTCCTGAAACCGCTTTTTGTGTTCTATCTTATGTAAAAAATGTACACCTAAAATTTAGCCGGTATTATGCCCCTGTCGGAATCTGATAACCTGCCTCGTTCATCTGATGTCTCAACTCATCAACTGTAATTTCGAGTCTTCCCGCAGCTTTCTCTGGATTTATATCTCCATCCTGCACAAGCGAATAGAGCATATAATTTTCACCCTGTTTAATACCAGCCTGCTTCTGTTCCTCTCCATATTCCTTTGCATATTCTTTTGCATATTCTTTTGCATATTCTTTGGCATATTCCATTGCATACTGTCTTACTGCTTCACTCATAGCACCACGTCCTTCCTTTTCTTTGTAATAAGCCACTGCTTTTGACAATGCCTCGCTTTTTATCTGCTCCGGCCTGCACTGGTGAAAATCTCTCATCATCCGACCTATATCATCATTACCTTCATACCTTCCATTTACATAGATGATATGTGAACCGTCCCCAAAGACTTCGCCTGTTTCATCAACACGTCTTTGAATGTGATAAAATGGCAGTCCTTTTCTGAACTTATCGTGATCATAAATAAAAATCACGTAGGAATCCTTAATCTCCTTAAACTCCTGTCCTTCCTTCAGCATCCTCGCATCCATCATACTGCTGTGATATCTGGCTCTTCTGACATGCGAGCCTTCCGCATTGATCTGCACCTCGATATCAATATGCCTGCCATCGACATCTATTGCATGCACATCCAAGGTAATACATCGACCGCCAATCACGGGATTTTTTAATTCATCCTGCCCCCTGACGTCTATAACCTTAATATCACGCTCCATTATTACGCGAAGCAGCAGCTCCGTTGTCTCGATATTCTGCCCGAATACAAGACTCATCAGATTGTCATCAAACAGTGTCATTTTGTCAATCAATCTGTTGATGATTACATCGTTCTGGACATAATTATTGCCCAAAACTTCTTTTGTCTCTCCCGACATTATTCTCCTCCTGTTCAATTGTGTAAGCAGGGAGAATATAATATCGCATGATACGAAATCTCTTGTCAATATAAAGCATCCGCAACCCCAGTCCGCTTTATTCACATAATGTTTCTCCACCGACATATCTATTTTCCCTGCTATTGATAGGTAACTTAAAGCATTGAAAATTTCCATGTCTTTGTCGAAAAATATTAAGTGGTTCTGCCCTCTTCAAAGTGATACGCACCGATAAAAATGTGTACTGTGGTGTCGCTCAACAGAAATATAATGCTTTAATATGATTGTAGCATAGCAGTTTCTTTTTGTCATTATTAATTTTCTAAAGTATTAAGTAAAAAATTACGCAGCTATTCAGAAATTGTTTTCTGCAACAAATACCAGCATTTCCTGCAATGATTTCATGTCTGTGAAATTAAATTCAAGTGCCGATGTCGTGTAAAAATCCGAATCATTATTATTATTAAAGCACCTCTTTCAGCACTTCCTCTATCTCGCTCTTTACCGCCTTGACGGAGCCCTGCACCATAACCGGCTTACCACCGCCTCTGGCGCCCAGCTTATTTCTAAGTGCTGTAGCAACTGTATTGCAGTCTGCATTCTTGCTTCCGATAATAAAGCTATAGCCCGCCTCATCATTTCCTGTAAAAAATGCACTAAAGCCACTATATTTTTCCACAAGGCCATTGACGCAATTTCTTGCTGTATTCGTGTCAATGCCGTCCTCAAACAATACTGCATTGTCCGTATCTGTAGAAAGCTCTGCTACCTTATAATCCAAAAGAGCTGACTTTGCTGTACCAAGCTCTGACTTAAGTGACTGGTTTACTGCCTTAAGCTTTGTGACGTTATCCACAATAGCTTCCTGATTTGTGGTAAATATCCCCATGAGCTCTGAGATGATGTCGCACTTTTGTCTGAAAGCCTCCAGCGCCCTGAAACCACAAAGGATGCTGATTCTGACACCGCCCTTATAGTTCTGATAATTCATAACCTTAAGCATACCTATCTCGCCGGTGCGCTTCACATGCGGCGCACAGCATGCACACACATCATATCCTGGCACTGTCACTATTCTGACCTGTCCTTCAATCTCGATTTTACTTCTATATTCCAGCTGCGCAAGCTCATCCCTTGACGGATATGTAACCTCTATCGGAATATTTTTTGAAATGGCTACATTTACCTCATGCTCCACCTCAGCTATATCCTCCGATGAAATCACTCCACTGAAATCCATTGTCACTACAGAATCACTCAGATGAAAGCCCACATTCTCAAAACCAAACCTGCGGTGGACAATTCCCGAAAAAATGTGCTCTCCACTGTGTTGCTGCATATTATAAAAACGATGCTGCCAGTCTATTTTGCCATGTACATGGACGCCTGCTGCAAGCTCTACTTTCTCCGGCTCAAATTCATTGCCAACGGAAATATCCACCGTATGAGTAATGACTCCATTCTTAATCTGCACATCAACGACCCTGAAGCCTCCAAGTATTCCCATGTCCGGGCTCTGTCCGCCCTCCTCCGGGAAAAATAAAGTCTGATTTAATATTATATCAAACCGCTTATCATCTGCCTTGTTCGGCTCGCAGGATATAATATCTGCCTCAAATTCCGTGGCATATGCATCCCTGTCGTAAAGTTTAATTGTTTCTGTCATACTCATACTGCTTGTTCCTCTCGCTCTATATTCTTACGCATCATAGCTATGTCCTATTATAGCGCATTAATAATTCATATGAAACCCCTAAATCTGGTTTCCCACAATCCTGTAGTATGCTCTCGAAGTAATCCTGAAAACCATATAGTATATAGCCACAAACACCAAAAGCGTAGCAACCATACAGATCACAATAATCTTAACATCCGTCAGATTAAACATGGCAAGCAGCCTGCGCAGCAGAGGAAATGCTGCTGCAAGATGACACGTTGCAAGCATAATCGGCAGGAAAAACACCATGCGCACCTGTGAAGTAATGGATTTCTTCACCTCGTCATTGCTCATGCCTACCTTCTCCATAATCTCATAGCGTGCTTTGTCATCATAGCCCTCTGAAATCTGCTTGTAGAAAATAATCATCACAGTAACCATAAGAAACATCGTTCCAAGGAATATTCCGATAAAGAACAGGCCACCATACAATACATAAATCTGTTCTCTGTTTGCATCACGGCTTTCCTCATAGAAGCCTGACACATCTGATTTTACACTATTTTCCTCAAAATGCTTATCCAGAGCCTTTGCCACAGCAAGCTTATCCTCACTGCTGCCATACAGATTATAATCAATTTCATTGTTGAGCATAGTCGGCACACTATCCTCTTCCAGAGAACTGTTCAGGTTAAATATCTCTGCAAGTGTTGACTTGCTGTCCACCACAACATAGTACACACCACTATACATTGATGCCATATAGCTGTCTTTACTTACAGCTGTTTTTTCTGTTGCAGCTACCTTAAATTCTCTACCCAAGATGTTAATTATATCATTATTAAACTTTTCAGTTCCATAAACAGCGACCGAACCGGCATCGAGCTTTGGTATTTTATTCTTTAATCTGCCCTGCAGACCTGGCTCCATCTTTTCGATTTCATCTCTCGTTACAAAATACAACATGGAAATATCATTGTTGTAATTTAAAACCGGCTTAAACTCCTCCCCCTCTCTGCACACAGTCCAGCTAAAATATGTGTAGCTATTGCTTTCCTTAATATCACAGCCACTGCCATCGATTATCTTATCCGACTCTGCCTCTGCTTCTTTCAAAGCATCATCCAGCTTAAGCCCTGCCGGTATTTCCTTATACCAGCTATATACGCTTATATCCGCAGGATATCTCTGCTTAAGCTCTCCCTCCATGCCCACATACATGCTCACGGTTGTAGAAACAACAACCAGCACCATTGTGGAAAGCACACATATACTCGCTAGTCCGCCTGCATTCTGCTTCATTCTGTAAATCATGCCTGAAACTGCCGCAAAATGCTTTTTATTATAGTAAAACTTCTTGTTTTTCCTGAGTGCCTTAAGTATTACAATGCTTCCTGAAATAAATAAAAGATACGTTCCGACGATGACAAGCAGCACTGCGACAAAGAACAGTGAAAGCACCTGGAGAGGATTCTTTGTGGTAATCGCAATATAATATCCCCCGGCAAGACAGCCTAGTCCGATTATAGCGATAAGCCATTTGCTCTTTGGCTCTTTCTCACCGACATTGCCCCCGCGAAGCAGCTCTATCGGATTAGCAAGCTTCACCTGCATCAGGTTATAGATGAGAGTGAGAAAATATAACACTCCAAAAATTAATATTGTATTTACGACAGCGCTAGCGGATACAGTGAAATTAATTTGTGCTTTAATATTTATAATTCTGTACAGAAACATAATCATCAGCTTAGAAAATAAAATCCCTGCTATAATTCCGGATGCTATTGCTGCGAGTGCTACGGTAAGTGTCTCAATTGACAAAACTCTCGCGATATGACGTTTTTCCATGCCAAGAATATTGTATATTCCGACCTCTTTCTTGCGCCTTTTGATAATAAAGCTGTTTGTATAAAACAGAAATATATATGAAAAAACCGCTATTGTTCCGCATCCAAGCCCCATTATCGACGCCAGTGCATCCGCGCCAGGCACCTTGCTAAGTCCCTTTGAGTTGTTTAAAAACATCATCACATAAAACATGGCTATCATGACCATTCCCGATATAATGTAAGGCATATAGAGAGTCTTATTATTTTTTATATTTGTAAATGCCAGCCTGCTATATATTTTATTCATGCTTCTCACCACCTGTCGTAATCAGCATAAGTGCATCCTGAATCTTCACATAGAGCTCGTCATTTGTAAGATTGCCACGGTAAATCTGATGAAACACCTGACCGTCCTTTATGAAAAGCACCCTGTTGGCATGACTTGCAGCCTTTGTGCTGTGTGTCACCATGAGAATGGTCTGCCCGTCCTCGTTTATCCTGTTGAACAGCCTAAGCAGGCTGTCTGTTGCCTTTGAATCAAGTGCTCCTGTCGGCTCATCAGCCAAAATTAATTCAGGATTTGTTATTATCGCGCGTGCCACTGCTGCCCTTTGTTTCTGTCCGCCTGACACCTCATATGGATATTTATTAAGCAGTTTTTCAATTCCAAGCAGTGAAGCTATAGGTGCAAGCCTTTTTTCCATATCCCTATAGTCTACACCTGACAGCACAAGCGGTAAAAAGATATTGTCCTTCAGTGAAAAATTGTCAAGCAGATTAAAATCCTGAAATACGAAGCCCAGATGCTCACGTCTGAAGGCAGATATCTCCTTTTCCTTCAACGAGACAAGATTCTTTCCATTTAAAAGCACCTCTCCCGCTGTCGGCTTGTCAAGTGCCGCGAGAATATTTAAAAGTGTCGTCTTTCCTGAGCCGGACTCTCCCATGATTGCCACGTACTCACCTTCCTCTACAGAGAAATTGATGTTTTTCAATGCCTGAACCTGATTGCCGCCAAACCTGGTGGTATATATTTTTTTGAGGTTACTTACTTCTAAGATTGCCATTTTCGATGCTCCTTTGCGATTATTTCAAAATGTTATTTAAACTTCTATTTTTGTTACCTTTTTTAATATGACATAACTGTTCAGTACCTTCACAGTTGCGGGCTGCAGCCTCTTCATATCATTATAATAACAAAAGACCGGAATGTATGCTATCGAATCAGCTTACATTTCGACCTCGTATCTTACATTTTTGTAAGAAATTAATTTGTAGTTGACAAATAACCCCACATGTATTATTGTATTAATCAAATAATACAGTAGTACAAAAGCAGGTGAAATGATGGAATGGAATTTTAACAACGAAACGCCCATATACCTACAGATCATAGACCGGTTCAAGATGGATATTGCAAACGGCAGCCTAAAGCCAGGTAACAAAGTGCCATCCGTAAGAGAGCTGGCATTGTCAGCCGGTGTAAATCCAAACACCATGCAAAAGGCTCTATCTGAGCTTGAGCGTGACGGCTATCTGGAGTCGAGACGTACCTCCGGCAGATTTGTCTCAGACATGGGGAATCAGGCTGACTCACTAAAAAATGATCTGGCACATAAGCTGTGCAGTGAGTTTTGTGAAGGAATGGCAAAGGTCGGCTTTACACCGGAACAGTCCCTTACGGTATATGAAAATTATCTTAAAAGTTTAAAAAAGGAGTGATGTAAATGGCAGAACGTATTGAAATCAAAAATCTAAGCAAAAACTATAAGAGCCATAAGGTTATCGAAAATATGAATGTGACTTTTCCCGGTGGAAAGATTATCGGCATCCTCGGCCCTAACGGCAGTGGTAAAAGTACACTGATAAAGATGCTTGCCGGAGTATTGCAGCCAAACAAGGGGCAGATACTGATTGACGGTGAGCCTGTCGGAGTAAAGAGCAAGGCTATGGTATCATATCTTCCTGAGCGGACATATCTTAATCCGTCAAAAAAGGTGAGTGATATCATTGCATTTTTCAAGGATTTCTATGCTGATTTCTCACCTGAGCGTGCAAATGCCATGCTTGAGAAATTCGGAGTTGATCCACAGGCAAAGATTAAAAGTCTCTCTAAAGGTATGCGTGAAAAAGTACAGATCGTGCTTGTAATGAGCAGGAATGCAAAGCTTTATCTGCTCGATGAACCTATGGGCGGTGTTGATCCTGCCGCAAGAGACTATATTTTACGCACAATAATCGAAAACTATAATGAAGATTCAACAATTCTTATCACAACTCATCTAATAAGTGATATAGAAAAAGTGCTCGATGATGTGGTATTTATCAGAGATGGCGGTATTTTCCTAAACGATTCCGTAGACAATATCCGCACTAATTACAAGAAAAGTGTTGATGAGCTTTTCAGGGAGGTGTTCGCATGCTGTTAAAATTACTTAAATATGATTTCAGGGAACAATTCAGGGAGCATATCGGACTTTATGCACTGGTGTTTGTGTCAGCCCTGACAGAAATAATTTTAGATAGCTTTGAATTTGATCTTGTATCAGTATTTTTCTGGGCACTGCATAGCCTGTCAGTAATCGCCATGCTGATCTGCAGCCTTGTGATCATAGTTATTTACTTCAGACGCAATCTGTTAAAAGACGAGGGCTACCTCATGAATACGCTGCCTGTAGCGCCATGGATGCTGTATGTGTCAAAATTCCTGACAGCTTTTGTACTTTTTATACTCGATCTGATAGTTGCTGTTTTAACATTTTCTATAATGAACCATGGCTTTGAATGGATTAAAGATATTATAGGAAGTATGTCTGATGAGTTTGCCAATGCCGGATTTACAATGAGTCCTGTTGTAATGTTTGGCAGTATTGCCGTAATATCCCTGCTCTACACGATCTCTATGCTGTTTTTCAGCCTTACTACCGGCTACAGGGCAAATGGAAGCAAAGATGCTAACTCTGTGCTTACTTTCATCATACTTTATGTGATCGGTCAGGTAACAAATATTATAGTGATGATTTTTACATTTTTTATTCCGCTGTCATCAAAGGGATCTATCACTTATATTTTAAATGTATTAAACCATCAGGAGATTACAAGTCTTATGAACAGAGTGGTCATCGGTGCACTTGCCGTATCGCTGATTCTCACTGTGGTGTATGTCGCAGGCTCGATATACAACATGACAAGGAAGCTTAATCTGGAGTAGGAAAAATGAGGGGCAAATTACCTTTTGCCCCTCATATCATTATATCCTAATCCATCGTATCTGCATAATCCAGATCAAACCCTATCCACACCTTAGTTCCTTTTCCAATCTCTGACTCAATGCGGATTGTATGCCCCAGCTTATCCGCCATCTGCCTGCACAGATAAAGCCCAATGCCCGTAGCCTTCTTATCGGCATGACCATTGTAGCCTGTGTAGCCCTTTTCAAAAACACGTGGCAGATCCTCGGCTTTGATTCCTATTCCGGTATCCTTTATTGTAATAAAAAACCGGTTAGCTTTCTTAGCCGTTTCTATTTTAACAAAACCCTGTGGCGTATATTTTATAGCATTTGAAAGTAACTGTTCCAGTATAAATGCAAGCCATTTTCCGTCAGTATATACCTCCTGCACGGTTCCTGAATAATTCATCCCAATATGCCTTCGGATCATAATCTTTGCATATTTTTTGATGGTATCACGTATGACACCATCCACACTGACTTTTTCAAGCACAAAGTCATTTTCGGTGCTGCTCACACGCTGATACTGCAAAGCCATACCGACATATTCCTCTATGCGGAATAATTCGTCCTCAAACGAGTCCATGTTATCTGACAGCAGGCACTGACTCTGTTCATCATCACATATAAGCTGCCCAAGCTCCTCCCGCTCTGCCTCAAGCAGTAGTTTCATAGCCGATATCGGAGTCTTTATCTGGTGCACCCACATAGAGTAATAATCTCTCATCTGTGATTGTCTGATTGCAGCACTGCTTTCTGACTCACTTCTTGCAATACTTTGATTTTCCAGCAGCCGTTGATAAAGCATCTCCACATCATCTGTTGCTTCCGGAAGCTGTGCCTGTTCCTCAACCGGACGCTCTAAAGCATTGCTTAGAGCTTTTACCTTGCTGCTATATCTGAAAAATCCAACCAAAACTGTTATCAGAAGAAGTATTGCATCAAGCACTGCTGCATACACCACATCCTGTTTGCGCGCACCAATCAGGTACATGTAAAGCAAATGGATACATGACATTGTGACTATCATCAGAATCCATATATAGTTTTGTTTTATAAAATTTGTCAGATGCGGTTTGTTTTGTATTTTTGCCATGACCTCTCACCCCAGCCTGTACCCAAGCCCCTTTTTTGTGACAATAAAGCTCTCAAGCCCTATAGAATCCAGCTTTTTACGCAGCCTGTTGACATTCACCGAAAGTGTATTCTCGTCCACATACGCATCACTCTCCCACAGCTTTTCCATTAGAAGACTGCGTGATACAATCCTTTCCCTGTTATCATAAAGTGTCTGCAATATTTTGAGCTCATTCTTTGTAAGCTCGAGCCTTTTGTCGTCATAGGTTATGGTGGCATCAGATATATTGAGCATGGCGCCATTATGCTCCAAAACACTGTTGTTTGCGCCAAAATCATAGCAGCGCCTGATGATAGCCTGTATCTTTACAGTCAGCACATCGAGGTCAAACGGCTTTGCTATAAAGTCGTCAGCCCCCATACTGACTGCCATCACTATATTCATATTATCAGCAGCGGATGACAGGAAAACCACAGGAACCTTTGATACCCTTCTGATTTCCGTACACCAGTGATACCCATTGTAAAACGGCAGACCGATATCCATAAGCACAAGCTGCGGATCAAATGATGCAAATTCTGACATTACAGCATCAAATTTTTGCACCACATGCACATCATAATCCCATTTTTCCAAATGTCTTCTGACAAGCTTTGCTATGGTCTCGTCATCCTCAACCAAAAATATTCTATACATTATTTTCCGCTTTCTTCCATGATAATCTCAGCCGCATCGATGATGAGCTGTGATGCCTTCATACGGAGTAAATCCGGCTTGAGCTGTGCCTTTGGAATCACCTGCTTTACAACGTCAACAGGCTGACCATACTTCTGTGAAATAAGCTCATACTGCTCATCCATCTCCTCGTCAGATACAGTGATATTTTCTACTCTGATGATTTCATCGAGAACAGCCTCAAGCTTTGCCTGCTTCTGTGCAACCGGCTTGAGCTCATCCTTTAAGCTGTCCATAGTCTTGCCTGTCATCTGAAGATACTGCTCCATAGCCACACCCTGCTGTGCAAATGATGCCGCCATCTGCTGAAGTTGCATATTTACCGCTGTCTCTACTGCCTGTGGAGAAACAAGGCATGAGCTGCTTTCAAGAATCTGGTCATAGAGCTTTTCTCTTGCCGCATCAGCCTTTCTTGCCTCTACCTGGTACTCAAGATACTCGTTGATATATTTCTTTAAATCCTCCACTGACTGTACCTCAGGGAAATTTAGAGATGCTGCAAACTCATCGTTCAGCTCTGCTTCCTTCTCATTGTAAATCTCGTGCAGCTTAACCTTGAAAACAACCGCTTTGCCTGCAAGCTCCGGTGCATGATACTGCTCAGGGAATGAGAGATTGATGTCTCTGTCCTCACCGATTTCCATGCCTACAAGCTGCTCCTCAAAGCCCGGAATAAAAGAGCCTGAACCGATTCCCAAAGGGTATTTCTCAGCCTTTCCGCCCTCAAACGCAACTCCGTCCTTAAAGCCCTCGTAGTCGATTACTGCCGTGTCGCCCATCGCTAACGGGCCTGTTTTCTGCTCTCTGACAGGATTTCCTGAAAGAAGTGTCGCTATCTGTGAATTAACATCCTCCTCTGTATATGCAATATAAGGGATGTTTGCCTTTAATCCTTTGTAATTTCCTAATAGGATGTCCATGATTATACCTTTCTTTTATGTGTATTTATATCTGCTTAACGAAGCTGTTATATGCAAATAGTATACACTAGTTTCCAAATAAAGCCAATAAAAACTCAACTCTTTCCATGCTTTTATATATTCTAAATATTTAAGCACCACGTCATATATTACAACTCAATCAGGAAAAGAAATGCCAGTCCATAATAGGTCACAACTGCTACCAGATCATTTACCGTCGTGATAAGCGGGCCTGACGCAACCGCCGGGTCAATCTTTATCTTGTGGAAAAACATCGGAATCACTGTGCCCACAAGGCTTGAAATTGCCATTGCCACAAGCAGTGAAACTCCTACACAGCCTGATACCGCAAATGCTCCAAACCATGTGTAGCCCTTGAACAGATGCACATATATTCCCAGAAATACAAGTGCCATTATTCCAAGCAAGCCACCATTTACAAGGCCTATTCTTACCTCTTTTACTACAAGCAAAAGCTTCTGCTTACCGCTTAGATTCTCATCCATGAGTACTCTGATTGTGACAGCCAGTGACTGTGTTCCTACGTTTCCTGCCATGTCAAGCACCAGCGACTGGAAGCAGATGACTATCGGCAAAGCCGCTACCACATTCTCAAATATTCCGACTACGGAAGACACTATCATTCCCAAAAAAAGCAGGATGATAAGCCATGGCATTCTCTTTTTCATGCTCTCAAGCGTGGTCTCCTTCAAATCCTCCTCTGCGGTCAGTCCGGCGAGCTTTGCATAGTCCTCACCCATCTCATTGTCTACCATCTCTACAATATCATCAGATGTGATGACTCCGAGGATATGCTTATCCTTTGAGAGCACCGGAATTGAATCCTCAGCGTAGTCCTTGATTGTGTCGATACAATCATCGATTTTCTCATGGTCTAGCACATATGGATATGAATGGGCTATAATGCTTTCCAGATTCATGCCCTCCCTGGCTGTGATTAAATCCTTTAAATCGATAGCTCCCGCAAAACATTCATCTGAATCAACCACATATATAGTCATGATATTGTCGTTTTCGCCCGCCTGCCTCACGAGCTGGCTCATAGCCTGCTTCACTGTCAGGCCACCCGGAATACAGATGTAGTTGGTTGTCATATAGCTGCCTATTTCATCATCGTCATATGACAGAAGCATCCTGACATCCTTTTCTGCTTCCTCATCCAGATGCTCTACAATCTCCTTCTTGTCCTCATCCTCCAGATTTTCAAGCAAATCGACAGCATCATCCGAATCCATCAGAGATACAACCCTGGCAGCCTGCTCCACAGACAGCTCATCAAAATAAGCCTGCGGCTCATCAAGATAAGCAAAAATCTCCGCTGTCCGCTGTGTTCCAAGGAGCCTGTAAAGACGTTTGCGCTCCTTCTCGTTCATTCCTGCAAGCATATCAGCAATATCATTCTCATGATAATCTGACAAAACCTCCAGAATTTCCTTATCCGTTTTATGGCTTCTCAATAAAGCAAGAAGCTCTTCGTATTTCTTTGTATTCATCTCCATTTCTCTCCTTTCTCATTTCCGATAGCATTTTCCACATAAAATAAACATATGTGGCTCTCCAAAATCCCAGGATTTTGAAGCATAAAAATCACTCCATGATAGAAAGGACGAAACCCGTGCACTCTATAAATTTGCGCACGAAAAAAGCACCTAACGGTGCCCTGATATATAAACAAGTATGCATTTGTGCACAGCAAAATACAGCACGGCGTAAGCCGATATTCCTTAATATGCCTACACTGTACCTCTAAAAACTGTCCGGTGATGAATCATTCCACGGACAGAATCCACTATGCCTGCCAATACAATACTCACTTGTATATCAGCACCGATGTTGTTCTTACTTCGCCCAAGACCATCACTACTGTCCATGAAATTCACCTCCATACTTAGATTCTAAAATTAATGTAATCATTAACCGTAGAAATTGTATCATCAATATACACAATTTTCAACCCATTAATTATATCTTAAGACACACCATACCTATATTTTACAAGCACGAAGCTGCCTAGATACTGTAGAAATTATGCCTATGAAACGCAGAAATGCCCCGCCAAGGACGGCGGGGCAAGGATTATATGCGCCATGGACGGCGCATATAAACTATATTTTTCTACTGGTTCTCTGTCGGTTCATCTGTCTCCGACTCACTGTCGTGCTCCACTGCAGGATCCACATATGTATACGCATTCTCAGACTTTCTGAAAATTGTATCACTAGATCCAACCTGGCACACAGTTATCTCATCACCATCACTGATGTCTTCCTTATTGATAGCAAGCACACCTGCTGAGAGATAAGTCGAAGCCACCTTGGAGTCGTTGATATAAACCTTACTCCAGTTGGTAAAGTTGTGACCGTAAATATATACTGTATCACCGGTCGATGAATCAGACACATTTGTGATGTCCACCTTGTCAATTCCCATGACAAGATCTGAAGCCGGATATAAATCTGAGCCGTTGTAGCAGTAGCGCTTTCCGTAAAGGATATCGTACTGTAACAGGTCAAGACCATCCTGATATGATGCCTCATCTGTACTGTTCATCTGAGTCTGATGATAGTTCATGATAGTTCCCTCATGGATACCAACAGTGTTTGTAGTATGGGCAAGAAGCTGGTAAGCGTAAAGGTCAGCATCCTCCTTTGGCAGTCCCATGTTGTTCCATGTGATGTACTTTGTCTTGTAGATATCACCTGACTTCATATCAGAATCCTGAAGTCCCATTGTAGGAAGGTGATCTCCAAACATAACAACAATGGTGTCCTCATCTCTCTTAGAGAGCTCATCTGTGAGCTCCTTAATGAAGCGGTCAGCCTCGTTGAGCTGATTTACATAATATGTCCAGGCATTTTTCATGCCCTCGTCCTCAACACCTGACACAGTGTATGTAGGATTTTCTATAACAGGCTCCTTTGGATAATCACCATGAGTGCCAACTGTGATGATATAAGTAAAATCAGACTGATCCGGTGTCGCATCAAAGGTCTTCATAGTCTCGCTGACGAGAATATCATCTGTAGGCCAGCTTCCGTTTGGAGTGTACTCTGTGATATTCATGAGCTCCTTGCTTGTAAAGGTATCAAAGCCCATCTTTGAAAATGCATTGGTACGGCTGTAGAAATTACCACCGTTGTTGTGCACTACATGTGTTGCATAGCCAATTTTTGATAAATCTGAGGCAAGGCTCTCGCAATCTGTCTGCTTTAAAATAGTCTTGTATGGATACTCTCCTGTACCGAAATACTGCATACTGAGTCCTGTAAGCATCTCAAACTCTGTGTTTGCGGTTCCTGCTCCGACTACAGGTACAGTCAGATATCCGCTTGAATAGTTTTTCTCAAGCTCATGGAATGTAGGAATAGGATCCTCATTCACCTGAAGGAAATTAATCTCGTCCGGGTCACAGAATGACTCTAAAAGCACACAGATGATGTTTGGACCGGTTTTTCCGTCCACTGTGGTGGTCTGCTTCTGTGAATTAACCTTCTGCTCCACCTCTTCCACATTCTGCTTATTGTAATCCGCCGGCTTTTTCATTCCACGATCCACTACGGTAGATGAGAATGAGTATACAAAGCCATAATCATCATAGCCCTGGGCGATATTTGAATAGTAGCTGGCAACTACATTGGTATTCTGTGCCACATTGGTTGTGACAGGGATTGCTACGAAAAGCAGTGCTAAAAATGCCACTGAAACGCCTGCATAGCGGATTTTGCCTGTATACTTCGGTCCCTTGATAAAAAGTGCCACAAGAAACAGTGCAAATGTACCAAGTCCAAATACAACTATTGTAGCCTGCTGTGCTGTAAAATAACTGGTATTGTTCATGGCTAAAAGCTCTGGAATACACTTTAAATCAGTATAGCCAAACGGTGTGACACGGTTTGAAAGCACACAGCCGTTGATGATTCCGAGGATAGTCCAAAAACCTGTAATTATTACCCTTGCAAAAGCCCTGCGCCTGAACAGATACACAAGTGAAAATGATACAAACACTAAAAATGAGTTGTACATGAACGCAAGTGTATGTGCATCTACGAACTTACATGCAGAGATAAAGCTCCTGCGCGAGATAATCTCTACTATAAATACGATAGCCATAGCTATGATTGCATGGAATAAAAGCGAATATTTATTTAAAAAATCAATTCTGCGATAATATTTTTCTGAATGAATCTTGTCTTTCTTTACAAAGAGCTTTTGTTTAATGACATTCAATACATCAAATATTTTCTTCATATTTTCCTCCTATTTGCCTTTCTTTTACCTTCTCTTTACTACATGATAATATAGACAAAAATATGCACAAAAACAAGGGCATTTTTTTATAAAAATTGACGTCAAAATTATTGTTTTTGGGTAAATATTGATAATAAAATTAACTCTTTTTTCCTTTTTTGGTTGTTTTCGTAAATTTTGAGTATAAAAACTATTGTTTAATCCGTGGGTAATATGATTATGAAGCCAATGAAACGAAATGTAAATAGGGAAATCGCATATTTAAAGAAAGTTTAATATTTGGCAATCGCCTTTTACGTTATGGATATAATTACATATAAATACAGGCATATATACCGCACCCGGCGGATATATATGCCTGCTTCATAAAGAAATGTTGTAACTATATAGATATTGAACAGTTACAAAATATTTAAATGCGCTCAAGTACTTCGGTTGCTTTTGCGAGGTGGTCGTTTTCTATGCTGTAGAAATCACCCTTATCGGCGATAGCTGCATATGATGTATCGAGCGGCAGCTTGCCAAGTACCGGTACTGAAAGCTCTTTGGCGATTTCGTCTATATGGCTCTCTCCAAAAAGCTTTATCTCCTTGCCGCAGTCAGGGCATTTGAGATAGCTGAAGTTCTCTACCACACCAAGCACTGTGATATGCATTGCCTCTGCCATGTTGTAGGCCTTTTTGACAATCATATTGACAAGCTCCTGCGGTGATGTGACGATTACGATTCCATCTACCGGGAGGGACTGGAATACGGTGAGAGGTACATCTCCTGTTCCCGGTGGCATATCAACGAATAGATAGTCTATATCGCCCCACGCTGTCTCGTTCCAGAACTGTTTTACTACTCCGGCAATGACCGGGCCTCTCCAGATAACCGGATCCTCCTCGTTGTCCATGAGGAGGTTTACTGAGATGAGCTTGATGCCCTCTTTTGTCTCATACGGATGCATCAGGCCGTTTTCGTCTCCGAGTATCTGGTCATGTGCGCCAAACATCTTTGGTATTGACGGTCCTGTGATATCGGCATCGAGGATACCTACCTTGTAGCCCTTCTTTGCCATATTTACCGCCAGTGAGGATGTGACGAATGATTTTCCTACTCCGCCCTTTCCGCTGACAACTCCTATTACATGCTTGATGTTTGAAAATTTATTCTGCTCTACGAGGAAGCTCTGTGGTCCGCCATTATGTGATGGACATCCCTCGCAGCTTGATTTTGTGCAGCTTCCCGCGCTGCTACAGCTACTGTTTTCCGGCATTTTTATCTCCTTTTCCTATGAGAAAGCAGTTGTTGTATTTCACAAAATATATTTGTGATTGCGATTACTTCTCATATCCTGTGTTTATTTATGTGTTTATCGTTCATATTTCATACGATATCTCTATATGGTAGTATACCACGTATGCAGCATTTTTTATGCTTTTTTTCAAAAACACCCCTATTTTTCATAATTCTTTTTGCTGCATATCGTTTCCGTCTTTTCCACGGAAAATACAATATTATAAGAATCAAAAATAAATAATAAATGAACCATGTGTCATCCATAGCTTACTTGCCTCCCTACCGCATCAGGTCACCTTAAAGCACTTTATTGCACTTTATCGCAGCCCTGCAATATCGCTTTAAACTTCATTTACAATTAAATTTTCTCCCATTTTCAACAAGTAAAACCGCCACCAGCGAGCTTACCAACAAAAACATCGGATAAAACAGATATGGCAGTATATTAAAGGCTGACACCTCATGTCCCAGCTCGTGTACTGCCGATATAGCCACGAGCATCTGCGCTCCATATGGTATCATCCCCTGAAAAATGCACGAAAATGTATCCAGTATAGACGCTGTTTTACGTGGAGTTATGTCATATTTCTGAGCCATTTCCTTTGCTATCGGATTTGCCATAACTATAGCAACTGTATTGTTGGCAGTGGCAATATCGATAAGTCCTACCAGAAGTCCCATACCGAGCAGTCCACCTCGTTTGCCCCTGAATGTCCTGTAAATACCCGAAAGCAGGGCATCAAAGCCACCATATTCACGGATCAGCGCACACATGGCTGCCACAAGCACTGCAACCATACAGGTTTCAAACATGCCTGACGCTCCACTTCCCATATTGGTAAGCAGATCGTATGGTGCTGTATTTCCTGTTGCAAGCATTATGACCGTTCCCGATATGATTCCTATTATAAGCACTACAAATACATTTATTCCGGCAATTCCACCGATCAGCACGAGAATATACGGTACTATCTGCAACAGATGATATTCCTGCGATACAGCGCCCGCGATATCTGTCCTGAATGACAGAATTGCTATAACAACCAGCGTCATTACTGCCGCCGGAAGTGCAATGAAAAAATTCTCCCTGAATTTGTCCTTCATCTGACAGCCCTGTCCGTTACATGCGGCAATGGTCGTATCTGATATAAAGGAAAGGTTGTCTCCGAACATCGCGCCGCCCATTACAGAGCCTATACAAAGTGGCAGACCAAAGCCCGATGCATCAGATACAGCTGCCGCTATCGGCACAATCAGTGTTATGGTTCCAACTGATGTACCCATCGCAATAGAGACAAAGCATGCCACAACAAAAAGCACCATCACCGCGAACCTTGCCGGTATCAGTGACAGCATGAAATATGCCACGCTCTCCGCACTGCTTCGACCTACTACACCCACGAATGCTCCCGCGGTAAGGAAAATGAGCAGCATTGTTATGATATTTTTGTCAGCCAGTCCCTGTGCCATTATCTCTAGCTTTTGGTCGAATTTCACACTACGATTCTGCAGACATGCCACCAGTATTGCCACGAGGAATGCTATTATGATGGGCACATTATAAAACCCCATCGGAATTTTCATTACATATTCAAAAAGTATTCCCAATCCCAGATACAGTACGAGAAATACTGCTATTGGTAACAGGGCTATTGGATTTTGTTTTTTCATGTTTATATGTTTCCTTTACATTTTTTTAGTATATTTCCATTAAACACTTTACCATTTATACCTCAGTATCTCACATTTGTCATACAGATTTCCTCTTACTGACTCCTTAATCGGTAATATATGCTTCTTTTTAACTATATAAGAAATATTTTGTCTGCTACATTCCAGAGTATTGCATACTTCCGTTGTATCCAGCATATTTTTTTGAGTAAATTTCTTGAAATCCTCAAGTGTAAGTGGCAGCGTTTCTTTCGCCCCATATAATGCCCATGCCGGAATGTCGATGGAATTGTTGAATGTAATATAATATCCACCAACCCCTATCTGTCCTGACTCATATAAACCTTTATGTCTGATTACCTTTGCGATATCATCTGCATCGACATTGTCAAGTGTTGCGATATCCACTTTTTTTACACAGCCATCATAAAAAAAGCACAGAAGCCGACCATTTCCTACTATTACACATTCTTTCAGATTTCTCTGTTGTCTTTCCTCAACAAACATTGGTACTTCATCTGTCTTTCTGATATAAAGGCTATCCTGTGAGCACCGTCCATCCGAAATCTCCAGAAACTGCATTTCGTCATATGATTTTAGATGATGTGTATTCAGTATATCACCTATATTCTGTCTTCCGCTGGGAATCACACGCTCCTTTATCCAACAAAAGCTCATATCCCGTGGAATAGTATATATCTTTTTCTTTATATATCCTGTAAAAAGCAATGGTGCATTCCACTCATCAAGATATTCAGGTAATTCTATAATGGCGGTACGTGATTTTTCATAATATAATAGCACCCCTGACAGAAGATCATTTTCCTCATCAATTATCTTAAAGATTTTCATATATTTTGTACCTTTCATATATCATGTTCCAAGCTTTTTCAATAAATTTATCCGAAACAATATCCTGAAGTCCATCAAAAATAAATGTTTTATCTTTCTCCTGCAGTTTTCCTGTAAAAAGCTCTTTCTTTCCTCCTACAATCTGCAAATTATCATAACACGAATATCCTCCGATAAAGTTCTGACATTTTTTATCTTCCATAATGTCAAATTTGTCTATATCCTGATCTGACATGCATGAATACATAAGCGATAATCCATGATCAAATAATGGAGCAATTCGAAGCGAATGTTCTCTGGTATTTCTCAAAATCTCTATATTAGCACCGTGTCGGTCTCTATTTAAAATCAGATAATCAATGACTATCATTTGGTCAATATATCTTTCCCAGCCACATCGCACACAAAAGTCATAATGCGATTCTCCTTTCCGCGCGTTAGCTCTATAATAATCATCCAATGCGATCTTGCTCTCTCCACGCTTTTTGAAATCCTTGGAAGCACATAAAAAAGTATTATATATTCTTCCCTCAATCTCTATATCAGCATGAATCAGCTCATAATTCAAATGCTCAACACCAAGTGTTGTCAGCAATCTGTCGACAATTATTTCATTTATGCACTCATGCCCTATAACTCCATTCACCGGATCAAAATTTGACAGCTTATAATATATTTTCTTATCTCCCATTATTGATTCTGACTTTAAAAAAGTGCCTGCTGTCCCGCTTGAACTTCTGATATGTGACCATTTTAAATAGGTTAAATCCTGTGTCTGTTTAATTATATCCATTTTTCCCCCATATAATTTATATCATCATATTGCTCTCGTTAAATAGTTTACAGTTATTATATATTTTTATTTTACACTCGTCAAATATAATATATGTATTAAAAAAGGTTCATCTTGTTAATCAAGATGAACCAAACATCACGGAGCTTTCTTCATTTTACAATTCTATCTCTGACAAGAAAGAATATCAGACATTTGTCATACTATTTCTTCCTTAACCCATATCGACTATAACCTCTATATATTAAAGGCAACAGTACAATAAATAGTAAGATGTATAAGAACATCAAGAACGAAATCTGACGAAATACAAACGGACCAATCTGAAAAAGAATTGGCGACCTCACTACATTAAGAATATTAGTCAATACAGTCGGCAACAAATTGAAAAAAGCATCAAATGCCGGTAATACTCTTGCGATAAACGGTATCATACAAAGCAGGAAAAACGGGATACAAACCGCCAGATTCGGTGTATGCATCTTAACTGTCACCAGCATTGTCAGTGCAGCACAAAACATCGTTGCGATATATCCGCCCACAAGTATCAGCAAATAATATTCTCCATATGTCATAACATAAATACTATATGGATCATCAATCTGATACGGTGTGAAAAATCCACTCGTTCCCATTACTGCAAATGAGATAAGAGACAATATCCCTACTCCGATCCAATAGATAACCGTTGACACGAAGATTCCTGCAATAATCTTGTTTTTTATTGCCTTCGATCTCCCGTACTTTGTAGCAAAAAAAACATCCTCTGTTCCGGGGCGGAACTCTCCGGAAAATATACCGGCTACCAAAAAACCTATGATCACTGCCATTAATAGTACATAAGTTTGTGCGTACATTGTCATCGTAGCCCAGGAACCTTTTGCTTCGAACGTAAAAGGTATTTCTATCTTTTTATAAACGTTTTCCAGATAACTTCTCTTTTCAGGTGTGGTTCCGTACTCTTCTGCCATTTTCTTCATATTATCTTGATAGATTGTATAGATGTCCTGTAATTGTTCATCTGAGAGCTGATACACTGCACCTTCATTCCATTCTGAATCCGGAGTCAATACGCCAATTACAAAACTATAAATATCGTAATATGACTGTACTGTTTTACCATATTCTGTATTAGGTATCTCATCTTGATACTTAGCCGATAATGTCTTGTAATCATTTATCACTTCGGAAATTTTCTCCGTTGTAAGTTTCCCTTTCCATTGATTGACATCTTCAGCCAGAAGCCGTCCCGCGTCAATACCTGTGTGGCTCTGTCCGTCTGCATCCGTATAGCTCATACTCCCAATTGCCATACCTGAATAAATAACCGTCATCACAAGTACTGCCGCAAGCAGAACCTTATTCATCCTCTTTGAAAAAATCTTTTTCAGTTCATATTTGAACATCATCTTTATCACCTGCCTTTTCTCCAAAATACAGAAGAAATGCATCCTCTAATGTTGCCCCCACCTGTACTGCATTTCTGGTCGGTGGCATCTTTGAAAGGACTCTCAACTCTACTCCATCAGAAACTGTTCTTACATTTCCAATCAGATATTTTTTCATATAATTGTTCAACTCACTTTTAGGAATAATGCAATTCCACACGAACATATCCATAGACAAAATGATCTCATCTGAAGTCCCTGTATAGAAAAATTTTCCTTCTTTCATTAATATAATCTCATTTGCCACATATTCAACATCTGACACAATATGCGTAGACAACAGTACAAGACGATCTTCCGACAATTCACTTATCAGATTACGGAACCTGATTCTCTCATTCGGATCAAGACCTGCTGTCGGTTCATCCAACACAAGTATCCGCGGATCATTCAACATCGCCTGGGCAATTCCGACCCTCCGGATCATGCCCCCTGATAAAGTCCGCATCTTTCTTTTCCTCTTTTCAGCCATTCCGACCTGCTCCAACAGTTTTAATGCCCTTTTCTTTGCCCTGATGGGCCTGATTCCTTTGATAGATGCAATATACAGCATGTAGTCATACACCGAAAGATCAGGATAAAACCCATAACTCTGCGGCAAATAACCGAGTATTTCCCTATAAGATGCCCCCTGACTAAAGATATCCTTTCCATTCCACAAGATTTCTCCGCTTGTTGGGGTTATCGCTGTACATATCATCCGCATTAAAGTGGTTTTTCCCGCTCCATTTACTCCCAATAATCCATATACACCTTTCCCCATAGAATGTGTTACATGTTCTACTGCGTGTACATTCCCATAATCTTTTGTTACATTTTTAAATTGCAGTTCCACTCGACTTCACCTCCCAGTTTATTTCACAGTTACATTGCGATTTGTGAACACAAAAAATAAGATAACCAAACGATATGATCAACAAGCTCCCCCAGATTGGCATCGAAATCCTCTGATAAATAGAATCTGTCGATACAATCAGTGTCCAGATAAGTATACATGCTATACTTAGGAAAACAGCAATATACTCCATATCATTCCATTTGCTGTACAATAACCGGAAGCAGATACAACAGGAAACATTAAACGGCACTAAGAAATCTATGATGAGTCGGTATGCCGAAATCTGTAATGTATAAACTGAAACACCGAAAAAAAAGGTAGTCATAAGTAAATCCACCACTGCAAACAGCAATATCCTTGCAGCACAGATCTGGCGCAGTGAATAGAATGCTGTTTTTTCAATTTCCACTGCTGAAAAGCTCCGATTCTTCCAAATTTCCGGTATGATCATTACCGAAAACATCACTGACATAGCCCCCAGTGTTCTCTCTGTATTTGCTCCCACATCCGAGTCCACAAGCAGTATCCAAAGCAGAACTAAAATTCCTCCTTGCAGAACCCACCATCTCTTTTTGATAAATTTGAACTGCTCAAATAAAAATTCAAAATATGATGCTCGTCTGTTATCCTGTCTGTTCATAATGTCTGAACACCGCTCTTTTACTGTGTCAACAGCCGTTTCCCGTATATATTCCTTCTGTATCAAGGATTTATACTCCTCGATTTTTCTCTGATATTGCTTCATAATTTTTCCACCTCCAACTGTTTTGCCAGCAATTCTTTTGCCTTTGAAACACGATATTTTACAAGCGACAATTTTATATTTAATAAATCAGCAATTTCTTTTTGTTTTAATCCCTGAAAGAAAAACAGGATTACAATCTCTTTTATATCTTCCGGGAGCTGCTCCAGAGCCCTCTCTATATCAATCCGGATTTCTATGTTTTTCGGATTCTCATCTTCTATATCCGGCAACTGGTCTGTCATTATTTCCTTCTTTTTCTTGTAATTATTCTTTATAATATTCCCTGCTATGCTATACAAATAGCTCTTTGTCTTCTTGATCTCTGCCCCGCTTATTAGTGCTCCGAAGAATCTCTCAAAAGTTTCCTGTACCATATCTTCCGCATATTCCTGATTATGAGTATGTAAATAACAATATTGATAGATAGAAGAATAATACTTTTCAACCAACTGATTACCTGCTTGATTGTCACCGTTTCTGATTTTCTGAACTAATAAAAAATCAGCAATCATCTCATATCACCTCTCTTGTCCTCTATAATAATAAGACAACTTAAGGTGATAAAAAGTTAGTGAAAAATTAATATTCATTTAATTTTTTATAATTTTCACCTCAGTGACTCGATATATTCCTCCAGACACAATCCTTTTTCCTGCATTTCTATGGCAGATTCCACCCAAAAGAAGTATCTGCTTCTCTTCTAAATAGATTGAAACTATTAATCATTGGAATTTCATCCTGAATCGCTATATACGAAACAGCCCGCAAAAACACTAATCCCAATATAAAAACTAAAGCAACCACAACGATATGCTTCAAAAGTCTCTTTCGTCTGGTATACCGTTTATAACTTCTCATGTTTATCACCTTCAATCTGCTTTCAAATTTAATAATCTATATTTTATGACAATTCAGCATATAGAAAAGTTAGTTATTCTAGAAAATCCTGCAAAAAAGCAGCAAAAAGAGTCCCCCTTTTGCTGCCTGCAAACAATTTTGTTTTCAATTTAATGGTATCAAGCTTGTACTTGACAAAATGAAAAAACATGAGTTCATTCCGACTAATCATTTTACAGTAACATAGTCATATAAATTGGTATATACATAATTCCGTCCTGATATTTTAAATCCTTCGTATAAATAATGAATCTGTTCTCACACTTTAACTGATATTTCCTGTTTTCTGTATCGTATTTTGCCAGATTCTCTTCGTAAAGGCTCAGAATATTCCGTTTAACAAAATCAATTTGTTCATAACTTTTCCCTGAAGCATAAGCATCTACTGCCTGCGGCATCCCACCTACAACCCTACCATTTTTCATGAAAATGCAAAATGTTTACACATATTTTTTAACGAAAAACAGAAATGTTTATATCGAGTTTTTAACGAAAACGCAAAATGTTTGTTATTTCATTTCTTAAATGCGTTATTTTCCGGTTTATTCGCTCTTTTGTGTCAGGCACCAATGTATCCATATTTACTTTTCCTTCCTGATACGCTTTCTAACCGGCAAATCCAAATCCTGTAGTTTACGTCCAAGCTCATCATCCATAATATATGTATTAAAAAAGGTTCATCTTGTTAATCAAGATGAACCAAACGTTTAAAAATTCTATTTGTTTATAAACTCCTTGCCTAATACTCAAATGAATCCTCAAGCTGATACTGTCTGTCTCCAATGCGTTCCATTTCATTTTTCATCTTCAGATTGTCCATTTCGCCGGTTTGACACACATATGTAGGATCTATATAATATGTTGAATCATCTACTCTCATAGCAACCCATCCATGTGGTATGAGTGTACCATCTGATTTAATTGTGCCAAAAACAGGATAAGCTGTTATTCCCACTCTGTTACATAGTTCTGATAATATTATTGAGATTCCACCGCATATACCTCTTTTATCCAAAATACATCCTTTGTTTGAGACATCAGCATATACTTCATTTTCATACAATTTGTCATAATATGGTTCCATACTTGATTCATAGACAGAATAATCATATTCCATGTTGTCTTTTATCCAATTTAAGAAATATTGTACAGCCGCTTTTTCATTCATATTCTTGGGCATTTCTTTTATAATCTCATCATAGCAAGCATCTATTTCTTTTGATTTTTCCTGATAATATTCTGTTGAAAAATCAGCGCTTTTACATATTTTTTCAAGCTCATCTATATTGGTAATTATATTCTCATCATTTAAAACAAGCTTAAAATTCTTCAACTCCTTGCGCTTTTTTGAATCATTAACCAGAACATATAATTTCATAATATTACAGTCATCGTTAATTGTGTTTCGATCAATTAGTTTATTGTTTTCTCCAACCGGAAAAATTAGTGAAATCGCCCAGTTCTGATATTCCGGATCAAATGATAATGTTCTTACTATCCTCAGATACCGGTATGTACTTATCGGAGCTGTTAGATCAATTTTTCCACCATTTCCCTGTTCAACTAATGCTGTAATATCGTTACACACCCTTTTTTCGGTTTCGTCAAGCTGGTCATAATAAAATGAATTTGTTTTATTTGAAAAACTCACCTTATTCTGACCAACCCCTATTTCAGGCTCTTCTTTACCATTTAAAAAAACACATAAAATACCGATTAATGTTAATATAAACAGAAGGATTATTTTCTTTTTATTCATAAATTATGTCTCCCTTTAGAAATTAAACCTATCATCATACATTTACCATTTCAATACTTTAATGCTATTTGGTAATGTTATTCCCCATAACCACCTTACAGTTCTTCTAATATTAGTCCTATAAATGCGTTATTTCCGGTTTATTCGCTCAGAAATTCAGCCACCTTTTCTATCTGCGCACTATTGTACTCCATGTATTCCAGATAATACTTTTTCACGGTCTCATTCTGCACTTCTTTTTTATAGAGCCACTGTCTTGTTTTAGCCTCCGGTGCAAACAGCACTGCCTGATATTGTGGAGAAAATATCTCATCAAAGCTGCAGGCTGATTTGTCCAGCACGCAATTGTAGTCTATATTTTTTTCCGCAAAATACCGGTTCAATGCTTCCGCAAACTTTTTTGCTTTTCTCACATGGACAGCATATTCCACCGGATTATACGGCTCTCCTTCTATTACCGGCACCTGCCATACTAAAATACATTTTTTCATCTCTTTGTACTCCTTTCATTTTTGCCAAATTTATATCTAATAAATTTAAGACTCTCATATTAGATTTTGCTTTTTTCTATACAAAATCCCAAAAATTATTATATAGCTCATGTTCTATTTCTATATTTCTTTTATTCATCCACCCAATTACCAATTAGCCAAAAATTCTGTATATATCGGTACCTGCTCCATATCCTATATTGTATAGCATAAGTCCAATTATCCCTATAATTAATATATTTCCATAAGTTTTATGTTCCATATACCAGCTAATGATTTCTTGCATGTAAATTACCACCTTTCAATATTCTGGTCTGTTCATATTATTTTGTTAACATTATTTTTGTTAATATCATTACAGCACCAATCAGATTCCAAGTGCCATGTATTGAAATATTTATCCAGATATTTTTGTATTTTTTATAGATAAATCCCAAAAATAGTCCTGTCAAAAAATAGTCTAACCATTGACACAAAAATAGTAGTATATTTGTGTTTCCAAATGAAGAAAGCATATGCATTGTTCCAAACAAAAATCCTGTCACCAATACTGCACACAGTTCTCCATATTTGCTGAAAAACCGAAACAATATACCTCTATAAATTAACTCTTCGGTAAAAGGTCCCATAATTACACTCATGATAACAGCCAAAATAGGATAATCCACAAAATATCCACTAACGTTTGACTGATTTGCCGGAACCGATATATTTGAACACACTGTCATTTCAATGATTCTAGCGATGCAGCTTAACAAGAATGCAATTCCCACACCTGCCAAAACTCTTTTTATATTTGCAGAAATTCTGTCAGCTTTGAATTTTTTAAATGAAGCGATCAAATATTGCTTCATTGCCACTCCAATCATGATAATCAAAGTCAACTGATAAATCATATTTATCAGCACCCCATAAAATATATTCTTTTCTTTTAAAATGTCTGTAATGCCACTATTCTTAATAATTAAAAAACAAATATGAATTATTACGACTCCAAATATTAGCTTTTTATGATTCATATCAATGGATATATAATTGTTTTCTTTTTTCATCTCTTTGTACTCCTCATTTTTTACCAAATTTATACAGACATCTTTTATAGTCTTTTATGGTCTTTTACACACTTTTTAACCCCACCTATTAAAAGCATTGTGTGCATTCCCATGCACCATCCTGCTAAACATACTACCACCATAAGAAAAAACAAACAATATATATGTGCTATTTGGTATGATTTCGGTGCCATTTGACACAAACTACTGTTATGGCTAATTTATATCTAATAAATTTCCATCACCAAACAAGCTTTTAAAATGCGGCATTCATTGATTAACCAAATACATTAAATTATGCATCAAATTGATGCTCATATGAGCTGCTATCCCAAAAACAACATTTCCTCTTTTTATATAAACCAGACAAAACGCAATTCCGGCTAATACATATTGTATTGCTTGCAGACAAAGCTCATTTAAACTTATTGCCCCTATAGATGGTATAAAATGCATTAATCCGAATAATACCGATGATACAATCACTTTGATTATTAGACTTTTATTGATAGAGCTGAATATAAACCATCTAAAAATCAGTTCTTCTAATATTGGTCCTATAAATGCAGAAAGAATCATAATAGCCCAATAATGTTCTTTCATTGTCATTCTGAGCGTAATTTCATTTATGCTTTGCTCATTATTTCCGGATGACAAAATAAACTGCATAATACCACCTAATATTGTAAACAATACTATTACAGCAAATGATTTGATATATCCCGAAGCTATTGATTTGATATCATACTGTCTTATCTGTTTTATATCTCTTAAAATACCAGTTCCATAAAGGCTGAATAAAATAACTATAGCTATAAAATTCCATAAATAGTTTGTTATCAGATATGCATCCGAATAGCTCATTGCTTCAAATACCGATTGTATAACAGGCAATATGATATATTTTTTTCCTATCAAGTACCAGGCCGGAAAGAATATCCAGCCTATATACCATTTAATGTTTTCTATTTTCATAGCTGGTCTCCTGTACATAAAAGTATGGCAATTATTTGCCATACTTTTATTATACACTTTTTAATAAAAATTATAGTCAGAAAATCCCTGATAAAAACTATCCCAGCATGATTTGATCTTTTTGGTAAATTTATGCCAAACTCCTTTTGCATTAAATCCACCATCAATATACATAAGTTCTATATTTGATAAACTAGTGAATTTTTCCATTTTATCATCTCTCCTTTGAAAATATACTATTAATACCCTAACAGAAGCTTTAAACAAGAATAACCAAAGCCTACACCAGCACCTACCCAATAGCATACGTCTTCAGTTTTAATTTTTCCACCTTCTACAACAAGCAGTTCCTCACTACTTATACATGTAAATGTTGAATCCATAAATCAACTATCTCCTTCCATTGATTTTTTCCTACGCGCGCTCATAGGATTTATTTATATAAACCGGTAATCCCGGAATATACCTTATTTATCTTACTAATCCACCAAATTTATCTTGTCCAACACAAAATGCAGCACACTGTCATCATCAACAACAATTTTTGCCTGTGCAGCCATTCCACTTTTCAGATTTCCTTTTTCTCCATCCTTATTCTTTATCTCCATATTTTTACATTCTACTTTTACAATGTAATATGCATTACCGGTATTCTGGTCTACAGTCACATCTTTTGCAATTTCTTTTACTGTTCCTGTAAAATATCCATATTCACTTGACGGATATGAAGCCATCTCAAATTTTACTTCCTGATCCGGTTTTATTTTTGCTATGTCAGAATTTTCCACATACACCTGTGCATAATAACCTGACTGCTCCTTTGGATATATCTGTCCTATAGAATCTCCTTCCTGTATATATGTTCCATTTGAGATTTCCTTATTTGTGTAAAAATACCCTGATGTTCCTGCCTTTATGGTACAGTTATTATTTTTTATATCATAATCTTTTAAATAAGCCTCATACTCCTGCTTCTTATCCTCATAAGTAAGAATTTCAGCCGACACATTTCCTTTTTCCGTAAGAATCTTTATATCTGACTCATCTGTATTATTAGAATTTTCTGTCTGCTTCTTTTGAAGTTCTACAGAGGATATATTAGATTTAAGGCTTTCTATCTGTTCATTTGCAGTCTCGATCTGCTGTTCTATTGTTGAAATCTCATTAGACTCAAGATTAGACAATGCCTGATTTTTTTCTGTATCCACCTCTGCCAGTTGTGATGAATCCATTGTGGTTTCATCCTTTTTATTGTCATATTGAAGTGCTGTATAATCATATGATGAAATATAACTTTTTACTATTGAATAGTAATATGTATCGTTTTGGTCGAATGTGTTATTACGCGATATGATACATTGCTTTACATTGTTAAGTTTATTAATTTTTTCATTATACTTATCAATAGAATCATTGATAACTGTAATATTTTCATCGTATACCTCCCCAGTTTTATTCTTTTCCTTTCCTGCATCAATTGAAGTATTTAATAATTCTTTCCTGTCTTTAAATTCTGAATAATACTGGTTATCAGACATTGCATCAAATTCAGAATTATCTCCGTCAAGACTCTTCTGATATGCATTTAGTATGTCAAGACGCTGCTGTACACTATCAAGTTTACTCTTATAATCTTCGATAGTACTTCCAAGGTTTTCAATATCTACCTCATACAGTTCGTCTCCCTCATTCACATACTGTCCGTCCTTTACCGACATTTTAGTTATCTTTCCTGTAACTGCACAGCTTACTGCTGTGCTGTCATCGTCACCTCTAAACACACTGTCGGCTTTTACAACTATATCCATTCTGAAAAGATACATCCAGATCAGGGCTATTGCCAGAATTGCACATATTATATATATGGTGTACGGCACAAATCTGTTTGGCTTAGAATCATATACTTCCGTACTGTCACTTATATCCTTTAAATCCACAATTATAGGTTTCATAATTTTCCTCTTTTCATAATCGAAGTTATGCGGTTGCTTTAACATCCACAGTATCAAGCGACTGTTGTTTAACAAGCTGCGCATATTTTCCACCCAGTGCTGTCAATGATGCATGATCACCGCTTTCTATAATCTTTCCATCTTCCAGCACATATATCTTATCGCAATTTTTTATAGTGCTGAGCCTGTGTGCTATAAAGATAGTTGTAACATCTTTTGAAAATTCACTTATTGTCTTGTCAAGTGCCCTTTCCGTTATTGCATCAAGATTACTCGTAGCCTCATCCAATATCAATATATCCGGTTTTTTAAGCATGGCTCTTGCTATAGCCAGCCTTTGCCTTTGACCGCCTGACAGGTTTGCTCCGTTTTCCTCCAGTCTTGTCTCATATCTGAGTGGCAGTTTATTAATAAATTCATGAGCCTGCGCCTTTTTTGATGCCTCTATGATGTCATCCATCGTTGCATCATCCAGTCCCAGTGTAAGATTTTCAAATATTGAACCACTAAACAAAAATGTTTCCTGTGGTATATATGCAATTTTGTCTCTAAGTGTCTCTATCTGTATATCTTCTATATTATTATCATTTATCAGAATATTACCTGACTCTGCCTGATATAAGTGCAAAAGCAGTTTCGATAATGTTGTTTTTCCTGAACCGCTTTCTCCAACAAAGGCAATTTTTTCGCCCTTTTTTATTGTAAAATCTATATCCTCAAGTACCCTTTGCCTTGTTCCGTATCTGAAATTCACATGTTCGAATTTTATATCCCCGGCAAGACTTTCGGGTGCCATTTTTCTTTGTTCATTTTCCTGCTTTTCAGCTTCAAGATCAAGTATTTCCCCCAGTCTGTCTGCCGCTACGACTGCAGTCTGCATCTGCGGCTGCAGATCCACCAGATTTTTTACAGGATCAAGGAAATATGCCAGCAGTGAATTAAATGTGATAAGTGCACCTATTGTCATGTCTCCGTTTATAACACTGACACCGCCTGCCCACAGGATAACTACACCACCTATGAGTTCTACGAAAGTTTTCAGTGATACTTGTATATTGTTAGCCCATGTGAGATTGAATACACTTCTTAACAGTTTTACAAATTTTATCTCTGTTTCCCTGTTTACTTTTCTCTCCGCATTATAAGCCTTTACAGTCTGTATTCCATTAAGAGACTCGACCATATAAGACGTAAGCTGGGCATTATCTTCCATTTCTTTTCGATTAAGTTTTTCATACCATTTATTAAATCCAAGTACGATTACTGCGTACAGTACGATCATTATGATCGTGATAAAAAATAATTTTGAATTCTGTATGTATAAAATAATTGCTCCGGCAACTGCCATAAGAGTATCTATCATAATGGTAAGTGTTGCGCCTGATATGGCATCCCTTACCTTTCCTGCATCATTAAATCGTGAAATTATCTCTCCGACCTTCCTTGTTCCGAAAAAATTCATCGGAAGTTCCATTACATGCCTGTAATATCCCAATAATAATGCAATATCCAGTTTCTGACTAAGATACAAAAGTAAATGTGATCTGAATGCATTAAGAATTACCCTGAAAAGATTAAGCAGTATCACTCCTATTGATAAAGTCATGAGCGTTTTCTTCAATCCATCCGGAAGAACACTGTCTATCAATATCTGAAAATAGAATGCCGCCAGTATTCCAAGCACGGTATATATAAGAGATGCTAAAAAGATCTGAAAAATAAGTTTCTTCTGTGGCATGAGCAGATGAAAAAATCTTGAGAAAATTCCTTTTGTCTCATCCTTTTTCTCAAATGTCTCATTCTTAACAAGAATGATAAGGATACCTCTCCACTGATATTTCGGAGGTTTTCCCTCATCATGCACTTCTCCAAAAAACTTCTCCGGTGTAAGTTTTACAATGCCTTCTCCCGGATCTGCAATCACTACCGTCTTTTTCGTTATTTTATGAATAACAACATAATGCAGTAATGCTCCATCTACTATAACATGTGCTATACATGGTAATGGAAACTCCGAGAAAAATGCTTCTTTATCTCCCTTTACTCCTTTGGCGCTAAATCCAAGCTGCTCGGCTGCTTTTATAACACCGTATGCATTTGTTCCCTGCTTGTCCGTACCGGCAACTTCACGGATTTTACTTATCCCTATTTTATATCCGTTCTGTCTGCAGATTGTTGCAAGGCATGCAGCTCCACAGTCGGTTATATCATGTTGTTTTATACAATAATATTTCGTTGACATATGCCCCAATTTAACTCCTTAATTACTAATCTTTTATTTACCAATATCCACTACAACTTTTTCTAAGAGCATATTGCAGATTCGACCTCACTATTATAAATGCACATAGAAAGGAATCCCGGTCAAGCCTCTTCATCAGAATCCAGAAACCGGATCCGTTCCATTGCAGAATTTTAATAGAAGTCCGCCTGCGGTTGCAGAACGCAAACATGCAGCGCGAATAGGGATCAAGTTTGAATTTCAGCTTGATAATTACAGCCAGTCCGTGATAGCTTTTTCTCAAATCGGTAGCTCCACAGGCAAGGTAAACGGTTGTGCCACCTGCCAGATCAAGCATGGTCTTTTAATCCCTGAATCAGAACACTAAAAAGATCTGAAGGGCACTCTGGCATCACTTCAATCCGAATACTGTTAGTGATAAAAATACGGACTGGAGACAGACTGGTGTTCAAAGTCTCATTCGTCGAAATTTCTTTTTCGGTTGGCATTTTTGCAAAAATCATATCCGTATCCGATTGTTCGTCCAATGTTTTCAGCTTGCGCATCCAGTAACTCATTGTAGAGACCGGAACGTGATGTTCCTGACACCATGCTTTGCACGGCTGTCCACTTGAATGAAATTCACTAATTCTTTCAGACCACAGTGTAATTTTTTCATCTGTTTTCATAATGATACATTTTCCTTCCTTTGTTATGAAAAGAGTGTATCAGAAAAATATGGGCGCTAACAGATACAGATGATTACCTACTTACAATTCATCGGCAATTCAATAACATGGCGGTAGTAGCCAAAAAGCAAAGCTATATCCAGCTTTTGGCTCAAATACAACAATAAATGCGACCGAAAAGCATTCAAAATAACCTTAAATACATTCAGTAAAATAACACCTATAGATAGAGTCATCAAAGTTTTTCTAAATCCATCAGGTAATACGCTGTCTATTAATTCCTTAAGATAAAAAGCCCCTACAATTCCAAGAATAGTATATACCAGAGATGCCACAAAGATATGTAAAATCAGCTTTTTCTGTGTTAACAGCAAATGAAAAAAGCGACTAAACAAACCTTTTGTTTCATCGTCCTTCTTAAATGTTTCATTCTTTACAAGCAGAATCAAAATGCCACTCCACTGATATTTTGGCGGCTTTTCTTCCTCATGGACTTTTCCAAAAAACTCCTCTGGTGTAAGCTTTACTATGCCAACTACCGGGTCGGCAATAATCACCTGTTTTTTGGTGATTTTATGTATAACCACATGGTGTAATAAATTTCCATCTACGATGACATGAGCAATACAAGGTAATGGAAACTCTGAAAAAAGGCTTCCTTATTCCCTTTTACTCCCTTTGCGCTAAAGCCCAACTGCTCTGCTGCTTTAATTACACCATATGCGTTTGTTCCCTGTTTATCTGTTCCAGCTACTTCACGAATCTGCGTAATGCCAATTTTGTAACCGTTTTGTTTACAAATGGTTGCAAGACAAGCCGCACCACAGTCAGTAATGTCGTGTTGCTTTATGCAATACTATCTCATCTTTTACTCTATTTTCAAATATTTTATTAACAATAAATTTAAATTATCATCCTATAACTAATATTAGCAAAACCATAAAAGTACTCAACACTACATTTACGATAACAAATATACTAGTGTATTTGTCTTGATATCGTTTTAAATCTCTAATTTTCTCTTTCTCACGATCAGTCATTCTCCATGTCGCTGGAAATAACGCTGCAATTGAAATAATTGTAAATAATAAAATTGCAACAAAGGACAAAATAATTACTACACCCATATCTCCATCACAATAAAGTCCTTTATATATACTAGATGTTAAAATCAATACAAAACATGCAACTTCCAAGCATTTATGCCAATTATTAAACTTGCCTTCCATTTTTGTCACCTCTTTTTCTCTAGCGTATCACATAAATATTACTGACACCATATCATTTTTTGATATTAATAATTTGTCCTATCCAACCTATTTGAACCCTACAAAATACAAAAATAATATAACTAATAATCTTGTACATGCTCTATAACTCATCTTAAAGATACATCTAAAGTCCATCTGGTCGAAATCATAAAAAATGTGCTTTACAAGAATTTATAATCTTAGAATGCAAAAGGAAAATCCATTTTATTTTTTAATTACCTATATTTTACATTATTAAAAGTGGATTTATATGAACATGCTGTACAAAAACAAACTCTTATTCTCATATTCATCTTTTAGTTCCGCCTCTTTTTCAAAACCTAACTTTTTATACATGCCTAAAAATGACACTTCATTTCCTTCTTTTGCATAAAATGAAATTCTAAGCTTATTTACTTGATTAATCATACTTTTCATAGCATAATCCATCAAATCTTTTGCAATTTTTATTCTTTCCTCTCTATTTTTTTCTTTTGATACAACTAATGTTGTAATATTGACAACCGAATTATTGCTAACATTAGGAACAACAATAATGAGTCCATCAATTTTTCCATTTTCACCAATTTTATAAAAATAATATTCTTGATTATTCATTATATGTGCTCGAATATTAACGGCAGTATAATAACCTTTTCCACCAGCCACAAAAAAATCGCTACAACGGTTTTCTTCAACAAAACGTCCAACTTTTTCATAATCATTTTCATCCACAGCTGAAATGTCGGTATGTTTACATACATTCTCTTCTATTTCTTGTTCCATAACAAGTATGCCATACATTTTTAACATTCTTATTATGTCTTGAAGGTCATTCTCCAACACAGCAATTTCAATATTTTCATATATTTTTTTCAATTCCTCTAACACTTTTTGTGTTTGATTATTTTCTAATATTAGGTTAAACATAACCAAACCTGTCCCATTCAGAATAAATTGGTCATGCTTTTCCTTAAAAAGCACCATAGATGAATCTCCATCTTCTCTAATAAAAAAATTATGTTTATCTTTTATTTGATATCTCATATTTTCCTCCCATTATTTTGCATCAATCAAATCATAAACAATATCCCTACCTGTGTATGGTTCTGGACAAAATGAACTAAACTGCTCTGTGCTGTACAAATTACTTATATATGGTTGTAATTTATTATTTCCCCATATATTATTGTATCCAGCATGCCAATAATCTTTCAAACTGTGTTTATTCAAATCACCAACGACAATCGGCAAATAATTACATAATAATAATTTGCCATCAGAACGAATCTCAACTGAATATGTATTCATACTATTCTTATTATTTTCAGGCATTCTAGTAAGATGATCTAATGGATCCCCCCAAGATATCACAAAATCTTCATCTTGATACAAATCTTTTAACTTGCTGATTTTTTGTTGTAGCCACAAATATTCATCAGGGGATGGCTTCATATTTACCATACTTTTCCCTCTTCCCATCAATATCAATGGCATAACTCTAAAATCATTTGCACCTAACTCTTTAACCAATTTACATGTTTCTTCAATCTTATATATATTTAGTTTATTGGGACAAAAAGATACCGCAACTTTAAACCCTTTTTCCGAAGCCCTCCTAATTGCTTCAATTGCTTTTTTAAATGCTCCGGAAATCAACCTCATATTTTCATGTAGAAAGGTATTATTTCCGTCTAGACTTACCTGAATCGTATTTATACCTGCATTTTTCAAATCCAATAATACGCCTTCAGTTAATAAATATCCGTTACTAACAATATTTACAATTCCACAATTTGAAGCTAATTCTTTTATTATATCATATATGACTTTCCCTCTTATTAATGGTTCTCCGCCACACAGACATACATTCATTGGTTTTAGTTCACTTATTTGTCTTGCAATATTTATCAACCTGTCATCAGTTAATTCCCTATATATGTTCTGCCCGCTATTATTATAGCAGTGTCTACATCTATAATTACACTTATTTGTAACAGTAAACGCCACTGAAAAAGGTCCAGATAATTTATCTAAGTTTGCGTTCTTCATTCGTTCCTGTAATATACTTTGATGTAAATTTTTCATTTTCTTACCTTCCTTGATCATTCAAGATGTGGGAAAAACATAAATTTTTCCCACATTTTATTGTTATGACTTTGTAACTTCGCTTGTTGATACTGCCAGCACCGTTCCAACTGCAACATCCCATGCAACAGCTACGCCTACAAGAAATGCCGCTTCTACGACTGTTACCGCCGCAACAAGTATAAATACTACAACTGGTATTCCTCCGCCATTAACTGATTGTAGTTCAAAATCTGTCATTGGCATAAATTGCGGAGTCTGGTATTCCATTTTATTATCATTCATCTTTTTATCCCCCTTTCATCTAAGATTCCATATATGTAAACCAGCATCAATATATGTCATTTTATCCATTGAACTCACAACGCTATATCCCAAATATTATATGCGTATCAATCATTTCATTATCATCTTTTTCTAAAAATGAATATGTCGCAGTTTTTGGTAATATATTATTTTCCCTTATATATTGATTTATTTCTGTCATTTCTTTTTCAAAAGAAAACTTACTTGTAACAACATGAATATCCAACACTTTCTCGATATAAAACTTATCACACATACAAAATTCTAATGTTAAAGGAATATCCTTATCAATTGGCACCATTATCTCAAAATCCAACTCTATAGCTTCTCCGTTCTTTCTTAGAAAGTGCGTACATGAAATTAATGGGCCACATTTTTTTGCATTATTCCCGTTAATTACTCTATTTAATTCATCATACAAAGTACTCAATTTTTCTTGCCTAATCCAGTTTCTATAACGTACCAAATTGAAATATTCAACATTATTTTTTTTCATATAATTAATCATTTCAACAACCACACAATATTTATATACGTTTACCTTCCTTGTCAAAATTTCGTTTAAGTTTTCGTTCTACAGCAAAAATTGAAGCAAAAATTGCAATACAATGGACTACAATCAATATAATTGAAATAATTTCTATCATTTCTTTATTTAAGATATAACAACATATCATAGCAACCATACTTATAAGGAAAAAAACACCGCCACACATATACCATACCTTACCAAAACAAGCATGTGCATATTCCCAAGTCTCTTTATTTATCATAGATGTCGATGTCCTATATCCAAAAATGCAATTTATTTTTTTAGGTGCTCTTCGTTTAAAAATACATCCACACACAAACATCAACATAGGCACAATAAAACTACTTACGATCATCATCCACATTTTTTTACCTCCCTACTTCTACTAGTAGTGTTTCACAACACCGTACTTTTTTACATTGAAATATGTTTTTCCGCCACCTCCAAACAACAAAGTTGCAACCGAACCATCATAACATAACTGCCTTAGACTTCTAGCTTTGCGCCCATATATTTCTATATGTTTGCCAACATAAAATATAATACGACATTATATCAACCATTTACAAATCACTCAACTTTAAACTTATTAACCGCTTCTGGAAATTAAGGTTGGTAAGCCACCCATATACATGCTGAATTTACAGTCTGCATAATAAACAATAACGCTAAGACATTTAAACCTACCTATTGATAAAGTCATGAGCGTTTTCTTCAATCCATTCGGAAGAACACTGTCTATTAATATCTGAAAATAGAATGCTGCCAATATTCCAAGCACGGTATATATAAGAGATGCTAAAAGAACCTGAAATATAAGTTTCTTCTGTGGCATGAGCAGCTGAAAAAATCTGGAGAAAATTCCTTTTGTCTCATCCTTTTTCTCAAATGTCTCATTCTTAACAAGAATGATAAGGATACCTCTCCACTGATATTTCGGAGGTTTTCCCTCATCATGCACTTCTCCAAAAAACTTCTCCGGTGTAAGTTTTACAATGCCTTCTCCCGGATCTGCAATCACTACCGTCTTTTTCGTTATTTTATGAATAACAACATAATGCAGTAATGCTCCATCTACTATAACATGTGCTATACATGGTAATGGAAACTCCGAGAAAAATGCTTCTTTATCTCCCTTTACTCCTTTGGCGCTAAATCCAAGTTGCTCGGCTGCTTTTATAACACCATATGCATTTGTTCCCTGCTTGTCCGTACCGGCAACTTCACGTATTTTGCTGATACCTGCCGTAAATCCAATTTTTCATTTTACCAATCAGTTTTACACCATCCACTTCAATATTCTCCTAATAATGTTTTCTCCTAAATCGTAAAATGTATTTCCACCATCACATTCCATCAATTTTTCATTTGTCAATTCTATAAACATAACTATATCTCCTTTCGCTATTCAAACTACCACCATGTAAAAAAATAAACAATATATAAGTGCTATTTGGTAAGATTTCGGTGCTGTTTGACACAAATTAACACAAATTACTTTATTTATTGTTTAATTTGTCGTTTTTTTAAGTTATAATATTAAACATAAGGAGACACGGTATGAATAATTACATTAATATTTTTTTAGAATTTTTATATCTTCTTTGTAATGCATTCTTGCTATTCAGAATATGTGAAGAAAATATGCACAATAAAATCAGCATTCCGATGAAGTTATTTTATATTATAGTATTTGTAGTTTTTCCAGCCACAATACATGCTATCGGGATATTATCATATTTTGCTCCTATCCTATTCATGCTTATAATTTTTAGAAAATTAAACAAACTACTGTTAAAATGTTTATTCAATTATATAGCTACATTATTTCTATTTATACCAATTGCCATTATACAAACTTTACTATTAAATGATGCACATTTTGCACTGAGTTCTCAGGAATATTTACATTATAAAACCACAACCATTTTTATAGTTGTTTATAATATTTACATACTTTATACCAACAATATAAAAAGGAAATCCAGTGCGAATTTTTATTCATATGCATTTGCAATTATTATATTGGGATTAAGTATGTTGCTTGGCTACATTACGCTTTCAATATGCATTGAAAATCCAAACTCTTATAATTTGATTGTTATTTTTTCAATTATATTTTTATTCCTTATCATATGCATTTCACTATATGATAAATTTCTGGCAGTCATTGAAGAAAACACCAATTATCGGTTCAAACTGGAACTTGATAAAATGGAACAGGTATATTCTGCCCAGCTCGACGATAAATTAAATCAGCTCCATTCTTTAAGACATGATATAAAAAACCATCTGATAGTAATTGATGGTTATGCTTCACAGCACAATGATAGGAAAATTCATGAATATATTCATAATATTTCTGAGGATCTTTCTCTGACAAATACTGTAGATTCAGGCTCTCATATCGTCTCAGCTCTTATAGCTGAAAAAGAGAACAAGGCAAAGTCACAAAATATCAGATGCGAAATTAATATAAGTACACCCGGTATTAATATTGACGATTTTTCAATTACGACCATAATAGGTAATCTGTTTGATAATGCGATAAAAGCAGCCTCTGAGTGTGAACATGGCTGGATCAGATTCTCCCTAACCCAGACCGGCTCATATATGAATATAGTTATTGAAAATTCCTACTCCGGAAATATTATAGAAAACAATGGTGAATTTACATCTACCAAAAATGACAAGGTCTTACCTCATGGAATAGGCATAAAAAATGTCCGTAAAGTCGTTTCCAACCTTAACGGACACATTGATTTTTCTTATGCCAGCGGATATTTTAGTGTAAAGGCAGAACTCCCTAATTATAGTTAAGTTCCTGCTCCTTATATGCTCTCCTTATCTTGTCCAGATGAAGTTCCTTTATCTGATCATGATATTTCCTGCTCAAAGAAACCTCCATGCCTCGTCCAAAGCATACCACATCCTTTTTTACTTCTTTAATGTAATTAAAATTGGCTATGTAACCCTGATGAATATACATAAATGCATCATGATCCAATCTCTCATATATCTTTTTTAAAGGCTCATAACAGCATATTTCCTCATCAATTTTATGGAATACACACTGGTTCCTGCGTTTTTCTATATATATTACATTTTGAAGGTCTATGAGAACATCTTCATATCCGGATTTAATTTTTAGATATCTTTTTTCCGCTTTTTGTGCATTTTTACGATAATCAATCTGAAGTTTTGCTTTTTCGATAATGTGCTTTACCTGTGTATATTTTATCGGTTTCATGACATAATCAAGTGCATCAAGTCTGAATGCCTGTATTGCAAATGCATCATAACTCGTCACAAATGAGATACATACCCATGGGTCGATTTTTCTTAATGCATCAGCCATCTCAATACCTGTCATACCGGGCATTTCCACATCAAGAAACAATAAATCATATTCCTTACTCTTAGAAAGTATATTATTCATGAGTTCTTTTGCATTATCATAGAGATCGATGCTCATATTAATATCCATCTCATTTCCGTATTCACTCACGAATTTTTTAAGTTCATTCCGAAAAAATTCTTCATCATCGCATATTGCTGCTCTTATCGTTTCGTATTGCATATATTAAATTCCTTAAAATCCCCCTATAACCATCTTACAGACCTTCTAAGCATCTTACAGTTACAATGTCATATATTTATGTAATTGTCGCGGTCTACCTCTATCACGGTATAGTAATTCTTTCCAAGCTTTTTCCTGACATTTTCCTGTATTGCATTGCATATATCGTCATCTGAGGTGATATAGCCGAATGGAACTGCAATGTCAAAAACCAGATTCGTATGTGTATCACCTCTGATAATACGGAAATCGTGCATATTTATATGCGAATCAAGCCCTTTTATCACAGAGAGCACCTCGGCCTTCAGTCCGGCTACCTCCTCGTCCTCTATCGCTACCGGGTCCATGTGGATGGTCACTATACAGCCCAGCTCCCTTCTTATCCTGCGCTCCAGATTATCGACTATATCATGCAGCACGACCATGTCTCCGTCCTCCGGCACCTCTGCATGAAACGATACTATCCTGTGTCCCGGTCCATAATCATGCACCATAAGGTCATGCATACCGAGTATGTTTTTGTCAAAGTCCAGTACCATCTCCTTAAGTCTATCGACAAACTCCGGCTCCGGCTTTGCTCCAAGCAGCGGGTCTATCGCCTCTCTGGCTGATGATATCCCTGAATAGAATATAAACAATGATACAAATACACCGCCTATTCCATCCAGATTGAGTCCTGAAAAGTGCGCTATGAGTGTGGCTGCAAGTACTACAGATGTAGCGATACAGTCTGACAGACTGTCCCTGCCTGTCGCTTCGAGTGTTGATGAATCAAGCTTTTTTGAAAAATAGAAATTGTATACCGCCATGACGCATTTTACGGCTATTGATGCCAGTAGTATCGCGACTATAAGCCATGAAAACTCTATATCCTGCGGCTTTATGATTTTGCCAAAGGAATCCCTGAACAGCTCAAATCCCATGATGAGTATGATTGCTGCAACTGCCAGTGTAGCCACATACTCCATCCTCGCATGTCCATATGGATGCTCCTCGTCGGCTCTCTGTGCCGCCATCTTGAAGCCTGCTATCGTGATGATTGATGAGCCTGCATCTGACAGGTTGTTGAATGCATCCGCAGTGATTGAGATTGCACCGCTAAGCATTCCTGCAAAGAGCTTGCCGGCAAAGAGTATGAGGTTTAAAAATATACCGACTATACCGCACAGCATGCCATATTTATTTCGTTTTTCAATGTCTGTTTCTGTCTTTGGCATTTACTTTACCTCTATTTTTATTTTATATCCTGATTTACAGCTTATTTCACCGCTCCGAATCTGTCGAACGGGTAATATCTGAATATCGCTTTTGCAAGTATATCGTCCTTAGACACATATGTGTGCTCCCAGACTCTTGCGTCTGATGAGCCATTTCTGTTGTCACCGAGCAGCAGATATGAGTCCTGTGGCACCTTAAACTCGTAAGGTCCCGCATTTACTGTCCACGGATCCTCACCGCTCTGGTTTGACTTGAGATAATCCTCCTCAAGCGCCTCACCGTCTATATACACCCGGCCGTCCTCTATAGTGACTGTCTCTCCCGGCAGACCTATTACACGCTTGATGTATTTCTCAGAAGGCGAATCCGGTGCATTGAATATGACTATATCCCCTCGTTTTGGGTCTGAAAATGTATATGCGAGCCTAAAGCCAAATATGTCATCTCCAATCTGTATGGTGTTCTCCATCGAGCCTGACGGAATATTTGCATTTATAATGACATAGTTCTTTATGAGTATTGCCGCTACAATGGCGAATGCGATTGTTAACACCCAGCTTAAGATTTCCTTGACAGGTGATGTTTTTTCCTCCGGCTTTTTTGGCTCCATCTCATCGGTTGTTTTTGTGTCTTCTTCGTTGTTTAAGTCTAATATCTCCATTTTCATGTTCTCCTTATTCATGCCTCAATAAGTGTTTGATAATATATGTCATGGCGGTACAGCCTATGGTGCCATCCACCACTTTATAAAGTCCTTCCTTGTAAAATAAAGACTTGTAAGCCCGTAATCTGCGATTTCCTTATCTGTAAAGGTCTTTGCTATATACGCATTGATTTCATCCGGGAAGTCTCTCTCGAGGCACCACTGTGCCTGCAGGCTCATTGGCTTTTCCAGCTCATATTGGTGCACGAGCTCGCCTCCAAAATCTATGATACTGTTCCATCTGGATGCATTGCCCAGTATCCTCTGCTTGATATTTTCTATGATCACAGCTCTTGCAATCCTTACCTTTTTGTACTTTTCGGCGCGCTGCAAAAGCATTGCATTGCGGTTGTGGGTATTTATCACCAGCTCCATCGGGTCTGTCAGCTCATTTGACACCAGACAAAATACAGGGTCCAGATCATAATACTCCGGTCTTAGCACGTAGTCGTTTCGAAACGATGCTGCTGTCTTTGCCACAGTTAGGTCTGCCGATACATCAGTGTATATGATGCCCGGCATGTCACCCATAACATACTCCATTGATGTGATGTAAGGTGTCATAAACTGCCAGAAGGCTCTGATATTCTGCTCAAATACTATGATATCGTATTTGTCAATAAACTGACCATAATCATAAGGGTAGTTCTCCCTATAGTGCGCAAAAAGTGCCCTCTGCATGAAAGCTATCTTTATTTTCCGCCCGATAAAGCCGTTTATTACTGTCCTCACCGGAACCTCTACCTCGCGCTCCTTTATATATACAAGCACCTGTACAGCTCTGCTTACCAGCTCATTTTCCGCCTCGTATTCACATACCAGCCGTTTTCTGCCATCTGACAGATACTGGCCAAGTGTAAGCGGGCTCTGCCCAAAGGTATCTATGATAATCTGTCCTATATACTGGCGGAGCTCTATGAGCTTTTCATCGAAGGCTGCTCCGTCTCTTGATATGCTTATATTTAAAAACCTCTTTTTGATATTGAGCTGATACGAGAAATTGTCTATCCATGATGGTGCAAGCCCCAGTATGTCTGTAGCATCTGACACAAGGACTCCCTGCTGGTACAGCGTGGACTTATGAAAATACCCCTTGTGCTTTGGATGATATATGGCAACATAGCCCTCAAGCAGGCTGTTATCCACTCGTATGATATTCATGCCAACAAGCTCATTCATCGGATAGTTCCACTTTGCCTTTGGCTGTGACAGGCATACCTCCCTCGTATCACACCTGATATTTACAGGTATAGGGAGTGTAAGCATATAGTGCTTTATGGTTTCTACTATAAAGTCCAGATCTATATACGGCGCATATGATGGTTTTACGGGGATAGAGATACGTGTGCCCGGTGTCTTTTTCTGTGATATGACATACTCTATCTGGCCGCTCTCTCCAAACCACTTTGCCATGACCGGTGCGGTATCCTGCGGATTGCTTATGTTCCAGGCAGTGTTTATGACCTTATCCTTTTTCGACTCGATGAGCACAGCCTTTGAGACTGTAAAGCACGAGCATAGCCCGATGCCATAGTGAGAATACGGCTCATACTTCAGCTGCTGATTGAAAAAATCTGTGCTTGTATAATAGCTTGCCCCTATCTGTGCGATAAAGTGCTCCAAATCATATTCATTTATGCCTATTCCATTATCCTCTATCGTAAACAGTCTTGTATCACTGCTATACGTGATGTCTATGCGTGGCTCATATATGGCCCTGACATCGCGCATCTGGCTTGCCTGCTCCATCTCAAGGAACTCCGTGCCCCAGCTCCACTCAAGTGCCTGCCGCACATTGCAGGCATCCATGGCATTGAGCAAAAGCTCCCTGATAAAGACCTTCCACGAAGCATAAAACTGCTGGCTTGCAATAAGCGGCAGCATATTTGATTTTCCTAACTCTACATCGATGCTTTTCATGCTTTATCCGACCGCCCGTAATAGCTGCCGTAGTAATTGCCATAGTACCCACTGACATGGCTGTTTTTCTTGTTATTTACCTTGTTGAGCACAGCGCCCAGTATCCTCACTCCCGATGCCTCAAGCTGTTTCTTCACACTCTGTATCATCCTGGCGCTCGCCATGCCCTGTCCTATCACTATTATAGCTCCGTCACAATACTTTGCTACAACTGCAGCATCTATGGCAGCTCCTATCGGTGCACAGTCTATAATTATATAGTTAAAGTGCTCCTTGCCGAAATTAAGAAGCTCCTGAAAGTATTTTTTCTCGAGAATCTCTGTCGGATTCGGCACAGACGGCCCTGCAAATATCATAAAAAGGCCCGGTATTTCCGTGCCATACATCACTTCCTCAAGACGTCTCTGACCGGAAAGATAGTGTGACAATCCGCATATCTCCCCTCCACTTGCCGCTGTGGCGCGCAGACGCCCTGCAAGGACTGATTTACGCATATCAGTATCTATGAAAAGCACTCTATTTCCTGACTCTGTAAGCGACCGCGCCAGATCAAGTGCCACGGTGCTTTTGCCTTCATTTGGTACAGAGCTTGTCACAAGAAGCGTGCGTATATCATCCCCGCAAAACTGTATATTTGTCTTCAAAGCTCGAAGTGATTCCTTCATCGTATAGCTTTGTTCTTTTAGCTTGCCAAATTTTACTAATTCCATCTGCCCATCTCCTGATACAGGCTTCCTTATACTGAAGCCGATTTCTTTTTTCTTTTCTTTCTGTGGCTGCCTCTGCCATGCTTTCTGCCATTTCCATGCTCGCCATCATCCTCCGCCTCATCAAGCGGAAGTGTACCAAGCACGTTCATGCCAAGCTTCTTCTCCACATCCTCTGTATCTATGATTGTATCATTGAACAGATAAGAAACCACTATAACCGCAATCGACAGAAATGCTCCCGCAAAGGCTCCTATCACTGTGTTTTTGCCGATATTAGGGCTTACCGCGCCTCCATCATCATATCCGCTCTGGATGATGGTCGGCGGATCCTGCTTCATCTTCTCCGCTATATATGCCGATGCAACCTTTGCTATCTCATCTGCTATGGTCTTTGCCATCTGCGGATCGGGATCCGTTACTGTGATATTGAGTACTCGCGAGTTGGACGGATTATCAAGCGTCACCCTGCCGCCAAGTGTCTTGTAGCTCTCATTCAGATTCAGATTTTCTATGACCTGATCCAGCACCGGACGTCCCTTTACTACAACTATGTAATCATTTGTCAGGCTGGTGCCTGTCTGGATATCCGCAAGGCTTGTGATGGATGTACTCTTTGAAAGTACATAGAGCTCAGATGTCGATTCATACATAGGTGTAATCATAAATCTGCTTATCGCAAATGCCACTGCACCTGTCGCTATCGTAACAAGAATTATCCACTGCCAATATGAAATTATCTCAAGAAACAGATCCTTTAAGTCTATCTCTATCTCGTTGTCAAAATCCTGTTCTCTCTCCATTATTTATCCCCGCATTTACACTTATTATCTTCCGTTTATTATATTTTCCGGTGTGGTCTGCATGATTTCCTGCGCGTAGTCATCACCGAACTTCTTTGCCACGTACTCATAGCATTTTTTCATATTGCAGACGCGCTCCTTTGTGCCATGGCTGTCGCTTGCTATTACATCAACAAGCCCTGCCTTCAAAAGCTTCTTTGTGTATCTCTTGAAGTGCCTGCCATCTATGCCGAGCACTGAGTCTGCATTGACCTGTATGAGCGCTCCCAGCTCCTGCAAATCCTCTATACGGCTTATATCACTGAGACACTCATATCTCTCTACATGTGCTATCACCGGTATATATCCTGCAAATATTGCTTCGCGCGTCATCTTGTATACAAATGAGTATTCGCTGGAATGTGAATACTCTGTGAGTATATACTGTGTGTCTGCCAGTGTATGGCACAGCCCACCATGAAAGGCATCTATCATATCGGTTGCCACATGATACTCTGTGCCGAGCTTTATTTCTATTCCAAGCTTCTTTGCATATGGCATCAGCTTTTTATAATGAAGCTCTATCTTTTCAAGCGGATACCTAAACATTCCATGGCGCAGGTGCGGTGTGAGGATAATGCCTGTGATGCCCTGCTTTTTGGCTATCTTGAGCATCTCTACCGATTCCTCGAGCGACTTTGAGCCGTCGTCCACTCCGTATAATAAATGGCAATGTATATCTATCAAAATTCATGGTCCTCCGTTTCGTTTTCCTGAACTATCATTATACTATATACAGATTTTTCGTGCAATTGCTGAGATATTAAATTTTTCTTCTTTTTTGTGGGGAGGGCGTGGCGTAAGCGCCGGGCATCCGTGCAGCGCACACGCACTCCCGCGCCTGCTACGCTACGCTGCTAAGAGACTGTACGAATTATGCCTTGGTGTGATTCTATGCTTGACGAAACCGGCTTTTATGCGCCGTCCGTGGCGCATAACGCCTTGCCCGGCCGTCCATGGCCGGGCATTTCTGTTTTTCTTGGGCATAATTCTACAGTCTCTATGCAGCTTCGCTATTCGCCTGCTCGGGAGTGCGTGTGTGCTGCACGGCTGCCCGGTGCTTACGCCACTTAAGTTGTGACAATAATTTACAATTTGAGATATAATAAATATTCGATGGTCAAATATCGATGATATTTGACCATCGGGGATTATGCTATTATTCTATATAATGATATGAGGGTCAAAAGGTATACAACGAATTACATGCAAGCATGCATCGATGATACCTTTTGACCCTCTAATCATATAATTATATTATCCGATTTGTCTGACGAGATTTATCATTTCGATTGCACCGAGTGCACAATCATATCCTTTGTTTCCGGCTTTTGTTCCGGCTCTTTCTATTGCCTGCTCGATGTTTTCGGTGGTGACTACTCCAAACATTACCGGGATTTCTGACTCGAGTGATACTGATGCGATTCCCTTTGATACCTCGTTGCACACATAATCATAGTGGCTTGTTGCGCCTCTGATTACTGCTCCGAGGCAGATGATTGCATCGTATTTTCCACTTTTTGCCATCTTCTTTGCGATGAGTGGTATCTCGAATGCTCCCGGCACCCATGCTACGTCTATGTTTTCCTCCGGCACGTCATGTCTTACGAGTCCATCCTTTGCTCCTCCTAAAAGCTTTGATGTGATAAATTCATTGAATCTTGCTACTACGATTCCTACCTTGATTCCATCCTGTGTCATTTTTCCTTCGATTACGTTCATTTTTTGTTCTCCTTATGTTTTTTATTTTTACTCAGATGAGTTTATCTGCAATTATTAACTATTTAGAATTTGTTACTATTCAGAAACCCCGCACACATTGCAAAAACGCTCGATGCGGTGTACTAATATGAGAGTATATGTCCCATGCGGTTCTGCTTGGTTTTCAGATAAAACAGGTCATGTGCTGTGGCGCTCATCTGGATTGGCACGCGCTCGCTTATTTCCATACCAAATTCTGAGAGCTGGTATACCTTGTCAGGGTTATTTGTGAGAAGGCGCAGACTGTGTACGCCGAGTTCTCTTAATATCTGGGCTCCTATATAGTATTCGCGCTCATCTCCGGCAAAGCCAAGTGCCAGGTTTGCTTCGAGTGTATCCATGCCCTGCTCCTGAAGCTCATAGGCCTTTAGCTTATTTATCAGGCCGATGCCTCTGCCCTCCTGACGCATATAGAGCAGTATTCCTCTGCCCTCCTTGTCTATCTGTCTCATGGCTGCCTCAAGCTGCTGACCGCAGTCGCAGCGCTGTGAGCCGAATACATCTCCTGTGAGACACTCTGAATGTACCCTGCAGAGCACATCCCTTCCATCTGCGATTTCGCCCTTTACAAGTGCTACATGATGTTCTCCGTTTAATCTGTTTACAAAGCCATATGCCTTGAATTCGCCGTATTTGGTAGGAAGCTTTACCTCTGTGACACGGTCAACGAGCTTTTCATGAATCTTTCTGTATTCCTGAAGTGCCGCTATTGTGATGAACTTGATGTCCCACTTTTTTGCAAGCTCCATAAGCTCTGTTGTGCGCATCATGGTACCGTCCTCACGCATTATCTCGCAGCACAGTCCACATTCCTTTAGTCCTGCGAGCCTGCACAAATCGACTGTTGCCTCTGTGTGTCCGTTTCTCTCAAGTACGCCGTTCTTCTTTGCAAGAAGCGGAAACATATGGCCCGGGCGTCTGAAATCCTCTGGTTTTGCATCATCAGAGACACATTTCATTGCGGTGATTGAGCGCTCTGCTGCTGAAATACCTGTTGTTGTTGAGACATGGTCTATTGAGACTGTAAATGCTGTCTCATGATTGTCTGTATTTTCCTGCACCATCTGCGGAAAACGAAGCTTCTTTACATATTCCTGCGACATCGGCATGCATATCAGACCCTTGCCGTGCATCGCCATAAAGTTGATGTTTTCTGTTGTGGCAAATTCTGCCGCACAGATGAAATCGCCCTCATTCTCTCTGTCCTCATCATCTGTGACAAGTATTATTTTTCCTGCACGAAGCTCATCAAGCGCTTCTTCTACTGTGTTGAATTTCATATTTTATGTCCTCATCTTTCTATTGTGATTTTGTAGCTATTCAATTGCGTGTTTTTGTTAAAAGCCGTATTTTGCCAGGAAATCTCTTGTTATTCCACCCGGTTGTTTTTTATTTTCGCTGGATTTACGTGAAGCATTTTCCTTAATTGTCTGTGCTCCTATTATTTCCTCCGACTGCCCTTTAAACAACAGCTTCTCAACATATTTTCCTATGATATCTGTTTCCAGATTTACGACAGCTCCCACTTTTCTGTCCTTTAACACAGTCTGGATTACAGTGTGTGGTATCGCTGATATCGAGAAATTATCCTGTGCAACCTTTGCGACGGTGAGACTTATTCCATCGATTGTGACGGAGCCCTTCTCGACTATATAGCGCATGAGCTGTGGTGTGGCCTGTATTGTATACCAGATGGCATTGTCATCCTTTTTGACCTCCACAATCCTGCCTGTTCCGTCAACATGTCCCGACACTATGTGCCCGCCAAATCTGCCATCTGCCGCCATCGCACGCTCCAAATTGACATGTGCTCCTCTCATCGCGTTTGCAAGCGATGAACGGTTTAGCGTCTCATGCATGACATCCGCTGTAAACGCATGTGGCATGAGCCTTGTGACCGTGAGGCAGATGCCGTTTACCGCTATGCTGTCTCCGACCTTTGTTCCATCGAGCACTTTTTCAGCTCTGATTGTAAGCACTGCTGAGTTTGCTCCACGTGAAATTGTATCTATTGTTCCAACTTCTTCAACTATTCCTGTGAACATTTTATATTGCCTTTCTTTTTAAGTATTCACAACATCACTCTCGATGAGGAAATCATCACCAAGCTTTGTTACCTTACTGTTTCCAAGCATCACGGCATGTGCCGGTGAGTCAGTTCCCATTCCCTCTATCGGAGTTTTTGCATCCGCTCCGCCGAAAAGCTTTGGTGCAATGTAAGCGTATACCTTATTCACAATCCCGCTCTTAAGGGCTGACCAGTTGAGTATTCCGCCTCCCTCAAGCAAAATGCTGTCTATGCTTCTTTCGCCGAGCTTTTGCATGAGGTCATTTAAATCAATATGACCGTTTTTTTCAGCTACATACAGAATTTCTATTCCGTTTTCTTCAAGCCGTGTTATTTTTCTGTTTTTTTGATAATTATTGTTTTCTTCTATACTATCTTTTTCAGTATCAGGTAAGGCTTCTGAATGTGCGGTTTCACGATATCGCTCACTGACTGCAACTATCGTCGGCACTTCCTTTGCAGTATTTACTATCTGCGATTCCAGTGGAAGCTTAAGGTGCGTATCGCATATTATGCGGATTGGATTTACTCCGCCCTCGATTCTGCATGTAAGCAGTGGATCGTCTGCAAGCACTGTTCCTATTCCTGCCATTATGGCTTTATATCTGTGGCGCAGGTTTTGCACATGTTCTCTCGCTTTTTCTCCTGTTATCCACTTTGAAAGTCCTGAATATGTGGCTATCTTTCCGTCCATCGTCATGGCATATTTCATAGCGACATATGGACGTCTGGTCTGTATAAAGTAAAAGAATACCTCGTTCAGCCTGTCGCACTCGTCTTTAAGCACCTGCGTGACAACCTCTATCCCATGCTCTTTAAGGATTTTGATACCGCCCCCGGCGACAAGCGGATTCGGGTCATCCGAGCCCACATATATTTTTTTTATACCGGCTTCTATCACTGCCTCCACACACGGTGGCTGCTTGCCATGATGACAGCAGGGCTCGAGAGTCACATACATATCCGCTCCCTGTGGCGATTCCTTGCAATGCTTTAACGCATTTCTTTCCGCGTGCAGATCTCCGTATCTCTCATGCCAGCCCTCTCCGATTATCCTGCCGTCCTTTACAATCACAGCTCCGACCATCGGGTTTGGCGAGGTATACCCCATGCCGCGCTTTGCAAGCTCAATCGCCCTTCTCATATATTGTTCATCAGTCATTTGAGTTCCTTTCTGCATAAAAAAGCCCTGAACTATTATCGTTCAGGGCCTAATGATTTCAAATATCATAATCTCAGATAAACATGCACAAGCTGCATTTCATCATAAATGAATTTTGAGACAAAAAAATCTGGAATGTATCAAAACACTCCAGAGTAGATATCTGTTATAACTATGATATGTGCTGTATCTATATCTGAAACCCAGCTATCTATACTCTGCATATATCATATTCACATCTTCTTTCATCCAGACTTTACTGTCGGCCTCGGAATCTCACCGAATCATGCCTTGCGGCTCGTGGGCTATACCACCGGTAGGGAATTGCACCCTGCCCTGAAGAATAATTATTTAATTAGCTTACGCTAACCATAGTAAACCTTTGTGGCTTGTATGTCAAGATTATTTTCATTTTTGATAAAATTTATGCTATAATCATACATCGATTAAAAAAATCTTAAAATTTTTTGTAACAAAACAATCCTTTCTACGTCTAACCTATGAACAAAGGAGGTGACAGTTCTGGATTATGAGAAATTGTACAATTCCTATTACTTGCAAGTATACTCATATGTAATGACAATTGTAAAAAATCAACATCAGGCTGAGGAAATTACCCAGAATACTTTTTATAAGGCCATGACCGCAAAGAAGGCATATGCCGGCAAATCAAGCGAGCTTACCTGGCTTTGCAGCATAGCAAGAAATCTGGCAATGGACGAATGCCGAAAAAACACAAAATTTACAGAGCTTGACGAAGAGTAGCTCGAACAACCCGATAATATGGTAAAAAGCTTGGAAAATAAAGATACCGCTCTCCAGATTCATCTTATACTGCACGAGCTTGATGAGCCCTACAAGGAGGTCTTTCAGCTTAGAATATTTGGTGAATTGCCATTCTCCCAAATAGGCATGATATTTGGAAAAACAGAGAACTGGGCACGGGTAACTTACCATAGGGCCAGACTGAAAATCAAAGAAAGGATGGATAGAAATGAATAATCCAATTACACAATCAACCGATGAAACCTGCAATATAGTTCAGGATTTACTCCCACTATACTATGACGATGTATGCAGTCCCTCAAGCAAAAGGCTTGTTGAAAAACACCTTAAGACTTGTGAAAAATGTCAAAATACATACAATGAGCTAAAAAACGATTCTATTGATTCAATGATAAAAAAAGAGGCCGACAGTGTATTAAAGCAGCATGAGAAAAAGGAAAAATCTGCCGCCTATAAGGCCGGAGTCATAATAGCCGGATTACTGCTTATCCCAATACTCATCACATTCATAGTGTGCCTGTCAAATGGCGGTGGTTTAAATACCTTTGCGGTGGTAACAGCATCTATGCTTCTTGTAGCTGCAATGACAGTTGTTCCACTTATGGCACAGCAGAAAAAACTGACCAAATGCATAATCTGCGGTGTTTTTGCTCTGCTTTTGATATTCTTTTTTGTTGACAGAATGTATAGTTCAAATGAATTTATGCTTTGGTCTATTCCAACTATATTTGGATTATCAATTGTTTTTTTTCCGTTTGTCATCAGAGGAATTGAGCTTCCACCTGCTTTGTCAGACAAAAAAGCTCTTATCACTATGCTGTGGGATACCTTATGGCTTTTCCTCACAATCATTGAGGTATGTGGTCATACAAACGATGTTGCCGGAATGAAGGCCGGCTGTATTATAGCATTTGTCTTTGTACTTGCGGCCTGGCTCATATTCTTTGATGCACGATATTTAAACGCAAACGGATTTATAAAATCCGCAATTATAGTTTTGATAGCTTCGGTTTGGACAGCTTTTGCCGATGACGTATGCGAGTTTTTAATTTTTGGCACCAGACAAATCACTATAAAGTCCGTGAATTTTTCTGACTGGACTTCCAATATCTGCGTGAATGCCAATGTTTACGCTATTGTACTTGTGTCCGGGGTTATTATCGCCTCTATACTTTTTATAGCAGGCGGTATTAAAGCATTTGCTAATAAAAAAATAAATTAGTTTTTTCTTTGAAATATTATTACAAAACCCCTCCCACAGATTGAAGTCTATGGGAGGGGTTTTTATATTCATTATTCGATAAGCGCCTACCGATTAGCAAACACCCTGTGCAAGCATAGCGTCAACTACTTTCTCAAAGCCTGCGATATTTGCACCTGCAACATAGTCAGTCTTTCCACCAACTGTTGCATTGTATCTCTTAGCAGCATCACTGATGTTAGCGTAGATTGTCTCCATGATACCCTTGAGCTTTCCGTCAACCTCTTCGAATGTCCATGAAAGTCTCTCAGAGTTCTGGCTCATCTCAAGTGCTGATGTAGCAACACCACCTGCATTGGCAGCTTTACCACCTACGAAGAGTACTCCGTTCTCCTGAAGATATTTTGTAGCCTCAAGAGTTGTAGGCATGTTAGCACCCTCTGTAACAGATGTAACACCGTTTGCTACGAGCATCTTTGCATCGTCAATATCTAACTCGTTCTGTGTAGCACATGGAAGAGCAAGATCTACCTTGTACTGCCATACACCGTGCTCACCGTTCTGCTTTGCATGATACTCAGCAGTTGACTTAGCAGCTGCATACTCAGTAAGACGGGCGCGCTTAACTTCCTTAACTTCCTTAAGAAGAGCAACATCAATTCCGTTTGGATCATAAATCCAGCCTGTAGAATCAGAGCATGTAACAACCTTGACACCAAGCTGCTGTGCCTTCTCGATAGCGTAGATAGCAACATTTCCTGAACCTGAAACTGCTGCTGTCTTTCCGTTTAAGTCAAGACCGTTGTCCTTCCATAATGCGTTTGTAAGGTATAACAGACCATATCCTGTAGCCTGTGTACGGGCAAGTGATCCACCATATGTAAGTCCCTTACCTGTGAGAACGCCCTCGAATGAACCACGGATTCTCTTGTACTGACCGAACATGAAGCCGATCTCTCTTGCGCCTGTTCCGATATCACCGGCAGGAACATCAACATCTGCTCCGATATATTTAGAAAGCTCTGTCATGAAGCTCTGGCAGAATGCCATAATCTCTCTGTCTGATTTGCCCTTAGGATCAAAATCAGAACCACCTTTACCACCACCGATTGGAAGTGTTGTAAGAGAGTTCTTGAAGATCTGCTCAAATCCTAAGAATTTGATGATTCCAAGGTTTACTGAAGGGTGAAGTCTGAGACCTCCCTTGTAAGGTCCGATTGCGTTATTGAACTGTACACGGAAACCTCTGTTTACCTGTACCTGACCATTGTCATCTACCCATGGTACTCTGAACATGATCTGACGATCCGGCTCTGTGATTCTCTCAAGAATCGCATTCTTTCTGTATAATTCCTCATTTGCATCGATCACAGGTCTTAAAGAATCAAGAACCTCTGTTACTGCCTGTAAGAACTCAGGCTGATCTGCGTTTTTCTTCTTTACTACTTCGAGTACTTCATCAACATAGCTCATTTTTATATCTCCTTTACAAAATTATTTTTCACATCAACAAGTTTATTTTATATAAATCTATTGCTATAATCAAGTAATTTTTGAAAGTTTTATATAAAAAAAATTCATTTTATTTATTATCTTCATTTATATTATCCCAGTTTTGGTACTGATTCTCCTCATCATCGGAATATACCACCTTGAAATAATCCGAGAGTTTTGCAAGTGAAGTTATAAGAACCTTCATTTCGTCGTCCGAAAGACCGTCCTTTATATGCTCTATCATATGACGGTGAAACTGCTCATGATGATAGTATGCACTCTTTCCCTTGTCAGTGAGTGAGAGCTTTACCACACGCTTATCCTCCTCACTGCGGATACGGTTCACGTATCCCTTGCGGGTGAGACCATCTATTGCCTTTGTCAGCGTGCCCAGAGTGATAGACATAAGCTTGGCTACGGTGCCGGAGCGCTTTGGCTCATCGACTCCTATTGCCTCTATTATATGCATATCGTTGATAGAAATATCAGAAAATTCGTCTGTTGTCAGACATCTGCCCTCTATCTCTGTCAAATCCTTGAACAGACACACCAATAATTCATTTAAAGTTTCATCTGCCGTCATAAATACCTCTTTCTATTGCCACTCTATGGCGCAGGCTCCCCATGTAAGTCCTGCTCCAAAGCCTGATAAAATTATTTTTTCCTCATGCTTTATCATACCATCTTTGCGGACTTTATCAAGCAAAATCGGCACACTTGCCGCAGAAATATTTCCACACTGCTGTAAATTGGTCGGAAATTTGTCCATAGGCTGCTTAAGTCTCTTGGCAACCGACTCAATAATGCGGATATTGGCCTGATGCAGCACATAGACGTCCACATCATCTGCGCTCCAGCCGATTTCATCGAGCAGCTCATTTATAGCCTTTGGCACTGTCTTTACCGCAAACTTGTATACAGCCGGACCATCCATGGTGACGTAGCCACCAAGTGCAGACTGCTTTCCATTGTCGGTAAACGGATTGACTACGGGACGATTGTCTCCGTCAAGCGCCTCACCGCCTTTTCCGTCCGAGCCCTGTACAAAGCCCTTTATGGCATCTCCCTCGTCTGTCACAACCGCTGCTCCTGCTCCGTCTCCGAATAGCACACAGGTGCTTCTGTCATTCCAGTCCATTATTTTTGAAAGAACCTCTGCCCCCACTACAACTGCCTTGTGAAATCTGCCGGTCTTAAAATACGCATCTGCTGTGGCAAGCCCGAATAAAAAGCCTGAGCATGCGGCATTTATGTCAAATGCCACTGCACTGCCCGCACCTATCTCAGCCTGAATCTGACATGCGAGCGATGGAACGATTTTGTCTGTGGATACGCTTGCCGCTATTATCAAGTCTATCTCACTTCCGTCAATTCCCGCATCCTGCAGCGCACTTTTTACTGCATCACAGGCAAGTGAGGTGGTTGTCTCAGTCGTTGCAATGTGTCTGTTTCTTATTCCTGTACGCGAGCTGATCCACTCGTCAGATGTGTCCATTATGGCTGCCAGGTCATCGTTTGAGACCACTCTCTGTGGCAGGCAGCTTCCTGTTCCAACTATCTTCATAGAATTTCCTTTCCGGGACTAGAACTTGCGGAAACGCTTGTATCTTTCCTCCAAGAGCTGGTCCTTTGTCAATTTGCTTTCTTTTTCCAAGAATTTCTTCATGTTGCCCTTCATGTAGTTTCCGATTGATGAAAGGGCATCCTCGTCGGCTCCGCCAAACTCAGGTATTATATCATCCACGACATCAAGCTCCTTTAAGTCGTGTGCTGTAATCTTCATTACCTCTGCGGCTTCCTTTGCACGCTTTCCGTCCTTCCAAAGGATAGATGCAAAGCCCTCTGGAGAAAGTATTGAGTATGTGGCATTTTCCATCATCCACACTTCATTTCCTACAGAAAGAGCTAAAGCTCCGCCACTTCCGCCTTCTCCTATCATGAGACAAAGGATTGGCACCTTGATGTTGCTCATCTCATAAAGGTTTCTTGCGATTGCCTCGCCCTGTCCGTTTTCCTCTGCTTCCATTCCGGGATAAGCACCTGATGTATTGACAAATGTTATGATCGGACGGTTGAATTTCTCTGCCTGTTTCATGAGGCGCAGTGCCTTGCGGTAGCCCTCAGGTGATGGCATACCATAGTTTCTCTTTGCGCAGTCTTCAAGGTCTTTTCCCTTGTGAACACCGATAACTGTGACCGGCTGGCCATCTAAATATGCGATTCCACCTACGATAGCCGGGTCATCGCGGAAATATCTGTCTCCGTGCAGCTCCATAAACTCATCAAAGATATAGTCCATATAGTCAACCGATGCAAGTCTCTTAATCTGTCTTGCGGCGCTGACCTTGTCCCATACCTTAAATGGCTTAGCCTTTGCCTCGCGCTCCTTCATAAGCTCTGTCGGCTCGTAATTGTCGTCTGAGTGAAGCGGATCAAAATTGGCATAGCCAGTGGTAGGTCTGTGAGCACGTAAAATCTTGTAAAGAGTCTTCTTTAAATCCTCACGCTCAACTATCATATCCACAAAGCCGTGCTCAAGCTGGAACTCTGCCCTCTGGAAGCCCTCAGGCAGCTTCTGTCCGATGGTCTGCTCGATAACACGAGGACCCGCAAATCCGATAAGTGCCTTTGGCTCTGCAAGAATGATGTCTCCAAGCATTGCAAAGCTGGCTGTCACACCACCTGTTGTAGGATCTGTGAGTACCGGTACATATAAAAGCCCTGCCTCTGAATGACGCTTTGCTGCGGCTGAAGTCTTAGCCATCTGCATCAGCGAAATGATACCCTCCTGCATTCTGGCTCCACCTGAACAGCAGAATAATATAACCGGAAGTCTTTCCTCTGTGGCACGCTCAAATGCGCTTGTGATTTTCTCACCAACCACATGGCCCATGCTTCCCATCATAAATCTTGAATCAATTACACCAAGCACTGTCTCCTCACCGTAAATTTTTGTCTTACCAATGACAATACCCTCAGAAAGTCCTGTTTTCTCCTGAGTCTTTGCAATTTTCTCCTCATACTCCGGGAAATTGAGAGGATTTCCTGTTGTAAGCTCTGTAAACCATGGCTCAAATGCTTCCTTGTCGGAAACCATTCTGATTCTGTTTTTAGCACGCACACGGAAATAATAATTACACTCATAGCAGACGTATTTGTGCTGTTTTACAACTGATTTGAGCACAGTCTTGCCACACTTGGGACAAACGATTGTCTCAGGGACATCCTCTTTTGTTTCCTGTGCTGCATCGGCATTTTTGCCATCTACGGCTGCTTTTCCATCTGCGACCGTTTTGCCTTCTGCGGCTGTTTTTGCGCTCTCAGCGTTCTTTGCTAAAGCCTCATCAGCCTCTATATTTTTATCTTTCTTCTTGAATAACTTCATCATGTCTCCTTATGCAATTAACCTATTGCAAATGTAAGCTCCGCCATACAGGCAACCTTGCCGTTTACCCTGGCAACAGCCTTGCCCACACCGATAGGACCCTTAACCTTTATAATCTCAGTGGTCAGCTCCAGCGTATCTCCCGGAACCACCTTCTGCTTGAACTTGGCATTATTGATGCCTGCAAAATATGCAGTCTTGCCCTTCCACTCATCCTGACAAAGAATGGCAACTGCACCGGTCTGCGCCAAAGCCTCAATAATAAGCACTCCCGGCATCACCGGATTCCCCGGAAAATGTCCCATAAAATGTGGCTCATTCATAGTCACATTCTTCTTAGCCACACACTTTACGCCCGGCTCCAGTTCCTCAACCGTATCAATGAGGAGAAACGGACTGCGGTGCGGCAGAACATCCATGATCTGCTGCGTATTCATAATTGACATATACATCTATCCTTTCTCAATTTACTCTAAACTATCTACATGCTTCGCGCTCCGCAACGTGGAGCCGGGAAGCGCACAGTGTGTTCTGAATGAAAAATATGAACTGTCACGGCGTTCCATTCGCTCCAATAGCATGAAGCGCTAACACCATATCACAGCCTGTCCGTGCAAAATGCCGTGACTGACTTCATATTTTTCACGAGGAATATACTGTGTGCTCCACCGGACCTCACAACCTGAATGCGCGAAGCCCCTAAAAAGCAGAAACAATTTATTTATAAGCCTTGAGGAGAATACTTGCATTATGTCCACCGAATCCCAGTGAATTGCTAAGTGCATACTCAACAGGCTCCTCATAGCTGTCCTTGCAGTAATTGAGATCAATCTCCTCATCAGGAGTCTCATAGCCAACAGTCTTATGTATAAATCCATCCTGGATTTCCTTCACACATGTGATAAACTCAACAGCTCCTGCTGCTCCGAGCAGATGTCCTATCATTGACTTTGTTGAATTGATTTTAAGATTTGCCGCATCATCACCAAACGCAAGCTTGATTGCTCTTGTCTCAAAAAGGTCATTGTGATGTGTGCCTGTTCCGTGTGCATTGATGTATTTTACATCTGCCGGTGTGACACCTGCATCGCTCATGGCATTGGTCATGGCTCTTGCTGCGCCTGCGCCATCCTCCTGCGGAGATGTGATATGGTATGCATCCGATGAGCATCCGTATCCGACTACCTCTGCATAAATCTTTGCACCTCTTGCCTTTGCATGCTCAAGCTCTTCAAGGATAACTACTCCTGCGCCCTCACCCATTACAAAGCCGCTTCTGTTTTTGTCAAACGGAAGTGAACACTTTGCCGGATCATCTACTGTAGAAAGCGCTGTGAGTGCTGTAAATCCTGCGATTCCGATAGGACATACACTGCCCTCTGTACCACCGGCTACCATCACGTCAGCCTCACCGTACTGGATGCTTCTGTATGCCTCACCGATTGTGTTTGTTCCTGTAGCGCAGGCTGTTACATCATTGATACTCTTTCCCTTGAGACCGAACTGGATAGAAACATTTCCTGCTGCCATATTACAGATCATAAGCGGAACAAGCAAAGGATTGACTCTGTTTGGTCCCTTTTCATAAAGCTTTTGTGTCTCGCGCTCCATAGCCTGAAGACTTCCGATACCTGAACCGATGGCACATCCAACCATGTATGGATCTTCCTTTTCGATATCAAGTCCGCTGTCATCAATTGCCTGCTTTGCAGCAGCTACAGCGTACTGTGAGAATGGCTCCATTCTCTTTGCAGCCTTTCTGTCCATAAAATCCTGTGGGTTAAAGTCCTTAAGCTCTGCTGCAATGTGACATTTATAATCTGTTGTGTCAAATTTTGTGATGTGGTCAAATCCGATTTTTCCGGCCTTTACCGATGTCCAGAAATCGTCCACATTATTTCCGATTGGTGTTACTGCTCCAAGTCCTGTTACAACTACTCTTCTACTCATATTGCCATTCCTCCGTCAACAGACAGCACCTGGCCTGTGATGTAGCCTGCTGCATCTGATGCTAAAAATAATACTGCGTTTGCGATATCCTTTGTGTTTCCCGGTCTGCCAAGCGGAATCTGTGATAAAAGATTCTCCTTTGCCGCATCGGCAAGCACATCTGTCATCTCTGTCTCTACAAAGCCCGGTGCCACTGCGTTTGCTGTGATTCCCCGGCTGGCAAGCTCTCTGGCTACAGCCTTTGTGAGTCCTATAACTCCTGCCTTGCTGGCGCTGTAGTTGGCCTGTCCTGCATTTCCGAGTATGCCGGAAACTGATGAAATATTGATAATTCTTCCTGATTTCTGCTTCAAGAAATAGCGTGACATATGACGGATTGTGTTGAACGCACCCTTAAGGTTTGTGTCGAGCACTGCGTCATAGTCTGCCTCGCTCATCTTCATGATGAGGCCGTCTCTTGTGATTCCTGCGTTGTTTACGAGGATATCTATGTGCTTGTACTCCTTGATGAGCGCTGTTATCATATTCTGGCACTCGTCAAAATCAGATACATTGCACTGATAAGAAACTGCATCACCGCCTGCTGCCTTTATCTCTGCAACAACGGCATCTGCCTTTTCCTTTGAACCATTATAATTTACTATTACAAAGGCATGTGCTGCGGCAAGTGTAAGAGCTATCTGTCTTCCAATTCCGCGGCTTGCGCCTGTAACCAGGGCATTTTTACCTGTTAACATACTTTTCAAAATCCTCCAGTTTGTCTATGTTTACGACTTTTACGTCTCTATTTATCTTTCTCATAAATCCGCTGAGTGATCGTCCCGGTCCGATTTCCACGAACTCATCTGCACCGTCTGCGATAAGGCGCTCGATGGTCTGCTGCCAGCGTACTGACGATGAAACCTGCTGTGTCAGATAATCCTTGACGTCTGCCGGTGACTTCACATAGTCTGCTGTGACGTTTGTGATATATGGCACCCTGATATCGTGGATTTCTACACTCTCAAGTGCATCTGCGAGCTTTTCTCCTGCACCCTTAAGCATTGCTGAGTGGAAAGGTCCGCTTACCTTAAGCGGTACGCATCTCTTGGCGCCTGCCTCGCTGCATGCTGCTGCGGCGGTATCTACTGCTGCCTTTTCTCCTGTGATAACAATCTGTCCCGGGCAGTTATAGTTGGCTACCGATACCACTGAATTTGTCTCATCTGCTGTCTTTTTGCAGATATCCTCAATGACATGCGGATCAAGTCCTAAAACCGCTGTCATGGCTCCACCTGTAGGAACTGCCTCCTGCATGTAGATTCCTCTTTTTCTGACAACTGCAAATGCATCTGCCATAGTCATGGCTCCTGATGCGATGAGAGCACCATATTCCCCAAGGCTTAAGCCTGCTGTGACATCAGGTGTGATACCTTTGTCAATTATTGCCTGATATATAGCTGCCTCAACTGCAAGCATACATATCTGTGTGTACTCTGTAATATTCAGCTTGTCATTTTCCTCAAAGCATAATGCCGGAATATCCAAGCCTGTCTGTTCACTGGCAAGGTCGATTACTGCCTTTGCATTTGGCATTGTATCGTAAAACTCCTTACCCATTCCTATATACTGTGAGCCCTGTCCGGGAAACATAAATACTCTCTTACCCATTTTCGGTTTCTCCTTATTTCTGACAGGATACCGTAAGTCGCTCTTTGCAAGCTGCCCGGTATCCTTAAATTTGCATGTAAAAGTGAATACTGTCTATTTGTTCAGTCCCACTACATCCTCAATGATTTCTTTGCAGGTTTCCTCTTTCTTTACGAGGCCTGCGCTCTGACCTGCCATGACGCTGCCATATACGGTATCTCCGTCTACAACTGCTTTTCTAAGTGCGCCAAGTGTCATTTTTTCGAGCTCTTCAAATGGAGCTCCTTCCTTTTCCAGCTTGAGATATTGTCTGGTCATCTTGTTTCTGAGCACTCTGATCGGATGACCTGTGCTCATTCCTGTAACCTCGGAATCTATATCCTTGGCCTTTATGACCTTTTGCTTATAGTTTTCATGGACTATCGATTCTTTTGCTGTGACAAAGCGTGTGCCCATTTGGACTGCCTCTGCACCGAGTGCAAATGCCGCATTGAAGCCTCTGTTGTCTGCGATTCCGCCTGCTGCGATAACAGGGATGCTCACTGCATCAGCAACCTGTGGCACAAGTGTCATGGTAGTCTGCGCACCGATATGTCCGCCTGACTCCATTCCCTCTGCGATTACTGCTGAAGCACCGCCTCTTTCCATGAGCTTTGCGAGTGCTACGCTTGCAACTACAGGGATTACGATGACGCCTGCTTCTTTCCACATATCCATGTACTTTGCAGGATTTCCTGCGCCGGTGGTGACTACCTTTACCTTTTCCTCGGCGATGATTTTTGCTATCTCATCTGCCTCCGGATTCATAAGCATGAGGTTGACTCCGAATGGCTTATCCGTCTCCTTCTTTGCAGCGACTATCTGCTCCTTTACCCATGAGGCCGGGGCTCCGCCTGCTCCGATGATGCCAAGTCCGCCTGCATTGGACACAGCGCTGGCAAGCTCATGGGTTGCTACCCATGCCATGCCACCCTGAATGACCGGATATTTGATTCCAAGAAGCTTTGTTATTCTTGTTTCCATGTCTTTTAAGCCTCTACACCTTTGTTCTTAAGATACTCAATGATGTCGTTTACTGTTGCGATTTTCTCTAAATCCTCTGAAGGGATTTCTACTCCGTACTCCTCCTCGAGTGCCATTACAAGCTCGAAAAGATCTAATGAATCTGCCTCAAGATCCTCCTTGAAGTTTGACTCTAATTTGATATCATCCTCGTCGATTCCTAACTGATCTGCTACGATTTCCTTGATTTTCTCCAACATATTTCTGTTCTCCTTTTTCTGTGTTTATTTTCGATTTTGTGTGCTGGTATATTTGCACTAGTTTGCATGTCAAATATTTTCATCATCAAATCATTTGACAGTGAAAGTATATCACATTTTAAATAGTTGTCAAGTCAAAGTATTTTTATTTTTCATTTTTATATGGTACGGGAGCAGGCGGGCAGAAAATTACCCATCCAAAACGTTTCCTACCAGCAGCCAAGAGGCTGTAAGAATTGTAAGTCAGGTTTTCTATGCCTGACGCAGCCGGCTTTTACGCGCCGTCCTTGGCGCGGTAACGCCTCGCCCGTGCTTCCATGCACGTGCGCTGCTGTGTACCTATTACAATTCCAACAGCCTCTAAGCAGCTTCGTACAAACTCATTGGATGGGCAATTTTCTGCCCGCCTGCTCCCTTACACTGTGACAATAATATACAATAAAAAACAGACTGTAATTATGAGTGGTCAGCTCAATTTTACAGTCTGCTCTATATTAATCTCTCAAACACCCAACCGGCACAACCCGAACTCCTGACTCCGTGGTATATGCCATGGTTGCATTTGCGCAAATCACAATCAGTGCCGATGGTTCTTTATATACATCACGTGGATGTTTTTCTTTTTCCAATGCTTTCTCATTATATTTTAAGATAATATCCTTGAATCGCAGCAAGGATTTTTCCGCTTCCGGAATCTTGTTCACTCCGGTTTTTATTTCAATAAGCGCATAACGGCCGTCCTCCAACTGATAGACTGCATCTGCTTCTACGCCCATATCATCTGTATAATGCATCACTCTGGCATTGTGCTTTTCAGCAAATACAAGTAAATCTCTAAGCACCATATTTTCAAATACATGCCCAAATAGATCCAAATCGTTGATAAAATAGTCCGGATTAACACCAAGCGCAGCCAATCCTATAGAGGGATCAACAAATATATGCTTTTTGGCAGCTCTGATAGCTGTTTTCGAACGCAAATGCGGTGTCCAGGCATCTATATCCTTTACAACATATAATAGCTCCAGAGCATCTATATATGAAGAAAGCGTTACATCTGTAACATTCTGTGTGGCTTTTACATCTGAAAATATATTCTTGCGTTTTGCTGTAGTAGCCATATTTCTGGCATACGACCAAAGTAGTGTCCTTGCCCATTCCGGATTTCTGTTTACTCCATCAATCGCTGATATGTCCTTCTGATAAATCTGCCTATAATAATCCTTAGCTATTTCAAGCTTTGCACTGTCCTTTGAAAGTGCCATGCATCTCGGCCATCCACCTCTACAGACCGCAAAAAACAAATCCTCAAGCTTTATATCTGTGGTAAGTCCATCAATATCATATGCTTCATCTTCTAATAATTTAAACAACGATATGCTTCCGTTTGATTCTCCTGTCTCAAACAAAGTCATAGGGTACATCGTAACCTCTGTTATTCGTCCTGTACCTGTATGGGGTGTATTAATCTTCTTACTTGATGAGCCTGTCAGATAAAACTCTCCTACACTCTCCGGATTGTCATCGCACGCTTTTCTTATTGTTCCCCATATCTTTGGGGCATCCTGCCACTCGTCAAACAGTATTGGCTTAGGATTCTTTAAAAAGAGCTTAGGTGCAGTTTCTGCTACTGCAAGATACCCCTCTCTCTTGTCTTCATCCTGAAATTCAATAACAGTTTTACATCGTTCTCTTGCTGTTCTTGTCTTTCCACATCCTTTTGGTCCTGTGATGCTCACTGCATTAAATGCCTCTGTTTTTCTATCTATCACATCATCAACAATTCTGCTTATATATTCCATAAATATCTGCTCCCTTCATGGTTATTATACCATTTAATTCACAGATTATACAAGGTTATTTTATGTTTTTCGAGTGTTTTGTTTTGTATTTTTCTAATGTTTTATTTTATATTTTTCGAGTGTTTTATTTTACTTTTTTCGAATACTAAAAAGAGCAGGACAAGTATTTCTACCTATTCTGCTCATTTTTACATAATTTAATTGTTTAGATATAGATTATCTACCGGCTGTTCGCCATCTGTTTCACATAGTCGAGTGCCTTCTTAACCGATGGGATTGATATCACTATGATTGTGATAATTCCTTCTGCAGCAAGGTATGAACCATTGTAGGTCACTGAATATATGAGCGCATCTATCGTCTTGTTTCCTATCGTGACAGGTGCGTATGCTGCAAAAAACACAACTCCCGACAGCACTGCAAAGAAAAATCTACTGGGCTGCTCCGCCTCCGGTGGTACCACCGGTAGCTCCACCTGTGCTGTCCCCGGTGTTTCCACCTGTATTACCACCGGTGTTATCTCCTGTATTTCCACCTGTTGTACCGCCTGTGTTGCCACCGTTATTTTCTCCGGTATTTCCGCCTGTGTTGCCACCTGTCGTATCGCCGGTAGTACCACTCGTATTTCCGCCATTGCCGCCATTTGTTCCCTGACTGTTATTTTCACCCGGTGTGGTCGTGGTGGTTCCCTGAGTCTTATTTGGGGCTGTTGTGGTCTGATCCGGTGTTGGAGTTCCCGCATCAGGTGTGGTCACGGTCTGATCTGCAGGATTATTCTGCGTCTGGTCATCGGCAGGCGTATCCTGGCTGTCCTGATAATCATCCGATATTTGGGCATATGGCAGGAAATCTATTGGTGTAAGGTCAGCATGTATCTGATCCATGTAGTTCTTCCATATTTCTGCCGGGTAAGAGCTTCCTGTCAGTTTTTTGACTGTCTCAGGCATATCGCAGCCTACCCATACACATGTGGTGTAGTATCTGGTAAAGCCACAGAACCAGCCGTCCTTCTTATCGTTTGTGGTTCCGGTTTTGCCGGCACAAGGCATGCCATTGTCCAGATTCGCGCTACGACCGGTTCCGGATTTCATAACATCTGTCATGACATCTGTCATCATACGCGACGCTGTCTCTGTATATATGACGGTATCCTTCTGCGATGATGTATATATGATATTGTTGTCAGAATCCACAATCGACTTTATACAGGTCGGATTCCTGTACATTCCGTCATTCTCAAGTGTTGAATATGCAGATGCCATCTCCAGTGTGGATACACCTGTTGTAAAACCTCCAAGTGATGTTGCTGTGACATAGTCATCCTTTACTATATTGGTAAAATTCATATCCTTGAGATACTGTAAGCCTACCTTTGGCGTGAGCTCATCATATAGCTGCCATGCTACAGTATTCAGTGACTTTTGAACGGCAAGCCTGATAGTCACATCACCGTAATATACATCACCCGAGTTAGACGGTCCTCCATCAAACTTATGATCATTTACGATGGTATCCGGTGTCTTTCCACGCTCAAATGATGGTGTATACACAATGAGCGGCTTTATTGAGCTTCCCGGCTGACGATGGCTTTGGAAAGCACGGTTTAGCGTATGACTGACTGCATCCTGGCTTCGTCCACCAACTATTGCGACCACCTCACCTGTGTCGTTGTCTATACAGGTTGCAGCACTCTGCAGCTTGAATGTGCCATCATCGGTCGTGTCTGTAAAGTCCAAAAGCGTCAGGTCAATCGAATCCTGAAGCTGCTGCTGCATGGTCAGATCAATTGATGTATAAATCTTGTAACCATCTGAGTAAAGCTTTTTCTGACAATATGAATACATCTCATCATATGAAGCGTCATACTCCTTTTCTTCCTCGTCGGAATCAAAGTAATACTTGAACTTGAAGCCCTCATTCTCCATGAGCGCCCTCGTAGCGCAGTAATATGCATAGGTATCCACATAATTGTACTTGACCGTGTCATCCTTCTCTGGCATGTTGAGGGTTATCTCCTCGTTTATAGCGGCCTCATATTCCTGCTGTGTGATTTTGCCATCTTCCCTTAGATTTTTCAATATAAGATTGCGACGTGTCAATGTATGATCCTTGTTGTTTATCGGGTCATAGTATGTCGGACTGTTCGGAATCGCACACAAAAAGGCAGTCTGCGACAAATCAAGATCTGAAAGCTCACAGTTAAAATAACCATGGCACGCTGCCTGAATACCATAATATCCGTTCATGAAATAGACATTATTCAGGTAGAACTCCATAATATCGTTCTTTGAATATTTTCTTTCCAGCTCCATCGCTATGAACATTTCCTTGACTTTTCGCTGCCAGTTCTTGTTCGTATCCAGATAAATATTTCGGGCGAGCTGCATCGTGATGGTACTGCCACCCTGGGTAATTCTCTTGTTCTTTATGATGGACTTTGCGGCACGCACTATTGCCTTTAAGTCCACACCATTGTGCTTATAGAACTTCTTGTCCTCGATGCTGACCATACAGCTTACAAAATTCTGCGGTATATCCTCATACTTCACATAGTCAGCCTTTTTGGTAGTGGCTGTCTCGGATATCTCATCACCGTTTGTGTCGTAGAGTGTACTCGTCCGCGCCGGTAAAAATGTGTTTTTGTCAGATTTCTGCACGAGCTCTACTGCCTCTGAGTGAAGCTTTGCCACCTTGTCAGCATAGCCGCCAAAGTAGTAAAAGCATAATCCCCCGAGAATCAGTACCATCAGAAAAATCTGAAGCTTTATGAAAAACCAGAAAACGCGATGCTGCTTTTTCTTCTTTTTCTGTTTCTGTTTTGCCATTTCTAAACGTTACCTCCAAACTATCGGTATGCCATTGTATATCGGCATACTTTATAGATAATTGACAACTATTACAAATATGTATTGTCTATTATACTACAAAGCCTCTACATCAGATAATTAATAATTGATTAATTTTCTATTATGCCTTTATAGCACAAAAGGAAGCTATTTGCTCCCTTTATCACGCTATTTTACATCTTTATTACTGTTATAGTCAAGTAAATAGTTTTTTATAATGTTTTTTATAATGCTTTTCGCTATCTCTAGCCAAGCTGGTCAGCCAGAAATTCTGCTGCTGCCCCCGCCAGCTTTTCGGCAATCTCAGACTTATCGGCTTTTTCATCGTAAGCACACAGTATAACGGCTCCCGCACTATCACCATCATGCACTATTGCTGCTATTGCCTGCGCTTCACAGTCAGCTTTATCGTCCTTTACCACAGGTATCAGGGTATCGTCTTTTTTACTGTACAATGCACTTTTTCTCTTATCCATAATATTCTCGAGCTCTTTTGACAAAGCCTTGCCTATATAATTTTTGTGGTTTTTCCCGGCTGCCGCTATTATCTCATCCCTATCCGCCACACATACCGTGGCTCCGGTTACCTTTGACAGGCTCTGTGCATATGCCTGTGACATATTCTTCAGGCTTCCAACCTGCGAATATTTCTTTAGCACTATCGTCTCGTCCGCATCCATATATATTTCCAGTGGGCTTCCCTCTTTTATATGCAGCATCCTGCGAAGTTCCTTTGGTATGACTATTCTGCCGAGGGAATCTACTCTTCTGGTCAATCCTGTGATTTTCACTTTATTGTCCTCCGGTTACTTTTTTGCATTTGCATTCATGCTTTGGAGGTAGTATATGGAAATCTGTATGAAATATACATTCGGTATGCACTGATACAGTGCTCTTTCATAATAGCTTTTATAATGTCACGGTATGTTTTGAATTTGATAAGGTATCTATATCCATCAGCTCAAGCTCATCTGCGATATCCACATATACACAGTCATACTTCTTTGCCACACTTCTGCCACCCTTATCACCCTCCAGTGATAAAAGCTGTGATATAAGCGATGAATGAAATACACACGGATTGCCTACAGCATCTCCACAGCGAAGCGAAAATACCAATCGTATATTTCCTTTATTTTCAAGTACTTTGTCTATTAATTTAACCACGCTTTGACTTTTTAAATATGGCTGGTCAGCTACTGCAAACATGTAGTAGTCCTGCATACCAGTCTTTTTCTGCTCCTGCACCGCCATAATTCCTGCTTTTATGGTGTAGGATATGCCTTTTTCGCTGTCCGGACTTAAAACTGCATGGCAATCGGGGATAGATGAGCAGTAGTCCAGTATTTCCCGGTAACGTGTAACGACGGTTATATCTATGACCGGGCTGTCTGATTTCAATTTATTATATCTATCTTTAATTTCTATCAAACGTTCAAGTAGATGCCTGTACATTGATTTTCCATCCAGCTCATAAAGCAGTTTGTTACTTCCAAAACGGCGGCTGTTTCCAGCCGCCATGTATATGATATGAATCATTTCACTCTAAGGTCCTTTTCGTGCCAGTCTGGGTCTACCATTCCCATAAGTATTTTCTCTGGGGTAAACGGAACTGTCCTGTGCCATACGCCTGTTGCGCGATAAATGGCATGTGCCAGCGCAGGAGCCGGTGTATTGATAACTATCTCGCCGATTGACTTGACTCCAAATGGGCCTGAAGGCTCATAGCTTGTCTCAAATTCGACGTTGATATGTCCCACATCCTGTCGTGTCGGTATCTTGTACTGCATGAAATCATTTTCTGCGATTTTACCACCGGCATTGTAGGTGACATTCTCATAAAGTGCCATGCCGATTCCCTGACCTATGCCACCCTCTGTCTGTACACGCGCGAGGTTTGGATTGACCGGGATTCCACAGTCCACAACAGCCTGATAATCAAGTATTTTAACTGCTCCTGTCTCCTTATCAAGCTCTATCTCGACCATTCCTACCATGTATGGAGGAGGTGAAACAGGTGATGAATATGTCGCTGTGACATCTACAGGTATCGTGTTGTTGACCTGTGATTTTGTTGCTATATCGGAAAGACTTACGGAAACTGCCCCATTGTCTGCACCGTCCGGATTTATGATATACACCTCTTTACCGTTGAAATCCACCTCTGATGCAGCACAGCCCAGCAGCTGTGCACCGATTTTCTTTATATTTTCACGAAGCTCAAGTGCTGCATTCTGTGTGGCCATTCCTGTGATGTAGGTGGTTGATGAGGCATATGAACCCGAGTCATAAGGAGAAGCATCCGTATCCGCTCCAAACACTGTTATATCATCCGGCTCGCAGTCAAGTACCTCAGCCGCCATCTGCGCAAGTATTGTATCACAGCCTGTTCCCATGTCTGCCGCACCTATCATCATATTGTAGGTGCCACAGTCTGAAAGCTTTAATGTACACGAGCCGACATCTACATTGGATATGCAGGAGCCCTGCATTGCAAGTGCCATGCCTGCTGCACGAACCTTGCCATTTCCCATGTCGCGGACAGGATACTTTTCTGCCCAGTGGAAATTGTCCGCGCAGTGCATTATGCATCTGTCGAGTGCACATGCATTTGCTGTCTCGCCAAAATATGCCGGCATAAACATGCCCTCACGGACGATATTTTTCAAACGGAGCTCAACCGGGTCTATATGCAGCTTTTCAGCGAGTTCATTGACAGTTGATTCAAGTGCAAAGATACCCTGTGTAGCTCCATAGCCTCTATATGCTCCTGCCGCCTGCACGTTTGTGTACACAACATCGCACGAAAATCTGGTTGCCTCGCAGCCTCCTGTATAAAGAGGGAGCGATTTATGACCTGAGAGTCCTACTGTTGTAGTGCTATGCTCTCCGTATGCTCCACCATTTGACAGCGTATAAAGATCTATCGCCCTTATATGACCATCCCTCATTGCTCCAAGACGCACGGTGACCTCCATCTCATGACGCGGTGACGCGATAGTCTGGCACTCTTTTCTGCTGTAGATTATCTTGCTCGGACGCTTTGTCTTCCAGGTAACAAATGCCGGATACACCTCACAGACAGCTGTCTGCTTGGCACCAAAACCTCCTCCGATACGCGGCTTTTCAGCGCGCACCATAGACTTTGGAATATCAAGTGCATTTGCCAGTATTCGGCGCAGGTGGAAAACTATCTGTGTCGAGCTGATACAATGAAGTCTGCCGTATCTGTCTATCTCACAGTATGCCCTACAGGTCTCCATATATGCCTGCTGTGCTGCCTTTATGCGATATGTGTGCTCAATAATCTCATCGCACTCTGACAGAATTTTCTCCACGTTTCCATGCTCATCCTCCTCGTGATGAATGAGATTGCGCTTTACATCACCTGTATCTATGCTGGATGACCAGTCATCCTCAGGATGCACGAGCACCTTGTTATCCAGCGACTTTCTGAAGTCAAGCACCGGCTTTAGCACCGTGTACTTTACTTTTATCATGTTAAGAGCCTTGTCCACCGCCTTTTCAGATTCTCCGACCACTATAGCGACGGCGTCACCTACGCTTCTCACATGGCGGTCAAGGATTAATCTATCATATGGTGACGGCTCCGGAAAAGTCTGGCCTGCGATAGAAAAACGCTTTTTCGGAACATCCTCCCAGGTGTATACTGCGACCATGCCCGGTACCTTAAGAGCAATATCTGTCTTTACATCCTCGACAATTGCATTCGCATAGGGGCTTCTAAGAAGCTTTATGACAAGCGCATCACGCGGTGTGATATCATCAGTAAATACCGGCTTTCCGAGTAAAAGCTGGCTCGAATCCTTCTTCGGTATACATTTTCCAACTGCGTGGTAATCCCTTCTCGCGCGGTTGAAGCTGTTTACATTAGTTTGATTTGTGCTCATCCTGCCACTCCTTTCCGATATCCTCTCCGTAGACGCCTGCCTCGAGATTAAGAGGTGCGCCCTCCTTCTTACTGTTTAAGAAATTTCTGATTGAGCGGAGCTGACTCTGATATCCTGTACAACGACACAGATTTCCTGAAAGATACTCAAGAATTTCCTCATCAGTCGGGTCAGGATTTTCTCTTAAAAGCGCCACAATATTTACAATATAACCTGGATTACAGAAGCCGCACTGATCCGCTCCCTGTGCAGCAAAAAATCCTGTAAACTGCTTAGCTTCCTCCTCAAGTCCCTCAAGGGTATCCACGGCTCTGCCGTCTGCCCTGCCTATCGGCATGCTGCATGACAGCACAGGCTTTCCATCCAGAAGCACTGTACAAAGACCGCAGTTACCTGACTCACAGCCTCTCTTCACCGAAAAGCAATTGTGCTTGCGGCAAAAGTCTAAAAGGACCATATCCTGGTCTACCGAGTCGGTTATTAACTTTCCATTTAATTTTATTTTAACATCCATATATATGAATTCCTTCCTACTTAATGCTCGTGCTTAATACTCGTTCTTACTGTTTACCTTACATGTGACTGGCGACAATTACATTATATCATCGCAGATATCAAGCGACTGTGTGACAGCACGGCGTGTAAGCACCCGGCAGATCATCTCTCTGTACTCGGCCCCTGCCCTTATATTGCTTCCAAAACGGATATGCTCTGTAACATATTCGGCAAATTTATCTATTTTGGCATTGGTTTCGGAGTTATCTGTCAAAGCTGCATTACCATCTGTCTTTGCATCTGCTAAACAATCGAGTATGCCATCCTCATCCCACACAGGCTCTGCCATGTATGGTGATGCTCCGATAACCGCCACATACCTGCCGCTTCTATTTGCCACTGCACATGTGAGCACCGGAAAGTCTGTTGACTGATTTCTCTGGCTTAAGTATACTACGCCCTTTGCATTTTTCGGTACTATTACTGACACAAGCACATCGCGCGTGGTTCTTGGAAGTGCCGCAAACTCGTCCAAATCCATAATTCCTGCCTTGTGAAGCTGCACCTTTGCTCCCAGCGCCCTGAAAATCGTCATGACATCTGAAAATCCAAATCTGCCCCAGATGCTTCCTCCGACAGTCGCCACATTTCTAAACTGCACTCCGACGATATGTCTGACCGACTCTGCGATTGCACCGTGTGTATATGCATTCAGGGCTTCATGTGTCTCTATCTGCCTGAGGGTTGCATATGCACCGATTCTAAACTCGTTTTCATCCTCATCAATCCGGTCAAGTCCGAGATCGCACAAATCAATTGCCGTGCCAAGTGTCTTATTTTTCATTTTGAGCCAGAGCATGCCGCCCAGCACAAAATTCGGTTTTTTCTGATAAAGCTCATAGGCTTCATCAAGGCTTTGCGCCCTCACATACTGATTGTAATAAAACATATTTTTCTCCTGTTATCCTGTTATATAGGTAACTATCAATTACCTCATTTCGATTTCATACATAGCTTCCCACCTGATGTCATGCTCCTTCATAAAGGCTATGAGGCACTCCCTGTCAGAAAGCTCTGCACGCCACGCCAGCCCACAGCCCGCCGATATGACAGACGGAAGAGGAATCGTGCGCCCCGGAATACCACATGCCTTGCCCTTGATATCAAGCTTCAACGGTGCTGTGGTAGTCTCGAAGGTGATGATTAGCCGTTTTTTCTTTTCTCTTGCCAAATTATTATCCATTACCTCACACCTTGTATAACTCTAAGGACTTACAATAAGAGATGCCCCAGCCATCTTTTCTGCGATATCATACATGTTGGTCACCTCTCCGACTGCAAGCTTATCTGACAGCTCATAGTAGTTCAGGCATGTTCCGCAGGTAAGAATTTTCACTCCACGGCTCTTAAGCTCCTTTAAATCCTCAAGGGACTCTGAGCCCTCACAGGTCAGCTTTGCTCCTCCATTGTAGAAAAGCATGGTTTCAGGTGGGTTGTTCTGCTGCGAAAGTGCATAGATGAAGCCCTTTATGAGTACACTTCCAAGCTCCTCACTGCCCTCTCCCATATATGAAGAGCGGATTACAACAACTCTGTTATCTGCATCCGGCCTGCATGTATACTGTGAAGCCTCGTCTGTATCTGAAAGTGATCCGGCGTCAAGAGACTCAATTGTCAGCTTTACACTGTAGCTTCCGTCGTCGAGCTTACTGCTGTCGCAGCTATAGCCCTTCTGTGCAGCCATCTTTTTTAAATTTTCCACTGCAACTTCATTGTCCACAAGTGTCTCCACCATGTCCGGCTGGGTGAGAGCCTCGATTGCTTTCTTTGTCTTTACTACCGGGATTGGACATGTATCCCCTATTGCATTTACTGTTATCATATTTATAATCCTCCCTATATTATTTTAACTCGCCAGCCCTCAAAATGCAGGGCATGCAGCCTGTCAGCAAATTTGCATAAGCTATGACTGATTAAAGTCAGTTCACATATATCGGCACATCGCGCCGCTTAACAAATCGTCCCACCTTTGCAGCCGGAAGCCCTGCGGCTTTAAGCTCGTGCAAAAATGCATCTGCCTCAGAGGCTTTTACTGCAAACAGCAGTCCTCCGGAGGTCTGCGGATCGAAAAGTACCTCCTCCATTGAGAAAGGTATATTTTTTGCAAAGCACACCTTATCACCTACATGGTTCCTGTTGCGCTGGGCCGCTGCCGTGAGGAAAAACTCATCTGCGCATCGCAGTGCTCCGGTAATGACCGGGATGGAAATCGAGTCTATAAGTGCTGTTATATCATCATTTAACATCTCACTCAAATGTCCTAAAAAGCTAAATCCCGTGACATCTGTGCATGCATGTATATCAAAAGCATGACTGATTTCGGATGCTGCCTTATTCAGTGTGGTCATAGAGCTTACCGCATCCTCAATTGCACCTAACGGAGCCTCCCCTACGCGGTTTGCGTTGCATACAAGCCCCACTCCGAGTTTCTTTGTAAGTATAAGCACATCTGACGACTGCCCTGTGTTGTTGCTGTAAATATGCTCCGGGTGGACCGTACCCATGACTGAAAGTCCATATTTCACATCACTGTCTGCTATAGAATGGCCGCCCGCAAGTGTGCCGCCTGCCTCTATCACCTTATCGGCACCACCCTGCATTATTTTGCCGAGTATATTCAGGTCCATTTTCTCAGGGAAACAGACGATGTTCAATGCTGTCTTTACTGTGCCGCCCATCGCATAAATATCACTGAGCGCATTTGCGGCCGCTATCTGTCCAAACATATACGGATCATCAACCATCGGCGGAAAAAAATCAAGCGTCTGGACTACCGCCGTGTCATCTGAAATTTTGTACACCGCCGCATCATCACAGCTATCATATCCGATGAGCAGATTGCTGTCTTTTTCACCCTTTGGCAGCTTTGATAAAACATGACTTAACAGATCCGGGCCAAGCTTTGCAGTACAGCCCCCTCCTTTGCAAAACACTATTTCCTGTGGCATTTTTGCTCCTTTCAATTGTTTAATACTATTTATCGCAATGCCGCAATCTGCATAAGCGCTTCAGCGGCCTCATTTATCTCATCAACTGTATTATAATATGAAAATGAGAATCTCACCATACCCTGATTTTGTGTTCCAAAGAATTTATGCATCAGCGGTGCGCAGTGTATGCCGCTCCTTGTTGCAATGCCATACTCATTCATAAGTATGTCCGATACCTCAGCAGAATCCATATCAGCTATATTTACTGAAACAATCGCACAGTGCCTGCCATTATCCGGCAGCATGTCGAAATCCCCATATATCCTGATGCCCAGGATTGTTTTTATTTTCTTTAGAAAAGCCTTCATCAGCATATGCTCTTTGGCATATATGTCATCCACACCAATTTCTTCAATTGCCTTTACTCCTGCCAAAAGCCCCGCGATTCCCGGGCCATTTAAGGTACCGGCCTCAAGTCTTGTCGGAAGCTCCATAGGCTGGTTCTCAAGAAAGCTTAGCACGCCGGTACCACCGCTCTTAAACGGCTTTATATCTGCTCTCTCTCCCACATAAAGTCCTCCGGTGCCCTGCGGTCCCATCAACCCCTTATGGCCTGTGAAGCAGAGTACATCAATATTCATGTCTTTTACATTTATCGGAATCACACCGGCTGTCTGCGATGCATCGACTATAAATAAAAGGTTATGCTTTCGTGCGATTTGCCCTATCGACTTAATATCCACCACGTTGCCTGTGAGATTTGAAGCATGTGTGCAGACGATGGCTTTTGTATCCGGACGGATTAAAGCCTCTATGTCCGATGGGGAAATTATCCCCCTTTTTATGCCTGCATCACTGCATGGTACAATATCCACACCCACGCCCCGCTCCCTTTGCATATAAAGAGGTCTGAGCACAGAATTGTGCTCGAGCTGTGTTGTAATCACATGCTCTCCCGGCTCAAACAGTCCGTGGATTGCAATGTTTAGTGCCTCAGTGGCATTTGCCGTAAAAACAAGCCTGTCCGCATCATCTCCGCCGAAAAATTGTGCAAGGCACATTCTGGCCTCATATATTTTCCTCGACGCATCAAGCGATGCATCCGATGCCCCGCGCCCGGAATTGCCGCAGTGCTTCATTGCATCAAGTACTGCATCATATACCGCATCCGGCTTTTTAATTGTTGTGGCAGCATTGTCCAGGTAAATCATAGTATGTCCTCATTTACTTCTCATCCAAGCAGATAAAAATTCTTTATATAAAGCTCATCCTTTATATTTTTGCTAAGCATATTTGCTTCTGTATGCTTTGGAAGGTTTGCATAAATTATTGAATCGTTATTTAATTTACACGATACTTCCCAGTTTCTCAGTTCTTCAGTCATTTTATAATCTTTAATCCTGATTATATTTTTATCATTATATACAAGTGCCGGTTTTGCTTTGCCTACAGATATTATAATATCCTGTGGGAAAACACCTATGTGTGATATGTCGTCTATATCCATTGCAGTCTGTTCAAGCTGCTCATCAGTGACCTCAAATACGCTATCCCATTCCACAGCAAGCAAATGATGCTTATCCTGCCATTTTACCTCTGATATATTGTTGCAGCCCACAAGCAGTGCCTGCTCCACAGACATAGGCCGCATGAAGAAATCTTTTTTGTCGCGGACTGTACTCAGTACACCGCTCTCCATGCTTCCGATACGCTCGGCCAGGCGATACACCTCATCGCGATTGTGTGACACAAAAATAACAGGATTGTGAAAATCGGTGAGCATCTCCATAAGCTCTGATTCCATGCTTCTTTTCACATGCTCATCCAGCGCCGAAAAAGGCTCATCGAGCAGTATGCACTCAGGCTTAGCCGCAAGCATGCGAAGCATTGCCACGCGCTGCCTCTGACCACCGGAGAGATGATTGGGATATGTGTATGCCATGCCCTCAAGCCCATACCTCTTCAGCCAGCCCTTCACTTTTTCCTCGTTACGCTGACCCATTGCTATGCATATATTTTCCATCACAGTCATTGTCGGAAATAATGCATAGTCCTGAAACAAATAGCCTACCCTGCGCTTACCCGGGTGCAGATTTATGCGATTTTTTGAATCGTACAGCACTCGGCCGTTTAATGATATAAAGCCTGAATCAGGTGTTTCTATCCCTGCTATGCACTTTAATGTCATACTCTTTCCTGAGCCCGACATACCGATTACGGACACAACCTCGTCCGTAAGCTCCATGTCAACCGAGAGCATGAAATTACCCAACTGTTTTTTTATTTTTACTATGAGCGACATTATTTTTTCTCTTTCTCTTTATGCCCTTGCTTTTGCCACATATCATATTTATCGATACAAGACATGCAAATGAAATCACTATGATTACTATGCACCAGAAGCCCGCTGTGGCATAATCACCGCTTTGGACGACCATTGCTATCTGCTGTGATATGGTCGAGGTTTTTCCTGCTATATTTCCGGCAAGCATCGATGTGGCGCCGTACTCACCGATAGCTCTGGCAAAGGCCAGCGTGACACCCGATATGATACCGGGCTTTGCCATAGGCAGACGTATCCTCCAGAAAATCTTCCACTCACTTATGCCGAGAGTGCGCGCCGCATATATGACATTTTCATCTATCTGCTCAAATGCCGCTCTCGCATTTCTGTACATGAGAGGGAGTGCAATGATGGTCGCCGCTACCACACAGCCAAGCCACGTGTGTACTACCTGTATCCCCATGCTTTTGCCTAAAAAGCCTCCAAAAGGACGTCTTGTACTGAAAATCCTTAAAAGAATGTATCCGGCCACGGTAGGCGGCAATACCATCGGAAGTGTCAGCAGACCATCCCAGAATGCCCTCACTCTGCCCTTTGTGTTTATGACAAGCTCAGCAAAGGCTATTCCGATAAAAAATGAAAAAACCGATGCTGCTATTCCTGTTTTTAATGTTATCCAAAGTGGTGTGAAATCAATTGTTCCCATTATTCATTTACCGAAAAATGATATTTCTCAAATACTGACATTGCCTCATCTGTCTGAAGGTATGCGATAAATTCCTTTGCGGCTTCAAGCTCGTCTGCTGTAGTGTTGTCACCCTTTAAGGCTGCTATCGGATAGATGACATCGCCTGTTAAGCTGTTTGAAAGCTTTTCTATGATATCAAGCTGATTCTCGTATCCGAATGTATCTGAGTAATAAACTGTTCCTATCTCATTTGCGCCCTCAGCTACAGCAGATGCAACCGCACCTACATTGGCACAGCTGTTTATTTCCAGACCATCAAGTGCCTTTGAGATATCAGAATCTGAAATGTCCTGTGGCTTTGAAGCATCACCTTCAACCATTTTTGAATTTACCAGTGCTGCTCTGGTGTACTGTCCTACAGGAACTGTTCCGTCAGCAAGCGCCATATTTTTAGCCTTCGAGATGTTTGCAAAACCGGTAACTGCCGTGCCACTATTCTTATATGTAACAAGGCACACCTGATTATTTAATAGTTCAACACGAGTACCGTCCACCACGCTTCCTCCGTCGTAGCCATTCTGAAGCTCATCCATCTGTGCCACTCCTGCTGAGAAAAAGATGTTGCACTTCGCACCCTCTTTAATCTGTGCCATCAGAGTTCCGGAGCTGTCATAGTTGTTCCGGAAGTTTACATTTGGATGTGCCTTGGTGTAGACTGCACAAATTTCATCCATGACACCGTTTAAGCTCTTTGCCGCAAAAATTGATAAATCGACATCTGCATCTGCTGTATTCTTTTTTCCACAGCCTGCAAAAAGTCCTGCTATAAGGATAAGTCCAAACGCAAGTCCTGCATATGCTTTAAATTTTCTCTTTAAGCCCTTGCGCTCCTTTACTGATCCGTCAGTACCTGTCGCTATTCTTAAGCTCATACTTTTAACCTTTCTTTTCCTATATTTAAATTAAATATGCATGTGATTAATGTTCATATTCAGCTTATCTTGATTTATTAATATATGATAATTTCATCATCCAATCTGCTCCAGCAGCACCGAAATACTGCCTCCGCACACCATGCCCTCTTTCTCGGCATAGTCAGTGTTCATGCTCACATCCATCAAACCGCATTTGAACTCCTGCTTGCGAAACAGTCTCCTGCAATGGCTTATAACCTCTGCCTCCGCACATCCTCCGCCTATTGTTCCAACAATACGGTTGTCTGAGCTCACAAGCATCTGTGTGCCAACACCGCGCGGTGCACTGCCGTTCTTTTTTATGATGGTACACAGTATATACTTCTCATTCTGGTAGTGTGTATCTGCTTTCTGTGCGTCTGCTTCCTGCGTATCTGTTTTCTGCGTATCTGATACATGCTGCTTAGCTGCCTCAATAAGTGCGTCAAGCACTTCGTTATCTATCTGAGTGCAGCTTGTACGCTCATTTTTGCACTTTACTATCTCGCTTATCACCGAAAGAGCAATTTCCTCCGGTGTCTGTCCCCCTATTGCAAGGCCTATCGGAGAATGTAATCCGGATATAATTTCCTGTGAAAGCCCCAATTCTTCAAGGTCTTTTTTCACTATCACAGCTCTTTTCTTTGAGCCCATCATGCCCACATAGGCATAGGGCTTTCTGAATATCTCCGTGAGGCATTCCATATCGAAGCGATGGCCTCTTGTCATGCATACATAGTAATCATCCGCCTGCGGCTTTAGCGTAGCGAGAGTTTTTTTATAATCGCCGCAAATCACATGGTCGGCTCCCTGGCGCTTTGCATTGTCGGCAAACAGAGGTCTGTCCTCTATCACCCATATATCAAAGGCCAAAAGCGATGCCATACGTACAAGTGCCGCCGATACATGCCCTCCTCCGCAGATTATGAGACGCGGTCTGCTGCCTATCTGCTGTCTAAACGTCACAATGGAATTATCATTGTTATTTATTTCATCTGCCCATGCACTGCCTGATGCAACTCTTATTCTGCCATCTATATAAAGCGCCTTTTCACCGGCATGTGCTCCTTCTATGACTGTCAACAGCTCACAGCGGCTATCCGCCGGTCTGTCCTTTATCGAAGCATATATGTTGGCAGGAATCAGCTTCACCTCGTCACCGGTATGAATCTGACCGCCTCTTATGACTACTGCAAACACGCCCTCCTTTGGCATAATGCACTCGCCCATCCTCTTGTAGATAGCACAATGCGAATGACACTGCTTGCCTATCTGCGTCATCTCCAGAATAGCATCTCCTATGCAAAAGCGTGTTCCAAGCGGTAAATTCTTGAAATCAAATCCTGATATAATTAAATTCTCACCGAATGCACCGTTATCAATCTGCGCTCCTCTTGCCCTGAAGGCATCTATTTTCTCTGCGGAAAGCAGGCTGACCTGCCTGTGCCACTTTCCGGCATGCGCATCTCCCATGATGCCATAGTCTGCAACAAGCTCCGCCTGTGGCACCTCTGTCTTTTCAGTTCCTCTCTCTTTACTTATATTGATTGCAAGAAGCTTTCCCATTATTTTCTATCAGCCTCCTATCCGGCTCATATTTCTTGCTGCATTTACTTCCACAGCTTTTGTCTCCGTAGCTTTTGTATATGCCACTGTATTATCATTAAAATTGTGACACCTTGGCTTTGCCTCTATGGCGGCCCCTAGTGCCTGAGCTATTACCAAATCATTTTCCACATCATCTGTATTATCACATGAAGTAGGTACTAAATCCATCGTTACGTTGCTTCCCAGGCATGGCATAAGCCTGCCGTCAGCCGTAACACGTATGCGGTTGCAGGTATCGCAGAACTTCCCATGGATTGCCTGAATCAGCCCTACTCTGATACCAAGCTCCGGAAAAATGTAATACTCTGCCGGACCGTTATCCTGATTCTTACGTCCCTCATATGCCTGCATGCTTTCCTGGGCCTGCCGTTTCTCTTTATGTTTATTATATCCCGAATTAATTTCTTTTGTTTCTTTAGTATTTACACGGCAAGGCTCTCCATACAGTCCTGAAAGTGTACCAATAACCTTATTATACGGCAAGGCTCCGTTGGTATGTCCCTCACCTACCGGCATCATCTCTATAAAACGGATATCTATGCCTTTTTTTGCAGCATATCGTGTGAGCTCCACCACATCTGTCTGCGGTGTGAGCACCACATTTATTTTCACTCTTATTCCACACTCTATTGCGGCATCGATTCCATGCTCCACTTCTTCAAGCAGCGGTTTTTTTGTGATATGTTCATATTCTGACGCATCTATCGTGTCCAGGCTCACATTTATGCTGTCTATGCCTGCTTCCTTAAGCTGCTTTGCCTGCTTCGCAAGCAGTACTGCGTTTGTAGTAAGCGATACGCTGCTGACCCCCGGTATCTTCTTGATTTGCAAAACCATTTCATCAAGCTGCGGATGCAAAAGCGGCTCACCGCCTGTCAGACGAAAATGCTTAATTCCAAGCCTTGTGGCTGCGCGGACTATGCAAAGCACCTCTTTTACGCTAAGTATATTTAGTGCATGACAGTGCTCATTATTGTCACAGGGATTGCAGTAATAGCAGTTTAAATTACAGCTATCTATCACCGATATGCGCATATAGTCAATCTCTCTGCCAAATCCATCGCGCATGTTAAAAGCCCTTTCCAAAACCACAGTTAGGAAACGTGCAGACATCACAATTCAGGCAGAGGCCGCCTTCTCCAAGTCCGGCAAGCTCATCTGCATAAATCATATCACGTGCCATAAGCCTAGGCAACACAATATCAAATATCGTGCGCTTATTGTACATGGCACAGCCGGGCAGCCCACATATCGGCACCAGCCTGTCACCTGCATCATAGTACGACAGCAAAAACATGGCTCCCGGCAGCACCGGAGAGCCGTATGACACAATCCGTGCGCCTGTATTTTTGATGGCAAGCGGTGTTTTATCATCAGGGTCCACGCTCATTCCTCCTGTGCAGAATACAATTTCCGCTCCGGCTTCTATTGCGCGTAAGCATCCATCTGTGATTTTTTTGTCATCATCATCAAATATCTCATGAAACATCATCTGTGCACCAAACTCTGCTATTTTTTTCTCGATGACAGGTGTAAACGCATCCTGTATCCTTCCATGGTACACTTCGTTTCCTGTTGTGATTATTGCTGCTTTTCTGACCACAAACGGCTTTATATCAAGAATCGGTCCGTCATCGCATATGTGCGAAGCCGCCTCTAGCTTATCCTTTTTTATGACAAGCGGTATGATTCTTGTTCCGGCGAGCTTATCACCCTTTTTCACAGTGGTATTGCCGTGCCTCGTGGCTATCATCATTTCACCAAAGGAGTTGACCTTTTTCAGCTTTTCGCTGTCCACCTTAAGCAGTCCGTCACAGTCAGCAATCACCTCTATCTTGCCTTCCTTTACAGGGGATGGATGCATTTTACTCACAATATCGTCCAAATCACCGGATTCTGCAGCTTCACAATGACGTTCAACGTTGGTCTCATTGCTATTTGTGCCACATGCGCTCATACGATAAAGCACCTCTGCTGCCTCATTTTCGTGCATCATGGTCTCATCATTTTCCCATATATATATGGTGTCTTTTCCAACGCTAAGCAGCACCGGTATATCCTCTTTTGTTATAATATGCCCCTTGCGAAAAACCGCATCCTTTTTCACACCGGGGATAATCTGTGTGATATCGTGGCAGAGCACCTGTCCGACTGCCTCCGTTGTCTTCATAAGCTTCATATAATCCCACACTCCAAATATTATGATATGAGGTTCAAAAGGTATTTGCCCCTCATTTATGATTAATCAGATTACTACATGCTACGCATTTCCGTCACCGGCCGCACTCACTGTCATACTGCAGTAAAATATCAAGTCCATGCTCTATATTTCCCATCAGAAAATCCATGCTCTCCGACACTGCCTTCACACTGCCGGGCAGATTGACTATCAGTGTGTTTTTCCTGATAACTGAAGCTCCTCTGCCAAGCATGGCGCGCGGTGTAAGGCTCATGCTGTACGCTCTCAGTGCCTCAGCAATCCCCGGTGCATTACGCTCTGCAATATCCATTGTAGCTTCCGGTGTGATATCTCTCGGTGAAAAACCCGTACCTCCGGTTGTAAGCACCAGATTGCATTTCACATCATCACACAGCCTGACAAGCTCGTCTGCAATCTGTTTCCTCTCATCCGGTATGATTTTATATGAAACCACATCATACTTATCTTTGGGAAGCAGTTCCTTTATTTTCGGACCGCTTTTATCCTCTCTTTGGCCCGCTGCTCCTTTATCGCTTATCGTTATAATCCCTACAGTATACATTACATCACCCTGTTATCCTTGATTAATTTTGTATTTTTAACTTCTCAGCATTTTAAATGGGCTGTAATCGTTGCCGGTCACATTGTTAGTTGTGAACAGTAACGTAGTGTCCGCTCTTGCCACCGGATTTTTCCAGCAGATGTATCTGCCCGATTTCCATGCCACGGTCCAGTGCCTTACACATATCATATATGGTAAGAAGCGCCACACTGACCCCTGTCATGGCCTCCATCTCTACACCGGTTTTGCCCACACAGGCTGTCGTGCAGATTGCCGTGATACTGCTGTTTTTTTCATCCAGCTCAAACTCAACATCACACTTTGTCATTGCAATAGCATGACAGAGCGGAATAAGCATGGAATTGTTCTTTGCGCCCATGATTCCCGCAATCCTCGCCACTGCCAGCACATCACCCTTTTTAGCTGTGCCCGTAGATACCGCCCTGTATACGGCGCCATTTACCTTTATCGTGCCACAGGCCTTCGCCACGCGGTATGTGTCATCCTTTGCATGCACATCCACCATGTGAGCTTCCCCTGCCTCATTAAAATGTGTGAGCTTTCCTTTATTTTGTTCCTGATTATTAATATCTAATTCGTTTTCCTGCGTCAATCTATTTATCCTCACTGTAACTATTCAATAAATCTTTACGCCGTGCTCAAATGCCGATACCGCCTCAAGCACACTGCCTGCTATACTCCTTGCCTTGTCAGAGATTGTAAAGCAGTTAGAGAACTCACTCTCGCGCGGGTCGATATCGGCTATCTTGAAGCCTTCCTTGAAATAATACCCCTCACGGATAAGGCCTCGTATGATACCTGTAATTGTAGCATTTACCGGAACATATTCAGACAATGCATTGTCATAGCTTTCTTTATCCGGATATATCCGTGCTATCTCATCGCCCTTTTGCACTATATCTCCGATTTTTCTGACGTCATGAATATATCCTGCCGCCGGAGCGTGAATCACACGCTCACTTGTGAAGCCAGCGATATTTCCCGGAACACCTGTGTTGGGCTGTGCCATGCCATCGGTAATGATGCGCGCCAGATTGTGCCCACGCATGGACTCAATCACCAGATGCACGTCCTTGCCTGCCGTAAAGCCCGGACCTACTCCTATCACAAGCGGTGCCATATTTATTGTGGTGCCCAGATTTTTCTTTGCTATTATGGCATCTACCACAACATCCGGCTTAAGAAGTGCAATTGACTCACCTGTTGGGTCTATGAGAAGCGGAACCTCTCCGGCTTCAAGCACAGCCTCGATAGCTGAGCTGTCCCACTTTTCTGATGCAATATGAGCTGCCGGTGTGTCATTTATCCCGGAAATCGTCTCTGCATCATTCAAGGCCGGAAGTAATCTGGCTGTCACACCCTCTACAGTTGCGCTCCCATCATACACTGCCTCGCAAAAGGACACCTGGCGCCGTATGGCTGCCGGACAGTCTGTCTCAAGCGCTATCACCTTATGCCCTGCACGGTGCAGTCTGTGGATGATGCCGGTCGCAAGGTCTCCTGCACCCCGGCATATGATTAACAAATTTTTCTTTTTCACCTGATTATTGCTCATATAATTAGTCACCCTGTTAACTTATTATTTCCATGTTTTATATGAAATACGTCGAAATCCTTCCTTCAAAACCGCTATCGCGAAGCTTTCTGACATAGACCTGACGCAGCGTGTCTATAACTGAATCATCAACCACTGCATCCTCTGCCGTTCCAAGCTCTTTTTGCATGAGCTCATACCTAAATACAACATCCTTACACGGCCTGCCCTTTTCCCACGTGCCAAGCACTATAATAACATCTGTGGTGAGCGGATATATGACCGGCTCATCCGCTGCCGGATATTTGAGGGAATGGTGCTTTGCCCCATCTGCTTCGATTATAACATAATCTAACGCCTGTGGCATGTCTTTAATCAGTTTATCAAGCAAATCATACGGCATTCCGCACATTTTTGGCTTTGACTGTTCTGATATTTTCTGCCCCGCCATGCAATATCCATCTTTTATTATTTTATCCCTTAACGAAAAAAAATCGCAGGATAGGTCAGTGTCAGCTTCGACATACATGTGCGTTGTTGTTGTGACAAGCACACCTTTTCCTCTCCTGTGATATTCCCTTGCAAGCTTATGGACGAGTGTGGTCTTTCCACCTGCGCCCACTATTGAAATCACTTTTTCCATATATTTCCATACTTTCCCACAAACAATAAAGCCGCCGGTGTACTTAATGCACCGGACGGCTTCATAATCCTAAGCGTTAGTCATCCACACGCTTCACATCATCTTTCTCATCCATATCCCACATATATGGTGCGCTCTTGGATTTCTTCGGCAAAATAATATTGAGAAGAATAGCGCAAAGTGAGCAAGGCACAATACCTGAGCCGCCAAATATGAGCTGTACATAGTATGGCAGATGTGATGTAGCACCGGTTGTAGCGCCAAGTCCGTAGCCTAAACCGATTGCAACTGAGATAATTGTAATCTCACGGCTGCCGATTGGCTCCTTTGTGATGAGCTCAATTCCGGAAATCAGGATAGAGGCAAACATCATAACCGCAGCTCCGCCGAGCACCGACTGAGGCATGATTGACATGAGAGCTCCAATTTTTGGGCAGAAGCCGCAAATGATGAGGAATATAGCTCCCATTGAAATAGCAAATCTATTGACAACCTTTGTCATTGAAACAAGACCTACATTCTGTGAGAATGAGGTATTTGGCAGTACTCCGAAAAGCGCTGCAAATGATGAACCAAGACCGTCACAGATAACACCGCCGGAAAGCTCTGAATCTGTAGCCTCTCTGTCCATTCCACCCTCCACACAGGCTGAGATATCGCCAACTGTCTCGATTGCAGTAACGATAAACATGATGCCGATTGGGATGATTGCATTGGCATGGAAGGAAATTCCCACATCTGAAAGCTTTCCAAAGCCTATAAAGCTTGGAACTGCTATCCATGCTGCATTTTTAACCTCGTCAAAGTTTACTACCCATGAATATGTGTATTTGACACCGTCAGCAGTCACACCTGTATGTGACATGGTAAGTGTCATAATGATTGCTACAACATATCCTGCCAGAATACCAAAAAGGATGGCAGATGATGAAAAAATACTGCGCGACGGTGCAAAATGCTTAAGAAGCACGATTACTATAAGTACAACCATTCCAAGAAAAAGGTTTGGCAGTGAGCCGTAATCATTTTTGCCTGTGCCACCGCAGAAGTAGTTGATTCCCACTCCAAGGAGTGAAAGTCCTATTGCTATAACAACTGAGCCTGTAACGATTGCAGGGAAAAACTTGCGTAAAGGCTTTAAGAAGGCTCCGAGTATGCCTTCGAAAATACCTCCTACAAGGCAGGCTCCCATAATAGCTCCATATGCTATAACTCCGCCGCCACACGCTGCAACTGTATTATTTAATACTCCAAGAAAGCCCGAAGAAGTTCCCATAACGATAGGTACCTTTCCGCCGACAGGTCCGATGGAAAACATCTGTACTAATGTTACAATACCTGCGATAATCATGGCATTCTGTAAGAGAGCTGTTCTAAGCTCCGCAAAGCCTGCGTCCGCTGTGAGTCCACATGCTCCCATAACTATGATAAGAGGTGTAAGGTTTCCGATGAACATAGCCATAACATGCTGCAGTCCAAGCGGAATAGCCTGAGACAGAGGTATTCTGCCCTCAAACTGGTAAGGTGAAGAGTTCGTTGTCTTTTTCATTGGTTCCTCCAAATATTTATACTCTCATTTAATAAAAATTTCGTAACTATTCAGTACCTTCACAGTTGCGAGCCGCAAGCGCATTAGAATCAGCTGCGCTGATGGGCGCTTGCTCCTGCATAATATACGTTTTCTTACGAAATATGCGGTACCGCATATTTCTGTACTGAATAGTTACAAAAATTCACAAAATTATTTTACGAGCATAAGGCTATGTGGTCAATTTAGTATTACTTATAATATAATGTTCATTTACTTATAAATACATGCTATTGAAATTAGCTTCTGACAGCAACAGGGCACACCACAACCGGTATGCCCTATCTATTACAAACGATATAGCTATTCAGAATAATCTAAATTTATTCAACCCTAAGCAGCTCGCAGTTTCCCTGCATATCCTTCCAGAAATCCTTTATAGGTGTGCCGCGAAACTGATTGACTATGCTGCAGTTCATTGCACCGTGTCCCACGACAAGCACATTTTTGCCTGCCTCAAGCTGCGGTCTTAGCACCTGCTCTATAAACTCGCCTGTTCTGTGATATAGCTCCTCAAAGCTCTCTGCGCCATCCCTTGCTACATATTTTTCCGGCTCCTCAAAGAGCAGGTAGACAGGACATTCGGGCTTTTGCCTGATATTCTTCACTCCCTCATAATCCCCGAAGCACATCTCGTGAAGCCTGTTGTCAGTGATAATCTCTACTGCCGGGTTTCTACCTGAAAGAAAAATCCTTGCTGTCTCCTGAGCCCTCTTAAGCGGGGAGCAGTAGCATATGTCAAAGTCTATATCCTTATATTTTTTTGCGGCATCGTAAGCCATCTGCCTGCCGGTTTCGTTGAGTGGGATATCCACCTCCCCCTGCAGCTTGTGCTCCTCATTCCAATCTGTTCTTCCATGTCGCAAAATATAAAACATAATTAATCCTCGATTTCTCCATTTTTGTGTCGCTCGAAGAAATGCTTTGTCTCCTTAACAACAACACCGCTAAGAGCAAACAGCGCTATCATATTTGGCAGAGCCATGAGACCGTTGAAGATATCTGCGATGGTCCACACCGCACTTACAGTCATATAAGGTCCAATGAAAACAGCAAGGATATATATCCAGCGGTATACCTTTACATATTTCATCCTGCCGCCGCTCAAATACTCTAAGCACCGCTCACTATAATAATCCCAACCGAGTATAGTTGTAAAGGCAAAAAATACAAGACACAGCATAAGCACAAATGCTGACAGCTCTTTCGGGAAAGGAAGACCATTCTGGAATGCATATGTAGTGACCTGCACGCCCTCGAGTCCATCAACCTGCCATGCGCCTGTGAGCACGATGGAAAGTCCTGTAAGTGTACATATAACAATTGTATCAATGAAGGTTCCTGTCATGCTGACAAGTCCCTGACGTACAGGCTCCTTTGTCTGGGCTGCTGCCGCTGCAATCGGGGCACTACCAAGTCCTGCCTCGTTTGAAAAGATTCCTCTGGCAACACCCTTTTGCATTGCAACAAGAAAGCTTCCCACGGCACCGCCTGTTATGGCCTTCGGTGAAAACGCTGCCTTTACTATTGTAGCAAACGCTGCCGGAACCGCTGTGATATTGCATACCACAAGCACGAGCACAAATACAATATATATAACAGCCATGAAAGGAACTATTATCTGGCTGACACTTGCAATACGCTTTACTCCGCCGATAAGCACTGCTGCCACGCAGAATGCCAGTACAAGTGAAGCAATGATAACTGACCATGAATACTCACCCAGGAACGGTAAAACCTTTACTGTATGCTGGTTGTTTGGATCAAAGAAATTGTTTACAGCGCTTGATATTCCGTTTACCTGGCTGAACGTTCCTATTCCGAAAAGTCCAACGCATACTCCGAAAAATGCAAATATCTTTGCAAGCCATTTCCATTTTACACCCATTCCCTGCTCTATGTAGTAGAATGGTCCGCCGAGACTATGTCCGTCCTTGCCGATGACACGGTATTTTACGGCTAAAAGACCCTCTGAATACTTTGTTGCCATGCCAAAGAAGGCTGCAAGCACCATCCAGAAAAGAGCTCCCGGTCCTCCTGCACCGACTGCAGTTGCTACACCGACTATGTTGCCGGTTCCGATTGTTGCGCTAAGCGCGGTACAGAGTGCGCCAAAGCTCGTAATCTCGCCATCGCCGCCCTCTTCATTTTTGACCATCCACTTTAGTGCCAGAGGAAGCTTTCTCATCTGAAGAAGCCCCAGACGAACTGTGAGCATTATACCTCCTGCCATGATGAGCACCATGAGCGGCACTCCCCAGACGAAATTGTCCACTGCACTAAGAAAATTGTTGATTGTGTTCCACATTGAAATACTCCTGCCTCTCTTTTTTATCTAAACACAAGATCTTTGTGTTTTGAGCAAATACTATTGATATAAATAATTTCATCCGGAAACAATTGAAAAAGCAGGCTTAGCAGCACTTACGTGAATTGAAATAAAAAACCCCATATACACTGCATATACAGTCTGATACATGGGATTAAGAAGATTATCTTAAGAATATCTGTCCAATATCTTCTCCGTCCTGTTGCCTGAGAGATTCGTACGAGAAGCAGCCTGTGCCATGATATATTCATAGTCACTGCACTCCTACTGCTTCCTATTCGTACGTTGCACCTTCGGCCCCCGCCAAGCGGGTGTCTCCAGAGAGTCGATCCATTTACAGTTGCACCGCCTGCTGCGGCACCTGAGAGTTTTACTCCTTCGGTAGGCTTTGATAAGGTAAAATCGCTGCCGTTTTCCTGCAAACTTCATCTCGAAATTGTTTATTTTAAATTTATTGTTTTTATTAATCGTTAAGGATTATATGACATATATACGATTTAATCAATAGTACAAATGTACTAAACTGTCTCAACCTTAATCACATTGGTGTTGCCTGTCTTACCGTTGATAAGGCCTCCTGTGAGCACTATATGATCACCCTTTTTGAGCTTCATGACACTCTTTGCCTCGTTCATCGCATTATAGAACATAACCTCCATTGAGTTGTATTCCTCGCACAGAACCGGCTTTACACCCCAGCTCAGGTTCAGCTTGCGCCATGCCTTTTCAGAGGTTGTCATGCCTATTATATCAACAGGGCAGCGGAAACGGCTGACCATGCGCACTGTACGGCCTGTCAGCGAGCTGACTACGATACATTTCGCATCCACATCTATTGCCATGGCACATGTAGCATGTGAAATAGCGTCAACTATGCTTTTTGTCTGGAAATCCGCATTGGCAAATCTCTTGCCGTAGTTTATCTGCTTTTCTGTATATTCTGCTGTCTCTGCCATATTTTTTACAGCCTCTACAGGGTATTTACCTGCTGCAGACTCTCCCGAAAGCATGATAGCTGATGAGCCGTCGTATACAGCATTGGCTACATCCGAAAGCTCAGCTCTTGTAGGACGCGGATTGTGAATCATGGACTCAAGCATCTCTGTTGCTGTGATTACGCGTGTACCAAGCATACGGCACTTGTTGATAAGATACTTCTGTATTGCAGGTACCTCAACGCCCGGAATCTCAACACCGAGATCTCCTCTGGCTATCATGATTCCGTTTGCTATCTCACAAATTTCCTCCACATGATCTACACCTGAACGGTTCTCAATCTTTGCGATGATTTCGATGTCCTCTCCACCGTTTTCATCCAAAAAACTTCTCAGATCAGCTACATCCTGCTTCGTAGAAACGAATGATGCGGCAACATAATCCACCTCGTTTTTTATACCAAAAAGCAGATCATCCTTGTCCTGCTTGCTTAAATATGCATGCTTCATGACCTTATTCGGGAAGTTCATGCTCTTTCTGTCTGAAAGTGTACCGCCTGCGATAACATCACAGATTGCATCGTTTCCTTTAAGCTCTCTGACCTGCAGAATGATGATTCCGTTCGCAACAAGCACACGGTCACCAACCTTTAAATCCTTGATAAGATTCTCATAGTTTACTGATACCCTCTCCTGATTTCCTACAATATCGTCAGTTGTAAGTGTGAAGGTATCTCCATCCTTGAGCTCTATTTTGCCATTCTCAAAGGTCTTGATACGATACTCAGGCCCCTTTGTGTCAAGCATGATTGCGATTGGCATATGAAGCTTCTGTCTTACCTTCTTGATTAAATCTATTTTGCCCTGATGCTCCTCATGTGAGCCATGAGAAAAGTTTAATCTGGCAACATCCATACCTGCCTTTATCATCCTGGTGAGGACGTCCTCATGTTCACTGGCCGGTCCAATAGTACAGATAATTTTTGTTTTACGCATTGATATTCCTCCTGATGCTGATTACCCTATCAGCTTTTCTTTTAAAATATAATCTCACCCGAAGTCATTATATGACAATTTTCTTCAACAATAAAGTAAAAATATATATTTTTCAATTATTTAAAAATTCATATGCTCCACATACATTTCATCGAAATGTGGATACGATGCCAGCTCGATGTAACGCATGTCCTTGCTTATCTCCAGTGCTCTTTCCCAGGCTTCCTGCGATAAAGCTGCCGAAACAGCTCCGTTTCCAGCCGCATTTCCCACTTCTTTTGCCTTGTCCAAAAGCTCCTGTGGAAACAATCCGATTGCCGCCGCACTTGCTTTGTCAATGTAGTTTCCAAAGCCTCCTGCAAATGTGAGAACATCAATATTACAAGGCATACAGCCATATTCCTTAAACAATACTTCTATTCCGGCGGCTATCGCGCCCTTCGCAAGCTGCAGCTTCCTGATATCCTCCTGCGTAATGTAGACTCCCGGTGCAATATGAACGGCGAGAGAGGTCTCTGTGCTCTGTGCGGCATCCTCCGCTTCCACCTCAAACACATACGACCTAAACAGTATAGGAAGCTCCTGTCCGCTTAAAATCGTGCCGTTTTCATCTATGATTCCTGCCTTCAGAAGGAGGGCAAGCGCATCGATAAGCCCCGAGCCGCACAGTCCCACAGGTCTGTCATTTCCGATAACCGAATACTTAATTCTGCGCCCTTCCAGCCATACCTTATCCACTGCTCCCTTTGATGCCGGCATACCCATCTCAATCTGCGCCCCCTCAAAAGCCGGTCCTGCCGCTGTGGCACAGCACACATATCTGTCTCCTTTTCCAAGCGCCATCTCACCGTTTGTTCCGATATCCAGATATAGCGTCAGCTCGTTGCAGTTCACTGTCTCCATCATACCCGCTGTAATATCTCCGCCTACAAAGCCTGATACAGCCGGAAATATAATCATGGTTTGACAATTCTCAATTCCTATATCCAAAGGATTAAATTCCCTGCCAAAATATTCATCCGGCATAAACGGTGCCTTGCCAAGCTTTTCCGGCGAAATTCCCATAAGCAGATGACACATAACTGTGTTTCCGGCAACTGAAAACCGGCCGACTTTAGTTCTGCCACATTCCGTGAGCATTTCTGATATGAAACCGTTCAAAAGGGACACTATCTGTGTCTGCATGATTTTAAGTCCCGGCTCTGACGAAGCTTCAATCCGCCCTGCTGCCTCTATCCTAGAAAGCACATCAGCTCCAAAGCTCCTCTGTGGATTGGCAGCGCTTCTGGTGGAAATAATCTGTCCTGTCTCTTTATCAATCAGATAACAGACTACTGTTGTAGTTCCGATATCACAGGCCGCCAGAGTGTCTTCATTTGATTCGACTTTTTCAGATACATTTGCGTTCTCTTCCTTCAAGACAACATTCCTATTCACATGCTCATTTACATGCTCATTAAATTTTTCCGATACATTTCCTCCATTTGTCAGAACAACCATGCTGTCTTCTTTGGTTCCGGTGCTTTCTTTTCTCCCAACAATAATTTCCATACCGTCACAAATCTTCGTCTGACAGGCAAGCACGTCCTTATAGTATGGTTTTGTCACCGTCACCTTGCACTTGCCGCAGGTGCCTTTTCCACCGCACGGTGTTTCTATCCCTGCGATGCCGTGACTGCGGCAGTATTCAAGAATAGTGGTTTTGTCGGTTGTTTTGCTATCTATGTTAAGATTTATGGTAATTCGCTGCTGCATATATTTTACCTCATTTGACATTGTACTATTATGGCTTTTTGCCTTTGATTGTATGATATGATACCTTTTGACCCTTTAATCATAATATCACATTTATATATACTTTAATACAACCACATTAATACAAAAACCCGGACAAACGTCCGGGTCTTCGTTAATCCATAATTCTATCTGGTAAGTGCTGCAACAAGCTCATCCATCTGCTTTTCAGATGCCTCATTGAGAGTAGATTTAATTGTAACAACCGGCTCAACACACTCAATATTCTTGAAGCCCTCAACAATAGCCTTCATCTGGCGTGCTGCTGTAGGTGCCCATGAACCGTTTTCCACGAAGGCAATCTTACGATTCTGATAAGCCTTTGCCTTGAGATGATGTAAGAAATCCTCCATTGGTGGGAAAATGCCTCCATCGTATGTGCATGCGCAGAGCACAAGCCTGTCGTATCTGAACGCATCCTCAACAGCCTCTGCCATATCATCCCTGCAAAGGTCTGTAAATGCAACCTTTACACCTGTAGCCTTGAGCTTTTCTGCTAAAAGCTCTGCTGCCTTCTTTGTATTGCCGTGAATAGAAGCACATGCCACAAGGATTCCCTCATCCTCAGGCTGATAGCTGCTCCATGTATTGTATTTATCTATGTAGAAGCCAAGGTTCTCTGTGAGAATCGGTCCGTGAAGAGGACAAATCTTTTCAATGTCAAGCCCTGCTGCCTTTTTGAGAACTGCCTGCACCTGAGCACCATACTTTCCAACAATATTGAAGTAATAACGTCTTGCCTCACATGTCCAGTCCTCATCAGTATCGAGCGCACCAAACTTACCAAAGCCGTCTGCCGAGAAAAGCACCTTGTCTGTTGACTCGTACTCCATCATAACCTCCGGCCAGTGAACCATAGGAGCCATGACGAATGTAAGCTCATGCTTTCCAAGAGAAAGCTTATCTCCCTCTGCCACTACAACCTTTCTGTCCGTTAAGTCTATATCGAAAAACTGTCCCATCATGTTAAAGGTCTTTGCATTACCTACAATCTGCATATCAGGATATGTCTCTGCAACCTTCTGGATATTGGAAGCATGATCCGGCTCCAAATGGGAAACAACGAGATAATCCGGCTTTCTGTCGCCGAGCGCCTCTCTCAAATTGGCAAACCACTTATCCGTAACTCTTGCATCTGCTGTATCCATGATTGCAATTTTGTCATCCATAATCACATATGAGTTGTATGAAACACCGTTTGGAACAACATACTGGCTCTCAAATAAATCAATGTCCTTGTCGTCCACACCGATGTAAATAATGCTGTCTGTAATCTTCTTGTCCATGATAGGTACCTCCTGCTAATAATCTCCAGTTAAATTAGTAATTATTACTATTTTTGATTAGATTATATGACAAAAGTATCATTTGGTCAACCGAATAAATTGTATTTTTTTGTATTTTTTGATATTCTCGCCTAAAGGTTACACTGAAACGCTCATCCACTTTTAGTTGCAAAAGTATATTTTCAACAAATCTGTTGTTGCTTTGTCATTTATGACAGCCCGTCCTATTGTTATGCCATTGTTGATGATAATATATTCTCCGTTTTCATATCTGACATTTACAAAATCATCTTCCCTTTTTAAGTCTATACATATACTTGATATAATTCCGCAAATCTCCTCTTGTGAGCTTCCGCTTTTTATCTCATAAGCATAATCCGCATCTCCTATCTCATTCAGATCAGTTACCAAACAATACTCCGCTCCATTCATCAGCATTTCTTCATTCAAAGTGGGTAATTGAGCCGTCTTATACTCATTAAATAAAAAGATAACTACAAGCGCAATGAATGTCGGAAAAAAGATACCGCCAAACCGCTGTGCATAATTTTGTTCTTCCCACCGCTTGCTATGACGACCAAACAGCGGTATTTTCATCTGCACCAAACCTGCTCCTATACTTACAAGCAAAAAATAAAATATAACTTTTATCAAAGACTCATCCCCATTTAATCATTAATAAAAATATCGTTCCTAAAACGACGCCTACTAACCATATAAAGCGAAACACCTTGTTATATCTCGAACTATTAGAACACGGAACAAGCCAATATTCCTGTGGAAACCCCAAAAGGTATTCTTTTAATTCCTGCTTCAATTCCATGACTATACTCCACATTAATCCAGACAGCACAATGCACACCGTTCCATAATATGTAATTGGTGCATTTGTAACCACAGCAAAGAAATAATGTGCCATCTTAAGAAGGAAGATACACCACGCAATACAGCATGGAATTGTAAACGCCCTTTTCATTTTCCACTTCAAACCCAATATAACCTCTGGAACGAATACAGTCAATGCCCCCATCGGCAATCCTCCTGTTCGTCCATGTGTGAAATCGCTCTCCGACTCCAAAGACCAAATTCCTGTCAATACTATTACTGCTGGTATTAGTATGGTGCAGAACAAGTTATATGCAATAATCAACACATTTTCATTGTCGTCGTTCATAACTTAGCCCCCAATCAGTTCATCAAGCCTGATAGCCACTCTTCCTGACAATGAATAATGCAATGCTGTTAGCTTTGCCTTATCGTACAAATTTGCATACACGTTATAATAACATAGCGATATTGACATACCAAAGCCAAATAATGTTGTTCCTGCCAATACTCCTAAAAATCCCGTAACACATGCATCAATATACTGTTGGCTGACATCCTCCGGCTCCAAATCTACATACATTGCATTTAATAATTCATTTACAGAAGCCGTACTCTCATAGTGGTCCTTAAATGAAGTGACAATTAACTTTGCTCTTGATGCGGTTTTTTCCGGATCAAACGTAGATAAACCATATATCGCATTTGCGGTATTTATGGATATAACTTTTCCCTCATCCACCGCGGTTAGAATGTCTGACGAATTATTTACCGCAGACTTGAACTCATCCATAAAATTAACCAGATTTGTAGAGAACATAGAAAACTTACTTTGTGCTATAAAATTCTCATATGCTGTAATATCATCTGAAGTAATAACATAAGCATATATATTATCAAATCCTGGACTTTCTTTAGTATAATTAGGATTGTCTATATAATGGGACATATAAAGATAAAGTACATATTTGTTAAAATCTGCTGTGTTATATGTATTACCATATCTCTCTAATGCTACTTGTGTAACATATTGCATCCTTTCATTCTGTTCTTGTGGGGTTGCTGGCGGATTACCGTTCTGTGCATAAGATTGAATATACCCTTGCCCTGCTATTGCGTTTTCTAATGCCTTTGTTTCTACTGTTTCTACTGATAATCTAGCTATGTCCGTGTTCAACGACGCATAATATGAGTCATCTTTCCTTTGCATCTGCATTATATTGGCAATATCCTCCGAATCAAAACCAATATTCTTACTTGACAGAGAAACTTAAAGTGCTGGAATAGTTGGCATCTTTCTCCAAAGCTCATTTCAATATAAACCCTATTTTTTCCGCGACCGAGTTAAATTCGCCCATACTGCAATCTTTTTACACTGATTACTAAAGTGAATCCAAAAAGCATATCAAAATATGCCTTTTAAGATACTATCGGGCAATATAAACATGTTCAAGGCATTTCTTCAACGCCTAAAAATAACTTCGGATCGCATTGATCCGAAGTTATAAGTATCATATAGCTATCGGAAAGCATTCTTACATTTCCTGCAATTTTAATTTATTTTGCCTCATAAGAAGAAGTAAACCTAGTCCGTCCAGAATCGACTTGATTATTATACGCATCTACAATGTCGCTATATTCCGTTGAATCGCTAAAAGGAGCAATATCGCTTGTATTGTCAGATACACTCATGTTAGAAACAGGACCGGAAATTAACAATGACCCGTCCGGCTGGGCATAAGCAAAAAAGATATATTCATTTCCTACAACCGGAAGCTCATCACCCTCATAAACAAAATATTGTGAGCCATCTTCCGAAAGTCCGCCAGATTTTTGAATCGGGATAGCCGTGTCAGTAACTAAATTGCCTTTGATATTTTTTGTGACGTTCACAGTATAATTTGTGTATGGGCCGGAAACTTCACGAGTCTTTCCATCGTCTGTTTCAACCGTAACAGCATCTTTATAAACAGTACCTTCTTCACTTGCGACCGTACCAACGAATACATAATCAGCATCGCCTACAACTGCATTCAGATCGCTATAATCAATCGAAAAAGTACCTCTCAAATATGATGTCTTAATTTCGTCAGAAGTTGAAGGTTTCGCAATGCAAAAAAACAGCACACCAATAACCAGCAAAATCACAACAGCTCCGATAAAAATACCAATTTTGGTTTTAGACTGAAATTTCATAGATATTCCTCCCTTCTTTAAATAGTTACTATAATTTTTTTCATTCTTTTCATTTGACTTTTCCTCTCTATTTACTAAGATTGATAGTGCCTTGTTTCAATGTTAAATAATCGGAAGTTGCGCTAATAATATATAAATTGTATTCTCCCCCCTCTCTAACTTTTAATTCGTAACTTCCGCTTAGACTTCCAAAACTTTCTCCGTCATACATAACCCCATCTTTAATATATCCTATAACCAGCGCCTGATTAGAAACCGCATCTGACTCATATTTTTCAAACGAAAAGGTTAATATATCCCCTGCTTTACAATTCCAACCTGCATAATCCTCCAGATAAAATACTGCCATACTTCCGTTAGTCATAATAATTTCAGGTGTCGTATCATTCTCCACCTTAAACTCAGAAACAGATAATGGCAGCACAATATTATCATCTGCGACACTCTTTATAATATGGCTTTCAGTTATAGCTCTTCCCTCAGCATTCCCTATATCGCTTTCTTCACCATGCGTAACCTCCGGTTCCGAATTATCTATGACTTCTTTTCCGATCAATCCTTCGTTTTCATCTGTAACTAATTCCGCACCAAACAGCCCATTAATCCATTGAACCAGTTTCTCTCCTGTCGCTGCATTGGCAATTCCTCCTGTTGTAAAAAGAATGATACTTACCGCCATTGCAGTTGCAACGCGAGCCAACCATTTACGGCTATGTGCGTTACTTTCATGAAATAGTTTACTATTCTTTTGTAAGGAAATATCGTTTTCTTTTTTTTGCTCTAAACATTGTGCAGCCTCTAGGATATATTTATCGTTTATTTCATTCATTGCATAAAAAATATCTGATTTCAAAGTTTTCATAAATACTTCCTTTCCGCTAATTGTTCTCTCAGCTTTTTTCTTGTTCTAAATAAGATTGTTTCGACCTTGCTTTTGCTCATATTACAACATTTCATAATCTCTTTTACCGACATAAAGTACCAATATCTTAATACAAAAACTTGTCGATGAGGTTTTTGCAACGATTCCAAAAAATCCTCAACAATATCTTTCAATTCATTATTTTCCCAATCTTCTTCTCCCGCTTTCGCCAGATAATTACTCAATTCCTCATATGGCAAACACATATCTATATCTCTTTTTGCCGCATGAATATGTTCATACTTTTTTAGCGCCTGATTCCTTGCAATTTTTAAAATATAAGCTTTCAAGTTATCTGGTGTTTTTGGGGGAATCGTAAACCAGACACCTAAATATGTATCATTTGTACATTCTTCAACATCTAACTGATTCTTTATCAGCCTGCCAATTATAAATGATACAAGTTTCCCATATTTCTTCTCTGTTTCTAGCAATGCATCCTCGGATCGGCAATTATATAGTTTAATTATTTCTCTATCGTCCATTACAACCCTCTCTTATTTATTAAATACGGATTCGATCCCTTTTGCTTGCAAGTTTTAAAACTTTTTGCTTTATTTTTTTTATTTGTCATTTCAGCTACACAGAATATAGCTTTTGATGTTAACAGTGCCTAACCCTTTCCATGCTGGTGTTTTAATAAAAAAGCCAGAGGTCAGTGTCTCTGGCAAAATGTATATTATATTAAGTTTGCTAAGTTCGTCCAATTTGCATCATAACCCATTATGGACATGATATCTGTGGCTGAAATGGTATGTAACTGTTTTTGAAGTTTGCCAAAAGCAGTTCTCATAGATGAAATAAAGTCCTTTAAGTCGGATTTGCTTAGTAATAGCGCAAACATTATAGCTATGGCGTATGCATCATTAGTTCCATAAGTATAGGCGCCATCTTTGGCACGTACAATCCCTAAAACGGAGAAATTTTTAATACTTTTTGTATGATTTATCTGCCATGGTACCTCCTATATATAAAAAGCCCCCGGGTCCGAAGGACACCGGAGGACAAACTGGCAATCTCTTGTATAAGTATTATACTACACATTGGCAAAATGTCAATGACACTATGCTGATTTGGTGTGGATCCAAATTTTTCAATTTCACTTTATTAACCTGCTATTCCAAAAACAATTCAAACCCATAACAGCTCTACAAAGAAACAAGGACATTGATATTTACTATCAACATCCTTGTTCTAATTATTACACCATCTCAGGAAGTTTGTAGCCTAATTTTTACATTGCGTCTGCGAAGTCATCTAATGACATACTTACTCTACTTGCGCCTACCTCAGGTTCTAATATACCATCCTGAACAAGTGAATATATTTCAAGGCATCTGCCTTGTTGTATTCCTTCCTGTATGCCAAGCTTTTTATGATCATCCTATGCCTTACACATATTTACCACATCTTCCTTTTCATCATACTTAATATCAGTTCTTGTCTCAATATAACCTATCACCTGCAATAATTGCCCATAAAGCGGTATCAATATACTCACCATTTTTATAGTATTTTTGTCTGGCCACGCCTTCTAACACCATGCCGCATTTCTTTAATACCGCAGAGGAAGCATCATTTCCATAGAATACTTCTGCCTGAACTCTGTTAAATCCAACTCTATCAAAGGCATAATCTAAGACAGCCTCCAATACTTCTGTCATAATGCCTTTATTCCAAAATCCGGGAGACAGCATATAGCATGTATCACACATATGACATGCTTCTTCCACATTTCCCAAATTAATTGTTCCTATCAATTCTCCCGTTTCTTTCCACTCAATTACCCAATGAAAATATGAATTCGACTCATAATTAGATATCCAATGCTTTACCTTGTCCCTATATATTTCTATGTCATCAACAGGATTAAATGGATAGTATCTGCAAACTTCATCATACTTAGCCCAATTTTCATACATCATAGTATAATCGGATAGTTTGATTCTTCGTAAAAAGCATCGTTTTGTTTCAAAATTCTGTGTACCTATATAATTCATCAATTATTCCTTTTCATATTTAAAATAAATTCCTTGTTTCATACCCTGATTGTGTCAAGTTAATGACAGATTTTTTCATATATTTTTTTCATCCTTAATACCATTTTCATAATGCATGCACTTTTTTTCAGTATTTCTGCACATTGATATATTTTGAATATAATAAATATCGAGCAAGTATTTTCTATATTCATATAAATATCTTATTGTAAAACCAACAAATAATAAAACCATCGGAAGCCAAAACTCCGTCCATTTCATCAATATACTGTCAAATAAACATTCTAATAGTATACTTCCAATAAATAATAGCAAGCAAATACACATAGTTTTTATGAACTTATGAAAAAATATATTTTCTTTGCCCTTTACCCATTCTATCGCATCATCAAGATTTATACCTGACCTCTCTGGCAAAATAATTGGTAACATCATGATAATAATGGATCCAATAAACATTAAGTTCGATGATATTTTCAGTTCAACTAGATAAATATAGCAATAAACAATTTCTGTAGCCAGCGTCACAAAATATAGTACAATTTTATAAGTATTTCCTTTTATCTCTTCTTTGCTTCTTTCCCAATCCATTTTTAATAGTGTTGATAAATACAAAATTAGTAATTGTTTCGCCTCATCGAAATCATCGTTCTGTTTTTGCAGCCGTTCAATTACTTTCCAAATATGTGAATCCTTCTTTACATCATCTGTATTCTTTCCATACGCATTAATACGCACCTTTAACTCCACCAAAGGTTTTCGAATATCTTCATATCCCGTTGCTGCCTCAATCTCTTCAGCAATTCTACGTATATCGCTTCTCCACGCTTTTCTTTCATTTGTTATGTACACTAATTTATTATTTTTATGGAACTGAAAATATGCAACTAATGATGAAATTACACCTGCAACTACTGAAGAGGTTAATACCGTTGCCAAAACATTACTTTCCATACGCATGTCTCTCTTTTCTATAGTTCTTCAATAAACTTTATACTGGATGTATAATCCTCTTCTGGAAGCAAGTTCTCCAGTCCTTTCAAATATTGGCATAATTTTTCTTTATGTTCTCTGAGACTTACAGTTAACTGACTCAAATACTTCCATGTTTCCACACTTGATAAATACATCACTTTTGTAATATACACTTTATTACCAACAAATGTATCTTCCATATATTCATAATATACTTCATCACTTATTGGCTTCAATAATGCTATTTTATTCCCATAATATGTATTTTCTTTGTTCGCACATAAATCAATATTATCAATGGGAACAAAATGTATTCCGCCATATGTTCCAGAATCTTCTATAATTTCATTTTCAACATATTCTCGTTCTAATGTCACATGAAGCGCAAATATATCCTGCTTTTCTATATCATATGTAAATTTACAAAATATCTCATTTGCTATGTCTTCTCCAAGTAATGCCTTATTTTGTACTTCTAAAATGTATCGATTTCTTTTTTCTTTTTCAGGATCTAGACTATCAAACAATAAATCCTTGCATGTTTTAACAATGCACCCATCTCGTCTTCTTCCTACTATCCATTTACCTTTATATAATCCAACATAGCCATTTATTACTTGGCGTCCTAAACATTCATATCTAACTTCGTCACTATCGTCAATAGGTGCTTTCTCCATCTCTTCTTCAGTATACAATGGTATATTTTTATACTTTCTAACACTTATATCATAATTATCAGTTTCATTCGTTATTGCTCTTTCTGGAATCTCTGTTACTATTTTTTTCTTTTTTACATACCTTCCTAAAATTGTTTTCAATTGTTTTATCATATTGAATTTCCTAAGTACTTTCTGAATTTAATGTTATCCTAATAACATTTTTTATTATTAAAGGCAGTTCCTAGTATCACTGAAAACTGCCCCTCTACTGCATACCCTATTTTACCACATTCCCTTTACTTTTAAAATAATACTTTTTACGAATTTCCTGAATTATGTTTTCCGGCTGTGCATTATTTCAGAATATAAATGATCAAACAAATTTCTAACTAGTGTCTGCTGATCAAACCGTTTCCGGTTCAAAATCAGCAGGTTGATACCTTAATAGTTGCCTCAGCCAAAGAAGATCAAAAAGTATCTGTGACTGTATCTTGAAAAGATTTGTCACAAACACAGATAACGCGATAGATATAAGTGTTGTGTCGTAGAGCCTGATTCTTATCAAGTCCATTCCATAACAGCGTTTGCTTAAGCTGAAGGAACGCTCTACCTCAATTCGATCGGTGTTATCCTGGTATTCCTGTTTTTTCTCTTTCGCTGATTGCATTGCAAGACTTGGTCTCCCAAGCTTTGGACCGGATAATCGTATTCCATGAGTTTTACAGAAATTTCTGTTATCTCTGGTTCGATATATCTGATCTGCCAGTAAACGTTCCGGGTAATGACCGGTTCGCTCCCTGAAGCGTTCTACTGCTTCAATAAGTACTGTGCTTTCATTATAGGCATCGTAGGATATTTTCTCTATTCTGCCAAGACCATTATCATCAACACTAAGGTCAAACTTTACACCAAATTCTACCGGGGCTTTTGTTTTTCCTCTGACGATTGGTCTAATCCATGGCTGTGTGATACTGACAATACGGTTTTCTACGCTATGATTTCAGATTGCCTGCTATCCCAAAAACAACTCAAACCCATAACAGCTTTTCTCAAATCCATACTTCTCATAAAATGCATGTGCAGCTTTTCGAGGCATACCTGAATCCAATATGATTGCCTTACAGCCACGCGCTTTGGCAAGCTTCTTCACATGGTCAACCATCAGCCTGCCATATCCCTTTCCCCTATATTTCTCATCTGTGATAATACTTGCAAGATAACATGTCATGCCCGACATCCAGAATGTTAAAAAGAAGCTTATAAGTCTCCTTCCATCTCCCCTGCATTAGTCACTATAATTGTTTGACTGACTCAACGTATTCGTTTAACTTCGCTCTTATCTCTTCAAACTGCTTTTCTGTAACCTCATTATCCGACTCAAATGCCATCATTTTGTCAAGATATCCACGCTCCTTTGCTATCTGAAGACTGATAGGATAAACCAGCTCAAATGTCAGTGCAATGTGCCCTGCCACATGGTCTACCACGGTCTTTTTACAGGAACGAAGTACCGCATGTCTCTCATCAAAGGCTGCCATAACCTCAGGACTTACCTGCGAATTTCTCAGTTCCTCCGTCGTCACATTATATATATCCTCTGCCGGAGTATCTACATTTACCCTGAAAATATCCACCTTATCAGCATCCCTTAGTATATTGCAAAACATAACCGTATACTCATCGAGCCTCTCATCTATCCTGAAAGCGCTGTGATTTCTTATTGCATTTTCAACAATTGTGCCGTATTTATCATCATGAAATCCATCCACATATGTGTCGATAAGTCCTTCCTTAAACAACAGGTCTGCTCCAAAATTGGCATGATCAACAGACTGTGCATCGTTAAATGTGTTATAACGCTTAATCTGTTCAAATCTTCCGACATCATGCAGCATTCCTGTGAGCCATGCCACATCTGTCCCATATTCATCAAGCTTTAAATCCCTTGCTATCAGCTCGCAAAGCTCCGCTACCCTATAGGTATGGTCTATTTTGAGCTTAATCTTTGGATCTGTGGCATTGTATCCTGATGTGTACTCTGCGAATGTATTTTTTACTCGTTCTCTATCTATTACCATGTTTGTTATCCTTTCAAAAAACCGGTTTATCTGTGGCTTTATTGCTACTGTTTTAACTCCCATCGCACCATATCTCTATGTGGATTAACTCTGGCAAGTCCAATCTCCGTAATTGCCGCTTCAAAAGGCACAAAGCTTTCCTGCATTACTGAAAATGCCATCTGCATCTGCTCCTTTGTCAGGGTTTTTCCAAGTGTAATGTGTGGCAGCCAGCTCATTGGCTTGTAATATCTGCTCACTGTAGATTCCGGAATGCTTTTCACCTCATCAAATACTTTTTCCGATAAATCTTGTAAATATCCGTTAAGCACCGGTGTGGCATAAAATACATATGGCAGCAATTGCCCCACTGACACAATGCTAATCGTCCCATTAGAAAGTGAATTTCGCAGATTATCCATTGCTCCCAATAAAGCATTTTCACTTCGGGCTTCTATTGCCGATATCGTCATGTGTGGCGGTACATTGTTATCCGTCATGAATGAATTACCTGTTTTCTCAGCTATTTTATTTATATATCGTTGTAAAATATGCTCTGCCGTCTTGTCAAAATATACAGATACAAGATACATCTACTTTCCCCTGTCATATAAAAACATGCCCCAACACACATAGGCCGGGGCAATTACTGTTATACTTTTAAGCTATCAAACTACACCAATTCAGGAATTTTGTAGCCCGCTTTTTGCATTGCGTCTGCGAAGTCATCTAATGACATACTTACTCTCTTTGCGCCCACCTCTGGCTCTAATATACCATCCTGAACAAGTGAATATACTTCAAGGCATCTTCCTTGCTGTATTCCTTGCTGCATTCCCTCCTGAATGCCACGCTTTTTATGGTCATCCCATGCCTTACACATATTTACCACCTCTTCCTTTTCATCATACTTAATATCAGTTCCTACAAATAGATTGATAGCTGCTACTGTCTCAACGTCAACCTTTGTAAAGGTTTCGTCGTTTGTAATTAAATCATTCAGCTTTTCCTCATCTGACGCATTTTTCAATAACTCAAACAATGGCCTGAGCCCTGTCTCGAACTTAGAAAAGTCTGTAATCTCCAGTGGATTCAGCAAATTAATCCTGTAATCATTGATGAATGGGAGTATTCTTTCATCCATCTGTGGCATCATCTCTGCAAGGCTTCTTGGCCCATCCCACTGTGCAGTTCCAAGATACAGTGTGATTGTAATCACCGGAGTCAGCTTATCATCAAGTGTAAAGCCTGACAGAAACTCGTCCGAAGACCTGTAATCCTTATTTTTCCGGTGACGTTTCTTTGCCTCGTTGACCTGTTCTCCGTAATTCAATGCATCATAAATCATAGTTTTAACAGGCATCGCATAATGAATGTCTGTCTGCGCTTCTGCTCCAATTAAGATAACATACATTTGCCCCGTATGCTTCACGGAAACACTTTTTAGCAAATCTCTCCATTTCTGCTTAACAATCTGCTTCTTATCAATACCGAAAACTGATAACACCTCTGAGGTGTCACATTCCTTTAAATCCTCCGGTTTGATAACCTTCTCTCCGTCAAACAATACATAATTACAGATTTCACTGAACCTCGTATTGTCCGACAAATACTCCTTTGCCTTCGAGTCCTTTGTACCCAAATTAACCTCCTCTTCTTGTGTGAGCAGGAAAATTTGAAGTCGAATAAAAATACTGTATACTTATGCTTTCCACGTATATGATGTGTACAATAATCACTTATATAAAAGCCGACAAAATCCCCACAACCCGCTTTTATCGCAATGTTTTCACATCTGACATTTCAATTTTCCTGCTATTAACTGGTAACATAAAGCATTGAAAATTTCCATGTCTTTGTCGAAAAATGCGAAGTGGTCTGCCCTCTTCAAAGTGATACGCACCTGTAAAAGATATGCTGTGGTGTCGTATTTACAGAAATATAATGCTTTGAGTTGATTGTAGCACAGGAGAGACATTTTGTCATTAAATTTCTCAGAGTTTCTTAGCATCCCTTAGCATTTCTTATCATATGCTAAGATTTCATATTAATTTTTTAAATTCTACAAACCGGATTTGATTAATAACCCCAATTGATTATTTTCTTTGTAAGCATAGCATAATCTTTATCCCCTTTCTATTTTTTTAGACACATTATATTTATGAAAAACTACATATTTTATAAAAATCGATACAATTTTTTTAACTATAAATGAGTCTGATTCGATATCAAATCAGACTCATTTTTATGATTAATAACCCCTATATTTCACTTACAATGAACACCTTAATTTAATGCAGCATCTGCCAGCTTCTTATTCACACGGTTCATTACGTCGAGATAGTAAGCTGCATCTTCAGCTGACATTTCATCAGTGTTGTAGGCATCAGCCTTCTTTGAGAACTCAGCATACTTAGCAAGCATCTTTGCATAGTCAGTTGCCATACTAAGTGTGTCACCTGAGCTATTGTATTTCTGCATGAAAGCAATGTATTCATCCATGAATGACTCGTAGCTGTCTAAGAACTCTTTGAGCTCCGGTGTTACAGAACCAGAGTCCGTTGTAGAGTTCTGAGTATCGCCGGAATCTGTTGTGGCAGGGTTGTCAGAACCGGAATTATCAGTTGTTATGGCTGTGCCGGTATTGGCTACAGCAGTGTCAGCCTCGCTATTTTCTGAATCATCTGAAGTGTCAGCTGCCCTAAGCTGTATACACATTATTTCGTCTTTATCATATGTTATATTCAGACGGTTTCCATTGGTATCTGAAGCAATGTAATAGGTATCATTCTTTTTATAGTCCACATTAAATCCGGCATCACTGCATTTTTGCGCATATTCCTTGAAATCAGCTTCTGTTATATTTCCTACATCTATTGAAAGGTAGTTAGAGCTATCAAGATTGATTTTTCCTATATTTGATGATGGCTGTGGAATCAGCTTGGCAAGCTCTGAGGTCGGCCATGTAATTTTGGAAAAATCGTTTTTCGCCGTGTCAGATCTATCAGAATTATGAGTCTGATTACTCAGCGAAAACGGAATAATGAGCAAACATCCAAGTAACGCAAGTGCCTTGTAGACAGCCTTTTTATTTTCTCCGATAATCTGCTTGCCCATGAGCCATGATACCGCAAATATCACAGTCTGGATAAGTGCGATAATTCCTGCCAGGATGTGCTTTGAGCCAAAAGCGGTGAAAGCGCAAATCAGACAGATAAACGTCATAACGATAGTGAATTTACTTAGAAAGCTCTTGCTATAAGCTTTCTTTTCCTGCTCTTTCTGATTTTTAGCGTTCTGCTTTTCCTCCTTCTCCATGCGCGCATATTCCATTTCCTTGTAGGTGTTGCTCTTGATTTTCTCAACGGCAACCGCATCGCTGTCGAGTATCTTTTCCTTAGCTCCACAGTATGGGCATACAGCCTCCTGCTTTGAGGCATCCACCTCCATAGTTGCATTGCAGTTTTTGCATCTAAGCTTGATGGTGCGTGGCTCTGTGCTCTGTGCGTCTTGAGCTGTCTGATTCTGTGGATTTATTTTTGCTCCACAGTTCGGACAAAATCCTGAGTTGTTAGGGACTTCCTGTCCGCAATTGTTACAGTACATAGTGATTCTCCTCTCTTTTAGTACATTTAAATACTTTTTACATGCTATTAATTTAGTACTTAATTCAAGCATAGAACTGCACTTTGAGTGCAGTCAAAGTATTTTTTATGAGTATGCTTCACTATAGAAAATGTTTTTTTCGCGAAAAAAAGTCCTTCTCTTATTTAGCTTTTTGCCTCTTCCCGGCTATTCTTCAAGGTAGATGCAGCTCCCTCTCCTGCAAAATATTCCTTCACCAGCTTTACAACTACACCCGAAAGCAAAAATACCGCGATAAGGTTTGGTATGACCATAAGGCCATTGAATGTCTCCGCTATGCTCCACATCAGTCCGAGGTTCATTGTCGCACCGACTATCGCAACAAGCGAATATACTACCATGAACGGCTTATTTGCCTTGGTTCCGAATAAGAACTCTATGCATCTGGTACCGTAAAGACCCCAGCCTATGATGGTTGAAAATGCAAAACAGCACATGGCAACCGCTGTAAAGATTGATACCCAGCCGCCGTAGGTGGATGTAAATCCGCTGATGGTAAGCTCTGCGCCTGCTGCTTCTCCATAGCCCACAGGAACTCCGCTGCAAAGTATGACAAGCGCTGTGAGTGTACATATCACGATAGTGTCCACAAACACCTCAAATATGCCAAAGAAGCCCTGCTTTACTGGCTTTTTGGTGTCTGCACAGGCATGTGCGATAGAGCCTGTTCCAAGACCTGCTTCGTTTGAAAAAATTCCTCTGGAAACTCCCTTTTTCATGCTCATAAAAAAGCTTCCTACTGCTCCGCCTGTCACTGCTGACGGATTGAACGCGCCCTCTATTATGGCTCCGAATACACCCGGTATAGCTTTAAAGTTGACAATTACTACTCCAAGTGCCAGCAGAATATACATTACTGCCATAAATGGCACAAGCTTTTCAGTAACCTGGCCTATACGCTTGATTCCTCCAAGCAGAATAAGCGCAATGAGAGCTGCAAGCACTATTCCTATTATGAGATTGAGCGTTGATGCCGACTCTTTTGAAATTATATCGTAATTATATAAAGCTGAATCAATCGCTGTGGTTATGGTGTTTACCTGTGTAGCGTTTCCTGTACCGAACACGGTGAGCACGCCAAACGCTGAGAACAGATATGCCAGCCAGTGCCAGTGCTTTTTAAGACCGTTTTTAATATAGTACATAGGGCCGCCTACCAGGTCGCCGTTTGCATTTCTCTCGTGAAAATGTACAGCAAGTGTGACCTCAGAGAACTTGGTGCACATGCCCAGAAGTGCTGAAATCCACATCCAGAACACCGCACCCGGTCCGCCTATCGCGATGGCCCCAGCAACTCCTGCCACATTTCCTGTACCGACCGTCGCCGCAAGTGCCGTACACACTGCCTGAAACGGTGTGAGCGCTCCGTCAGATGCCTCACGTTTTTTGAGCATCCTACCAAGAGTAACCTTCATCGCATATGGAAACTTTCTAATCTGAATAAATCCTGTTCTGAAGCTCAAAAGCAACCCGACACCTATGATACATATCATCGCAGGCACGCCCCAGATAAAATTGTTGACCACGTCATTGACTTTTTCTATTACTGATAACATCTTTTTCTCCTACCTGAATTTAGTGTAACGCATAAAGTATAACACGGTTTGAACAATTTTTTATATATTTAATTTCATTTTTTTGAAGTTTTTCTTTATGAAAACACCCGGATATAGCAATTTATCTATATCCGGGTGTTTATTTTTGTATAATATATACAGGATATCCCTCTACAGTCCCTGTGTCATCTTGTAATCTATAAGTGTCATGAGTGATTCTGACTCGATGGCGAGCTGCTCACACTCCTCAATCCACTTGTCATAGGCTTCACTCGCCTCATCCTCCGGCTCCTTTGCTTCGAGCGCTTCCATCATGGCATTGACCTCGGCAAATTCTGCCTTGATATCCTCTAAGAGAGAGTCTTTTGTTGATTTCATAGTATCCTCCCAATTTGATTTAACGTAAAATATATTTTTATGATTATTTCACAGAAATTTCATTCTACAAAGTGTGGCTCAAGCATCTCAAGCTCCGCCACATCTATGCAGTTTGGAATCGTGCCGTTTATCACGTCCTGCTTACACTCTGCGTAGTCAAACCACTTTACAGAGTCGATTTCCTCCTTCTGCACGGTGATGTCAGCTTCGTCCACATCCAGCCATAGAAGAAACACCTTGCTTATCTGGTTGTCCAGGAATCTTTCTCCGTGAAACACCTCGTCTGCATGGTGCCTGTGCAGTCCACAATCGATAAGCTGTTTGGGCTCTATTGTCAGGCCCAGCTCCTCCCTAAGCTCTCTGAGCGCAGACGGTATATAGTCCACACCGGCCGGTATGTGTCCCGCGCTTGATATGTCATAACAGCCCGGAAAGGAGTCTTTTTCCATGCACCTTTTCTGCAAAAGTATCTGTATGGAATCTCCGCGGCGTCTGACTATCCAGACATGCGCAGTCCTATGAAGTATATTGTTTCTGTGCGCCTGCTTGCGCTCTACGGTCTGTCCTGTTGGATTTCCCTGCTCGTCCACTATATCAAAATATTCCATATGAGACTCCTTTCTTGTCGTTTACGTCCGAATCACTCGATAGGCGCTCCTGCCGGCATTGGTTTCTCCGGTGTCAGGAGTGCGAGATTGCCCTCTGCATCCTCTGCGCACAGCAGCATTCCCTCTGATAAAACACCTGCGAGCTTAGCCGGTTTTAAGTTTACGAGAACCATTACCTTCTTGCCTACCATCTCCTCAGGAGAATAGTATTTTCTGATACCTGATACTATCTGCTTTGTCTGGTTTCCAATCTTTACCTGTGAGCAGAGAAGCTTCTTTGACTTCGCAACTGCCTCACATTTTACGATTTCACCAACCTGGAACTGGAGCTTTTCGAAATCATCAAATGTGATTTCTTCCTTTGCTTCCACATCCATAGGCTCAAGGTCTGCACCATCTGCGGCATTTTCACCTGCGCCACAGCCACATGCTTCCTTACCCTCAACTGCAGCAAGCTTAGCCTGCTCAGCCTCAAACTCTGCTTTCTGTACCGCCTGGATTTTCTCTACCTCAGGCATCACATCCTCTGCCTTTAATCTGCCGAAGAGGATCTCAGGTTTGTCTGTAACCTTTGTGCCGCTCTCATAGAGACCGAATTGATCAAGGTCATCGAAATCACGAAGTGTTGTGTTAAGCTGTGCCACAATCTTTTCTGCTGTCTCCGGCAGGAATGAATGAAGCAGGCTTGCTCCGATTGTGATAGACTCTGTGAGGTTGTAAAGCACCTCAGCAAGACGATCCTGCTGTGCCTCGTCCTTTGCAAGCACCCAAGGTGTTGTCTCGTCGATGTATTTGTTGCAGCGACGGAAAAGTGCGAATACCTCTGTGATGGCATCTGCCACACGAAGTCCTTCCATTTTCTTTGCCACTTTATCTCTTGTGCCGGTAACAACAGCCTTAAGATCTGCGTCAATGGCAGTCTGATCTGCATCGCCTGTTGCGCCTGTGCTCTTTACGATACCGTCAAAGTATTTATTACTCATGGAAACTGTTCTGTTTACAAGGTTTCCAAGTATGTTTGCAAGGTCTGAGTTGAATCTCTCGATTACAAGATCCCATGTGATGATTCCGTCGTTCTCGAATGGCATCTCATGAAGCACAAAGTAACGTGTGGCATCCACGCCGAAAAGTCTGACCATATCGTCTGCGTAGATAACGTTTCCTTTTGACTTACTCATCTTGTCACCGCCCTGAAGCAGCCATGGGTGTCCGAATACCTGCTTTGGAAGCGGAAGGTCAAGTGCCATAAGGAAAATAGGCCAGTAAATAGTATGGAAACGCACGATATCTTTTCCGATAAGGTGCAGATCTGCAGGCCAGTTTTTCTTGAAAAGCTCTGATGATCCGTCAGGATCGTAGCCGATTTTTGTAATATAGTTTGTGAGGGCATCAAGCCATACATACACTACATGCTTTGGATCGAAATCTACCGGAATTCCCCAGCTGAATGATGTTCTCGATACGCAAAGATCCTGAAGTCCCGGAAGCAGGAAGTTGTTCATCATCTCGTTTTTCCTTGAAACCGGCTGGATGAAATCAGGGTGTGTGTTGATGTAGTCGATGAGTCTGTCTGCATATTTGCTCATCTTAAAGAAGTATGCCTCCTCCTTTGCAGGCTGTACCTCACGTCCGCAGTCCGGGCATTTTCCGTCCACAAGCTGTGACTCTGTCCAGAAGGACTCACATGGTGTACAGTAAAGTCCCTCGTATGAGCCTTTGTAGATGTCGCCCTGATCGTAAAGCTTCTTGAAGATTTTCTTTACACATTTCTCATGATCCTCATCTGTTGTGCGGACAAAATTGTCATATGATGAATTTACCATATCCCAGATTCTCTTTACCTCACCTGAAATCTGATCTACATACTCCTTTGGTGAAATTCCGGCTGCCTCAGCCTTTTCCTGGATTTTCTGTCCGTGCTCATCTGTTCCTGTCTGGAAATATACGTCGTATCCCTCTGCTCTCTTGTATCTGGCGATTGCGTCTGCAAGGATGATCTCATATGTGTTTCCGATATGAGGCTTGCCTGATGTGTACGCAATGGCTGTTGTCATGTAATATTTACCTTTGTTTGCCAATTTAGTTTCCTCCTAATTTTCTTAAAATGCGTATAAATACATAACTTATGCCGTCTGATTTCGCATAAAGCACGTTACTGTTCACACCTGACAGTGTGACCAGCAACGATTACATCCCATTTAAAATGCCTCTACGAGGCGGGGCTGTAATCACACAATAATTAACACTATGGCGCATAGCTTGACAGCGCGGTGTCAAGCTTGCGTCTAAACAGTTATTAAAGCACTTCTGCAAGCAAGTTTGCGCGTTCTTCATGCTCATCATACTTCTTTTATACGCTAAAAAACGCCTCCTCAGGAGAAAACTCCCAAGAAGACGATTATATCGTGGTACCACTTCTCTTCACGCAGCTATCAAAATCATCCGGCATCTTTTGCCGGCACTGCTGCGCCTCTTTCCGCTATAACAGGCGGTTCCTGTCAGTATCTAGCCAATGGTTCGATACTGCTGCTCCAAAGCCATGTTCCTCCTACTTTAGGTCATCCCCTCTCAGCCTGTGTGGGATTTCTCTGTGAATCTGCCATAAAAGTACTCTCTTTTTCGTCGCTTTTATCTCATACGTTTCTAGAGTAGCATGTGGCTTTTAAATTGTCAACTGTTGTAAGTCAACAAACTTATCTTTCATTAAAGAAATAATTGTACTTTAATTATGGATTACTAAGCTATTCTTCCTTTAGCTCTGCAATGAGACATAATACATATACAATTCCTCAAGACCTGCCTTTACAACAGAAAAATTATAACCTCTAGGTTCACTTTCGCTTATTATTCTGTATATTTTTCCATTCGCTCCCATTTTTATGTTAACAATCATGACATTTTCTTGTTTGAATTCATCCTCAGAAGATGTTTCGACCTCGTATACCTTATTATTTAGCTTTTTTAGTAAATGCTGTGGAGTACCATGCTCAATTATTTCTCCGTGACTAAGCAATATTATTTCTTTTGCAATAAATTCGATATCAGAGACTATATGTGTAGCAATTATAATTATCTTATTCTCCGACATTTCACTCAAAAAGTTTCTAATGCGAATCCTTTCACTCGGATCAAGCCCTGCAGTCGGCTCATCCATTATCAAAATATCCGGATCATTAAGCAATGCCTGTGCTATCAATATTCTCTGCTTCATTCCACCTGAATACGAACCTATTTTTTTGTTTTTCTCAGAAGTCAAATTCACCACTTTCAAAAGGTTATCTATCTTATTTTTTGCATACTTTTTTTCTAATCCCTTTAAAGCTGCCATATACCACAGAAACTCTTCACCAGTAAAATTGTCATAAATCTCCTGTTGTTGCGGCATATATCCTATTTTTTCACGATATTTACTTCCCAATTTACTAATCGGATCTCCATCGTAATAGACGCATCCCCGATCCGCTTTTAAATTGTCCGTTATAATATTCATTAATGTACTTTTTCCAGAGCCATTAGGGCCTAGTAACCCATATATTCCCGGTGTAAGACTTATGTCTACGTTGCTAAGAGCTTTTTTGCTTTTTCCATAAGTTTTACTGATATTCTTAATACGCAGTTCCATCATATAATCCCCCTGTTTGCCAGCTTTATTAATATCATTGTTAAATTGATTTTTGAGAAGTAAAGAATTAAAGCAATAACTATAACAAACAATGTCACAAAAACCGATACTACAAATTCATTGCCTGTTTTCTTCGAAAGAGCAATTGTAATAGCTCCTATAAGTCCAAAACACAAGGCTTTTATCAAATAGATTAATGCCAGAAATACAAGTAACGATATTCCTGCTGATATTTGAGGCTCATATAATTTATTAACGTTTACTTTCAGTTCTTCTATCCCCAAAACATGCATATAACCTGCAATTGATGGTATAAGGCCGGTCAGATATATTATACCTCCAATAATTATAGCGCAGCTTTTTTTCACTCTCATTAGCCTGTATCTTCCGTTTTTTGAAGTTTTTAGCAACAGACTAACCTGCATTTCATCTTTAGAGGCAAACAGTCCCGAAATAAACATAACAAGCACTATTGATACGGTCATAAAAATAATTATATCGCTCCTATAATTTTTCATTACCGAATTCAAATTCATCTCGTCTATCATATATCCAACGCTGCCATCATCTGTCATCTTTTCATATTGCTGATTTAATCTGTCAAACGCTCTCTTTCTACTGTCTAACTCTGCTGTTATCTCGGCTGTGTCAATTCCATTATTTTCTATCGCCAATTCTATCTGATTTTCCACGCTTTGAATATACTGCTTTTCTTTTTCAATATAGTCCACAGTTTGCTCATCAATTTTTCCATGTATAGCAGACAAATACATATGATATGTCGCTTCATATGCACTCTGATAGGTATTGGCCGGCATATATGTCTTATATGAACCTATAATACCAATAGATAAAAACAACAGTAATATCCATTTTTTCTGTACAATCATCAGCTTATAAAATTCATTAACATACATATTTTCAACGCATAATAGCCGTGAAAAAATATTACGAATTTTTTCCCGTATATATTGCAACACAACCTTAATCTCACTAACATAGCGTATACTGAACAATATGGTTCCAATTAGCGTTGCAAATACAATAATCGCTAATCCCACAATAAAATTAACATAATTTTTATCAACCGGGGTTCCTGCAATATTAAGATTTTGATACACCCCAATAACATTTTTCATATTCCATGCATAAAATATGTTATTCGGTGAATCGTTTAAACTCAAAAATTCTAATAAAAAAATAGCAATTGGAATACCACACTCCATTATTCTGCTATTTATTGATACAAAACATACAAAAACAATACTGCAAATAATTATTGCAATAAACATATGATTTAATATTGATATTATAATCGCTGTAAACATACTGATTTCATATGGACAATCCCTGAATATCTGTAAGCTCTGAATTGAACACTTAAGATTTCCCGTTGAATACATAAATGAATCAAAGACAATTACCATTATCTCCTGAACAAGTGAAAAAATAACTGTCATCACAACCAGCACTGTCCATTTTGACAAAATAATTCTGCTTCTTCCTTCTTTGGTCGCCCTAATAATACCCAGCATTGCGCTTTTACGTTCTGAAACATATATGTATTCCATACAAACAAACGTAAATACAATACAAAAAAATATTCCGTATGTATAGTCTGCGTATTTTTCGACACCCCAATTATATTTTTGATCAATCTGTACACCGGATAATCTTTTGTAATCTGATACCATTTTGTCAATATTGCGCTTATAATAGACATCATTATTATTTCCTAATGACGAAAGAAGTGTCTGCGCTCTTTCGTCTATGCCATTTATAAATATATCATACGTTTCTATGTATTCTTTTTGCAGACTATTTCTATAATCCACATATTCCGCATTTTTCTCACCAAGACAGTATATAATTGTCATTATCTCTACAAGCAGCATGATGCTGACAACAACTATAAACTTCTTATTTCTTACTAATTTTTTTATTTCTCCAATAAACAATACAAATCCCCCAAACTACCATACAATGTTATTAAGCTCCCCAAAATCACGTACATTAACTATTTTAGGAGTTATTTTATCACCATTGCATTTTTTAACATCATCAAATTTAATTTCACACACACTCCATGATGTATCATTTTGAATAACATCAACAGAAACTCCATCAGGACCAAATCCTGCAAATGTTCCTACTGAATTCAGCTCATATTCAAAATCAGATACCTGCTTTGCATCGGAAGAATATATTTTCACATTACATGATTCAGTATTATCATTATTGAAAAATTGTATGTCTGCATCATCTATTATCACATAATCATCATATGTCATGATTCCTGAATCCTGTGGTATCCCGTCCATCCAGACAGAAATATCTTTCGTATCATAGTTCATTGCATATATCGGTGTCTCATATTGCAAATCTTGCATATCATCATATTTTTTTATAAGCAGCTTGTCCTTTAAAAATGCTATCGCTCCAATAGCATCAGTATTGCTTTTTTTGTCAGGGACATCAATTACTGACAATTGATTGCTATCAACATCATACATGTAATAATTCGGTTCTAGAGATTTTATCCAGGATTCATTGTCAGTCATAGTGAAATCTTTGCTATTACACGATACTTGAAAAAATAATTTATTCTTATAGGCTTGTATATTTCCCATTGTTTGAAGATTTAATTCATCTTCAGTTTCAAATATAACTTCAGAGTTCTTCTCGTCCATTGATTTTCCTAATTTTATCATGCTGATAATACCCTTCTTATATACTTTTTCCCCTTCATAAGTATACTCTTTAAGCCCATAATATAGTTTTCCTCTATGGATGAGCCAGCTACCAACTTCCTTGCCATCTCCAACCGTATATATTTTCTTTTCACTTGAACCATCTTTACTGACACTATATAGGCTTGATCCAATAAAGTAATATATATTGCCCTCGTAATACTGTATATACTTATACCCAGAATCTTCTACATCAGATGAAGCTCCATCAGTATCACCACCTCTATTCAAATAGGCATTGCAGTCTCCTCGTCTCTCCTTATCATTTTCCATATCATGAAGGCAATTTGCCTTACTACACAATGGATTCATCTGCTTTGTTTCATTGTTGTAATAATATATATAATCATTCATCAAAATGTATTGTCCATTACCATCTGACTGATATTTCTTCCATGATACTATACTTGTTGCATATGAATACTGATCATCTGTTTCAAAATTATACTCGCCACTATAGTTCTTCGCATTATCGCATCCCATTATTGAAATCGCCATAAGCATAATTATTACCAATACTTTAATTCTTTTTATCTTCATAAAAATCCCTCTTTTACTTAATAAGGCGGTCCTTGTTAACCGCCTTATTAAATCATTGTGTATCTTTTACCATGTTGTATCTATTTTTGTCTCTTCTTCCCAAGTATACGCACCTGATTTTACGTAATGCACTCCAGAACCGCCATAAACATTTCCTACATCATCATTTCTGGCTATTGTAGCCACGCCGCCTCCTCCTGATGAATTTGATGATGATTTCTTAAAACTTTTACCACTACTCTTATAATATACATATGCTGTCACTTTCAGTGTTCCGCCATTTCCGAATATTGTTTTTGCCTGTATTCCATTTTTTGCGCCTCCTGGTGATGCATACACATAAGACACACTACCGGAGCAAACTGAACCATTAATTTTTCCTGACACGCTACTTGCTGCCTGTACAGGTGTTCCAATTAACATGCCTAACATACTTGCTGATAATAAAGCTGTCCCCAATTTACCTTTTAATCCCATCATTATTTTTCCTCCATTTATACATTTATAATCTCTCGGAATCTCTAAGCCAGTAAATATAAGGCTTTCAGATTCCATTTTTATTAAAATCCCCCACTTTTTTCATCAAAAACACTTGACATATGTCTCCAAAAATGAGGCGCTTCGTGCCTATTTAATCAAGAAGCATATTGTTCCAGCACAGCCGGTAAGTTTTTTGATTGGAGGCGATTTTTTGTTACCTGTTAACTGCGGCAGTCATTCCGACTACCAAAACTTTGTTGTTGAAAATCTTCGCAAATATTATCCGAATCCTGATGCCATTTCCCGTGACACTTGGGATATTATCGATCGTTTTTGGAATCTCGTTCTTTCCTACACAGATGAAATGATGATGAGCAAATATTCCAAGTATGGACCTGCTCCCAGAAATCCTTCATGTATGCAGCGTTCCTACCTGCTTTCCATTGATTTTAAAGTTACTTCTGTAACTGAATGGGCTGCACAGCTTAAAATTAATCCTTTGTATGCTATTGTCAGCGGCTTTGAAGTTAGTGATACACCTGGTGTTGGCACCTTTTACGATTTCTTTTCCAGGCTTTGGGATTCTGAAAATAAGAATCTTAATCCCCATATTCACAAACTTAAAATTCCCGTGAAAAAACCTAAGAAAAAAGGGTATAAAGCACAGCCTACTGGAAAAGTAACGGTTGACCAATTATTTAAAAACCTTGAAAGACAATCTTTTTCCATTGATGTGCAACCCTACGCTTCTCTGTTTGACCTCTATACAAAAGAGTTCCTTCGCAAATCTCTTGAAAAGGGGCTTATTAATAATACTCATCTTTCCATTGCCGGTGACGGGACACCTGTTGTTACTTCTGCCAGAGAAAGAAAGCACCGCATTTGTGACTGTGCCTCAAAAGGCATCCATGACTGCGACTGTGAACGCTATTTTTCACAGCCGGACTGTGATGTAGGATGGGATTCCTCCAGAGGATATTTTTATCATGGATATGATCTTTACATGCTGGTTGCCTCTGATTCAGAAAGTGACCTTCCTGTTTTTCCACTGCTTCATCCTGCTTCCATGCATGATTCACATGGATTCCTTAATGCCTTTTTTCGTATGAGGAGCTTTCTTCCGGATTTTCATGTAGAAAAACTTCTTCTTGATTCTGCTCATGATGCAATGCCTTATTACCAGTATTGCAGACGGAATGGAATCACTCCATTTATTGATTTAAATGAAAAGCGGGGCATCAAAGAAAAATACAAAGATGACTTTACCATCGGTGAAGATGGCATTCCTGTCTGTAAAGCGGGAAGGAAAATGAATCATGATGGCGTTGAAATTTCAAAAGCACGGATAAAATTCCGGTGTCCTCTTGCTAGCAGAAAACACGGGTGCTCCTGTGAATCCCCCTGCTCTGATTCAAAATATGGAAGAACTGTCCATCTTGCAATGAAAGACAATCCGCGTCTTATAAATATCCCTCCGCGTGACAGCGAGCAGTGGAAAAGTGAGTACAATGCAAGAACTTCTGCTGAACGCTCAAACAAGCGTGAGAAAATAGACTTCAAATTAGAAAGTGGCAGACACCGCTCTACTAAGATGTGGTACTGCCGCCTCTATCACATCCTGATGTTACAGCATCTGGATGCATGGGATTTGCCGTTTGAATCCACCCTGAAAAAGTTAATTTTGAACGTAGCATAATCCTACAGACATCATACCTCATTTTTTGGCATAGCAACAGTCCTATGTCTATTTTTTGTACCCATTTTTTCTATTCCGAATAATATTTACTTGTCAAAGTTCAATGCCAGAATTTCGCTGGCATGATCAATCAGAATTCCGAGAGATCATAATATCATTTCTTTTACTTGCTGCTACAAATTCTCTCATCTTGTCAGGCTCCTTAGGCTGATAATAATGTCCCCAGCAAAATTCTGCTGCCTGCGGTGCAACGATTTCTGCTAACCGACATAACAAACCTTTTTCTTTAGTCTGCCTCTTCTTGTGTTCTATCAAATTTTGATACCTCCTTCGTATTATTCCTGTCAATTGACGCTTTCATTTTACCTTATTTTCTCCCATGTAACTACTTTTCTTCTCAATGGTCAAAAACTAGGAATGAGCGGTCTTATTAACCACTCACTCCTAGTTTTTATCCGTTTATCCATAAATAGTAATTTTCTCATAAATGAAGTTATAATATATTTATTTATAATCTTATACGGAGGATATCAACTATGAAGTCTACTGGAAAATGCTTATCAGAAAGATATGTTTTAAATGGAATTATTGAATCTCGTTTTTGTGATGCATATGCTTATATTTTTGACTACATGTTTAATTTCATATTATACAATTTATCACTATTAACTTTAGGTTTTTTATTTCACCATCCGATAGCCGTTACAATATATATTATCATTACAGGATCTTTACGTGCTGTAACCGGTGGGTATCATTGCAAAACACATATTTCATGCTATATACTATCATATACTGTATTTTCTATATATCTTTTAACTATTGCCACTATACCTATGATTTCTGCATATATCTTGATACCCATATATATTATTTGCTGGATTTTAATATTAGTGGTTTCACCTGTTGACACACCTAACAAAGTATTTAGTAAGTCAGCTAAAAAGACAGCCCGGAAAAAAACCTATATTATTTTTTTCTTCAATTCCATATTTACAATTCTGTCACTTTTGTTACACTGGAATAAAGGTTTAATTTTTATTGATTTAAGTCTCATAATATGCGCAACAGGTCTTTATACCGGATATATTTCAAATATAAGGAGGCATCATGAATCTTAATATAGCAATATGCGATGATGATACAAACGATATCGCAATAATAAAAAAGAATATTTTACAATACACAATAGAAACTGATAACAACATTGTCGTATCATCTTATTTTTCAGCGAGTGATCTACTTTCAGACTACAAAAATCATCTCTATCAGATAGTACTTCTGGATATAGAAATGCCAGACATAAATGGTATGGAACTTGCCAAACAACTCCGGGATATGGATGATGATCTGTTCATTGTATTTACAACATCCTATCCAGAATATATGTACGAAAGCTTTGAAGTCCAGCCATTTCAATTCATAACAAAACCGATCGACTATACAGCTATATCCAAGCTTTTTAACGATATTATCAAAAAAATTAATCGAAATTCAAAAAGTATCGTTATAATTGATACTGATGGTGAAAAAAATTTTGTTCCATTAAACGATTTGCTTTATATTTCATCCATGAAAGAAAATAAATCACATCTCAGATATCAACTTACTGACAGCTCATTGATATCCAAAGGCACTTTATCTGAAGTGGAAAATCTCCTTTCAGCTCGAGGCTTTGTTTCACCATCAAGAGGTTTTCTGGTAAATTTACACCAGATCAGGTCAATCAATTCCACACGACTTTTACTGAATAACGGGATTGAACTTCCTATCAGCCGGAGAAGATCCAAGGAATTACAAAATATCTACTCTCAGCACATTATTGATATATTATAAATTTAAGGAGACAAGTTTATGAAAATAGTATTGTTGAATTTATTGGACAGCATGATGTCCGGTGCAGCAACCTTTATATTTTTTCAGGCAATTCTTGGAAAAAAGAAATCCAAACTGCCATATTATATAATACTTCTCATATTTGTATGCAGCTTTACTATTTATGCAGCAATTACATCTATTTTAATTGGCAATACATCGACACTGGCAGTTTATTTACGTTTAATCTTATCATCTTTACTTTGTTTCTGCCTAAGTTTTCTTTATTCAGCCAATTTGCGAACTAAAATACTTATATCCATCAGTACTACTATTTTATGCTCTATCTTTGAAGATTTTTCGTATTACATTATTACAAGCATTTACTCATATCGCGTCGAAAAAGATACTATGGATTTTTTAGTATTCTCCAATATATCGCTTATGGCGACTATGTTTTTCCTTATTTTTTCAATACTGATTCATTTTGTCTGGAAAAAGGAGGCTTTTGTTCATTCTTTAAGTTATACAATAATTTTATTGGTTATTCCGGTACTTTCTATGTGCCTGTTACTATCAAAACCAATTTTATATCTAAATATAAACATTCCGTCTGCCTTTTTCATTTTAGCAGCCTTTGTATTGTTTATAAATATTATGAACTATATATTGTTTTACAACGTCCTCGAAAACGAAGAGCTCCGCTTTCAGCTTACCATCCAAAAAGAACAGATTGAATTTCAGCGCAACAAATACGAGCAACTGGGTGCTGCCTACAAAAATATACGTAGCTTTATGCACGACACCAAAAAGCATCTGTTTTATATTGAAAATTGTGTTACTGAGAAAAAATATGACGATATAATCCCTTATTCTAAAGAGATTATGCACGACCTCGAATCACGCTATTGTACTATTAATACAGGAAATCTCGTTATAGATGCCTTTGTAAGCAACCTGCTGCTTCAGACAAAAGCCCAAGGTATCACTCTGCACACCAATCTGAAATTTGACAAAGCCACTATTCCTGTCAATGATTATCACCTGACTATCATTCTCGGAAATCTGCTTGATAATGCGCTTAATGCCTGCCGTGGACAAATCGGAGCAAATATCAAGGTTGCGGTAAGAACTGTAGACGGCACCTTTACCATACACGTTGCAAACACATATGTGATTGCAGATCCTGACAAGGCACCTGATGATTTTGAAAAAATAGATTTTATTCACGGATATGGTCTGAAAAATGTAAAGGACTCAGCCGAGGCATGCGGTGGTTTCTGCGTGATCAATCACGAAAATGATATATATTCCGCCACCGTTATAATACCTGTTCTGAATCCTTGAATCAATTCATCCACAAAAAGGATGAACTATCCCTCTGAAATCTGACAAACAACACGATTTTCTACAACACCTTCGAGCCATTTGCCGTAAGCTTAAAAGTTGCACCTAGCACCTCTGCTGCGCCACGGCACATCATCATTCGACCTAGGAAAATTTCAAAATACTCATACATAGAGCAGATTTTCGTATCAATCTGCAGATTAAGCGCTATGACTTTTTTATCCATATTTATCTTAAGAGCTGCATCTGTTACGGCATAATTTACCCTGTCGTGTATATCAAAATTTTCTTTTGCCTTGTTCCTTACACGGTTTCTGCGCACATCGGTTTTATCTGCTATGATGAGTGCTGCTGAAATAGGATCCGTTGCCCCTCCGGTTGACTCATCATGATGTCCTATCGCAGACACAACCGTTATCCTATCCTTCAGACTCATATCTGTTTCTTTGAGTATCTCGTTTGCCAGTATTGCACCATATTCCGCATGACGGCTTCTGTTTACCACATTTCCGATATCATGCATAAATCCCGCGATTTTTACCATTTCAATATCAGATTCGCTGTAACCGAATTTCTTTAATATATATGCTGCTCTTTTGGCTACCATTGTGCAATGAGCTGCCGAATGGTCTGTAAAGCCCAATACTCCAAGGTTTTCATTCCCTTTCTTTAAACATTCACAGACCTCCTTGTTCTTTTTTATCTCATCGTATGTCAAATTATTGCCTCCTGTTTTGTTACTTAATCATAAATTATAGTCTGCTTTTCATAAAAATATTCGTGCATGTTTTGTAATCTTTATTTCTGCACTTATAAGCGTAACAAATAATTGAAAATATATTGAGGTGGCTGTGTAAAATTTGTGGGAAATTTTCTATTTACTATTCTTGTTTCGTAATTACCTATGTGACAATCGGAACTGATGCAGTGCGTAAAGGAGTAAGCTCTATTATAAATCTCATTCCCTTATCAAAGGCTGTAAATTCATAATTCATATGTAAAATTCCCAAAATATACACGGATACTGATATAGCAACAAAAGCTGGAAGATTTTCTTCCATGGTCACCAAAGCTGCCAGAATATATCAGAAAACAAAAAGACCGCTAAACTGCGGTCTTTCAAAAGTCAAGGTACATCAGATGGAGCGTTTACTGTGTAATTCAGACTCATTATTTACTGTTCTATCAATTTTAATTGCAGGTGCAATATCATAATCCGTGAAGCATGAATTTGTTGATTTCAAAAATCATTTTAACCAATTCATTTTATAAGCGAGTTCTTTAATCAAAAATGCATTTTCATAATACATGTTTATTTTTATAATTGGTCGTTTTGACCTTTTATCAAACAGTAAAATATAAGTAACGTTATCCCCTTGTTTAATCTCCGCTTCAGATATGTCAACATATGCAATCAATTTTTTTCTCTTTAATATACTTGACTCTTCAATATATCCATTACCAATAGTATATTTTTTTGAATAGTGGTAACCGCAATTCCAGATGCCAAATATTAACAAAAGTCCAAATACAAGGCTTACTACTACATTATATGTAAATATTCCCAAAAGCAAAAAAACAAAAAACACTACTAAGCACAAAACACTTAGCACCCTTTGATATTTTGCTGGTCTAATAATAAATCTATCTTTTTTTCTTGCATTTTTTGTTTTAATACTTTGCTCGCTCATCCATAACATAATGCTATCTGCGTACTCCGGTTCAAAAGAAACTTTAGTTTCATCAGAACATACTATAATTAACGAGCCATTTGAGTTTCTTTCAAAATAATAAATATCACTTGCTTTTATTACTTTTTTTGCACCCAAGTAATTTCTATATATTATTTGAGTTGGCTCCAAATGAATATACCAGACGTCAAACATTATGCTTAAAATATACCATAATAAACAAAAAATAACTATACCAACATTTAAGTAAATCTTTGCATCCCCACTAACATTTGATGGAATAGTACTCAAAAAAGATAATAACACTGTAAAAAACACTGCAATCACGAAAAGAAAATAAGAAATCTTTTTTTAGAAAAATAGGTTCTACCCATCTCATCCTTTTTATATTTTACATTTCCTAACAATTTGGAAACAATAATTTTTATTAGAGTAAAAATTATTACATACGTGAATGCTCTAATTCCAATCCATATATAGTGCACAAATTACACCTCCTAGTTAATCTTTGATTTTAATATCTCGTACAATGAGGGTGTAAAATAATCATTTATCTTTATATTACTATCCACCATCTCAGATATTTTTATTCTGTGAACATCGGTAGATGTATTAACAATTTTCTCAACCATCATTCCATCAATGCTTATTTCGAACAGCTTATCGTCATAACTCAAATTATTTATTCTGTTCAAGTCAATCACAACAATATTTCTTTTATCTGCAGGTGTTTGATATTTTATTCTAAATGCGTAAAATAATTTATCATCAACAATTTCTATCATCTCGTCAATACGACCACCTATAAACGTGTGTTCAAGTCGCATTCTAAGTACGTAGATAAATAATACAGCAGCCAAACCCATCGACCCAAAAGTAGATGTAAGCATAGCGACTAAAAAATAGCTAAGTTCTCCAGTTCTCATATTTGTCGAAACAAATTCACCTGTTGCCACGCAATAGATTGGAAATAATACTATATAAGCAATAACCAAAGCAAAAGAAATTTTTTCAAAAAGCCACAAATAATAAATACCTCTTCTATGTTTACGATTCTCTATTTGAATTTTCTTTTTTAATCCACTGTCAACCAAAATATTCATATTAACCTCCAATCAAACCAACAACATCTTCAATTGTCTTTAAAGAAAAATGATTAGCCAAATCAACGCAAAACGTATTATAAATCCCATCACCCGCAGCCTCATACCACTTTCTTTTTTCAATGTATCCCTCAGCTATTGATGAGATATTAGTTGCAACTGTAGAATCAACAGATTTTGCCATTGAAATAACACTATTAAGTGAATTCTCCAAATTAACAAAATACGTTTTCTTAGATGCTAAATCATTTGTTTTTTGTGATGCTAAATTAGCTGCTGATTGTGCATATCCATATGAATCAGATCCATTCAAATTACTTATGGAGGTATTTATTACATTCCCTATTTGGGTAATATAATTATCTATTTTTGTTCTTGCTTTTGACGCATAATCAACCGCATCCTCCAGAGACGAATATACAATCCTAACTTCACTCATTTAGTTCCCCCCTTCGGAAACCTTTCCACTACGTTGAGTTTTTACCCAACTACTTGAAGCCATATAAATCCCTAGTTAATCTTTGATTTTAATATCTCGTACAATGAAGGTGTAAAATAATCATTTATCTTTATATTACTATCCACCATCTCAGATATTTTTATTTTGTGAACATCAGTAGATGTATTAACGATTTTCTCAACCATCATTCCATCAATGCTTATTTCGAATAACTTATCGTCATAGCCCAAATTGTTTATTCTGTTTAAATCAATCACAACAATATTTCTTTTATCTGCAGGTGTTTGATACTTTATTCTAAATATGTAAAATAATTTATCATCAACAATTTCTATCATCTCATCAATACGACCACCTATAAATGTGTGTTCAAGTCGTATTCTAAGTACATAGATAAATAATACAGCAGCCAAACCCATTGATGTATAAATAGATGTTTCACTTGCCACTAAAAAATAACTAAGCTTTCCAGTTCTCATATTTGTTGAAACTAAATAACCTGTCACCACGCAATAGATTGGAAATAATACCGCATATGCAATAACCAAAACTAAAGATATCTTTTCAAAAAGCCACAAATAATAAATACCTCTTCTATGTTTACGATTCTCTATTTGAATTTTCTTTTTTAATCCACTGTCAACCAAAATATTCATATTAACCTCCAATCAAACCAACAACGTCTTCAATTGTTTTTACAGTTTTTGTTCCATACTTATCAAAAATTGAAAAGACTTTCGAATTTTTTCCAATTCCAGTAGCATTTTTCAGAGCATTTATTGATCCATCAAAGGTCTTATCTTGCTCTGTATAAAAATCATATAGCCCATCAACATTTTTCAAGAAATTCATTGTGTTATCTGTCGTTTTCGTAACATTAAAAAACTTCACTAACTATTCAGGAATACTATAGGTTTCCCTACAAAAATTGAATGTAAGTTTTCCTAATTCAAATTTTTTATCTTTAAAATATACAGAATACTTACTAACCTTATCAGAAGTTATAAGTTTTATTTTAAAAGAACCATCCTTGAATTCACCTGTAGTCGCAGTTCTTCCCATGTCATGCAATATGTTGGCAACCCTTACCCTTAACTATATCTTGCCATGGTTGTTCCACCTGCCCAATATTTATATTTTGCGTACAACTATATGTTCTGCACACTAAAAAATAATCATTTTAATAGATAAATCGTATCAAATCAATTGTGACATGTCAACGAAATTTATCGGAACTTATCGGAATATAACAAATTGTAATGACATAAAATCAGAAAAAATGAACAAAATAACATTTTTTAGTCTACGCACTAGTAACTTCGATATAATTCGTGGTCAATTAGTAGTCAAACAAGGAGGTAAAAATGGCAAGAAAGCACGAGAATGGAGAGATGAACATCCTATTGAGGCGCAGAAGGGTGAACATATCAGAGATTATGCTACAGCTGAGGAACTGATTATCTTGGTAAATATGGAAAGCCAAAATGCCGAACTAATAAAGGAAGGCTTGCCGCAAAGTGAGCGTTTTGCTAAATTGCATAAAATGGCAAGAACACAAATGCAAATATTACTGAAAAATCGAACAAAAGAAAAATTAGAAAATGTCAATCCCAATTTGCTCAAAGGGACAACTGAGCAATAAAAAGACAGTCACTTTTCTTTCCAGAATTGTGACTGCCTTTTTTTGAACCCTGTCAAACTCTTAACTTAATGACATTGAATTAGTGCTAACCCCTCGACTTTACTGGTTTTCTCTAACTTTGTCCTTATTATAACATCATCAGCAGCAAATGGGTGCATACACAAAAAATCCAATATCATACATGGGTCATGTATATGCAGAATCATATTTTCACTAAATGACATTTGATCATGATTAGAATGTATCTCATCCAGTACATCCCTATACCCTTCAATCTCGCGCTCATCATGATTTAGAGGCGCACTGTCGCCGTCAACTATCTGCTTTATACGTGCATCTGTTGTAACAATACCTTCTATCGCGTTAGAACTTTTAACCGACTGTACTCTGGCAATCTTTTCCAGCTCCGTATATATGCTTTTATTGCTTTCCTTACGCGTATCTGATATAGCATTAAATGCAGCATTCGTTGCCGTAAGATTAACTATCTCAGCTGGTAATAAGCCTTAATCTAAAAAAGATTAATCAAATATATGCATTAAAGAGTCAAAATACCTTTTGACGCTCATATCATTTTATTATCATAGTCACTCATATTAATCATTTCCTCAGCCACGCAATTTCTTCTTTATACGGAGGTATCGTCTTCTTTGCGGAGCCTTCCTCACACAGCCACGGTGTCTCGAGAATCTTTGGAATATCCGCAAATCTCTCATCGTGCACGAGCCTGTGAAGCGTATCGTAGCCTATTGTGCCATTATCGATATTGGCATGTCTGTCCTTGTGCGCACCGAGCGGATTCATGCTGTCGTTTACATGGAAAACCGCTATCCGGTCAAGGCCTATCACCTTGTCAAATTCTGCAAAAACATCATCATAATGATTTACGATATCATATCCGGCATCATTTACATGGCAGGTGTCAAAGCAGACCCTGAGCCTGTCTTTCTTGTTTACGCCATCGAAAATCGCCTTGATTTCCTCAAATGAACGCCCAATCTCGCTGCCTTTTCCTGCCATTGTCTCAAGTGCGATAAATACATCATCATCATTCTGGTTAAGCACCGTATTAAGTCCCTTTATGATCTGTGCTATTCCCGCTTCCGCTCCTGCATTTACGTGGCTTCCCGGGTGCAAAACAAGTATACGGCTTCGCATCGCTGCAGTACGAGCAATCTCTTTTTCCAGAAATTCAACCGCAAGCTCATAAGTCTCCGGTTTTACTGTATTTGCAAGATTTATTATATAAGGTGCATGCACCACAATTTCATCTATTCCGTGCTCATGCGCGTATTCCCAGCCTGCATCTATATTCTCATTACATCATATGATTAAAGGGTCAAAAGGTATTTTCCCCTATCGTATAATAATATACGCTGTATATGCTGCATACATAAGCAGCATGATAATGCCCTCGCCTCTTTTTATCTCACGCTTTGTCCATGCCATAATCCACACGATGAGTGAAAATACCACAAGCACTATAATATCTATGATATTTTCCTGTATGAATGCTATCGGGCTGATGGCTGATGCAATTCCGAGCACCATGAGTATGTTGAAAATACATGAGCCGACTGCATTTCCGAGCGCCATATCGACCTCGTTTTTTCTGGCTGCGACTATTGATGTCACAAGCTCCGGAAGCGATGTTCCGATAGATACGATGGTCAGTCCGACGAGTGTCTGGCTCATTCCAAGGTCAATCGCTATGCGGCTTGCACTGTCTACTACGACATCTCCGCCTACTGCGATGCCGACAGCTCCGATTAGTATGAAAATCACTGCTTTTGGCATTGAGATAAGCGGTATCTCATCGACCTCCTCATCTGATGTCTGCCTGTTCTGTTTTAATGTGTGTCTGATAAGGTAGAAAATGTATCCTGCAAAGCAGCCGAGCAGTATTATTCCGTCCACTCTGCCGAGTGTCATGCCGATTGTTCCCATGACCAGAAGTAAAATGGCACATATCATCGAGAATGGAAAATCCCTTTTTAAGGATGCACCGTCCACCACTACCGGTGTCATCAAAGCGCACACACCGATTACTACCATAAGGTTAAATATGTTTGAGCCTGTCACGTTGCTGACTGCAAGCGTATTGTTGTGTGCTATCGATGCTGCTACACTGACCGCAGTTTCAGGAAGCGAGGTTCCCATCGCAACAATTGTCAGCCCGATGATAAGTGACGGCACCTTGAAGCGCTTTGCCACGCTTGAGCTGCCCTCCACGAACAGATCTGCGCCCTTTACCAGAAACACAAAGCCCACTATGAGGCAGAGCAGCACCACTATAAACGGTGCATTATTGATGAAATTTTCCATGTTGAATCCTCCATTTTTTATTTTTTAAAAGCTTATAATTCCCAGGTGCTCAAGCAATATCTTTACTCCAATGAGTATGAGAATGATTCCTCCGGCTATCTCTGATTTCTTTTTATATTTATTGCCGAAAAAGTTTCCGACTATGACACCGATGATTGAAAGCACAAACGTTGTAAGTCCAATGATTGCAATAGCCCAGTAGATGTTTAAGCTGTCATAGGTAAATGCAAACATGATTCCGACTGCAAGCGCATCGATGCTTGTCGCAATTGCAAGCAGAAGCATCTCTCCCTGATTGAGCGCCAGGTCCTTTTCCACAACCGCATCATCATCCTTTTCCTTTACTGCCTCATAAACCATCTTGCTACCGATAAAGCCTAACAGGATAAATGCTATCCAGTGGTCAATGCTTGTGATGTACTTCTCAAAGCGGATGCCCAGCATATAGCCGATAAACGGCATCAGCGCCTGAAAGCCTCCGAAATACAGACCGATTGTCAGCGCCTGCTTTCTGTTTACCTTTGTCATTCCAAGTCCCTTGCAGATAGATACCGCAAAGGCGTCCATTGACAAACCTACTCCTATAAGCAGGATTTCAATAAATAGTACCATATTTTTCTCCCTTTTGCCTAGTGTGCGACGATTAATTTCTCTCATATGAGTATATGAAATGAGTATATGATAGCTTCACATGTAGCTTCATATGAAAAAAAGAGACCCTCGCATGCAGACACCAGACTTTATAAAGCTATTATTATATGGCTTATATAGCTTTATTGTGTGCCGCATACTTGAGTCTCATTCTTTAATGTTTGCCAGGTCTATTGACCGGTCTGTTGACAAACCACGTATATTTAAGAATACGCGAACTACTCCCTCAGAGGTAGTGTGTATTTAATTAATCGCCTTTGCTTTAAAAGACTATAGCAAAAGATATGATGTATGTCAACGTATTTTACCGCTAATTTTTGTACGGAGAGGCTAACTTTTTAAAATAATAGCAACTATCCGAAACATTTTTTATAAAACAAATTTTATGCAGACTTACAGCGAGAACTAATTATTTTAAAATTACGGTGAGAACTAATTTATTCTAAAATTACGGTTGACACGAAAAACAACATGTGATATGTTTACTACGACAGACATAGTACGACACTCGTAGTACGTCACACGTAGTAATGATTTAATATAATGATATGAGGGTCTTAAATTAATAGATATGTACATCATGATGAAATTAAACACTTGAAACAGGAGGTGAATAATGCTCAATATAAGCAGCGATGTTATCCGCGGATACAACGATACCATCATACTCTACCTGCTTCTCGACAAACCGTCATACGGCTATGAGATTTCAAAGCAGATAAAGCTGATATCCGAGGAAAAATACGTCATAAAAGAAACAACTCTCTACTCTGCATTTACCCGCCTTGAGAAAAACGGTTATATCACATCATTCTCTTCGAGCGACAATGCAAGCGGAAAGCGCCGGACCTACTATCAGATTACCAATTCCGGCAGAGAGTATTACAGGATGAAATGCGAGGAATGGAAGCTGACGCTTGATGTAGTAAGCAAATTTATTCGATTTTAAAGGAGACATTTTATGGAAACTATAAAGAATTATCTGGAAAATATGTTTTCGCACCTCCCGAATACCCCCGAGGTGCAAAAAGCCAAATATGAGCTCTATCAGATGATGGAGGATAAATACAACGAATTAATATCAGAGGGCAAATCTGACAACGAAGCCATAGGCATAGTCATATCAGAGTTTGGAAATCTTGACGAGCTAGCCGACTCACTCGGTATCAAGAGCTTCGTGAATCCCAGTCAGGCAATGCCTGCTGCCAAAACACTCTCCCGCGAGACTGCTGCCGCATTCCTCAGGGATTCGGCAAAACAAGCATATCTCACAGCGTTTGGAGTGCTGCTTTGCATCCTCGCAAGCCTTGGACCGATATTCAGCGAATGCATTCCGCGTTCACTCGCTTCACCTGACGCATCTGATGCAATCGGCATTACCTTCCTGTTCCTGTGTGTCGCGGTGGCAGTCGGCTTCTTCATTTTTTCAGGCTCTATCTCATCCAAGTGGAGCTACCTGAAGCAAGAGCCTTACTGCATAGATTTTGAGACGGCAAACTGGGGCATCGAGCGAAAGGAAAGCTACCGCTCCACACATGCGATGCTTTTAACAGTGGGTATCATGCTCTGCATACTCTGCGCAGTGCCGGCAATCATAATCAGCTCACTGAACACCAAGAGCACCTTCGCAGACTCACTTTCAGGCGGACTCGTGCTCGTGTTTATAGCAATCGGTGTATTCATGATAGTATTCACAAACATGAAGAAATCAAGCTTTGACAAGCTTCTTTCCCTGAACGGAGCACAGACTATGGGCGGCAATTTTGCCAATTCACACGATGGCAAGGTGCACTATGAAAACCCTGTTGTGGCTGCAATCATGTCAGTCTACTGGTCAACTGTCACATGCATCTATCTATGCTGGAGCTTTATTACCTTTGACTGGGGTATCACATGGATTATCTGGCCAATAGCCGCAATCATCAATTCGCTGGTGGAAAATCTGCTCGGCAATAAACATAATAATTGATTTTATAAGGAGATACAAAATGAAAAAATCAATATATCTGACAATAATTACAATAATTACCGTTGTCTGCATCATCGCCGGAAGCCTCTACCATATCGGTGGCTTTGCCCTAGGCCTGTTTGACAATCTGATTCCGCACTCAGACAAGTCTCTCGGTAACGTGTGCACGAAGGAGCTTTCAGTCGATGAATTTTCAAACCTGATATTTGATACAACCATATCGAATATCAACGTAAAAACCGGTGACAGCTATACGGTCTCATACAAATGCAACAAGCGTCTGGTTCCAAAGATTAAGAGCTCCGGCGATACCCTCACAATATCACAGAGCAAAGGATCCAACTACAGAAGAAACACCACGAGCGAAATCACTGTTACCATTCCTGAGGGCGCCTCATTGAACAAGCTCTCCTTTGATACAGGCGTAGGCGAAGTGAACCTCGATGCTCTGACCGCCGCCGATGCAGAATTTGACACCGGCATAGGCGATTTATATGTCACAGACTGCAGCTTCGCCACATGTGATGTGGATGGAGGAACCGGCGACCTTAGCTTTGAAAACTGTGCCTTTGACGAGATGGATATCGACGGCGGTACGGGTGACATCACAGTGATATCCTCACAGTCACTTGACGGCTACATGATGGACCTGGACTCAGGTACAGGCGATATCACAATCAATGGCAATGACTATGATGATGAGTATGAGGTAAATGAGCATGCCAAAAAGCACCTGGTTATTGACTCAGGGCTTGGGGATATTGTGGTGAAATATTAAATTAAACTTTTCACTTTTTATTGTCCATAAACTGCGGCTCCATATATCCGGTTCCTGACATGGACTTGTAGTAGCGGCTTGCTGCCTGCGTACCGACACGCACCTCGCGGGCCTGCTTCTTTATGGACGCAAATTTCAGAGTCATGAGATCCTTGTTACGGGCCTCCTGGCTCTGTATTTTTACACTCTTGTCCGTGATACTGCGGATATGCTCCTGCATGGTGCGTATCTGCTCCTTGTAGTCCTCTTTGTGACCATTCAGCTCTTCCTTTGTACGTTCGAAAAGCTTCTCAAAGCCTGAATCTAAGTTATTGAGCTGGTCGATAAGCCTGCTTTTAGCCTCAACTACCTCATCAAAGTCGTCAGGTGTGAGCTGTGGATCCTCGAGCTGGTTCTTCTGCTTGATATCAAGCTCTATTATCCGGTCGAGTACCTGCTCCTTTTTCTCCAGGCTTTGTATCATTATATCTATGTATGTCTGTTCCATGGTGTTCTCCCTGTATTTCCAATTGTTTTAACTATAAGCATCTCTATAATAGCACAAAACGCACAAACAAACTAGCTTCATGCTGCTGTCTCTGCGTTTTGTTTAAGTTAAAAACTCTCTATAATCCCTGTCGGTGATTTATGATACATTTATCTATGACACATGCAGCTTGTTTCCGTTGCATGTGGCCTGCATGACCTCTTTCCACGCGTCACGCATAGTGCGCAGGTGCTCAAGCACCTCCTCAAGAATCTCCTTGTCCTTCTTTATGTTGGCCTCGACAAGGCGTCTGTGAAGATATGTGTATACATTGTTAAAATCCTTTGATACCGGATATTTGTCATCAAGAGTAGATTGGAACTCCTCTATGATACGCTCCACCTTGCGGATGTTTGTGTGAGCCTGCTGGATATCCTCCTTCTCCACTGCCATGATGGCAATATTACAAAATTTGATTGCACCATCATACAGCATGAGTGTAAGCTCTGCCGGTGATGCAGTCATGATTTTGTTGTTTGCATATGCTGCGTATGCTTTATTTTGTAACATAATATACCCTCCCTGGTATCTTTTATGAGAAGTAACTGCTAATTGAGCTCTGTGTACTGTTGAGCTTGGTCATAGCTGACTCCATCTGAGTAAACTTGTTGTAGTAGTAATCCTCACGATCTGAGATCTTTTTTTCCCATTCCTTAATAGTCTTGGTGTAGTTAGTGTACTCTGTCTTCATCTGCTTGTCATTGTAAATGGTAAATGCCGAGCTCAAATCCGTAGACTTCATCTTGTCACCGATTGCACTATACAGATTAGTTGAAAGTTGCTGCATAAACTGCATTACCGTATCCGGGTCATCGTTTATAGCTGCCATGAGCTTATCTGTCTTGCCGGATGTATTGGCGTCGTCCTCATCACCATCAATGTGATATGCATTCTGCTCATTCTCCGCTGCATTCAAAAATCCAAGTGTGCTGATTCCAAAGCTTGAGAGCGAGTACTTCTTGCCACCTATCTCAACTGATGACATCATGGCTGTCTGCATTGCTGTCATTACACTGCCAAGTGTAGAATCTCTTCGAAGCAGAGAGTCCTTAATCTTTGTCTCCCACTTCTCAATCTCTTTATCCGACATCTGATCCTTTTCATCATCCGTGAGTGGCTCATAGCTTCCTGCTGAATCAGCATTGTATAGCTTCGTCATCTCGTTGATGATGTTGTTGTACTCTGTCAGGAAATCCTTTACCTTATCATATACACCCTGTGTATCTGTGCTTGTTGTAATGCTTATAGCGCTGTCACCGGTCTCAGCAAGTGCCTCGATTGTCAGTCCATTGATTGAATAGCTGTTGCTGTCACCTGTATATTTTACACCGTTCAGCTCAATCTCCGAATCCTGTCCTGCGACCTTCTTCACCTGTGAATTGAAAAGTGCCTTATTCTGAAGCGTGTATGCAGTATTTACCCTGTCAAGCAGGTCGTTTAGCGCCTGTGTATACTCAGCCGAATCCTTCTGCTTTGAGGCAAGCTCCTTTACAATATTACTATCTGCTGCTTTTTTTGTGTTGGCCTCTGCGTCCTTCTCCAAAGCGTTTGCTTTATTTACAAAACCATCAGCCTCTTTTCCGTTTCCTGCTAAAAGCTGCTCTACGGCTTCCTTTCCATTGCCTGCATAAGCATTCTGAATAGCCTTGGTGAGGCTTGCAACCGAGTACTTGTCATCGCTTCCTAGCACTTCGTCCTTTGAATTCTCAAATGCCTGAACTGACGCAAGGGCCTCATCGTATGAGCTTTTAGTCTTTTCGTCCATTGACTTTATGATTGTGTCATACGCTGCTGAAGCTGACTCTATATCTGTCTTGTTTACGGCATCTGCCGCAATAGCATACTCAGTCTTTTGTGAAACAGTGATGGAATCAGTCTTATCAGCTGTGCCATCTTCCTTTTGCAGATAGTACTTGCCGTCTGTCTCGTCCTTCTTGTAGGTCTTATTACCGACGGTCAGTGTCGTGTCATTGACTACTGTAGGTGCTGCTTCAAGCTCCTTGCCATCAACATCAGTATAAGCTGTCCTCGTAGATTCTGTCACATCATAGTACGATGTGGTATGCTTGTCCGTATCATTAACGGCTGCAATATAGTGGCTGTTGTTGTCGCTGTCAATATACTTATAAAGAGTATGACCGGCTGTATCGGTCAGTGTGGTCTTTGTATATGTATCATAGCTGGCACCATTCTTTGAAATCAATGCGCCATCACGAGATGAGCCAAGCTTCTCAAGCAGCTTCAGCTTATCACTATCTCCTACATTGTTTGCATCAAGCTTCTTATAAATGTCCTGAAGTGTGGCATAAGAATAGCCATAGTTTACGGCATTCATAAGATTTTTGCTCTGCGCATTCATCTTCGCTGCATCTGTGGTCAGATTGTTGTAGCTTGTAACAGCTGCCTCGATTTTGGCTCTGGTCTCATCGTCTGAAACTCCATGTAAAGCTGCATACTCATCATATGGATTGGATGAATAAGTACCGGTAGTGGTCTTTTCACCACCATATGCTATTCCCAGGCTATAAAGTGCTGATGCTCCATCTATATTGCTGCCGGTTATGGTAAAATCATTTGCCATGCCTGTCTTTTTTGAGCTGATATAAAATCTCTTGTAGCTTGAATCGTAGTTTGCATCAAGCCCCGCATTCCTGAGCTCCTTTACCACGTCGTTCATGGTTGATGATGCGCTGAGCGTGATGGACTTGGTCTCGTCCCCCATCTTTACCTCAAGCTTGGCATCACCGCCTGTGTAACCGAGCTGGGCAAGTGTAGTCTTCTCACTGTCTGCCTTAATTTCTGCTCCGGTCATATATCCGGCCTTTGCCATCTGCTTGATTTTCAGCGACTGTGTGCCACTTGGTGCACCGGAGCCTGCCTTTACTGTGGCCTTGGTAGTATCCGAAACTGATGTCTTCTTTAAGTTGTATGCTGTAGAAAATCGCAGATTGGAAATATTGCTGTACAAGCTGTACACCTTGGTATTAAGGGATTTCCACGCATCCTGTGTCCACTCAAGCTTAGTCTGCGCTTTCTGATATTTCTCTTTTCTGGTGGTATATGACGATACCATTGCCTTTACAATAGAATCTGTATCCAGACCTGATGTGATTCCCGATAATCTGATTGCCATGGTGTCCTCCTATCTCTTCTCATCTACCATGAGTCCTGCCATCTCCCAGACCTTCGCTATCATGTCGAGTGTCTTCTCCGGCGGGAACTCTTTGATGACTTCCTTTGTCTTCTTATCAACTATCTTTATTGTCACGCGGTTAGTCTTCTCATGGATGCCGAACACTGCCTCCGACTGGTCAGCCAACGCGCTCTTGTTGATGTCATCCACAGCCTTTTTAAGCTGCATATTCTTCTCGTTCTGCTTTTGTGCAGCAAGCTGTGCCTGTCCCTGTGTTCCGGCATCACCGGCCGAATCCCCGCTTGTTTCCTTCGTATTCATCGCCTGGATATTCCTTGCGATGCTGTCAGACACGACCTGATTGTCCGCACTGGACACCTCTGTCCTTCCCTGTGCCTGTTCCTTTATCTGTGCAGTTGATGTACTTCCCTGATAGACCATTCCTGCACCTTTGATTGCCTCTATTGCCATCTCTAACACCTCCGTGTGAAAATATATTGCAATTGACTGTTGTACCTACCCTATTCTAAGGAATATATCGGATGAATTGCGGGAAAGTTTATAGTAAATTTTCAGCCAAAGAAGTTTTATGTTTCTAATAGCCTAGCTAAATGGAATTGTCCGCTATCATAAACAAAAAAACAGAGCTAACATCGTTTTCACAATGCCGCTCTGTAAAAGTTACGAAGTAATTTAATTTTAATGCTCCAGATTTGCAAACTTCGTGTACTCAGGCAGCCATGCGAGGTTTACGGTGCCGATTGGACCATTACGCTGTTTAGCGATGATGATCTCTGAGATACCCTTGAGCTCGGTGTCCTTGTTGTAGTAGTCATCACGATAGATGAACATAACGACATCGGCATCCTGCTCGATAGCTCCTGACTCTCGAAGGTCAGAAAGCATAGGCCTGTGGTCTGGTCGCTGTTCTACAGCTCGTGATAGCTGGGAGAGTGCCACCACAGGGACTGAAAGCTCTCTGGCGAGTGCCTTAAGTGAACGTGATATGTCTGAGATTTCCTGCTGACGCGATTCTGAGCCCCGTCCTGAGCCTGTCATGAGCTGCAGGTAATCGATGATAATGAGCTTTAAGTCATGTTCGAGCTTGTATTTACGGCACTTGCTTCGAAGCTCTGATATGCTGATACCCGGAGTGTCGTCTATGATGAGTTCGGAGTCTCCGATGATTCCGGCTCCCTCGACCAGCTTTTCCCAGTCGGCATCAGACAGATTTCCTGTACGCAGTGCCTGTGCATCCACCTTTGATTCAAGCGAGAACAGACGGTTTACGAGCTGCTCCTTCGACATCTCGAGTGAGAATATGGCTGTACACAGATGTGCGTGGAATGCCACATGCTGTGCTATGTTGAGCACGAAGGCTGTCTTTCCCATTGACGGACGGGCTGCCACAAGCACGAGATCTGACGGCTGAAGTCCCGCTGTCCTGTAGTCAAGGTCTATGAAGCCTGTCGGGATTCCTGTTACGGTGCCCTCCTGCTGTGCTGCTTTTTCGATTTTCTCGAGGGCATTCATGACTACAGTACGGATTGGCACGTAGTCACCTGTCTGCCTTGTGGAAAGCAGCTCAAATACATCGTGCTCTGTCTTGTCGAGCACGCTCTCGAGCGATTCCTTGCCGGCGTAGCACTCGTTCTCTATGTCCTCTGTCACATGTATGAGCTTTCGCTTTATGGCATTTTCTTTTACGATATTGGCATAGTACTTGATGTTGGCAGAGGTCGGCACACTGGTGACGAGAGTTCTCACAAAGTCAAGGCTTTGTATTTCCTGCGGCACATCCTTTTCCTTTAGACGGTTCTGGAGTGTGACGAGATCTACAGGCTGACCCTCTGTAAAGAGCTCAACCATGGTCTCAAATATGATGCCGTACTGCTGATGATAAAAATCCTCCTTAAGGAGCATCTCGCTGGCGGTCACTATGGCATCCTTGCTCATAATCATGGAGCCGACCACGGACTGCTCTGCCTCAAGGCTGTTTGGCATTATTCGTTTGATTAATGCTTCTTCCAAGGGGATTCCTCCTATCCTTCAACTACTGATACTGTGAGGTTTGCTGTTACCTTTGGATGAAGCTTGACAGGAACCTCATAGTTGCCAAGTGCTTTGATTGACTCGTTAAGCTGCATCTTTTTCTTATCGAGCTCTAAGCCGTGCTGCTCCTTTGCCGCAGCCGATATCTCCTTGGTGGAGATGGAGCCGAATGTTCTGCCGCCCTCGCCTGAGCGCAGCTTTACTACTACCTTTGTGCTCTCTACGACCTTTGCGAGTGCAAGTGCACTCTCGTAGTTTTCCTGTGCCACCTTGTCAGCGTGCTGGTTCTGAAGCTTTAAGTCATTTAAGTTCTTTGGAGTAGCCTCTACTCCAAGCTTTTTAGGTATGATATTGTTTCTGGCGTAGCCGTCACTTACGTTTACTATCTCGCCTTTTTTGCCTAATGGTTTTACGTCCTGTAATAAGATTACTTTCATTCTTCTATGTCTCCTTCTTTTAGCATTTCGTCCAGTGTATCCTGTATCATGCGCTTTGCCTGCACGATAGTGACGCCTGTCAGCTGTGCGCCTGCCACATTTAAGTGTCCGCCACCGCCCAGCTTCTCCATGATTATCTGGACATTTATCTCGTCGATTGAACGAGAGCTGATATAAATCTTGTCATTGTACTCTGTGAGTACAAATGATGCCTTGATTCCTATGATGTTGAGCAGCTCATTTGCTGCCTGTGCACCGACGATTGTCGGGCTCTCCACATTCTCGCTAGGGCATACCGATATGGCAAATGAGCCCCTGTATACCTCTGCATGGCGCACTGCCTCGGCTCTTGCCTTGTAGCATGACATGTCATTTCTAAGCATCTTTCTGACGCGTGTTACCTCTGCACCTGAGCGCTTCAGAAAGGCTGCCGCCTCAAATGTACGCACGCCTGTCTTTGTCATAAAGTTGTTGGTGTCAATAAGGATGCCCGCGTAGATGCAGTCGGCCTCTGTTGCATTGATCTTGACTCCGTCGTTGAAGTACTGCAGCACCTCTGCAACCATCTCACACGCACTTGATGCATACGGCTCGATGTATGAGAGTATAGGATTCTCTATTATCTCGCTGCTTTGTCTGTGATGGTCAAATACGACTATCTTTCCTGTTTTCCTGAGGAGCTCAGGGCACTCTGTATAGCTTGGCCTGTTGGTGTCTACCACCATGACAAGCGTATCCCTGCTCACCATTTCAAGAGCCTCTTCACTGTTTATAAACATATCTGCCGGGTAGCCCTTTACCTCTGAAAATGTCTCCATGAGAGGTCTGACTGAGCTTGTCGGGTCATTTATGACTACCTGCGCCTTCTTGTCGAGATTCTTTGCTGCACAGTATATACCTATGCCTGCCCCGAGTGAGTCTATATCTGTGATGCTGTGACCCATGATAAGTACGTTCTCACAGGTCTCAATGATCTCCTGGAGCGCCTGTGCCTTGACTCTCGCCTTTACCCTTGTCTTGCTCTCCACCTGCTTTGACTTGCCGCCAAAATACAGGATATCGTCATGATCCTTTATGACTACCTGATCACCGCCTCGTCCGAGGGCCAGGTCTATGGCATTTCGCGCATATACGTAGTTTTCATTATACTTATCGCTCTTTATACCGATTCCGATACTGAGTGTGACCGCCATCTCGTTGCCGACCTTTATGGCCTTCACCTCGTCAAGCACCTTGAACTTGTCCTCCTTCATGCTGTCAAGATACTTGTACTTGAACACCACGAAGTATTTGTCGTTTTCTATCTTTCTGACGAGACCATCATACTTGGCAAAGTACTGGTTTACACGTCTGTCTATAAGTGCAACGAGCAGTGACCTCTTTACATCCTCTATGCTGTCGAGCGCCTCGTCATAGTTATCGATATACACAAGCGCTGAGACCTGCTTCTGCTCTGTGATTTCCTTCTTGCAGCGATAAAGCTCCGACTCATCAAATACGTACAGTGCCGTCAAAAACTGATCTGCTTCGTTTGTGTCGATTATCTCATTTTCCTCTGCGATGGAGTTGAAATATATTCTCTTGACGGACAGTCTGACTATGCTGTTCTCTTCCTCATTTACGATCTTGAAGTCTGTCGGTGCATCGCTCTTGGTGAGAAGCTCTCTGGTCACTGTCGGGAAAAGTGTCGTAATGGATTTGTGATAGTTTTTATCCACACCCATACTCTCTGCGAATTTGTCATTTACCCAGAGTATCTTGCCTGAGTACTCAAGCAGGGCATACGGCACCTCAAACTCATTAAGCAGCCTCTTCTGCACCGATGAATACTGTGTTGCAAAGCTTATCAGCTCATTTGCAACGACTGACTTGCTTCTGACATACAAAAACAGCACGAGCGCAAAGTAAAACACTGTAAAACCTACCATGCCATAGCCAAGCCTTCTGTCATAGCGCAGTGCTATTCCGTCAGCACATATCCATACAAAAGTCAGATATAGCGGCCAGCACATGTAGCTTTTCAGCCTGCCCTTGAATTTTATTTTTTTCTTCATTTTACTCTCCTTATCCCCGGTGCGTTGCGCTGATGCTGCCGGTGCAACAGTTCCGGTTTCGAGAATGTACTACAAATTTATAGTTGCCGGTCACACCTTTGTGCAGCCCGCATCGATTGATATATCTACTAGAGAGTATACCACTTTGTGGGGATTATTCCTAGTACTATATTTATCAGTTATACTCAAATCGTTGCTGTTCACACTGTTAGGTGTGAACCGTAACTTATACTCAATTATGACTATGAGGAATATATGGCATTTCTGTGTAGCAGAGAGAATCTTAATACAATTCTGTGCAATCTAAAAAGCACCGCATATATCTGATACGATACATGCGATGCTTTTTGTGTGCTCTCATCTTCCAGTATTCATTTTAATTAAATATAATTACTTCTCAGTCTTATCCGCAGCTATCTCTGCAATTGACTTTGTAAGACCTGCAATCCCCTGAATCTCTGAAGGGATGATTATCTTTGTAGCCTTGCCGTCTGCGGCCTTGGCAAATGCCTCCAGGCTCTTTATCTGGAGTACTGCGTTATCCGGATTTGCCTCCTTCAACATGCGAAGTCCGTCTGCATTGGCCTGCTGTATCTTGAGGATAGCCTCTGCCTGACCTGCTGCCTCCTGGATTGTTGCCTCCTTCTTTGCCTCTGCGCGAAGGATGGCTGCCTGCTTTTCAGCCTCGGCGTCGAGGATGACTGACTCTTTATTTCCCTCTGCAACAAGGATTGTTGATTTTTTCTCACCCTCTGCACGAAGAATTGCCTCTCGTCTCTCACGCTCTGCCTTCATCTGCTTCTCCATGGCATCCTGGATGGCCTTTGGAGGTATGATATTCTTGAGCTCGACACGATTTACCTTGATGCCCCATGGATCTGTTGCCACATCGAGTGTTGCGCGCATCTTGGTGTTGATTGTCTCACGGCTGGTGAGTGTCTCATCAAGCTCTAAGTCTCCGATGATGTTACGAAGTGTTGTGGCTGTGAGGTTCTCAATTGCCATGATTGGATTCTCTACTCCGTATGCGTAGAGCTTTGGATCTGTAATCTGGAAATATACTACAGTGTCTATCTGCATTGTTACATTATCCTTTGTGATTACAGGCTGTGGCGGGAAATCTACCACCTGCTCCTTTAAGATGACTCTCTTTGCTATTCTGTCGATAAATGGCACCTTGAGGTGAAGTCCTACGCTCCATGTGGTGAGATATCCTCCCAAACGCTCAATTACCATTGCATGTGCCTGTGGCACGATTTTGATGCAGTTTACCAATACTATAAGTACGATTACGAGTAACACTGCAAGTGCTATTAATCCTTCCATTTCCGGTTAAGCCTCCTTTACCCTTTTTACAATTAGTTTTACTCCGCTTATCTTTACTACCTCGATAAGCTCGCCTTTTCTTATGACCTGGGTCTCGTCCTGCGGTCTGACTGTCCACTCCTGACCGTTTACAACGGCTTTTCCCGTCTGCTTCATGCTGTCAGCATCCTCGGTGAGCACAGCTCTTTCTCCGACCAGACTGTCCACGTTTGTCTTCACTGTCCTGGAATTGATGTACTTCCCGGCCCATGGCTTTGTGAGAGCTAAAAGCACGACTGAAACGAGTATAAATGCAATTCCCTGAACCACGACATTGCCGCCAAGCAGTGCGATTATAAACGCTACAAATGAGCCTGCTGCAAACCATATGGATGTGAGCCCGACTGTCATAAGCTCAACTAAAACAAAAACTACGGTGGCTGCCAACCAGAAAACAATGTATGTATCCATTTGAACCCTCCCTTTTTATTAGTATTTGTTTTATATTCATTTTATACTATGTAATTTGATTATGCAACAAATATTAATTTTTTAAACATAAAACATTTTTAACCTAAAAAATCCCGACCACCATCCGGTAGTCGGGATTTATCATACATTTATCTTATTCACAAACGTATGGCATAAGAGCAAGATGACGCGCTCTCTTGATTGCTACTGTAAGAGCTCTCTGATGCTTTGCACAGTTACCTGTGATACGGCGTGGAAGGATTTTTCCTCTCTCAGAGATGTATCTCTTTAATTTGTTTGTATCTTTGTAATCAATGACATTGTCTTTTCCACAGAATACGCAGACTTTTTTTCTTCTACGCATTGGTCTTCTCTTCATTGATGAACCATCAGCTGATTTATTGTAAGCCATTTTTGTTACCTCCTTGAATATTTGTCCTCGTGGACACTACTAATTGAATGGAAGCTCCTCGTCGATTCCGTCCGGAATGTTCATGAAGCCATCCCCAGCAGCCTGGCTAGGTGCAGGTCTGTCTGCCGGTGCAAATCCGCCTGCATTTCCTGATGCGGCTGATTTGGACTCTGCAAACTCTGCATTCTCAACCACGACGTCAGTGGTGTATACCTTCTGTCCGTCCTTGTTTGTATAGCTGCCAGTCTGGATTCGACCTTCAACAACAAATTTTGTTCCTTTACGGCCAAATCTCTCAAAAAATTCTGCTATCTTTCCAAAAGCTACGCAGTTGATGAAATCCGTTGACTGCTCCTCTGCATTCTTGCTGTATCGTCTGTCTACCGCAAGTGAAAATCTTGCTATTGCAAGTGAGTTGTCCCCCTGGGCATAGCGGATTTCTGCGTCTCTGGTTAATCTACCCATAAGTATTACTTTGTTCATAATACAATCTCCTATTTTCTTATACTATGCCTCGTCTTTTCTAACGCATAAGAAACGAAGAACATTGTCCATGATACGAACGTCCTGCTCGATTTCTGCTGGGACTGTTCCCTCAGCATTGAACTGGATGAAGTAATAAAAGGCCTCAGTCATGTGCTGAATCTCGTAAGCTAATCTCTTCTTACCAGCCTCCTCAACTTCTGTAACAGTACCGCCGGCACGTGTGATGTACTCTTTTGCCTTCTCGACTACTGCTGTTCTCGCATCATCCTCGATCTTTGCACTAACGACGAGTGCTAATTCATATTTGTTCATGCGAATGTTACCTCCTTTTGGTCTCTGGCTCATAAATCTGATTATGAGCAAGGAATTTTATATCACGAGTCTAGATAATAACATGAATCGGGACACTTTTCAAGGGTTTTTTGCAATTTTTCTTTAATTTTTATCAGGCCGGGACGTGCACCTCTGTTTTTACTATTCTACTTTGTTTCTATCTAACTAAGCCTGCTTCTTCGTGAGGCCGCGGTCATTTTTCTCGACCATCTTTCTCGGCACCATAACCTGGTGTCCGCAGCCCATGCATTTCAGGCGGAAGTCTGCGCCTACACGCATGATTTCCCACTCACTGCTGCCGCACGGATGCGGTTTTTTCAGTTTTACGATATCTCCTACTGCGTATTTATCCATTCTATATTCCTTTTCTACCTATGCCTGCCATTTAATGATATGAGGGTCAGAAGGTATTTTACACCTCTATCTGCTCAAACACCGAGCCCAGTCCCTGCTGTATCAGAAGGTCTGCTCTTGCGTCCATCGGTGTGGTGGACTTGTTGATAAGCACGAGCTTGTTTCCGTTGTAATAGTCTATGAGGCCTGCCGCTGGATATACCGCAAGTGATGTACCACCTACTATGAGCACATCGGCATGACTGATGCAGTAGATTGCATCCTCAAGTGTTTTCTGATTTAAGCCCTCCTCGTACAATACGACATCGGGCTTTACAGGGCCGCCGCACTTTGGGCATTTTGGCACTCCTGTTGAGTGTAGGATTTCCTCTGCGCTTACAAACTGCAAGCATCTCTCACAGTAGTTTCTCAGCACGCTGCCGTGCAGCTCCATTACGTTTTTGCTGCCGGCCTTCTGGTGCAGTCCATCTATGTTCTGCGTCACAACACCCTTAAGCTTTCCTGCTTTTTCAAGCTCTGCCAGCTTGTAATGCGTAATATTTGGCTCTGCATCAAGACAGAGCATCTTGTCACGGTAGAAGCGGTAAAACTCTTGCGGATGCTTCCTATAAAATGTATGGCTCAGGATGGTCTCGGGCGGATAGTCATACTTTTGATTGTAAAGTCCGTCCACACTTCTGAAATCAGGTATGCCACTCTCGGTTGATACACCTGCTCCGCCAAAAAATACAATATTGTCCGAAGCCTTTATCCACTGCAAAAATGTTTCTACACTGCTGTCATTGTTACCCATATTTGTCCATCCTTTCTTCTTTTCTTCTTTAAATTGCTGCCTATTATTTTTTGAGCCACACTTTTATAGCTTGCGCACCAGCTTGTCCACATCTGCATTCAGTCCAAGCACCATCACTGCATCGTCTGCCTTGAACACGTAGTCCGGTAATGGAAGCACCCTCTTCTTTCCGGCTTCCTTTATTGTCACGATATTTACATTGTATTTCTGACGTACATTACTTTCCCTGATACTCTTTCCTACCCAGGCTTCAAGTGGATTTATCTCGTAGATTGAGTAATCGTCGTTTAATGCCACGTAGTCGAGTACATGGTTGGCGCTGTATTTCTTTGCCACTCGTTCTGCCATATCGCGGTCAGGATAGATAACCTCATCCGCACCGTTTCGAAGCAGAAACTTTGCATGCACATCTCTGTTCGCCTTGCTGATGACGTATTTTCCGCCCATCTCCTTCACGAGACTTGTTATCTCAAGCGAGCTCTGGAAATTGGTGCCGATGCATACAAAAATCAGGTCGAAATTGTTAATTCCGAGTGCCTTTACGACCTGCGGGTCAGTACAGTCACCTATCTGGACCTTTGTCACGTCATAGATTAAGTCCCTGACCTTTGCCTCGTCCTTGTCCATTACCATAATGTCATTTCCGTTTTTTATCAAATCCGCACACAAGTGGTGTCCGAATTTACCCATTCCAATAATTAAAATTGATTTCATTGCGTTTCTCCTTATCCTTATCCAATGATAACTTTTTCCTCCGGAAGCTCTATATTTGCTTTTCCCAGTCTATGCACAAACGAAAGCACAAATGTCATGCTTCCGATTCTTCCACAATACATCATAATTATGATAATTATGCGTCCTGCTGTATTCAAATCCCTTGTGATGCCTGTTGTCATGCCGACTGTACTGATTGCAGAGTATACCTCAAACAGTACATCGTCCATCTTCATATTGGAGGTGGCAAGTATGGCAAGCACCGCCGTAAGGCCAAGCACCAGATTGATGATAAGCACCATTCCGGCCTTTTTGATTACCTCACTGCTTATTTTCCTGCCAAACACATTGCAGCCGTTGCTTCCTCTCAGATACGAAACAATATAGATTATCATGACCGCCATGGTTGTGGTTTTGATTCCGCCGGCTGTCGAACCCGGGCTTCCTCCGATGAACATGAGCACTATAGTCAAAAGCTTGCTCTCCTGTGTCAGTGCTGCTGTGTCTACTGTATTGAAGCCTGCCGTTCTCGCCGTAACTGAGCCGAATAACGATGCAAATATGGCACCCGGTGTATCCATGCCTGCTATGGTATTATTTTTTTCAAAAATATACATAAACAGTGCGCCGCCAAAGACAAGTATCAGTGTGGTTGATATTACTATCTTAGCGTGGAGCGAATATCTGCTAAGCTTAAGCTTTTTGGTTCTGACCTCATTCCATATGGAAAAACCGATACCGCCAATGATGATAAGCAGCATAACAGTGATATTTACCAACGGGTCTGTGACATATTTTGTAAACGATGAGTACTCCTCGTTTATGCCCATCAGGTCAAAGCCCGCATTGCAAAATGCAGATATCGAGTGGAACACCGAGAAATATATGCCTCTTATTATGCCAAAATCCGGTATGAAGCGGATTGCTAAAAGCACCGCTCCTATGCCTTCGATAAGGAAGGTTCCCCTTATTATCACGCTGAAAAGCCTAACTATTCCACCAATCTCGAGTGCATTGACGCTCTCCTGCATCAGATCCCTCTGTCTGAGTCCGATTTTTTTGTGCAGGAGCATGGAAAATGCCACACCGATTGAGATGAAGCCCATGCCTCCTATCTGAATCAGCACCAGAATTACAAGCTGCCCTATGATACTCCAGTGTCTGAAGGTGTCAAACACAACAAGACCTGTCACGCAGGTTGCGCTTGTTGCCGTAAAAAGTGAGTCCAGAAAATTAGTCCATTGTCCGTCTCTTGAAGAAAACGGAAGGCTCAGCATTATTGCCCCTGATAATATTATCAGAAAAAAGCCAACTGCGATGTATCTGAACTCTGTCAGGTTCTTATGTCGTTTTTTTATGTCATGTTTTATATCGTTCATATCCAATCCTAACTATTTGCTGCAGAATGTATTATTGTCAGCTTACAGAAGCTGTTTGTATATATCCCTCTTGCTGACACCTCTGTCCTTTGCCACGAGCTTCATGGCTTCCTTCCTGTCGATGCCCTGTGACTCATAGTGTGCCATATGCGCTTCAAGAGGCATGGCTTCCCAGCTTTCCTGCTGCTCCTTTGCTATTTCAGCCACGTTTCTGCCACAGATTACAAGCACATACTCACCTCTTGGCTCCTGTGTCCTTGAACGCTCCAAAAGCTCCGAAAATGTAGTCTGCACCTTTTCCTCGTGCTTTTTCGTAAGCTCCCTGCACACGGTGAGTTCTCTGTCTCCGAGCGCATTGTAAAGCTCTGTGACCGTCTTTATAAGATGATGAGGCGCCTCGTAGATAATGATTGTCCGGGTCTCGTTTTTAAGCTCCTCGATGACGCGCGCGCGTTCCTTTTTATCCCTCGGCAAAAATGCCTCAAACGCAAACCTCCTGGTCGGCCTGCCCGACATGGTGAGCGCTGTAATGCACGCTGCTGCCCCGGGAAGCGAGGTGATAGGCACACCCTCCTCGTAGCAGATGCGCACTATGTCCTCACCCGGATCAGAAATGCCGGGTGTTCCGGCATCAGTGATGAGGGCTATATTTTTGCCCTCCTTAAGCTTTGCCACAAGCTGGTAGGCTTTATCTATCTTGTTAAACTCATGATAGCTCGTCATGGGTGTCTTTATCTCAAAATGATTGAGCAGCTTTATGGAGTTTCTCGTATCCTCCGCTGCGATGAGGTCTACCTCCTTAAGTGTGCGCAGCACACGGAATGTGATATCCTCCAGATTTCCTATCGGAGTTGCGCACAGATACAGTGTTCCTGTCATATGATTCTCCTGTTATTTTCCGTTATTCCGGGGCTTATCGCCGTATATCTCATATATCTCATCCGTGTATACATTAGGCTCCTTGTATACAACTAACGGTTTTTCGATGGTGATACGGCTTTTGCCGCCCTTTAACCCCTCTATGAGCACCATGTTCGGCTCCCTGTCCGCGTAGGGATGTACAAGACGCATGCGCTTTGGCTCGATATGATATTTCATCATCGTGCTAAAGATCTCTGCCAGCCTGAATGGTCTGTGAACCATGTAAAAACGCCCATTGAATTTGAGCATTTTTGCGCTCTCCCTGACTATATCGTCAAGTGTGCACCTGACCTCGTGGCGTGCTATCGTCATGGCATCGTCTGCATTTTTGATACCGTGCTGGCCTATCATATACGGCGGATTTACCGTCACCACCTCCACGGACTCTCGCCCGAAAATCTCCGATGCATTGCACACATCTCCCTCTTCTATGGTCACTTTGTCCTCAAGATGGTTATATTTCACACTTCTTCTCGCCAGGTCTGCACACTGAGGCTGAAGCTCAAGCCCGCTGTAATGCTCTCCGTTGTTCTTTGCCTCAAGAAGTATCGGAATCACACCATTTCCTGTGCACAAATCCACAGCACGCTCACCGCGCTTTACCTTTGCATAGTCCGATAAAAGCACGGCATCTATGCCGAAGCAGAACAGCTTTGGGTCCTGTATGAGCCTGTAGCCCTTGCGGCACAAATCGTCCAGGCGCTCATTACTGTGTATCAGTGCTTCCATTGTCTTTGTCCCTGTTGTAATCTTTATTATAGTTTTTGTTCTTGTAATCCTTGTTGCGGTTGTATTTCTGCTTGTTTGGTCTGTTTTTGCCGCCCTTGTACGGCTTTTTGTAACCGTCCTTATTTTCTCTGCCGGCATTTGCAGCATTTACTTCATTTGTCTCATTTGCAGAAGCTTCCGCTGCCTCTATGTCCGCGCTGTACGGACGTCTTTCTCTGTTGTCACGCTTATCACGGCGCTCGCGATATTCATTTTTGTTGTCACGGCGTCCACGGTTTCTCTGCTGTTTCTCCTGTGGCTTGTCCTCCATCGTCTCATCGCCGCTATCCTCGAGATCCTTGAGCTCGCGAAGCTCCTCCTCGGTGAGCTTTACATCCTTTTTCTGGCGTGGCTTTAATCGCAGATCATCTACAGTGTACTCACGAAGCTCCTTCTCCTCGCCATTGTCAATGACAACACGCACGAGCTGCCTGAGCACGCTTACTGACTTGACCTCTCCGATGATTCCCTCAGGTGTCTTGACCTTTTCTCCTATCGACGGCATTCTGCTGTTCAGATACTCATATGTATCCTGCTCATACTTGAGACAGCACATAAGCCTTCCGCACACACCGGATATCTTGGTCGGATTGAGGGAAAGATTCTGCTCCTTTGCCATCTTGATGGAAACCGGCACAAAATCTGCCATATAAGAATGACAGCAGAGCGGTCTGCCGCAGATTCCGATGCCGCCCATCATCTTGGTCTCATCCCTGACACCGATCTGACGCAGCTCGATTCTGGTGCGGAATACCGCTGCCAGATCCTTTACGAGCTCCCTGAAGTCAATTCTGCCGTCTGCTGTAAAGTAAAACAGCAGCTTGTTTCCGTCAAAGGTATACTCTGCATCCACCAGCTTCATCTCAAGTCCGTGCTTGATGATTTTCTCCTTGCAGATGGCAAATGCCTCTTTTTCCTTTTCCTTATTTCTCTCAACCGTTTTCTCATCCTCGTCGGTTGCCACTCTGATGACAGGCTTAAGCGGTGAAACCACCTTATCATCATCCACCTCCTTCGGCGGAATGAGGACAGTTCCCATCTCTATGCCTCTTGCTGTCTCCACGATAACATGCATTGCCATGTCGAGGTCGAAATCAGCCGGGTCAAAGTAATATATTTTGCCTGCTGTCCTGAATCTTATACCAACTATTTTTGTCATGTGATTAGTTCTCCTTTATGGTCATAAGCAGCAGCTCAATTACCAGGTCAAAATTGACGTTTGCGTTAATTCTTATCTTCGCCTTCTCAAGTGCCTCAAGTATTGCCTCGATTCCCTGATAGGAATGCTTTGCTGCCTGTTTCTTTATATCATAGACCTCATCCTTGAATATGAGTCCGTTAACATCGTTTGTCGCCTTCATATACAGCACATCTCTGTACCATACCATAATCAGGTCAAAATAATCCTGCACCTTAAGCTTGTACTCAGCTATCTGCTTTACTGCTGCGCCCAGCTCGTAGAGGTCTATGTCATCGAGGCGCTTTATAAGCGACAGTGCTGACTCCTTTAGCTCGTTGAACTCGTCTGATGAGGCGAGCTTAACAGCCTTTCCAACGATGCCCTGTGCAAATGCAGCACTGATATCTGCCTGATAATCCGGAATATGCTTTTCGTTCATCAGATATGCCTTTATCACCTCGTCCTTTACCGACTTCATATTGAGTGTGATGCAGCGCGACCTGATGGTCTGCAGAAAGCTGTCTGCATTGGTGGTAAGAAGCATGATGACCGCATATGCCGGTGGCTCCTCGATTGTCTTTAAAAGCGCGTTCTGCGCCTGCTGGTTCATTTTTTCAGCCTCATCTACTATGTAAATCTTGTATTTACTGCTGTACGGCTTTATCACTATATCGTTGTTTAGCTGTGTCCTGATATCGTCAACCGATATATTGTTGGGCTTTTCATGACTGACGTATATTATATCAGGATGATTGTGGTCATCTGCCTGATGGCACGATTTGCACTCTCCACAACCGTCTGTGCCCTCTTTCTCACACTGCAGTGCCCTGGCAAATGCCTCGGCTATCATCATTTTGCCGGACAACTGTGGTCCGTTTATTATATATGCATGTGAGACCTTTCCCATTGATATGGCATTTTGCAGATGCTCTATTATCTGCTCATTTCCTACTATATCCTTAAATCCTGCCATAGCTGCTGCCTCCGTTTTAGTCTGCCTGTGTCTGTTATAGCTTTTATCTCCTACGTGAGTATATCAAGCAACAGTCCACGTATCTCTCCGATTCTTGCCAGTATGGACAGATGATCCTTCTCATCCTCCACCAGCTCTGATGCCAGCTCATCCAGATTGCTGTCTATCAGTCTTATTATACCATAAACTCTGTGCCTTCCCCTCCTGTCGAGGAAATTTTCTCTGGAAAATTTATGTGATCTGTAGACCACCTCATTCAAAAAATCCTTTATGAGCCCGCGATATCTCTTCATGTCCCTGATGTCCATATGCTCGGCTATTCTGTTGCCCTGTGCTGTGATATCCTGCATCAGCGCATCTACCTTTGCCTGGAGATCAGCGTCTGTTATGGCGCTGGCCAGTGTGAATTTGAACGAGCCGTCACCGGCCTGTGTTTTTTGTGCATCAGGAACCTGTGTCACCTGATTTACTTCATTTACTCTGACTGCCATGAGGCTGCCTCCTTATTCGTTTCCGGTTACATTTATGTGCAGGCCGTAACCATTTTCTTGCTCTGCAATTAGGAACTCTGTCGTATGTATGCTGAAATCTCGGCAAGCACAGTGTCCATATCATCATTTATGAAGCGACGTGTAATCCCCGCCTCATGCAGCTTCTCCTCAGAAAAATCTGATGCGTCTGCCAGAAAACGGCGGCACATCTCCTCATATTTAGGCACCTGCTGCCCCTTTTCCCGGTGAATGGCGCGTATCAGACGGTCGCCATCCTCCACCTCCACATAGATTGGCAGTACCTTGTCACTGCCAAAATAATCGCGTATCTTTGTATAAGACTCCAGTGTTCCGACTGTCAGATAGCTTTTGCAGCGAAGGTCTATATCATCATCGTTTACCGTGAAATACTTCCACACGCCGTACACCGTATTGTACTCACGAAGCTCTATGATGCGCCCCTGTGTACTAAGCCTTTTTACATCCTCTTCATTGCAGAAATGATAATCCTTATCCTGTGTCTCTCCGTCCCTTATCGGGCGAGTGGTATACGGGATAATCCTGCTAAGCATTAGGGAATCATCCTGCAGTATTTTATTGTATATAGTGTCCTTGCCTGATGCGCTTTTTCCCATCACGCAGAAAATCTTACCCATCTGTAAACCTCTTATATTTTAATTAGTATAAATATGATCGTTTGCTATGTCAAACTGTTGCTTACAGCACCGCAACAAACTTCCACATATTGGCATCCTGATCAAAATACAGGCCATCCACTTCAAGACCTGAATTTACAGCCTTTATTACATCATCTATGAGCTTGTCGTTCATTATCTCTCCCGGCACCACAAGCGGTATCCCCGGCGGATATATATTTATAAAGGCACCGCTCACCTTCCCGCTTGCCTTAAAGGCATAGACCGCCTGATGGTCTGCATCATATGCATCATACATTTCCATTACGGCAGGCAGCTTTTGATATATATCTGTGTCCATTTTGACAGGCAGGTAAAATTTATGTACCACACCCTCCTGTTTTAATATATCATAAAACTCTTCAAAATCAGCCTTATATTTTTCGAGCTGGCTGTCTATTTCAATCAAAGCATCCGCAAGCCTGTCAAAGCCCTCATCCGTATCCATGACAGATGCCAGCGCAAGTACATAATTGCCCGCCGCCATCTCAAGCTGCAGCTCATATTTCTTGAGCAGAAGCTCAAGCAGCGTATGTCCATTCATAGCCTCTTTCGTAAATATAATAATCTTTGACTCGTCAAAATCATATGCCTCGTCAGCAGAAAAATCACTTTTTCTGACCACGTTCAGATGCGAAAGTCCGCTGACCTTCTGATAAAATCTGTCAAGTCTGCTCCTAAGCTGTGCAAATGCTGTCTCTTTGTTATCGCGCACATAGTGTATGCAGCGCTCTATGCCTGTCATAAGCATATATGACGGTGAGCTTGTCTCATAAATGCCGAGAAACTTCTCCACTGCAGCTTCACGCATCCCACCCAGCAGTAAAAGCGCCGTCTGTGTAAATGCCGGAAGCGTCTTGTGCAGGCTCACTATGACCGCATCGGCCCCGAGCGCTATGGCATTTTGAGGGAAGCCGCCTCCAAAGCCAAAGTGCGCGCCATGTGCCTCGTCAACTATGAGCAAAGCTCCATGTGCATGTGCCACAGATGCGATTGCCGCCACATCGGAAACCACGCCATCGTATGTAGGCGAGGTTATCACAACCGCTTTTATGTCGGGATTTTCATCAAATGCCGCCCTTATCTGTGCCTCGGTTATCTGCCCCTGCAGCCCTGTCCGTGTAACTTCAGGGTATGTAAACACCGGGTGAAGCTGCCTTAAGTAAAGCGCATGATACACCGCCTTGTGACAGTTCCTTGCTACAAGCACCTTGTCTCCCCTTTTGGTGGCTGCAGATATTGCTGCCAGTATACCGCAGGTGCTTCCGTTTATGAGAAAATATGCACGCTTTGCACCGTAAAGTGCCGCTGCCTCAGCCTGCGCCTCCTTTATAATGCCCTCAGCGTGGTGCAGATTGTCAAAATTGTCTATCTCTGTGATATCAATAGCATACGGGTCCAGCCCTGCACCTATATCACTGCCACGGCGCTTATGCCCCGGCATGTGAAACGGATAAATATTTGATTGTGAATTATTTATCAGTTCTTTTTCCATTTAAGTACCTATATATCCTTTTTAGCCAAGAAATCTCCCAAGCTCCGGCATCCAGTCATCATAAAATATTTCGTCATTGCAGAACGCTCTCCAGACCGGTGTAAGGAAATCAAGTATCAAATCAAGCGTCTCCTCCCAGCCTGCATTCGCATATGCCCTCTGCTGTCGTGTCAGCCTCTTACAATACCGCTCCCAGCGCCTTCTCATATAAGCATAGCTGCGATAGCCATACACCTGCTCAAGCCGGTGCATGCTCACTGTCTTCGGCTTATTTTTCGCTCTAACCTTAAAAATATCAATTATCTGCCTTCCGCTGACCGAATATCTCTTAAGTATCTCATATGCATCACCATATGGTTTCATATCGCTAACCAGTTCAAGCTTATCCATTATCTCAAACAGCTGTTCTCCGAGCCTGGATTCAGGCGAAAAAATACAAACATCTGCGTCTCCATAAAAGCTGTTCATAAAAACAATATTTTTAGTCATGGGAACTCCTGCATCCGCTTCATTAAGGCGCTCAAGCCTCACTGCAAACGGCACTTTTTCACCGTCACACATAGCGCTTAGATTCCACGTGTGTATAAGCGGCTTTATATCACCGCTGTCCGGTGCATTAGCTGATGCCTCTGCTGCCTGCTTAGATGATACTGTATCAGTCCATACCACATCACTATGACTGTTAAGCCCTGCATTGCCTATAATGATATTGCGCAATACATCAAACGGTGTACCGTTGTCCTCTGCCCTGCCACTTTGGCTGCCATACACATAATAAAATGTCAGTTTTTCCCCTGTTGCAAAATATGGCTTTTGAAGCCACAGCACTTTTCCCAGACCGGCATTATTTATACGCCAGAGAAAATCCTGTCTCACATACTGCCATAACACATCGCTGTACGGTAATTTTTTCTCATTGCTTATATGTCTTAAATCTACCCTCACTACAACCATACTCCTATGAAGCTTTGCACCTTCTTCACTACACGCCTCTCCCTTGCGTAATCCATGAGCACGGAAATATCCTTGTCCGTATCCGCTATGTATGACTGTACAGCTGCCTTGAAATCATTGCGGTCCAGTCTCGACTCATACTTCAGGCAGTCGCATATCACACGTTCTTTATCATAGATTCCAAAGGTATTGCCTCCAAGCTCAATGGTTGTGGCTCCAAGCATAAGTGCTGTGGGCTCCGTATAAAACGGAATGATTCTGGGATAGTCCATCTTAAAACGCGATTTTGATGTGTTTTTGTCCACGGCAAGCGTCCATCCGTATGGCTTCTCCTTTATATAACCATAGGCGTAAAGTGCACTTTCCATGCAAAGCATTGCATCCGGAAAAAGTGCCGCGACAAGTGCATCCTCAGAAAAATCATCCACGCGGTCGGTGTAATAGCCGTTTCTGATGCGGACAAGCTTCCCCTCCCTGACAAGCGTATCTATTCGCCTGTAATCTATACCAAGCCTTGTAAGCTCTTCTTTTTTCACTATTCCGTTGTGCTTTTCCATGGCATCAGCTATGATCGTCTGTACCTGTTGTATATTCATTACTGCTTCTCCATCCCTTGCTTATCGGCTAAAAGCCTCTTGGCATCACGTAATCCAAGCTGATACAGGCTCTCAAGCTTATTAGGATCCTTTTCTACCTTGCTTATTTTAATGTGCTCCGACGGTCTTAACACCTCGGCAATGCCCTGCTTTTCAAGCTCCTTAAGATGCTCAAGCTGATAATTGTACATGATATGCCTGTTTGAAAATGCCTCATAAAACCTCGGAAAACGCTTTTTGTATACCGATGTAAAAACCCTTGGCATAGGTTTTTTTATATAGTCTGCCGGCTTTGTCAGCACGACAACCACTCTGTCATATCCCATATCAAGCATATGCTCATATGGAATACTGTCCGTCACCGCGCCATCCAGATACCACTCATTCCCCAGCTTCACAGGCTTTGACACTACAGGCATGGAGCCCGATGCTCTGAGCACATCCATCTGGTCAAAGACACTCTTTATCTGCACATATTCAGGCTTACCTGTCCTGATATTCGTCACAACCGCATAAAATGGGATATCCGACTTCTTATATTCCTCATCATCAAACGGGTCAAGCTCTCTTGGTACTGTATCATAGGCATATTTCGTGCTCACTATGTTTTTCTCCCTAAGAAGCGGCCTGATACCCATATAATTTTTGTCACTGTTAAACCTCTTATTGTATCGTATAACCCTGCCACGCTGCTTTGACAGCAGATTCACTCCAAAAAGTGCTCCCGCCGAAACACCGATAACAGCATCAAAGCTAATATCATGGTCCATAAAACAGTCGAGTACTCCGGCTGTATACATACCTCTCATGGCTCCACCCTCAAGCACGAGGGCGCATCTTTCATCACTCATTTCTGCCTCCATTTATAATGTCATAATAAAAAATGTATTAATATTTATGTCGGCCGCTGAACTTCAGATTGTCTCTCCTTCTGCGCCGTTTTCTCTCAAGCTTGTGCTCCCTGAAGCGCTCGCGCTGCTCCTTCTTAATGCTCCATTTGTGTTTCAGCACATATATATTGTCTGATATTCTTCTAATCATGAAAATGCTCAGAATAATCACTGAGATAAGTACGAGCCCCCAGAGAAAATATACCGGCTTTATCCTTATTATATCACTTTCCACGTTCTGTCTGCTGTTCTCATCAAAGTACGACAGATCGACCTTTGCTCCTGATTTCAGCAGATCCACACAGCCTACCACATGATCACCATACTTGTATCTGACCGTAGCAAGAGCATCCTTGTTGTCGGACTTCATGTCAGCAGCTTCCCTTTTAACGCTTGAAAAATCCGCGTTGTTTGGCAAAACAACATAGTTTTCCGACACCTTTGCATACATGCCGTGCTCATTCATCACGCCCAGATCCGGCGTATTGTCAGCAGCTGCGCTGTTTTCATTTTCAGCTATGCTTAGTGCCTTGAAGTTACTGAAATAGTAATTGAGCAGCGTGTTTGTGTCTGCATACTGGTCAGGCGACTGTGCATTCATAATAACCACGCACAGCGTCAGGCCATCCTTCTCCGCATAAGTGACAAGCGTGCTGTTAGCCACTGAAGTGTAGCCGGTCTTGCCGCCGGTACAATCCTGATTTACAAACTGTGAATACGACTTAAATGGATGCAGCATCGCATGATGATTGTACAGCGGGGTATCCTCGGTATGCTTGTTTGTAGGTGGTATGATATAGGTCTTTGTGCCTGTAATCTTTCGAAACTCGTCATTCCTGTATGCCGCACACGCGATAAGCCCCATATCGTATGCGCTTGTCCAGTGATTTTCATCTGGCAGACCATTTGCATTGTTGAAATGTGTATCTGTACAGCCTAATTCTTTGGCTTCCTTGTTCATCAGATCAATAAATGTGCTGTAATCTCCCCCAAGCTTTTTGCCTGTATGCTCTGCTGCAGCATATGCGCACTCGTTTGCCGACTCAAGCATAACTCCATATAGTGTCTGCTCCATGGTCATCTCCTCGCCCACATCCCTCTTGATGCTCGACGAACCATCACCGCTCTCCTTCACCGCCTCTTTTGAGAATGTAACCTTCTCATCCATCTTGCAGTTGAGTATAGTCAGATATGTGGTGAGGATCTTTGTGATACTTGCAGGATAATGCTTTTCGTGTGAATTTTTCTCATATAGCACCGTACCTGTATTGACCTCCATCACCACGGCGCACGGTGAATTTATCTGCGGTCCCTCCGGCCAGTACGTGTCATCACCATCCGCAAATGCCATAAGCGGTCTCGCACAAAGCGTCGTGACCATAGCAAACACTGCCATTATTAGTATTCCTGATTTTTTTAAATTTATAATTTTATGCTTCATATCTGTTCCTATTAATTCTAAAATTTGGTAGCTGTTCAGTACTATAACCAAAAATGTATTATTTCTAATTATAATGTATGAAAAACATGTTATCAAGGGCATGTGCAACGTATTTTGTCATTTTATTTTGACACCCACACAATTGTAGGGTATTATCTATATGAAATTTTACGTTTTTATAAGGAGATTTACATGAGACTTAGAAATATCCCGGGCGCCGGTGAAGTCATCGACAACAGCCCTTATTGCATAAAGGAGCCTGTTGAATTAAAAGGAAAATGGCATGATTTTTTAGGAAACAATAATCCGATTCATATAGAGGTTGGTATGGGAAAGGGCAGATTTCTGATGGATCTGGCAAGACTTCATCCTGAGATTAACTATGTGGGCATTGAGCGCTACACCAGTGTCCTGCTTCGTGCCGTACAGAAGATGCAGGAGGACGAGCTGCCAAATGTGCACTTTTTGTGCATTGATGCCGCAACTCTTCCGGATATTTTTGACCGTAATGAGGTTGACCGCATTTACCTGAACTTTTCCGATCCATGGCCGAAGGACAGGCACGCAAGAAGGCGCCTCACCTCAAGCGAATTCCTTGCCAGATATGATTTGTTTCTCGCACCTGACGGACGCATAGAGTTCAAGACTGACAACCAGGACCTCTTCACCTTCTCTCTGGAAGAGATTGAAAGCTCTGATAAATGGCACCTCGACGCCAGTACACGCGACCTGCATCATGATGCTGCAATGAATGAGGGCAACATCATGACCGAGTACGAGGAGAAATTCTCTGCTGTCGGAAACCCTATCTGCAAGCTGATTGCTTCAAGATAATGCGACATATCTGTCGTTAATCGCATGATTTATATAGTCAAACATGACCCAGCTTTTATGACATTCTTCAGATTTTTCTGAGGAACTGTCATATTCGTCTCTGGCATCGTTGAAATATCTCTGCGCTTCCTTATCTCTTCCCATCTTGCTATAGCTTGAACCGATATTGCTGTAAACCATAGCCTTAAGATCTCTCGAGCGGATAATTTCTGCCGTGGCAAGGCTCTCCAGATAACATTCAAAAGCTTTTGACTCATCGTTCTCAAGCTCATATACCAATCCCAGGATATTGAGATACTCTGCATATTTTTCCACGTGACCGGTGCTCTTCAAGCGCGCAAGCGCTTTCTTTATGCGTACAACCGCACTGTCATAGTCCTTCTTTACCACGTCATCTACTGCAATTATCATTTCGTTATCCGCTATATTGTCTGTTGAATATTTGTCTACCGCATTCATCATATTTTACTCCGACCAAAGCATATTCCCAAATGTTACTTTTTTCCTATTCAACAGTATAAACTTATTATTTCAAAATTTCAATATTAATTTCACTTTTTATGTGCCTGAGCTGCCATCCTATCCAAATAATGACATGATACCTTTTGACCCTTTAACCATGATATAATGAGCGTAGTGAATTATATCACGCGCGAATGCGCATAAGTATCAGCCGCAGGCCTATCATATGCGTAAGCATATGATATAATAAAAAAGCACCAACCCTATGGCTCATACGTCCATAAAACCGGTACCTTTGAGTGCGCCTCCAGGGGCTCGAACCCTGCACACCCTGATTAAGAGTCAGGTGCTCTACCAAATGAGCTAGAAGCGCGTTTATTAATTTGTTTGCGTTTTCCTTAACGCGAAATTTATTATATAGTATAGTTTATAGAAATGCAACACTTTTTTTTAATTTTTTTAAATTTTTTTAGATTTTTTGTAAAACAGTTGATTTTACACCGTTTTAAGCTATATTATTTTCTATATACAGAGACTTTTTATTCCAGATTGCCCATCCAAAGTCTCTCAGAAAGGATTTACTGATAATGAAAGTAGAAGAAAGATTATTAAAATATGTGGGCTATCACACCACATCTGATGAAGCAAGTGATAAAATACCAAGCAGTGACAGGGAATTTGCACTCGCAAGAGAGCTTGAGTCAGAGCTTAAGGAGCTTGGCTTATCCAAGGTTGTGCTCACTGACCATTGTTACGTGTATGGTCTGCTGCCTGCCACTGCCGGCATGGAGCACAAAAAAGCGGTCGGATTTATTGCACATATGGATACTGCACCTGATTTTTCCGGGGAAAATGTCAAGCCACAGCTGCTGCATCACTATGACGGAAGCGATGTGCTGCTTAGAGGCAGTGGCGAATACCTGAGAGTAAGCGATTTTCCTGAGCTTAAAACCCTCACCGGACGCACTCTCATTACCACAGATGGCACTACCCTGCTTGGTGCCGATGACAAGGCCGGTGTGGCTGAGATTATGACTGCCTTAGAGCAGATTATCGCAGAGGGTACTCCTCACGGCGATATCTGGGTTGGATTTACCCCCGATGAGGAGGTCGGAAAGGGTGCGGATTTGTTTGATCTGGACTATTTCGAGGCAGATTTTGCCTACACCGTGGATGGTGATTACGAGGGCGAGGTGGCCTATGAAAACTTTAATGCCGCAAGCGCCGAATTTACCATAAAGGGCGTCAACGTTCATCCGGGCGAAGCAAAGGACATTATGGTCAATGCTGCTTTGGTTGGCTGCGAGATTGCCGCAGCGCTGCCTGCAAACGAGACTCCTGCCACAACTGATGGCAGAGAGGGCTTTTACCATCTGTGTGATATGAGCGGTGATGTAGCTTCAGCCCATCTGTCATATATTGTGCGAGACCATGACAAGGCTCTTTTTGCTAAAAGACTTGATACTCTCCGCTCTCTTGAGATAGAGATGAACAAAAAATATGGTGAGGGCACTGTTTCTTTGACTATCACCCACTCCTACGAGAATATGCTTTCAATCATAATGGACAACATGTACATTATCGACCTGGCTAAGGCTGCTATAGAGGAAAACGGCCTTAAGCCGCTATCACGCCCGGTTCGCGGCGGTACAGACGGTGCACGTTTATCATTCATGGGACTTCCTTGTCCAAACCTCGGTACCGGCGGCTACGGCTTCCACGGCCCGTTTGAGCACATATCAGTGGAGGGTATGGAGACTGCGGTTAATATAATCAAATCAATTGTGAAGCATGTGCTGATGCTGGCTGACGCGTAATTTTGACACATGTTTCAGAAGGGAGACCATATGGTAGTACTTGCAGCACTTATCATTTTTGCGGTTGTTGGTGGAATATTTGTAAATTATCTTCGCAGAAATCAAAATGATATCGGCGGAGGAATGGGAAAAGATTACATGAAAGAGCATTGGGGAATCGATGACGACAAGTAATCAAAATACCGGGCAACACATTTTGTGTCCCGGTATTTTTTATACAACCATCGTAACTATTCAGAACCACTGAGAATAAGAAAAGCTGATGCGTCATCAGAAAAGCCTGACTTTGCTATCGTGAATTTGCAGGCTCCATGTTCACAGAGCGGCCCTTTATCTTTGCATTCTTCATGGCATTGAGCACTTCCTTGCCATACTCAGCCGGCACCTCAACAAATGTATACTTGTCGTACATGTCGATTGCACCGACAAGCCTGCCAGGCATGCCTGACTCGCCTGCAATGGCACCTAAAATATCGCCCGGCTTTATCTTGTCCTTCTTTCCGACGTTGATAAACAGGCGAACCATGCCATCCTCAGCTCCTGTATTGTGGAAATCATAGTCGTCCTTTGATTCAGCTGTGGATATCTCTGAAGCACCCATAGCCTGGTATAAAAATGCCGCCGCTATATCCATTGCCGTGTAATCTGACTCATTTATCTGATTCTCTATAATATCAATGACACTTGTGAGATTTTCCTCATCTATAATGGTGGAAATCTGGTCCATAATCTTTTCTGCCCTGATTTTGGCAACATCATCAGATGATGGAATTGGCTGTGCATAGATTTTTGTCTTGCAGTAGCGCTGTATGTCCCTGAGCTTATAAACCTCCTTGCCCTTTACAAAGGAGAATGCCTTTCCACAGCGGCCTGCTCTACCTGTACGGCCGATTCTATGTACATAATACTCGTCATCCTGAGGCAGATCATAATTGAAAACAGCCTCCACATCATCCACATCAATTCCGCGCGCTGCGACATCCGTGGCAATAAGAATATCTGTCTTTCCGTTTCTGAAGTTCTTCATGACACGATCTCTCTGCACCTGCTTCATATCGCCATGAAGTCCTTCTGCACTGTAGCCGCGTCCGCAAAGCTCATATGCCAGCTCGTCGACCATCTTCTTGGTGTTGCAGAATACAAGTGAGAGCTTTGGATTATAGTAATCCAACAGTCTTGTGAGTACATCTATCTTGTCCTTGCGCTTCACATCATAATAATACTGGTCGATATTTGCAACTGTCAGCTCTTTTTTCACAATCTTGATATTGATAGCATCATGCTGATATTTTCTTGTTATTTCCAAAATAGGCTTTGGCATTGTTGCCGAGAAAAGTACTGTCTGATGCTCCTGTGGCAGGTATTCGAGCACTGTCTCGATGTCCTCCCTAAAGCCCATGTTAAGCATCTCGTCTGCCTCGTCGAGCACTATTGTCTTTACATGGTCAGGCCTGATTGTCTTTCTCCTGAGATGATCCATAAGACGCCCCGGGGTTCCGATAATAATCTGCACACCGCCCTTAAGTGCCTTAATCTGGCGGCTGATATCCTGTCCTCCGTATACCGGAAGTACCTTCACACCATGCATATATTTTGCAAGCTTCCTGATTTCATCTGCCACCTGGATGGCAAGCTCCCTTGTAGGAGAGAGGATGATAACCTGTGTCTTGTGACTTGATGCATCAACGCTCTCAAGCACCGGAATACCAAAGGCTGCTGTCTTTCCTGTTCCGGTCTGCGCCTGTCCGATTACATCCCTGCCCGAAAGCACTGCCGGAATTCCCTGAGCCTGTATTGGAGTTGCCTCCTCAAAGCCCATATCCTTGATGCCTCGCAAAATCTTAGGGTTTAGTTCTAATTCGTCAAATCTGATTGTTTCCATATATTTTTTATATTTCCTTTCAAAAAAATAAAGTGTGCATATTTTTATAACATGCACACTTTAACATATTTGTGAGATAATTACAAAATATTATTTCTACATGCTGCTAAATAAAGCGGCTATCTCATCCGGTGTCAGATTACGATTTGTGTTATTCAAATCTACAACCGGAGACTTTGCCGGTTCCGTAATCACTTCCTCTGCCGGTTTTGATTCAGGTTCTGTCGCACCTGCGTTTGCACTTGCAAAAAATGCTGCTATTTCATCTGCACTCAGCTGGCGGTTCGGATCGCTGTTTGTCGTATCTGCAACAGCTTCTTCTGCAACAGGGCTTGGCTCTACTACCTGTTCAGGTTCAGGTACATGTGGTGCCTCTGTGACAGGTTCCGTAATCACTTTCTCTGCCGGCTCTGATTCAGGTTCTGTCGCACTTGCGTTTGCACTTGCAAAAAGTGCTGCTATTTCATCTGCACTCAGCTGACGGTTCGGATCGCTGTTTGTCGTATCTGCAACAGCTTCTTCTGCAACAGGGCTTGGCTCAACTACCGGCTCCGGTTCAGGTGCCTCTATGACCGGCTCCGGCTCGATTACCGCAACAGGCTCTGGCTCAGCTATCGCGGCTTCCTCTACGACAGGTTCAGGTATCGCCTCCATGGCCGGTGCTGATTGTGGTGCATCGGTCGTTTGCTTAGGCATCTCAACATTTGCTGTAAACTGAATAGGATTTGCTGTGATTGCCTGACTCAGACGGATTTCCATATCCTTTATGCTGTCAGACAGAACCTGCTGCTTTTCCATAATGTCCTTGAGGTTATCATAAATCACATTTTTCTGGTTCTCAATAATGAAATCATTGCTCTCCTTGAGCTTATTCTCAAGATGTTCAAACGTCTCCATAAGCTGTTCATTGGAGTTCATAATCGCATCAGCATTTTCCTTATTCCTGTTGATGACAACCTTTGCAATTCCCTTCTGTGCATTGATGATATCCTCAGTCGGAATCTTTGACTCCTTCTGCAGTATCTCAATCTTTTCCTCTATCTCATCAAAGTACTTCCTAAGCATGAGGTAAGATGCCTTTTCCGACTTAAAAATACTGTCATACTGTTCCTCCCTCCTGTCCTCCTTTAGAGCACTCAGTGAGAAAAATCCGCTTATCACTCCCCACAGGCAAATCATAAAGATAACTGTGATTGCTGCAATGAGCATGTATTCCTTTGGATAATTAATTATCGCATAAAAATCCGCCAAAAGAACCAGCGTGGAAATAAGAATTAGAAATATAACCTGTATTTTTGCCTTTTTTTGCTTTTTATCCTGCATATGCTTCCCCTTCCCGGGCCTGACGCTATCCGCGACAGCCGTACCGCATGATGGCTGTGGATAATACAAGTCCCAGTACATTTATCCTAATGTATCTATTATAGCGTTTATTTGCTGTAATGTCGATTGTTTTTAATGATTTTTCAGACATTTTCCAAGTATCCATGTTTTCCGAATAGCGTACGTATATACTGATGTTAGTATATTTTTTCATTTACTCCCCCGATAATTGTAATCCTTTATTGCAGTTACGGTTGACAATCGACATCTTTTCATGTTAATGTGTTAACCGTATAAAAATTACCATGAAATTTACAAAAAGGAGATTTTATCATGAACCAGACAGAAACTATAGACTACAAGCATGGGAAGACCTATGCCATAACGGTAACAGCTCTCATGACAGCTGTCACATGTATTCTTGCACCATTATCCATCCCGATTGGACCAGTACCGATTTCACTGACAAACCTGGCCATATATATTTCATTATATCTGCTCGGATGGAAACGCGGAACTATAAGCTACCTGATTTACCTGCTTATCGGACTTGTCGGAATCCCTGTATTTTCAGGCTTCACCGGTGGCCCAGCTAAGCTTGCCGGCCCTACAGGCGGATATATCATCGGTTTTATCGCCATGGCAATCATTGCAGGACTTGTAATCGATCATTTCCACCAGCCTTGGCTCCAGCTCATTGGTATGATTGTCGGAACTATCATATGCTATGTGCTCGGTACAGCATGGTTCTGCTTTGAGGCAAAAAGCACAGTCAGCGGTGCACTCTCAATATGTGTATTCCCATTTATCCCGGGCGATCTGATAAAAATGATAATTGCCATGCTTATAGGACCGGCTATTAAAAAAAGACTTCGCTAAACATCAACTCCAAGCTTTCTAAGCTCCTGATACAGGCGCGCTACCGGAAGCCCTACCACATTATTGTAATCACCATGTATTCCCTTAATGTGGATGGCAAAGCGTCCCTGTATCCCGTAGCTTCCTGCTTTATCCATCGGATCCCCGCTTGAAATATAGCGGTCAATTTCCTCTTCCGTCAATGTATACATGTTGACATCCGTCTTCTCATAAAAGCAGTGTTCTCCTGTTCTTCCGGCTTTGTCAATAAAAACAAACGTTACCCCTGTATAGACACTGTGCGTTTTTCCCGAAAGCATCGAAAGCATACGCCTGGCATCTTCTTCGTCCTTCGGCTTTCCAAGAATCTGATTCTCATAAGCCACTACCGTATCCGCTCCGATTACAAGAATATCCTGCGGTGTCACAAGCTCTGCATGCTGTTCATTGTAGGTAAGCACACCTGACGCTACCTCCTCTGCCTTTTGACGGGATAGCTCCATGACAACCGCAGATGGCTCCTCCTCTGTGATTATCTCTTCTCCCTTTGCAGGACAGACAACAAACTCTGCCCCAATCTGCTCTAATAATTCCTTTCGGCGCGGTGATGCCGACGCCAATATTATCTGACTCATATTTGTTTTAACCTTTTCCTTCAACTCTGATTTTGGAGCTTTTTCATCGCACGCTTTGCCTCATACATTTTATTTTTGTTACACTAATATTTTCACTCATAATATTCTTCTCCCAAAATCTATCATCGTTTACCAAATTTTTTCTTTTTCATATCTTAACACACAAAAATAATTTAAAAAAGAACAAATTAATCCCGAATGGCTTATTTATCTAAAAAAACATTCGGGATTATTATTAAATCTTTATGTATCCATTACAGATAAAGCACTGCTATCATTTCAATTTCCAGAAAAATTTCAAACCTCATATGAGTTTACAAATCAATTCTTTACAACCACTCCAAATTATGTTATTCTCTGTTAGATAAAGCTAACTTTAGTTCGCCGAGGGGATATGGCAGAAAGAGAGGTCTAACAATGCCACTGAATTTAGCTGAATTAGGAAAACTATACACAATTCACCGCATAGGAGGTCAGGAAAAAGAGAGACATCATCTGGAAAATTTAGGACTTATACCCGGGCAGGAGCTCAGACTTATATCCGAATTTCACGGATATTATATAGTCAGTGTGAAGGACGCCCGGATTGGCATAGAAAAACATCTGGCTCAGAAGGTCATTCTCGTGGCTTAGCAATTCATATATAGCCATAGTTTACCATATAGCTGAGGTTTTATGCATATATTAAGTAAAGGATGATGATTCAATAATGGATAGAAATAAAAAAATATTATTAATTTGCGGAACGCAGATAGCTATTTTCTGCTTTTTTTGTGTACCCTGATACTCCATATACAGACAGGTGTACATTACTCTAACGGCATCATTATGATTTTTACAGGTGCCCTGATACTTCTTTCACTTATCGGATGCGCTCTTTCATTTGTCATGCTGGACTATACACGCGATGTAGTCCGTTTTGCTTCATCCGATGTGATGGGTGTGCACAACAAAAAGGCACTCGAGAAAAAACTGTACGATTTACAGGAAAAAGAAGATACCTTTAATCTGGGTATCATGATGTTTGATTTAAACAATCTTAAAAAAATAAATGATACCTACGGACATGAGCTACCGCAATCACTACTATCTGATTCCGGATTTGATGAAAATAGCTGACGAAAAAATGTATGAGGACAAGCGCTACAAAAAAGAACATATGAGCTCTGCAGCTCCATCGATAAGCTATAGCAGCTCAAGGCATTTTCATAGTGTTTCGTCTGAATACCTGATTGAAAAGCTGCATACTATACTGAGCAATCACAAGGATCAACGCTCCTACGCATTTGTCACCGCTGATATCCAGGACTTCCGCCTCATAAATGAGTATTGTGGATATGAAACCGGAAGTAATATACTTGATACTGTGCTGAGATAGAACAGCACCGTGCAGATGTTATCAACTCATTTCAGAGTGCAATTGACAACGACGAAATATGTATTTATATGCAGCCAAAGATTGGCTGTAAAAGTAAAAAAATTGAAAGTGCCGAGGTTTTGGTCCGCTGGAATAAGGCTCCCGGAGTGGTCTGGACTCCTGATAAATTTCTTCCGGTGCTTGATGAAACCGGAGATATTACTACCATAGATTACTATGTATACGAAAAAGCCTTTGCCTGGCTGAAGGAGCGTAGAGACAGTGGACTTCCTGTTGTTCCAATTTCCCTGAATGTGACGCCGGCACATTTCAACAACATAACCGGATTTGAGCAGAAGGTCCATGAGATTTTTGAAAAATACCATCCCGACCCAAGTCTTTTAATATTTGAAATCACAGAGGAAGCATACATACACAATTACGATGCTGTCAACTGTATGATTGAACACTTCCACAATGCCGGAGCACTTATTTCCATGGACGATTTCGGCTCAGGCTATTCCTCTCTCAATACCATGAAGGATATTCAGTTTGATGAAATAAAGATGGACAAACGTTTCCTTGATGGACCACTTTCTACCAACGGAAAGATTGTTATTGAAGAGATTTTTCACATGCTCAAACGCACACATCACAGTATCGTGTGTGAGGGTGTGGAAACAAAGGAAGTGGCTGATTTCCTGACTGTGGCAGGCTGTAATGAGATGCAGGGCTTTTACTATTATAAGCCTATGCCATCCGAGAGCTTCTCAGAGCTTCTCGATAGCATGCAGTAAATTATCTGTTTCCTGATTTTGACAAAAGTTAAAAAAATAGAGCCAGTATTTCTACTGACTCTGATTTACTTCAAGCATATTACAATTTATTTTGATAATTCTCTAACTGATGAAAAATACCAACTACATTTACAACATCATCTCTCACATCGAAAATTATAATATAATTCATCTGTGGTACAACTGCTTCTCTATAGCCTTTCTTGGCAAGATATGCATCTCTACAATCTGCAAATTGAAAGGGATTGACCTCCAATCTATCATAGATTACATCAATACCATCTAACAAATGCTTCGCTGCCTGTTTATTCTTTAATCTATAAATCAAATAATACATAAGATTATCAAGTAGTTCATCAGCATGCTCTGTAACATTTAATTTATAAGCCATACTTTGCCCTCGTTTCTCTAAGTGCTGTTCTGGCATCCTTTATCTGTCCTGCCTCTATCTGCTTTTCAGATATCTCTATATCTCTGTACATGGCAATCTGTCTCATTGTTGACTCATAAATCTCCATGCTCATAATTACCATATCGCCATAGCCATTTTTAGTAACATAAATTGGCTCCTCTGTCTTATGACACATATCAGATATCTCCGATGTATTCTTCAAGTCTTTAATTGGAATTATTTGCGGCATAATATACACCCCCTTATTTATGGTCTAATTATACCATAATTACGTCCTTTTTCAACCCAAGTTTCATTATCCTAATTAACCGCTTCCTCTTTCACTGACATAAATCTATAAAATACAGCACAAAATACCAACGCAAAAACGACTCCAAATACATTCTGAATCACCCTTAAGCCGACTGCTCCCTTTAATCCGTAGCTCTCTGCAGCTATAGCCAGAGCGCCAAATGTATTAAAAACGGCCTGCCAGCCGTATTGTGCCGATAATCCCACGCCGATTCCACCTATGATTCCTATGTACGCATAGATTGATGGCGGAAGCAGGAAGTATAAAACTATGAAGCATATAACCCCGGCGATATTACCGACAATCCTCTTTCTGACTCTGTACTGCATATCCTCCATAAACGGCAGGATGGCGGACATGGCTGCAATACCTGCCCACATTGCACGCGGCATATTACAAAGCTGTGCAATACATAGAACTAACGGTACGCATAGTATCTGGCACAGCTGCCATTTTGTACGTGATGAAGAAAGGTCAAACTCCTCAATTACAGCTTTCATATTTCTTTTATAGTCTCTGTTTTTATGATTTCTGTAAAATACCAGGCATGTGATGGCAGCTCCTGCGGCCATCCCTGCTATTCGAAGCATATAGCTTTTTCCTGACACATCATATCCATATAACAATAAATAGCCAAGAACCAGTGTGGATTGATTAAACATAAATGGATTATGGCATCCAAACAGAATCAGCACTGCAAGAGCTGCAATGTTTATAAGCAGCGCCGGAAGCGGTGAAAGCTGATTTGCCAGATGTGGGCATACTGTCATAATTACAAAGAACAATGCCAAAAGCCATGTAGAGTGTCCGGTATGGATTCCCAGATCAGCGTTTCGAAATACCATAACGCATAATAAGACCACTACTCCCACAATGCTGTTATCCTTTCCCAATATGATGCTTGAGGCAGTGACAAAGGCAAAGCAAAAAACCATTGTGACAGCTATCTTCACCATGTATACAAACGTATGGTATAGTTTTTCTTTCATTGTTTTACTATTTTTCAGCAGGCTTTTAGAGCCGGCCTGATTTAACTGCAGTTCCTGATAAAATGTCATATAAATTCTCCTATCTTTTTATCTTATTATTTTATTATTGTAACTATCATGTTCTAAATAGCTACTCATTATAATTCTTTATTGGCAGTTCTACTACAAATCTGCATCCTCCGTATTCCCGGTTTTCAGCTTTAATTGTTCCACCGGCGATGTCTACAATTCTTTTCACAAGTGCCAGGCCAAGGCCGTTTCCCTCGGCTTTATGAGAACCATCCACCTGATAAAACTTGTCAAATATTCTGGCTTTTGCATCATCCGCGATTCCCGGTCCCTCGTCTTCCAGAATAAACTGCACAGAATCATTTTCATGCCTTAGAAACATGGTGATGGTCCCATTTTGTGGACTAAACTTGATTGCATTATCCAAAAGATTCATCCAGATATGCATAAAAAGCCCTTCATTTCCAACATAACTGACCTCCTCCATCTCCACCTGAAAGCCAATTCCTTTTTCAGTCCATTTGTCTTCCAATGAAAGAAATGCCTGACGGATTTGTTCATCCAGACGATATTTGGTTTTTTTCATTGGAATATTCTGATTTTCCAGCCTTGATAACAACAAAATATTTCCAACAAGGCCTGAAAGCCTTTGAGTATTAAACAGGATTTTTTCTACATACCCCTCCTGCTCCTGTGACAGCTCATCTCCCTGGAGCAGCATTGTATAGCCTTCAATTGCATTGATTGGAGTCTTGAACTCATGGGAAACATTGGATACAAAATCCATTTGCAGCATCTCTGTTGCACGAAGCTCTTTTGTCATGACATTAAAGCTCTGATAGGATTCTCCAATCTCGGCTATGCGGCTGTTTGTTTCCAGATGCTGTTCAAAATCTCCCTGGGAAACTGCTTTCATTGCTTTACTGAGCCTGGTAATCGGCTCTAGGAGCCTTGCATTGATAAATGATGTAATAAGTCCTGCTATCAATGTATTAAAAATCAAAAGCCAGCCAAGGCCCGGTATTTTCCCGGGCAAATCCAAAAAATGATTCAAAAACGCAAACAACAAGGCTGATATCAGCATAGAAAATGCAAGTGCCAGCCAGATTGCACCGGTCAGACATGAACGGATACGCAATTCTTTTTTCTTTTTATGTTCCATTATTTTTTCACCACCTTGTATCCCAGACCACGCATAGTTACAATTTCGAAATCCGGATTTTCCTTAAAACGCTCCCTGATTCTTCCTATATGTACCTCTATCGTATGTGGGTCTGCCTCCGTCTCATATCCCCATACCTCATCCATTAGCTGCTGCTTCGTAAATGTCCTGCCTGGTGAAGCTGCCAGCTTGTATAAAAGCAGAAATTCCTTTTTGGGCAGGACAAGCGTTTCATCACCGGTCACAACTGTCATTGCATCATAATCAAACTCGGTTGAGCCAATCACAATTTTGTGTTCGTTCAGTATCTGTGCACGACGAAGCAGTGCCCCTACCCTCAAAACCATTTCATTGACATTTACAGGTTTTACCATATAATCGTCACTTCCCGAAAGAAAGCCCTGACGCATATCATCGAAGCTGCTTTTTGCAGTAATCATAAGCACCGGTATCTGATATCCCGCCGAACGAAGCTCCGACACAAGTTCATATCCATCCATAACCGGCATCATTATATCGGAAATGATTAAATCAATATACTCTCTGTCCAATACCTCCAGTGCCTGTGCTCCATCCGACGCACTTTTGACCTGATATCCGCTCTTTTCAAGCACCTTTTGGAATAACAGACTTAATTCCTTATCATCTTCTACAATTAATATCTTAAACACGATTTATGTTCTCCTTTAATCAAAACAAATCCCTTGCCCATCCAAGCAGATGCTGTACCAGAAACACCTTTCTTTTATGTTTTTCTGTTAATTCAATCGGCTTTACATGATACGGATCATAATATGTTCCGTCGTCTAATACCTGTCTGGACACGCTCTCATACTCCATCATGCCATCCTCCAGCTGTTTATTAATCTCTTTACTGCGTATTACAAGCATCAGCTCTGTATCCAGATAAGTACTTCTCATATCCATATTGAATGAACCTATTACTGACAGATCATCGTCAATCAGAATACTTTTTCCATGATATGAATAACCGCCTTCATATTCCCAGATATCAATTCCTGTTTCTAAAATTCTGTTTCTGTTTTTGGCATAATCAGCAGCTCCAAATGGATTTCCGTTATTTGCAACAGAATTTGTCATAATAGAAAAGTCCGGAACCTTCTGTGCAATTTCCTCCCATGTATTATACATCATATCATTGCAAATAATATATGGTGTATGAATTTTTACGCGTTCCTTTGCATTTTTCATTAATTCTCCCAGCTGATACCATACCACCGGTTCCTTAGCCCCGGTGTGGATTGGATTTGATAACAATGTAATCTTTTCTGTTTCAAAGGTTTCATCCGCATAATCTGTATCACAAATTTTTTCCTTATTAACTTCAAAATATTGCTGATACCCTTTCTGCAGCTCTAAAACTGCTTTCTTTACAGATTGTCTGTCAGCTAATTTTTTACTGTTATGAAAATACCGACAGTCCTCCTGTTTCCATATTGTTTCAAAATAATCCAATAACTGATTGACCGAATTATCTTTCTGTGGCTCATCGCAGACAACTAACACATCCCGGTCAAAATTTTTATGCCCCGGAAAATCACCCAAAAAATAATTATATGTGTTTCTTCCGCCAAGAATATATATTTTACCATCTGCAATCAGATATTTATCATGCATTCTTCCCATTGTCTTCCATGGCTTAAGCGGATTTGCTTTATTGTACAGCTTAATCTCAACATTCTCATGCGAAGATAATCCATAAAAATATGGATTACCCTCCATATCAATCCAGCTCTCCATTCCATCTACCAATATGCGGACATGTACGCCTCTGTCTGCCGCATCATACAGTGCTCCTAAAATCAATTTTCCGCTTTCGTCTGATTTAAATGCAAATGTAGAAAGGATTATTTCATCCTTTGCATTTTGGATTAATCTAACTCTTTCTAAAAGAGCCTGCGAATTTTTTTCAATGATTACTGCTCTTTCCGTATTCTCTCTCCCCGCCACACTCATAATATTTTGTGTTTCCTTTATAGTAGCATCAGACACCGCCGGCTGTTTTTTATATGTGATGCAGATTCCGATTAACTCATAAAAAGCCACACATAAAAAAACTGCCAGTATAGCCAAAATAATTTTACATATTTTATGCCTTTTCATTGTACATCACCTGATTCCTTGTATTTTATACTCATACAATACAATGTCAATCTCAATTTTACCTCAACAGAATTGATTTTATGCAAAAACTACTTTCCTTATACCAAAAGAAGACGGGCAAAACCCCGTCTTCTTATAGATAATAGATAAAATCCGTATAAATTTTTTAAAGCACAATTACAGCAGCATCAAGTCCATCTACTTTTCCGTCAAATGCGCTATCTGTAAGCAGATTATATTTCTCGGCATACTCTTTAAATTCCTTTACACTGCTGCCGCAATTGAAAAGCATTGCGATTGTCTCTTCGCCATTTTTTCTGATCATAACAATCGTATCCTCATCGTCATTTGTGATTGTCTCAATCATTTCGCCCTCTACGATGCATGCATGTGCTTTTCTAATCTGCATGAGCTTCTTATACCAATTATACATCTCCTTGTCCTGGTATTCCTCATCCCAGTACATGCCTCGTCTGCAGTCCGGATCATTTGCTCCCGGCATGGCATACTCATCGCCATAGTAGACCATAGGCATTCCCGGCAGTAGCAGCTGAAATGCTGCAGCGAGATGCTGTTTTTTCTTATTATCGTTGCACAGATGTAAAAATCTTGCTGTATCATGGCTGTCAATCAGGTTCCACATCAGAGGATAGCACTTTTTGTTTAAGCGGCCCTTCAGATATCCAAGATTTTGTACAAACTGGCTGACATTGATTTTTTCGTCTGCAAGCAGATCTATCAGATTCAGGTAGAATGGATAATTCATGACAGTATCCCACTCATCTCCCTCGAGGAAGTCTCCTGCATAGTGCCATATCTCACCAATTATCAGCATATCCTTCTTTACTGCCTTGATTGCCTTTCTGAAATTCTTCCAGAAGAAATGACTGATTTCGTCTCCTACATCCAGTCTCCATCCGTCAATATCACATTCCTTAATCCAGTAGCAGGCAACATCCGTGATGTATTTTTCAACCTCAGGATTTTTCAGATTAAGCTTTGGCATTCCACCGTAATAGCCGAAGCATTTGAAGTTTGGAATTTCTCCCCATTCACCCCTAGGCGGCAGCTCGTCGATAAAATACCAGTCGAGATATTTTGACTTTTCGCCCTTTTCAAGTATATCCTGAAATGCAAAAAATTCTCTTCCTGAGTGGTTGTATACCGCATCCAGCACTACCTTCATGCCACGCTCGTGAGATTTTTGTACGAGCTCCTTTAAATCCTCTGTTGTTCCAAATGATGGGTCAACCTGATAATAATCAATGGTATCATACTTATGGCACGAATTTGATTTAAAGATTGGTGTCAGATACACCACATCGATTCCCAGATCTTTAATATAATCCAGATGCTCTATGATTCCCCTGAGATTGCCATGCAAATCATCCATTGGTGTAATCGGTGCCTTATACCACAGCTCTTTGTCCACCGGCTGTGTTGCGGCAAAGCGCGACGGAAAAATCTGATACACTACCTTGTTGGCTGCCCACTGTGGCACCTCAAACATCTCTTCCTCTCTGAGATTCTGCGGGCAGTCAAACATTCTGTCCCTGTTTGTGATGCACTCCTTATCGAACTCATAATTGCCGTAATATACCTTTTCACCCTGCATGTCCGTAAATTCAAAAAAGTATCTCAGACATATCAGATGCATCTGAAGCTGTGCTTCATAATAATCGTGAAACTGCGAGGTGGCTACCTTCTTCATAGGAAGTGTCATTCGCGTATCCTTGCGCTCCATTGGTATATACTTGTCCTCATAGTGAAGGATTACCTCCTTCATATCATCCTTTTTAACCTGCACGCGTATCACAAACAAATCCTTATCTATCGCATAGCAGAATCTTTTATCCATGTCATGAAAAATTGCTGAATATTCCATAAAATGCCCCTTTACTTACGTATTTCGTTATTTTGTATTTTAACGCACTTTTTAAGACAATTCTATCATTATATCCATGACATTTTTTCACTATTTCTACTTTATGTGTGATTTTAGCATAATAACATTTTATTTTTTTGACTTTATTCTCCAAAGCACTGCGTTCATTATATCACTGCACACTCAGATAGCTTGTCACACAGTAAAGTGTCTGTCCATTATATTCCACGCGTGACCAGCCAAACTCCTCATTGATTCCGGTTCTGGTGACTGTTTCCCCATTTTTTATTGTTGCAATAACTGTAGCATCAGGATTTGTGACACTTGGAAGTGCACGCAGATTAACCTCTATCTTTGCAGTGACAGTATCATTACACTCCTTGAACTTTGTCTTCAGTCCGTCTCCGCTGCCACTTCCGTCCTGTCCGGGAACTACATAGTTCATATCTGTTGTGAGGTAGCTTGAAATGGCATAGTACGTCTGTCCATTATATTCCACACGTGACCAGCCACTGTCACTGACGCCTGTTCTTGTTGCTGTATCACCGTTATTCAGCGTTACCTTAATTGTGCTGTCATTGCCCTGACTAGGAATATCCCTCAGATTGACGCTTTCCTTGGCAGTTACTGTCTCATTTACATCCGAAAACTTCATATTTGCTTCCGGATCAGCTGTTGCATTGTCAGCCGCATCTCCATTTTTTGCAGACTCTGTTTCATCAAACCCAAAGTATGCCACATTCAAATCTACCGGCTTATCAATCCCTGACACCTTTCCCTTATTGGTATACTGCCACATGGCATGTGTGCCCTCATAAGATGACTGTGGTGTTTCCGGGTAAGCTGTGTCCGGATATTGTGACACCCAGATTTTGTAGCTGCTCTCAAGCGCTTTAGTATCCCACTGGCTGTTTTCCAACAACTCATTCATGGCAGCGTAAAACATAGGCGTGTATCCTTTTTTATATATTTCCTGCAAAAATGCCTCAGCTACTTTGGTACGGGCCTCTGATGACATGCCATACTGTCTGCTTGCTGAGTCTGTGAAGCCCTCGCAGTCAAATGCCACAGGATATGTAATCTGATATTTTGAGATGTAATCTGCAACCCAGTCTGCCTCTTCAATGGCTTCTGTTTCATTTACTGCTGATGAGAAAAAATATACTCCAACCTTTATGCCATTTTTCTGTGCCTCCTGCATGTTGTATCTGGCATTTGTATCAACACACATCTCGCCTGTTTTCTGGGTTCTGTAGCCCACACGTATCATCGCAAAATCAATTCCGCCTGCGGCAACCTTGTCCCACTTTATGGTGCCCTGATATTTAGATACATCAATTCCGAAGGTCAGCTTACTGTTTTCCGCAACAGAGCTTGCAGACAGTATCTGTGTCTCATCCGCAGAAGCTCCATCATCAGATGTCGCACTCATTGAGCCTGCATTGCCTCCCGTATGCTGCGGGTCTTCCTTATCTGAACTATCCTCTGTGGCTGTTTCTGTCATCTGTGACGAGCCTCGAGCCTCTTTTTTTGCTGATTTAATCACAAAAAATGTGGCAACTGCAGCCAGCGCAGCTACTATCGCAACAATTATAAATATTGCTATTATCTTTCTTTTATCGTTCATAGATTTTCCTCTTCATTATTTATATATGTCACCATGTACAGGCAATCTGCTTTTATGCAACAAAATATATCATATAATCCTGTAATTTTCAAATATTTGTCTTTTTTCAGAAAATATTAAAAATCCGCTATACTCACATATCGTATAGCGGATTAATATAACACTATTTAATTTTCAGTCTTTTCACCGGTTTTGTGCGTATCCGCATTTACAACGAGATTTACTCCATCAAGTCCGGTTACATTTACGTTGCGATTTACCTTTGCGTCATATGAATCAGCGTTGATAATCTCAGATAAATCAATACCTGTTGCCTCTTTCATACTCTCAAATACCTTTGCCATTACAACCGGTACATTTCCGGCAACCTTGCCTACACCATTTTCGCCATCACCGCCACCGATAATAGTAATCTTGTCGATTTGTCCAAGTGGCTCTGCAACCTTGGCTGCGATATCAGGCAGCACCTTAATCATCATCTCTGCAACGGCTGCCTTATTATACTTGGCATATGCCTCTGCCTTTTTCTCCATAGCCTCAGCCTCTGCAATACCCTTTGCCTGGATAGCTGATGCCTCTGCCTCTCCGACTGCACGGATACCGGCAGCTTCCTGCTCCTTGGCATATCTCATGGCTTCTGCCTCTGCTTTCTGTGCCTCCGCCTGACGCTGTGCCTCGAACTGTCTTGCCTCAGCTTCCTTCTGACGCTGGTAGAGCTGTGCCTCTGCCTGCTGCTGTGCTGCGTATTTATTGGCTTCAGCCTTTTTCTTGACCTCTGCCTCAAGAGACTGCTCTGTTACTGCAACCTCTTTCTGCTTTAACTCAATCTCTCGCTCCTGCTTTGCGATATCAGCGTTTGCTGTGGCAACCTCAATGGTCTTACGCTGCTCCTCCTTCTGGATGTCGTAAGCCGCATCCGCCATGGCCTTCTTTGTATCAGCCTCCATCTGAAGCTCTGATTTCTTGATAGCAAGCTCATTCTGTTTCTTAGCAATCTCTGTCTGTGCTGCAACCGCTGCATCATTTGACTCTTTGTCAGCCGAAGCCTGAGCTACCTTGATGTCTCTTTCACTCTCTGCCCTTGCGATGGCGGCTGCCTTTTTAATCTTTACGATATTGTCGATACCAAGATTCTCTATTACCTCGTTGCCATCCACGAAATTCTGCACATTAAAGCTGATGATATCAAGTCCCATTGCCGCAAGATCAGGCTCTGCATTCTCTTTTACCAGATTGGCAAACTTCTGACGGTCTGAGACCATCTCTTCAAGCTTCATTTTTCCAACAATCTCACGTACATTACCCTCGAGAACCTCTCTGGCAACACCAGCGATATACTCTGTGTTTTTGTTAAGGAAATTCTCAGCCGCAAGGCGTAGCTTTTCAGGATTATTACTGATCTTTACGTTTACCGTAGCATCGACGTTGATATTGATATAATCTGCTGTCGGTACTGCATTGCTCGTCTTTACATCGATAGGTATCAGTCTGAGATTCAGCTTATCAAGACGCTCAAAAAACGGAATACGTATGCTCGCCTTTCCGATAACTACCTTTGACTTTTTCTTCACACCTGAAATGATATACGCCATATCAGGCGGTGCCTTCACGTATCCGATTGCCATAAACAACAGGATAACAAGAACAACAACTGCAACAATAATTCCAATGATACTAATGTCCTGCATAACTTTCTCCTCTCTTTCGTATGCTTTTTATTAATAATTTGACAATATCATTTTATTATAGATATATTGTTTTGTCACCATAAATATTAAAAAAATAATATACCACTGTGCATTTGTTCTGATTATGGTATAAGCGATGCAAACATAAAATTTAGAAATTACAGATATCTTCTTAATCAGCAGGCATTACTTATTCATCAATTTTATTTTGTAATCATCATCCCTTGTATTTCTCCTGTATTTTTATCAAAACTTATATTTTTCGCTTTCCCATAATCTTCCATTTCCAGCTTCTATAGAAAACGCATATATTATTGCGCTCCCATTAAATGGTCCTGTAAATATACAAAAATTTCTTTCATCTATTACGTATGTATACCAATTTCATCATATTTCTTTCGGATCAAATCAGTATTAATTTTTCGTTGTTCTTTCCAACCTGAATCAATCTATTTTTTGTAATATTATTCATACACATTAATTTCCCTATTTATTTAATTTAATATTGTCAACAGGAATTAATATCCCTTTACAACCACGATACTTCCCAGTGGTAAAAATTCAGTTTTCTCATTAATCACTCTTCACCTCACATTTTATTCCCGATTTAATATCGTTTTCTTTGTTATTTCTTTCTACATTACATTATACACTATGGTGGTCACACAGCAGTCACACCGGAAAAATTTCTCTACTTTTTTCATTTTTTGCGAAAAAAATCCCTCAGAGCTGTTTGTGCCCTGAGGATTGGTTTTTGCTTTTGCTTCAAAGCTTTCGCAATATTCTGTTGCTAGGAGTGCGTTACATCAGCATATTCATTTTGCAATATTTGTTCGTATACCCAGCTCGGCAAAATTTCGCTAGTGTCTATTAATTAACATCATGGATTCTTAATTGCTTCGCAACAGCTATGATGGTTAATTAATAGACATGCAGAGGTTATAGGTTGTTGGGAGTCCGAAAGTATAACCCTAATAAATCCTATAACTCATCCTATATGGCCGCATGCCTATGTATCATATCTGCCTCTAAGCTTTTTCTCAAGTATTATAGAAGATATTTCTAATGTACGATTTTAACATCAATTAATTCCCCATTTTCTGTATCAACATTAAACTTTCTTCCCCAAAAATCAGTTGCATATAATTTCCCATCTATAACTTGAATTGCAATATATGGAATTTGCTCTTTACTAACAATATTAGATGGTAATTTATTACTTATTTGCCAACACATTATACCTTGTTCATCATAACACAAAATATTATTTAATTCGTCAACTCCTAATTCCACACGTGGAATCTTTAGTAAAACAATATATTTTCCATTTATTTTTTCAATTTTCTTAATTGGATATTTAACAATAATTTTTGTATGACCAATAGTTAAAGTATTACCTTCCACAATTATTCCATTCATTCTTTTACCTCCAGTCTTCAATTTTTCCAAGTTCAGTAAAATCACCAATCCATTGCTGTTGCAAATCTATTTGTATTCCGCCACCATCATATCCAAAATTAGGTCCAACTTCACCTAAACGTATTGTATCTCCTGCCTTTAATTCTACTTCACCAATAAATATAGGTTCATACTCTAATGCAAATTCAGCTTGAATTTCTTTGGGTGTAAGTCCTTTGATATCCTCAGCTCTCATAACCCATCCACCCTCTAAATTAGAATTTACACCATCGTACACTCGAACAAATTTTGTATCTTCCGTCAGTGTTATATTTTGTACAACCGTTTTTTCTTTATAAGGTGATTTATAACCTCTTGCTTCCCACAAATCATTGACACTTTCTGCCGATTGATATTGATTTATCTTAACTTTATCTTTTAAACTACCTAATTGGTCATCTAAATATTCATATCCGTTTTTACTTGTTTTACCACTCTGGTATCGGAAACGGTTCTCTACTCTTTCCTCACAGCTTATGGTATTACCAAACACATTATATTTATAATGGTAATAAGTCCTGGCATTCTCACTGTCGGAGCTGATCAGTCACAGTCCATGAATGTAGCGAATGACGTTGCCACTGTAGTCCTTCTCTGCTACGACTTCCCTGTTTTCATTATAGAGGAACTGCTAACCTGCCATTTTACTATTTTAATGGGACATGAACATTTCTAATAACCTTGAGTTCATTTTCCCCTACATTTGACGTCCCAAAAAATTCAAAATAAACATAGGCTGTATTGGGAATAAATTCCATATCTGCCAAAGTAATCTGATTCAACCTCTCTGAACTGTCTTGTTCCATCGAAGCTTCTCCATTCAGTCAGATTATTTGCACAATTTGTATTTGTTTTCGAATTTAGCAATAAATCATCTGACATTCTTCCCATGGATTAATATGCTCGTGAAGAATTATCCGCATTCTGAATAAGAATTTAAAATTATAACCAACCGCGTGTTTGCAGATATTTATCTGGAATTCTTAATTCAAGTTCCTCAACAATTCGTCGTATATAAGCTTCCATATCTGTATTTGAATAGCAATTGTGTGTATTCATTACGCTTATTAATCTTCCATTTCCAACTTCTATAGAAAACCCTATAATATCAAGTTCATAAGTGAAAACAACGTAAAAATAATCATAAGCAAAAAAACCTATTTTAAACGACCAATGCCCTGCTTCTTCCACCACATCATAATATTCTATACCTCTAATTTTATTACCAAATATTTTTTTTATTTTTTTACCCGTATCGATTCTAATATCATTAAAATTATTTTGTTGCATACCAAAAATCTCCTTTTTTTTCTAATGCAAAATACCCATGTTTTTCTTGCAAATAATCCCATTCCCATTTCAATGCGCATTCACCATATGCCTCTGGATTATGTGAAAATCGTATCTCTTTACCTGCGTTTATGGCATCATCTAATGCAGGTTTGTTAAAATAGTCAAACATATTTTGACCTGCTACGTCTAAACCATATGTATCCGTAATTTTATCCCACTCCGTTCCCAGACTAAAATATGTTGTATCTCCTGCCTTAACAGTATATGCACCTGGACCTGGAATTGAAAAATCTTTAGTACCATCTGCCCTTATAGTTGGTTCATACTTTCCTAAGGTCATCGTATCCGAATCTATATTATGCACACTATCAACTCGATATTTTTTATACTCTGCTAGTGGTATTTTCCCATCAACTTTCCCATCTATTATATTTAAACCATTAATAGTTTTACTACCACTCTGGTCTCATCCCCAGCTCCTCTTATGTTCACCCCACTTTCTGATATCACATCTTCCGTTAAATTTCCAGCGCCCTCAGTTACTCCATCAATCCCTTTTGGGGCTTTCGCCAGCTTGTTTGCCTCTGCTTCAATTCCATTCAGCCCCTTTGCAGTTACTCCACTTGCAACCATACCGGCAACCATTCCTGCTGTATCATTTCCTGTCACATCTGTGGTTATCTTCTGCGCACCGGCTCCGGCTCCCATTGAGATGCCTTCTTTGGCGACTATTGTTGCTGTGCTTTTGAATGTCAGATTTCCCGCTGTGGATGGCTGACAGGATTGTTATATATACTTCACCAAGATGCAAATTTCGCCATATGTTCTTTTAACTAATCTCCATGTATTTCATCACCTTCGGTGAGAGCCATTCCGATTAATTTAAAGATCGTGATTACGTGATTAATTGTTTAGGTGGCAGGTGTTCTTATGTGAAGACATAATTAAAATTATAACCAACCGCGTGTTTGTAAATATTTATCTAAAAACGCATACCAAAAATCTCCCTCACTCGAAATGTCTCTCTGACTTTTTATCATGCCTTGTTGGAACTTACATTTTTATCTATTTCTTCTAATGAATGAAAATGATTATGCAAATAAATATTAAATTCCTCTTCAGTAAAATTGTACTGTTCTTTTACCATTGTAATTGGTAATATCATTGTACAAGCACATATTATTCCGTTTCTACTGTATGGTCCTCCAAATGTGCAAAAATTCTTTTCATCTATTACGTATGTGTACCAATTTCCATTCCGTTCAAAGCACCCACACTGATTTGGCTTTTCGACAAATTCTCCAAAATGGAAATATTCATAATCGTCTATATTTTCTTGAACAATTCCATATAAATTTTTTTTTATCTCTTCATTTAATATATTACTCATTATTTTCCTTTCCACTAATTAATTACTGCTGTACCTAAATCCGAAATTATTCCTGTATCTTTCAAAGTTCCCCAACTATAAATTGTATTCATCTGCCCTGCTCCACCTTTCATATGAACATCACCAACATCCCATGCCGCAGCCTTTCCATAATATCCATATTTAGATGTTACATTATTTCCCGCAATTTCAACACCATCTGAAATATTGTTTTCTCCTATAATTTCTATTCTTGTTCTCCAACTTTCATAATCACTAATCATTTTAGCAGCGTTTTTATTCGAAAACCCCATTTTTACCAATTTTTGAAGTTTACAAAAATCAGATTTTCCACTGATAACTATATCTACAGTATCCTTATATACATCAACATCAAATGTTCCTGTATTAACCTTGGCAGAACTTTTTGGAATTGATCTTTCAGAATTATTAGCATATGTCCCATCTGCATTTTTTCCATATCCCATAGTAAAACCTCCATCACCACCATCACGGCTTACAGGTATTTTACCGCTCAATTCACCAATACTTGCAATTGTATCTGGTTCATACCCTCCATAATATGGCCAATCAAGATTAAACGTTTTTTCTCCAATGGAATTAGTTGTTAACTTAATGAAATACTTCGCATTATGTGATGTAATTAAATCATATCCTTCAACTGCCCATGATTCTGGACTATTTTTTACAATATTATATATTTCTTCACTATTTAAACTATTGAAAGTCAATACTTTACTATCATCGCTTAATTTTTTATATTCATTATACGCGGACTCTGCATACCATTTATTACCCGAAACATTAAACTTAGTATCAATTCCATTCAGCCCCTTTGCTGTCACTCCACTCGCAACCATACCGGCAACCATTCCTGCTGTATCATTTCCTGTCACATCTGTGGTTATCTTCTGCGCACCGGCTCCGGCTCCCATTGAGATGCCTTCTTTGGCGACTATTGTTGCTGTGCTTTTGAATGTCAGATTTCCCGCTGTGGATGCCTGTCCGATTGGAATCATTGCGGATGCCGCAAATGCAAAGGCATTTTCTGTCAGATAATATGCATCCTCGTTTCCCTGAAACAGGTCATCCTTTATCTTCTGCTCTGTATTCAGAGACGAATACTTTGTACGCCTCTGCATTTGTTCTGATTATGGTATGAACGATGCAAACATAAAAGTTAGAAATTACAGATATATTCTTAATCAGCAGGCATTGCTTATTCATCAATTTTATTTTGCAATCATCATCCCTTGTATTTCTCCTGTATTTTTATCAATATAATATCTTCTTCCCATAAAGTCATTCGCATAAAGATATTTATCATCAAAATTTATCATTGTATATACGGTTGGATTTCCTTTCGGTCTCACTCCTATCTGCCATATTTTTCGTCCTTTCCCAGAATAACAAAAAACATTATTACAATCATCATAGGTTAATTTTTCTTTCGGTTTAATATCTAATAAAACATATATTTTGTCATCCTCAATTTTCACTTGAAATATTTCATCTTCAAAAACGATATTTTTATCACCTATATAAAGTATATTTTTTTCACTTTCCCATACTCCAATCTACTAAACTTCCTATTTCTTTAAATTCTCCAATGTATTGACCTTTTAAATCCATAGTTAGGGTTTATAAAATCATTCCGAACTCTTACATCTACTCTCTAACTCTCCAATTGCTTCACTAATATCTAAATCCCCATATTTTTCTCCAATACTTTTTATTATATTTATATATTTTCGCTTTCCTGTAAAAGCCAAAATCGAAATAATATAATCTGATATTTCTTCATTAAAGTACTCGATGTAATCTAAAATGCTGTCAATTTCTATTTTATCTGCAATATTCCGATAATTTGCAGCCGTAAAAACAGCATGATACATTGTTTCAAGTATTATATCATTTTTTTCATCTTTACTTTCTAATAATATTTGATTGCACAATTTTACAATTTCATCATCCGATATATTTCCATATTCAAACACATCGCTCATATCATCGTATTTCTTACACTTTTCATTCATAAATATTCTCCTGATCCAGCACCTTCGGAACATATCTCCCATTGAACTCCATTCACCGTTTATAATAATACTTTCACAACACACACCCTTTCACAACATTCTATTGCTAAAAGTGCGTATATCAGTATATCCAAAATAAATATTATCGAACTATATCTTTTGAAATTATTTCTCCATTTTCAAGATTAACCTTAAATCGCCTTCCATAAAAATCAATTGCTCTACAATTACCTTCTACTATATCAACTCCCACATACGGACTTCTAGCAGTTCCGCCAATAGCGACTGGTGCTGGTTTTATTCTCCAAAGCAATTGTAAATCTTGCGTATAACAAAACACACTATCATATCCGCCATCTTCATCAGTTTCAAACACGATAACTACTTTTCCTTCATATTCTGCGGCCTCAATAATTTTATTATCAAATTGCAATTCTTTTCCATCTAACAATATTTTATTATTTTGAATTTCTATCATTGTCCAATAATCCTTTCATTAGTAAATGTACCAACGTTTTTTCCATTTATTATTAAATCATACTGTTGTCCACCACCATCAAATCCAAATAGAGGATTAACTTCTCCAGTTCTCAATCGTGTTACTGCTTCCAAATTAACATCACATATATATTTAGGTGTATTGGGCAATGCAAATTTATTCTGTATTTCCTGTGGCGTTAATCCAACAATATCCTCTGCTTTCATAACCCAACCACCTTGCATCCTTGAATTTACTTTATCGTAAACACGCACATATGTTGCATTTTCTGTTAATTGAATTTCTGTTACACTTGTTCCTGGTTTATAGGGTGGCTCATATCCCATTGTGTCTTTAAATATCTTATTTACATCTTCTGCTGAAGATGTATTAAGAATCTTATAAGTAGTTTTACCACCACTCTGGTATGCTAAACACATAGGAATCAAAGCAGTCTTTTTCTATCTATTG